>Ga0207976_100013_pt1 | contig 526262 bp, 489 predicted proteins | sample LakWasMe94_HOW11_2_FD_183916 | JGI IMG/M metagenome (GOLD analysis project Ga0207976, IMG submission 183916) | Freshwater sediment methanotrophic microbial communities from Lake Washington under simulated oxygen tension - Sediment Metagenome... | ecosystem: Environmental > Aquatic > Freshwater... | reverse complement strand
AGCAGGCCAACGCGAGATTTGATTAACTTAGTTTCAGAGTTCATGATCTGACATTTTGGGTTTATTAAATGAAAGTGTCGTTACTTAAATTTAATCCCAATTGTCAGATCAACTCTTAACTTCTACATTTAACTATTTTAACTCCTTTTAACTTCTTTAACTCCCTTCTCCTTCATTCTCATTCACCCCAAGTTTTTGAATCATACGATCACTCATAGCATCACTATACACACCATAAGCGTTGATGAGTACCCCTTTGATACTGCCATCGTGCGATTGGATGGCATACAGTATGCTCGAATTATCAGGGTCTGTATCTCCTTCAAAACGATAATGCTCAACAATCTCAAATTCGGCAGGAGTGAGGCAGGTACCCGATTGTTTACAGGCAATCGTATCGAATGCAAGATTGAAGTCGGTGGTAAACCCTCGTTGCTTCAGATCGGCTAATGCATCCAATAAGTTTTCGTAGATATGCATAAAGGTGTTTTAATATTGAATATTGAACACATAATACTGAATGTTGATTGTTTCTTTACTTCATCATTCAATATTCCCTGTTCAATATTCAATATTCTAAAGTTATGGTATAACGTGTTGTTTAAACACATAGTTACATAGGCCAGGAAACAGGACATATAGTTGAAACGCTATGTTTCTTTTTTGTTTTTCCTATGTATCTATGTGTTTTAAAAGTAATTGGTTATTTCCTTACTTCATCATTCAACATTCCCTGTTTTCAATATTCAATATTCTAAAGTTACATAGGTTAGGAAACAGGACATATAGTTTAGTTCAAACGCTATGTTTCACTTCATCATTCAACATTCCCTGTTCAATATTCAATATTCTAAAGTTAAGGATTGACAGGAAGTAGCAACGGATTATATACATGAATGGAATAAATTGCATAGCCATTATGAACGCAAGCGTACAGCATACCATACAGACATTATATGGCCGGAAAGATGCCAGGTTTTTGCCGGTTGCTTCCGGACTGATCAATCATACCCATAAAGTGGAAGCAGATGGGCAGGCGTATATATGTCAGCAAATCAATACGCAGGTGTTCCGGCATCCTGAACGGATTGATGCCAACCTGGGTATGCTGGCCGATTATTTGGCAAGGCAGGCACCGGGATACCTGTTTACGGCTCCTGTAAAAACAATAGCCGGCGATACGCTTGTTTGTATTGATGAACAGTACTACCGCGTATTTGATTGGGTTCAAGGATCGCATACCATTGATGTGGTGGAAACACCATTGCAGGCTTTTGAAGCAGCCAACCAGTTTGGGCGTTTTACCTCTTTGCTGAAAGGGTTTGACGCAGAACGCTTACATATCACATTACCCGATTTTCATAATCTTAGTTTGCGCTACAGGCAATTTGAAAAGGCGCTGCAGAACGGCAACAGTGAACGAATGAATGATGCCGCAGATGCGATCGGTTACCTGAAGGCACAACAGAAGATCGTTCAACGCTATGAAGCTTTTATAGCGCACCCTGATGCACATAAAAGAGTAACACACCACGACACCAAGATCAGTAATATTCTGTTTGATGATCAGCAAAAAGGTATTTGTGTGATTGATCTTGACACGGTAATGCCCGGCTATTTTTTAAGTGATGTGGGCGATATGATACGAACTTATGTTTGCCCGGTTTCTGAAGAAGAAAAAAACCTTGACCTGATTTATGTGCGCAAAGATTTTCTTAATGCCATCAGGGAGGGCTACCTGGCAACCATGGAAACGGCACTGAGTGCTTTTGAAAAGGATCATTTCTTTTTTTCGGGTGAGGTATTAATATATATGCAGGCGCTTCGCTTTTTAACTGATCATCTGAATAATGATGTCTATTACGGCAGCCGTTATCCCGGGCATAATTATGTTAGGGCTGTGAACCAGATCCGTTTATTGGAAGCATTCAAAGCAGGTATATAGGATAAAACAAAATCCTTTCTCATAATTAGGTACCCCCAAAAAACCATTCATAAAATAGCAGGCTGTTTGTGTGCTTGAATAAGCAACCTTTATTTCATTCCACCGTATCATACCCGAACCCCCTGATACATTCTAATGAAAAACACTGCAAACTGTAATGACGAATTTGCCAACTAGTACCGGCGTTAAACAACGGATTGTTTCGATAGATATTTTAAGAGGGGTGATCATGGTGATAATGGCATTGGACCATACGCGTGATTTCTTTCATAAAGGCGTTCCGGATCCAACCAATTTTGCTACCACAACCGGTTTCTTATTCTTTACCAGATGGATCACACATTTTTGTGCACCGGTATTTGTTTTCTTAAGCGGAGTATCCGTTTATCTTGCCGGTACAAGGCGTACCAAAAAAGAATTAAGTGCGTTCCTGATTAAAAGAGGACTATGGCTTGTAGCCGTTGAACTGGTTATCAGAACCTTTTCTGTTACACTAAATCCTGCTTTCCATGTTATTGTGCTGCAGGTAATATGGGCAATTGGTGTAAGTATGATCATCCTGGGCTTATTGATACGTACATTATCTATTAATATTATCGGGTTTATCGGCATCCTTCTCTTTTTTGGCCTTAACCTGCTTGATGGGGTAGCCCTGCCAAAGGAAGGCGTTTGGGGTGTTTTGCAAAAAATATTTTTAACGGCACATGCTGATATTTTACCCATCAACGCTGAGCGTTATATTATTGACAGGTATGCAGTATTGCCATGGACAGGCGTAATGCTGTTGGGATATGTTTTTGGAACGCTTTACCAGAAAGGATATGACCCACGCAGGCGAAAAATGATCTTGCAGGTAACAGGGTTTTCACTGATCGGGTTATTCCTTATTTTACGGGGTGGTAATGTGTATGGTGATGCCGCGCCATGGTCAACCCAGAAGAATGCGATCTATACATTGTTTTCTTTTTTGAATACAACCAAATACCCGGCATCCTTATTATATCTCTGTATGACATTAGGGCCGGCGCTGATCGTTTTAGCGCTTGTAGAGAGGGTTCAAAAAAATAAGCTGACTGCTGTTTGTATCGTATATGGCAACGTGCCATTCTTTTATTATATACTTCATTTTTACCTGATCCGTTTACTGGGCGTTGCGCTGTTTTTTGCTTCGGGTTATGGCACAGACCAGATTGCCGCAAATCCTGTGTATCCAAATTATCTTTTTTTCCCGGCAGGGTCTGGTGTAAACCTGGCGATGGTGTACCTGTTATGGATATTAATAGTGGCTGTTTTATACCTGCCTTGCAAATGGTTTGGCAATTATAAAAGAACACATCAGCAATGGTGGCTGAGTTACCTGTAAAGATATATGTATGATATTCAGAGCATTATAAGCTATTGTTCTTACTATTGACCCTCGCCATGAGTACTGACAAATTGCCGCTATGGTTTACCTATAATTAATATTATGTTAAATGGCGCACAGCGGTTTATTTTGTTTTTAAAAAAGACCCGCGCTTCTATTTTTCATTTAAGCGAGCATTAAAATGATTTGGAAAATAATTTATCTGTAATGCAATTAGTGTATATTTGAGTAACAAAAAGCCCCGATACATTGGGTGTATCGAGGCGGTTTCAATAAAGCGGATTTACGAGATTGGAATTCTACCGCTGTTTCTTAACTCTTAGGTAAAACGAATTTAAGCCATCCCTTCCAAAAGGATGGCTTTTTTGTTGCTTTTATTTTAGCGAAGCTGGTTCGGCTGCGCCTCTCTTTCCTATTCCTTTTTTAAAAACAAAACAAACCTCCCGCAACGGGCCTTTCGTAAACGCTCCGCTGAAACTTACAAAAGCCCCTACACAGCCCTAACCAAGTAACATAATATACTGTTATCATTGTTTTGTATCCTCTTTAGTATCGCTCATTCCTCGCTGTTTGGAGTTGAATCCATTGCGATCAAAAATGGGCTTTCCAATCACACCTGCCGGAGGTTTTTGATCGCAATGGATTCGAACTCAAGGAAATACAAAACACTGATAACTAATCTTTATGTTAAACAGTGCAAAACGAAAAGGATTAAAAGAAAAAGCCCACGCTTCTATTTTTTATTTAAGCGAAATTTTAGGTATTGAATCTTTTGAGAACGGAATCTGTGAATGGGGAATATCATTAGCAGGAATAAATAACTCCAGAATTCAATGATTATTTTAAAATATTTGTAAAGAAACCACATTCCGTCTTGCAGATAGACTAACTAAAGGCTCCCCAATCTCTAGTAACAATCCACTTGGGAGTCCAAGTAACAAATTCAGCCGGACTAAATCCATCGTCTAATACTTCCATATTTACTATTTGTTCAGGCGGCAAAGACAATGTGTGTTTTCCTTTATCACTGCCATAGTCCCACAAATGGAATCTATCGTTCTTTTCTTTAGCCCTACTACTTGGCCCATAATCCATAGGCGCACAATTTCTTACTAAGTTGCCCCCATCTTCCTTCGAGAAAAATGTCACTCTTAGTTTCCTTTTAGTGTGAATCGCGTTTACAAATAAATCTTTAAACATATTGATTAGGTTTAATCCTAACCAATGTAAACAAAAATCCGCACAGCAAGTATGGGAAAGTACTCTATAATTGTGGAATATTTATTGCGGCCTTTATTGTTGCCAACAGCTTATAGGCTCTTTCTGCATCAGCTTTACTCACGAAATAATTCTTATACCTTGCCGTCATGCACATATCTTTTAGCCAATCATATTCAGGAGATATTGCAGGAAAATTATCCCAAACCATATTAGCTAATTCATTATGCTTTCCATTCGAACATTGAAAATATGAGTAATATTCATCTAATGTTCTAAGGTCTACCGTGCTACCATCTTCTCTTGTGTGAGTATAAGGGAAGATGGTATAGCTTACAAAATGGTGTGCAGAATAATATGCAGTAGTTATTACCCAGTCGTTATATACACCTCCTTCAAAAAGAAGTTTGCAGAGAGATTCATTATGTAAAGCGTGACTAAGCCTTTTTGCTTTGTTCATATCTCATAAAAAATCCGTCCGCAGATAAACACTCGTTAGTGATTTCGTCAGATTCGGACATGAATGAAAAAGAAAAATGAACTCGGTCTGTTTTATACTTATTCTTCAGTATCCTACTTAAAACGTAAGCTTCTCTGAAGTTATCAGAATTGTATGACTCTTCGTTTGCCAGAAATAACAACTCAAAAGAATTAAAGCTTACAGCTTTCAGGTGAATTGTCCCTAATTTAATCTTAGCCTCCTCGACTATTTTTAATAATTCTTCTGCTATTGAAGTAGCAAGTTTTACATTAACTGCAAACTCTTGCTTTAAATGGTCTATGTGTGCTTTTTGTCCATCTTCTTTACCTATAAAATAGGCATCAATTACGTCGTCTGCTGTAATTTCAGATTGCCAATCTTTAGGGAAAATACTAACTGGAGACAGTACTTTAGTGCTAATAATATCTACTTGTGGTTCTTTCATGGCGGTATACCTTGACATCAATAGTAAGTTTTGGCTGCACTATTCAAAAGCAAGTATAACAACTTTTGGCAAAATTAAACTAAAAAACATGCCAGATGGCAAAAAAATGACATTTTGGACATAATTACACTCATTTTTAAAGGTGCGAAGACGGGTTCGGCGATCGCCTCTCATGTTACACGCTTTTTTTATGGCAACGTCTCCTTTTGGATCTAGCATAAATTTTTCCCACAAAACCCATACGGGAAATTTCCCGTTTTTTAGCAATACGAGTGTTTTACGAAAAGTACCACAGGTAGTTGAAACAGAAAACCTACTACAGATAAGCATTTGCAGGCCATGTAGTATTATAAGGAGCCGGTTTGTAGTCTGTTTAGCAGGAATAAAAATCTACTAACCTGGTTGTCAGGCTAATCGCCCGTAGTAGCCTCCTTCCCTGTCGGCATATTTCTTCTATGCATCCGGCTGGAATGCCTGTATATACTGCATAAAAACAGTTACACGATAAAATTTTCACCTACTATGTTTTCTCGGCAAAGAATATATTTTTCATTTCAATTCTATTTTTCATCATTTAAAAATCCAGGCTCATGAAAAAAAAGACAATGTATTTCGCTGCCCTCACGGTAGCCGCAATGATCACTTTTAGTTTTGTGCTGGCACAGCCAAGACCAAAAGTTGATATTAGAAAAGCAAAAGTCAGCCAGTCTGCGGTTGACAGTATTAAAACCATTCTGGCCAGTGCCAGTCCGGAAACTTACAACTTTGATTACTCTGTAAATGGCAAGAGTGTTCAACGTTTGGGTTCTGCCAGCTTCAGGCAGATCAGTACCGTTAAAGGGTACAGTCAACTGGGATCAAGAGGCGGCAAGTATGCCAATGAGATCCTTACCACAGTTGATAACTATGTAAAAACAATCTGGACCTCCAAGTTTAGTCAGCTTTACCCTGAAAAGGTTCGGCAGATCAACCAGATTCTGGAGAGAAGCGCTGCTATGCGTTAATTGATTTCTCTTTATACAACAGGCTATCCGGGGGGATGGCCTGTTTTTTACCACAACCCCTATCCTATGCGAAACCATTTGAAAATTCTGCTGATTGCTGCAGCATTCATTCATTTTTATTTTATCTGCCAGAAATCGTTCAGAGAGTATGGCATGTTCCGTGTGTTAAATGCGCATTTACCCGCTGTGGTGCAGGCTGGCGAATATTATACCCAACTGGCGGTAATGCAGGCCGATTATAGTTTTTTTTCTCCCAATATTGCGCCTGATTTTATCATGTCGGTAAGCCTGCAAAAGCCTGACGGGCATTGGGTTGTGGCTTCCATGCCCATACCCAATACTGAAGTTGATAAACGGTTACACAGTTGTTTGCTGGGCATACAACGCATTCCCGGTGATCTGCAACAGATCATAGCCAAATCATGGGCGGCACGGGTGCTGGATGAGCATCCTGAGGCAAAATTTATCAGGGTAATGGTGCAACGGAAAAAACAACCAGACCTGGCAGATTACCGGAAAGGTGTACGGGCCAATCCTGAAATAGTGCTCGATGTTTTGTTTAATACGCACCATTGATATTTAACTATACCGCTATGCAAACACAAACGCAATCTCAACCTTTTCATATTTCTATCTATCATTCGGTGAATGATTTCTTTTTTAAACCAGGCAGTTCTTATTCTTTTGCTGTGCTGCGGGTTCTGCTTTGCTGTTTTATTTTTTTACAACTGGCATTCCTCCTCCCCGCCTGGAATTATTTATATGGCAGTGAAGGCTATGTAGAATGGTTTATCAGCAACGAACTGTTCAGCATTAAATCGCTCCCTACTATTATGGACATAGCTGATGCGTTGAATAAATATGGATTTACAGATAAGCAGGTGTTGTATGGATTTACCGGATTATATATTTCATCTGTCATCATCTTACTCTCCGGCTGGCAGCCGAGGTTGATGGCCGCTATTACCTGCCTGTTGCATTTTGTGCTGAATAATACGGCTATTATTTTTGGGTATGGTGTGGAAACGTTTACGCATATCGGGCTGTTCTATCTCATCTTCGCGCCTTCGGGCAATTATTTTTCGCTGGTAAAATCAAAAATTCCTGAACCATCTATGATGGCCAATTTTGTATTGCGCATTTTGCAGATCCATCTCTGTATCGTGTATTTTAATGCGGGCATTGCCAAACTGGAAGGCATTGACTGGCGCGCAGGCGAAGCGGTATGGTATACGCTGGCCAATTCCAATTACAGTAATGTGGGCATGCAGTGGCTGTCTAAAGTGCCTTTGCTGGCAAGGGTGAGCACGTGGTGGGTGTTAGTGATTGAAACCCTTTATATGGTGTTTATCTGGCCCAAAGCAACCCGTCGTTTCTGGCTTTGGAATATTGTGATCCTGCATGTGCTGATCGGTGTTTTTATGGGGTTGTACATGTTTGGGCTGGTTATGATCATTATAAATTTTGCAGCTTTTGGGAACCTGCAGTACAGGCGGAAAAAGATACAGAAAGGGGTTTACTAATATTTCAGACTAAGTACAAAACACATATTTGTATATTTATGAATGCGAAACAGGTATTACCTATTCTTGGATGAAAGTGGCGATCATGGATTAAATGAAATAAATCCCCAATCCTCAGCCTTTCTGCTGTGTGGGGTCCTGATATCAGCTGAAAATTATACTTTGATTAATAAGTGCATTGACGGCCTTAAACATCATTTTTGGGGGAATAAGGATGTGATTCTTCATTCCCGCGACATTCGGAAATGCGACAAAGAATTTCAGATTTTATTAAACTTAGACGTAAAAAAAGAATTTTACATCCAACTAAACAATTGCATAACAGATGGAGAATATACAGTAATAACCTCTGCCATTAATAAGAATGAATACATTAAAAAATTCGGAAGGATATCCAATAATGTTTATGAGTTGTGCCTTTCCTTTATAATTGAACGGGCTGTTTTCTTCTTAGATGACATACCAGGCCCTAACAAAACTTTAGATATAATCATAGAAAAAAGAGGTGCTAAAGAAGACAAGGCATTAGAAGGGCACTTTCAGCGATTGTGTGCCAGAGGTACCGGATTCGTTGGTGCTGAAAGATTGAAAAACTACTCAGTTACAATAGATTTCAGCAGTAAAAAGCAAAATATCAATGGGCTTCAATTAGCCGATTTAATAGCTTATCCTTCCTTTAGGTATGTAATGGAACCCAACAGAGCAAACCCTTCATTTGAAGTGTTTCGAAGTAAGATATATGCCAAAAAAGGAAAAATTTATGGCCTCAAGATATTCCCATAAATAAAAAGCCGATACGTTGTGTATCAGCCTCTTACCGATTGGGGACACCCCAGTCCAGTGATGTAAAATTACATCTTAGCATGATATTTCCAAGTATTTGGCAGTAAATATTAACAAACCGTATAATTACTGAGTATTTGCCGTAATTAGGGGGAACCTGTTCGCAGGCATCACAAGTTTTGCCATAAAGACTTAATGTGCAATACCGCCAAGAATTGCGGTAATTATCCTTGTTACTGCAACAAATGGTACCTTTGTTAGACGATTGTATGTCTAATCTGAGGTTATGGAAAAAACTTTCTTTGCTCCTGCCGAACGGGCTACTGTTGAAGTGCTGAAAACTGAGTTCTCCGCGTTAGACAGCGCAGAATATATCGATACCGTTATTAATGCCCTGCCTGAAGTAGTTGCCATTATTAACAAAGAACGACAGATCATTTTTGGCAATAAAAAGTTGTTGAGTTTTTTAGGGATAGATGAGGCCTCGGAATTTTTAGGATTACGCGTTGGTGAAGCCATTAAATGTGTTAACTCCGGTTTAACGGAAGGTGGCTGCGGCACAACAGAAAAATGCCGCTATTGCGGGGTAACCAATGCTATCTGGGAAAGCCAGCTTACCATGCAGAAAGTAACCAAAGAATGCCGCATTATTTCCAAATCAAAAACAGGCGGCAGTGATTTCCTGGATCTGAAACTCACCTCTGCCCCATTTACTTTTAAAGATCAAACCTACTCCATTATAACCATTGACGATATCAGTGATGCCAAACGGCGCAGTATGCTGGAGCGCATCTTTTTTCATGATATCATCAATATCGCCGGCGGGCTAAAAGGACTTACAGAGGTATTGAGCGAGTCTGGGAATGACAATGCACAAACCAGCGAATACCTTGGCCTTGTTAATGAAATGAGCAAGGAATTACTGGAAGAGATCATGTCGCAGCGAGCGCTTGCCAATGCGGAGAATAATGAGTTACAGCCAGTGTTCACCAATGTGTCTGCGCTGCAGGTGTTGACAGACACGGTTACGTATTTATCGCATCATTCCATCTCCCGTGGAAAGAATATTGTTATTGATAAAAACGCAGCAGCCATAACAGTGAAGAGCGATGCAGTTTTATTAAAACGGGTGATGATCAATATGCTGAAAAACGCGCTGGAAGCCAGTGCTGATGGCGATGAGGTATTGCTGAATTGTAAAAAAGATGGCGACAGCGTAGTTCTTTCCGTTCATAATAAGGGTTGTATGCCTGCAAATGTGCAGGCTCAGGTCTTCCAGCGGTCGTTCACTACCAAAGGGAATGGGCGTGGACTGGGAACCTATTCCATTAAGCTGTTAACAGAAAGATATTTAAAGGGAACCGTTGGGTTCACTTCTACGCCTGAGAACGGAACAGAATTTTTTGCAAGGATTCCTGCTGTTTAATGAACATGGTATTAGGTAGAATACCACAAACCATTATTCTTGATGATTTTTATATTGGCCTCTGAAAAAAAGCGTTAAGAAATTTACGGAATGGAGCGTTAAGAAATGAACTATGCCTGGCTTTGACTAAATGTTGAAAGGCAGATTCGCCCAATTGCTGCTTTAAAGCCCGGTTTTAGACTTCGTTCATTTTAGCGTAATGCAGTAAATTTTAGCTTTTTTTCAGCAGCCTTGATTTTTTTTGTTACTTTTTTGTATCAAGACAAAAAAGTAAATAGCGTAAATGCCATCTGGGAACAGATTTGTGCGTATCCCACCTAATCCTTAATGAACATCTTGCCAATAAAAAAACGCTGGCTTTTGGCCAGCGTTTTTTATGCGTTTTATGTGAAGTATTAAAACTTACCGTGTAACGCGTCGTATTCTTTGTATTTGGCGTCGAAAGCATCCATGGCTTTCAGGTCTTTACCTCTCATCTTGTCGCGCTTGTACGCGAACATATTGGCAAGAAAGTCAACCGTTTTATTAATAACACTTTTCTCGGTACTGTTCCTGTTTGCGTTGGCTTTTAGAATAGTATAAGATTTTTCCAACCATTCAATGGAAAGATCCAGGTTCTCTGTCAGAACTTTTTCCATATCAGCATTGGCTTTTTTGTAAGGCTCCAGTTTTAGTTTGAATGCGGCATCTGAAGCTGCTTTTTTCTTTGGATCTTTTTCTACAGGCCTGTCGGCATTCAGTCCCTGCATGGTGCGGATATTGGCTGCATATTGGTCGTCGTACTCGCCAAAGAAGTTATAATAGATCACACCAACATTAAAAGCAGCAATACCATTCTGCGTGTTTTTGCCAAACGCTTTTTTATAGGCATCTACCCCTTTCAGGTTATAGAAGCGTTCTTTAGCGGTATCGAGGCTTTTGTCTTTGTGGTGGGCGTTTACAAAAATATCACCAAACTCCAGGTATTTAATCTCAGAAAGGGTTCCTGCCGCATCCTCTTTGTCGTACAGTTGGGTTTTTTCTGCAAGTGTCATGTTATGATCCATATAATCTATCTCAGATACTTCCCAGTTATACTTTGGATATAACTCTTTTGCTATCGCAATATATTTTTTGAAATTGGCCTCATCCTTGGTTGTTATAAAATGATCTACCAGGTATTTATAAATGTCCAGGTAATTATCTCCGCCCACTTTATTATCAGCCAGCCTGCTGTAATATTTAGCAGCTTCAGGTGCGTTGCTTGCGTTCTGATTAGAATAAGCGAGATATAAAATGGAGGTGGTATCAAAAGCAATATTCACATTGCTCCATTTGTTTGCGAAGATCATATCGCTATACTCAACAGCCATTTTGAAATTTGAAGCAGCTTCTGCCCATTTTTTTTCATTGAATGATTTCACCCCTGTTTGGTAAGAGGTTCTGTACATGGCAAAAACACCTTCTGCTCCCTTGGTTTTTAAGAGTGACAGTGAAGCATCAGACTCAATGTATTTTTTAAAAGCTTCATCTGCTTCTTTTACTGCATTGGGATATTTTTCGCGCAGCTTGGGGTCCTGGTAAAGTTCTGCGTAAATAGTTGCTTTCCAATAATAGGCTTCCGGTTTCCCCTGTTGTTTGGGATCGGCCATTACTTTGTCTATTTCGGTTTTCGCATCTTCAAAACGCTTGATGAGATACGAGGTATTCACCTTTTTCAGGTCCTGCGCATTTACCAACTGGGCAGTAACTGCAAGTATGGCAAGCAATAAGAATTTCTTCATAAAAAGAGGGGTTTGTTATTGATTATCTTCTATTGTTGTTTCGTTATTGTTTTCTGTTGTGTTGGTGCCGGGTGTGTTTTCATCCTGCGCCGGAAGATCTGTTGCCGGTGCCGGTTCATCTGCTTCTTCAATCTGCGAGATGGCGGCGATCTCATCACCTTCATCCAGTCTGATCAGCGTTACACCCTGTGTGGCCCTGCCAGCCTCCCTGATATCTCCGATACCGGTTCTGATGGTGATGCCAGACTTACAGGTAATAATCAGGTCTTCTTTTTCTGTTACATACAAAATTCCTACCAGGTTTCCTGTTTTCTCAGTTACATTGATCGTTTTAACACCTTTACCACCTCTGTTGGTGATGCGGTATTCGTCAACGGCTGTCCGTTTACCAAATCCTTTTTCGCTTACCACCAGTATGGTACGGGTTGCATCTTCTTTATTGATGCAGATCATACCCACCACTTCATCTTTCTCATCGTCCACTTCAATACCAGCAACGCCTATGGCGCCTCTTCCGGTTGGGCGAACCTTATCTTCAGGGAAACGTATGGCACGGCCGCTTTTTACAGCCAGCATGATCTCCTGCTTACCATCAGTCATCTTTGCAGATAACAACTCATCCCCTTCGTTAACAGTAATGGCTATAATACCATTGGCCCTTGGGCGACTGAAATCTTCCAGCGATGTTTTCTTGATGATTCCCTGCTTGGTACAAAGTACGATATAATGGCTTTGTACATATTCTTTATCGTCTAATTTCTTAACGTCGATGATGGCTTTTACTTTGTCATCACCCGGTAATTGTATCAGGTTTTGAATGGCCCTTCCTTTGCTTTGTTTTTCGCCTTCAGGTATTTCGTATACGCGCATCCAGAAACAACGGCCTTTCTCTGTAAAGAACATCATGGTGCCGTGCGTAGAAGCCACGAACAGGTGTTCTACAAAATCTTCCTCACGTGTTTTAGAGCCTACTGCTCCCCTTCCGCCGCGGCGTTGCTGGCGGTATTCGGTTGCAGAGGTTCTTTTGATATAGCCAAGGTGCGAGATGGTGATCACTACGTCTTCATCTTCAATCAGGTCTTCAATACGCATTTCGTCTGCCAGGTATTGGATCTCTGATTTGCGCGGATCGCCGAATTTCTCTTTTACTTCGAGTAGTTCTTTTTTGATGAGTTCGTAACGCAGTTCTTCGCTGTTCAGGAGTTCTTTCAGGTGTTTGATGATGTTGATCAATCCGTTGAACTCTTCAACGATCTTATCCCTTTCCATGCCTGTTAAACGCTGTAAACGAAGTTCCAGTATGGCTTTGGCCTGGGCCTCAGATAAACCATCTTCCTGTTGATACAGTGCATTGGTCAGGTCTGAGAACAATTGCTGGTTGAGGGCCCATTTTTCTTCCCTGCTCTTTACTATCAGGTTTTCTTTGGCTTCATCCGGTGTGCGGCTGGCGCGGATCAATGCGATCACTTCATCCAGATGATCCAGCGCTTTCAGGTAACCTTCCAGTATATGGGCACGTTCTTCTGCTTTGCGCAGTTCAAATTTTGCCCTCCTGATCACAACATCCATCCTGAATTCGATGAATTCAGAGATCAGGTCTTTCAGGTTCATCACCCGCGGCCTTCCCTTGCTGATAGCCACATTATTGATGCCGTAACTGGTTTGTAATTCTGTGAATTTGTATAGCTGGTTAATGATAACCTGTGCAACGACATCCCTTTTCAGGTCGAGTACAATCCGGGTACCTTCCCGCATATTGCTCTCGTTATTTACGTGGGCAATGCCTTCAATGGTTTTATCATTTACCAATTGACCGATACGGTCGGTAAGCTGGTCTCTGTTAACCTGGTACGGTGTTTCAGTGATAACGATCTGTTCGCGGCCACTGGCTTTGGTATCTACATGGCATTTACCGCGAACCACTACCCGTCCGCGTCCGGTGAGCAATCCCTGCTTCACGCCTTCCATCCCGTAGATAACACCACCGGTTGGAAAATCGGGTGCTTTTACATATTCTATGAGTTCTTCTACCGATATATCGCGGTTGTTTACATAAGCCACACAGCCATCCACCACTTCGCCAAGGTTATGCGGCATCATGTTGGTAGCCATACCCACGGCAATACCGGAAGAGCCGTTTACGAGCAATTGCGGTATGCGTGTTGGCAGTACAGAAGGCTCCTGCAATGAATCATCGAAGTTGAGCTGGAAGTCTACCGTTTCTTTCTCAATATCATCCAGCATGGCTTCGGCCACTTTTTGCAAGCGGGCTTCTGTGTAACGCATGGCAGCCGGTGGGTCTCCATCCTGGTTACCAAAGTTACCCTGTCCATCTACAAGGGTATAACGCATGGTCCAGTCCTGGGCCATACGCACCAAAGTATCATAAATAGACGCATCGCCGTGCGGGTGGTACTTACCCATTACCTCACCCACGATACGGGCTGATTTTTTATAAGGTTTGTTGCTGTTATTACCCAGTTCGTTCATCGCATACAATACGCGGCGGTGAACGGGTTTAAAGCCATCCCGTACATCAGGTAATGCCCGGCCTACGATCACCGACATCGAATAATCGATGTAGGCGGTCTTCATTTGTTCTTCGATATTTACCTGTATAATCCGGTCGTTATCGTTGGTCTGTTCCGGTAACTGATTCTCTTCCATGTGTGTGTCCTCGTCTAAATTTAGGGTTCGTTAACAGTGTGAAAAACACACCTGTTTTCAGGGATGGCGAAGATAGCTTTTTTGAGGGGGAAAGACAGCTAAAAATGCTTGTTTTTTCAGTGGTTTTATCCACAGTTGTGAATGGGCGGGATGAGGGGATTTTGGGGTGGAAATGGGGTGGAAATGTTAAAAGAGTTAAAGAGGTTAAAGTAGTTAAAATAGTTAAAGAGGTTAAAGTGGTTAAAGTGGGTAAAAGGGTTAAAGTAGTTAAAAAGGTTAAAGTAGTTATAGGGGTACTACCCTTTTAACCCTTTTTAACCATTTTAACTTCTTTAACCACCTAAGCCACTTAAGCCACTTAAACCAATCCTCCTATCTTTAATCATTGAAATCACCCGGACTTCTCCATTTTACCTGCTTATGAAACATATTCTTCTTTTTGGCGCCGGAAAATCGGCCACGGTGTTGATCGATTACCTGAAACAAACCGCAACAGATAAAAACTGGCGGGTAACCATTGCCGATATCAACCTTGCCGCCGTTCAATCTAAAGTGGGTGAACATGCGCTGGTAAAAGCCGTTGGCGTTTCCATTGAAAACAGTACAGAAAGAAAAGCCCTGATACAGGAAGCAGATGTGGTGATATCTTTATTACCCCCCACCCTGCATTTTTTTGTGGCGATGGATTGTCTTGCTGCAGGCAAACATTTGCTAACCGCCTCTTATGTAGATGAAAAAATAAAAGCACTGGCAGGTGATATTGCCAGCAAAGGCATTTTGTTTTTGTGCGAGATGGGACTCGATCCCGGCATTGACCACATGAGCGCTATGCAGTTGATCAATCATATCAGGGAGCAAGGTGGCCGTATTACCTCGTTTATCTCGCATTGCGGCGGACTGGTGGCACCGGAGAGCGATAATAACCCATGGCACTATAAGATCAGTTGGAACCCGAGGAATGTGGTTTTAGCGGGCAAGGCCGGAGCTGTTTACAGAGAAGCATCTGAAGTCAGAAGCCAGAAATACGAAGAATTGTTTGCTGATTGTAAGGAAGTTTTTGTGGAAGGCATCGGGCAGTTGGCTTATTATCCTAACCGCGACTCGTTGAGTTATATTCCTGTGTATGGATTGGAAGAAGCGGACACATTTATCCGTACCACCTTGCGGCATCCAGATTATTGCAGGGGATGGAAAAGAATTATTGAACTCGGGTTAACAGATGAAGAACGACTGATTGAAACGGATGGATTATCTGTTTCTGATTTTTTTAAGCAACATTTTTGCGACACGAATATTTTCATCGCTCCTGAAGATGGGCACTTACAAAAACAATTCCTGTATTTAGGACTGGAAGATCACTCGCTGATCAATAAGGGTACCTGTAGCGTGGCAGATGTATTGCAATTTATTCTTGAAAAAAAATGGGTACTGCATGCGCATGATAAGGATATGATTGTGATGATGCACGAGATCGGGTATGAAATCAAAAATCAAAAATCAAAAGTCAAAACTGTGTTGGTGGTGAAGGGGGAAGACCATCTGCGGACAGCGATGGCTAAGACTGTTGGGTTACCATTGGGCATTGCAGCTACTTTGTTACTGGAAGGAAAAATCAAAGAAGCCGGCTTGCATATCCCTATCATCCCCGGAATTTATGAGCCTGTTTTAAAAGCATTAGCAGGTCATGGGATTGTGTTTAAAGAGACTGTTGGTTAGTTAAAATGGGGGAAGGGGTTGAAGAGGTTAAAGTAGTTAAAATAGTTAAAGAGGTTAAAAGGGTTAAAAGGGTTAAAGTAGTATTTTTTGGGGAGTAATATACCTCTGTGCAACTCTGTTCCTCTGTGCCCACTGTGTTGAAAAAATATTTCAGCTTGATGAATTTGCTTTTCAACACAGCGTTCACAAAGAACGGGGAGATTCACAGAGAAAAAGGCAAAATTAGAGCCCTCATTCCCCCTTTTAACTACTTTAACCCTTTTAACTATTTTAACCACTTTAACCATTATCCATTCCAATTAGTTAAAATAGTTAAAAAGGTTAAAATAGTAAATAAGGTTACCGGGGCTTCCTGGTTTTTACTTTTACCTTTTGATTTTTCGCTTCTGGCTTTTCCCCTGCATCTATCACCCACTCATAATCGAGTTGTCTTTTTTCGAGGTTGGCTGCAACAACGCGTATCATCACTTTATCGCCCATGCGGAAGGTACGGCCGCTTCTTCTGCCTACCAGGCTGTAATCGCCTTCTATCACACGGAAATCATCGTAATCAGAGAGACTGATGATACTCACCAATCCCTCGCATTTATGTTCCACTGTTTCTACCCAGAAGCCAAATGAAGCCACACCGCTAACCACTCCTTCAAACACTTCGCCCAGATGGCCTTTCAGGAATTCTACCTGTTTGTATTTATTGCCAGCCCGTTCACATTCCATAGCGGCCCTTTCGCGTTCGCTGCTGTGTTTGCATTTTTCTTCCATCTTTTTATCAACCATTGGTTTGTTGTCAATGATGGATAGCAATACACGGTGTACCAATACATCGGGATACCTTCTGATGGGGGAAGTAAAATGACAGTAATGTTCAAAAGCAAGTCCGTAGTGACCAATATTTTCTGTTGTGTAAACAGCTTTGGCCATAGTACGTATACCCAATTGTTCCAGCACATGCTGTTCGGGTTTGCCTTTGGCATCGGTTAACATGGTATTAAAACTGTGAGCTATTTTCTGCGGTGAAGACGTGTTGAATATATGCCCGTGTTTTTTGGCGAATACAATAAATGGCGCCAGTTTTTCAGGATCAGGCTGATCGTGTACACGGTAAGGGAAAGGCAATGGTTTTTTATTGATGTTGAGTTTGGCAACATTTTCCGCTACGGTTCTGTTGGCCAGCAACATAAACTCTTCTATCAACTGGTGCGCTTCTTTGCTTTCTTTTACTACCACGCCAATTGGTTTTCCTTTTTCGTCTAATTTAAAACGCACTTCTGTTGAAGAAAAATTGATCGCTCCTTTGCTGAAGCGATTCTTTCTTAAACGTTGCGCCATATCATTCAGTAACAGTATCTCTATTTCATTAATTCCTTTTTTGGATTCGATGATCTCCTGCACATCTTCGTAAGAATAACGGTGATTGGAATGGATCACTGTTTTACCCAGCCAGTATTGTTTGATATCCCCTTTGGCTGTCATCTGGAAGATGGCAGAGAATGTGAACTTATCCTCGTGCGGACGAAGCGAACAAAGTTCATTTGAAATTCTTTCGGGCAGCATTGGGTTTACGCGATCCGGCAGGTAAACAGAGGTGGCGCGTTTGTAGGCTTCTTCATCCAGTTCGGTTTCGGGTAATACATAATGACTCACATCGGCAATATGCACGCCAATTTCATAGTTGCCATTGGCCAGTTTGCGGATTGAAATGGCATCATCAAAATCTTTCGCATCCGCAGGATCAATGGTGAAAGTGAGAATATCGCGACAGTCCCTTCTTTTTTTAATTTCTTCCGTATCCAGCACATCAGGTAATCTTTCGGATTCCTCAATCACATCTTCGGGGAAGAACAATGGGAAGCCTGATTGTGCCAGCAGTTCTTTCATAGCTGCATCATTCTCATCTTCGGGCAGCATTACATTCACCACCGTACCAACTGGTTTTTTATCATCCCTGTCCCATTTCACTAACCGCGCCACTACCCTGTCTTTATTCTTTGCACCGTTTAATTCGGTGAGCGGAATATAAATATCGGGCATGGGTTTGTCAGTATCCGGGATAAAGAATGCGTAGTTGGTTGATAGTTGTATATGTCCGATAAATTCAGTCTGTTTGCGCGTAACCACTTCGGTGATCTTTCCTTCTTTTTTCCCTGTGCGCATATTCTCTTTAACCACTTTAACCCGAACGGTATCGCCGTTAAGAGCCGTTGCAAAATCGCCGGGGCGCACCAGCACGTCGCCCGCAACATTGTCTACAATCACATAGCCCATCCCGGAGCGGGTAACTTCCAGTTTCCCTTTCAGGGATAGCTGCGTCGATGGTTTCGACTTATGCTTTGACTTTTGTTTTGATTTTTGCTTGCTCATTTGGCAGGGTTGAAATGAAAGTTCCTGATAAAATCTTTTACCAGCTCATTAAATTGGTCGCCTTCATCGAATAAAAAATAATGTTGTATAGGCAGCACATACATGGGTAATTCCCTGAGTTGCTCAGTAAATTTTATCAGGCGAACAGCATCTTTTTCTGTTGTAAGAATGATCTTATCCTTTGCATGTATGTGCTCAAATTTGTGAATGATCTCGTTCAGGTCATCAATTGAAAAAATATGATGATCAGAATAATCCTGCTGATAATAAGTATGTGTTTTTTCGGCAAGATATTCTTTCAGTGGTTTGGGATTAGCGATACCGCAAACAAGTAGTACCTCATCTCTTGGCGTAAGCAGCCAGTCGTCTCCGCGGTTTATAATATGATAAGGCGTACCATATTCAATGGTGGTAAAGAACACTTTCTGTGCAGCATCCGGCTTCAGGTCGCGGATGATCTTTTGTTTCATTTCTGCAGAAAGGTTGTAGGGACATTTGGTTACTACAATCACCTGTGCACGTTTGGCCGATGCCCATTCATCGCGCAGGTCACCGGTTGGCAGAAAAAAATCGTTTGAATAAAGGTTCCCGTATTCAGTTAATAAAATATTGAATCCCGCCCTGATAGTTCGGTGCTGAAAAGCATCATCGAGGATGATGGCCTGCAGTTTGGGTACATCCTGTAGCATATGCGGGATACCAACAATCCTTTCTTCGCAGGAAGCCACAGCTATATCAGGAAATTTCTGGTGAATCTGCATGGGCTCATCCCCTATCTCCAAAGCAGTAGTAAACTCATTGGCCAGTGCATAGCCTTTGGTTTTCCGCTTATATCCCCGGCTCAGCGTGCCTATTCTGAATTCGTTTCGCAATAGTTTAACTAGATACTCAACCATGGGCGATTTGCCGGTTCCACCCATAGAAAGGTTGCCAACACAGATGATCGGGAAATTAAAATCTGCAGATTTGAGATAATCGCGGTCGAAAAGCCAGTTGCGTATTACGATAATAAGACCATAGAGTATAGCCAGCGGTAATAATAAAACACGGAATGACTTCAGGAATATCGTGTTAAAATTCATAAGTATGTTGCGGTGTGATACAGTAACATAAAGGTACGTCAAATTGCCCGGTGTCGGATATCTTATCAATGGGCTCAAAATAGGAGAAGCCGATCGTTACCACATCTTTCCGGCAATTAACAAGGTACCTGTCGTAAAACCCTTTGCCATATCCCACCCGGTAACCCTTTTTATCGCAAACTAATAAGGGTACCAATACTAGGTCAAAATACTCTGGCTGTAAAACAACGCCTTCTTTTGGTTCGGTTATTCCCCAGCTATTGGTATGATATACAGTGTCTTCGTTAATAGTAAGTGCAGTAATGGTGTTGGACTTCAGGTCTGTTATCGGGTAAGCCATTATAAGCCCGGGTATCATATGCCGCAAATAGCCGGTGAACAAATGTGTATTGGGCTCAGCGTGCCCGCTCAGGGGCCAGTAGGATAATACGGTTTGAATGGAGGAAAAATCGAATTGCTGAAACTGGATAAGCAACAGGTCGTCCATGCGCAGCCGGTCTTTTGCGTGCAGCCCGGCTCTTTTGGTTTTATATATTTGTCTAAGCTCCTCTTTGTTCATGACCGTCTGTTCATTTACTCATTTACAAAAAATGAAAATAATGTAGACCCATAGTTGCGTTGGAAACTGAAGCCTTCAAATTTTTGATATTGGTTGCGGGGTGTATGCTCCAGTACAAAGAATCCATTTTTGGCGATCAGCTTTTTTGCTACAATGATCTTTGGCAGTTCATCAATCGTACCCAATGCATAGGGCGGCCCGGCAAAAATAAAATCAAATGTTTCGGTACAAGTGTTGAGGTAGGTAAACACATCTATCTTCAGTACTTTGCAATTTTCTGCGCCAAGCATCTCAAGGTTTTTTTTGATGAAGGCATGCATGGTATTGTCTTTCTCCACAATGGTAAGATCTGCAGCGCCACGTGAGGCCAGTTCATAACTGATGCAGCCGGTGCCTCCAAACAGGTCAAGGGTTTTAATCCCTTCAAAATCCATCCGGTTCTGCAGGATATTAAACAGGCCTTCTTTGGCTATATCGGTAGTGGGCCTGGTATGTGGCATATTTGCCGGCGGACTGATTCTTCTTCCTCCCCATTTTCCTGAAATGATCCTCATACCGTTAACTTGAAATAAGGGGTAAAATAATGCGGAGAATATCCCTGGTGTGTGAAAGCCGCTGCCCCGGCAGTATCTACGCCTTCAACAGAAATATCATTGAACAGTTTTGTTAACTGATGATATAGTGCAGTATCCGTATCAAGCCTGCCGCTTAGCTCTACTGTTGAATCTGTATCGTTAATATGCAATTGCTGTATCGTATTCAGCACATGATACAAAATATCCTCAGGCACCGCATACCGGAATGACTGGATGAGTTGCAGCTTGCTGTCTTTAAACACCACCAGGATAATATGTTTACTGTAAAACTGGATCTTTACAAAAAATCCACCGGGCAATTCCCTCGCCAGCACGCCGGCAAGTAGGTGGGAATAAATATGGTGCGGCTGGTATAAAATAAACTGTCTTTCTATCCATTCCTGAACAGGCTTTTGTATACGGTATGCATTCACCAAAGTTTCATTGCCTGCCAACGCATCGTGTTTGATATGGCAGTTGCCGTTTTCTCCAAATAACAATGCGAGATAATCTTCAGCCGCAGTAATGCTGAATTTTTGTTCGGGCATGATAACAGCTTCTTCAAAATTGAAATAACAATCTGTTTGCCTGAATGTACGGTTAACAATGCCGGAATTGGTTCTTAAATCAAAAAAGATATCCGACCAGTCGTTTGAGGAAGCGTCTATCAGAAACAGTTCAAATGCAGTTACCTGTTGCGTATCGCCGTTCTTTACTATGCAAGCTATTTCGTTGCTGCCAATTTCAAGGATTAGCTGGTCGGTTTCGCCAGCTTCAGCCTCTTTTGCGGCAGAATAATAACTTACTAGTGGATGGATCATGCGGTTCAATTGACTGCAATGTTATAAAAAAATGGCTTAGCGGTAAAAGCGATCTGTGGAAACTGCAAAATAGTAGCTTTGCGCCAGATTATGGAAAAGGTTTCGCACGGCTTAAACTTACAGGTTAATATCAGCAATAAACAGATATTGGGCATCGCATTGCCAATAACGGCAGCCATTATTGTGCCCCAGATCAATTTTATTACGAATAATATTTTCCTGGGCGGGTTAGGACAAAGGGCATTGGCCCTTGCGGGGATAACAGGTGTGTATTACCTGATCTTTGCTGTTGTTGGGCATGGGTTAAATAATGGGCTACAGGCCCTGATATCCCGGCGTGCCGGCGAGAACCGTATTGATGCCATTGGTAACCTTTTTTCGCAGGGAATCCGGATCGCGCTTGTATTTTCCATTATAGGCATCCTGCTTACCTGGCTGGTGGCACCCTCAGTTCTGGGATGGTCTTTGCACGATGCAGAGAGTGTACGCATATGCATCAATTTTCTGAATATCCGGATACTGGGGCTCCCCTTTTTGTATGTGTACCAGATGCGCAATGCTTTGCTGGTTGGCACCAATCAAAGTAAATACCTTATCATCGGAACTGCAACAGAAGCTGTAACCAATATCTTTTTCGATTACTCGCTTATCTACGGAAAATTCGGGATGCCGCAAATGGGTTTTAACGGGGCTGCGTATGCCTCTATTATTTCTGAAATTGCAGGACTGGCCGTGATCTTTGCAGTGATACGGATGAATGGCATTGCCCAAAAATTACACCTCTTTAAGAACTGGGCCTATGATGCAGCTAATGTGAAGCTGATCATCAAACAGTCCTCACCGCTTATCCTGCAACATACTATCAGTATCATTAGCTGGGAGTTCTTTTATATTTTGATTGAACACCATGGGCAAAGAGATTTGGCCATATCCAATACCATGCGCAACATATTTGGGTTCTTTGGTTGTTTTACCTGGGCTTTTGCATCTACTGCCAATACAATGGTGAGTAATGTGATTGGCCAGCAAAGGCAGCACGAAGTAAAAAGACTGATCTATCGTATCATGTACTGGAGTGTTGGGTTCGCGATACTGGTTAGCCTGTTCCTCAATTTGTACCCGCATGCCTTTTTATCTATTTATGGCCAGGGCGAAGATTTTATCACAGCCGCCATACCTGTTTTGCGTATTGTATCCAGTGCCCTTGTGATGATGTCTGTTTCTGTGGTATGGATGAATGCGGTTACCGGTACCGGTAATTCTAAAATGAATTTGTTCTCAGAATTTGCCGCCATTACTTTTTACTGCATCTACGTATACATCGTGCTGGAAAAACTGAAACTGCCTATTGTATGGGGATGGGCCAGCGAATGGATTTACTGGACAACTATATTCGTTCCATCTTTCTGGTATATGCAAAGCGGAAGATGGAAGAACAGAAAGTTATAACCTATTTTCCGGCATGATATTTGAAACTTTTTGGTAATACGTTCATCAGGCGGATAGTCTGCAGAACGGTAAACAATTTATCTAACCAAAAAGCTGATTATGAAAAACACATGTCTACTCTTATTGCTGTTAAGCTTTGTTACGGTTTCACATGCACAGTTTCAAACGGGTAAAAAAGTAATTGGAGGGCAGATTGAGATTGCGACCCTTAACAATAACTATTTCTCCTCTCCCGGCTCTGAGCAGCGGGTAACACAATTTTCAACATCTTTTTCATTGTCACGCTTTAAATCGCCTACCCTCTTAAATGGTTTTGGTCTAACTTACAGTTATAACCATGCCCATAACAATATTGGAAGCCCAACCGATGACCAGGTATATTACAGCCATAATATAGGCGCTTTTATAAGCAGCACCAAACTCACACCATTAGCTAAAAAATTCTATCTCACGCTTACCGGAAACGCAGGTGCCGGATATGGTTTTTCTAAAACAGACCATGTTCCATCTACCGGAAATTACTCCAAAGGCGAGGGCTATAACCTGTATGTATCGGGCGATTTGGGGCTGCTCTACCAACTGAATGAGCGTTTTTTATTTACAGCTACACTTACCAATTTACTTAACCTGTCTTACCATCATGGCAGTACCAGCAATTACTCAGGTACAACAGTTAATAAAATAAATAACAGCAGCTTTGGTCTGAGTTCCGGCTTAACAGGGTTCTCGGTAAATAATATCTCTGTTGGCGTAAGGTATCTGTTGAAATAACAGTGTAAGGCAGCAGTAATTTCTAACCTTTTAGTTTAGTAACAAGGTCGATGTATTGCTGCATGGCCGCTTCTTTTGACAGGCCTTGTAATTTGGCCCATGCTTCGTGCTTGAACTTTGCTACAAAATCAAATGCGTTGGATGGGCCTGCTTCTGTATTGTCGCCTTCGGTTGCCTGCTTGTATAATGAGTAAAGCTTGAGCAGTGTTTCATTATCAGGTTTTTCAGTAAGTGTTTTACTGTTGACCACGGCTTGTTCAAATTGCTGCTGGAGTTCCATGAGGTGTAATTTAACCGGGGTCGGGACGCTAAAGCGGCCTGACCCCTAATATAAAATTTAATAAAATCCTATTGCAAAGACTCCAGTAACCTGGCGCCTTCTGCTTTTAAAGCTACATCATCTGTAGTTCTTGTAGGAAGTTTTACCAGTTTATTTAATACTTCTATTGCCTGTGCAGGCTTCCTGTTTTCTTTATAGGCTTTTGCCAGGTCGAGGTAGTTGGTAACAAAATAAGGCGCAAGAGTTTTACATTTTTCCATGTACTGAATGGCCAGTTCTAAATCGCCATCAGGCAATCCGCCATAAAATAATTTAACAGCAATTTTTTTGATGCCGGATAAAGTGGCCATCTCGTAATGCCATTTGCCCAATGTGTAATTGGCTTTGGCATGGTTTGGGTTGAGCTGTAGCGCCCTGTCTGAATAGATCTTCACATCTTTCACCAATGCCACAATCTTTTTATTCTCCGTTTCTACATCGGTCATCTTACCCGATGCCATAGCCATTACATAATAGGCATCAGCGTTGTTGCTATCCGCTAAGCTCGCCCTGTTGGCAAAAGCCAGTGCCGTTTCATAATATAATTTTTTAGTACCCTTATCTGTTTGCCTGATACCGATCGACGCATTCATCTCCGATGCTTTTACCAGGGCTTTTACATTAACAGGATCAATCAATAAAACCTGTTTGTATTTTTCAAGGGCATCTGGTTCTTTTAATTGTTTTTCAAAATTATCCGCTTCTTTCAACAGCACCGTTACATCCTGCGCATAGCCGGTTACAAGGAAGCAGGCCAGCAAAACAGAAAAAATAAATTTGATCCTCTTCATTGGTATTACAGGTCTTTTCTTTTCAATTCAAAACTCACACCCACACTTCCCTGCATTTGCGAAACAGGCGGGTGTATTTTTCTGATAGAGATAGATACTTCTTCTGCAAGTAAAAACTGTGCCAGTATCTTTTGCGCAATATCAGTAATCACTGTTTCCAGCAACGGTGTTGGCACGGCCATCCTTTTTTTTACCAAATCATACACAGCAACATAATCGATCGTATCGGCCATATGTTTAACTGGCAAATGCTGTGGCAGGTGTTTGATGGTAATATTTATTTCAAACTCATTCCCCAATATTTTCTCTTCCTCATAAATTCCATGATGAGCAAAGAGTTTGAGGTTATGGAGGTGGATGGAAAGCATGGGGTGAGGTTTGTGGTCTGTAGTTTGTAGTCTGTGGTTATTGTAATTCTTAACAACTACAGACCACAGACTACAAACTACAGACTTGTTAAGCAATTCCTTTAGCACTCAAATACCGCTCTGCATCCAGTGCGGCCATGCAGCCGCTGCCGGCGGCGGTTACGGCCTGGCGGTAGTGTTTATCCTGTACATCGCCTGCGGCAAAAACGCCTTCCAGGTTGGTTTTGGAGGTGCCGGGGATGGTTTGGATATAGCCTGTTTCATCCATATCAATCCAGCCTTTAAAGATATCACTGTTGGGTTGGTGGCCAATAGCTACAAAGAAACCACTGATAGGGATTTCCTGTGTTTGCTGTGTCTGGTTATTTTTTATACGTACAGCTTCCACTTTTTTATCACCCAGTATTTCATCGGTATCGGTATTCCAGTAAACCTTGATGTTGGGGGTACTGATCACCCGATCCTGCATTACTTTACTGGCGCGCATTTTATCTCTCCTGATAAACATATGTACCGTGGTACACAGTTTGGATAAATACATAGCTTCTTCTGCAGCAGTATCTCCTGCCCCAACAATCGCTACTTCTTTGCCGCGGAAGAAAAATCCATCGCAAACAGCACAGGCGCTTACGCCAAAACCATTCAGCCGCTCTTCACTCGGAATACCCAGCCATTTGGCCGATGCACCGGTAGAGATGATCACTGAATCTGCTTCAATCAGTTTTTCTTCATCTATCCATACTTTGTAGGGTTGCTGACTAAAATCAACCTTGGTGGCCAGACCATAACGGATATCGGCACCCATGCGGGCTGCCTGTTTTTCAAAATGCACCATCATCTCCGGACCCTGTATTCCTTCAGGATAACCCGGATAGTTTTCTACTTCTGTGGTGATGGTTAACTGACCGCCCGGTTGTATACCCTGATACAATACCGGTTTCATATTAGCCCTTGCAGCATAAATAGCTGCGGTATATCCTGCCGGACCGGATCCTATGATCAACACATGTACTTTTTCTGAAACCTCGTTTGACATACAAAACTGTTTATTTATTAGACGAACAAAAATATCGAACCCTTTCACTTATCGCTGTTTGGTTTTTCACAAACAGGATTTATTTGGGGATAATCAATTGTTTATACTGAACTGCATACCCGCAAAAAGAACCCAACGCCCCATTACTGATATTACCCATTACTTTCCCGGGAGAAGAAAACGGATTGCCCACCGATTGATAGGTAAACTCCCATGTTCTCCAGAAGTCATAAGTAGCCTTATCAATATTACAAAGCTTTACAATAACGGTGTCTCCCCTTTTAAAAAAGCCATATTCATCTCTTTTAAGGGTTTCATTTTTAGAAACACCCTGGTCTATCTGGATATCATAGGTCTTGCCATCAACTATCTGGTCATCAAACACACTGTTAAAACCGGGCAAAAAATCTTTGCCGTTGGTACTGGTATAATAGCGGATATAATTTCCAAACCCCGGCGGGTCTGTTACCCTCGACATCACCACCACTTTTGCTGTATCTACATTACCCGGGGCTTTCTTCCACCAAACAGAATCTATCTTTTTTGTTAACAAAGGAATGGTGGTAGATGCATGATACACCTGCCCGCCTGTTTCTATCGCAAGGGTATACTTTTTACCAAACTCGCCGGATAAAACGCTTTGGGGGGTAGTGTAGTAATAAAAACTGTATCCATTGCTAAGTGGTATGCTATCCTCAGTCAATACATAACTGGCTGTTCCATTGTTAATAGTCACTTTGGCCCCATGCACATATGAATGATCCAATTCAAACAGATCTATTTCTGAAAAGTAGTTGAGTGAGTTAGATAAGATCACCGCAGGTGCCTGCCCGCTTTCTATTTGTGCTTCTACCACCAGTTTGGCTGGCTGCTGATCGGGCTGCACCTGGATTGTTTTTTCACAGGCCCAGAAACCGCAAAGTACTATTACAAAAACAACCCATTTGATCATGCCGCAAAATTATACTGATATAACATGGAAACATCATAAAAGTTGTTAATCTAATTTAATTAATGATGAAGAACACGGAGTGCTCCTGAATATGGGGATTCGCAGGGAAAAAGGTGGGGGTGGTTATGAATTCATGTACCCTCACCACCCCCGCTGTACATTTTTCGCAGAAAAATGTACAGCGGCCCCTCCTTGATAAGGAGGGGATATTTTTTTATAAAATACAAAACCCTCTGTTTGGGCAGAGGGCTTTGTATTATGAATTGAATTGGGTAAAGTTTATCCCAAATATGCTTTTAATGCATTGCTGTAACGGGCTTTCTGTAAGCGTTTGATCGCCCTTTCTTTGATCTGGCGGATACGTTCTTTAGTCAAATCGTATTTCATGCCGATCTGCTCAATAGTAACGCCATTCTCTCCATCCAGTCCGAAATAAGCATTAACGATCTCTGCTTCACGCGGACTGAGTGATTTCAGTACGCGGCGGATCTCTTCACGCAGTGAATCTTTCATCACATCTTCATCTGTATCATCACTTCCTTCCAGCAAATCGCCCATAGCAACGTCTTCTGCCTCGTGTACCGGGGCATCCAATGAAGTGTGACGGGTATTGCTCTGGAATATATTATTGATCTCAGTTTCGCTCATTTCCAGGATCTCAGCCAGTTCTTCGGTTGAAGGCTCACGCTCATGCTCCTGTTCAAAAGCCATATAGGCTTTATTAGCTTTATTGTAAGTGCCGATCTTATTCTGCGGAAGACGTACCAGCCTGCCTTGCTCGGCCAAAGCCTGCAGAATTGACTGACGGATCCACCAAACGGCGTATGAAATGAATTTGAAACCTTTCGTTTCATCAAAACGCTGGGCGGCTTTAATCAGGCCAAGGTTTCCTTCGTTGATCAGGTCGCTGAGAGAAAGTCCCTGGTGTTGGTATTGTTTAGCCACAGAAACCACGAAACGTAAGTTTGCCTGCACTAATTTGTCCAATGCACGTTGATCACCCATTTTGATCTTCTGAGCCAAAGTAGTTTCTTCTTCAGGTGTGATCATCGGGATCTTCGAAATTTCCTGCAGATACTTTTCAACGGCTTGCGAATCACGGTTGGTAATCTGTGTAGCGATTTTGAGCTGCCTCATGATGTGTAATTACTGGTTCTTATATGATATAAACGACTAAAAGACCACAATTGTTTTATAAACGTTGTAAGGAAACCGTTAAATTATGGACAGTTCTTTCAGAAGTCTGCAAAGGTACGTTGCAGCAGCGAATTTTGCCAGCTTTTGTGGAAAAACTTGACTAAATGGGCAAAATTTAGAATGTTTTACCCTTATTCTGAATAAATTAAACCCTGTCAGAAGCGGCTAAAACTTAGGTTTCGGTTTATCTTCGCTGCTTATGATAGATTTCAGATCAGATACAGTAACCCGCCCTACCCCCGGGATGCTGGAAGCTATGATGCGTGCCCCGGTTGGGGATGATGTTTTTGGTGAAGACCCCTCCGTTAATCAACTGGAAGCCATGTGCGCCTCCCTTTTTGGGATGGAAGCCGGTATATTTTGCCCAAGCGGCACCATGACCAACCAGATTGCCATTAAATGCCATACACAGCCGGGTGATGAAGTGATATGTGATAAATTATCACATATTTACCAGTATGAAGGTGGTGGTATTGCCTTTAATTCAGGGGCTTCTGTACGATTACTGGATGGCGATCGTGGGCGAATTACTGCAGATCTGGTAAAAGAATCCATTAACCCGGATGATGTTCATAAGCCTGTAACTACCCTTGTTTCTTTAGAAAACACTGCTAACAGAGGTGGTGGCAGTTGCTATAATTTTGCTGATATTCAGTCAATTAAAGAAGTTTGCCTGCAAAATAATCTGAAGCTGCATTTAGACGGAGCCCGCCTGTTTAATGCCCTGGTGGCAAAGAATGAAACCTGCAAACAATACGGTGAAACATTTGATTCGATCTCTATCTGTCTCAGCAAAGGTCTTGGAACACCTGTTGGCAGTGTGTTGATAGGCACGAAAGCCACTATTAAGAAGGCAAGGCGGATAAGAAAGGTGTTTGGAGGGGGCATGCGCCAGGCAGGCTATCTGGCCGCAGCCGGTATTTATGCACTTGAGAACCATGTAGCAAGATTAGCGGAAGACCATGCACATGCACAGCAAATCGTAAAGGCATTAACGGCTAAGGATTTTGTGGGTGAGATACTGCCTGTGGAGACAAATATTATCATTTTTGAAGTAAAAGGCAGATTTACTGCACCCCAACTGGCCGAAAAGTTGCGGGAAGAAAGTATTTTTGTCATCCCCATATCCTCCAAACAGATCAGGTTCGTAGTACACCTCGATATCACCCCTGAACATGTTGCGAAAACCATCCAGGTGATCAGTTCTTTATAGGACGGTCATCCTAACAGTGAAATATTAACAATCAGCATAGCTATGTTACCCAGAATTAACCCAACGAATACACAGGCCTGGTTTTTATTGAAAAAACACCACGAAGAAGAAATGAGTCGCCGGCACATGCGCGATCTGTTTGCTGCCGACCCTGAACGGTTTAACAAGTTTTCGATCGTTTTTGGCGATATCCTGTTCGACTATTCAAAGAATATCATCAACCAAAAAACATTGCAGTTGCTTTTGCAACTGGCCGAAGACTGCAAGGTAAAAGATGCCATTCATGAAATGTTTGCGGGCATTAAGATCAATGAAACGGAACAACGCTCGGTACTGCACACCGCCCTGCGCGATTTTTCGGATACTGCTATTTTGGTTGAGGGAAAAGATATTATGCCAAGGATCCGCAAGGTGCAGAACCACATGAAAGAATTTTGTGAGAAAGTACACAGCGGCAAATGGAAAGGCTATACAGGTAAAAAGATCCGTTACATTGTAAACATAGGCATTGGCGGCAGCGATTTGGGGCCATTCATGGTTACAGAAGCGCTTCGCCCCTATTGGAAAGAAGGCATACAGTCGTTCTTTGTAAGCAATGTTGACGGAACACATATCGCTGAAACATTAAAGAAAGTAAATCCAGAAGAAACCCTTTTCCTGGTGGCATCCAAAACATTTACTACGCAGGAAACCATGACCAATGCACTTTCTGCACGCAGTTGGTTTTTGGAGCAGGCAAAGGATGAAGCGCATGTGGCCAAACATTTTGCGGCACTCAGCACCAATGAAAAAGAAGTAACGGCATTTGGTATAGATAAAGCCAATATGTTCGAGTTCTGGGATTGGGTAGGCGGAAGATATTCTTTGTGGAGCGCCATTGGCCTGTCTATCGCATTAACGATAGGCTACGAAAATTTTGAGCAGTTACTGAAAGGCGCTTATGCTGTTGATGAACATTTTAAGAAAGAAAAGTTTGATAAGAACATACCTGTATTGATGGCGTTGATCGGCATCTGGTACACCAATTTTTACGGTGCGCAAAGTGAGGCCATCCTGCCTTATGATCAGTACATGCACCGCTTTGCGGCCTATTTCCAGCAGGGAAATATGGAAAGCAACGGTAAGAGTATTGACCGCAGCGGCAACCCTGTAAACTATGCAACCGGCCCGGTTATCTGGGGTGAGCCAGGCACAAACGGACAGCATGCGTTTTATCAACTGATCCACCAGGGAACGCTAATGATCCCATGCGATTTTATTGCGCCGGCTATCAGTCATAACGCCATTGGCGATCATCATGTAAAATTGTTGTCGAATTTCTTTGCGCAAACAGAAGCGCTGATGAACGGAAAATCAGAGAATGGTGTGAAAGTGGAACTGATGAAGGCAAATAAAAGCGAAGAGGAGATAAAGAAACTGGCGCCATTTAAAATATTTGATGGCAATAAACCAACCAATTCGATCCTCGTAAAAGAGATCACACCTTATACATTGGGCAGCCTGATTGCATTGTATGAACATAAAATATTTGTGCAGGGCGTGATCTGGAACATATTCAGCTTTGATCAATGGGGTGTTGAACTGGGTAAACAATTAGCCAACCAGATATTACCTGAGCTAACCAATGATGAGCCGGTAACTACGCATGATACTTCTACCAATGGATTGATCAATGCGTTTAAGGCGTTTAGGAAAGCGTAGGAATGATGAATAGTAAATATTGAACAAGGAATGATGAAGTGGTGCAGTTCAACATCACTTCATCATTTTTTCAGCCGTTCATACATTTCAACACTAAACCGTGCCCTTGTGCCTTTGTGTGCTCTATCTTCTTAACGAAGCAAGCGTAAATTATAATAATGGAAAACATTCTCATACGCCCCATTCAGTCCGGTGATAATGTTGCGATGGCAAATATTATCCGCAGGAGCCTGGAAGAATTTGGGGCAAATAAGCCGGGTACGGTGTATTATGATGATTCAACTGATCACCTGTTTGAATTATTTCAATCAACCCCGCGCAGCGCGTATTTTATTGCCGAAAAAGACGGTGTATTGCTAGGCGGGGCGGGAGTATTTCCAACAGAAGCTTTACCGGCAGGTGTTTGCGAACTGGTGAAAATGTACCTCTCTCCTTCTGCAAGAGGAATGGGATTAGGAAGAAAGATGATCAGCCGTTGCCTGGAAGAAGCTGCTGCACAAGGTTTCTCCTCCGTTTATCTTGAAACCATGCCCGAATTAAAGAAAGCCGTAAGCGTGTACGAGAAATTTGGGTTTGAATACCTTACTGCACCCATGGGCAATTCGGGGCATAATGGTTGTGATATTTGGATGCTTAAAAAACTATAAGTGTAATGTGTTGTGCTATTGAAATCCATCAGTTCTCTGCGTAAACTTTTTTACTCTGCGTGTAAGCGATGAAAACCGGTGTTAGCTGCAGACCTAATCTTTTAGGACTGTTGTTGAAGTCAGCACAAAAAATTAGATAGTTCAAATAAATCATTGTGTCAAGCAATAAATAAGCTGAAACATAAGGTGTCCACCAATGATTTGTTTGCAAGAAAGTAGCACAATCGGAAAAGCCAGTTTGGATAAAACTAAAATCTCTACGCCAATTTTTCGTCCCTGAAGCCCAAACCAACCTGAAACAGGCATCATTAGCCTCTCAATAAAACAAAAAACAGGCGCATAGCCTGTTTGCCATCTCTATACCATCTTCCGGTAGCTCCATACAGTCACTCCTCTCATAACCGGTTCCGTTCAACAGGGGTTTCATTGTTCGCCCGTTGGGCGCAACGAAACCTTAGTTATTGTGTGCAGCCCTTTTTATGACTTTTTTCTCAAGCTCTGATAGTATTTCCGGAGTTTCTCTCCTTCTTCTCCTTGAGGCTCTGAAATATTAATAAAAAGAAGTTTGGAGCTATTTTCTTCGAAAGTAAAGCTTAAATAGTCAGATGTCAACCCATTTATTATAAAGTATTGGATAATCATATTCTTAACTTCTTTTGACTCATTCTGTGAAGGAATATAATGTTGGTTCCATACTTCTGGTTTTAGTTTTAGACTATCTATGTCAATTAGGTGTGAAAGATCACTGAATCGATAAATACAACCTTTAAACATTCTTGCTTTGAATTCAGGGGCAAAAATATTGTCATGATTTAAAGTATCCTGAATTACAGAATCTACTATTCTTTTATTGAAAAAAAGCTCAATTGCTTTATCAAATACTTTCCAATTTTTGTTTGAAGCAGAATCGTATTGATAATAAATGCCCTCATTTGCCACTTCGTCCTTAGCTTCTTTTAATAACCATCTTGCGAATTCCTTTAGCTTTTTAACTCTGTTGATATAAAGCAATGTTGAATCACCTGCTATACCTAAATTTGAAATGGAAGAAATGAGAATTAGTAAAAAAAATATTTTCTTCATAAGGAGGATAGTTAGATTATTAGGGTTGCATACAACGTTCCAGCATTGGCGTTGTGGCGGAATTCCGTGATCCGTCAGCCGAGAACTGTTGCTAAATAAAGATACAAAAGTTGATAGTTTATTCTGTCGCTAAATTTATAATGTCAAGCTGGAACTAAAGCTAATTTCTTGTTGCTGCTGGGCTCCCGCGCTCCGTCAGCGGCCATAATGCCAAGCAATGTTGTGCGCAGTTAAAAGATTTTTAGCGGCTCTGTATCAAAATTAAATTGTAGTCCGGTGATTTTTCCCTTTTCAAATTGTGTTCTCAATTTTTCTGAAATATAAGTTCGAAATGTTACTCCCCAAATATTGAAAATATCATGTTCTATTTTTGATTTTTCAGTTAGATATATTTCAGAAGGCTCAAGTCGAGACCATTCACCGTATTTGTTTTTCGTGAAATCAATTTTAGTTTGACTAATTTCTGCGTAGTCACGAATAGAATGAGGCTCAGATACCCATTTGTTATTTTCAATCCTCATTTTTTTGAAGCGACTTCTTTCATAGTCTATTTTATCAACATAATTGTTAAGGCAATGCATTAAACCATAATTTGAATAGATGATTTCTTTATGTTTTATTTGCAAATTATAAAAATGCGTATTCCCGAAATTAGCTTGCTTTACTAGCCCCTCTACTTTGTTACTGCAAACAAAACCTGTTGAAACAACGGCAGAACTTATAAAGTCCGTGATTGTCGAACCATCTTGTAGTACCAACGTTCCGACATAGGGCTTAAAATGTGGCTTTGTGTCACCACGTAAATTCCAAATAAAGTCGGGATCTGTAACTTTTCTCCCAGCTTCCATTTCAGTATTCTGAGACTGCGGAAAACCACCTCGACCAATTTTTTCAGAAGCGTAGTATATTGAATGATAGTTCATTTAAAATTAATTGCGCACAACGGTTTAGGGCTTTGCGTTGGTGGGCTTTTGAAACCGTAAACTGTCCGCCAGCACTAAAGGTTATTAATTGCTCAAATATTTCTTTTCGCACTGGCCGCCCACTAACGCAAAACTCGTGTTACCAGCCGTTTTTATACTCCAAGTGCTTGTTCGATTTCTGTCCTAATGTTATTCAACGGTGAAGCAATTGCATTAATGTATTGAAAGTTTCCATTGCGATTATTATTAATTGCAAGTTGTATTCCACTGGCTTCACTTTGAATTGAATTCACTTTGAAACTGTTTGTCTCATTGTCATAAACCACGTATGGGGCTCCAGATGAACCAAACCTAAAATAACCTTTGATTAAATATCTTGTCCCGTCCATAATATAATTTCCTCCAATTGGGTCGCCAAAAATATTCCAATGGTCTAATAAGCCTTCGATTTTTGCATCGTTTAAAAGTCGGCCCAAGTTGTCAACTGGTGCACTTTGCAGACAACAATGATTTTCAGTGTTACTGTCAAGCAAAGTATAGTCAGGAGAAACACTTGGCAATCGATTTATTATAGCTTGGTCAGTATTAGTAATTCTGTATATAGCAGAGTCATTGCTGTAAAAGGCATTCACTAATTCTACCTCAATTAGAAACGTATGTCGATTAAGTTGCGGTTCAAAAAAGTATCTGTTACCATTAAATAGTGCTGTTAATGCTGGGTCAGAATAAAATTGGTTTGTTCTGAATTGCACAATTAAAAACGGTTTGCAAATATTTCTTTGTGTCAGAGTAATCCATCGGGTGTCGTAATTAATCCTTTTAAGTTCGTTGATTAGTATTTGAGCATCTGCTTCGGTTATTTGCGTTATATAGCGTTTATTGGTCGCTGCATCAAGTAAATAACTATTATTGAATAATTGTCTTAGGTTCGGAGCAACATTCGCTATAATATTTGCTTGAAAGGAAGCTTCGTCTATTGATTTGAAAGCAGTAGCCTCAGTTCTTAAATTATGAGCTACGCTTAACAATACTCCATTGCCGATATGAAATGCACTAATATTATTGTCAAAGTGTCTTCGAGCAGGCTCATCAACATTATGAATCCACATTAGTCTAAACAGAGGAGACGTCTGTTCATTGATTAGATTTAGTTTTTCTGTTATCATGTCAATCTTTTTAAAATGGCTGGTAACGGGCACGTATTTACGAAGGCAGAGAATTCATTGATTGTCCAGTCCGGCACAAATGCTCATTTAAAAATATGTTGTTGAAGTTTAGAACTAAAGCTGAATGTTGAACGTCGAGCCCTAACCTCTGTTGATGTTTGCACATCGCTGATGTTACATTGTCAAGCCCTGCTTTTGCAAATACTTATGTTGCCTGTAGTGTTGTCTTACTCAATGACTTTTTTATTTTATGAAGTCGTTCTCTACCTAACAATTCATAGAAACGTGGTAAGTGTTGATGATATAATTCACAACTTAAATCTTTTCCGTCAACTCGGTACATGGGACAACCACTTGTACATACATATTTGAAATTACATTGCATACAGTCGTTAGAGCGTTCACCAATATGATGTTGCCCTTTTTGTACTGTTGTTAATAAATCATCATTGTCATAAATGCTTCCCGATAAATCATTCTGTCCAAATTTTACATGACAAAAATATACTCCACCATCTACATAAACTGCACCACCCGAATAGCCTGAAGAGCAGGTTTGAAAAAATATTTCCGATGGTTTCAAATCACAAAGTCTATGCTTTTTGCTAAATTCAAAATCTTTATTGTAAATAGCATTTTCAATAATATCATAACATTCAGTAAGAATTTCTGATAATCTTTCTCTGTTTAAATACTCACCATGCACAATTGAATAGCGGAAATGCAGATTGAGGTCTATAAGGTATTTTGTTAACGTTGGCAGTCCTTCCATATTTTGCTGGTTAATTACTGTTGAGATTGAAGGATTAATTCCATTACTCATCAACTTTTCAAGATTGGCACTTACTTTATCAAAACTGCCTTTGCCATTATGAAATACTCTTGTCAAATCATGATAATTACCATAACCGTCAAGTGAAACACCAAAACCAATTTTATATTTTTTTGCAAACTGAATTATTTCATCATCCAAATATGTAAGGTTTGTAAGAAAAGATACTCCGAATTCACAATTATTTTTTTTAAACTCTTTTTTCATTAAAATTATGAATTCCCTCCAATTTGAAAATTGAAGCAACGGTTCGCCACCAGCTAATCTAAGCTTAACTGCTTTAAGTTTTCTGTCTATAGCAGTTTGCAAGATTTTTTTACCTAATTGGTTTACAGTTTCAGGTGTCATTCCTCCTGTTGTATTCAATGTTGAAATATAACAATATGTACAATTTAGGTTACATTTATTCGTAGTATGAACCCAAAGGTTTAAATAGCTTGGGTTTTCTTTATTCCAATTTGGCTCAATGAAATTTTTATCAAAACTGATAATTTGTTTTGCAATTAGAGAATTAAAAAAAATATTTAACTCTTGTACTTTATATCCTACAATTGAAGCTATTTGCTCAATAGAGTTAATGCCATTAATTTCATTAAATATTTTTGCCTGAACTGGATTTAAAATTTTTATTCCACTTGTCGAATAAGTATTGATAAGGACAATAAATCCATCTTCAATTGTTCTTTCAATTAAATGAGGGTTTCTGTATGGTGTCATAAGTTCAGATAATTAAGATAATAATCCACAAGGTCCACTATCGCAATTGCAGTCGCAGTCGCATACACAATCACAATCGCAGTCACATTCGCAATCACAGTCACAGTCCATGTCACAGTCTGCATGAACTTTTGAAAATGATTTTGTTTCATTTTGTAAAATCATAGTGTCGTCAAATGAAATGCTCGTTAAAATGTTAGTAGGATTCATATTTTTTTGTTTTAAAGTTATGAATTAGTTCTATATTTTTTTAACAGTAGATCAACTTGACTGTTGTGTAACTAAACATTACAGGCAACGGTCAAGCATTGAAGCGGTTGGGGAATGATCTTCCATCGCCCATGGCTATCTGTCGCTAAACTAAGTTACAAAAGATCATGATATATTCTACTGCCGCTCAGAATTCCTTCAGCCGGAACTGATGCCGGGATATTTGTTGCAGTTGAAGAACGTTATTCATCAGCCCCAATCGCTGCAATGCAATGTTAGCGGCCGTTTTTCAGCGTTGGGGGATCAACTTGGGGCAACAGGAAATAGTTAAGATCACCAAAATCGACTTCTGTTTTAGTTTGTGTCAAATGTAATTGATCTTTGAGACGGATTAACCATTTCCCAAATTCGTACAGGAACTGTGGCCCTTCTCGGCCATAAACAGAAACCCATTTCTTATTGTTGTCTTTTAACAGATAAAATTTAAAACTCTCACCATCGGACAGATTTTTTTCAAAATATATGGAATCTAATTTTTGTACTGAATATATTTTTAAAAAGCTATCAAGTTTTATAGCGTCATTGTTCTTTATTGAGGAATAAAATATTTCTTTTGGGTGAGGGAAACGTTTTTGAATATAAATAGTATCGGAAGTTGTCAACTTTATTGAAAAATCTTCGTTCTCTTGGCTGTGTGAAAAAACAAATGTGTCAAAAGAGTAAATGTTATTATTTGAGATAGAGTTTTTGCATCCGTAAAAGATTAGGCATGAAAAGAAAAGAGTAAATATGGTTTTCATGATCTAAAGATTCACCTTTCAAAAGTTTCCACAAAAAATGGCCGCTAACTTAGTTATACGCGCTAATCTATTGCACCCATACAGCTATTTGGGTGGGCTTTGCGCGTATAACTTTCGCATAATGAATATAGGAGAAATATATTATAAGTCATCGAAAGGTGTTGTAATATTTTGAATACTTCTCGTACTTACATGGGTATAAATCTCAGTTGTTTTACTGCTTGAATGGCCAAGTATGGTTTGTATATATCTTAAATCAGTTCCCGATTCCAATAAATGAGTTGCATAACTGTGTCTTAACCAATGTAATGTGGCAGGTTTCTGTATCCCCGCTTTTAATACAGCCGTTTTCATTACCTGTTGCAGGCTTCGCTGGTCGTAAGCTGTTTCAGGGTATTGTCCTTCGAATAAATAATGTTTCGGTTTGTACGCCAGGTAATATGTTCTCAATAATTGGATGGTCTTATTGCTTAAAGGGGCAACCCTGTCTTTGAAACCTTTCGCTTGTTTAATGAGCAGCAGGTTTCTTTTTGCATCAATATCGTTTATAGTTAAATGCAGCAATTCACTGCAACGTAACCCGCAACTATATACCAGGGAAAGCATGGTTCGATGTTTCAGGTTTACCAAAGAATTCAGTATTCTTTTTACCTCTTCCTTACTTAATACATTTGGCAGCTTCTTTATTTTTCTGGGGCGATGGATCTTCTCAATTTCTATTGCAGCATTTATTATGGAACCATAGAACAATTTGATGGCATTCACTATCTGATTCTGGTAGGAGTAAGAAAGCCGTTTGGCAATAATATAATCGTTGTTAAAATCAATCACATCCAGATTAGAAATACCTGTGGTTTCCTTATCAGGAAAATATAATAAAAAACACCTGATTGCCTCGGTATAGGTTTTAATGGTTTGAACACTATAATTTTTAGACCGCATGTAGCGAATAAACTGTCTGATATGTTCTGCTTTTTCTTCTGATAGTTTTTCGGCAATGCCTGTTTCAAATGCTTCCGGCTTTGGCTCCAAACCCAGCAAATGGCAGTAATAGGCATTGTCCTGTACATGCCAGCAACGCAAACGGGGATCCCAGATCGCACCCTTCCATTGTCTTATTTCAGCAACCCAGTCTTTGCGATAGGGAAAGGTAATGGCAATTCTTTTTTTGCCTTCGATCTCCATAATGCCAACCTGCCAGTTTTTTTTCATTACCCAAAATTTATACAATTTCAGATAAGGAAAAAAGATTGCGGTAAATACGCTGTATAAATACGCGAAACGTCCGGGGCTTTCCGCAGGCTGGTATTTTATAACTGTCTGCCCGGCAACTGAAGCCGATTAGAATTACCGTGCAGGCTCCCCAACCGGCTGCCCCGATGGTGTATATTTGAAAATATTTTGTGGGGGTATTGATAAGAAGAACTCTTGCATTGTGTTGCCTATTATAAAATCAGCCCCGGAACCCGCCTGACCATATTATTTGCCCCATCGGGGCAACAGGTGGGTAGCCCCCAATAAGGGAAGGAAGGCCCCCCCGCGTGCCGTAGGTACGCCACCGTTTTTCAACACTGAGCAGGTAGGCAAAAAAGCCGCCATCAGGCCCATTTTTTAGCCAAAAACACAAATGAGCAATAATATAGTAATAATATAGTAATCCCACCATAACAATATACCTATAACGTACTTACCCCATACCAACCACTCACCAACCTTACCCTACCCCCCCGGAGCCCATTTTAAGCCCATAACCTATTGCAAAATCTACTTTTGCAGCAAAACTGATAGAGCCGCTGCTTCCTGTATTACGCAGCACAGATTAAATATCCGGGGTGCGGCAAATCTTCCGGAAGGGCAATAAAAAAAAGAGACCACCTTTTTGAGGTGGTCTCTTTGCAAGAATATGTTTGTGTTAAATTACCATTTATCTACTTCTTCAGAAGCGCCATTATCGGCGGTGGCTGCATCTGTGATAGGCGTTGGGGCAACATCAGCTACTGGGGCAGAAGCTTCGGCAGCAACGGCAGGTGCATAGGTCTCGGTTTCTGAACCAACGTTTTCTCCCTCTCCCTCTGCATATTCATGGTTAAATGCATCGAAATCGAAATCAGGCATCAGGTCTGTTTTTACATAATCAATTGCTTCACCCAATGCCTTAATGAATTTGTTGAAATCTTCTTTGTACAGGAAGATCTTATGCCTGTCGTAACCATTGTCATCAAAACGCTTACGGCTTTCTGTGATGGTAAGGAAGTAATCATTACCACGGGTTGCCCTTACATCAAAAAAATAGGTTCTTCTTTTTCCAGCCCTGATACGTTTGCTGTAAACACTTTCCATCTTTTTGTCATTGTTCTCGTACGCCACAGTCATAATTTTTTGGTTAGCTAAAATCCTTTTAAGTGCCACAAATATAGGATTGTTTCAGAATTACCAAAATTTTAGGGAAAAGTCGGGAAAGTCCGGAAAGACGGGGAGTCCGGGAGTCAGGAAGAAGAAAAACAAACAAAGTCTATCCACCTACTTCCGGACTTTCGGACTTTTCCGACTTTCCCGACTTTTCTTCCGTTAGTTGCAGGCGATACAATTCGGCGTAATATCCATTATTAGCCATTAACGCTTCATGCGTACCCTGTTCGGTCAGTTCGCCATTTTCGAGAACGATGATGTTATTGAATTGAAAAGAAGAAAATATCCGGTGAGTGATGATGATGGCTGTTTTATCGTTCAGGTAACGATACAGGTTGCCGATGATCTCGTTTTCTGTTTTGGCATCCACGGCGCTCAGGCAATCATCAAACACAATGATCTCCGGTTCTTTAATGAGCGCACGGGCAATAGAGATCCGTTGTTTTTGTCCGCCACTTAACGTAACACCCCGCTCCCCTATGGCAGTTTCATATCCTTTATTAAACCGCAGGATCTCATTATGTACACTTGATGCCCGGGCAGCCTGTTCAATGGTTTCTTTGGTGGCTGTATGAGTCAATCCAAAACTGATATTATTACTTACACTGTCGCTGAACAAAAAAACATCCTGCTGCACATAACTGATCTGTTCGCGGAGTGTTTTGAGTTCTATTGATTTGATATCACGCCCGCCAATACTGATGGAGCCTGCTGAGGGATCGTAGAATCGCAATAAGAGTTGCGCCAGCGTTGATTTGCCGCTGCCTGTACGTCCCAGCACCAGTATCTTGTCGCCTTTTTTTATCCTGAGATCGATATCACGCAGTGCCCTGATACCGGTGTGCGGATAGGTAAAGCTCATATGATCAAACACAATATCGCCGGATACTTTACCTGTTGCTGGGCTGACTGCATTATTGATAATTGGTTTTGTTTGCAAAAACTCATTCAACCTTTTTTGTGAGGCTGCCGCCCGCTGTATCATGCTGGCTGTCCACCCAATAGCACTTACCGGGAATGTGAGCATGTTGATATAGATCACAAACTCAACAATCAATCCTACTTTACTGGTGTCCTGCAATGCCTGCATGCCGCCCACCATAATGGTTACCAGGGTGCTCAGTCCGATCATCAACGCCATACTGGGAAAATAAATGGCTTCTACTTTTGCCAAACCAATGGCATTCTTTTTATACTCTTCGCTGTTTTTACGGAAGAAACCCATCATCGCTTTTTCCTGCACAAAAGATTTGATCACACGGATACCGGAAAAAGATTCCTGCGCATTGGTGGTAAGGTCGGAAAGCAAAGCCTGTATTTTCTCACTTTTTTTATTGATGATACTATTTACCAGGTAAATGGTAATGGCCAGTACAGGCAATGGCGCCAACACCAGGATGGTGAGATGCACATCTTTCCGCAGCATATTCACCACACAAAAACCGATCAATGTAACCAGGTTAATCAGGTACATAATGGCCGGGCCGGTAAACATTCTTACCCTGCTCACATCTTCCGTCATGCGGTTCATCAGGTCGCCGGTACTGTGTGTTTTATAGAAATTGGTATCCAGTTTCTGGTAATGCCGGAATATTTCATTCTTCTGATCAAATTCTATATGCCTGCTCATTACAATAATGGTTTGACGCATAAAGAACATGAGGATACCCCTGATAAGGGCCAGTAACAGGATGGTGAGACTGGATAAGGCAATCAACCCGCCAAAACTGATCTGTGCCGATTGTACCCAATCGATGAACAGATCCACCAAACGGTCGTGCACGGGCCTTACTGCCGGCGGATGGGCACCGGGCAGGCGTTGTTGCACCTGGTTGATCACAAAACCGGTTACCTGTGGCGCCAGCACAGCAAAATAGTTGGAGGAAATAACGAACAATGTTCCGATGATGAAACGGTAGCGGTATTTCCAGAAATATTTGTTGAGGGCCGATAGCTGCTTCAAATGAAGAATGAATTTTGGCAAAGGTAAAGGGCAATACGGATTTACATTTACGAGAAGTGATGAATAGATGAACGCGTAGATATATGGTGTATCGTAGGGATAGATGACCATCGGGAATTATTTCGCCACAGATTCACAGATTTTCACAGAAAAAAAAGATGATAATCTGTGAATCTGTGGCGAAAATCCGTTGGAACTGCAAAATATCTATCAACTATTTATTGAATATTTAAACTATACCTCACAGAAAGCCGTAAATAAGGATAGTAGTAATTTACGGTTGGATAATCTTTGTAATGCCCGTGCAGGGTAAAATAGCCGGGCTCTGCACATAATGAAAATCCATTGGCTATATGATACCTTACCTCGCCGGTTAAAGCATGCAATAAGTGGTGCGATTGATTTCCGCTGATGGTTTTTAACCAGCCGCCTTTGTAATTGGCGCTCACAGAAAATTTATCAGAGAACCTGAGTCCCCCACCAGCGTTAAAACTAAGCCCCATGCTGTAATCATAAGCCCTGCCCCCTATCCGGTAAACATTAGGCACGGCAGCAAGGATAACCGGCCCTGCACCGAATTGTGTATTGAGGGATAGTTTTTTTGTAAGATCATGGCTAGAAAAAAGGTTCAGTTTGATGCTTTGCGTACTGTAAAAAAATGCTTCATTATGCACGTAATCGTAATTGGCAGACATGACTGCCATGCGCTTTGTTTTTTCTTTCGATGTTACTTCCCATCCTGCCAGTGAGCCATAAACGCTGATCACATTTATGATAGAGGTATCATCTTTTCCGAATTCCAGGTGGATGGATATATTGCTGAACGGTTTTCTGAAATTTTCAGTTGGGGTGCCAAATAAAAATTTTATGTGGCCATACCAGCCAAAACCTGCAATACTGTTGTTTACATTGAATTTGCGCATACCTGCATCAAACTCTGCGTATACTTTGGTAGAATCTCTTTCTGTTGAATTGGGCGCTGTTTTGCCCCATTTCCTGTCTAATATTCTTGTGAATCCAAAAGAAGGGTTGATCAATAAAGCCAAAACCTCACTGGCCTGCCTTTTAAAACCACGGCGGTTGTTGTTAACAATATTGTTTGCCAGGCGGTATGTCATCTCTCCCATTATCACCCCGCCAAAACTGGTATTGATAAAATCATTGGGCGATGGATATTGTTGCTCGGCTACTGTTTCCCACAAATAACTTCCAACAAAAGCGGCAGGAACAGATTGCCAGAAACTGTACCCATTGGCACGGAATGCATTAAAATAAAGACTTCCGTGATACGGATGCGCAAACTGGTTGGTGCCAAAATCATCATCATCCCAGGTCCAGCTTTTCGGATTCAGGTTATTGCGTATTGATGAAAAAGAAATGTTAGAGAATTCTGCTTTGTTAACATACTTATTAAAAGCCCATGGTATGGCATTGGCCATAACCAATAATCCTGCTGCGCGACCAAAATGTTTTTGAGTTAAAGTATCCCGCAAAGGCGTTTTGGTTACACTTCCGTTACGCTTCTGCATAAAAAAAGGTGATTGAAAAGCAGAAAGCTGGTAAGAACTGCCAATGAGAATGATAAGCAGCAGTGTAAAAAAACGGAGTATCAGCTTGCCGGAATTACTATTGTAAACGGTCATTGCACAACATATACGCAAATGTACCCCGCTTCAAATACGCCTATAATGACGGTTATCAGCCGCAAGACTGTTAGTTATCACTTCCGTTTGTTATATCGCTTTACTGAACGTATTGGTGCTGATCTGTTTTCTCCAAAGCTGTGCATCTATGGCAGCACTGATATTACGGATGAACGACATGCCTTTATTGGTAACCTCAATTGTTTTACCATTCACAACTACCAATCCGTCTGCTTCCAGTTGGACCAGTTTTGAAAAAGCGCTGGTAACAAAATCAGGATCAAGCAGCGGATGATCGAGCACAGTTTTGTTTTCGCACATTAATTCCAGGATCTTTTTACGGATAACTACATCTTCTTCACTCAACAAATGGCCGTGAACCAATGGTAATATGCCTTTGTTGATCTTTTCTTCATAGGCCTCCACTTCCTTATCGTTCTGCGCAAAAGCATTCCATGCATCACTGATACTCGATGCACCAAGGCCGATAATGAGTTTTGATTTAGTAGTGGTATATCCCATAAAGTTCCTGTGCAGGTTACCGTTTTTGGCAGCAAGGAAGAGCTTATCATCCAGCAAGGCAAAATGGTCCATGCCAATACTTTTAAATCCTGCAGCTTCCAGTAATTCCCTGCCTTTATTGTACATCTCCCATTTTTGATTGGCATCGGGCAGATCGGCTTCTGTATACCTTCTCTGCACCTTGCTTTTCCATGGCACATGCGCGTAGGAGTAAAACGCAATGCGGTTGGGCATAAACCCTTTTATGAGGCTGATGGTATGTTCAATGCTTTCTACTGTTTGATGTGGCAGGCCATAGATCAGATCAATATTAATGCTCTGGTAATGGTATTTTCTGGCCCAGTCAACTACTTCTTTTGTTTTTTCGTACGACTGTACGCGGTTGATCACAAATTGAACTTTGGGATCAAAGTCCTGCACACCAAGACTTATCCTGTTAAAACCAACGGTGGCTAATTGTTTAATATGTTCTTCGGTGGTATAATTGGGATGAACCTCTATGCTGAATTCGTGGTTATCATTCACTACTGCCCCATCCGTAATGCCTTTGATGAGTTGTGTAAGATGGGCGGGACTGAAAAAAGTAGGTGTGCCGCCGCCAAGATGTATTTCTTTAATAACCGGCGCTGTTGGTAAAAGGGAACGATACATGCTCCATTCTTTCAAAACAGCTGATATGTATGGATCTTCTACCGCATGGTTTACAGTGATCCTTTTGGTGCAGGCGCAGAAAGTACACATGTTCTCACAAAAAGGAAGATGGATATAGATGCACAATTCGCCATTTTCTGCTTTAAACGTATCAATAACAGATTGTTTCCATTTTGCTTCATTGATGGTGGCAAAATCCCAATACGGAACGGTGGGGTAACTGGTGTACCGTGGGGTGGGTACATCGTATTTATGAAGCAGATCCAGGATTTCTTTACTCATACACTAAAGTTTAACCCGGTTTTGAATGGGCCACCCGGGCATGGGCACGAAGTTAAACCAAACATGGCTATCTAATGGTATCCCGGAACAGGGTAAGCCATTAAGAGCAGAGATTTGACATAAAACAGACAAATGATGGTTGCGGGTTTTGGTGCCTACTTATTTAGCGATTTCGTTTTGTAGGTTAGATAATAGATCGCCACAGATTCACAGATTTATTTAAGTTAATCTGTGAATCTGTGGCAATTCCTTTGCAATCCCTAATCAGGTAAATTTCTCAAAAAGAAATCCCTGATATTGCCGCCCATTATTTTTTCAATATCAACCCTGGTAAAGCCCAGCTTCAATAATTCAGTTACGATTAGTGGGGCGCCGGTTACATCAAAATGCATTTCAAAAGCGCCGTCCCAGTCAGAACCGAGAGCCACTTTATCAACGCCAATCTTATCTGCCACATACTTAATGGTTTTGGCGGTAGCTGCTGCATCTTTACCGCAAACGGCGGTTTCCCAAAGCCCTACTCCTACCAAACCATTTCTTTTTCCTATCTCTATCAAATGCTCGTCCGACAGATTGCGCTGGTTATCGCAAATGCCTTTCACTCCAGTATGCGAAACAATAACAGGGCCACTGTAATATTTAAACACGTCATTAATGGTATTCTGAGAAGCATGTGCCAGGTCGATAGTGATATGAAGGCTATCCATTTTTTTGATCAGTTCAATTCCTTTCGCTGTTAACCCGGTTTTATTCATGCCATGGGCAGAGCCTGCCCATTCATTATCAAAAAAATGAGCAAGGCCTATATAGCGCACACCTGCTTCGTATAATTCATCCAGATTGGAAAGGTCGTTTTCCAGCGGCTGTGCGCCTTCAAGTCCCAGCATACCGGATGTAAGTTTTCTGTTTTTTGTTCTGTCGGAAATTAGTTGTTGCAATTCTTTTTTACTGGTTATCACCCTGAATTCCCCCTTTGATTTTTCAGCATATTCATGCAGTTCTTTGCACTGGCGCAGGGCCCTTACTTTAATACTGAACCAGTTTCGCGGGGCTTGTAGTTGAACAAAATTGAGTAAACCGATTTGATCTGAATTGCTGGGGTTCTTTTCAATATTAATACCCCGTGGCACTTTGCTTACAATGGTAAATACCTGCATAGCCATATTGGCTTGCTGCATACGTGGTATATCAACATGCCCGTAATCGTGTTGTTTTAACAGGTTTCTGTCCCATAGCAATGCATCGCAATGCAGGTCGGCAATAAAAGGAATGGAATCGTACCATGTGTTTTTGGCAAAAGGGCCTTTAATGGTGGATTTGTTTTTAGACTTATCGAGGTATTGCGGGCCGAAAATAAAAAATAGAACAACCAGTACCAGGATAGTGAGCAGAATGGTGTTTACAATTTTTTTCATGTGCAGGCTTGTATTGGGTTACCTGAAAGTATTAAAAAAAGGAATACCCGATTCAATTTCCTATGCACAGCAGTTTTGACCATCCTGCATGGGCGGACAAACAACAGACCCGTAGCTGCAAAACACGCAACAGTCGCCATTTTTGGGCTTCAGAACAGTATGACAATTGGTACAGGTATAAAAATATTGGCAGGCATTTACCGGCATTGTTTCTGTTTTCTGATGCCCGCATTCGGGGCAGGTTATGGTTGATTCCAAAATCATTGTTGCTGATTATTTAATGACGTAATGTTATGGAACACACATAGCTTTTAAACTATGCGCCCTATTTCCTGACCTATGTTAACTATGTGTTTAAGAGATTAACAAGTTTAAAGATATTTCAATAAGAGAAAGACAGAAGAAAAAGAGCGTCTCTGAAATTCGGGAATACTCTATTTCTTCGTTTAACTCTTTATTGAAACCAACAGGTAATTATGTGTTTAATTGTACAGCCTGTTTATAAAATGCAACTATTTTCTTAGCGTATCATTGCGCAAGGGGATCATGAGCGATATTTTGCACCCATTACCCGGTGATGATTCTATGTCTATTTTACCTGAATATAACTCTACCCGTCTTTTAATATTGGTGAACCCAATTCCATCTTCCGCGTCTTTAACAACAAACCCTGCGCCATTATCCCGGATCTGCATATTCAGTTTATTGCTCTCAATAGCCACATCTACCTCAATTGAACTGGCATGGGCATGGTGGGCAATATTCTTTAATTGTTCCTGCAATATCCTGTACAGGTTTTGCTGCAACTCAAAGCTTAATGGGTAGTTCTTTACATTCTCACTGCAATGAAGCTGTGTTTCGTAGTGATGGTCTACATTAAAGCTGTTTAGCATCCTTCCAAAGGCTTCGGGCAGGTTTGACTCTTTTAAGAATGCCGGCGCCAGGTCGTTTGATAGATTCCTGATATCATCAGACGCCATTTTTATATAGTCGTTACACTGGTTATAATACGGCGCTTTTGCAGCCGGTATGGCATCCTTCAGCATACCAAGGCTCATCTGGCAGGCGGCCAGTATCTGGCAAACATTGTCGTGCAGTTCTCCGCCAATCTCATACCGTTCATCTTCCTGGGCCTTGATAATGGCTTTGGTGATATTGTATTCATATTGTTTTCTCTCAGTAACATCAATCGCTATCACTGATCTTAGCATGGTTTCATTGATAACGATCGGGCTGTTATAAATTTCCACATCAATAATATCTCCATTTTTTTTATGGTGGCGCGATGACCTGCTGAACCCGTCAGGAGAATCGGCTTCCATTTTATCTTTCATGATAAGCTCCCGGGTTTTTACAATTTGGTCTTCTGTCATGATATCCATTATCCGCATATTCAGAAATTCTGTTTCCGTATAACCATATTGCCTGATGGCAGCTTTATTGGCATGCACAAATTTTAATGTTCGCGGATTATACAGCCACATGGGTTGCGGACTCAGGTTAAACAGGTCGCTGTATCTTTTTTCAGATTTTTCAAGTTCTTCCGTATACCTTTTGAGTGTTTCCTCCGCTTTTTTTCTTTGGGTGATATCCTCGATCATGCATAGATGTCTCGGATGATTGTTGCTACCAGATTTAATAGGAACAACCGTCATATTGGCCCATACAACCGTGCGATCCGGATGCAGGTAACGTTTTACCAGTTGGAAACCGGGTATTTTTCCTTCATTCATCTGAACCATTTTGTCAACATCGGCCTGCACATCATCGGGGTGTGTAATTTTCATCCAGTTAATGGTTGCCATTTCTTCAACGGTTCTTCCGGCTATTTCGGCAAATCGTGGGTTTACTTCGTAAATATGTCCTGATAATGAATCGATCAGTGCAATACCCATCGGGGCCTGCATAAACATGGTTTTAAAGCGTTCTTCGCTCTCGCGCAGCGCTGCTTCGGCTTTCTTACGTTCAGTGATATCTGTTATATAACCATGCCAGAGTATTGAGCCATCTTCTTCTTTTTGCGGTGTTGCATCGCCAAGTAAAGTTCTGACAGTACCATCACTGTATTTTGTGCGGTATTCATGTTTCCAGGGAGTTAATTTCTTGGCAGATTCCTGGATTGAAGCTGCCACTGCATCCAGATCGTCCGGGTGAATGACAGCAAATACTTTTGAGGCATCCCGCATCACTTCCTCAGGACTCACCCTGTAAATTGATTGGATGCCCTCACTCGCATATGGGAAACAGGCTTTGCCATCGGCATGTAAACGGTATTGATACACCACGCCCGGAACTCTGCTGGCAATTTTTGTAAGACGATCCAGTGCATCCTGTTTGGCTTTTTCAGCTACGATCCTGTCGGTGATATTTCTCGACATAGAGGTTGCCCCGATGATCTCATTGTTTTCATTCCATATCGGATTAAAAAAACTTTCGAAGTATACGGAATGATGTGTATCACCAAATTTCTGGATATTAGAATGAGATTCTCCTTTTAAGGCACGGTCGAAATTGAGTTTTGCCACGCTCTTATCGCGTTTTGAAGTAATACAGTCAAGGATATTCATGCCCGGTTCAACATCAACTTTATAGGCCGATTTCATTGAATCGCGGTGTGCTTTGTTAAAATGCAAATACCGGTATTCGGGGTCGAAGAAAAAGATAGCCGTATCTTTCAGACTCTCTATGCTGGACTGCAGAAGCAACTGTGATTTCTTGATTTTTTCTTCTGCCAGCTTCTGCTCGGTAATATCACGTGCCGCTGCAAAAACACCGGCTATTTTTCCTTCCGCATTTTCATAAACGGATGCGTTGTACAGTACATCTGTCGTATTACCGTTTGCATGACGTATTGTGAGCGGGTAGTCCCTTACCTGGCCATCGGCCAATGCTTTCAGGTAGCCATTTCTTGCCTGCTGCGGTTCTGTAAAATAATCCGAGAAATCACTTCCGATCAAACTTTCGCGCAGCACACCGGTTACTTCTTCGGTTGCTTTATTAACATCGTTTATCTTACCATCAGGGCCAATTGTTACCAGTGGATCGATGCTGGCTTCTATCAGGCGGCGGTTATAGGTATTGGCATTGCGTAATGCTTCGACGGCCTGTTCTCGCTCTGCAATGTCCTGTACAAAAGCAGTTACACCAATAATTTCACCGCTTAATAAAATGGGGTTCCAGGAAAATTCGTAATACACATTATTCTCTGACCGGATATGTGTTTCAATAAAATGTTCTCCCTTTAATGCGCGGTCAATACTATGTTTTGCATGAGTTGCTACTTCCGGATTCTTAATATAGTTCAGTTGATTCTGGCCGATCTCAATATCAGTACCCCAAACCCTTTTCATCTCCAGCGCATGAATTTCATTGAAACTGGTATAGCAATAATTTTTATCCAACGAAAAAATGGCAATCTTGCCCGGACTGTTGATGATGGATGAGAGCAGGGTGTATTGCGACTGTAATTCCTGCTTAGCCCTTTTCATATCTGTGATATCAACGCAGGAGCCGATATAGCCTAAAAAAGTTCCATCGTGCGCAAACCTGGGCGCTCCATTATCTACTATCCAGCGATACTCGCCTTTTGCATTGCGCAGGCGGTATTCCATTTTAAACGACTTGCGTGCATTGAATGAATTGAGGTAAACATCGAGGCAGCCTTGAAAGTCGTCCGGATGAACACCTTCTGCCCAGCCGTTGCCTATTTCCTGTTCCAGTGTACGACCGGTAAAATCGAGCCAGGGTTTATTAAAGTAGTAGCATAATGTATCGGTGCCAGACTGCCACAAAAGTACAGGTGCAGCATCTGCCATAAGCCGGAACTCCTCTTCGCTCTCACTCAGTTCGGCTACTTTTTGGGAAAGCAGCAATATTTTTTTGTCGGCAATGTCTGAGCCGGTAGGTGTAACCACCTCACATTTGCCCAGCGTTTTTAATAAGGTCTGTGTTTCATCCAGCTTTTGCCGCAATACCTCAATCTCCTGTTGAAGTTGTTCTTTTGTTTGGGGGGATGATTTCATTTGCTTCAAATTCAGGTCCGAAAAAAATTAGACCACCGTTTTGTTCCATCATGGATATTGGGCTTGTTTTACACACCATTAAATTAAGAACAAATCCAGAGAGATAATGTAATATTTGTTACATAATGGCATGATCTAAATCAGTTTATTTACCTGTGCAATAGATACAACAAAAAACCCGCCTGAAATAAGCGGGTTGAGAATAAGCAATTGGTTCGGTATAAGCTAAGACGATTACGGCGTAATGCCTTATTGTGGCGGCTAAATTACAAAAATCTTTTATTCATAAACGCCCTGCCCGATCCCGATTTCAAATATTTTTCAAAAGCGAATGCCCGGAATTGTTCTTTAAATGCACAATAAAACAGCAGTTGCACAGGCAATTTAGATTGAGTTGATCGTACCTGGCCGGCATTATGCCTTCTAAACCTATCCCTTAAATCGGCTGTACACCCCGTATAAGTAGAGCCATCATTGCACCGCAGGATATACACATATTGCATAGAAATCTTTTGCATGTAATATCATTAACAATGCCAAATGTTTAATGGGTAACAATTACAGGTATTTACCGCAGGCTTCGCGGATTTATCCGCCGTAGCCCACCGGAAAATCGGTTGTCTATTGCAAAAAAAAGCCCACCTGCGCTGAAGCTTCGGTGGACGGAGCCCACCAGGTAGATGTTCGTTTCTAAAAAAAAAGCTTTTTTGAATACTCTTCGCGGATTTATCCGCCGTAGCCCACCGGAAAATCGGTTGTCTATTGCAAAAAAAAATCCACCTGCGCTAAAGCTTTGGTGGGCGGAGCCCACCAGGTAGATGTTCGTTTCTAAAAAAAATCTTTTTTGAATACTCTTCGCGGATTTATCCGCCGTAGCCCACCGGAAAACCGACCGTCTATTGCAAAAAAAAATCCACCTGCGCTAAAGCTTTGGTGGACGGAGCCCACCAGGCAGATGTTCGTTTCCAAAAAAAGCTTTTTTGAATACTCTTCGCGGATTTATCCGCCGTAGCCCACCGGAAAACCGACCGTCTATTGCAAAAAAAAGCCCACCGTCGCTAAAGCTTTGGTGGGCGGAGGCGGAGAGAGAGGGATTCGAACCCCCGGACCTTTGACAGTCAACGGTTTTCAAGACCGCCGCATTCGACCGCTCTGCCATCTCTCCGGGTGCAAAATAATAGTTTGGGAACTTAACTACCAAAAAAAGAATGTGAAAGCTTGAAAATGTCAATGTTTCTGCGGGTCTTCGAGCTTCTCTACCGATACCAGATCTGCAATATCCACGTTCATGGGCAAAATACCTATCTGCACAATGGCCCTTTTGCCCCTTATTTCCTTCACCTCTCCTACCTGGTAATTTTTCTTGAGTTTTACCAGTGAGCCTACCGCAATATGTTCGTTTAATTCTTTGTATTTGAGGTCTACTTTTTTGGCCAGCTTATTTACAACAATGGTCTCTTTTTGTTTAAAGAGCAGATTCTGCAGGTTTTTAACCACGTCATTCTTGTTCTCAGCTTTCTTCCAGTCGAGCACGATCTGCTTCAGTTTGCGTTCCATGTCCTTCAGGTAAGCGATCCTATCTTCGGTAATTCGGTTCTGGTTCTTTAATAGCTCAACCTGCTGGCGGTGGCGTTCTTTGTCTAGAACAACTTCCATTTCTTTTTTCAGCTTCTCATTCTCCCTGATCAGTTTCTGCAATTCCTTTCTCTCTTTGGTTACCTGCTGCAGATCCTGCTCAGTGCTGTTGAGTAAGCGATCCAGTTTAAAATGGTCTTCGTCTACTAATTTTCTGGCTTTGGCAATCAGGTGTTTGGGCAGGCCAATTCTTTCTGCAATGGCAAAGGTGTACGAACTGCCGGGCTTGCCCACGATCAGTTTATACATAGGCAAAAGCCTAACTTCATCAAACTGCATGGCCCCGTTAATAATGCCCTGCGTATGATTGGCCATCACTTTCAGGTTCAGGTAGTGGGTGGTTACAATGCCGTAAGAATGCCTGCGCGAGAGTTCTTCCATGATCACTTCTGCAAAAGCGCCTCCTAAATTGGGGTCGCTGCCGCTACCCAACTCATCAATAAAAAATAAAGTTTTTCCATTGGCTGTTTCAATAAAATATTTCATGTGCAGCAAATGACTCGAATAGGTACTTAATTCAAATTCGAGGTTCTGTGTATCTCCGATATGGATGAACAACTGTTTAAAAATACCCATCTGCGAATCGGGGTGAACCGGTACCAGCAAACCACTCTGCAACATCATCTGGTTAAGGCCGATGGTTTTCATGGTTACTGTTTTACCGCCGGCATTGGGGCCGCTGATCACCAATATCCGGTTCTTATCATCCAGCGTAAGTGTTACAGGGATGGTTTTCTTACCGGATGTTTTGTTGTATAAAAACAACAGAGGGTGATACGCGTCTATTAGTTGAATATGCGCTTTATCTACCAGTTCGGGAAGCTGCCCGTTCATATCCAATGCCAGCCTGGCTTTGGCATGCATAAAATCGTATTCGCCCGCAATAGTGAGATATTGTTGTAATAAACCGGCATAGACAGATAACCTTGCGGTAAGTTCTCTCAGTATTTTCTGTACCTCTTTGGTTTCATCATATTCCAGGGCAAATACATCATTATTAAGTTCGATGGTTTCCTCGGGTTCTATAAAGGCCGTTTTGCGGCTATCGCTTTCTCCGTGCAAGATCCCTTTTACCTGCCGTTTATGTTCCGAAAAAACAGCCACTACCCTTCTGCCATTGCTGAAACTTTCATCAATGTCTGCACTGTAGCCCGCTTTGGCCAGTTTGGCTACCACTTTTTCAAACATTCTCCGCAGTTCATTTCGTTTGCGGAACAGGCTCATGCGGATCTTTTGCAGATCGGCAGATGCATTGTCTTTTACCGTTCCGTTCTCATCCAGTATCTCATCAATCAATTCAATGATCACTTTCTCGTAATAGGTTTTCTCTATTACTTTAGCCAGGGCAGGGTAAGCCGCTCTTCTCTCTCCATCAAACCAGCGAAAAATATTACCTGTGTTTTCAGCAAGTCTGCGGATGGGCATCCATTGTTCGCCTGTTAACATGGAACCGGGAATGGATAACAGTTTCAGGTCGCGACTGATATTATAAATAAAATCATTCGGGAAATACTGGCTTTGCTGCAGGATCAGTTTGTATTCGTTGGTTTGGTGCAGTTCCAGTTCAATGTATTCTTTACGGGTATGGATACGGAGCTGCCCTGCCTTATGCTTGGCATATTCGGTTTTGGCATGTTCGGTAAGTAATGCCTTCACCTTATCAAATTCTAACTGCGACAGGGCCGATTCCGGATATAAACGCATCATTCCTTTTTCTTCTTTTAGTGCTGCAAAGGTAATGGTGTGTATGTTCTCCCGGATATCTTCTCTACGGAAAGGAATTTGTTAATGATATCCCATGATTTTTATTGCTGTAAGGATCGAACCAATGTCCCGTCAAACTGTTTAACCCCGTATATCGTACATTTAAAAAAAGATCAGATGAAAAGCTATCTTTCCTTATGGTTACTGGCAGTAACTTTTACCGCCTGCGCCCAAACAAAAACCGATAATAAATTAAGCGTTATGAATACAGCAACCATCCCCGCAGGGATAAAAACAGATACGGCCACTTTTGGTGAAGGCTGTTTCTGGTGTACCGAAGCTTTTTTTCAAAGATTAGAAGGCGTATATCAGGTAGTGAGCGGGTATGGCGGCGGATTTGTTGAGAACCCCAGTTATGAGCAGGTATGCGATAAGAATACCGGGCATGTAGAACTGGCACGTATCATATTTGATCCATCCAAAATAAGTTATGATGAGTTGCTGGAAGTTTTCTGGAAAACACATGACCCCACCACGGTTGACCGCCAGGGAAATGATGCCGGCCCGCAATACCGCAGCGTGATCTATTATCATAATGCAGAGCAGAAACAAAAAGCGGAACATTACAAAGAAAAGCTTGACAAAAGCGGCGCCTGGGATAAACCTATTGTAACGCTGATAGAGCCTTTTAAGAATTTTTATCCTGCAGAGAACTATCACCAGAATTATTACAACGATAACCAGAACCAGGGCTATTGCCGTTTTGTGATTGCACCTAAGCTGGAGAAGTTTGAGAAAGTGTTTAAAAACAAATTGAAAAAAGGATAGCCATTTCTCTGTGAAACTCATTTTCTCTGTTCCTCTGTGTTGATGAAAAAGCTTTTCAACACAGAGGACATAAAGAGACAGAGGTACACAGAGATTTAAGGCAGCGTTTTAAAAATATGAACCCCGATACTTCCGTTTTGATAGGTTGGGATAATTGCAGCGAATGGGGTTTTATTATTGAAGAGTATCTTCTTGGCAATCGGAAATAATTGAGTGGCGATCTTGGCAGATATTATGCCAATGCCCGCACCGGCCATCACATCTCCCAACCAGTGCTTATTGTTATACATCCTTAAATAGCCTGTAGCTGCCGCAACTGCATAGCCCGCTATTCCGTACCATGGCGAGATATCGCCGTATTCCTGCCGCAATAATTCCGCAGAAGCAAAAGCTGTGGCCACATGGTTGGAAGGAAATGAATAATCGTCCGAGCCATCGGGACGTATTTCGTGGCTGTTATTCTTAATGATCATTACAACGCTGGTTGATAAAGCGGCTGTCATTCCATCAATCATCAATCGGTCAAACAGTTTGTGTCTTGGTTTTATACCCGCAAGACTGATCACGTGACTCGCTATTGCTGTGGTGTATTCCAGGTAGTCATCAACATTGGTATGTTGCCTGCCATCACTGGCACCTACCGTATTCCGGATAGATTCGTTCCATTTTTTAAATGGCTCATTTTTTAGTGAAAGCGCACCATATAAAATCATTGCCGATGGCAAAATATAGGTTCGTGGTGAATTGTAGATGCGGAGCGGACGTTTCTGTTTCACAACCTTAATCGTATCCGAAGGAGCAGCTTCATTTTGGGCAATAACAACTATTGGCCGGCAGAACAATAAACCGGTAAAAAAAATAACAAGTAAATACTTCATGGAACTTTATTGATACCGGGTAAGCGCAAAACATATCACATCTGCCGATAGCTGCGCAAAAATAGGCTTTCGTGCAACATAAGTTTTAATACCTCTGTGCAGCTCTGTTATTTTGTGTCCTCTGTGTTGAAAGTTTTTTTTCAACACAGAGGACACAGAGGCAAGGAGTTTCACAGAGATTTATTTAGTGATGCGGGTTTTGCGGAGTTCGAGTAAGTTCAGGGCATTGGGATAGAAACCCTGCACATTGGGCTGCACCAGGTGGATGGCCATATCGTACCAGATGGGTATTACCGGTGCATCATTGATCACCAACTGATCCATTTCGCGGTACAATGCATAGCGTAATGAGTCGTTGGTTTCTAATAAAGCCTGCTCATACAATACATCAAATGCCGGATTCTTATATCTGGTATAATTAGGCGGAGCCGGGTTTTTACTGTAAAACATCGCCATATAATTTTCTGCATCCGGGTAATCGGCTATCCAACTGCCACGGAAAAAAAGTGCCTGCGATTTCGCTGTTTGTTCAAGCAATAAGCTTTTCTGGATAATTTCAACCTGCACCGGAATGCCCACTTCTTCCAACTGCCTTGCTGCAAAACTTGCGATATCTGCATAAATATTAATGGTTAATAATTTAACCGGCGGCAGGTCTTTCCCATCGGGGAAACCAGCTTCTTTTAATAATTGTTTTGCTTTTGCAGGATCATAAGGATAGCCTTTTACCAGTTCAGTATTGCGCGATGGCAGTCCGCCCGGCACAAAACCCGCTTCAGCCGGAATACCAATGGAATTGCGCATGTACATCATCAACTGTTTGCGGTTAATGGCATAATTCATGGCCTGTCGTACCGCTTTGATGCGGGTAGGCGAATTTTTAACCAGCGGATTGGATTCATCCACCAGAATGCCAAAGTATTCTGTATTCAGGTAAGGATGTTTTTTGAGAACGATCTTCCCCTCCCATTGCTTCCGCAGTTCTCCTTTCTTGGTTAGCAATTCATCTTTAAAAGATGGATCAATATCATTCACAAAACTTAACTCACCCTGTCTGAACTGCAGAAATTCTGTTGCTTTATTATCGTAGAAACTGACCTTGATGGCATCAAGATAAGGCAGTGCATTGCCTTTTTCATCACGCTCCCAGTAATGCTCATTCTTATGCAGGATCATTGCCTCCCCCTCTTCCCATGAGGTTAACCGGAAAGGTCCTGTACCACAAGGATGCCGGCGGAAACCCTTCCCGTATTTTTCAACCACTTCTTTGGGCACAATACTGCAATACTGCATGCTCAGTATGCCAAGTATGGGATGGAATGGCCGCAACAGTTTTAAACGGAAGGTAGAATCATCTATTGCAGTGAATGGCTGAATGGTATCAACACGATTATTAAATATCCACCCGCCACTGCTGGCTGTTGTTTTATCAATAATGCGGTTAAGGCTGTATGCAACATCTCCTGCATTCATCTCACGCCCCTTACCTCCCGCGAATGCCTCATTATCATGAAAAACAATATGCTTTCGTAAATGAAAAATATAGGTTAACCTGTCGCTGCTTACCTCCCAGCTCTTAGCCAGTGATCCTGTTATGTTGAGGCCGGTGTCAATTTCTACCAAAGTATTGTACAACTGGTGTACGGGCCACATGATTGACTGGTTCTTTGCAAATGCCGGGTCTAATGTGGCAATACCAGTTGATTCGTTATAGAAGAATACATCTTTGCCGGATGTTTTTTTGCGCAGGCAAGAACTGAGCATACTGCTGCATACAGTAATGAGTAAAAGCGGTAACAGAAAGCTATGTTTGCTTTTTAGCAGGTGTTTTAGCGTATTATTTACATTCATGCTACCCGAATATCATATTTTTAAACAATGATTACAAAATTCAAATGGTTGCTGGTAATCTGTTTATGCAGCAACTTTGGTGCTACGGCGCAATTGGGGCCTATAACCCAACCGTTTACCCATGCCGACACTTTACGTGGCAGTATTACACCGGAAAGGGCCTGGTGGGATGTGATGCATTATACAATTCATGTTACGCCCGATTTTGCAGAGAAAAGCATTAAAGGCAGGGTAGATATCCGTTTCAAAGTACTTTATGCCGGGAAGCGGATGCAGATAGACCTGCAACAACCCATGCAGATCAGCAAAGCTGTTATGAGCAATAAACAACTCTCCTTTACCCGGGATGGTAATGTGTACTATATCGAATTACCGGAAAGCCTGGGGAAAGGAACGGTGCATACTTTATCTCTGAGCTTTGGAGGCAATCCGGTGGTGGCCAAACGTCCGCCATGGGATGGCGGCTGGATATTTACAACCGATAAACAGGGCCGCCCCTGGATGAGTGTTGCCTGCCAGGGCCTTGGCGCCAGCGTTTGGTATCCCTGTAAAGACCACCAGAGCGACGAACCTGATAGCGGGGCAACATTAGCCATCACTGTTCCCGATACCTTAGTGGCTGTGGGTAATGGAAGATTAACCGACACAAAGAGCCATAGTGCAGGAACTAAAACATTTACCTGGAACGTAAAAAATCCCATCAATAACTACACCATCATTCCTTACATCGGTAAATATGTAACATGGCATGAAATATTTGATGGCGAGAAAGGCAGGTTGGATTGTGATTACTGGGTATTGGATTATGAATTAGATAAAGCCAAAGAACAATTTAAACAGGCGCCATTGATGCTCAAATGCTTTGAGTACTGGATGGGGCCCTATCCTTTTTATGAGGATGGCTATAAACTGGTGCAGGCGCCGCATCTTGGTATGGAACACCAGAGTGCTGTGGCTTATGGCAACCGTTTTCAGAACGGTTACCTTGGCAGGGATCTGTCGGGTACCGGCTGGGGATTGAAATGGGATTTCATAATAGTACATGAAAGCGGTCACGAATGGTTTGCCAACAACATTACCAGTAAAGACCTTGCTGATATGTGGATACATGAAGGCTTTACCAATTATTCAGAAACGCTGTACACAGAATGCCAGAGCGGTGTTCAGGCAGGCAATGAATATAATTATGGTTCAAGAAAAGGCATCCGCAATGATGTGCCGATTATTGCGCCTTATGGGGTAAACAAGCAGGGCAGCGGGGATATGTACCCCAAATCGGCCAATATGATCCACAGCATCCGCCATGCCATGAATGATGATGAAAAATTCAGGGTCATGCTGCGTTACCTGAATAAAAAGTTTTATCACCAGACAGTTACCACAGAAGATATCCAGGCAGTAGTAAGCGACTATTTTGGAAGCAACGTAAACAAAATATTCGATCAGTACCTTCGCACCACGGAGATACCGGTGCTGGAATATGCCATATCAACTGATAAGAGTAGTTTGTATTTCCGTTATACCAATTGTGTGGATGGATTTAACCTGCCGTTATTCGTAAAACACCATACAGGCGAATGGATACTCGGCCCCGAATCAAATAAATGGAACACCAAGGCCTTAAAACCCAATGAAGCTGTTTCAGGCACTATGGAGTTAATAGAAAAGAATTACTACATCAAAGTAAAACAGGTAGAAACACCAAACCAATAATCAAAGAAGCGCAAGTAATGGGCAGTATCAGAAAGCAGACGATCATATCAAGTATACTGGTGTATATTGGTTTTTTTATTGGGTTTATTAATATCTACCTGTACACAAGAAGCGGCTCATTTACTCCTGAACAATACGGACTCACGCGCATTTTTTTTGATTTTGCTCAAAACATGTATGCGTTTGGCGCATTGGGTGTAATCCCGCTTATTTATAAATTCTATCCTTACTATAAAGACAACCTGGAAGAGCATAAGATAGACCTGATGACATGGGCGCTCTTTACTTCGTTTATCGGGTTCCTGCTTGTTGTATTCCTTGGGTTTTATTTTGAAAAGGTGTTCATTAAAACATTTACAGCCAAGTCGCAACTGGTGGTTGATTATTATTTCTGGATGATCCCGTTTGCTGTGGGGATGCTTTTCTTTTCTGTAATAGAAGGTTTTTGCTGGGCGTTGCATAAAAGCATTATTTCCAATTTTCTGAAGGAAACCTTTATGCGTGCCATTACAAGTGTTTTCATATTGTTGTTTTATTTCAGGGTTATAGATTTTTCGCTTTTTATTAAATTATTTGCCTTTCAATACCTGATGATATTTATAGTGTTGCTGGTTTACCTCATCAGGGCAGGTAAACTATATTTCCCTCTTGTTATCAGCAGGGTGACAAAAAAATTCTGGAAAAAAATGTTGGGCATGCAGCTGCTCACTTTTGGAGGAACCTGTATTGCTTCTGTTGCCGCAACAATAGATGTATTCATCATTGCCGGTTTTCAAAATCTTACGGCTGTAGGTATTTTTGTGTTTGCCCAATATGCTGCCAATCTTATACAAGTGCCGCAGCGAAGCATACAGGCGGTTTCTGCCGGAGTATTGTCGAGGGCCTGGAAAGACAAGGATTATAAAGAGATCAACCGTATTTATCAACGCTCCTGTATTAACCTGTTATTGATGTCGCTTTTTATTTTCGGGAACCTCTGGCTTAATGTGCAACAGGGTATTGATGTGTTGAATATTCAAAAACAATATTCGGAAGGAATGGGAGTATTATTGATACTCGGCATGGTACGTATCATTGATGCAGGTACCGGCTTAAATGCATTAGTGATTAATACTTCTACGTTCTGGCGGTTCGATTTTTATAGTGGTGTAGTATTGCTTGCTTTTCGTTTGCCACTCACCTATTTCCTGATCAAAAACTATGGGATTATCGGCTCTGCTGCTGCAGAACTGGCCGCTTATAGTATTTATAATTTTATCCGCTTCGAGTTCCTCCGCAGAAAATTCAACATGCAGCCCTTTAACATGAAAACATTGTATTCCTTATTACTGGCCGTTGGCGCTTATGCGGCTTGTTATTTTTTGCTGAATGATATTCACGGATGGCCCGGCATCATCCTGCGTGGTGTTCTGTTTTCCGCAGCCATGATCGGCGGCATCTTTTACTGGAACCTAACCCCCGATGCCGGCCAGTTGTATCATAATTTTCTGAAAAGGATTGATGGATTGAGAGGCAGGAACCAGCGGGATGGCTAGAAGGGTTAAAAAGGTTAAAGAAGTTAAAATGGGTTTTACAACTTTAACTTTTTTAACCTTTTTAACTCCCAACCCCCAACTAACTCCAGACTCCTAACTCCAAACTCCAAACTACCTCCCCACTCTCCCCGCCCCTCTAAACTTCGGCTGCCAGTATTTATCGTTCAGATCGCTGATCATTACCCCGCCACTGGTTGCAGCATGCACGAATTTATTGTTGAGCAGGTAAATGCCTACATGCGAGATATCTTTTCCGCCGGTATTAAAAAAAACAAGATCACCCTCGTGCAGGTCTTCCAGTTCAATTCTTTCACAGGCCGCATATTGTTCCTGCGATGTTCGGGGAAGAGATTGCTGATACACATCACGCATAACTATCTGCGCAAAAGCAGAGCAGTCAATACAGTTATCCGTACTCCCACCCATACAATATTTGGTTCCCCACCATTTATCAATTGTTTCAAGCAAAGGGATATTGGTTAATTTTTCTACCGTAGCATCTGTAGCTATTGCATATTTCAATTGCAGCATATAAGCAGTTTCAATGCTGCCACTCATCATGCCATCTTTGTTATTTCTTCTTTCTTTGCTTTTTGAAACAGTTTCCGTGTTTTTATCAGAGCTATTGGTTTTATGTTTACTGCTCACAGCAAATCCCGGCGTAACTTCTATCCCATTCAAAAATTCCCGCTTAACAGGCACTTTGTTTTTAGCGCTGGCTGTTGCAGATGGTGCGCTATTGGATAAAAGGCTGCGCGAAGAACGGCAACTGGTGAGTGCCAGTAAACCCAGTATCGATATGATAAATATCTGAATTTTCATAAAGTGTAATCTGCAAGTTAAGGTTCGTACGGATTTGTGGTTATGGACTGAATAACTTTGGCAACTGTGGCACTTGTTTTTTTGAATGTGGATAACTTATTAGTCTGGAGTTTGGAGTTAGGAGTCTGGAATTGGGTTGTGGAAAATTGTCTCTTTTTTGCCACCTGTTTAGTAACGATATTTGGGGTTGCTTTGCAGAAAGTTGTAAGGAGAATAACTCCAAACTCCTCCCGGCTTAGCCGGGACCAAACTCCAAACTTAGATGTCGAAATTCTCACACTTACACGTTCACACCCAATATTCCCTGCTCGATGGGGCTGCGCCGATTGATGCTTTATACAAAAAAGCTGCCAAAGACCAAATGCCCGCCCTTGCCATTACCGACCACGGAAATATGTTTGGCGCCTTCAATTTTGTGAGCCAGGCATGGAAGAACACTAAAGTAGTTGGTAAAGATGCCAACGGAAAAGATATTACCGAGCCGGTTGTAAAACCAATTGTTGGCTGCGAGTTTTATGTGGTGCGCGACAGGCATGCCAAATCTTTTACCAAAGACGTGAAAGACGAACGCTACCACCAGGTACTGCTTGCCAAGAACGCCACCGGTTATCAAAACCTGGTAAAATTAACCTCGCTGGGTTTTATTGAGGGTATGTACAGTAAATACCCGCGGATAGATAAAGAGCTGATTGAAAAATACCACGAAGGACTGATTGCCACCACCTGTTGCATTGGCGCGTATGTGCCGCAAACCATTTTGCACGAGGGAGAAGAAAAAGCAGAAGCCGAATTCAAATGGTGGCTGGATATGTTTGGGGAGGATTATTATATCGAGATCCAGCGCCATAACATCAAAGAACAGGAGATCATCAACAGCACCTTGCTGAAGTTTTCAAAAAAATACAATGTGCCTGTTATTGCAACAAATGATAGTCACTATGTAGACAAAGCCGATGCCAACGCGCACGATATCCTGCTTTGCATTAACACCGGCGAAAAACAAAGTACGCCCGGTTTTGATGATTTTGTGAATGATGAGATCCAGGTAAAAAACCGCCGTTTCAAATTTCCGAATGAGCAGTTTTATTTTAAGACCACGGAAGAGATGAACCAGTTGTTCAGTGATATCCCCGAATCACTGGATAATACCAACGCGATAGTAGATAAAGTGGAGTTATTGAATCTGAAAAAAGATATCCTGCTCCCCGCCTTCCCTATCCCGAAAGAATTTAAAGTACACGCCGACGATAACCTGAACCAGTGGGAATACCTGCAGCACCTTACCCGCATGGGCGCTAAGGAACGCTACAACGATCTTACCCCCGCCATACAGGAGCGTATCGACTTTGAATTATTCACCATCAAAACAATGGGTTTTGCCGGTTACTTTTTGATCGTGAGTGATTTTATCAAAGCCGGTCGCGATATGGGCGTGTTCGTTGGCCCGGGCCGTGGTTCTGCGGCAGGCAGTGTGGTAGCGTACTGTATCGGCATCACCAATATCGATCCTATTAAATACAATTTGCTGTTCGAGCGTTTTCTTAACCCGGATCGTAAGAGCATGCCCGATATTGATACGGATTTTGACGATGAAGGCCGTCAGCGTGTAATTGATTATGTGGTTGACAAATACGGCAAGAACCAGGTAGCCCAGATCATTACCTATGGCACCATGGCAGCCAAAATGAGTATCAAAGATGTGGCCCGTGTGCTTGACCTTCCATTGGCTGAAAGTAATATGCTGGCCAAATTAGTGCCTGATAAACCGGGCACCGAATTGCGCCGTGTATTGCATGCGCCGCTTACCGCAAAAGAAGGCGAGAAATCGCTCGAAGAAAAAGAGGCTTACCAGCAGGAAGATATTGAGAACGTAAAAAAGATCCGTGAGATTTATAATGGCAATGATATCAGGGCGCAGGTGTTGCACGAAGCAGAGAGGCTTGAAGGCTCTGTGCGCAACACAGGCATCCACGCCGCAGGTATCATCATCGCCCCGCGAGATCTGACAGAACTGTTGCCTGTTGCTACTTCTAAAGACTCTGCTTTATGGGTAACACAGATAGAGGGCAGTGTGATTGAAGATGCAGGTGTAATCAAGATGGACTTTTTGGGTTTGAAAACCCTCTCCATTTTAAAAACTGCACTGGAACTGATCAAGCAGAATCATGGCGTAACCATCGATCCCGATAATATTCCGCTGGATGATGAGAAAACTTTTCAGCTTTACCAGAAAGGAGAAACCAATGCCACTTTCCAGTTTGAAAGTATGGGTATGCAAAAATACCTGCGCGAACTGAAGCCCGATAAGTTTGACGACCTGATTGCGATGAACGCCCTGTACCGTCCCGGCCCTATTGCATACATCCCCAAATTCATCGACCGTAAACATGGCCGCGAAGCCATCAGCTACGACCTGGATGATATGAAAGAATACCTGGAAGACACTTACGGTATTACCGTATACCAGGAGCAGGTGATGTTGCTTAGCCAGAGCATTGGCGGTTTTACCAAAGGCGATGCCGACATATTGCGTAAGGCAATGGGTAAAAAACAAAAATCGGTGCTGGATAAAATGAAGGCACAGTTTATTTCAGGGGCCACCGCAAAAGGCCATCCTGCTGATAAACTGGAAAAAATATGGACCGACTGGGAAGCGTTCGCACAATACGCATTCAACAAATCGCACTCTACCTGTTATGCTTTTGTGGCGTATCAAACAGCTTATTTAAAGGCGCATTATCCGGGCGAATATATGTCGGCGGTACTGAACCATGCCGGTGCCATTGAAAAGATCACCTTCTTCATGGAAGAGTGTAAACGGATGGGTATTAAAGTACTTGGACCTGATATCAACGAATCACTAAAAGGATTTGCCGTGAATAAAAAAGGCGAGATCCGTTTTGGATTGGGCGGAATAAAAGGTGTGGGTGATGCAGCGGTAGATAATATCATCTCTGAAAGAGAAAAGAATGGCTGGTATGCCGACATGTTTGATTTTATTAAACGCGTACAGCAAAAAAGCGTCAATAAAAAATCTTTGGAAAGCCTTGCGTACTCCGGTGCTTTCGATTGTTTTACAGCCTACCATCGCGCGCAATATTTTAATATACCGGATGGGGAAAGGATGACGGGCCTTGAACGCATCATCAACTACGGACAGGCAAACCAGACTGCCAGCATGAGTTCTGCCAATACTTTGTTTGGAGATCTTACTTCTGCCATGCAGGTGCAGGTTCCTAAAATACCTAATTGCGAACCATGGACATTAACAGAGTTACTGGACCATGAAAAAGAGGTAACGGGCATGTTTATGAGTGGTCACCCGCTGGATCATTTCAAGTTCGAGTTAAAATATTATGGCATCACCCGGATCAGCGATTTTAATGAGATCAAGGAAACTATGCATTTACAGCCTAATCCCGGCAAAGGTTTGCGGGTAGCCGGTTTGGTGATAGATGTGCAGCACAGGGTAACTAAAACAGGAAAGAATTTCGGTTCTTTTACCATTGAAGATTTTACCGGCAAAACAGAGTTTCTTTTATGGAGCGAGGATTATATCAAGTTCCAGAATTACCTCGAAAAAGGGCAGAATATTTTGCTCAATGGATTTTTCCGCCCAAGATATAACAGGCCCAATGAATTTGATTTTAAGATCAATGTAATGTCGTTGCTGGAAACAGTAAAACAAAACCTTACCCGCAGTATCGAGATCAATGTACACCCTGCTTCGATCACTCCTGATTTTGTAAATTTTGTAGATAAGAACGTACGCAGTTTCCCCGGAAAATCATCTCTCCGTTTTAATATCTACGAACCCAAAGACAACCTCAAAATAAGCCTCTACTCTTTCGAAAAAGGTTTCCAGATGAACGAGGATATGGCCGAGTTTTTAATGGGTAATCCTGATGTAGATGTACATGTAGGGGTGGTGGGATGATGTCCCGTCATTGCGAGGAGTTGCGAGGAACGAAGCAAAGCAATCTGTGTCACGAAGTTAAATGTGCACTTACCGTGAGTCGTCAATCGTCAGACGTGAAACATGCATGTTTTTTGTGAATGGTGAATTGTGAATGGTCAATAAATTATGTCTGATTCACCATTGACAATTGACAATTCACCATTGACCATTCACGAAAGTTTCGTTGCCACATTCAACCGCTCCGCCACATTATCCCAGTTAATAATATTCAGCATCGTATCCACAAAATCGTTCCGTTTGTTTTTGTATTTAAGGTAGTAGGCATGCTCCCATACATCAACCACCAATAACGGTATCACACCCCATTGTGTAAGCTTTTCATGGTTCTCGCATTGCAGGATGGTGAGCTTGTCTGAATAGGGCTGGTAGCCCAGTATCCCCCATCCATTCCCATCCACATCTTTAGAAGTTTTGGAGAGATATACTTTCAGCTTCTCATAACTGCCAAAATCTTTTTCAATGCGTTTTAGTAACTCGCCACCGGGTGCCGTTTTCTTGTTGCCAAGATTGGTCCAGAATATCGTATGCAGCACATGCGATGAAAAATGATAGCTGAGTTTTTTTGTCCAGTAATCAACCGTTTCCAGGTTATTTTCATCCATCGCTTTCCGTATCATCTGCAGATCTTTATTCGCACCCTTTACGGCCCCGCCATGGTGAAAGGTATGGTGCAGGTACACGGTTTCTTCATCCATATACGGCTCGAGGAAGTTTTTATTGTAAGGCAATGGCAGATGCTGGAAATTGCCGTTTGCATCCGTTAATTTATCCAATCCGTTGGCTTCATAATTCTGTGCTACAACAGATTGGTTGGGCAAAATTGCGGCTGCCGATAGTATGGCAGAAGCAGACAGGAATTGTTTACGGTTCATATGGTTTTGTTTGAGATAGAGTAATATAAAGCTAATTGTGGATTGGTGGTAGCACCACCTGATTAAATTACATTTCTATGACTTCCCACCTCTCTGCGCAAACGCCCCGCCTCTGCGGTGAATATGTTTTTCAGCATAAACGTAAATAAGTAAGCTGCTCACAGAGTAAAAACCTGCTGTTCAACCCTAAAAATGACTGTTCATCATTTTTAGCTGGTTGCACGTAACATTATTTCCCTTCTTGCGTCTTTTATAAAACCAAACCTGCATGCAACCAGTTACCCTGCAACAAAGAATTATTACAGTAGATGCTTTAAGAGGCTTTGCTTTATTGGGAATTTTACTGGCGCATATGGTATTCTGGTACAGTGCCGGGCCATTACCGGGTGATATTTTCAATAAATACCGCGACATAGGTTCCGGTATCGTTACGGTTATGAATGATATCCTGATCTCAGGCAAGTTCTTCGCTTTTTTCTCCTTTCTTTTTGGGTTAAGCTTTTTCCTGCAAATGCAAAGCATGGAAAAAAGGCAGGATAATTTTGTGCTTCGTTATGGCTGGCGTATTGCCCTGCTGGGTATCATCGGTCTTTGCCACCATGCTTTCTGGCGTGGCGATATTCTGTCTATTTATGCACCATTGGGTTTTCTGTTATTACCCATCCGCAAGCTGAATAACAAGATCATACTGATACTTGGTATCTTATTCGCTATCAATGTTCCCGGAAAACTAATTGAAGTAATTAAATTCCTCATGACAGCCCCCGGCCACCCAGGCAAAGGGCCTTCCGATTTTGATGCGGAAGGCAAAGCTTATTATGCCCTTATGACCCATGCCAATCTCCCGGCCCTGCTGAAGGATAACTGGAATAACCTATCCACCAAATTCCGTTTTCAGCTCGAAAGCGGCCGCATCTTTGTCACATTCGGTTTTTTCCTGCTGGGTATGTACACCGGCCGGATGCGCTGGTTCGAAAACCCTGAATCTTCCAAAGCCATCTTCAAAAAAATACGCCGTAAAAGCGGCTGGGTTGTATTGGGTACATTGATTATTGCCCTTGGTATTATTGGAGTAAACGCACTGTTTAAAATGGGTTGGGAGCAAAATCCAGTTGCCGGTTTTATTTTCGGCATATTTTTCGACCTAAATAGTGCCTCATTGGTTTGTTTCTACGTGTCTGGTCTCAGCCTGCTCATGTATCGCTCCCGCTGGCAAAAAATACTCTATCCGCTTGCCGCTGTTGGCAAACTGGCGCTTACCTGCTATCTGATGCAGACTATTCTCGGTTTATTGCTCTTTTACCATGTAGGCTTTGGTTTGGTAGCCAAAACGGCCCCCTGGCTTAACTGGGCTATTGCTGTTGCATTCTTCAGCCTGCAGGTTATTTTGGGCCGATGGTGGCTTAGCCGCTTCAATTACGGGCCTGTAGAATGGCTTTGGCGTTCGGCTACCTTTTTCAGGTTATACCCTATGAAAAAGAAGTAAGCTGCCCCCTTGTCAGGTTTTCTCTGTTGCAACGTCATTAATAACAGTGGTGGAAAAGTCAAATCAGCATAAACCATGGTTTGGATTTATATTTGACATCCTTCTTGTATCAAGAGATAAACTTATAAACAATTAAATTTTAGAAAAATGGCTTTAGAACTAACAGACGCGAACTTCCAGGCTAATGTGCTTGACAGCGATAAACTGACATTGGTTGATTTCTGGGCAGAATGGTGTGGACCTTGCCGCGCTATCGGACCGGTTATTGAAGAACTGGCGAAAGAATATGATGGTAAAGTAAATGTGGGCAAAGTAAATGTTGACCATAATCCGAACCTGAGTGTGAACTACGGTATCACCTCTATTCCTGCTATCCTTTTTATCAAAGGTGGCCAGATCGTTGACAAACAAATCGGTGCTGTACCTAAATCGGTATTGGATAAAAAAATTCAGGCGCATATTTAATAGCGGCCGCATCAAATTGAAAAGAGCTTTTTTAAAGCTCTTTTTTTGTGCCCGCACGTCACTGCGAGGAACGAAGCAGCCTGTGGTTCGCACCAATAGTGTTACTGTATTTTAAAGAGAGTACTGACTATCTCACTTGCCATTCGGGTACTATTAATCTGCACAACTCAGATTACTTTCTTCTTCGCAAAGACGATTATTTGTAACGAGTTGTGCTATTGAAATCAATATGTATTAATTCATTTTACTTTTAAAAGTATTTAATAATGCGGCTTTTCATTATTTCAAATCTCTTTTAAAACACATAGGAACATAGGTAAAACAAAAAAGAAACATAGCGGTTGAACTATATGCCTGTTTCCTAACCTATGTAACTATGTGTTTAATAGTACAACACGTTATTTGGAAGTTATTTTTTCATTATCTTTCAAAATCGTTTTTACATAACCCAAACAGCCGTATGATGAACATTAAGACCCGACTGCTCATAATGAATTTTTTAGAGTTTTTCGTCTGGGGATCCTGGTTGATTTCGCTTGGCGGATATATGATTGTTACACTCCATTTTACCGGCGGTGAGGTTGGCGCCGTTTATGCCACCATGGGTATCGCCTCACTGTTTATGCCGGCACTGATGGGGATTGTGGCCGACAGGTGGGTAAACGCAGAAAGAATATTAGGCCTTTTACATATTATTGGGGCAGTATTGTTGATATGGGCTTCTACCGTAACTGATTACCATACTTTCTATCTTATCATGCTGCTGAACTGTATGGCTTTTATGCCTACCATCGCATTGAATAATACGGTGTCGTATATCGTTCTTGAAAAGAAAGGTTTTGATATTGTGCGCGACTTCCCGCCCATTCGCGTTTGGGGTACCATTGGCTTTGTGGTAGCCATGTGGATGGTGGATATGCTTGGCTGGACAAAGAGTCCGATGCAATTATATGTTAGCGGAGGTGCAGGCCTGTTATTAGGATTATATGCTTTTACTATGCCCGCCTGTACACCTGTAAAAGTGGAAGAGAAAAAAAGCCTGGCTTCCTCACTGGGGTTAGATGCTTTCGTTTTATTCAGGAGAAGAAAAATGATCATTTTTTTCATCTTTGCCATGCTGCTTGGCGCCGCTTTACAAATTACCAATGCCTTTGGAGGTGCTTTCCTGGATGATTTTAAAACCTCCTATGCCGATTCTTTTGGTGTAAAACACCCTAACCTGCTGTTATCTATTTCCCAGATCTCCGAAACACTGTTCATCTTAACGATACCGTTTTTCCTGCGCAGGTTTGGCATCAGGAATGTGATGCTGATGAGCATTTTTGCCTGGGTATTCCGTTTTGGATTATTTGCCATTGGTGATCCCGGGCATGGCCTGTACCTGCTGGTACTATCCATGATCATTTATGGTATGGCATTCGACTTCTTCAATATCTCCGGCTCTTTATTTGTTGAAAAAGAAGCCGATATTAAGATCCGCGCCAGCGCCCAGGGATTATTCATGTTAATGACCAATGGTATCGGGGCTTATCTCGGAGGAACCATCAGCGGCTGGGTGGTTGATCATTTTACAGTTGATGGTATCAAGAACTGGCAGAATATCTGGCTCAGTTTTGCAGGATACGCATTGGTATTAGGGATTTTGTTTCCGCTGGTATTCAGGTATAAACATGACAGGGATGCTGTTGAGGTGGTAAAACACTGAGTTTAATTAGTAATTGGTAATTAGTAGTTAGTAATTGGCCGCAGTTTTGCAGATTTTGTTTTTAATCTGCGGATCTGCGGCTTTATCATGTATGAGAATATTTTTCCATTTTAATGGTAATTACTAACTACTAATTACCAATTACTAATTAATTTTACATCTCAAACTACCGCACTATGTTCTCCTCTATCTCCGACCCCTTTACGCTTGTTGCCAATACCACCGATACAGAACTCAAACAAATAGGTGAAAAAATTCTCCGCAAAGAGCGGATCTCCTTTGAGGATGGTGTTGCTCTCTTTGAAAAAGGCTCACTCGGCTTTCTGGGCGCATTAGCTAACTGGGTTCGTGAAGAGAAGCATGGACATAAAACCTATTTCAACCGCAATTTTCATATAGAGCCTACCAATGTTTGCGTATTCTCCTGTAAGTTCTGCTCCTACTCACGTTTATACGCCAACCGCGAAGAAGGCTGGGAACTGAGCATTAACCAGATGATGGACATTGTAAAAAGCTACGATGGCAAGCCCGTTACCGAAGTACATATTGTAGGCGGCGTGCATCCGAAAATGAACATGGAGTTCTTTCTTGAATTGTTGAAAACAATCAAAGCTCATCGTCCCGACCTGCATATCAAAGCGTTCACACCCGTTGAACTGGATTACATGTTCAAAAAAGCAAAAGTAACAGTGGAAGAAGGCATGCGCCTGGCACATGAAGCAGGTCTTGATTCATTACCCGGCGGTGGCGCTGAAATATTTCATCCCGAGATACGGAAACAGATCTGTGAAGATAAAGTAGATGCTGAAGGCTGGCTACACATTCACAAAGCGGCTCATGAACTGGGTATGCATAGCAACGCTACTTTATTATACGGACACGTTGAAAAATTCTGGCACCGTATTGATCATATGGACAAACTTCGGCAATTACAGGATGTTACAGGCGGCTTCAATACATTCATCCCGCTCAAATTCCGCAACATGGATAATGATATGAGCTATGTAAATGAAACATCCATTATTGAGGATATGAAGATGTATGCCGTATCAAGGTTGTACATGGACAACTTCCCGCATATTAAAGCTTACTGGCCAATGCTGGGCAGGAAGAATGCGCAATTATCCTTGTCCTTCGGCGTAAATGATATTGACGGCACTATCGACGACTCAACAAAAATTTATGCCATGGCCGGCAGCGAGGAACAAAACCCCGCCATGAGCACTGCCGATCTGGTAACACTGATCAAACAGGTAAAAAGAGAACCGGTAGAAAGAGGTACTTTATATGATGTAATCAGGGATTACTCTGCGGTTGAACTGGAAGAACTGATGGCAGATCCATCGATGAACTAAGGTTCAATGAGTGATTGAGGGTGTGAATAATAGAATGAAATCTCTCCCGACTCACGATTGACGATTCACGACTGACGCGCCTCCCCCTAACATTCCGGCAGGCTGATTGGAATATTGGTAGCTAATCCCCCATCTGCTGTTTCCTTGTATTTGCTGCTCATGTCCAAAGCTGTGTCCCACATGGTTTTGATCACTTTGTCGAGACTTACAATGGCATAATCCGGCGTGCTTTGCAATGCCAGTTGCGATGCGGTGATGGCTTTAATGGCGCCCATGGTATTGCGTTCAATACAGGGTATTTGTACAAGACCGCCAATCGGGTCGCAGGTTAATCCCAAATGATGTTCCATCGCAATTTCAGCAGCCATCAATGCTTGCCGTTGCGTGCCACCCATACATTCGGTTAATGCCGCAGCAGCCATGGCCGATGATACACCGATCTCTGCCTGACATCCGCCCATCGCTGCCGAAATGGTGGCACCTTTTTTAAAGATGCTGCCTATCTCGGAGGCAACCAATAAAAAACGGATGATCTTTTCTTCACTGTAGCCATCGCAAAACGCAATATAGTATTGCAACACCGCAGGTATTACACCCGCAGCACCATTGGTTGGCGCCGTAACTACCCTGCCAAAAGAGGCATTCTCTTCGTTTACGGCCAATGCAAAACAACTTACCCAGTCGAGCGTATATTTAAAATCATTACCACCCTGCCTGATGCATTTTATCCAGCCATCATAATCTGAATAAACATGTCCTTTCATCAGTTTTTTATTCAGGTTAAACGCTCTCCGTCTCACCAATAATCCACCCGGAAGTTCGCCCTGTGCATGACAGCCGCGGTAGGTACAGTCTTTCATATTGTTCCATATCCGCAGCACGCCTTTGCGTATTTCATCTTCGGTATGCCAGGCAGATTCATTTTCCATCACCACTTCATGAATCGCCATCCCGTTCATGCACCAATGCAGCAGGTCGTTGGCGGTATTGATGGGAAAAGGAAGATCAATACTTTTTTTCCCGCCACCGGTCTCCCCTTCTTTCACCACAAATCCGCCACCGATCGAAAAATAGGTTTCACACCAGCTATCACCGTTGGTTAATTCAACTAAAAAAGAAAGTCCGTTGGGATGAAAAGGCAGGCTTTCATTGTACAGAAATTGTACATGTTCTGCCATCATAAAATTGATGGGCGTCTGGCCACCCAGCAGTATTTTTTTCTCTGCATGGATGGCATTGATCTTTGGCGTGATCGTATTTACATCAATGGTTTCAGGATCTTCTCCGCATAAGCCCAATACAACGGCAATATCTGTTCCGTGGCCCTTGCCTGTTTTTGCCAATGAACCATACAACAGAACGGTGACGGAAGCTATTTTATGAAACCCGGTTTTGGATTTGATGGTATCCAGACATCGCAACGCGGCCCGCCATGGCCCCAGTGTGTGCGAACTGGAAGGCCCCACACCAATTTTAAACATGTCGAAAACAGAGATCGATTCGTGCGGCATAGTATCGTTTCAACATCAAATTTAAGTCATGCCAACCCTATCCCTGCAATCTTTTATATAAGCGTATTTGAAAATACGAACTGATTTAAAACGAAAAACATATATCGCAACGCCCGCGGCTTTGCGCCTTCGCGAGCCTATCCCTTTTCTAAAAGAATTCAACTTTAAAACTTACAACTGTTTGGAATGTTTTGCCGAACTTTACGCCGCAAAATCAATAGATATTCAATTTTATTAATGTAAATTCTGTATGGAACTTTCTTCACTGTTAGACAGGTTTGCCGAACCGGAAACCCTCAAAATGGCCAAATTAGGCCGCGAATTAAGAGCAAAAGGTATTGATGTGATTGACCTGAGCCTTGGCGAACCCGATTTTGATACCCCACAGCATATTAAGGATGCCGCTATCAAAGCTATTAACGATAACTGGAGCCATTACACTCCTGTTGCTGGTTTTGCCGATCTGCGTGAAGCCGTATGTACCAAACTGAAACGTGATAACAACCTCGATTATAAACCTGAGAATATCATTACTTCTACCGGCGCCAAACAAAGCTTGGCCAATGCCATTCTTGCATTGGTTGATGAAGGCGACGAAGTGATCATTCCCACTCCTTACTGGGTTACTTATTCTGAATTGGTAAAGATCGCCCGCGGTAAAGTGATAGAGATCAGAACTACCGTAGAAAACCAGTTTAAAACAACACCGGCCGAATTAGAAGCTGCCATTACGCCAAAAACAAAAGTTTTCATGTTCTCTTCACCCTGCAACCCATCCGGTGCAGTGTATAGCAAAGAAGAGTTGGAAGGATTGGCTGATGTGTTCAGAAAATATCCCAACATTGTTATCCTTGCCGATGAAATTTATGAGTACATCAATTTTATAGGTAAACACGAAAGCATTGCACAGTTTGATGACCTGAAAGACCGTGTGGTTCTGATCAATGGATTGAGTAAAGGTTTTGCAATGACCGGCTGGCGCTTAGGCTATATTGCTGCCAATACCACTATTGCCAAAGCCTGCGAAAAATTACAGGGACAGTTTACCAGCGGCACCTGTTCAATAGCACAGAAAGCAGCAGTAGCGGCACTTACAGGAGATCTGCGCCCGTCTATCGAAATGACGGAAGAATTTACAAGAAGAAGGGAAAAAACACTGCAACTGGTAAAATCTATTCCCGGCTTTAAATGTTTTGAGCCACAGGGGGCATTCTATGTATTTCCTGATGTAAGTTCTTACTACGGCAAAACAGATGGTACTGAAGTGATTAAAAATGCGGCTGATTTCAGCATGTATTTATTGAATACCGCACACGTTTCTTCTGTAATGGGCGATGCATTTGGAGAACCTAATTGTGTTCGTTTCTCTTTTGCCAATAGCATGACCAATATTGAAAGAGCCTGGGCAAGAATTAAAGAAGCTTTGGCTAAGTTGAAATAGTTTTGTTTGCCACAGATTTGTTCTGTGCCTTCTGTGGCTATTTTTTTAAAGAGGCTGAGGTAGTTAAAATAGTTAAAGTGGTTAAAGAAGTATTTCTCCATTTTACCCCCTTTAACTATTTTAACCTCTTTAACTTTTTTAACCATTTTAACTCCCACACAGTATTTTGCACACATGAGCGAATCAGCAAAATCAGAGATGTTTCGTAACCGGCTTGCCAAAGTGTATAAACACAGAAGCAAACAGGCTAAACGTATGCAGGTATCCTGCTACCGCATCTATGATCATGATCTGCCTGAATTCCCTTTCTGTATTGAGTTATATGAAGACAAAATATATCTGGCCGAATACCTGCGCCGTCATGGCATGACCGATGAGGAGCATGATGCATGGCTGGATAATTGTCTGCTGGTTATTAGTGAGATTACCGGAATTGATGTGTCTCTGATTTATGTAAGGCAACGAAAGCGCATGTCGCACCGGGAAGGACAGTACGAGAAGATAGACACCAAACAGGAGTTCTTTACGGTGATGGAAAACGGGCTTAAGTTTTTGGTTAACCTGACCGATTACCTGGATACAGGCTTATTCCTCGATCACCGCATTACCAGGCAAATGGTGAAGGAGCAATGCAAAAACAAACGGGTATTGAACCTGTTTTGTTATACGGGTTCTTTTTCAGTGTATGCGGCGGCAGGTGGCGCTGCCACTGTTACATCTGTTGACTTGTCTAAAACCTATCTTAACTGGGCCGAAGATAATTTTGTGATCAATCATTTTAAAGATAAAGAGCGATACCTCTTTCATCATGCAGACGTTAAACAATACCTGAAAACCCTTGCCCCTGAAAGTTTTGATCTGGTGATCATCGACCCGCCTACTTTCAGTAACAGCAAGCGCATGAAAGATTTTCTCGATATCCAGCGCGACCATGTGGAATTGTTGAATGATGTACTGGCCGCCACTGCCAAAGACGGCATTATCTACTTCAGTACCAATTTTTCCAAATTTGTTCTGGAAGCAGATCAGCTAAAAGCCACAGACATAAAAGATATTACCAAAGCCACTACCCCATTTGATTTTGAAGGAAAGCTGAAACGCTGGTGTTACCGAATCATAAAATAACGCGAGATGTGAATGGGCAATTGTGAATGGTGAATGGGCAATTGTGAATGAATTTTGGTGCTTACAAAAAGTATATTCACCATTCACAATTGCCCATTCACAAATTTATCTTTGGGATGCGCTGTCAATTAAATAATCACGCTCTACCAACCAGTTTTTATAGTGATAGTGTATTGAATAATTAACAACTACCGTATCCGTGTGATAGTAAAGATGCAGGCGATACTTTTTTCCTTTTGATCCACTCACCCATTCTTCCTGTGCTGAATCTGTTTTATTTTGACCGGGAATGGGTTCTCCCAGGTAATCATGTACAACTGACCTGGGCTGCCCCAAAGGTATCCGCCACCATTTTGTGGGCAGGGTCAGGTAAGCAGTTTTAGGAACTACCAGGTTAAATAACAGCAGATAGATGCCAAAAAAGATAATAGCTGTAAGGCATAATCCTATCATCCATTTGCGCGGGTTCTTCATACTGAGTATTTAAGATTTTACTACAACAAATGGTAAAAGCGGTCAACAAATAGAAAATAACTGAATCGGAATAGCCTGAACCTTAAAACGTAGCCTCTATTGGAACAAAAAATTCCACTTTTTTAAAGCAGGTGAATCAATGATTAAATTCATAATCCCTTTCCACCTTGCAGATCCGCGTTTTAAATTTGCTGTACCACTGGCTTTTCCCTTTTTGCTGCGCTATTAAATGCTCACTGTTCTGTTTCCAGTTTTTAATGGCATCCAGACTTTCCCAGTACGACACGGTGATGCCGATCTCCTCGCGAACCGATTCGTGGCCGAGATAGCCGGGTTGTTGCATAGCCAGTTCTACCATTCGGCGGGATGTATCTGCATACCCGTCGTCTACTGTTGTTCTTTCTGAAGTAAAAATTACCGCATAATATGGCGGTGCCGGAGTTGCTGCGATCATGCTTATAAGATTCTTTAAATTGATAAATTAATTCACTTATTGAATGTCGCTTTCTTTTGATTCTGCTAAAAACCGCTCATGTAATTTTAATACCTGCGGGATCAGTAATTGCTGTTCATCATTGATAATAACAAAATCACACAAACGCATTTTGATCTCTTCCTGTATCTGGTGCTGCATTTTCGCTTTTACTTCATCGCGTGTTAAATGGTCCCTGTCCATTACACGTTTAATACGCATGTGCTGCGGGGAAAAAACACCTATCATATAATCAAACCCAATAGCAGAGCCCGCTTCAAAGAACAGCGCTGCTTCTTTAACAGTGTAGGGCGCATGCTGTTTCAAAACCCATTCTTCTGCCGCTGCAATTGTATATGGATGCACCAATGCATTCAATACTTCTAATTTATAGGAATCTTTAAAAACAATATCACCGAGGTATTTACGGTTGAGGCGGCCATCTTTGAATGTATCCGGGCCGAAATTTTTAATAAGTTCTGTTCGCAACCCGGTATCTGTTTCCATTATCTGTTTGGCGGCGGTATCCGCATTAAACACGGGTATGCCCAGCACGGTAAAAATATGTGCCACAACAGTTTTCCCGCTTCCAATACCGCCCGTAAGGCCAATTCGTAAAGATGCCATTGATGGATGTAGGTAGATTAAAGAGGAAAGTTATCACTTCTCTTTATTTCTTCAGTTAATTCAATAAAAAACCGGGTGAGATCATCACCCGGCCTTTAAATTTTTATCCTGCCAAAGCAATTACTGTGCTTTATTCAGCGCTGCAGACCATTCCATGCTGATGGTAGATTTTTCGATCTTCAAATAACTGCCCGGGCTCACTTCAAGCTGGAGGGTGTTATCTTCATTGATCTTATTGATGGTACCATGTATACCGGCGATGGTTACCACCTTATCCCCTTTCTGCATGTTATCTACAAATTTCTTTTGCTCTTTTGCTTTCTTAGCCTGTGGACGGATCATAAACAGCCAGAACACAAGGATGATACCACCCATTAATACCAACTGTACCATTCCACCGCCGCCAGCGCCAGCCTGTAATAAAATGAAATTCAAATGCAACATGTCAGATAGTTTTATTTTAAAGATTGATTACCTGTTTTGTCAAACCTGTTTCCGGCAGATTTGTAAAACGCTGTAAAGATAAGTGATAGCTTATTATGCTTTGTTCTTAAAATTCACCTTCCTGATCTTCCCCAATTCCATCATTTCTTTATGGATATTATCGAGAATGCCATTTACAAACTGCCCGCTTTGTGGTGTACTGTAATCTTTGGCAAGGTCTATATACTCATTGATGGTCACCTTGGTAGGTATGGTTTCAAAGTATAATAATTCGCAAACGCCCATGCGCATCAACACCATATCCAGCACGGCAATACGATCGGCATCCCAGTTTTTTAGTTTGGGTTTGATCAGTTCTGCACAATATTCTTTTTTCTCCAGCGTGGTGGTCAGCAGTGTTCTGGCAAAATCCCATTTTTCCGGACTCAGCATTTCCTGCAGGTTATAGCCGGACGGTTTCTGGATATAATTCAGCATCAGTTGGTCCATCATATCCGCATCATCATCCCAGTTGTTAAACAGTTCTTCCAGGTGACTGATAAATGATTCGTTGGGAAGCATCAATTGGGTAAAAATGAGTTTGATGATCTCCTTTTCTTTTGATTTCTCCCTGCCCTGCTGCGAGATGTATTCTTTGTATTTATCTGTTTCGGTCAGATCGGTATAGATCTTTTTCACCAGTTCCTTATCGATCAGTTTTTGGGGCTGGTCTGTCTCCAATGCTTTTTGGAAGGATGGGTTTTCGAGTATCAGCCACAGGAACTCATTACCGGCTATCTTGATGTTAACATTCAGATCGTCCTGTGAAGGAAGGTTACGGGATGCTCTTTTCTGTGCGCTGGTTTCGGCGTAACGGGCTACTTCGGTTAAAAAATAGAGGAGATACACAAATAATTCACGGCTCCTGTCTAATTGTTTCTTCAATTCATCCACCGGCTTTTTAAAAGCGGTTTGGTTATCGGCAGCCTCTATCATATAGAGTAACTGCATCACCTTCACACGAATATTTCTTCTGCTGATCATCTGGTAAGAGCTTGTTTCAAAGCCGCAAATATATTGTATAATCAGGGGGAGACAAAATGAATCGTGAATATTGTGTGGGGGCGGTTATGAGGTAGTATAAAGTAGTATAAAGTATATAAGGGTAAAAAGGTATGGGAATACAGCTAATTGTATGTGCTGTGGCCTATTCCACTTTATATACCCTATCCTACCTTATATACCCAATTTTACCTCCCCCCCCCCACCCCCCAAAGCCTATGCAATTTTGACACAGCCCGTTTCAAAAACTTACCCCATCTTTGCGCGGTTTCTGACAGTCTATGCAGCCTCCGGGATGGGTTAAGCCGGGTTTCTGAAAATTTGACCTGATTCTCTCTTATGGCACAGTAATAGCTGACAGGCAGTATCATTATTAACTCAATTAACTAAAAACCTATAACGTATGGCAAAAAAACTCAACGTTACTCCTCTGCACGACAGAGTAATTGTTAAGCCTGCCGCTGCTGAAGAAAAAACCGCAGGCGGAATCATTATCCCCGATACCGCAAAAGAAAAGCCTCAACGTGGCACTATCGTAGCTGCCGGAGCCGGTAAAAAAGACGAGCCGGTAACTGTAAAAGTTGGCGATACCGTTCTATATGGCAAATATGCAGGAACAGAGATCCAGATCGAAGGTCAGGACCTGCTGATCATGCGTGAAAGTGATATCCTCGCGATTGTTTAATTTGAAAATGAAGCTCCCGCTGCAATTTCAAAATTTCCCAATTCCAAAATTTCAAAATTCTAATTATGTCAAAACAGATTTTCTTCGATATCGAAGCAAGGAATAAGATGAAAAAAGGCGTTGATACCCTTGCCAACGCAGTTAAAGTAACCCTCGGACCAAAAGGTCGTAACGTGGTTATTGAAAAGAAATTTGGTGCACCACAGGTTACCAAAGATGGTGTAACCGTAGCCAAAGAAATTGAACTGGAAGATCCTATTGAAAATATGGGAGCCCAGATGGTGAAAGAAGTAGCTTCTAAAACCGCAGATATTGCCGGTGATGGTACTACCACCGCAACTGTTCTGGCCCAGAGCATTATTGGTGAAGGACTGAAAAACGTTGCTGCAGGCGCCAATCCAATGGACCTGAAACGCGGTATTGATAAAGCTGTTGCCAAAGTGATCGACAGCCTGAAAGCACAATCACAGGCAGTAGGTAACGACTCTAAGAAAATTGAGCAGGTAGCTACTATTTCTGCCAACAGCGATAGCGAGATCGGAAAACTGATCGCTACTGCTATGGCTAAAGTGGGTAAAGAAGGGGTGATCACCGTTGAAGAAGCAAAAGGAACCGATACTACTGTTGATGTAGTTGAAGGTATGCAGTTTGACCGTGGTTATATCTCTCCATACTTCGTTACCAACAGCGAAAAAATGGAAGTGGAACTGCAGAACCCATATATCCTGATCTACGATAAGAAGATCAGCGCTATGAAAGACATCCTCCATATCCTGGAGAAAGTGGCACAAAGCGGCCGCCCGCTGTTGATCATTGCTGAAGACCTGGAAGGTGAAGCACTGGCAACACTGGTTGTAAACAAATTACGTGGTACGCTGAAAGTAGCTGCTGTTAAAGCGCCTGGCTTTGGCGACCGCAGAAAAGAAATGCTCACAGATATCGCTATCCTTACAGCAGGTATCGTGGTAAGTGAAGAGCAAGGTTTCAAATTAGAAAGCGCCGACCTGACTTATTTAGGCTCTGCTGCGTCTGTAACTATTGATAAAGACAATACAATCGTTGTAGGTGGTAAAGGCAAAAAAGCCGATATCGTTGCACGCGTTAACCAGATCAAAGCACAGGTTGAAAACACAACTTCTGATTATGATCGCGAAAAATTACAGGAGCGCCTGGCTAAATTAAGCGGCGGTGTTGCTGTACTGTACGTAGGTGCTGCCACAGAAGTGGAAATGAAAGAAAAGAAAGACCGTGTTGACGATGCACTGCACGCAACAAGGGCCGCTGTTGAAGAAGGTATTGTACCAGGTGGCGGTGTAGCTTATATCCGCGCCGTTGAGAGCCTGGAAAAACTGAAAGGTTCTAACGAAGATGAAACAACCGGTATCCAGATCGTAAAAAGGGCTATCGAAGAGCCACTGCGCCAGATCGTGGTAAACAGCGGAATTGAAGGTTCTATCGTTGTACAGAAAGTAAAAGAAGGTAAAGCAGATTTTGGTTTCAATGCCCGTACAGAAGTGTATGAGAACCTGTTTAAAGCAGGTGTTATTGATCCAACTAAAGTTACCCGTGTAGCTTTGGAAAATGCAGCTTCGATCGCCGCTATGTTGTTAACAACTGAGTGTGTGATCGCCGATAAACCAAAGCCTGAAGCGCCTCACGCAGGTGGCGCACCTGATATGGGTGGCATGGGAGGATACTAATCAAGTCCGTCAATCATCATTGACAAAATATAAAATCCCCGTTATGGCAACATAACGGGGATTTGTTTTAAGCTGCGGTTTAATTACTACACATATTCCGGAACGGTATGGGGATAGATTTGCAGTACCCCTTTTACCATCAGGTATTGCGCCAGTGCATACATAACAACTATTGCTGCGTAAACATCAGCGTTGTTATTGAAATAGAAAAGATCCAGGCCAAGCAGGATATGTTCAACAACAAGTATAACAGTAGCCGGAATAAAATACCGCACTGCCGTTCTGCGATAATCAAGGTTGCCCGCTATATTTACCGCCAATGAAATAGAGGTGCCAAATATAAATAGATAGGTAATGATAAAAGGTTTCATCTCCCCCATTTCCTTACCGAAAAAATACAGGAAGACATAGCTTATACAAAGAATCAGCACGGCAGTGACAACAACAAACAGCATATTTTTTAGGTGCAGCCTGTTAAGGCAATAAAAAGAAATGCTGTATGAGATATGCATCAGCATAAATGCGATGATACTGATAAGAAAAAAAGTTTGGTTGCTGATCACTATCTGCAAAACATCCCCAAAAAAAGCAAAGATCAGCCCGATATAAAAAATGAATTTCCCGGCAGGTCTTGCAATATCAATATCCTTCAGCATCAGGTATACAAGCAGTAAAGGCATCAGTAATGATTCTGTGATGGCCACATATGGTAGATCAAAATGAAGGAAAATACAATCCAGTAATACTACGATCCAATAAATAGCAGGTATTTTTCCGTGTAGCCAGTCTCCCATAAAGCAGGTTCTAACTTTTAAATGGGGAATATAAAACTACTGATTCCTTTGTTATGATACTATTATTTTATATGAGGATTGTTTGTTACCTGCTTATATCATGTAATGCTATAGCGAAAACCTGTTTAATCCTTTACAGGTAAGCCTTTAATACCCCTTTCACAAAAAGATATTGTGTCCAGCAATAGGTAATGATCCCTGCAATGTAAAGGTTATTGCTCCTGCCGAGATGAAATTTATTCAATGCCACAATAATATGTTCTATCACAAATATCATCGCCCCGGGTATGAGGTAGTTGAGCGCAACTGTTCGGTATCTTTCAACACCAGCCGCATTTACGGCCGTTAGCACTGTAAGTGATATGGCCATTACATAAGCGATACCCGGCAACTTATAACTGCCCAGTTCATCGCCTAAAAAGCGAAAGAGAAATTCGGCAATAAAATAAAGCATGATTACCGTGCCTAAAACAGGCAATACTTTTGGGATACGGAACCTTGTGAGCGAAAAAAAAGAATAGCTGTAAAACAGGTTTACAAAAAGAAAAGTGATCATGCCGCCCAGGAAAAAAGTATCTGTAATAACGATCAGCAGTACATCTCCGAGGAATGACAGCATCAGCCCGATATAAAAAACAAATTTGCCTGCCGGCGAGCCGATATTATGATCGTTAAGCAGAATGTGCAACAATAGCAGGGGCACAAACATTGGCTTGGTAACAGCAATATACGGAAGCTCGAAGTACATGAATACACAGTGAACCACTAAAACAATCCAGTAAAGAGTAAGTGTTCTTTTGCGAAAAAATGCGTCCATAATACGTGTATTTCCCGAAATAATTGTGGGGGCGTGAAAATACCGTGTTTCTGTTAAAAAACTATGTACCTGTTATGATTTATTAGTTACCTGTTAGCTCCCCTCCTGCTAAAACCTACTACCAACAGGCATTGGGCCACTCCATACGTCAGCATTACCAGGATATCCAATGATGCTGTGTGATACAGGAATTTATTCAGCGCCAGCAATGCATCTGACAGTACAAAAAATCCGGCTCCCGGAATAAAGTAACGGATGGTAAGCTGTTTTGTGATGGTATGATTGATCGTATTGGCTGCAAGTATGGCCATTACGCTGATGATGGCCATATACAGCATAATAGGCACTTTAAAATCACCCAAAAAAGAACCTGTTTTATTCATCACTTCTGAAGAGATGATGAGTAAGATGATCGCAGCAAACAACATTGGCCTGCCTTTAGAAAAATCAAGTTTCTGTATTTTAAGAAAGTAAATACTGTTAGAGATATGGGTGCCGATAAAAGCCAGCATCCCAAACAAAAAAAACTGTTCGCCTGAGCGGGATAACAACACATCGCCCAGAAAGGCAAAGAATAACCCTGCATAAGCGGGCAGGTTATAACCAGCTTGTGTTTTAGGCGAAGCGGCAAAAAGATACAGCGCCAGGAATGGGATCAGTAAAAACTTGGAAATAGTTCTCAGTTCAGTTTCTCCGATGTAAATAAATACACAATGGAGTAACAGGAGAACGGCAAAAATAATAACCCCGTATTTTTTGATCAGGCTCATAGCAATCGTTTTAAAAAGTTTTCCAAACCGTGCCTTTGTGCCCTTGTGTGAGATTTAATTTGCACACAAGGGCACACCGCGCTTGCCTGAGCTTAGCGGGCGAGAAGGCACGGTTTTATATGTTATAGGAAATTAAGGTTTTGAGCTGACATTAACATTGCGCAAACAGGTTTTATCACCTGCATGACGGAAAATTATACCGGATGAACTATTTTCGCCGGATGTCTGATGCTGAAAAAGAAGCTTTTCTTGCCTACTGGTCAAAAAACCGGGAAAAAGAGCGAACCAGCCTCCGCCCTTTCCTGGTTGGCCTGTCTGCCGGGTTGGCCATTGGCATCAGCGTGATCCTGATCCTGGAAAGCGGCTGGTACGAAAGGGCCAATATGGTATCCAATACCAGGTTAAGCTCTTTTGTATTACTGTTTGCCATAGTATTGATTTCCCTTTTTATGGCATTTTTTTACCGCAAATTCAGGTGGGAAATGCAGGAACAGCAATACCATGAACTATTAGCAGCCAAAAGGAAAAAGGAAAAAAACGAAACGAAGCAGCCATAACCCATAAAATAAAGTCTATATAAAAAAGTTTTCATGAGAAAAGTTCTGAGTTCTGTATTATTTCTGTCTGTTTTATTGTTGAATTCCTGTGGCAAAAGTGATAGTAGTGGTTGCCAGCCGGTGCCTGTTGCCTCCGAAAAAGCGGCCATGGTGGCTTATTGCACAGCTAATGGCATCAATTATACCCAGGATCCCAGTGGTTTATTATACGAGATCATCGCTCCGGGTACGTCTCCGGCACCAACGCTAACATCTACAGTGTCTGCCGTTTACACAGGCAAACTGTTTGATGGCACTACGTTTGACGCAACAGCCAACCCTATTTCTTTCCCACTTTCGGGTGTGATCGATGGATGGAAGATCGGTATCCCGTTGATTAAAAAAGGTGGCCGTATCAAACTGATCATCCCTTCTGCATTGGCTTATAGCTGTACAGGCTCTGGTTCAAGGATTCCACCAAATACGCCCCTGTTTTTTGATGTGACCCTGACCGATGTTAAATAACTGATCCCTGTTTCGGATACGAAAATACCGGGCGCGAAACCCGGTATTTTTTTTGAAAAAATCCGATCAATCAACCCAACCTCTTTCATACCTTAAAACCCCGCCCCGGCAGCTTGTAAACCGGCTGTTGCAGGGAATTTACCAAACTAAGGCCCGGATAGTGTATTTCATTCCCATTCCCCTATCTTTGCCGCTCTAAAAAATATAAACCGTTACTAATATGCAACTGAAAGGTTTAGTGCGATTTTTTGCGATTGCTTTGATACTTATCTGCCTGTATCAATTATCCTTTACCTGGCTTGTGAAGAACCACGAAGGTAAGATGGACAAAAAAGCCGCAGAATGGATGAATAAGTTCCCTGCGCCAGATGCCAAATATCCAGGCAACAAAGAATTGCAGGCTGCTTATGCAGACACCCTGAGTGATCTGAAAAAAGAAAGACTGAAGCGTTTACTGGACAGTACCAAAGACGCTAAACTGGCTTTTGGCTTCACCACTTACCGTGATGCAAAAGATAAAGAACTGATGCTGGGTCTTGACCTGCAAGGTGGAATGAGTGTAACCATGGAAGTGGGTCTGGACGGCTTATTAAAGTCGCTGGCCAACTACACCAAAGACGCTCAGTTCAACAAAGCAATAGATCAGGCCGTTGCAAGAAAAGCAAACAGTGGTGCTGATCTGATCACTTTGTTCCGTGAAGAACTGACAAAAGTGAACCCCTCACTGAAGCTGGCCCCATTCTTTGCTGCACGCAGTAATGGCAAAATCAAATTTGATGCAAGTGATGATGCAGTAGCCACTTATCTGAAAGACCAGGCTACCATCGCCTTCAATACTACTTACCGTATTTTACGTACACGTATCGACAGGTTTGGTGTAGCATCTCCCAATATCAACCCTGATCCTGCCAAAGGCATCATCAACATTGAGCTGGCAGGTGTTACTGATAAAGAAAGGGTAAGAGCCTTCCTTCAGTCAACGGCTAACCTGCAGTTTTTTGAAGTATATACTTTTGAAAGCAAGGATCTGCAAAATGGCCTGGTAGCTGCTGATAAAGCGGTACAGGAATACCTGAGTGGTGTTACTCCTGCCGATACAGCTAAAAAAGCTGTTGCTGACACAGCCAAGAAAGCTACCGCAGCAAAAACAGATACCGGTAAAACAGCTACTATTTCAAGTATTGCTGCAACCGGCAAAGCCGCTGCTTCTAAAACAGATTCTGCCAAGATTAAAGCCAATCAGAACCCTGTTCTCCGCTTAATATCGCTTACACAGCCTTATGCAGGCTCTGATGGTAAAGCGGTTTACCCTGCTGCGCTGGGTTATATCCCTTCAAAAGATACAGGTACCCTGAATGAATACCTGAGAATGGATATTGCAAAGAACAAGTTTCCGTCTAACCTGGTATTCATGTACGGAAAGTCTGAGCAGACCGATCCTAAGTTCAAAGACATCCTGATGCTGTATGCCATCAAAACCCTTGACAATGGTCAGGCTGAATTAGGTGGTGAAGGTATCAGCGCTTCACAGGATTATGATGAGAGAGGCCGCATTGCCATTAAAATGAATATGGATAAGGCAGGAACCAATATCTGGGCTAAAATGACAGCCCGCAATGTTGGTAAACCTATTGCTGTAGTACTGGATAATTTCGTTTACTCTGCTCCTAATGTAAATGAGCCTATTACCACAGGTAACTCACAAATTGCCGGCAGCTATACTGTTAAAGAAGCACAAGACCTGGCCGAGATCCTGGAAAGCGGTAAACTCCCTGCCCCTGCTAAAATTGTTCAGGAACAGCAGGTTGGTCCTACCTTGGGTAAAGAATCAGTTAAAGGCGGTGCCTTATCATTCCTGATCTCTTTCATCGTGATATTTGCCCTGATGCTGTTATACTTTAACACAGGTGGATGGGTGGCTAATATTGCCCTTATCCTTAACTTGCTGTTTACCATCGGTATCCTTAGTGCACTTGGCTTTACGCTTACTGCGCCTGGTATTGCCGGTCTGGTGTTAACCATTGGTTTGGCAGTGGATACGAACGTAATCATCTTCGAACGTATCAAGGAAGAGTTAACCAAGGGCAAGAGCTACCAGAATGCGGTGAACGACGGTTACAAACGTTCTTTGTCGCCAGTATTGGACGCACACGTTACTACCCTCTTAACCGCTATTATTCTTGCATACTTTGGATTAGGTCCGGTATTGGGATTTGCAACAACACAGATCATCGGTATCCTTTTATCCCTGTTCTGCGGAATCCTTGTTTCAAGGCTGATCACAGACTGGTATATGCATAAGAACCGCCACTTTGAGTATTTTACCGGTATCTCTAAAAGAATATTCAAACACGCTTCTTTCAAATTCATTGAATACAGGAAGTATGCATATGTATTATCTGCATTCATTATTGTAGCCGGTATCTCAACTTATTTTAATGGTTTTGATGAAGGTGTTGAATTCTCAGGCGGCCGCAGCTACACCGTTAAATTTGATAAAGCAGTGAGTCCTGACGAAATCAGGGATGAACTGAAGAAAGAGTTTGGTGAAGCTGTGATCATTAAAACAGTGGATGTAAAGAACCAGGTAAACATTACCACTTCTTACAAGATCCATGAAACAGGCACCAATATTGATTCGCTGGTTGAGCAGAAATTGTTTAACGGGTTAAAGAATCATTTGCCACAGAACATCAACTTTACTGATTTTGAAAAAAATTATAAACAAAGTTCACAAACAGTTTTACCAACCATCTCTGATGATCTGAAAACAGGTGCACAGAAAGCGACCATCTTTGCGATGATCATGATCTGTCTCTATATCTTCATCCGTTTCCGCGACTGGAGATATTCATTGGGTACCATTTTCTCATTGTTGCACGACGTATTTGTAACCCTGATCGTATTCAGTTATGCACGTAAGATCGTTCCGTTCCCGCTTGAAATTGACCAGCATTTTATTGCAGCGATTTTGACGGTAATTGGTTTCTCCATGAACGATACCGTGATCGTATACGACCGTATCCGTGAAGACAGCAGGCTGATGAAAGGAGCAGATAATGCTTCAGTAATTAACCGCGCCATTAATGAAACCCTGAGCCGTACCATCATGACTTCATTAACTGTGTTCTTAACCATTCTCATCCTCTTCATCTTTGGTGGTGAAGTAACCAGAGGTTTTGCCTTTGCGATGCTGATTGGTGTGATCACCGGTACCTACTCTTCTATCTTTGTAGCAGCGCCAATATTGGTAGACTTTGCAAAGAGCAGGGCGCTGGGTAAAGCGAAAGACAAGAACAGTTAACCGGATTTTTTAATAGTATTCTAAAAAGCCTGCATTAACAATGCAGGCTTTTTTATGCAACCCCTTTGCAATAACAAATGGGTTGTTAATTGGAATTTAACAATTTTTGTTTCTGAACTGCTTTTACTTTGCAGCATTATTTTCTGTGCCAGGTTTAAAAAAAAATATTACCCGTTTAATTACCTTGTTGGTTGCGTTTCAGCTACTTAACCTGAGTGTGTATGCCCAGGATTTTAAACCGCTTTGGGGTGAATCTGAGCAAGGCGAACATAATATAACAGAAACGGTTTCGGAATTTGTGGTTGAGGTTTTATTAGGTCATAAGCATGCTATTCCGGAACAATCGCAACACCATAAAGACCTTCATTTTCATAAGCATATTTCTTTCAAGGCCATCAATTTTTCTCCTTTTAACTGCATGCCTGAATTACTGCTTCATCATTCTTTTGAAGTGGTTCCTGTGAAAGAATCATACGCATATCTCTATCAGCAGGAGATCAATCCGCCACCGCCCAAGGCCTGATCATTTTTCTTTGCTTATACTTCTAAAGTATGAGTTTCTTTCCTGACAAGTATTCTCAGTTAATTAAACGCGTATACATGTACCTGTTCATCCTTCGCACCAAGTGGTGTTTGTTTTTATTGCTGATCATAATAAGTTGCCTTGCTTTGCCCATACAAAGTATGGCCCAATTAAAAAATGTTGATACCATAAGGATCAGCTTACCTGATATGGAAAAACGTTTCCTCGACAGTAACCTGCTCCTGCTGGCCTCGCATTATAATGTAGATGCACAAAAAGCTTTAATACAACAAGCCAGGCTCTGGGATAATCCCGTATTAAACACCGACCAGGTAATTGCCGCTAATGGCAAATTTTTTCCATATGGCAAATTCGCTGATGGATCTTACAGCGGCCAATATTATGTGCAGGTGCAACAGTTGATTAAAACTGCCGGCAAAAGAAACAAACTGATCAATTTAGCCACCACAAACGCCAGGCTAAGTGAGCTGCAGTTGCAGGATGTATTACGCAATCTTCGTTACCAGTTACGGACAGATTATTACACCATCATTCAGCAATTGGGGAACAGAACCATTTATGAAGGGCAGTTACAGCAATTGAATAAACTGCTGTTGGGTATGCAGTCGCAATTGAGTGTTGGCAATATTGCGCAGAAAGATTATCTCCGCATACAGGCGCTTGTTATAGCGCTGCAACAGGATATAACCGATCTTGACAAATCCATTGCAGATAATGAGGCTGACCTGAAAACTTTATTACAGTTAAAGAACGATAGTTTTATTAAACCCGTTAGTACGCTGGATGCGGAAGTTGTTATTGCCGCTACAGCGGATGTATTGGCAGAAACAGCAAAACAGAATAATCCTTATTATCAGTTACAGCAAACACAAACTGTTTTTCAGCAGCAGAACCTGGCTTATCAGAAAGCATTGCGGGTACCGGATCTGACACTGGGGCCAAACTTTGACCGCAATTCTAATTTCACGCCCAATTATGTTGGATTGGGCTTTTCGTTACCGCTACCCATCCTGAATAAGAACCAGGGAAATATCAAATCTGCAGCGTTCAGTGTAAAGCAACAGGAAAGTATTACTTCCAATGCTGAAACAGAACTCAGGAATAATATCAGCAATGCTTATACAAAGCTTTTACTAACCATACAGCAGAATAGCTCTTTACAGAAAGAATTTTATACCAAATACGCGTTGATGTATGAAAATATTCTGAAGAGTTATCAGCAAAGACAGATCAGCCTGCTTGAGTTTCTGGATTTTTTCAATGATTTCACCAGCTCACAGCAACGTTTATTGCAACAGAGGTTAAACCTGCAACTGGCTAAGGAAGAACTCAATTTTCATACAGGAACAGATATCATTAAATAAAACAGTTTCACTCCATTAACGACATACATTTTACTATGAATAAGTTTTTATCAATCGTTCTCCTGTCAACACTTTTTTATACTGTTTCCTGCACTGAAAAAAAGGAAGCAAAAGAAGAGACAAAAAAATTTGTATTGAGCGATACGATGTCAAAAATGATCTCTATTGATACGGTAAGCAGCGGGTACATAGATGATGAATTAACACTTAGCGGCGAGATCAGTTTTAACGAGAACAATGTTAATAAGATATTCCCGCGCAACAGCGGGCAGGTGGTGGAATCCAAAGTAACACTTGGCGATCAGGTGCATGCCGGCCAGGTTCTGGCAATTATGAGAAGTGCGGATGTAGCCGGAAATTATGCCGACCTGAGCAGTGCAAATGCTGATATCAATATCACTAAAAGGCAGATGGATAATACAGAGAACCTGTATAAAAACGGCATTGCCAGCGAAAAGGAATATACAGAAGCCAAACAGAACTATGAAAAAGCACTGGCTGTAAAAAATAAGATCCAATCTATTATTTCCATTAATGGTGGCCATAACAGCAATGCAGCGGGCACCTATACACTTACCTCTCCTATTGATGGATACATAGTTGAGAAAAAAGTAAACGCCGGAAATTTTATCAGGGGTGATATGGGAGATTATTTATTTACTATTTCTGACCTGAAAAATGTATGGGTAAATGCCAATGTTTTTGAAGCAGATATCAGCAAGGTGAAAGAAGGCTATCATGTAAAAGTGAGTACCCTGGCATATCCGGACAAGTTTTTTACAGGCACCATCGAAAAGATCAGCGAAGTACTGGACCCTGCCAGCAAAACCCTTAAAGTCAGAATCCGTCTCGATAATTCTGAAAAACTGTTAAGACCTGAAATGTTTGCAAAAGTGATCGTTACAAATACAGAGAACAGGAAAGCGACCACGATACCGTCTCAATCACTGATCTCATTAAACAGCAAAACTTTTGTAGTGGTATTTAACAGCAATAGTGATATGAAAATTGCAGAGGTAACGGTATTGAAATCGGCAGGTGACAAAACCTATATCAGTGATGGCGTTACCCCCGGACAAAAAATTATCACCAGAAACCAATTGCTTGTATTTCAACAATTATTAAATGAATAAGTGATGGTGAATTTTCTTATTGAAAATGAAATCATCTCATCATCATTCAACCATTTACAATTATGGGTAAGTTTATAAAAACGATCATACATTTTTCACTCAGGCACCGCTATTTTGTTTTTTTTCTGACAGCGGTACTGGCGGTGATCGGCTTCATCAGTTACCAGAATACGCCTATCGAAACATTTCCGGATGTAACCAATACACAGATCATCATTATTACCCAATGGCCCGGCCGGAGTGCGGAAGAGGTTGAAAAATTTGTAACTGTTCCGCTTGAAACAGCGCTCACCTCTATCCAAAAAAAATCAAACCTCAGAACTACTTCTGCTTTCGGTTTATCCTATATACGCATCATATTTGATGACGATGTTGATGATGCTTTTGGCCGTCAGCAGGTACTGGGCAGAATTGGTAACGTGGAGCTACCTGAAGGACTTAAACCTGAGGTAGAGCCTCCCTATGGCCCTACCGGTGAAATTTTCAGGTATACGCTGAAAAGCAAAACCAGGAGCATCAGGGATCTATATACAATTCAGGATTGGGTGCTCGACAAAGAATTTAAGCGCGTGCCCGGTGTTGCTGATGTGAACAGTTTTGGCGGAGAAGAAAAAAGTTTCGAGATCAGCGTAAACCCTAATTACCTCACCAAGTATGGCCTCACTTCACTGGATGTATATAATGCAGTTGGAAAAAGTAATGTGAATGTAGGGGGCGATGTGATAGAAAGAAACGGGCAGTCTTATGTTGTTCGCGGAATTGGTTTGTTAAATGATGTTTCTGAAATTGAAAACATCATTGTTACAAAAATAAACGGGGTGCCCATTCTTGTAAAAAATCTTGCGCAGGTTAAAGAAGCCGGTAAGCCGCGCCTGGGGCAGGTATCCAAAGATACGGTGGGCGATGTGCTGGAAGGTATCGTGGTAATGCGTAAAGGAGAAAACCCAACAGAGGTACTGGCACGCCTGCACGATAAAGTAAAAGAGATCAACGAATCCATCCTGCCCAAAGATGTAAAGCTGGAAACATTTTACGACAGAACCGTATTGATGGATTTTGCCACGCATACGGTGATCCATAATCTGATTGAAGGAATTATACTGGTTACCTGTATCGTTATGCTGTTTATGGCCGACTGGAGAACTACCGTAACAGTAAGTATCATCATTCCCCTTTCGTTGCTTTTTGCATTCATGTGTATGCGGTTAAGAGGAATGACAGCCAACCTGCTCTCCATGGGTGCAGTTGACTTTGGTATCATCATAGATGGTGCGGTAGTAATGGTGGAGGGTTTGTTTGTGGCACTCGACAGCAAAGCAAAAGAAGTGGGGATGGAAAAGTTTAACAAGCTTGCCAAACTGGGTTTATTTAAACAGGTAGGTGCCGAAATGGGAAAAGCGATCTTCTTCTCAAAAGTGATCATCCTTACATGCCTCATACCCATCTTCGCATTTCAGAAAGTGGAAGGCAAAATGTTTTCTCCGCTGGCCTATACATTAGGATTTGCGTTGCTTGGCGCGTTGATCTTTACACTTACGCTGGTGCCTGCTTTATCAAGCATCTTGCTTCGCAAAGATGTACGGGAGAAACACAACCCTATCGTACTGTTTTTTGAAAGATCGGTGAAGTATGTCTTTGAGCGCACCTACAAGGTTCCCAAATTGAGTTTGCTGGTGGCGGTTATTTTTATGGCATTAACTTTTTTCTCTGCAAAATTTCTTGGCAGTGAATTCTTACCCGATCTGGATGAAGGCGCTTTATGGGTTAAAGCACAATTGCCCATGAGCGCATCCTTATCACAATCGAAAGAAATATCAGATAAGATGACCAGTATCATCCGGAAATTTCCGGAGGTAAGGCATACACTATCCCAAATTGGTCGTACAAACGACGGAACAGATCCCAAAGGTTTTTTTAATGTGGAAATTGCTGTAGACCTGTACAACAAAGATGAATGGCGCAAAGGTGTTACCACCGATAAACTGATCGACAGTTTAAACAGGCAGTTAAGTAAGATACCCGGATTGTTATTAAACTACTCGCAGCCCATCCGTGATAACGTGGAAGAAGCCGTAGCGGGTGTTCCAGCCTCACTGGCCGTAAAAATTTTCGGAAAAGATTTTGCTGTATTGGATTCACTGGCGGATAAAGTACAGGCAACCCTTGGCAAAGTTGAAGGAATTGAAGACTTAGGCGTACTCCGTAATCTGGGACAGCCTGAGTTCAGGATTGAACTGGATCAACAGAAAATGGCGCTATATGGTGTAAACACTGCCGATGTACAAAGTGTGGTTGAAATGGCCATTGGCGGTAAAGCCGCTACCCAGTTGTATGAAGGTGAACGGAGATTTGATATCCGTGTACGCTACCAGAAAGAATTCCGTGATACGCGTGAAAAAATAGAACAGTTAATGGTACCCACCCAGGATGGTACCCGGATACCCGTGAAGGAGATATCCACTATCCGTACTTTAACCGGCCCTGCATTTGTATACAGGGACAATAACAGCCGCTACATACCTGTTAAATTCTCTGTGCGTGGTCGCGACCTGGGCAGTACCATACAGGAGGCCCAGGCAAAAGTAAATGCTGCAGTGGTGTTACCGGCAGGATATAAAATGAGCTGGAATGGCGAATTTGAAAACCAGCAAAGAGCTTCTCAAACACTTGCTAAAGTAGTGCCCTTGTGTTTGCTGGCCATTTTCCTTATCCTCTTTATTACATTCGGAAATGTGAAAGATGCGGTACTTACTATTTTAAATGTACCATTTGCTTTAATTGGCGGAATTCTGGCATTACATATTACAGGGATCAATTTCAGTATTAGTGCGGGTATCGGGTTTATTGCATTGTTTGGTGTGTGTATCCAAAATGGGGTGATATTGATCAGTGTGTTCCGGAAAAACCTGCAGTTGAAAATGACCCTGCAACAGGCTATCCTGGAAGGAGTATTGTCGCGGGTAAGACCGGTTATCATGACCGCCCTGATGGCCGCTATCGGTTTATTACCTGCTGCCATCAGCACCGGTATCGGCAGCGAAACACAGAAACCGTTGGCTATTGTGGTTATTGGCGGACTGGTTACCTCTACCATCCTCACATTACTGATACTGCCTATTCTGTATACGATGGCACATATGTTTTTACACAAACGTGAAAATATGAAACTGCTGAAACGTATGGGTGCTGTATAATTTTTGAAACAAGGATACTAAAATAACAGACGGAGCTGTAACGGGCTCCGTTTATTTTTACGCCTGACACGATATAAAATTTATGTATTTATAAAAAAATAATTTAGGTTTGTCTAAATTATAATTTAAACAAATGAAAATAATAGGAACCCTTGCAATATGCATTATCAGCCTGCAGGTTAAAGCACAAATCGACAGTGCAGTCTTGCCTGCCGGCAAAAAATATTCGCTTCACTGGCAAACCACGCTTATATCACAATACCATTTTGATTTTAAGGCTCCGTATTCAGGGGATAACAGTTTATTAAATAGCGAGCCTGCCAGGTCGTCTGTTTCAGCAACAGCGTTCCTCGCATATAAACTATTCAAAAACACTTACCTGGTATTTAATCCTGAAGCTGCAGGCGGAAAAGGTTTCAGTAAAACACTGGGTATAGCCGGTTTTCCAAACGGAGAAGTATACCGTGTAGGCGACCCTAAACCCAAACCATTTATAGCCCGCTTATATGTTGAACAGCGCTTTCCCTTAAGTAACCGTAAAGAATGGGTTGAAGAAGACCAGAACCAAATAGCAGAAAGCACCAGCAAAGATTATCTCTCGGTTATTGTAGGTAAATTCTCGCTCACTGATTTTTTTGATGATTCAAAGATCAGTCACGACCCCCGTTCTGAATTTATGAACTGGAGCCTGATGGGTAACGGCGCATGGGACTACCCTGCCAATACCCGTGGCTATACCATGGGGGCTGTGGTTCAGGCTGTTTATCACGACTGGGCTTTCAGAACCGCACTCACCACCGTGCCTATCGAAGCCAACGGCCCTGAACTGCAATTCCGTTTTGGTAAAGCCATGGGCCTTGTTTGGGAGATAGAAAAACTGCACCTGTTTCAGAAAGATGAAACACATTTCAGCACACTGCACGCAGGTGTTTTTCTGAATAAAGCGAGGATGGGTAATTACAGTCAATCAATCCAAACAGCCGGTACTAATCCGCCGGATATTACAGACAGCCGTTCTTATGGCAGAACCAAATGGGGTTATTATTTCAGCATTGATAACCATTTTGGTCCGGTGCATCATTTTATCAAAGCAAGCTGGAATGATGGCAAAAATGAAACATGGGCTTTTACTGAAATAGACCGGAGCCTGACAACAGGACTTCAATTTGATGGCGATTTATGGAAAAGAAAAAATGACCGTTTGGCTATTGCATTTGTGAGCAACGGTTTATCCGGCGATCATCAAAACTATCTCGCTAAAGGCGGTTATGGATTCCTGATAGGTGATGGAAAACTGAATTATGAAAAAGAGACAATCATTGAAGCTTATTATTCAATCCATCTCCACAAACAAATATTCCTGAGTCCCGATTATCAGTTCATCTCAAACCCTGCCTACAACAAAGACCGGGGGCCGGTGCATATTATTGCCTTGCGTTTACATGCAGAGTTTTAACCCCCACAACCGTGCCTTCTCGCCCGCTAAGCTTAGGCGAGCGGGTGTGCCCTTGTGTGCAAATTATTTTCCCCGCAAAGCCACAGTTTGCAGGTAAGGCTATTCCAAAAAAATTATAGAAAATTTCAGCTACCGTTCACAGATTGCTTTGCTTCATCCTCGCCCCCCCACAATAATACTCCCCTTCAGGGGGCTGGGGGGTAAAATTACACCGCAAACGAAGTTCCGCACCCGCAGGTCTTGGTAGCATTTGGGTTGCTGAAAGTAAACCCACGGCTATTCAATCCACCCTGCCAGTCTACTTCCATACCAAAAAGATATAATTGGTGGCCTTTATCCATTACACAGGGAATGCCTGCTATCTCAAAATGTTCGTCATTAGACCCGGCTTTGTCAAACCCTAATACATAGGTCATGCCGCTGCAACCACCACCCTTCACTCCTATACGCAGGCATTGTGTGGTATCAAATCCCTCTTCACTCATCAAACGCTTTACCTCTTTAACAGCTCCTTCGGTTAAGGTAACGGGTGTGGCAGTAGTTGTTGTCATAGACTTCAATTGTATCTGCAAATTTACGAACAATCCCGGTTTATACACACGTTATGCTTTCGATACACGTAAAAACAAATCATGCCAAAAATAACCGTGCCTTTGGCCTTTGTGTGGAAATTTGTTTTGCACACAAAGGCCAAAGGCACGGTTTGGAAAACGTAAACCCTCCCCGTTTGCCTTATTTTTGCTAAAATTTTTTCATGCCCGATTCCAATACACTTTATACCATCCTGATCAGTTTGCTGATTGCCGGAGTACTGTATTACCTTTTCTTTGGCCGTACCAAAGCTGTTGCTGATAATAAACCCGGCAATAACGTTTCTGCCTCTGCCCCATTACAATTGCAGGCTTATGAACGATTGACCCTGCTGGTTGACAGGATAGCGATCCCTAACCTGATCAGCCGAACCAGTACGGAAGGACTAACTGCACGAGAGATGCAACTGGTTTTAACACGAACCATACGGGACGAATTTGATTACAATATCACCCAGCAGATCTATATAGCCCCCGAAGCATGGAACGCAGTAAAGCAACTGAAAGAAAAAAATCTGCTGGTTATTAACCAGGTGGGCTCAAAGCTCCCAGCCAATGCATCCGGACTTGACCTGAGCAGGGCGATATTGGATTTTATGGTAAATGATAGCAAGGCCAACCTGCACGAACTGGTGAGTGAGGCTTTGAGTTTTGAAGCAAAGAAGTTGTTGTAAGCGTGAGTGGTGAGTTTGTGAATTGTCAATTGTGAATGGTGAATGAACAGCCAATGCGCCAAAGACTAAAGACCAAAGCCCCACCAGCTAACATAACAATTGTAAGTTTGAAACCTTAAAGATTGCCCAATGAGTGAGAAGAGAATATTTACAGATAGCGGAATAGAAATTAAAAGGCTATACACCGCCCCCGATCAACCCCAAACTCCAAACCCCAAACCCCAAACCGAACTACCCGGGGTATTCCCTTATACACGTGGCGTTCAACCTGATATGTACCGGGGAAAACTGTGGACGATGCGCCAATATGCCGGTTTCTCCACCGCAGAAGAAAGCAATAAGCGATACCATTATTTACTCTCACAGGGCGTAATGGGCCTGAGTGTGGCATTTGACCTGCCCACACAAATAGGTTACGACAGCGATCATGCTTTGGCTGAGGGTGAAGTTGGCAAAGTAGGCGTTGCCATCGACAGTATTGAGGATATGGAACTGCTTTTTAAAGACATTAAGCTGGAGGAAGTAAGCACCTCCATGACCATTAATGCCACCGGCTTTATTTTACTGGCTTTATATGTTGCACTTGCTAAAAAGCAGGGAGCTGATCTGAAAAAGATAACAGGAACCATTCAGAATGATATACTGAAAGAGTATGCAGCGAGAGGCACCTATATCTATCCTCCCAAACCTTCCATGCGCATCATTACTGATATTTTTGAATGGTGCAGCAAAGAATTGCCTAAATGGAACACCATCTCCATATCCGGCTATCATATCCGCGAAGCAGGTAGTACGGCTGTTCAGGAGATTGCTTTTACCCTGAGCAATGGTAAAGCTTATGTTCAGGCAGCATTGGCAAAAGGACTGGATATCAACGTGTTTGGCAAACGTCTCTCCTTCTTCTTTAATGCACACAATAACCTGTTTGAAGAAGTGGCCAAGTTTCGGGCAGCAAGAAGGATGTGGGCTAAAATGATGAAAGACCTTGGTGCCACAGACGAAAAAGCACTGATGCTCCGTTTTCATACACAAACAGGCGGTGCAACACTTACTGCACAACAACCGCTCAATAATATTTGTCGCGTTACCGTGCAAACACTGGCTGCCGTATTAGGGGGTACACAAAGCCTGCACACCAATGGGTATGATGAAGCGTTGAGCCTGCCAACAGAAGAAGCCGCAAGGATTGCCTTACGTACACAGCAAATTATCGCATTTGAAAGTGGTGCGCCGGATACGGTTGATCCATTGGCGGGAAGTTATTTTGTAGAATCACTCACCAACGAAGTGGAACAGAAAGCATGGGCATTGGTAAATAAGATTGATGCGATGGGTGGCAGCGTAAGCGCCATTGAATCGGGTTTTATGCAGGATGAGATTGCCCGCAGCGCCTACGAATACCAGCGCCATATTGAGAGCGGCGAAAAGATCATTGTGGGCGTTAATAAATTTACGATAGATAAGGAAACACCCATTCCCGGGTTTAAAATAGACGATAGTATCCGCACCCTGCAAACAGAAAAATTACAGAAACTGAAAGCCAAACGCACCCCACAGCAGGTAGAACGTTGTTTAAATGAAATAGCACTCGCCGCCAAAGATGGCCGCAACCTGATGCCAATAGTAATTGAGGCCGTTGAAAATTACTGCACCCTTGGTGAAGTGGCAGACGTGCTGCGCAAAAGCTTTGGCGAGTACAAATAAAACCGTGCCTTTGTGTGAGAAATAATTTGCACACCAAGGCACAAAGGCACGGTTTATTCATAGCCCTCACTTCAACACTCAAAATTCTGTATTCAAAATTCAATATTCCCTACCCCAACACCACAATCAAAGCATAAATCACTCCCGGCAACCAGAATAATAAGGTTAGCAACAGGCTTAACCAGAATTTGCCGTTAATTGTGCCTTCATGCAGGTACACTGCCAGCGGGGGTAACAGGATGGCGAGAATAACCAGCAAAAGCGTATCGGTACTTGGCTGCTCACCGGCAGCTTTCTGTGCCCTGTATGCTTTTACCGCTTTTTTCGCTTCCGAAATGCGCATTTTTCTTTCTATGCGCGACAGGCTTTTGAATTCGCTCAGTGCATGCATGGCAACAATATCATCCATTACCAGTTCTTTGGAAACACTGGAATCTGACCCTGTTTTAGATACAGGTTCAGTTAAAGAAGCGCTTACTTCTGCCCGGATTAGAAATACTGACATAAGAAGCAAAAGAATCATTTTTTTCATAAGGTGGATTTTGGGTGTTTTTGTAAAAAATAGATTTTTAACGTACCTGCAACATAAAGATCGTGGCATCTCATTCATTCCTCTTACATAATTCAACTATTAAATTGCATAATTCACATATTCAGTAATGGAATTAAATAACCGGTGCCGGTTAAATAGGTCATTCCGGATATTATTCTGTAGCCTCAAATTTGTATCTTTCCTATTCAAACTATGCTAATGAAAAAACTACTGTTCTTATGCCTTTTTGCCTCATTGGGCGCCTCTGCACAGAACCTTCCGGCGAGCTATGATCAACTGATAAAAGATGAAACACCGAAAGTAATAGAATGGAGAAGATACTTTCACCAACACCCCGAATTATCCAACCGCGAATACAATACCGCTAAAAAAATTGAAGAATACCTGAAACAACTGGGTATTGAAACAAAAAGATATGCAGGCACAGGTGTGGTTGGCATCTTAAAAGGCGGCAAAGCTGGTCCGGTTGTGGCTTTGCGGGCCGATATAGATGCACTGCCTGTTACAGAAAGAAATTCACTCCCCTTCAAATCAACCGCTACAGGTGAATACAATGGCCAGCAGGTTGGCGTAATGCATGCCTGCGGACATGATTCGCATATAGCCATGTTATTAGGCACAGCAGAAGTACTAAGCAAATTAAAAAATGAAGTTCCCGGCACAGTAGTATTTCTATTTCAACCCGCAGAAGAAGGCCCTCCCGGTACGGAAGAAGGTGGCGCCCCTTTAATGGTAAAAGAAGGTGTACTTGACAACCCTAAAGTTGATGCAGTATTTGGCATGCATATTCAGGCATCCATCAGTCCGGGTACTATTTATTATAAACCCGGCGCTTTCATGGCATCATCAGACTGGTTTACCATCAAAGTAAAAGGCCGGCAGTCGCACGGCGCAACTCCATGGCAGGGCATTGACCCTATTGTAGTAAGCGCCGCCATCATTCAAAACCTGCAAACCATTGTAAGCAGGCAGATGGATCTTACACAGGCACCGGTAATTGTTTCGGTAGGAAAAATCAATGCAGGTGTTCGTGCCAATATTATTCCGGAAGAAGCTACAATGGAAGGAACCATACGCACACTCGACAGTAAAATGCAGAAAGAAGTGCATGAACGCATCCGCACCACCGCTAAAAATATTGCAGCCGCTTATGGCGCTACAGTTGAAGTAAACATTGATACCAAAACACTGGTAACTTATAACGATCCTGAACTGGTAGCACAAACACTGCCTTCATTGAAAAAAGCAGCAGGTGAAAACAATGTAATACAGGGACATTGGGCCACAGGTGCAGAAGATTTTTCTTATTATGGAACCAAAGCCCCTGCATTCTTTTTTTACCTTGGTGCAAGAGATGCCAGGTACACCGAAAATAATGCCCCATCACACCATACACCCGATTTTATGCTTGACGACAGCAAATTAGATGTAGGTGTAAAAGCATTTTGTCAACTGGTGTTTGATTATGCCAAAACGAAAAAATAATTTATCGGTCGGGAGCCTCCCGGCGTCTGACCGATAACTGTTTCAACCGATTTAAACACTTCTCATATGAAACGTTTCTTTTTATTCATCATCATCGGCACCTGTACGTTTACAACAACGCAGGCGCAAAACAAACTTACCCCCGAACAACTATGGAAATTTGGCAGGGTAAGCGGATTGGGTATTTCAAAAAACAAACAGCATGTGGTTTATTCTGTAAGCACACCCAATGCAGAAGAAAATAAAAGCAGCCGCAAAACTTACCTGATAGCTACCAGCGGGGGTGAATCGGTTGAAATAAAGAATACCGATAGCGTGCTGGTAAATAGCAAGATCTCATCCGACAAAAAATACATAGCCACTGTTAGCAGCACCAGGGTGCTTGATGTTACCGGCGCTTCCATCTATCCCGATCTTAAAAAGTCTAATGTTTATATTTTCAACTCGCTTAACTACAGGCACTGGGATACATGGGAAGATGGGAATTTTGACCATATCATTATCACACCGTTAGTGAACGGGGTACCCGACAAACAAAAGGCCAAAGACATTATGCCAAACGAGGCTTATGATTGTCCGCAGAAACCTTTTGGTGGCGATGAAGATTTTGTTTGGAACCCCGATGGCAAACACCTTGTATATGTGGCCAAGAAAAAATTCGGAACAGACTATGCCCTCAGCACCAATACCGACCTGTTTGAATATGATGTTGAAACCGGCATTACACGCAACCTTACAGAAGAAAATAAAGGATATGATGTTAGTCCTGCCTTTAATAAAAAAGGCCAAATGGCATGGCTGCAGATGAAACGCGACGGGTATGAAGCCGATAAACAGGACATCATTGTAACAGATGGAAAAACAAAGCTGAATATCACCAAACAAAGAGATGATATCCATGTAGGGAGTTTTGCATGGAGCAGGCGTGGTGATAGTATTTATTTTATTGCCCCTATAAACGGCACTGAGCAGTTATTTAAAGTGAACGATCCCTTGCAAACCAAGACTGATGCGGTTATTACGCAACTAACCAAAGGCGATTTTGATGTAACCGGTATTGTGGGTGAAGATTATAATACACTGGTTGTAACAAGAACAGATATGAACCATGCTGCCGAAATTTATAAAGTAGACATTGGCAATGGCGCGTTTGAGCAGCTTACGCATGTGAACGATGCAGCTTATGCAAAACTTAGTATGGTTAAAACTGAAAGAAGATTTGTAACTACTACCGACCATAAAAAAATGCTGGTATGGGTTGTTTATCCGCCCGATTTTGACCCGGCTAAAAAATATCCAACACTCCTGTATTGCCAGGGTGGCCCGCAGTCTCCGTTAACACAATTCTATTCATTCCGGTGGAATTTTCAGTTGATGGCATCGCAGGGATACATTGTAGTGGCGCCTGCCAGAAGAGGCATGCCCGGCTTTGGCACCGAATGGAATGAGCAGATCAGTAAGGATTGGGGCGGACAGGTGATTAAAGATTACCTCAGCGCCATTGATGCAGTTTCGAAAGAACCTTTTGTAGATAAAAACCGTTTAGGCTGTGTAGGCGCCAGCTTTGGCGGCTTCTCTGTATTTGCATTGGAGAGCCAGCATGAGGGCCGTTTTAAAACCTTTATCTCTCACGATGGTGTTTTCGATTTCAAAAGTATGTACGGTACTACGGATGAAATGTTTTTTGAGAACTGGGAAAAAGGCGGTGCCTATTGGGATAAGAACAATGCTGTTGCGCAGCGCTCCTTCTCGCAATCGCCCAGCAATTTTGTTGATAAATGGAATACGCCTATCATGATCATACAGGGTGGTAAAGACTACCGTGTGCCTATAGAGCAGGGCCAGCAAGCTTTCCAGGCCGCACAGCTAAAAGGCATCAAAAGCCGTTTTCTCTACATCCCTGATGAAAACCACTGGGTTCTCTCGGCACAAAATGCCTTAGTATGGCAGCGTGAATTTTATAAGTGGCTGGATGAGACGTTGAGGTAGTTAAAGAAGTTAAAAGGGTTAAAGAAGTTAAAAGTGGTAAAATAGTTAAAGAAGAAGGGCACATAAAGCTTCATTTTATGTGCCCTTCTTCTTCTCTGTGTAGCTCTCTATGTCTCTGAGCCCTCTGTGTTAAAAAAAATCCCGCTATTTTAGCAACTCTTTTCAACACAGAGTAACAGAGGTTTCACAGAGTCATTCTTTGCGAACCATCGCGCCTTAGCGCCATTGCGGTAAATCCTTCCTCCGCAGAGAAACAACGTCAATCACTATATTACTAATTATACTCCCTCGCTCCAAACAACAAGCTCCCAATCCGCACCATGGTACTACCCTCTTCTATCGCAATTTTATAATCTCCGCTCATCCCCATACTCAGAAACCAGAAGGCACCACTCACCACAGACCACTCACTGCATTTATTAAACAGGTTCTTCAATTGTTTAAACTCGCCCCTCACCATTTCCATATCCCCGCTAAGCGATGCCATCCCCATCAATCCGCAGATCCGCACATTCTCTAATTCCCCAATCTGTGAAAACACTTCAGAGATCTCCGATGCATCCATCCCAAACTTGGTTTCTTCCCGGGCAATATGTACCTGAAGTAAACAATCAATCACCCTGCCGCATTTGCTTGCCTGTTTGTTGATCTCCTGTAATAATTTCAAACTATCCACCCCATGAATCAAATACACAAAGGGGGCAATGTATTTTACTTTATTGCTTTGCAAATGCCCAATAAAATGCCATCGGATGTCTTTAGGCAGCGCTGCCTGTTTATCAACCAGTTCCTGCACATAATTTTCTCCAAAATGCCTTTGTCCTAAATCATATAATTCAGAGATGTCTTCATTGGGCTTTGTTTTACTCACTGCTACCAGTGTTACCTTCTTCTTGCTCAGCTCAGCAGTGATCTCTTTGTACTTTTCTATATTAACCGGCATCTGTTTCTGTTTGTGTAAAGATACTTGAATAGAGGATTAGCGGATTAACGAATTGCGGATTGGCGGATTAGTTTTTCAGTGTACCACAAAAAAACTCTGTGTAACTCTATCCCTCTGTGATCTCTGTGTTGAAATCAGCTTTAAGTACTCATAGTCTTTTTAATAGAGGTCAATCCGCTAATCCGCCAATGCGCTAATTCGCGAATTGTTTTCTAATGATAAGTACTCAAGGAATAGTAAATTATTATACGCCACACAATCATAATAAAACTTCCCCACACCGGCCCCGCCCATCCACTGTTTCAGAGGGTCTGGCAGCATGGCGGCCATATTGGCGATGAAGAAGGAGAAAGATTCATCCTCTACCAATTCTTCCAGGCTATTGGCTTTATGCACTTTCATTACCGGCGGTTCCACGCCCCAGCGCAGCAGCGAGGTACCCAGTATCACTTCATCCATAAAACTGGTTGCATTCGCCAATGCCTGTCTGGTATCTTCAATCAATTGCGGTTTTAGTTTTTCTAATGCCGGGATGGGTTTCACACTCATGAGCCTGGATAAATGATACAGTATATTCGGCAACCTGCTGTAATGTGGCGACACATACGGTGCATCACTGATATGCTTTTTTTCTGTCAGCACTTTTTCAATCAAATGCAGGCTGGCGCTGTCGGCGGCTGTCCATGAAAGGTTGTAGCGTTGCACAAAGTATAAAACATTGGCCAGCACGCACACATCAAAATCAACCGGCATTTTTTTACCAAACCATGTTGAGTAAGCGCCGATATTGCGATAGTCTTTAAACGTGTTGTGTACCCTTTTCTGCCCGTTGTTGGTAAAGCCCTGCATGATGGCATGTACTTTCCTTGCGGTTGAATCAGGCGCATTTAATGCCAGTAACATAATTACCGTATCATCCAGATCATCGGGTAATGCCTGTGCTTTGTCGAAAACATTCAGCCAGCCGGAATGGGGAAAGATCTGTGGTGTATCGGTTGGCCAGAAATTATAAGTAGGCCTGCCCTTCCGGTTTTGAAATTTGCCAAACACGGGCAAGGCATTGAACACGATCTGCTGAGTCTGCAATTGCTGTGTTTTGGTTAATCGCGGATTAATATCCTGCAGTGTCATAGCAATCAGGCCGGTAAAGAATGGGTTGATATCCGCTTTCTCCCGGTCTTTGTTCAAGGCATACATGCGGTAAGAGGGAAATAACCCTTTAGGGAACACACTGCTCTCTTTGGACTGTAACTGGTTAATGCGTTGCAGCAGTTTCGTCATTATCAGACTGTCATGCGCATAGATGCAGTTGATGATCAGTGTAAATGATAACGCTTGTATGATTCGTGTATACTTCATGCTAAATATCCACGAAAATACAATTCTTCGCGTTCCTTCGTATCTTAGTGTCTTCGCGGTAAAGCTTTCTTAACCGCGAAGACGCAAGGGCGCAATGTTTCGCGGGGGTATTTTCACAATTATCAGTCGCCTCACCAATAAAAAAAACTCTGTGTAACTCCCTACCTCAGTGCCCTCTGTGTTAAAAAAAATCGTTCAGTAAAATTGTTTTTTCAACACAGAGCACACAGGGCAACAGAGTTTCACAGAGAAAAAAATCCGCCAATCCGTAATCCGCTAATCCGCCAATTCTTATTTCAGAATGCTTCTCGAGATCACTATCCTTTGCACCTCACTCGTACCCTCATAAATCTGCGTAATCTTGGCATCCCGCATCAACCGTTCAACATGGTATTCTTTTACAAAACCGTACCCGCCGTGAATTTGAACGGCTTCAGTGGTTGTCCACATGGCTGTTTCGCTGGCGTACACTTTGGCCATAGATGAGCTGAGGGTATAATCGATGCCATTATCTTTTTCCCATGCGGCTTTGAGGCAGAGCAATCTTGCGGCTTCAATGCGGGTGGCCATATCGGCCAATTTAAACTGGATGGCCTGGTGATGCATGATCTCTTTACCAAAAGCTTTACGCTGTTTACTATACGCCAATGCCAGTTCATACGCGCCGCTGGCAATACCCAGCGCCTGCGAGGCAATACCAATACGCCCACCTGCCAATGTTTTCATGGCAAACTTGAACCCAAAGCCATCCTCACCAATCCTGTTTTCTTTGGGCACTTTTACATCGGTAAACAAAATAGAATGTGTATCGCTGCCGCGTATGCCGAGTTTGTTTTCTTTGGCCGCCACCACAATACCCGGTGTATTTTTATCAACAATAAACACATTAATACCCCTGCTGCCTTTTGATGCATCTGTTTGCGCAATTACCAGGTACACGGATGCTGAAGAACCGTTGGTGATCCAGTTTTTGGTGCCGTTAATAATGTAATGATCGCCCATGTCTTCGGCTTTGGTTTGCTGACTGGTAGCGTCCGACCCTGCCTCGGGCTCGCTTAAAAGAAAAGCGCCAATATATAGTTGTCCGTCTTTTTTGCCTTGCGCCAGCGGCACCAGCCATTTTTGTTTTTGTTCTTCGCTGCCAAAAGCTTCCAGGCCCCAGCAAACAAGGCTGTTGTTAACGCTCATGCTAACGCTGGTGCTGGCGTCTATTTTACTGATCTCTTCCATGGCTAATACATAGCTCATAGTGTCCATGCCTGAGCCGCCGTATTTGGGGTCAACCATCATACCCATAAAGCCGAGTTCGGCTAATTTGGTAACCTGTTCACGTGGAAATTTCTGGTGCTCATCGCGTTCAATTACGCCCGGTAAACACTCAGTTCTGGCAAAATCCCTGGCTGCTTTCTGGATCATCAAATGTTCTTCAGTCAATTCGAAATGCATGGTTATGATGGTTTTAGTGCCGCAAAAATAAGCTAACAGATGTTAGGTTGACAAATATGCTGTAATTTTTACAAAGATTTTTTTTGGATGGGCTTTGGGATGTTTACTCAGCCTGGTGGTACATGAGCAGGCTGTGAGCTATGAGCGGTGAGCTTCTTCACTCACTTATACCATGATGCATGTAGCAGATATTTGGGATAAGCTTATATCCGGTCAATTTTGGTTGGATTTACGCAATAGATTAATGTTGGTTGCGTATATTTAAATGTTAGCTGCAATTCAACAAAATGAAAAAACGCTTATTATTAATATCAGGTTTAATTTTGGGAGTTGCAATCGCATTTTTCGTTCCTTTCTATTTCAAAAAAGATTCCGAGTCCACAAATCAAACTATATCCCTAACAACTTCTATTATTAGCACCTTTGCCAGTCTGCTTACGTTCAGCATAGCTATTTATCTTTTCAACAGATATGGAATCGACTTATCAATAACTGAAAAAAAATCATCAAAAGTTTTCCAATTATTAGAATTGGTAAAAGAAACTAATTTTTCATTAACAAGCAAAAAGCTGGGCTTTTGGATTCCAATGTCAGATCCTTTTCGGTATCCACAAACGATCGAATCTTATTATTCAGAAAAACTACTTTTCTCAGAAGACTATATTTATGGGTTGGAAAAAATATTTGAGATCAGCAATAATCCGTTTGTTCCGAAAGCAATAGCAGATAAGGTAAATGATTTACAGTTTTCACTTATATCTTATGATGTAGACGAAATAAATCAAAATAATTATATAAAAGTCTCAGTTGCTCAATTTAAAAAAACAACAACGCCGAAATTTGGAAGATTCAATATGACGGATATGACACTTTTACAATTCCTCAACATATTAAATGATATAACTGAAGAAGTCAAGACATGGTTACAAAGTAATTCATCTATTGCGCTTGAACTCAACATATAAACTGTGGCTAACATCGGCTACGATGTAAAGCGGCTTTCGGATTCTGCGAATTTCTTTTCCGCGAGTCTTACGATAGAGAACTGGCAGTTTTCACAGCGGTAAATGATATTTCAATAAAAGAAAGACAGAAGAAAAGAAGCGACTCCGAATATGCTTTTTTATCTCTTTTTCTTCGTTTATCTTTTATTGATGCTAAGGCATGGGGTTAGTGCTATGTTTCCCTTCTCCATAACGTGTCCATCTAACAATAATAGAAAATTCTCCGTAGGCTTCTCCCGAAGGGCCTACTGTGTACCACAAGTTTTCTTAAATTCATCAACCCTAAATATCAATTATATGGAATTGCTCATAATGCAACACATTAATTGAAAAACTGACCAAACGCGAAGTGTGTGTATCCCGATTTTTACCGGCACATTGTTACAGAAGGAGTTTTGTTTCCACAATGTTAAGCGTTCTCTCTGTGTAACTCTATTCCTCTGTGCTCTCTGTGTTGAAAAAAAGATTAAAGGTGCAGCAGTTCTTTTTTTCAACACAGAGAGCACGGAGATTGGGAGCTTCACAGAGAAAGGAGTCAATAAAAGAAAAAAAGCGATCCCTTACTCTTCATTATTCAATATCCTCACCTGCTCATCTGCAACGGCGTGATCAGGAAATACTGTTGATTGCTGTAAAAACTGGCTGGCGAAAAATCTATACCGGTAGCCAGCGGCATCGATTTTGAAAAAGGGATCTGGTATCGGCCCGTGGCATTCATCAATTGCCAACTGCTTTCAGAACAAACCATATTATCATTTCCATACAGTCCGTAATTGGTGGCTAAAGGTATGGGACTGGTATTGTCTCTGTTTTTTTGAACCATTTCCTTTGCTTTGTACCATAACTGGTCTCCTTCTTCTTTATTCAAAGGCTGCGCAACACCCCATGTGTTTTGCCTTAAAGAGGCCACCGAAGTTTCTCTTTCTCCATACCTTTTATAAAACTCATCTTCCGATATCAGCCGCGGGCCTTCAGTAGCCTGGTTATCTAAAAACATGCGTTTGCCGTCTACCACTTTTACGCAGGTTACCGTATGGGTTACATTGGCGTTATTGTTATTGGCCCAGGCATCAAGCTCTGCCTGTTTAGCGCTGAAATAGCTATTGTTTGTTGGCCCTATCAGTATCACATCACCGGGTTCTAGCTCTTTCGATTTTTTATGCGGGATATAATCATTCAATGTGTTCAAACCTGAATCTTTTTTCTGCAGGTCGCGATAATATTGCTTGCACCACAAGTTTTCATGATTCAATCGCTCATTGATCATTTTTTTCTGAAATGCCATCCAGGCAGAATCGATCCTGTTCAGGTCTTTGGGTTTATAGTTGGCGTATTGCAGGCTGGAACTGTCTTTCAGAAATTTATATGCCTTCATCAATCTTTTATATTTCTCTACCCGCAAAGCCATTTCCACTCTTTGTTTCTCGCCGGAGATGCCTGTTAATAAATAGGCTTGCTGTGCTGTTACTTCTCTTACCGGCACATAACCTTTGTTGCCTGAACTGAACATAGAGCTTATCAGGCTCTGCGCAATCATGCCCGTGATCATCGAATTCATATTATAACCGGATGAGTTACTGGTGTTATACCTGTTGATCTTTTGCCCGGTAATATTCTCCAGTTGACCAATGGCAGACTGACAAAAAGCAACCTGGCTATTGCTTAACAGGAGCAGTATCATTATCAATCTTATCCTGAACATGGTTCAAATTTTTAAACATTAGTTATTCAATATGATCTCCCACTCACTGATCCTGCTTCTGGCAAATTTTTCATCTTCGGGTGATGGGCTGAGCATCAAATATTTTTTCATGTTATAAATAGCAGAATGCAGCCGGTTAGTTTCGGCCAGTAGTATTGCGAGGTTCATGTATATACTGGGGTATGCCACAGGATGAAGGGCGGCAGCCTTATACGACAATTCAATCGCCTTATCATACTGGTACAGTTTGGCATGCGATTCGGCCTGGATAATATATTTACGTTGTTCTTCTATCATCGCCGGCCTTACAGGTGAAGCTTTGTATTCGGCTACCGTTTGTTCAAATACATTCATCCCGAAAACAAGGTCGTTCAACAGCTTCTGCACTTTGATAAAACTGTTGGCAATTGATTTAAGCATCAACTGCCGTTCATTTTTTACAGAAATAATGGTGGTGCCTAATTTCAGTTTATACTCTGTAACAGACATCCCGCCCTGGATATTGCTGGTAGTGGTAAAGAGTTTAAATTTATTATCCATCAATGCAATAAAACGCACTTCAAATTCCCTGTTTTCTGTACAAACAAACCTGATGCCCTGATTAGAAAGTTCTACATTAACCGGGTAGCCCATGTTGTAAGCCACATTACCGGCATCATGGTTTATTTCATACGATTGCTTGTTCATCAATAACTGGTAGTATACTTCCCTTTCCGCTCTCAGCAGGTCTATATTCAATAAAGAATCTTTATACCTGGCCGATTTAATAAGCGCAGAATCCTGTGCCTGTAGGGTTGTACAGCAACTCATCAGCATACCTGCCGCCAGGATCATCGTACTGTATATAAATTTTGACATATTAATCATGCGTTGTCAGTAATAAATTAATCCTTCCCATTCATATCTTTTATCCCTCGCATTTCGTTCCTCTTCAGGGCCGGGGTCAAGTAAAAGGTATTTATCTATGTATAAAATGGCGTAATCAAAAAAGTTGATATGTGCATATAACAGGGCAAGATTGGCATAGGCTTTTGGATAAGCCAGTTCATCCATCTGAATGGCCCTCAGGTATATCCTGATGGCTTCCATATAATCCATCATCCTGCTGGCGCTGTCGGCAGCTAAGAACAATGTTTTTTGTGCTTCCGCTACTGTGTCTTCTTTGTTCAGTGCCTTATGTGCTTTTAGTTTTTCTTTAAAAACTGCCATTACCGAATCGCGTATCCGGTTAATGCTGGGGTATTGAATAGCGTAGATATTGTCGGCAAATTGCTGCGCTGCATCAAATTCGGCAAATGCCAGGTTGGCTACACCGGGCATGAATATATAGTTGCCTGCATTTTGCTTACCAAAGAAGAGCATGGTACTATCGTCAATGGCAGAGAAGAGCCAGTTCAGGTTGCTCCGCTGGCCTTTCACATCAATCTCTATCCTGTCGTTATGAACCAGGATGCTCTTGATATCTTTGGCATCAAAAGTTTTTTGTACAGAGGCATCATAAACCTGTCCTACTTTTTTTAATGCATTAGACAATCCTGTCTTGATCGCTTCAATATCCTGTGTTTTACCTGCCAGCTTTGGATAGTAGACCACCTGGTCGCCATAAGCAAACGGAAATCCCGATTGCCCTTTAACCGGGTTATAGCACGACAGCAATACCACAATAGTTAAGAAAATACTGATGAGCCAGTTAATGATAGTATCGTTATCGCCGGATTTCATAGGAACCATTTTTACTATTGTATTGAACCATCAAACAAGTTGCTTTAATACAACGCGGTTTTTCTGCATCACCTGTTGGGCATTACTTTAATTTCCGGCTTCGATATAGTCGAGTATTTCTTTTTCCAGTCCGCCGGTAGACGTACAGTTAGTTCTGGCGCTCGACACCAGTATATATTCTGTACTGAGTAAGCCTCTATATTTATAAGTATTAATAGTGGCGCCAAAAAACACGTTAACACTCAGTTTGGTAGAATTATCGCCCAGCTTTTTGATCAGCACATTGAAATTACCGGAGTGGTTAGACAGTTCCACTTTGCCTGAAAATGTTGAGCTACCGCTTCCGCATTGCATATATTTATAAGCTTCGCCGATAGGAACACTGTATTCGGTTGAGATAAGGCCGGAACTTTTGTCGAGGTTTTTAATAGGGGTATTATGTGTTGCAAACCATTCGATAGAGGTTTGCCATACAGCATCAAAGGGTTTACTGATAACTCTTTCCTTTTCTATGATCAGGGGAGCCTGTTGTACAACAACTCTTTTAGCCGGGGCACAACTCACAGCAAGAAAAAACAATAACGCAATGCCTGCAATCTTAGATGTACTTTTCATAAAGCATAGTTTAAATAGTATAATAATGTAAAGCCGGACCTCAATGAGCGGTAATAAGAACCAAAACTTAAGGGCAATACAGCAGCTAATGCTTTAAGTATCTGATTCTTAAAATGATAAGTAAAATTACCTTCGGCTATAAGCAATAACAATGACGATTGTCATATAAATGCCTGATGATGGTAGGCTGCTGTTGGGCGGCTAAATTGTATAATATCTCTTCTCTGGCGTGTCTTCTGATATTGCCCCGTTGGCTGGGATGGCAATAAAATGTTATTTTAATAATATATGTGAATTGTTTTATATAAATTGGCTTCATATTAAATCAGCCATGAAAACAATACTTACTGTTTGTTTAATGTTTTCTATTTCTATCATTTCCTATTCGCAGGAGCCATTTATTCAATTCAATAAATCCAGTTACCAGCAGGGCGATACGATTACTATCAACTGCCAACTGGAAAAATATAGGCAAACCAATGTACGCTTTGCAACCCTTTATCTCTTTATCGAAAAAATAAATACCAAACAAAGCTGGATATACCGCTACCCTATTATGAACGGCAACTGCGAACCAACCCTGGTAATAGACAGTTCGCTTCATGATGGTAAATATGCATTCGCCTTCCAGGTAAGAAAAAGTTTTTTTAGTCTGCAGGGCATGGCCGAAAACGGAGATGAGATAGACCTCAATTATTCTATGCTGACAAGAAACAAGAACAGCCTGGTAGACAAAATTAAAACCGATGCCAATGGAAATTTTTCAGTGAAAGGCATTTTGTTTGAAGATAGCTGCCTGTTTGCTTTTTATCCTGCCATTCCGAACTATCAGAATCAGGTTAAAATAAATATCATAACACCGCTGGATTCGGCATTTGTAAGCGAATATAATTATACGCAGATCATCACCCTTGGTAAAACGGATACTGTTACAGAAGCAGATAAAACCTACAAAGTTGATGTTACAGGCCTGATGGGTAAAACAAGTTTGCCGGATGTGATTGTAGAAGGAAAGAAGAAAAAGAAAATAGAATTGTTTAACGAGCAGTTCAGCAGTGGCTTATTTAAAAATGGTGAAGCCAGAGTATTTGACGGACTGGAAAGTAATACGATAGCCCAGAGTGTGAGTATTTTTAATTTTCTGCAGGGGAGAGTTGCCGGTTTACAGATCATGCCAAGGAATGGAAGTTATATACTCCAGTGGCGCGGCCCCAGTAATTTCCGCGGGGGGTCTAATGTAGATGTATTTATTGATGAGATAAGGATCGATTTGATCTCTGATAATATGATCAATCCTGCAGATGTAGCCATGATCAAAGCTTATCCGCCACCGGCTTTTCTTAGTCCCGGCGGACAAAGAGCAGCTATTGCTATCTACACTAAACGCGGAGAATTTCAACCCGATACACCCAATGGAAACAGGTTTAAAGTATTTGGGTATTCTCCTATTGAAACGCTTTGGAAATAAGCAAACAATCGAAATTTGACACAGATTATTGGATATTGATAGTTTTACTTCGCCATTCAATATCCGTGCTCTATATTCATCATTCTCTTTGGCCAAGGGCCGACCATCAATTACTTTGCTTTGTGAGAATGAACATCAGAAACAGCAGCCGCTGCCACTACAGTAGCAACCAACAAACCTCCGCCAATTCCCGCCCCTTTCTTGCGTGTTACATAAAATTTATCACCATTGGGCCTTTTTGCATACGCAAACTCAGATGGATTGCCGGGTGCTTTTACAATTTCAGCAATATAAAACAGGTGTTGCTGTACAAACTCTTTTCGGTCTGCATCGCCGGTAATAAAAGTGAGATATGTTTTAAATACCAGCGGAGAGGATGATTGATCAAAACTGGCTGTTTGTATAACCCGTGTTTGCACACTATCGTACGGGTAATCGGTTTTAACAAATTTTGATTGGGGAATACTATCAAAAAATTGGTTGGTAAGTGTAATGGGTGTCATTGTACTGTAGGAATGAGCCGGGATGAACACAATACTCTGCGGCAAACTGGCTGTTGCCGAAATAGTGCCTGAACTGCTGCTAAACCCTTTGGCCCATTCTATCTGGTTCCCGTTGGTAGTTCCGCTAAACTGCAGGTTGCCTTTGTTGAACCCTATTGCCTTATCATTTATTACCAGTGCAGACCGGGTAAAATCAACCTGTACCGGTTTATTCATTCTGTTATAAACAGTAAGGTTAATGGGGCCGCCGTTCCCATAAAAATGATAATCAACCTGGATACTGTCTTTTAACTCAGTAAATCCATTGTCTTTATTCTGGAGCATCCCTGGAGCGGCTACTTTCAGGTAGCGGTAAGAAGTACAGGAAGCAGAAGAGATTAGCAGCAGAAGAGATAAAAAATATTTCATAGTATTTTTTATTATAATGCCACAAATCTCCTGCCAACTGTACTATTTTACTCATAAACATTTCTTACCCAATACCTCAAGTAGGGTTAGTGATTGGTAGTCATTAGTTTATTCCAAAATAAAATTTAAGAAAACAACCTTTAGCATTGAAGTAATCCTGCAAATCAGGCTGAAAAGGAATGGTATTGTAAGAAGTAAATCATCATTCAATATTCAATATTCAATATTCAATATTCAATATTCAATATTCAAAATTCCTTCGGCGTTTGAAGCACGCCTAAAACAAGGATGACAATACAAAGCGGGAAAACGAATAAATGAACAAGCACGAAACCTGTTAACAGGATATGTAAGAGGGTTAAGAAAGAACAAAAAATGCCTTCTATAATAATGAGGTAGGCATAGTTTTTAAAATTGAAATGAATACTTGCAATAACCAATAGGCTGAAAACACCAACAAGGGAAAACAATATCCATCCAAGGATCACATAATTGGAGAAAACAGAATCCTTGATCAGATTTTCCGGGTAAGGAAACAGGATTGAATCAGCAGCGGGATACCGGATCATACGATAACCACGCAAAAGGCCAATGAAACTGGAGATGGACAATAAAATAACGGAAATCTTCCGGGCTCTCTTCATAAGATGGATAAATCTATTTAATCTTTAGGTAACTACGCACAAAATAAGGTATAATTTTTTCTATAAATCGGTGAACGATAGCAAATTAGCCCTGTTGTATTTAGGTGTACATTATTTTTTTGTACCATTTTTTTATCTACCCGTTATGCGGTTGTCGCAAATACCCCTTGATATTGTCATAAAAAGCATTTCTTTTTCCGGATCAGATTTTTAATTTAGTAACCGGTGCAAACCATCCAAACCCCATAACAGTTTCTTATGAATAAAAATCTCTTAAAAAGCATCGGGGCTGTTCTGGCAGCGATTATTTTAGGTGTTGGCTTATCTATAGCCACAGATACTGTCCTGGAAAAAAGCGGCATCTTCCCTCCTCCTCCACAGGGATTGTTTGTAACATGGATGCTGGCAGTGGCGTTTTTATATCGCTGCGTGTATGGTGTAGCGGGCAGTTACCTTGCTGCTGCGCTGGCGCCCAACAAACCCATGTTGCACGCAATGATACCCGGTTATCTTGGGCTGGTAGCCAGTATTATCGGGGTGTATGTGGGTTGGAATTTGTCGCAACACTGGTACCCCATCGCATTGGTAATCTCTGCATTGCCTTGTGCATGGCTGGGTGGTAAACTTAAAACAGGCATCAGTAAAAAAACAGTCCAATAAATTATCAGCATTATGAAAGCACCCGTCAAAGACATTGACACCTACCTTTCTTTATATCCCGAAAAAGTAAGGGTTGCATTAGAAAAACTCAGGCATACCATTTTGTTGGTGGCGCCCGATGCTGTAGAAGTAATCAGTTACGGCATGCCTGCTTTCAAATACCATGGTATGCTGGTTGGTTTTGCAGCATTTAAAGAACACTGTTCCCTCTTTCCGTGGGATGGTAAAACGATAATGGAATTTAAAGACGAATTAAAAAAATTCAGTGTTTCAAAAGGCACTATCCGTTTTACCATAGAAAAACCGCTGCCTGTTACTCTGGTAAAAAAGATAGTTAAGTATCGTGTAAAAATGAACCTGGAAAAAGAAGCCAGAAAGAAAAAGATTTCAAAATAAAACTATCCGTATGCAAAAGATCACACCATTTCTTTGGTTCGACGGCCATGTGGAAGAAGCTGTTAATTTTTATGTCTCGGTTTTTAAAAATGCCCATATCAAAAGCATGAACCGTATGGGAGATGGCGGCCCGGTAATGTCTGCTTCATTTGAACTGGAGGGGCAACATTTTCATGCGTTCAATGGCGGTCCTATGTACCAGTTCAGTCCTGCCATTTCTTTATTTGTTAACTGCTATTCGCAGGAAGAAGTGGATGATCTCTGGGAAAAACTATCAACAGGCGGCGAAAAAAGCCGGTGCGGATGGCTGAAAGATAAATATGGTTTATCGTGGCAGATCATACCCACAGTTTTAGGAGAACTGTTGCAGGGTAAAGACCGTGAGCGGGCGCAAAGAGTAATGCAGGCCATGCTTACAATGGGTAAGCTCGATATAAAAGGACTGGAAGAAGCGTAAAAACGCTCTGTACTAAATGCTTTTTTACCCCAAAACTGGCAGGGTGTATTGTTTAACAAAGTGTTTTTGTATATTCAGGCAACCGAATGCTATCCGGTTCCTAACTTCAAAACCTTGCCCCCGTGAAACGTTTGCTATCCCTCGACTTTATGCGAGGCTTTATTATGGTGCTGCTTGCCCTCGAAAGCACCGAATTGTATGAACATCTTTTTAAAGCCACAGAAGGAAATTTCCTGAACGGGATCTTCCTCCAATTCTTTCACCACCCATGGAACGGTCTGCGTTTCTGGGATCTGGTACAGCCGGGATTTATGTATATGGCCGGCGCAGCCATGGCTTACTCTTTGCACAAACAAAAAGAACATGGCTTTACCTGGGAACAATCTTTCAAAAAAACACTTAAACGCTGCGGCTGGCTGTTCTTCTGGGGCGTATTGGATTATGCAGTCCGTAAAGACGGTCTATCGTTCGAGTTATGGGATGTGTTAACTCAATTATCGTTTACCACCCTTGTAGCCTTCCTTATTTTCCAATGGAGCAACAAGGCACAGATAGTCTTTTGTGTTGGCTTATTACTATTAACCGAAGTACTGTACCGCTTTACCCATATACCCAATTTTGATCAGCCTTTTACAGACCAGCACAATTTTGGCAATTATATGGACGTGCTGTTGATGAATAAGATCAACCCAGGCGGATGGGTGGCCATTAATTGTATTCCTACTGCGGTGCATACTATTGCCGGTGCCTTAACAGGAAAATTATTGTTAGATGGGAAAAACAAACTAAAAACAATGACAACATGGGCATTGGTTTGTTTGGCTTTGGGATATGGATTAGATATGGCGGGCATTACACCAATCATCAAACGCATTGCTACCAGCTCTTTTACGCTGGCTTCATTGGGGTGGTGTTTATTGGGATTAGCGCTTTGTTATTGGTGGATAGATAGTAAAGACCACAAAAAACACCTGAAGTTTTTCACCATCATTGGCATGAACTCTCTTTTTATTTACCTTTTTTTCGAGATTGTTGGATCCAGATGGTTTAATGGTTATATCCGTGCTATAGGCACCGGCTTGCTGGGCTTTATCAATACACCTGAGATGCTTAGCCAGATCATTTCATCACTATGCATCTTTGCTTTGGAATGGGGGCTCTGCTATTTCCTCTATAAAAAGAAGATCTTCTTTAAGCTGTAAAATAATTTGCCACAGATGACACAGATTTACACAGAGAAAAACCTATCTGTGCTAATCTGTGTCATCTGTGGCAAACAAGTCTATTACATTCACTTCGCTCTCCTGAAATCAAGATCCTGAAAATCGTAACTAAAATCAGTTAAAGGAGAAATAGCATTCATCTTCATTCCCGAAGGCTTTCCATCTTTGTCCAGACTGAACATTACAAAGGCATCGGCATCCATGCTGCGGTCGTTCCACTTAACAATAAATGTATTGCCTTTATAGGCCAGTAATTCACCGGTCAGTTTCGGAGATCGTTTAGAATCAAACCAGGCCTTGCCATTCTTAACAGAGATCACCACATCACCAAACCACTGATCGGTGTACACGCCAACAAAAGGGTCAATATTTATTTTCCCTTCGCTGTTTTTTTGCTGTGCTTCAATATCCTTCCATATCTCATCAGTTATTTTTTTGACATTGGTTTCTCCTGCCACTACCCTGTCGTGCATCAGTTTTACCCAGTCCATTCCTTTAACTCCAAGATAGCTGTCTTTAATCGTATTGGTAATAGCAACAAAGGCTGCACCCACCTGCTGGTTGGTAAATACAATAATACCCAGTTTCAATTCAGGGATCATGGTTTCCTGTGTAACAATGCCTGCCAGTCCGCCGGTATGTGTAACCTGTTTATAGCCTTTCACATCACTCAGAAAAAAACCTAATCCATAAGCTGCAAAATGCGTGTTGTAAGGGGCTGTTGTACGGGTAGGGATAATGGTTTGTGGTGTCCACATATCTTCATGTACCGCTTCGCTGAATAATTTCTGAGATAAGCCTTCACCGTATTTTCCATTCTCCATCTGCATGATAAGCCATTTGCTCAGATCGGTAACGCTGCTCCAGATACCGCCTGCCGCATTGGCTGTTTCGCTCCAGTCCATATCTATTGCCTGCACCTTACCATTTACCGGTGCATGCGGGTTGATACTGTTGGTTTTGTTTGTAAGCCTTTTCAACGATGCGGCACTGCTGGTCATTTTCAATGGCTGCATGATCCGTTTTTCAATAAAATCCTCCCAGCTCATTCCTGAAACCCGTGCCACTACTTCGCCTGCAACAATATAGAGGTTATTGTCGTAATCGTATTTGGTACGGAAACCTGATACCTGTTTCAAATAACGCAGGTTATGAATGATATCTGCTTTGGTAAAATCACTACCATCGGGAAACATCATCAGGTCGCCGGCACCCAGGCCCAGGCCGCTTCTGTGCGTGAGCAGGTCCCTGATGGTAAATTCTTCTGTCACGTAAGGACTGTATAATCTGAATTCAGGAATATAATCGGTCACTTTATCGTCCCATTTCAATTTGCCTTCATCAATCAGCATACCCAATGCCGCAGCGGTAAAGGCTTTGCTGTTAGATGCGATGCCGAATAAAGTATGCTCATCCACTTTCTCCATTGTTCTGAGCGAGCGTACACCATAGCCTTTTGCATGGATCACTTTACCATCTTTGATAACAGCCACCGCGATACCCGGTACATCAAATGTTTTAAGCGCAAGTTCTGTTACTGAATCGATCTGTTTAGAGGTAATAACCTGTGCCTGCAGCACCGTACTGTTTACTGTGAGAAGAGCAATCAGCACGGACGTAAAAATGATTCTTTTCATATATAAGTAATTAAATGAATAAATAAGGGATATTGAAATTAACGATAAAAGTCCAGAATGAACATCTCTTTAAAACACAGCTAAAACAAAGCGATCAAGCGCATCAAAGGCAATACCAGACTGAATTTCGGGCGTTTAAAACCTGATATTGATGTGCAGGTTCATTTAATAAGCCCGAAGAGCTTATTTTTGCAAAATGCAAAAGCCGGTAATCATCATTAAACTCGGTACGGCCGTTTTAACAGGAAAAGACGGCCAGATAAGCCGTGCAGTGATCAAAAAAGTAGCTGCGGGTATTGCCGGGCTGTCTAAGCATTATCATGTTGTGCTTGTATCCAGCGGTGCAGTTGGCAGCGGGAAAACGTATATCAAAAACTATAAAGGCAGTTTAACCGACCGCAAGGCTGCCGCAGCCATCGGCAACCCGATACTGATCCGTTTATACCAGCAGCAATTTGCCACTTACGATATCCCCGTTGCACAGGCACTTTGCGAAAGGCATCATTTTTCTAACCGCTCACAATTTCTGCAACTGAAAGAAACTTTTCAGACATTCTGGGATAATGGTATCCTTCCCGTGGTAAATGAGAACGACCTGGTAAGCAATGTAGAACTTAAGTTTTCTGATAATGATGAACTGGCAACATTACTCGCCATAGGTTTTGAAGCAGAAGCCTTACTGATCTGCACATCTGTTGGTGGTTTTATGAACGATCGCAAGGAGATCATTCCGGTAATTGAAAAGATCGATCAATCGGTAATGGCTTTTGTACGAACCGATAAAAGCAGCATGGGATTGGGTGGGATGATCTCGAAACTCACTTTTACGAGACTTGCCACCTCATTGGGTATTAAAGTAGTTATTTGTGGATTAAACAGTGATTCACCATTCACTGCTGCACTGAATGGAAAAACAGGTACCAGCTTCCTGCCGCAGGCATCCAATCTTAAAGCCCGCCAGAAATGGCTGGCCAGCGGCTCTATCACCATCGGAACCATTATGGTTGATAAAGGCGCAGCCAAAGCATTACTGCAAAGGAAAAGCCTGCTCACTATTGGTATTACAAAAGTGCAGGGTAAATTTAACAGCAATGAGATCGTACAGGTAATGAATGAAGATAGTGAGATCATTGGCGTTGCTAAAGTGAAATTAGCTGCCATTGATATCAATGCCAACCTCTCAACCAAAAATGTAATAGCGGCACATGCCGATAATATAGTCATGTTCTAATACGTATCGGACACAATGAAAACAGTAGAAGGTTTGATCATCAAAACATACGAAGCTGCGGTTTCACTTCGCGGTTTAAAAGATGCATTGCTTAAAAAAACATTGCGTTCACTGGCTGATGAGTTGGAGAAAAGTACAGAAAAAATTCTGGCAGCTAACCGGAAAGATCTTGCCAGGGTTGACTCTGCCAATCCCCGCACAGACAGGTTGATGCTGAATAAGGAACGCATTCAGCATATTGCCGACAGCATCCGTAATATCAGCAAATTAACCAACCCTTCAGGACAGGTATTAACTTCCCGCATCCTGCCCAATGGGTTAGCGATGGAAAAAATTGCTGTACCATTAGGTGTGGTGGGTGTTATTTATGAGTCGAGGCCCAATGTAACATTTGATATTGCTGCACTCTGCCTGCGTAGCCAAAATGCCTGCGTATTAAAAGGAAGCAGTGAAGCCGAACATACCAATAAAGCAGCGCTGGCATTGATCAGGAAAGTATTAAAGCAAAATGGCATTAACCCAAATTGCGTAACCTTATTACCTTCTGACCGAGAAACGGTGCAGGTGCTCTTTACTGCTACAAAGTATGTAGATGTACTGATACCAAGGGGCTCAGACAGTCTTATCCAATATGTAAGAAAAAACAGTCTGGTAGCTGTAATTGAAACGGGTGCCGGTGTTTGTCATGTATACGTTGAAAAAGAAGCCGATCTTAACCAGGCCGTTTCAATTGTGGTAAATGCAAAAGTATCACGCCCCTCTGTTTGTAATGCTATGGACACTTTGCTGGTTGATGAAGCCGTGGCCAATAATTTTTTAAAGAAACTGCAACCCTTATTTGCAAAACATGAAGTGAGAATATTTGCAGATGCCAAAGCGCAACGTTTACTAAAAGGCTATCCACACCTGCAAAAAGCAACACCTGAAGATTTTGGCCGCGAGTTCCTGAGTTTACAATGTGCCATCAAAGTGGTGAAAGATATTGATATGGCATTGGCGCATATCCGCAGGTATTCAACCAAACATTCAGAATCTATTATCTCGCGCAACAAAAAACATTGCGAACGTTTTTTACAGGAAGTAGATGCAGCCGCTGTATATACCAATGCCTCCACAAGGTTCACTGATGGTGAGCAATTCGGCCTCGGTGCAGAGATCGGCATCTCTACCCAGAAACTACATGCCCGGGGGCCATTTGCGCTGGAAAAATTAGTTACCGAAAAATGGGTGATCAGGGGCAATGGTCAGATACGCAATTAAATTTTTTGCCACAGAAAACACAAACGTGCACAGACTTTTCTGTGCCAATCTGTGTACGTCTGTGTTTTCTGTGGCAAAACTCTCTCCCTTCCAATTTCCCCCCAATATTGCATAAGCCCTCCTCCTGTTAATTATGTAAATAATTAATAAATAGTTATCATTACAACATAATGCAGAAAAGTATTATTCTTTGAACAGGATGTATATCTATTGATAAAACTTATCACACCGTGAATATTTTGCAATAAAAAATACAAAACCTTACAAAAATCATTTTTTTTAATATCAATCCATTGCAGCTTTGCAGTAAACAAACAAGATGAGTATTCCTATTCAATACACAACAGCAGAACAGGCTTTAAGTATTATCAAAAGTAACCAGCGGTTATTTGTTCATGGCAGTGCCTGTACCCCACTCTTTCTTATGCGCAAGCTGGCCGAGCAGGCACCAAGGCTTAAGAATGTAGAGCTGGTATTCATTACGGTACTTGGAGATATTGAAGTGCAGAAGCCACAATACCAGGATAGTTTTCATATCAACTGTATGTTTGTATCTGCCCCTATCAGGGAAGCAGTAAATGCGGGGCGCGCAGACTTCATCCCGGTATTTTTGAGTGATATCCCTGATCTGTTCAAGAAAAAGATCCTGCCAATTGATGTGGCATTGGTACATGTATCCCCACCCGATATTCATGGTTACTGCTCTTTGGGCACATCGGTTGATATTGCAAGGTCTGCAGTTAACACCGCTAAATATGTGATTGCACAGGTAAACCCTAAAATGCCGCGCACGCATGGTGATGGACTGATTCATGTAAACAACTTCTCTCATATGGTTTACCATGAAGAAGATTTACCGGAAGTGAATTATGGCGAGAACACCACCGATACTGAAATGGCCATCGGAAAATATATTGCCGGTATGATAGAAAACGGCAGTACGTTGCAAATGGGTATCGGCACCATACCTGATGCTGTTTTAAGAGCCTTGAATAATCATAAAGACCTTGGCATTCATACCGAAATGCTTAGCGACAGTGTGATTGACCTGTTTGAAAAAGGCGTGATCAATAACCGCAAAAAGAGAATTCACCCCAATAAGGCCGTTACCGGTTTTGCCATTGGTACCAGGCGTTTATATGATTATGTGCACGATAACCCTGCTATCAATTTCCTTGATATCGATTATGTAAACGATCCGCACGTAATACGCAGGAACCCGAACATGGTAGCTATTAACAGCGCGATAGAAGTTGATCTTACCGGCCAGGTTTGTGCAGACAGTATTGGTTCTGTTCAGTTCAGTGGTATTGGCGGACAGATGGACTTTATGCGTGGCGCGGCCTTAAGTGAAGGTGGCAAACCAATTATTGCATTAACCAGCAGAACCCATAAAGGTGTGCCCCGCATTGTGCCCTGCCTGAAAGAATTTGCAGGCGTAGTTACTACACGCGGACACATACACTATGTGGTAACAGAATATGGTATCGCGTATCTCTACGGAAAAAATCTTCGCCAGCGGGCTAAGGCCTTGATAGATATTGCCCACCCCGATGACCGCGAAAGCCTTACCCAGGCTTGTTTTGAAAGGTTTAAACAATTTTAATTGTGAATGGGCAATGGTGAATGGTAAATATATTACATAGAGGCTATTCCTCATTCACAATTGCCTATTGCCAATTCACTATTCACCATTCACAATTGCCCATTGCCCGCCCCGCTACATATATTTTTTCTGAAGATTATACAGCACACTCCTGTCAAGATCGTTGATGCGTTTGGTGGTATCCTGTAAAAAATGCCGCTTAAATGAGCGGATGGCGGCTGTGGTATCTTTCACATCATAGCCAACAATACGTAAGGCCTGTATGTGATTGAATCCGGCAGGCACTTCTTCTCTTGTATCATCAAACCATAATCCAAAACCGTTTTCCGCCAGTTTCTTCCATGGAAAGCGATAGTTGGGATCATTCTTGCGTGTTGGTGCAATATCTCCATGTCCAATAAAATTGGCTGCAGGAATATTATAATCTTTTTTCAGTTTTGCCAATACACTCAGCAGACTGTTGATCTGTAAACTATCAAATGGTTCAAAACCGGTGTTATCCAGTTCTATACCGATGGAGGAAGAGTTAACATCTATCAAATTGCCCCAGCGGCTAACTCCTGCATGTTGTGCCCGCAAATAATCACTCAGCATATGATGCACTGTTCCGTCTTTACAGATCACATAATGTGCACTTACGGCAGTCCTTGTCTTTGTAAATGTTTGCAAGGTTTGTTCACACGAATTCTGGGCGGTATGATGGATGATCACAAAATTGGGTTTGCGTATACCAAAATTGGTAGTGCCCACCCAGAACGGGGGCTGTTTAACCGTATCATTCAACGGATCTACCGGCTGCAACAGAATTTGTTTGGCATACGCTTTTATTTGCTTACGGTACATTTTATTGGTAGCGCTATACGGCTTAGGGCTGCATGCATTAATGATACAGGCTGCTGCAAACAACACCATCACCCAAAAAATATTTTTCATATTCGTTCTGATTAAAAGATTTTTCTCTGCGAAACCTCACCGTCTCCTGCGGCTCTGCGGTGGTTAAAAGCTATTTTCAACCCCAGCGCCGCAGAAATACAGCGCTAACCGCAGCATTAATGGAATTATAAAGATATTAATCAGCACCTCATCTATTTCAAAAACGGCCCCCTATCTTTGAAATAAACTATACAGGCTATGTCACTACATCTCGGCAGAACCCAATTTGGCAATACCGCCAACACCGGTAACGTGTTAACACGTGAACAGGCCAATCAACTTTTTAATGAATGGGTACTTAATCCCAAATTAAAACTGCACATGCAACAGGTTGCACACCTGATGAGTTGCTGGGCCAAAGAAAAAGAGTTGCTTGATGATGCCGGGCAATGGAAATGGGAAATGGCGGGACTTTTACACGATGCCGACTGGGATCAATGGCCCGACCTGCATTGCAAAAAAATTATTGAAGAGCTTGAACAGAGAAATATTGATCCGGAGATCATCCGTGCTATTGCATCACATGGCCACGCACATTTTGGCGTGGAACCTGCAACAAATATGGATAAAATGCTTTATGCCTTTGATGAGTTATCCGGTTTAATTCATGCCTACTCCCTAATGCGCCCGGGCGGCTATGAAGGGATGGATCTGAAAGGTGTGAAGAAAAGGCTAAAAGAAAAATCATTTGCAGCCAATGTATCAAGAGAAGATATCACAGATGCCTGTGAAAGAGTCGGTATTCAACCCGATGAGCTCATCACATTTATAATACCCAGGCAGGCAACAGTTACCGGGGGAGAATAAGTAATAAGTAATAGGTAGTAAGTAGTGAATTTTGAATTTTCTGGCTCTGTAATTATTAATTACTAATTGTTTAATTAATATCATGCCTGCAGAATTCCTGTCAGCCAATTATTGGGACGAACGATACCGTAAACAGCAAACCGGCTGGGATATCGGCCATGTATCAACCCCACTCAAAAATTATTTCGACCAGTTAACTGATAAAAATATCCGCGTCCTTATACCCGGTGGTGGAAATAGTTATGAGGCCCAATACCTGTACGGCAAAGGCTTTCATAATATTACAATCATCGACATTTCAAAGGTTGTTACAGAAAAGATCCGCAATAAATTTACTGCTGCGGATTTCCCGGGCATCACCATACTTGCAGGCGATTTTTTTGAATTAACCGGTGAATACGACCTGATTGTTGAACAAACTTTTTTCTGCGCGCTGGATCCGTCACTGCGTGAACAATATGCAGATCATGTTAAAAATCTTCTCTCAGACAACGGTAAACTGGTTGGTCTGCTCTTTAACAGGGAGTTTGAAACAAACCCGCCTTTTGGAGGGAACATAGATGAGTACAGGCAACTTTTTTCAAAAGGGTTACGTATCGGTTTGCTGGAGATCTGTTACAATTCAATACCTGAAAGACAGGGATCAGAATTATTTCTGATAGCCTGCAAATTCAGGTAGTAACGGCATCTCATTTTAATCATTACTATAACCAATCTTTTTATTATGGAGAGAAGAGCATTCTTAGGAAGTTTAGCAGGGCCGGTAGTGGCCGCCTGTTCCGTTTGTATGGCTGCCTGCAGTAAAAGCGGTGCAGGCACTTCCACGAATAACACACCCAACACCCCTCAGGTGCCGGTTAATTTTAACGTTAACCTTGATACCAGCTTGTTAACAATCGGAGCATCTTTAGTGCAAAGTGGTGTAATTGTGGTAAGACTTGCTTCAGGAAATACACCCGGATCATTTACAGCGGTGCAAGTTGCCTGCACACATGAAGGCACGGCAATCAATTTCAATGCGGGCTCAAACAATTTCGTTTGCCCTAACCACGGATCAACCTTTACTACTGCGGGTGCAGTAACAGTTGGGCCTGCTACTTCTGCTTTAAAGAAATATACGATTAATATCAGTGGGTCAACCATGACAGTGACCGGATAATTTTTACCGGTCATTGCTCAGGTAATATTATACAAGCGGTTCCTGCTGACTCAGGCAATGAAAGCTGCCCAGTCCCCAGATAATATCGGTAGAATCAATTCCCACAACTTCCCTGCCCGGAAAGCAATCAGCAATGATCTGTAATGCCTTCCCGTCTTTATCGCAGCGATAGGTTGGAACAATCACATGCCCGTTGCTGATGTAAAAATTGGCGTAAGAAGCAGGCAGGCGCTGGTCTTCATAAATTACCGCATCCGGCATGGGCAATTCAATAATATTGAGCTGTTTGCCATTCAGCAAGCGCATATTTTTTAACTGCTTCAGGTTTGTCTGTAACAGCGCATAGTTTTCATCATGCACATTTTCTTCCACCACGGTGATCACTGTATCCTCATTTACAAAACGAACAGTGTCATCAATATGTCCATCGGTATCATCACCTACAATGCCTTCATCCACCCATAATACCTGGTCCACACCATAATAATCGTACAGGTATTGTTCAATCTGCCCCTGGCTTAAATGCGGGTTCCTGTTGGGGTTCAGCAAACAGGCGGTAGAGGTAAGCAAAGCTCCCTTACCATTAAACTCCACTGAGCCACCTTCCATCACTATCCCGGGATGGTATACAGGAATATTAAACTCTTTCCCAATCAAAGTTGGTATCACATCATCCAGATCAAACGGCGGGTATTTGTTACCCCATGCGTTGTAGCCCCAGTCAACAATTACTTTTTTTATCTCCGTATCAGGATTGACCAAAAAGGCAGGCCCATGATCGCGGCACCATGCATCATTGGTTGGATGCATAAAAAATGCTACCTGCGATAAATCAACACCTGCTTTTTCCAGATGCTTTAATGCAAAATTTTTCATTGCCTCATCCAATACATTGATGCGCACTTTTTCGCTAAGGGCAAGGTATTTGATAAACTGGCTGTAATTCGGATAGATCGTATCAATCTTCCCCGGCCAGCTCGCCTCTTTATGCGGCCAGCTTAGCCAGGTAGCTTCATGTTTGGCAAACTCTGCCGGAAAAAAATATCCTGATTCTTTAGGTGATTTCATTTTAATACATTTCTCTGTGAAACTCTATATCTCTGTGCCCTCTGTGTTAAACCTTCTCTCTCTTTTCAACACAGAGAGCACGGAGGGACAGAGTTACACAGAGCTAATTTTCGTCAATAAAACGTTTGGTAATTGGTTGATAGGAATCAATTCTGCGATCTCTTAAAAAAGGCCAGTGGGTTCGATAGCTATCGGTTTTGGCCGTGTCAATTTCTATCACAGCAATCTCTTCTTCTTCATGAGATGCTTTATATAAAAGTGTTCCGAATGGATTGCTTACAAAAGAGCCGCCCCAGAATTTCATCGCCCCATTTTGTTCAAACCCTACCCTGTTCACGCTTACCACGTGTACACCATTGGCAACCGCATGGCTGCGCTGAATGGTTTGCCATGCATTGTATTGTTCTGTATTGGTTGCCTCATCCTGCGATGTGGCCCAGCCAATAGCGGTAGGATAAAATAAAATATCCGCTCCCATCAAAGCTGTAATGCGTGCTGCTTCAGGGTACCATTGATCCCAACAGATCAATACACCCAGGCTGGCATATTTTGTTTTAAATACTTTATATCCAAGATCGCCGGGCGTAAAATAAAATTTCTCATAAAAAGCAGGATCATCCGGAATATGCATCTTACGGTACTTACCAAGGTAAGCCCCATCTGCATCCATCACAGCGGTTGTGTTATGATAGATACCCTGCGTTCTTTTCTCAAATAAAGAAGCAATGATCACCACTTTCAATTCTGCTGCCACAACACCCAATGCATCTGTGGTAGCGCCGGGAATTGCTTCAGCCAGTTTAAAATGTTCATAGTCTTCCGTATCGCAGAAATACAAAGAAGTAAATAATTCCTGCAAACAAATGATCTGTGCTCCTTTTGCAGCAGCTTCCCTTACTTTCTGTATCGCTTTTGCAAGGTTATCTTCTTTTATGTTGGTACAGTTCATCTGCACCAATCCAACTTTTACTTTTGACATACTTACTTTATTATGATTTACCTGCACCTTAGTGCCATAACGTATACTGTTTCCCGCAAAGGCGCGAAGGCGCAATATTTATCAGGTTATATTTTGAATCAGTGCATCAAAACTTTTTATTCCAATCGTTTTCTCTGTGCAAAAACCTTCCGCATAATCAACACCCACTCTTTTTCCAAGCAGCATGGCCCTTGCCTTGATCCCTTCCAGGAAATTTGATGAAGAAATATACGTTTGTGGCTCATCCAGATCCGGGTTATAAAATTGTGTTGAATACGCTTCTATCGATCTCATTTTCTTCTCTAAATGTGCTGAAATATCTACTACAAAATCGGGTTCAATATACCTGTCCTGTATATAATGAAATACATAACTGGGTTTCCAGATTGGTTGCAATACCCCATCAATATATGTTTCAACTTTTCTTAAGCCTGCCAGGAATGCCGCATCTGCAACAAGCCTGGCACTCCTGCCATGATCCGGGTGGCGGTCCTCAAATGCATTGGCTAAAATGATCCCGGGTTGAAATTTACGGATAGCCGCAATCACCTTGCGCTTGTTTTCTTCGTCGTTCTCAAAAAAACCGTCCGCCATTCCTATATTCTCTCTAACAGAAAGGCCCAGTATGTCTGCTGCCCTGTTGGCTTCCTGCAGACGGATCTCTGCATTGCCCCTTGTTCCAAGTTCGCCACGGGTAAGGTCAACCACACCAACTTTTTTACCCTCAGCAACAGCAGCCAGCAGTGTTCCGGAACAACCCAGCTCTACATCATCCGGATGAACGCCAAAAGCAAGTATATCAAGTTTCATATAATCAGTTTATCGTGGCAAAGGTAATGGTTGAACCGGTTTTATAAACAACAATGCCGGAACCTTTCGGCTCCGGCATAAATAGACTGCTGTTTAACCACCCGGTTCTTAATAGTAATAATACTTTACAGTTTCTGTAGTAGACAGGCTTCCAACTGTAAAGATACTTTTCTTACTTACAGGATTCGATTGTGTATCATAAGTATAGGTATCGGCAAATTCCCAAATTACTCCGGTTAACTCATTTTTCGTGGTCTTTCTTTGAGGATTGTTTATCGCAAAACTTATCTGAGAAAGATATTGAAACCTGTCGATCTGATCTGATGGATTGTTTTTGCCGTCATATGCATTGTATTCAATCGTTAAGTCCCTAAAAGGAATATTCGTTTGTGGATCATTGGAGAAATGTACCTCTAGTTGCAGGTTACCATTGGGGTAATAATAAAATTTTCTGCTGGAAGTATACAAAAAACCGTTTTGGGACAAATCCGGACTATAATAATCTTCAATAACAGAAAGCTTCCCTGCTGTATATTCATAATCCTTGAAATCAGTTTTTTTCCCATTCACAAAATGATCTACAACCGTTAGGCGACCATCAATATATCTGTATTCATAAGACTCACCATGATCGTTGACAATATGCGATACCTTTTTATTTGAATCATAGTCAAAAACATAAATATCATCATAAGCAGGTGATGATCCGGTATGCTTTTTAATTTTCCGGATATTCCCGTCAGCATTGTAAAAAATAGAATCGTAAGAATCGTACGACCCACCCGAATACTCGATTTTTGCGAGCTTCTTTATATCCGGTTGCGGAAGAGCAACGGTTAACTGATCATGACTCTTGCGACAAGAAATAGAAATAACACAGGTTAAACTTAATAAAATCAATGTGTTACTTAAATAGTATTTTTTCATATATCAGTTTTGCATGTTGACACGATACATATCCCTATCGTTGCATTATGTTTTCTTTGAAAAGATTTAATCCGCTTCAGTAAATAACAGGATATTGCTTTCAGCCACGCCTGGTAAAGTATCGATAAAGTTGGTTGCACAAAACCGGCATCGACAAGTGATGATTTCTCCATTTTTGTACAACAGTTTGAATTTCATATCGACAACTTATGTTCGGGGCTTTGCGATGCTCAGATTTTGAAAACTCGCGCCCGGAATTAAAGCGAAATCAGGTACGAAACAAAATTATACAGCGTTGCCGGCATTTGATTTTTTGTGATGAATGGCAAAAAAAATCCCGAAGAAATCTCTTCGGGATCATTTTTATCTGTTAGTGAAAGACTAAGCTTTCTTAGCGTAACGTTTGTTGAATTTATCGATACGACCTGCAGTATCCACCAATACATTCTTACCGGTATAGAAAGGGTGAGAAGTATTAGAGATCTCCAGTTTTACCAGGGGATACTCTTTACCATCTTCAAATTGGATGGTTTCTTTGGTTGCAGCGGTTGATTTGCTAAGGAAGGTTGTACCGTTACTCATGTCCTTGAACACAACAAAACGATAATTTTCAGGATGGATACCTTGTTTCATTTTTATAAGATTTAGGTTGCACGGATTTGGCCGGGCGATTATTTAAAGGAGTGCAAAATTAGCCCCAAATTTGGGTTTTGCCAAATGAAATTGGGCTTTTTTAGGCTAAACCAGGTCTAAAAACCAGATTTTTCTAGCTTTTCATGTTCACAAATTGCAGCGGAATACCAAAATTCTCAGTCCGGCATTTGGCAATAACCTCCTGCAGATCATCAATTTTTTTGCCTGTTACCCGGATAATATCGTCCATAATAGCTGCCTGCACCTTAAACCCGCTGTCCTTGATCATTTTTACGATCTTCTTGGCATCATCCTGCTTCAGGCCGTTTCTAACGCCTACTTCTTTCTTCACCACCTTGCCACTCGGGTACGCATCTTTACTAAAGTCAAAAGCACCGGCATCTATACCCTGTTTCATGGAACGGCTGATCAATACATCGATCAGTTGCTTCATCTTCATGTCGCTCTCCACTTCAAGTAATATCTGGTACTCCTTTTTGTTCAGTTCTACCGTAACCGGCGATCCCCGAAAATCAAAACGGGTGCTGATCTCTTTTTTAACGGTATTTACCGCGTTATCCAATGCCTGGATATCTACTTCGCTGGCTATATCAAATGATGGCATAAACAGTGGTTTTGACAAAGGTAAAGGGATTATTGAATGATGAACACGGAATATTGAATATTGAATATTGAAATAAACCCAATTCGGTATTCAATATTCCCTGCTCATTATTCAATATTCACGGCAGGTTTTACAAAATAAAAGCCCCGATAGACATCGGGGCCGCTTTCTATATAATGCACATGAGAAAAAAAACAATTTTCTGATTCCAAAGATGCCACTGAAAATGTTTGCTCCAAAAGATATTGGGATGAGTGGCGTTAATGAAATGTTAGTGTAACCAGCCTGCATTTTTTATGCAGGCTGTTACACTTTTAAAACTTATTGACTGTCGCCTGCTTTTACACGACTGGCTTCTTCGCTGGCACCACCTCTCTTTCTTTGTGTGTTCCCAACTTTACCTTTACTAAAACGGTATGTGAAAGAAATATTCACTACCCTTGAATCTCCAAACTGCTGAAACTTACCATCTACATTGCCATACTTAAGGTCTCCTTTTATTTTCTGACTCAGCAAGACATCGCGTACATTGATCCTCACAGATCCTTTATTGTTCAATACCTGTTTGCTGATACCCAGATTCAGCATAGCAAATGCTTTGATCCTGAAAACACCTTCCACCCCTTCTGTTCTGCCAAAGCCACTCACTTCGGCGCCCCAGCCTTTTTTAAATTTGAATTGCTCCATTATATTCATCATACCGGTAGTAGCACCTATAGTTACCGCATCTCCGTTCACGATTCCTTTGAACTCATTATTGAACACATTTGTATAAATATTGCTTGTCCACCATTTGGTAACCGGGAAAAATGCGTTCACCGAAATACCGAACTGACGCTGGTTGGCAATATTGGTCTGCTTAATATAACTTTCATTTTTGGCGGTATTCTGTTCCAACACCTGTTGAATAATATCTGTTGTTTTGGTATAATTCAAAGTGGTGGTCAGGAAATTATTATAGGTATGGGTGAGTTCGATATTATGACTGATCTGTGGTTGCAGATCCGGATTTCCCTGCTCATAAGTGTACCTGTCCAAAAATGTTACAAATGGATTCAGGCTTTGATAATCAGGCCTGCTAACCCTTCTGCCGTAATTCAACACATATGTGTTTTTAGGATTGGCCTGGTACTGAATATATAAGGTTGGAAATAACTGTACATAATCTCTTTTAAATACAACACCGGTAGTAACCTGGTCGCCATTGGAATGGGTGTGCTCAAGGCGAAGACCTAATTGCCCACTTAGTTTTTTACTGAGTGGACGGCTGTAATTAACATAAGCCGCATTAATATTTTCATTGTAAATAAAATGATTGCTTCTGCCAAAATCGTGAACCACCACATTATTCCTGAGACTGTCGTAAGAAGCATTGTTATCTGTTTTCACAAAACTTGATTTAAGACCGGCTTCAAACTTTGCCCCGTTTTTAAATGGTTTGAGGTAATCGATTTTTGCACTGTATATGGATATTTCCTGCGGCAGATTACCAGTTAAGGTATCCGGACTGGAACCGATTAACGGTAATCCATCAGGGCCAAAATAAATGTTGGTAACCATTTGCGTATTGGCGGAACTGTATTTGATATAATCCAGGTCAGCAGTAATTTCACCACCAACAGTATCGGTTAAATGACGAAAATTAAAATTAGTGCTGAAGTTTTTCCATGTATCATGGTTATCAGATGTGGCACGTGTCTGGCTCAGTAATACATAAGCAGGATCAGAGATATTGATATCCCCCCTGCTGCCAAAATCCTGAATATTTTTAGTGCCATTAAATACTACACCAAGTGTTGTTTTTTTAGAAACAAAATAATCAAGCCCTATTTTTCCGCTAAGTGGTTTGTCATTATTGCGCAGGTTATTTACCTGGTCAAAATTTGACTTCACCTGTTTGGTAGAAGATTCAATAAATTTCCGCTGGATGGCTAATTTCTGAAAACGTTCGCGGTACGCATAGCTTACATTACCAAACAGGTTGATTTTGCCTGTTCTGTAATTCATATTGGCGCTGGCATTTGCTTTGGGGTATACACCCTGTCCATAACCCGCAGTAACACTTCCGTTATAGCCAAACTGTTTGTTCTTTTTTGTTTTAATATTGATGATGCCTGAATTACCCGCTGCATCATATTTAGCAGGTGGGTTTGTCATGATCTCTACCTGGTCCAGTTGATTGCTTTGCATATTTCTAAGCATATTGGCAAGATCCTGGCCTGAGAGATAGGTAGGCCTTCCATCTATAAATACCTGTACACCCTGCTTTCCTTTTAAGCTGATATTTCCATCCTTATCTACAGACACACCGGGCGATTTTTCCAACACATCCAGCGCACTGGTACCCTGGTTGGTTACTGAGGCTTCTACATTCAAAACCGTGCGATCGATCTTTTGTTCGATCAATGGTTTTTGCGAAACAACCGTTACACCGCCAAGTTCTTTACTCATCGGTTTCAGTTCGATATTTTTTACCGTATAGTTTGAATTGGCAGATGATATGTCAAAAACACTGCTATAATATTTCAAATGCCCTATCGCCTGCACTGCAACCAGGTACTGTCCCTGTTTTACATTATCCATTTCGAACTGACCCGATTTATCAGATACCGCCAGTTTTACAACAGCCGAATCCTTGGCGCGCAGCAAACCAACAGAAGCAGATTCAACCGTTTTTTGTGCAGCGGTTACTGTTCCATTCACTTTCCCGCTTGCGGCAGTTTGTGCATGACTAACAGTGGAAAAGGATATAACCCCCAAAGCTGTCAGTATGGATAACATTTTTTTCATTTTCTTAATTTTATAAATGATTTATTTAGTTCTTGTTCTTACTAATTACAGGTCAAAACTATGTACTGTGTTTTGCATAGTACATAGTTTTGTATCCAACGGTAAAAACTGAGGATAAATGGCGATTAGCCTTGGAATAATGCAGCGCAGAAGCTACAGGGGGAATGTATTATTTAGTCTAATTCAATGAATATCAACAAAAAAGGAGTCTAAACCTGTTTAGACTCCTTTAGAGAGGTAAAATTATTATATTTATTATTCGCTAATTTGACTACCGGAGAACCATTTTTTGGCCTTGATAATGAGCAATATCCCTGCTAAAACCAGCACAAGAGAGATGATCTCGGCCTGTGTAGGCTTAAAAGGCAGTAACTCATACTTGGTATTCACCCTGATTTTTTCGATAAAAAATCTTTCTACCCCGTTAAAAATAAGGTACAGCCCGAATAGCTGGCCCGGAATTTTGATGCGTTTTCTAAGTGCCCAGAGAACAAAAAATAAGATCAGGCAAACAACTATCTCATAAAAAGGGGTTGGGTAAACGGGCATAGGCAATTGATTGCAATACTGCCCGGCGCATCCGGGGATGGCTATACCTTCTCCAATAACATTATGCGGATATTGATAGGCCCAGATCCAGTTGGGCAGCCAACCAAAAGGTTTGGGATGAAGATTCACAATACCCCAGTCGCCATCACCGCTAACCTGGCAACCTATTCTTCCCAACGCATAGGCCAGCATCATGGTAGGGGCCATCGCATCGCACAAATGAACCACTTTAATTTTTTTGCTGCGGGCGTATAAAATAATTGCAATACCGGCACAGATCAACCCGCCATAAAAAGTTAGTCCGCTAAATGCGATCAATGATCCAACAGGATCTTTTACAAAATCATTCCAGTTCTCAAGGTTATGAAAAATTTTGGCACCAATAAAACCAAACAATGCAGCATAGATCACAATATCTCCTACCCTGTCCTGTGGCCAGATGCGGATCGTTCTTGTTTCAGGCTTATCTAATTTCTGCTTGTTTTTTTCCCACCATTTCAATCCGCCGAAAACCAGTCCCAGCAATACGCCTGTTACAAGACTTCCTTTGCCTGAAAGAATAAAAGCCTGCGGGTCGTTCAATGCATCGGGCACTGTAAAGGCGCCAATAATTTTATATCCAAAAACAAAACCCAGTAAAAAGTTGAGCAATAGTTCCTTGACACCTGCAGGTGCCCCGATCGTGATCGTTTCTTCTGTATGCACAAATAAACCCTGCTGTTGTTTTCTTCTGAGTTCGAGCGTTAATATCCATGCAGCGATGATAAAAGAAAGCGCCACAAAAAAACCAAATGAATTAACCAGTTTCAATCCTGATAATTCAATACCAAAAATATCTTTGAAGGCGTAGTACAGATTAGGATACATGTGTTACAAGATCTAAGATTAAACTATAGAATGGTGCAATGTTACTCAGAATTCATGATACTATCATGATATACGTATCGATTGACTTCAGGTATATAAAAAAGCAAGGCCCCACAAAAAGTGGAGCCTGTACTTACTAACCCATCTATGAACAAAACTATGTAAAATCTAATTACAGAACTCATCAAAAACAGAAATCAGGTGCTGGGCAATCACCTGGGCCGGCCTACCCTCAATCTGGTGGCGTTCTACCATGCTTACCAACTGACCATCCTTAAACAAGGCAATGGCGGGCGATGATGGCGGATAAGGGAGCATATGATGCCTTACCTGGTTAACTGCTTCAATATCAAACCCTGCAAAGCTGGTAGTTAACCTGTCGGGGCGTTTGGCGGCATTCTGAACAGCCATCAGTACACCGGGCCTGCAGGCACCGGCCGCACAACCACATACTGAATTGATCACCACCAGGGTGGTTCCTTCCAGTTTAAGGGTATCGTCCACTTCTTTGGCCGAAACCATCTCATCAAAGCCACTGTCTGTTAACTCGGCCTTCATCGGCAATACTATTTCTGCTGGATACATATGCTTATCTCCTCTTTTTTGATTAAAACACAAAAATACAGCAAAAGTTCAAACATCGAAAGTTTGCAAATTAACAGACATAATGACACATAAATCACACAGTTAATGCCACAATGACTTTTCTGTATTCAAAAAGCAGGTCATTTTGTAAGTGAATTTATCATTTTCCGGCATGGTATACCCTTTGCGCGTCATCATCTGTAATTAAATCAAAAAACAAAAAAAACATACACTATGACTTTCGTAAAAAACAGCCCTGTTTATATGGGCAATGTATTTGATGAACTGTTTAAACAATTCCCTTCAAGCTGGGGCAAGGATGTACAGAACAATGTTAGCAGCATTCCGGCTAATATTCATGAGTCGAAAGACGGCTATCATGTAGAACTGAATGCTCCGGGCCGCAACAAAGAAGATTTTAAAATCAATCTGGAAGATGGCCTTTTAACCATCAGTTTTGAGAAGAAAGAAGAAACTGAGAATGTTGAATACAAAACCATCCGCAAAGAATTTGGTATACGCAGCTTCAAAAGAAGTTTCAGCCTGGACGACAAGATCAATACGGCTGGTATTCTTGCCAAATATGAAAACGGCATCTTAAAGATTTACCTGCCTAAAAAAGAAGAAGTGGTGGTAAATCCACAACAGATCACTATTCAATAAAAAAGGTTTCTTCATAAACGCTCGTCCGAAAGGACGGTAAGCAGTTAGTTTTGGTTACGCCCTGTATTTTTATACGGGGCTTTTTTTGCAAATTATGCAGGCGGCAGGTAATATTTTGCCGCAAATAGCTACCTATGCATAAATGATCATTATGCGGAGTTTTTTGTGTGTTCTGTTTGTATTTATTCTGACAGGAACGGCCGTGACAGCCGTGGCGCAAAATAGTTCTTTGTTGTGGAAGATAAGCGGGAATGGACTGAAACAACCGTCGCATATTTTTGGCACATTCCATATCATGTGTAAGGATGATTTTATTTTATCCGATGTTCTCAAAAAAAAGATCAGTACCTCCAAACAGTTTTATGGCGAGATAGACATGGACGATCCCGGCTTGCAGGCCAACCTGCTGATGAAAATGATGTCGGAAAAAACAATCCAATCGCAAATGAGCGAGGCAGATTTTAAAGCGATGAATGAGCAGTTTCAAAAAATCACCGGATTGCCTTTAACCTCCTTTAATCATTTTAAACCCTTTATGTGCCTGAGTGTTCTGGCCATTAACAGCATAAGCTGTAAGGATAAGATACAGCCGGAAACGGAGTTCGGTCAACTGGCCAAAGAAAATAAGATCCCTATGTTTGGTCTTGAAACGGTTACTGACCAATTGGATGCCATTGACAGAGAGCCATTGGATTCGCAAATCAATTCGCTGAAAAAAGCTGTACTGAATTTTGACAGTGTAAAGCATATGATGCTGCAATTGATTAATGTGTATAAACTGCGAAATATTGATTCATTATACGCTTTTATGAAATCAACAGGTGCAACAGATGATTTTGAAACAGCCATGCTGGATGAACGGAATAAGAAATGGATACCGGTTATGCGTAAGGCAATGGCTGACAAACCTTCTTTCTTTGCAGTTGGTGCAGGCCATTTGGGCGGATCGGCAGGGGTTATCAGTTTATTACAAAAACAGGGTTATACCCTAACACCGGTAAAGTACTAATTTAGTTGCATGCCCTCAGAGAAGGAATTTATATCACTATTAAACCAGCACCAGAAGATCATATACAAGGTTTGCAATCTGTATATGGATCTGCATTCCGACAGGGAAGATCTTTTCCAGGAAATCACTTTGCAGGCATGGAAAGCGTATGGCAACTTCAGGGGCGATGCAAAATTTTCAACCTGGTTATACCGGGTGGCATTGAATACGGCGATCACTTTTTTCAGGAAAGAAAAAAAGAAACCGGAAACATACCTGTCTGATAGCTTACCGGAACAGGCAGATATAATTGATAACCGTGAAGAAGAACAGGTAAAAGCAATGTACGCTGCCATTGGAGATCTTTCAAAAATTGATAAAGCAATTGTGATGTTATACCTGGAAGATTACAGTTACCAGGAGATTGGCGAGATGATGGGCATTACTGCAAATAATGTAGCGGTGAAAATGAGCCGCATCAAAACCAAACTGAAAGAGGAAACACAAAAACAACTGGCCACTAATTAACGAAAGTAATTATGGAATTAGACGAACTGAAATCATTACTCAATCATAAACTGTCTACCGACCATACCGGCAGATCAGAGAAGGACATTGCGGCCCTGCTTACCAAAAAAACAGGATCAGTAATAGATAAGCTGAAACGGAGTCTCTGGATTGAGATTGCGTGTTGCCTGCTGGTGATTGCCATTTTTAGCTATTTAGGACTTTTCGGAACAAACCATTCCTTCAGAATATATTTCTCAGTTTTTGCAGTACTGTCGATTGGGTTCCTTGGCATCATTATTTATTTACTCCGTCGCACAAAAAGGCTAAGTGCCACTACCCTTCCTGTTAAGCATAACCTGCAAACCATTGTAAACATCATTGAAGAATTTACGAAACGTTATTTCCAGTTTACAATGGCATTGATCCCGGTATGTTTCATCTTCGCTTTTGTATTGGGATATAACGAACCAGAACATATTCCTGCGGCCGACAGGTTTGCCAAAAGCTATTTTTCTGCTTTATGGCAGGTGGTTGTTTTTGCCATAGCTTATATGCTGTTGCTCAGTGTAGGGCTGTATTATTTTACCAAATGGTACCTCAAAAAGTTATACGGCCGTTATGTTGCCCAATTGAAAGAGTGCATTGCTGAACTATCGGGCGAATAATTTATTCACAGCCCTGCTTGCGGCGGGTATCTATAAGGTATTGAATTTTCCATTTTCCGGTCTGGCGTACCAGTTGAAATGAATTAACCCCGCAATGACTGAACTGCCCGTTAAAATAAAATTTGTACGGGGTCCAGGCTATTGCAAGCGGGCCATCTACTTTTACTATATCAAAAACAATCCGTTCATCCGCTGCGTTCTTAGGCATTGATCCGATAATCTTTACAAAATCTGCAACATTTTCATTTTTGATGATTGTGCCACCGGTTTTATCACGGGCTATGGTTTGCATAATGGCGCTGTCGGTAAAACAATTCATTACTGCAGCGGAATCGCTGTTCTTCATGGCTGCAAAAAGATTGCTGACGGAGAGCTTTACAGAATCTACTGCTGTTTGTGAGAGCACTTCAGCATCGCTGAATATCAATAAACCCGCCAGGAGCATCGCCTTGTACATAACAGATATTTGAATAAATGTAGGATAGAAAATCCAAAACACGCACAGCCAGCATTCAACAGGCCAGCTCATTTTTATGCCTGTTGCCGGCCGTCAGCAGTCATAAAAATATTTTAACTGCAGAAAATTCTGTAATTGATACATTTATGCAGCAAACAAAGCATAAACAGGTTAGCTAATATCAGTTGTTATGGATTGGATAAAGACCATCCTCATCATTTCTCTCTCTATTGTTTTTTACACATTGATAGGCTATGGTATCCTGCTTTACCTGTTGGTGATGATAAAACGGATAGCAAAGCCCGGTAACACAACAGCAACAGCGGAATATGAACCGCCTGTTACGCTGGTGATCCCCTGCTTTAATGAAGCGGATATTATGGACAGTAAAATATCCAATTGCCGTGCATTAAACTATCCTGCTGATAAATTATCAATCATTTTTATAACAGACGGTTCTACCGATCAGTTTGCTGAAGTATTACAAAAATATCCTGATATCCGTTTGCTGCACAAAGATCATCGGGCAGGAAAAACAGCCGCAGAGAACAGGGCCATGCAATATGTTACAACACCTGTTGTCATTTTTTCGGATGCCAATACAATACTGAATCCGGGTGCGATAAAAAATCTTGTCAAGCATTTTGCCAACCCGGCAGTTGGTTGTGTAGCCGGAGAAAAAAGAATTTTAACCGGAACAGCAGACAGCGCAAGCACAGCAGGAGAAAGCATTTACTGGCAATACGAATCATTCCTGAAAAAACTGGATTCCGCATTAAACAGTACGGTAGGTGCGGCGGGTGAGTTAGTTGCGTTTCGTTCATCACTATACAAAGATCTTCCCGAAGATACGTTGCTGGATGATTTTATGCAGTCGATGCAGATGGCTGCCAACGGCTATAAAATCGTTTATGAACCGGAAGCTTTTGCCACAGAACAGGCATCCGCAAATATTAAAGAAGAGCTTAAAAGAAAGATCAGGATAGCTGCCGGCAACTGGCAGGCAATAAAAAGATTATCCGGCACTTTGCATTTTACCAAAACACCTTTACTGTACTTTCAGTATGTTTCTCACAAAGTATTGAGATGGAGCGTTACTCCTTTTTTACTGATCATTATCTTTCTGTTCAATATTCCTTTGGCCATTACCGGAGACGTATTTTATGAAACGCTTCTGTTTGCACAGGTATTGTTTTATGTCATAGCTGCTGCCGGGTATCTGCTTGAAAATAAGAATATCCGTTTCACTGCTTTTTTCATCCCCTGCTATTTTTGTGTGATGCATTATGCGGCATTGGCGGGGCTTATAAAATTTCTTTCCGGGAAGCAGGATGCTGCCTGGGAAAAAGCTAGGCGAAAATAAAAACTGCGCCTTAGCGGCCTTTGCAACCATATCTCTCGCAAAGGCACTAAGGCGCAGTAATTTGTTAAATAAATTATTACCTCAGGTAGCCAAGAATTTTTAACATGCTTTGCGCAGTTTGTTCTTTGGCGTATACCCAATCTATCAATTTACCATTCTTATCATACTCTACAATAACATGTTTGGGCGACGGGATTAAACAGTGCTTGATACCGCCATAGCCGCTTATCTGGTCCTGGTAAGCACCGGTATGAAAGAACCCTACATACAGAGACTCTTTATTGGCAGTAGCCTCTTTCGGATCGGGAGATGATATTTTAGGAAGGAACACTTCGTTGATATGTTCTTCCGAATCGTAATAATCGTGGCTGTCGCAGGTAATACCACCCAATACTACTCGGTGATATTCATTATCCCATTTATTTACCGGCAGCATCAGGAATTTTTCTCCAATACCCCATGTATCTGGCAATGTGGTGATGAAAGATGAATCGATCATATACCAGCACTCACGGTCGTTCTGTATTTTCTGGCCAATCACACTGTAAATATGCGCCATACTCTCTCCTACTGTAAAGCTTCCAAACTCTGTGTAGATATTTGGCATGGGCACTTTAGCTTTCTTACAGGCTTTCTTGATATTGCTCACGATCTCGTTGATCATGAACTGGTAGTCGTACTCAAACCCTAATGAATGTTTGATCGGGAAACCGCCACCGATATTAATTGAATCCAGTTCAGGACAGATCTTTTTTAATTGGCAGTACAGGTTGATGATCTTGTTGAGCTCAGACCAGTAATAAATATCATCCTTGATACCCTTATTTAAAAAAATATGCAGCATTTTAAGCTGGAACTTATCTTCATAACCCTCAATCTCATCTACATAAAACTCCAGAATATCTTTTGCGCGGATACCGAGGCGTGATGTATAGAACGGGAAATTAGGCTCTTCTTCTGCGGCTACACGAATGCCCAGGCGGAACGGTTCTTTTACACTGCGTTTGTATGCCAGTAATTCTTCTTTATTATCCAGTATGGGGATTACATTTTTAAACCCGCTGTTAATCAGTTTGGCAATACGTGATGTGTAACTTTTTTGTTTATATCCGTTACAAATAATGTACGTGTCTTTATTGATCTTCCTGCGCTGATACAAACGGTTTATAATTTCAATATCGTAAGCATAAGAAGTTTCGAGGTGGATATTATGTTTTAATGCCTCTTCTACAATAAAAGAAAAATGCGAGCTCTTGGTGCAATAACAGTAAAAATATTCGCCTTCATATTTATGCTTCTTGAAAGCAGCCTCAAACATCTTTTTCGCCTTATTGATCTGCATGCCAATTTTGGGCAAATAAGTAAGCTTCATCGGCGTACCGTATTTATCGATCAGCGATTTCAGATCAAGACCATTGAATTCAAGATAACCATCATCATTCAGGTCAAACCCTTCTTGCGGAAAATGGAAAGTCTGGTTAACAAGCGAAGTGTAGGTGTTGTTCATTATATGGGCTGTATATTAACTGTGACTGAAGGCTTGTTTAATGCTGTGCAAAAATAGCAGTTTGTTCAGTTCATAGAATAAAAAAAACCGGGAGTAATAAGATACTCCCGGTTTAGTTATTTTTCAGGCCTGCTACTACTTAACAGAAGCAACCAAAGCTTTAAAGCTGGCTGGTTCGTTCATAGCCAGGTCGGCCAATACTTTACGGTTCAGATCGATACCTTTTGTGCTCAGTTTATTGATAAACTGGCTGTAGGTTAAACCTTCTTCTCTTACAGCGGCGTTAATACGGGCAATCCATAACTGGCGGTATTCGCGCTTTTTCAGCTTACGGCCAACATAGCTGTAAGTGAGACCTTTTTCTACAATATTTTTGGCAACGGTATATACGTTTTTACGCTTACCATAAAAGCCCTTGGCTTGTTTGAGAACCCTTTTTCTCCTGGCTCTTGATGCTACTGCATTTTTTGAACGTGGCATACTATAATTTTTTAAAGTCAGCCGTTATAAAAAAGCTAACTGATTTGTAATTGAATTGGTGACTGTTGAAATACCGGGATTATCCTTTTAAACGTAATAAACGTAAAACGAAATCTTTGTTGGTAGTACCAACAACACCTTTCTGGCGCATAGCTCTTTTACGTTTTTTAGATTTCTTGGTCAGGATGTGACGTTTGAAAGCTTTTTGGAAGGTGATTTCTCCGGTACCGGTCACCTTGAAGCGCTTCTTGGCGCTGGAGTTTGTTTTTACCTTTGGCATATAAAATAATCTCTTAAAGATTACACCCTGCTGGCGGCCCCGAACAGACGGGACACTTGTTGAGCCTTACGGGAAAATGGGCTGCAAAAGTAAGGAGGTTTTGCTATATTTCAAGCAGAGAGGGGGGATAATTAGTAATTAGTAATTAATACTTAGTAATTAAGTTACTTACGCATGGTAAATATTACTAATTACTAACTATTAATTACTAATTTATAGCACTATGATGCAGCTTTCTTTTTGCTACCGGTCTTCGGTGTAAATATCGCAAACATGCGTTTGCCTTCCAGTTTAGGCATACTTTCCAGAGTACCGGCTTCGGCCAGTCTTTCGGCAAATTTTAATAAAAGCAGTTGTCCTCGGTCCTGGAACATGATGGCACGTCCTTTAAACTGCACATAAGCTTTTACCTTATTACCTTCTTTCAGGAAGTTTTCAGCGTGTTTTGCCTTAAAGTTAAAATCATGATCGTCAGTTCCGGGCGTAAAGCGGATCTCTTTAACCTCGCTTTGCTTGGAATTGGCTTTCATTTCCTTTTCCTTCTTCTTCTTTTCGTAGAGGAATTTTTTGTAATCGATGACTTTACAAACGGGAGGATCTGCAGTTGGAGAGATTTCTACCAGGTCCAGTTCCTGTTCTCTGGCAATTTTCAGCGCTTCTGCTGTTGGATAAACGCCAACCGTTACGTTATCGCCTACTAATCTTACCTGTAACGCACGGACTCTTTCGTTGATACGATGTTCAGGCTCCGGTTGCCTGTTAAACCTGGGATTAAATCTTCCGCCCCCTCTTGGTGGTAATGCCATTAAAACTTGTTTAGTGAATAATTGATTTATTGATAAAGATATGCATATTGCTACTATTCGCCCGATTTACGGTTTTCAATTTCGTCTGTAATAGTACTGATAAAGGTACTCAGGTCTTGTGTACCAAGGTCTCCTTTACCCTGGCGGCGTACGGAAAGTTTGTTTTCGTTCATCTCTTTCTCTCCTACCACCAGCATGTAAGGTACCCTCAGCAACTCAGTATCGCGTATTTTTTTACCGATCTTTTCCTGACGGTCGTCGATCTCTACCCGCACACCCGCTTTGCGCAACTGTTTGCGAACAGATTCGGCATACTCCATGAATTTATCGCTGATCGGTAATATTTTAACCTGCAAAGGCGCCAGCCACACAGGGAATTTACCTGCATAATGCTCCAGCAGGAACCCGATAAACCTTTCGTGCGTACCCAATGGTGCGCGGTGAATGATCAATGGCACTTCCGGCGCATTGTCTTTATTGGTGAACGAAAGATTGAAACGGCGCCCCTGTGCAAAATCCACCTGGTTGGTAGCCAGTGTAAATTCGCGGCCAATGGCGCTCCATATCTGTACGTCAATTTTTGGTCCGTAAAACGCCCCCTCATCCTGTACTTCTACAAAAGGTGTTCCTGATTCTATCAATACCTGGCGAACCATTTCTTCTGTTTCAAGCCATAATTCAGGTTCGTTAATGTATTTCTGTCCGAGTTTGGAAGGCTCGTGTAAACTCAGCCGCATCACGTATTTATCAATACCAAATATCTCAAAGTACTTCAGGTACATATCGTTCACCGCTTTAAACTCCTGGGCAAACTGTTCTTTGGTACAATAGATATGCGCATCGTTCATGTGCAGGCAACGCACACGCATCAGTCCGAATAATTCACCACTTTGTTCATAACGGTAACAGGTACCATATTCGGCCAAACGGTAAGGCAGGTCTTTATAGCTTTTTTGCTCGGCATCAAATATTTTATGGTGATGCGGGCAGTTCATCGCTTTCAGGTAATACTTGTTACCATCAAGTTCCATGGGTGGGAACATGCTATCCTGGTAATAAGGCAGGTGACCGCTGGTGATATATAGATTTTCTTTGGCGATATGCGGGGTAACCACGCGTTTATAGCCGGCGTCTTCTTCTGTTTCTTTTGCTAATTTTTCCAGTTCCTCAATGATGATACTGCCATTGGGCATCCATAAAATAAGGCCCGGGCCGATATCTTCATCCATGGTGAAGATGCTGAGTTCTTTACCCAGTTTGCGGTGATCGCGTTTTTTGGCTTCTTCCAGCATCAGCACATATTCATCCAGTTCTTTTTGATTGGGGAAGGTTACACCATATACACGGGTAAGCATTTTGTTCTTCTCGTCACCTTTCCAGTAGGCACCGGAAATACTGGTGAGTTTGATGGCTTTGATAAAGCCGGTATCAGGAATATGTGGCCCGCGGCAGAGGTCTGTAAATCCACCCTGAGAATAGAAAGTGATCTCTCCATCGTTCAGGTTCTGTAAGAGGTCCAGCTTGTATTCATCCCCTTTTTCAGCAAAATAAGCCACAGCTTCAGCCTTAGGCATTTCTTTGCGGATATAACGATTGCCCTGTTTGGCCAGTTCGTTCATTTTCTTTTCAAGGATCACCAGGTCTTCTTCAGTCATTTTCCTGTCGCCCAGGTCCATATCATAATAAAACCCTTTGTCCAGTGCAGGCCCTACCCAGAACTTAACACCGGGGTATAATGCTTCAACAGCCTCAGCCATTAAGTGAGCCGAAGAATGCCAGAAGGTATTTTGTCCTTCGGCGTCTGTCCATGTTAATAATTTTAAAGCCGCATCTGTGGTGATGGGACGTGTAGCATCCCATACCTGGCCGTTTACGCTGGCTGCCAATACCTTTCTGGCCAATCCTTCGCTGATTGATTTGGCGATATCTAATGCAGTACTGCCGGGCTCATACTGTCTTACTGCTCCATCCGGAAAACTAATATTGATCATGTTCTTGTAAATCACCCTTTTTATAGGAATGCAAAAGTAAAGAATCGGGAGCAGACTAAAACCAGTGAAACAGACTATTTAACGGCAAACCTTAACGGTTCTTTATCAAGGCGCACTGTATTGCCACCGTAGATTTGTGAAATGAGATTGAATTTAACCCTTTTCATTCTTTTATTGTTCAGTTTTACCGCAGATGCCCAGAAACTTACGGGAATCTGGCGGGGGTATTTCACTTCATCCCTTGGCACTTACCGGGATGGCGTAAGGGAAGAGCATTACAAATATGAAATTCAGGTAGATCAGCAATCAAATAACGGTGTAAAAGGGGTTACCTATTCCTATAAAACCACTGTTTTTTATGGCAAAGCTGAGATCAATGGCATTTATAACCCATCCACAAAAAGCCTGATCATCAAAGAGAATAAACTGGTTGATCTTAAAGTAGCCGATAATACGGAGCCATGCCTGATGACCTGTTATCTTGACTATACCAAAATAGGCAAACTGGAAGTGCTGGAAGGAACTTTTATTTCCATTAATGTAAAAGACAAAGGAGATTGCGGCAGTGGCAAAGTGTACCTGGAACGGGTTACTACTTCCGATTTTAAGAAAGAGGATTTTCTGGTTAAGAAAAAAACAATAGACCCTGCAAAGAATAAGAGCCAATCAAATCTTATTTCAAAACCCAATCAGCAGAAAAGCAATCAGTCGGGAACTAAAATACCTGCTGTACCACCCGTTAAAAAAGATAACCTGATCACGAAAGTGAATCCGCAAAAGCAGGCTACTGTTTCTCAACAGCCGAAACAGGGTGTGCCGAAAACCAATCCTGCGGCAGTAAAAAAGCAGGCCGAAAAAGGAACAGCCAAAAATAAACCAACCATCAGGAACGAGAAGAATGCAACGGTGACGCCGCCACGGGTGCCCGAGCCTTTGGTGAATTCAAAAAAGATGGAGGAAGGACAAACCCTGCAAACAGAAAATAATTCCAAAAAGATACAAATACCCAGGGTGTTGTTAGAGCGTGAGAATAATCTTGTAAAAGTGATCACAACCAGTGAGCAGGATATAGAAGTGGATTTGTATGATAATGGCACCATTGACAATGATACCATTTCTGTCTACCACAATAATGAGCAGGTGATCAGTAACGGGAGATTAAGCTATACACCCATTACATTTAAGATCAAATGCAGTAAAGCTGATAACCGTCACGAATTAGTTGTGGTTGCAGAGAACCTGGGCGATATCCCACCCAATACCGCATTGATGGTGATAAGGGCAGGGAATCTTAAAGAACGTTACGAGATATTCCTTGCTTCCAATGAACAACGGAATGCCAAGGTGGTCATTAATTATGTTCCAAAAGATTAATGTCTTTTACAATTTGATATTCCATGTTACCGACGGGATGATCGGGAATAACGAAACCTGTTTGGCTGTAACTTTCAACGTGCCTGCACTGGCGCTTCCTTCCTGATCATAATAAATGAAATACGGGTTCAGTCTGCTATACAGGTTGTAAATACTGAATACCCAGTTACTGGTATACTTCCTGTTTTTCTTAAGCTGCGGGGTGTAGGTGGCAGATATATCAAGGCGATGGTAAGACTTCATCCTGTAAGCATTGATACGGCTGTATTCCTGCGTTAACACACCACTCACAAAATAGAAACGTTCGGGCAGTGAAGTGGCATTTCCTGTACTGTAAACAAAGATGGAGGAGAGCTTCCATTTTTTATTCAGTTCATAACTGCCCACTATCGACAGATCATGCCTGCGGTCGTAACGGCTCGGATATTTCAGTCCGTTATTCAATGCCGGAAACTCGCGCCATGTCCAGCTAAGTGTATAGCCTACCCAGCCGGTCAAACGTCCTTTTACTTTATTAATAAACAGTTCGGTTCCGTAACTCCATCCCTTTCCAAAAACAAATTCTTCTTCAGGATCTTTCAAAGATGGTGTGTATCCTTCCCGGTATTCGATCTGGTTTTCCATGGTTTTGTAATAGGCTTCCAGCGAAGTCTCATACATCCCTTCATTAAAATTCTTAAAATAGCCCAACGCATACTGCCAGCTTATTTGGGGTTGCACACGGATAGTACTGGGCACCCACAGATCTGTAGGAAGTGTAGAACCCGCATTGGTAACAAGGTGGATGTACTGCAGGTTTCGGGTGATGGCTGCTTTGAAGGATTCATTATCATTGAGCGAATAACGAAGCGTGGCCCTTGGCTCAAAACCGCCATAGGATTTTACATTTTGACCCGGGCCATACACCGTACTGTCTGTTTTATTTCCATTGGCATCCCGCTTAAAATAAGTGTATCTGCCCACCTGCTGAAATACGCTGTAACGCAAACCTATGTTCAATTTCAGCTTATTGGTCAATTCCCAGTCGTCCTGAAAATAAAGGGCGTATTCCCTGGCAAATTTTCTGGTTGAGTTATTCGGATTAAACACAACACTATCCTGATCGCCGGTTAATATATTGGGAAGGAATGTATGATAGGTATACAGGGCACCGAACTTTAATTTATGCTCCGGAACAGGATAAAAATCCACATCTGTTTTTGCAGTGAGGTCTTTGATACCGGAAGACAGATTGATATGAAAACTGTTTTGCTTACCGTCGAGCGAAAATTTATAATCGTTATACACCAATGTTGTATTGGCAAACAGTTTCCTGTTAAAGATATGGTTCCAGCGCAGGGTAGCCGTTGAATTACCCCACGGTATTTCAGTATTGAAGGAACGTTTACTGTTCTTAAAATTGAATTTATCTCTTCCAAAATAGCCGCTCAGGTATAAGCGGTCGTTCTCAGAAAATTTGTAATTCATCTTTGCATTAAGATCATAAAAATAGTAGCCCGAGCCATAGTATTCGCTGCTTTTGCTGATGAAGGGTTTGGTCAGCGCATCAATATAGGTGCGCCTTGCAGAGATCATATACGATGCCTTATTCTTTTTTAAAGGGCCCTGTATTGAAAAGCGCGAGGCTATCAACCCGATACCTGCATCTATCTGCGTTTTGTTTTCATTGCCTTCTTTCATGGCAATATCTACCACAGAAGACAAGCGCCCACCATACTGTGCAGGCATGCCACCTTTGATAAGGCTCACATTTTTGATCGCATCGGAATTAAACACGGAGAAAAAACCAAAAAGGTGGCCCGTGTTATACACTACAGCATCGTCTAATAAAATCAGGTTCTGGTCGGGGCCGCCACCGCGAACATAAAATCCGGCATTACCCTCACCCCCATTACGGATACCCGGAAGTAATTGCAATGTTTTTAAAATATCTACTTCACCTAAAAATGCAGGTAATGTTTTGGCGGTATTGACACTCAGCTCAAATTTACCCATCTGAGCATTCTTCACGTTGTTATCACGTTTTCTGCCAACCACCGTAACATTTCCAAGTGTGAATGAATTGGGCACCAGCAGAATATTCTGTTGCATGTTTTCACCTAACTCAATCGTTAGCTCTTTGGCCTGGTAACCTACAAATGAGCACAATACGTTATAGCTGCCTTTCGCAAGCGTGATAGAGAAAAAGCCGTATTGATTGCTGATGATACCTTTGCCTACAGAGCGAACACTAAGGTTAGCGCCGATCAGGGTTTCTCCGCTAAGTGAGTCTTTGATATAGCCGTTCCAGGTAAACTTGTCCTGTGCCAGCAATGAGTGAGAAAGCAGGCAGATTATGCCAAATAAAAATAATTTCCTCATAAATATCACATAAAAAACCTTCAGCAGGGTTGACTGAAGGTTGTAAAATAGTATCGTTATTGTTTCGGCCTGAAGTCAATTGAGTCCTTTACTTCCCCGCAGTTGAGCATTTTTTTAGGGATGTAAGGATTTTTTATTTCTGATGAATTACTCAGCCAATTGGCTCCCTGGTCGCCAAAGGCCATCGGGCAATAATTGTGATAGATAACTGCCCTGTCGTATTGAACAGTTCTGATAAGATCGTATAACTGGTCTCCCACCAACTGAAAAGACTTGCGTTTTCCTTCCAATCCTGTCTCGCCCAATAACCCTTTCAATTCAGCGCTGATACCAAGTGTGTAGGTCTGTGCGGTGGCTACCACATTACTGTCGGCATTCAGTTCATGGAGTTTCAGGCTATCTGCAGAAACCACCAGATTTCGGGCCGATTGGTTGATCAAAGAGTCTTTTTCTGCTATAAAATTGTCTTTTAATATATAATAATCGGAAAGCATCTTCTCAAAAGACAGGTTAAATGCCTCTGAATTGGCACTTTTTGCCAGGGGGCCAAGGGGCTTCTGTTCCTCTGTTTTGGCCTTCTCATCATGGGTTCCACAGGAAACTAACGCTATCAACACCCCATAGATCAATAAACGTTTCATATAAAAATTTTGTTGTAAAATTAAAGCAAATAGAATTGGGAGCAGTTTGCATTTACCTTTGCCGCCCTAAATAGTTGTTAATAGATGTTGATAGGATTACAAAATGTTACGTTTGAGTTTGGTGCCCGGGTTATTGTAGAAGACGCCACCTGGCATATACAGCCCGGCGACAGGATTGGTTTGGTGGGCTATAACGGCACCGGCAAATCAACCCTGCTCAAGGTTTTGGTGGGTGAATACACACCTTCTAAAGGAAGTGTGGAAAAAAGCAAGGAAACCACTATCGGCTACCTGCACCAGGATCTGCTGAGTTTTGATACCAACGAAAATATTACCGAAGTAGCCCTTAGCGCTTTTGAAAGGATTCGGGAACTGGAAAAAGAAATTGAAACGCTGGGACACGAACTGGAGAAAGATTCAGAAAATGAAACCCTGCTGATCAAGTATACAGACGCATTGCATGAGCTGGATGTGCTGGACGGGTACAATATCCACCACAAAGCGGAGGAAGTATTGCATGGGTTGGGCTTTAGTAATGAAGACCTGGCCAGACCCTATAAAGAATTCAGCGGAGGCTGGCGTATGCGTGTGTTACTGGCAAAAATGATCCTGCAGCAACCGGATGTATTGTTGATGGACGAACCTACTAACCACCTTGACCTTCCATCTATCGAATGGCTGGAAAAATACCTGCTGCATTATAAAGGCAGTGTGGTAATTGTGAGTCACGATAAATTCTTTTTAAACCGGATGGTGAATAAGATCGTGGAACTGTACCAGCAGCAATTACATATTTATACGGGTGATTATGAATTTTATGAGCAGGAGAAGATGATCCGTATTGATATGCAGCAAAAAGCTTACGAAAACCAACAGGATTATATACGCCAGCAGGAACGGTTTATAGAACGCTTTAAAGCCAAGGCCAGCAAGGCTGCACAGGCACAAAGTGTACAGAAACGCCTGGATAAGATAGATAAAATTGAAGATGTTAAATTAGAAAGGCCCGACCTGCGTATCAATTTCCAGTTGGAAAAAGTACCGGGTAAAGTGCTGGTACATTTAAAAGATGTAAGCAAGCATTTTGGTAAAATAAATATTGTGGATGGCGCTGTAGCGGAAATAGAGCGTGGCGATAAAATTGCACTGATTGGCGCCAACGGCAAAGGTAAATCTACTGTTTTGAGGATGATAGCCGGAACAGAGCCATTTACCGGCGAACGGGTTTGGGGACACAATGTAGAAGAAAGTTTTTACGCGCAGCACCAGTTGGAAGCGCTCACCATGAGCAATACCATATTGGAAGAGTTGCAGCAATGCGGCAGTAAAAAAACAGATGTGGAACTACGCGCCTTACTGGGCTCATTCCTGTTTAGCGGAGATGATGTTGAGAAAAGAATCAAAGTATTAAGCGGAGGAGAAAAAGCAAGGGTGGCACTGGCCAAAACCATTGTGAGCAAAGCCAATTTCCTCATTCTTGATGAACCTACCAACCACCTTGATATGCACTCGGTAGAGTTGTTGGCCGATGCATTGAACAAATATGAAGGCAGTACGATTCTGGTAAGTCACGACCGTTATTTCATTTCAAAAACCGCCAACAAAATATGGGAGATCGTAGACCATAAGATCAAAGAGTTTAAAGGCAGTTACCAGGAATGGGTTGACTGGAATGAGCGGATGGCGAAAATTGCTGCCGAAAAACAAAAGCTGGGTTATACCGATGAAAAAATACCGGCACAACCGGTAGTGAATAATCAGCAACCGACTACCAAACCGGCTAATTCAACTAATGCCGCCGGCAAAGAACCTGCAAAGCCTGCTAATAATACGATCAATAAAGAACTTCAGAAAGAGTTACAAAAAGAGCAGCGCAGGCTTAACAACCTGGAAACCCAGTTAACAAAAGCCAAAGAAGAACAACAAACGCTTGAAGCTGCTTTAGGTGACCCGGCCAATTATGCCGACAGGGACAAATTTGTTTCAATTGAAGATGCCTACAAAAAAGCCAAACAAAACCGCGAAGCTTTAGACAAAGAATATGAAGTTGTTTTTGAAAAAGTGATGGAACTGGAATCGCAATTCAATTAGTCCGCCCGGCAGGTGCTAATTTCTACTCCATAGATAAAAAAATATCCCCTCCCGGCTATGCCGGGAGGGGTAACAAGTTGGGATGGGTTTGGGTGGGTTGCAGTTAACTAATCATCACCGCCTTTACAAAATCACTCACTAAATAGCTGATCAATTTACCCGTACTGCCATTCATTCTTCCGTCAGATAACTGAACAGCGCCCTCACTGATGTGGAGATAAGCCGTTTTACTGTCGGCCGCTGCAAAGCTGATGTATTGCCGGGCATGATTGGTTGTAATCCCCACGGGGCTTGAGGCGCTGCTTAAAGCATTCTCAACAACATCCAGGTCGAGCTCAATGCCGCAAATGGTATCATCGGTAAATGTAGTGGCATAACCTACTGCCTGCAGGAACGTTCTTTTTTCATGAACGAAAATATCTTCATAGGTAATGCAATCAATAAATGGGTTGTTCACCATATCAAGCCAAACATTCTGTGGTAAATAGTTTTCATGCAGTCCAACCACAAAATATTTTTCCAGGTAACCATCTGCTTCCGCGTAGCTAAAACCATTGCCGCTATGCCTGCCTTCCATCGGCCTGAAATCGGCATGCGCATCTAAATTGATGGCATTGATCTGTGCAATAGGTATCACACCGGCTTTATAAAAGCCTTTGGCCGCGCCTTTAATGCAGGGGTAAGAATTATTATGCCCGCCGCCAATCACGATCGGTATTTTTTTATTCTGGGTGATGATATGGATCAATTGCTCCACCTCATCATCAATCGTATTCACAGCATGGCGGTAGGCCGCTAATCTTTCATCAAAATCATGCGCGTTTGATTCAATCAGTTTTTCAATGTCTGAAAAATCAAAATGCCCCAGCAATAAAATATTACCGCCCTCTAAAAAATCATTGCTCTGGATATTGAGAAAAGAATGCAGAAAAGCCAGCCACGCAGAATCCGTTCCTCCTATTCCCATATTGGCTTTTACGCCAATATCTTCCGGAATACCCAATAACACAAAGGCCGCAGAAGATTGCTGCAAAGATGCTTCCAGCGCATTGGGATCGGCTATCACCTGTAGCCGCTCGCCAAGTTTGGTTTCAAAACGGCGGATACGGGTAAGGGATAATACATCGCGTTTGTCATAAAATTTAAAATGACTCATATGGCTGTATTTAACTGAGAATAAAGGGTGCTGAATACAATCAGCAACTCACTTCATAAATATACTTAAATAACAACACCATTAATCATCACTTTCTCAATAAGATTTGATCCAAAAGCATAGGGCAGGTAGGCAAGAGATGGGATGGGTTTGGTAAAAATGAGGTTGGCCCTTTTGCCGGGTGTAATACTACCCAACTCCTCTCCCAAGCCCATTGCATAAGCCCCGTTGATGGTAGCTGCATTAATGGCTTCTTCAGGGAGCATCTTCATTTGAATGCAGCTTAAGGATACGATGAGGTTCATATTACCACTAGGGCATGATCCCGGGTTACAATCAGACGCCAGTGCAATGGCACAACCAGCATTCAGCAAGTCCCGGGCAGGCTGGAATGGCATACGAAGGAAAAAAGCAGCGCCTGGCAACAAAGTGCCGATGGTTTTTGAAGCTGCCAGGCGATGAATGGCATCATCATCCATCGTTTCCAAATGATCTACCGACAAAGCCCCCAATTTAACCCCAACCTGCGTTCCGCCTGAAGCATGTAATTGATTGGCATGAATTTTGGGGACGAGTCCGGATTGTATGCCTGCACGGCAGATGGTTTCTGTTTCTTCAGGACTAAAAAATCCTTCTTCGCAAAACACATCAATATAATCGGCCAGTTGCTCAGCAGCAATTACCGGTAACATGTCGTTGATGATGCGATCAATATAACCCTGGTGATTGTCTTTAAATTCAGGTGGGTAAGTATGCGCCCCCAGAAAACTTGCTTTAACCGGGACGGGTGATTTTTCTTTTAATTGTTTGATCACGCGCAGCATCTTCAACTCTCCTTCTACTGTTAATCCATACCCGCTTTTGATCTCGATGGCGCCTGTACCCAGCCGCATCAATTCCTGTAGGCGTTGCCAGGCCTGATCAAACAATACATCTTCAGGTGTCTCGTTCAGTTTTTTGGCAGAATTCAGTATGCCACCGCCTTTGGCTGCAATCTCAGCATAGCTCAATCCCTTCAGTTTATCAACAAATTCTTCTTCCCTGCTTCCTGCAAAAACCAAATGGGTATGACTATCGCACCAGCAGGGTAAGACAGTAGCGCCTTTCGCATCCAGTATCTCCGCATTCATTGCCAATTCACCATTCACCATTGCCTCCATTGCCTCCATCTCCCCATATTCCCTGATCAACCCATTCTCTATCCGCAAAAATGCATTTTGGATAACAGGCAGTTCAGCGAGTTCTTTTCCGCGAAGCAGTTTGCTTACTTTGCGAACATTTACAAGCTGGTGTATATTGGTGATCAACAGATTCATACAGGAAAATTAGACAGATTCTGATTGCCAGACAACAAGAGTTTGGAGTTTGGAGTTTGGAGTTTGGAGTTTGGTTGATAAATCAACCCCAAACTCCAAACCCCAAACCCCAAACCGCGAAGCCCCCCATTAAAAGGAAAGTTGTAATTTGCATAAAGTATCATGAACCATTGTTCCACGATAGTATTTTTAACCGCACATTTTGCATGGATGTACCGTGGATTAAATTCTATGCCCGATCATTGAGTGGCCGATAGTTTGCTGTTTTAGCAGGTTGTTTTTTATCATTACGAATTTCTCATTCAATACATATTGCATGGAAACCAAATTATCTGTGACCTCGGAAATAGGCACATTAAAACGTTTGCTGGTGCACAGTCCCGACAGCGGATTGGGCAAGGTTGTTCCTTCAAAAGCGCAGGACTGGTTATTTGAAGATATTGTGCACCTTGAAACCATCCGCAGGAATGAATATGATTATTACACCAAGATCCTTCTTTATTTTCTGGACCCATCCAAAATAAAAGGCAGACTTTCGGCCATCGATTCAAAAGAAGCCAACCGCAATTTTTATAAGCCTGATAAAAAAGAATTCTTCTGTTCCGACAAGGTCATCGAATTGCAATGGCTGCTTGCCCAGGTGCTGGAGGATAAAGAACTCCATGCCAAACTGGTTGCCTCTGTTTGTGCTATTGAAGGATGCACTTATCAAACACAGAATGAGTTGCAGTTATACACGCCTGTTCAACTGGCGAAAACATTTATATCGGGTACGGCCAATAATTCAGAATTACTATTTGCCCCCATACCCAATTTTATTTTTACAAGGGATATCGGCATCACCATTAAAGACCATGTGCTATTGAATAAACCTGCAAAAAAAGCCCGGACACGGGAGGCTTTGCTGGCAAAGTATATTTTCTTTCACCATCCATTGTTTGCCGATTACAGGAATAATATTATTGAACTGGCCGAATCGCACCACAGTTTTTTAATTCCAAAAGAAGAAGACGAAAGAAAAGTTACACTGGAAGGTGGCGATATTATGGTAGTAAGCGATAAACACCTGCTGGTTGGTGTAAGTGAGCGAACTTCTTCGGAAGCTGCGGTGCGTATTACCAACATTATGTTTGAAAAGAACCTGATGGAAAAGGTGACCATTATACGCATCCCCAGAAAAAGGGATTATATGCATATTGATACCATTTTTACCCAGGTAAAAAGAGATGTATGGGTAATGCTGGGTAATTTCTCCAGAAAAGCGGTCAAGCACGAAGATGAAAATGCTATTGAACGGATACTGGAGATCAAAAAAGAAGATAAGATCAAGATATTACAGTTTCACAAAAACGATCCGGATAATCCCGTTTCATTTGAAAGCCTGGAAGATCTTTTGGTTGATATCAGCAAAAATGATCTGAAATGTGTGGATGAAGTAAAGATCCTGTTTTCAGGAAATAATGAGTTTCCTTACAATGCACGGGAACAGTGGACAGACTCCTGTAACCTGCTGGCTTTAAAAGAAGGCGTGGTATTAGGTTACGACAGGAATGATAAAACAACTGAGGCATTCAGAAATGCAGGTTTTACCATTATTCATGTAAAAGATCTGTTAGACCAGTTGGAAAAAGGAACTGTAACCGTAGATTCGATCAGAGATACAATGATCCTGATGCCTTCTGCTGAATTATCAAGAGCAAGAGGCGGTTTCCATTGTATGAGTATGCCGCTATGGCGCGAGCCCATTGGCAGGTAATCAGCAATAAGCTAATCAGTATTACCAAAAACTGAAAAAATGCAACACACTTCACACCTGTTAATGGTCAAACCCGTAAAGTTTGATTTTAATGCAGAAACAGCAGTCAATAATAGTTTCCAGGCAAGATCAACCGATGGAAATATTCAGCAAAAAGCAGTGAAAGAATTTGAAACTTTCATCAATACACTCAGAAAACAGTTGATTGATGTAACGGTGATTGACGACACACCAGACCCCTTCACACCCGATTCTATTTTCCCCAATAACTGGATCTCCTTTCACGAAAACGGAACCGTGGTCCTCTACCCTATGTTTGCCTCAAACCGGAGGCTGGAAAGAAAACAGCATGTGTTGGATGAGATACACCAGAAATTCAACATCGATCAGATCATAGACCTCACCGGTCACGAAGACGCAAACGCTTTTCTTGAAGGAACCGGCAGCATGGTGCTCGACAGGGAAAATAAAATAGCTTATGCCTGTTTATCGCCCCGCACGGATAAAACGGTATTAAAAGCTTTCTGCGATCAAATGGGTTACAGGCCTGTAAGCTTTACCGCCGTTGATTCGGATGATCAGCCTATTTACCATACCAATGTAATGATGTGCGTAGCTGATCAATATGCGGTGATCTGCGTGGATAGCATCCCCGATCAAACAGAAAGAGAAATGGTGATCCATAGTATCGAACAAACCGGAAAACAACTCATTGAAATCACCTATGATCAAATGAATCATTTTGCGGGAAATATGTTGCAGGTGCATAATAAAGCCGGACAGAAATTCCTGGTGATGTCTACACAGGCCTATCAAAGCCTTAACAGCAGGCAGAAAGAAGCATTAGCGCATTTCAATCCTATCATCCATACAGACATTACAACTATTGAAACAAACGGAGGAGGCAGTGCGCGGTGCATGATGGCCGAAGTATTTCTGACACCGGCATTCGTTTTATAATGATTGCCAGATCACCGCTGTTCTGAAGAATTAATTTCACCATAGCCCTGTCTGACAACCCACCCTTCTCTAATGGAGTGGGTTTCAATAAGAGAAAAACAAAGAAAAAGAGAGTTGAGAAAGTGCATCAGTTCTTCTTTCCTTCGTTTATCTCTTATTGAAATAATTCGCCAATTCATTCCATTGCCAATCACCGAACACTTGTTGTTACCAAAGCACTACTAAAAGTCAGCGCCACACCTTCGGCAAACGATACGGGTGCATAATCCAGCTCCCGTATTGCTTTCTCAATTTGCAAACCCGACCTTTTGGCCCGTACAACAGTTTCGGGGAAGGTATCCGCCGTTACAGGTTCAATCAATGATGCATCCAGTTTAAGAATATCGGCAACTGTTAAAGCCATATTAAAAGGAGAGATCAGGTCTTTGCCCGCGAGATGATAGGCTCCTTGCGCTTTTTTGTTGATGATGGCATAAATCCCCTTGCAAATATCCTCCACATAAGTGGGGGTACGAAGCTGGTCAGTAACCACTTTTATTGATTTGCCCTGTTCCAGGTTCTGTTTTACCCAATGCAGAAAACTTGGCCGCATCCCCGTCAATACTTTTCCATAAATAAATACCGGGCGTATAATGTTGTAACTCAGTCCACTACCCTTTACTAATTGTTCTGCCTTCCATTTGCTTTCACCATAAAAATTCAAAGGATTGGCTTCAGCGTCTTCTTTGTGCGGCCCGTTTTCGCCAAAAATAAAATCTGTAGAAACATACATAAAATGAGCACTGTATTCTGACGCCAATTGTAGCAACTGCCCGGTAACTTCTACATTATTTAGCAGGCATAACGCTTTGTTGGCATGACATTCATCCGGTTTACTCATTGCGGCTGTATGCACTACCACAGCAGGTTTGAAGGTTGAAAAAACAGTTTTCAGTTTACTAACATTAGTTAGTTCGATATCGTAAAAAATAATATTCTTTTTTTCGGGCATCTTTCGCTCCCCTCTTGAAACAGCAATAACCTGAAACCCGTTATTGGCAAGGAAAACAGACAAATGCTGACCTAAAAATCCGTTGGCGCCCGTTACTAAAATGTTCATTTTACAATTGTACGAAAAATACAATGTAACATCAGAACTTGGCATTTACTTTCAAATGCTTAATTTTGGAACTCCGTGTAGTTGATACACACAGCTTTATGATATGATTGCCGTTAATATTTCATCGCACTAAAGAGGAATTACAAATTACAATGTCTGCAAAACAAGTAACAAAAATTGGTGTACTTACTTCCGGGGGAGACTCACCGGGTATGAACGCCGCAGTAAGGGCTGTAGTAAGAACCGGTCTGTATCATGGACTGGAAGTTTTCGGGATCATGCGGGGATACAGCGGTATGATTGACGATGATATCTTCCAGATGAATTCACGTTCAGTTGCCAATATTATCCAGCGTGGTGGCACCATCCTGAAAACAGCGCGTAGTAAAGAATTTTTTGAACACGAGGGCCGCAAAAAAGCGTATGAAAACCTGAAGAAACACGGAATTGATTCTTTAGTGATCATTGGTGGTGACGGTAGTTTCAGAGGCGCCCAAAAATTCAGTAATGAATTTGATATCCCATGTATCGGTTTGCCCGGTACGATTGATAAGGATATTGCCGGAAGTGATTTCACTATTGGCTTTGATACCGCAGTTAACACAGCGGTTGAAGCAATTGATAAGATCCGGGATACTGCCGATGCGCATGACCGTTTATTTATTGTAGAAGTAATGGGCAGGGATGCCGGTTATATCGCACTGCACAGTGGCATTGCCACAGGCGCCGAAAATATCCTGATACCGGAAACCAAAACCGATATTGAAGAACTGATCACCTCACTCACAGAAAAAGAGAAAAGGAAAAAATTAGTAAACCTTATTGTTGTAGCTGAAGGAGATGAATTTGGCGGTGCCAATGAAATTGCTGCTATCGTAAAACCAAGGTTACCACAGGCTGATATACGTGTTTGTATTCTCGGGCATATTCAGCGTGGTGGCGCGCCAAGCTGTTTAGACAGGCTCATCGCCAGCCGTATGGGCTACCATGCAGTTGAATGTTTATTGAATGGCAAACACAATGTAATGGTAGGTATACTGAACAATAAATTACATTATACCCCATTAGACAATGCGGTGAAAGCAAAACAAAAAATACCTGACGACTGGTTTAAGATTGTAAAGATCCTTGCCAGTTAATTTGTATTATCTGATTACTAACGATTAAATAACTAAACCCCTAAAATGTCGAAAAATCTTGATAAATACCTGCACAAGGAAATGGATAAAGAAGCCGGTGTTGCCCACCTGGATCACCGCACTAAAATAGTAGCAACAGTTGGCCCGGCTTGTGATACGTATGACAAATTACTGGAACTGGTAAAAGCAGGTGTAAACGTTTTCCGTTTAAACTTCTCTCACGGCAGTCATGAAGACAAACTCAAGATCATTGAGCATATCCGCAATATCAATATAACTGAACCTTATAATATTTCAATACTTGCCGATCTGCAGGGGCCTAAACTACGCGTGGGTGAAATTCAGAATAATGCACTGGATGTAAAGGCCGGAGATATCCTGACACTTACAAACGAGAAATGCATCGGCACACTGGAAAAAATTTATGTTTCGTATCCAAACCTTGCCGGAGATGTGGTGATGGGTAATACCATTATGATTGATGATGGTAAAATTGAAGTAAAAGTTGTTGGAATAGAAAAGAATGGCGATGTAAAAGTACAGGTAACATTAGGTGGTATTCTTTCTTCTAAAAAAGGACTCAATCTGCCCGATACCAAGATCTCATTGCCTGCTTTAACTGATAAAGACCTTGCAGACCTCGAATTTATTATAGCGCAGGAATGTGATTGGGTAGCTTTAAGCTTTGTGCGCAGTGTAAACGATATCGTGATTCTGAGAAGCAAGCTCACAGAAAAGAAAAGCAAAACCAAGATCATTGCTAAAATTGAAAAGCCGGAAGCGCTTGTCAATATCCGCGATATCATTCTGGAAAGTGATGGTATCATGGTGGCCCGTGGAGACCTTGGGGTTGAATTGCCTGTTGAGCAGATCCCATTGATCCAGAAAGAACTGATCCGTAAATGTATCCATCGTGCCAAACCCGTTATTGTGGCAACACAAATGATGGAGAGTATGATAGACAGGGTAAAACCAAACAGAAGTGAGATCACAGACGTGGCCAATGCTGTACTGGAAGGTGCTGATGCCGTAATGCTTAGTGGAGAAACAGCTACCGGCCAACACCCTGCCTTAGTGGTACAAACCATGCGAAAGATCATTGCAGAAGTAGAGAAGAAAGAATATCGCTACGATCGTGAAGAAGACCTGAAACCGCAACCGCACTCTCCTTCTTTCCATAGCGATGCCATCTGTTACAACGCCTGTAAAATAGCTACTGATGTAGATGCCAAAGCATTAATAGGTATGACACAAAGCGGTTATACTGCATTTATGCTCAGCAGCTACCGCCCGCGCTCTCCTTTGTTTATCTTTACAAAAGAAGAAAAACTGGTGAACCAGCTTAGTCTTAGCTGGGGCGTACGTGCCTTTTATTATGCAGAAGAAGACAGCCTGGATGACATCATCACCGATCAGATAGATATCCTCAAAGAAAGGGGCTTCATCAACTCCGGCGATGTAGTGGTGAATACAGGAAGCACACCGGTAGATCAGCACTTACCAACCAACATTATCAAGCTTACCAAAGTAGAATAGCTAAGAAAAGAACCGAAGAAGATTCCTCCCCAAAAGAGGAATCTTTTTTATTTTCAGTGTACTAAAACTATCTTATGAAAAACATTGTTGGGTTTATCCTCATTTTATTTCCCTTTACAGTTTTTTCGCAGAATGCTGATTCAGCATGGATCTTAAATAACTACACCAAAAAAGAAGTGTATATCCCCATGCGTGATGGGGTGAAACTATTTACCGTTATTTATGCGCCAAAAGACAATACAGAGAAACACCCGGTATTAATTACCCGCACCCCCTACTCCTGCTCGCCGTATGGAGAAGGAAAATTTGCTTCCATCTGGTATAGCCCGCGTAAATATTTTCTGAAAGAGAATTATATCTATGTGCAACAGGATGTACGCGGACGCTGGATGAGCGAAGGAAATTTTGTTGATGTTCGTCCATACAATCCCAACAAAAAATCCAACACTGATATTGATGAGGCCAGTGATGCATATGATACTATTGACTGGCTGGTAAAAAATACTGAGAACAACAATAATAAAGTGGGTGTATTTGGCACTTCTTACCCCGGCTTTTATGCAGCCATGGCCGCTTTAAGCAATCACCCATCCTTACTGGCAGTTAGTCCGCAGGCGCCTGTAACAGACTGGTTTATTGGCGATGATTTCCATCATAACGGTGCGTTTATGATGATGGATGCTTTTGACTTTTATTCCAGCTTCGGCAAACCAAGGCCTCAGCCCACTACAAAAGGCGCAGCAGGTTTTGATTTTCCTGTAAAAGACAACTATGAATTCTTTTTGAGAAATGGTTCCTTACCTGATCTCACAAAAATCATGGGCGATAGTATCGCTTTCTGGAAAGACCTGATGACTCACCCTGTATATGACAATTGGTGGAAAGCGAGAAACGACCGCAATTTTGTACAGAATATCTCTTCCAATATTGCCACATTGGTGGTTGGTGGATTATTTGATGCAGAAGATTGTTTTGGTGCATGGAACCTGTACCAGGCAATTGAAAACAAAACAAAGAATACAAACAAACTGGTAATGGGGCCGTGGCATCATGGCCAATGGGGCCGGTTTGATGGCAGCTATCTTGGCAATATCAAATTCGACAGCAATACCAGCCAGTGGTTTGGGCAGAATATTGAACTGCCTTTCTTTAATTTTTACCTGAAAGGCAAAGGCTCTGCAGATAATATTAAAGAAGCAACCATTTTCTTCAGCGGCAGTAATGAATGGAAACATTTACCAAAATGGCCGGTGGATAATATGCAGATGCAACCCATTTATCTGCAAAGCAACGGTGCAATAAGTTTCCACGAAAATAAAACGCCACAGTTACCTGCCTATTCTGGTTACACCAGCGATCCCGCCAAACCGGTTCCTTATACAGAAGATGTTCATTTAGAAAGAACAAGGGAATATATGCTGGATGATCAGCGCTTTGCTGCAAGAAGGCCGGATGTATTGGTATTCCAGACAGATGTATTAAAAGAAGACCTCACACTCGGCGGCCCTGTTGTGGCTGATCTGCTGGTTAGTGTTTCATCAACCGATGCTGATTTTGTAGTTAAGCTGATCGATGTTTTTCCTGATGATTTCTCTTACGACAAACCAGTAAATAATAATTACCCGATGAGCGGTTACCAGATGTTGGTACGCGGAGAAGTGATGCGTGGTAAATTCCGTAACAGTTTTGAAAAACCTGAACCCTTTGTTCCCAATAAACCAACACAGGTAAAATATACCTTACCTGATATCGCACACACATTCAAAAAAGGGCACCGTTTGATGGTGCAGGTGCAAAGCAGTTGGTTTCCGCTGGTTGACAGGAATCCGCAAATATTTACTGATATCTATCACGCCAAAAAATCAGATTTCAGAAAAGCAGACATCCGCATTTATCACAATGCCTCAAAACTCATTTTGCCTATTATTAAATAACCAACAACCCCCAACAACTGAAGTATGAAAACCAAATTGCTTGCCATCGCTTTTCTTTTCACAGTTTCGGTTCAGGCCCAGGAAATCAATATCATTCCAAAGCCATCTAAACTCGAAACACAAACGGGTAATTTTACCGTTACTGCCAATACACCGATTGTTTTGGCAGGAACAGGACTGGAAACATCTGCCAGGTTCCTGAATGATTACCTGCAGAAATTTTACGGATTTCAATTAAAAGTTTCCAAAGGCTCATCCGCCAAAAATGCTATTGTACTTGGCTATGAGAAAATGAATCACCCCATTCCCGGCGCATACAAAATGCATGTTAACAGCAAAGGTGTGCAGATAGCGGGCGATGGCGCCACCGGTACTTTTTATGGTGTACAGTCGCTCATTCAATTATTCCCAACAGAAAAGGCTCATACTTTTTCGCTGCCGTTTGTGGCTATTGAAGACAAACCCCGTTTTGCCTACCGCGGCATGCACCTGGATGTTGGCCGGCATTTTTTTGACGCAGCTTATGTAAAAAAGTTCATCGATTTTATTGCCATGCATAAGATGAATACGTTTCACTGGCATTTAACAGAAGACCAGGGCTGGCGTATTGAGATCAAAAAATATCCAAAGCTTACGCAGGTTGGCGCTGTCCGGAATGGTACCATCATCGGTCATCACCCGGGCAAAGGAAATGATAACACCAAAGTTGGCGGATACTACACACAGGAACAGATCAAAGACATAGTAAAATATGCCAATGACCGTTTCATTACCATTGTGCCTGAGATAGAATTACCCGGCCATGCCTCTGCTGCAATTGCTGCTTATCCGCAATTAAGCTGTTTTCCTGATGAGCCTACCAAACATGCACCACGTGTAACATGGAGCGGCGACAGTACCGGCAAACAGGTTCAGCAAAGCTGGGGCATTTACCCTGATGTATTCTGCCCGAGTGAATACACTTTTACATTTATTGAAGGTGTAATGGACGAAGTGATCAGCCTGTTCCCCGGAAAATTTATTCATATAGGTGGTGATGAGTGCCCCAAAGAAAGCTGGAAACGTTCTGCTTTTTGTCAGCAACTCATCAAAGACAAAAACCTGAAAGATGAACACGGACTGCAGAGTTATTTTATTCAACGCGTTGAAAAATACCTGAACAGCAAAGGCCGCCAGATTATTGGATGGGATGAGATACTGGAAGGCGGACTGGCACCCAACGCTACAGTGATGAGCTGGCGCGGAGAAAAAGGAGGCATTGAAGCGGCCAAACAAAAACATAATGTGATCATGACACCTACAGGATGGGTTTATTTTGATTATGCACAATCCAAAAAAGAAGATTCACTGGTAATTGGTGGCTACCTGCCGGTACAGAAAGTATACGGTTATGAACCCATACCAAAAGAACTGGCTAAAGAAGAAGAAAAATATGTTTTAGGTGCACAGGCCAATGTGTGGACAGAATACATGGCAACACCATCAAAACTGGAATACATGATTTTTCCAAGAATGACTGCGTTGAGCGAAGTATTATGGAGCCCGAAAGAAACAAGGGACTGGAGTGATTTTGAAAAAAGATTACAGTCACAGATCAAACGCTATAAACAGTGGGGCGTGAGCTACAGCAATGCTTATCAGGATCCTGCGAATAAATAATTTTTTAAGTGCCCTATGCATACAGTTAACACAATCCGGTTGTGTTAACCGTACACATAGTTATCAATATTTTAACCCATTTATACAAAGAGCCATTATTTTTGTACAAAAATAAAATCGTCTTCTACCATGGTTGATTCTTTAGAAAAAGTTCCGGTAAAAATATTTCCCAGTGCCAAAACAGGTTCAAAATTTGTTGCAGAAGAAATTGCCAAACTCATCCGCGAAAAAAGTAGCAAAGGTGAAAAAACGGTGTTGGGAATGGCTACCGGTTCCACTCCTATTCACCTGTATGCCGAACTGGTTCGCATGCATCGTGAAGAAGGATTGAGTTTTAAAAATGTGATCACTTTTAATCTTGATGAATATTTCCCGATAGAAAAAGAAGCGTTCCAAAGTTACTGGAACTTTATGCACCGTCACCTCTTTAATCATATCGATATTGATCCCGCCAATGTTCACCTGCCTAATGGAAACTGGCCCAAAAACGAGATCAAAAAATATTGTGCAGAATATGAGAACGAAGTTGAAAAAGCAGGTGGTATCGATCTCCAGATCCTGGGTATTGGTTTAAACGGTCATATTGGTTTTAATGAACCCGGCTCCAGTATCTTTTCCAAAACAAGATTGGTTAACCTTGACAATACAACCCGTATGGCCAATGCATACGAGTTCCAGAATATATCCAAAGTGCCAAGGTTGGCGGTTACCATGGGTATCAGCGATATTTTAAAAGCAAAACGCATCATACTGATGGGCTGGGGTCCGAAAGCAGCCATCGTGGCAAAAGCTGTTGAAGGACATGTTACCGAACAAATACCTGCAAGCATATTGCAACAGCACAACGATTGCACATTTGTGGTAGATGAAATGGCTGCAGCCGAACTCACCCGCATCAAATCACCATGGCTTACCGGCGAATGTATCTGGACAACCCAAATGATCAAAAGAGCCGTGATATACATGGCCCTCAAACTGAACAAATCAATCTTAAGTCTGACACCAAACGATTACCTCGAAAATGGTCTGTCTGATTTATTAGTTGAAAAAGGTGATGCCTATGAAATAAACCTGCAGGTATTTTATCTGCTGCGCGATACCATTACCGGCTGGCCCGGCGGTAAACCCAATGTTGTTTTACCGGAACATCCCGAAAGAAGTGAACCGCATCCTAAACGCTGCGTGATCTTCTCTCCTCACCCGGATGATGATATCATCAGCATGGGCGGCACTTTTATGCGTTTACACGATCAGGGGCATGAGGTGCATGTAGCCTATCAAACAAGCGGAAATATTGCTGTTGCAGATGAGTTCGTAACCCGCTTCATCGATTTTGCTGTAGGGTTTGAAGAAATGTTTGGCATTGATAACAATAAGAGCCAGCACATATTAAGCTCTGCCCGCACCTACATTGCAACAAAAAAGAAGAACCAACCGGACACCGATGAAATACGCGCTATTAAAGGATTGATCAGGAGATGCGAAGCTACGGCAACCTGCAGATATGTAGGCCTTACCGAAGACCGTTGTCATTTCATGAACCTGCCTTTCTATGAAACCGGCGCCATTGATAAAAAACCGATGGGTGAAGAAGATGTGTTGATCACGATGGAACTCCTGAGAAAATTAAAACCTCACCAGATCTTTTGTGCAGGCGATCTTGCCGATCCGCACGGCACACATAAAGTTTGCCTGGAAATTATTTTTGAAAGCATGCGCAGGTTAAAAGCTGCCGGAGATACATGGATCAAAGATTGTTGGGTATGGCTGTATAAAGGCGCATGGCAGGAATGGGATATCGCAGAAATTGAAATGGCCGTTCCCATGAGCCCTGAGCAGGTAATGAAAAAACGCTTTGGTATATTTATTCACCAGTCGCAAAAAGATATGGTTCCATTCCAGGGAGCAGACAGCCGCGAGTTCTGGCAGCGCGCCGAAGACAGGAATGCCAATACTGCTAACTTATATGCAGAATTGGGTATGACCAAGTATGCAGCCATGGAGGCATTTGTAAGATGGCATTATTAAAGACAGAGTAGTTATTTTTGAACGATGGAAGATCAGCAAAGCGCTAACAAACCATTTGCGGCAGCATGGAGAAGTGCGTGGACAAACCCTATATTCAGGATAAAAACAATTTTTGGCAGCATAATATTGCTGGCAATACTAGTTGCATTCCCTTTCTTCTTTGCTATTATTGAGCAAAGAGAGGGAATGCAGTTTAACGACCGTTTACTGCAGTTGATTCCACCGGTGGATGTATCTGTTTTTACTTTTATTGTTATCTGGGGCATGACCCTTTTTCTCTGGTTTCGTTGTGTTCAAAGTCCAGGCATCTTCATTGTTGCGCTATATTCCGTCATCATCCTCTGTCTTTCAAGGATGATAACCATCTCTGTTTTCCCTTTAAATCCACCTGTAGGTTTAATACCATTAAAAGACCCGATCAGCAGTTTGTTTTATGGGGGCACACAAGTGTTTATCACAAAAGACCTTTTCTATTCCGGCCATACAGCTACCCAGTTCCTGATTTTTTTATGTTTGGAAAAAAAGAAAGATAAAATACTGGCCCTGCTTTCTACCACCACAGTAGGCGTATTGGTATTGGTGCAGCACGTACACTATACGATTGATGTACTGGCAGCGTTTGTGATCACTTATTTTATTTATCTGCTTGGCAAAAAGGCGGCGGCGTATTAAGCGTTTTTCTCAGAACGCCTCTCCCAGTTGCAGGTAAAAACCATTGTTCTTCCCCTGCCCTATGCCATAATCGATACGGAGATTGAGTTTCTCTTTTTTATTCAAGGCAAATCGCACTCCTGCCCCGTAGGAAAATTTGAGGTCAGACAGTGAATAATCGGCAAAGCTCCTGCTAACACTTCCACCCCCGCCAAAAGCAACAGCACTGATTCTTTTGTAAACAGGGAAACGATATTCAGCCTGCAAAAGCATTTGGTTCATATCTTTATACCTGCCGTCATAATATCCCCGCATCCGGTTGGCGCCGCCAAAAGATGCCAGGCTTCTAACCGGCACCTCCCCTGTATTATTGAAACTGTATAACTGGAAGGCCAATACCTGACCGCGGATGGTAGCAATATATTTCCTCAGGTCAAAAACGATATTGGTATAATTGTACTTAGAGCCCCAAAATTTATCAAAATGATTAAAATACAACTGGCAAAAAATACCATGATCTGGTGCAAATGCATTGTTCCGGTTATCAAAAGTAAGGCTGGAGCCTAAACCGGATACCTGGTAACCCTCGCGGCCAGGTACCTGTTGCTGATCAAACAAACCGCCCTGCTGGTATGATACATCCCAAACCTTCTGTGTTTCAAATAATATGCCTGCAAAAAAATGAGGGGCGATCTTCCTCAATAAATGCAGGTAAACATAGTATTGATTGAATTTGTAAGCTTCCTCCGCTTCATCCGGCGTATTCTTTCCAAGTCCCCAGAATTTATCGGGATAAGAGCTGAAAGAGACCTGCTCATTCAGAATATATTTCTCCTTATCAAAGTATTGCGACCCGTTTATGGCTGTAACAAGCTGTTTTTTGGTGGAATACAATGCCAGGATCTGCAGGTTAGACGTTCTTGAAATAGTATCCTTTTTCGAGAGATGAAAGGTATAAGAGCCGGCCGCTCCAAAAGACCATCCCGTTTCAATAGAACGAGCGATAACGGGTAAAATCAGTAAATGTTTGGGCTTAATTGAGTCTTTTTGGGCATAAATAGCCGTATTTATGGTCAAAACAATCGCAATAACTCCTGATAAACGATAAATCATACCTGATTTTTCTGCAATAATGGGTGTAAATTAACCTCTTATACCTTATCACGGGCAAAACCCGGCATTTATTGCTTAGATTTGTCCGTTTTTGTGCTGCCGGTTTTAGAGGTTTGATAATAATTAATTAACATTACAGTTATAATAAACGCAACAGAAGATAGAATGAAAAAATGGGATAGTCATTTTGAGCTGGGGGATACTGTAACAAAGGAACAGTTGGATTTTTTTGATAAGCATGGGGTGATTGTATTCAGGAATTTCATCAGCAAAGAAAAAGTGGCCGTTTATCTCAGCGAACTCAAACGCCTTGAAAAGCAATGGATTGAAGAAGGACGCGATAAGGTGAACGGAATTCCTTTGAAGTTTGGCAAGGATGAATCGGGTAACAAAACCATACAACGCCTTTGTTTCAGCTCTTTATACAGCGATGAACTTCACCATTTACTGGAAGAACCGCGGTTGAAGGCCCTGATGGCATTTCTGAACCCTTACGAAGGCAGAATTGCCGAAAATGAGAAAGATGGGCTGGTGATCAATAACTACATCAATACGCCCAACAGCACTTTTACCCAAATGGGTTGGCATACCGACTCTCCCCGTGATCTTTTTCTCGGGCAGAAAATCATGCCTATGCTGAATGTAGGCATACACCTGGATGATTGCCCTTTTGAAAACGGGGGCTTACGCGTAATACCCGGAACCCATAAACAGAATATGCTGCAACTGCTTTTTGGTAAAAAATATTTTATCGATAACAGTGATGATACCCGTGAGGTTGGGTTCGATATACATGCCGGCGACCTGTCGGTACATGATGGCCGTTTATGGCATAGGGTAAAACAATCGCCCAAATTTGGTGAAGAAAGCCGCAGAAGGGTCATGTATGTTCCCTTTATTACCGGCAAATACAAGCCCAAAACTGAAACCAGTAAAACACCTTTTTACCACAGGTTCACAGGAAAAGTTCACCATTAACAATGGTTACAATAGATCATTCAAAAGGTTGGATGATAGTCCGAAAGTCGGGAAGTCCGCAAGTCGGAAAGATTATGAGTTATTTTGCTCCTGCTTCCGGACTCCCCGACTTTCGAACTATCCAAGTTTCGGACTTTCGGACTCCCCGACTTTCGGACTTTTGGACTCCCTCATTTAAACTAAAATTATGTCCTACGCACTTATAACCGGCGCCAGTAAAGGAATTGGCAAAGCCATTGCAGAAGAGCTTGCTTTCAGAAAGATAAACCTGCTGCTGGTTGCCCGAAGCAGCAGTTTATTACAGTCTATTGCCGAAGAGCTTGCTAACAGGTTTGGGGTGCATACAGACTGGTTAGCCATAGATCTCTCCTCGCCTGCCGCACCGGAACAAATTGTGGCGTGGTTAAACGAAAAAGGCTATCCCGTGCACATACTGGTGAATAATGCCGGTTATGGCCTTAGCGGGGCCTTCAGTAGTTACACAGCCAAAGAATACAGGGACATGATGCAGGTAAATATGAATGTTCCTGTAGTGCTTACAGCCCTGCTAATACCAGAGTTGAAAAAACATCCTAAAAGTTATATTCTGAATATTGGTAGTTCTGCTGCTTACCAGGCTGTGCCGGGACTAACGGTGTATGCCGCCAGCAAATCGTTTATTGTCAATTTTAGTCGTGGATTGCAGTACGAGCTAAGGAATACACCTGTTTCGGTTACGGCGGTAAGTCCGGGTGGAACCAATACCGATTTTGCCAGTCGTGCCCAGGTTAGTTCAAAAGCTGTTAAAGCCGGAGAAAAATTAAATATGAGTTCAGCAGCCGTGGCCAAAATGGCTGTAAATGCCATGTTTGCCCGAAAAACCGAGCTGGTTACGGGTTTTGTGAATCAATTAGGAGCATTCCTTGTGTGGTTATTACCCAAGAAACTGGCCGAAAAAACAGCCGCCGGCATTTATAGCAATGATTAAATACCAGTAAGTTAAGGATTGGTTTTGCCATTTCTTTTTTTGCTATTATATTTGCACCCCCAAACGGGAACGGATTGGGTGAAAAATGGCTGCGTAGCTCAACTGAATAGAGCATCTGACTACGGATCAGAAGGTTTCAGGTTTGAATCCTGACGCGGTCACTAAAAAGTCTCACAGAAATGTGGGACTTTTTTTTATGCCAGTACTGCTTCATTTACAATTATTTACAATTATTTACAAGTACTTACCTGCATAAATCCTTACACCATCTGCCCAAAAAAAATTCCAGGTTTTTCAAGGGAAATTGTGGCTTTGAAAAAAATGTGCCTAACAATTTGCCTAACATTTGAAAAATCTTAATACTTAATCCTGGTTAACCTAATTTAATTGGCCAACTTTTGAAAGAACTGAAACCAACCCGATGAAGGCAGTTAACAGTTTAAAGTTATCTAATTTTCCAAACAAAAATGCCTGCCGAGGCAGGCTATATTCACAGGCTTTGAAATATCTCAAGTTACCCAGTCAAATTGCTTTTTGGGTCTTTTCTTAGAGATATATTCCAACACTTCGCTATACAAAAAATACACCCTCCCCTGCTGTTTATGCGAAGGTAGTCCTTGCTTGACCCACTCCGTTAAAGTTACTAATGAAATCCCCAGTTTCACCCCAATCTCCTTCCTGCTCAAAAAAGTCTCCTGAACATTAGTCACCAGCACTTCTTTGGGTTTGGCCGTTTCCAACGATTCCTTCACTGCTTCTTTCACCCATTTTTTTATATCCGCTTCTGTCGGAATCACAAAGGTTTCCATAGGTTAATCTATAACTTGTTAAAATAAACTTTACTGCCAATGGCGGGATTAGTCGAAGGTTCATATTTCAGGTAACCGAAATGAGCAAGATCACTCATACACTTATTATAAGTTTTCCTGCTCATTTTTGCATCTTTCATCACTGCTGCGCGATAAATATTGATAGGATTTTTCCAGCCCACCCTGCTTCGCAACCGGATAAGGGAGATATAAAGACAGATATGATAAGGGCCGATACGGGTATCATCCGATATGGACTCATAAAATTCCAATAACTGTTCAAGCACAATCGTCGACACCATAGAAAGTTATTGCCGTTATTGCTTCATCCGTTTTATCCTCTTTCTTCTTTTTTTAATCAATAGCCCTTTGCTCTGACCTTCACCACTGGTGGCTTCGAAACTGTTCTGCTCATCTTTTTCCAGCATGCGTTTTTTTGCCTGCATCTTTTTTTCCATCCACCTGTTCAGCAGGAAACGATAGGCTTCGTCCAGGGATATACTGTCGCCGTCAATAAAATATACCCGTTGAGTGATCTCAAACCTCGACCTGATGGCAGAAAGATTACCGACCAGTTCCTCCAGTCCGGCACCTGTCCAATATTTTACTCTTAATGCATCTGCGAAATATTTTCCCTCTTCTGTCGCAGACATCCTAGATAGATCATTGATGGTTGCTGCAATTAATTTTTCCCGCTTCCATGTTTGTTCATCACCCAGCCGGAATTCCTGGTTACTTTCCCTGAATTGCCAGTCAATATTTTTCATTGAAAGGTCCAATTCCTGCAGGTCGATACCGTTGATCGAACGCTCCGGCATCGAAAACCCCTTGATAAGTGAAATATCGTAATACGGACAACTATAGTCATCACCCGATCTTTCAAAATGCAATGAACAGGTTAGCCCATCATTATTTTTTTGCACCCTTTCGGTGAGCGTAAACTCAGCCGGTTTAAAGCAGATCCTTTGCAAAATTTTATAGCCTATTTCACTGGCAAATCCCGCTCGGTTAAGCATCGCCGAAAGCGCTGCAATATTTTGTAAGTTCATAACATGGATGATTAGGTTACCCGATTTTTACGCCTTTCCTCTTACGGACTCTTTTTTTGCCCAATAGTCCGTTGTCATTTTTTTGAGTCTGGCCTTTTTTCTCCGATTGTTTTTTGCCTTGTTTGACTTCCTGCATTGTGTCCTGTTTTTCACTAAGCTCCTGAGTTTGGCTAACTGGCTTTTGCACTATTGGCAGTTCCTCATGCTTCAGCATTTTAAAATGCTCATCATACACATTGACGGTTTTATACTGGGGGTTAGCTTCCAGGAAAATTTTCTTTTGCTCCCCATTTACATCAATTGAAGCCACCTGCGCATTTCCTTTCTCCAGTGAGCGAAGCAACTCCTTTTCTTTTTCGCCACCGTCCAGTTCTTTTACCGGAAACTTTGCCACCGCGTCACGCAGGTCATACCCGTAATTGTCATTGTATTTTTTGACCAGGTAATTGCCCTTATCATCTTTGTTTTCAAAATCAAGTTGCATCCATGCCTGGTAGGTTTCGCCCTTTGCGTTGGTCAGTTCCTTTTTTACAGCGCGCCCCTGCAAGAGGTTATAAGCTTCTTTCGCTGTAACACCTTTCCCTTTATTAATGGCAAAGCTTTGTTCCAGTTTTTCCCCTTTATTTCTTTCAATGGAAGCGTCATAACGGTTGAAAAAATACATATCCGAACTGCTTGACTTTCTGAAATGAAGGACTGCATCAAATGGCCGGTTATTCACCTGCGTAGTAAAATGCAGTTGGAACTCTTCTTTTTTTGCCTGGATATTTTTTTCCAGTTCAGGGTACAGGGCTTCGCCGAAACCGGTGTACTTAATGTTGTCTTTTAGGTACTTTACATTTTCCATGATCATAAAATCATTATTTGGTGATAAAATAGTTTGAAAATTCCCGTATGGAATTTGCCGGAGAATATCTTCCGGGCTTATAATGCGGATTACATTGAAAGAATTTTGATCAGAATTATTATCTGCAGCAAATTGATCAGCCTTTTCCCTTGATGAAAAAAATTGAACATCTTCTTTACCGATCAGGTAGAGGTTTTTGTTATAAGCCATAAATTGTCTGCCGTTTGCAAGTGCAATCCGGGCCTTATCGAGTACTTCAGAAGAAACGGGATGTCCACGTTCGCCCAACAGATTATCATTAGATCGCCTTGATTGTATGGTTCCGTTCAGCACAGGTTCGATCTGTACTTCCATCGCTTCGCCCGCCCAATAATGAAGTACCAGTTCTTCAACCGCCGCTTTAGCCTTTTGGCCAGACGAAGCAAAAGCAGACAGTTCTTCAACAAGTATCTCCAGCCTGTTATACTGAACCTTATCTTCAAAATGTTCCGCCTGTGTATTAGCTTCCAATGGGTCGTAGAATACCTGGCTCCAGTTAAATGAATCCATCAGCGTCTCAAGCCCCGCTATAGTGGTATTCAATTTTACATTTTCATGCATGGCCAGGATAACATCCTTGTCAATTGTAATAGCAGGAGATTGTTCTCCCCTGCCCAGTGCTGCAACTAATCCATTATGGATATATTCATGCGTCTGGTCAACCGGCAAGAGCAGCACTTCCTTATTGTGTTGGCTGTTAAATTCCTGAAAATCGATTGCCTTCTCTTCGGTATCAAAAAAATGAAGGTCCGCCGAAGACAACTGTTGAATCCTGCTGTCAACACCTAACCATTGTTTTTCATCCCGTATACCGTCTTCGAGCAGATGGATCACGGAAGATAAATGCGGAAAAGAGATCGTCATATAAATTAGTTTAGCGGATGTTTATTGCTCTAAGAAGATGTTTATTTGGAATGCTTAAGGATAGTTGTCTTTCCCCGTTTTTTTCCTGTATATAAATTTGTAATTCCTGCCCTCTGCCAAGTGCGGTTTTCGGCAGGATCACGCAAAGAATCACTGATTGCCTTTCTTTAATTATCATGTCTGAGGGATTAATCAGCAACGTTTCTATTTCCACCTGCTGACTCGATCTGCGTTTTCCTTTCAGGGTTCCATTGGCATAACATTGCAATCGTCCGGTTTCAAAAGAGAAGGAGGAAGCATTTTCAAGCTTTAGCTTACAGGCGATCTGTTCACCATTGGTATAAAGACCTATAAGTGACAGTTTTATTTTTCCTGAACTATAGCGAATGCCATGCAGGTTATTTTTGATCGCTAACACTTTTACCGAAAGAGTATAAAGCGCTGTATCCATATTGATGAAAGCAGAAGAGCCAAGATCAATATTTAAAAAGTCCGGGGATGATGCATATCCTACCAGGAAAGAATATAATTTGCCGTCAGTGGTAATGACGGTCAGGTTAGTAGTGTCAGTAAAAACGGTATCAGCTTTTACCCGAAGAATATTGCCGGTAGATTTTTGTACCACGATCCGCTCACTGCCGCGGTCGACTGAGCTGATGGTCGCCGGAAAGATCAGGTTCGTGGTTTTATTCATTGTCACCTGCAGGTTACGGGCCGGGATAAAGGTTTGTCCATTTACCGACAGGCATACAAGGCTTAAGTATATCAATACAAAATATTTCATCAGTTACCCATTTGTTTATGATCACGCAACAGCACACGGTAACCCGCAGCCACAGTAACGCGGACTTGTTTTACTTTTTTTGATAATAGTTTTTTAGCAACGCCTATCCCGGCTGCCGCGGCCTGTGACGAAAAAGAAAGCCCCAAAGGGGACGTCCCGCCAGATTGGATCGCTCCGTCCGCAGATTCCTTTACCACCTCACGAACAGCGGAACCCGGCGCATAAATCCCCTCCATTCCGTCCATATCATACACCTCAAGAGAAACCGGAAGAATATCGTTTTGAAAGCGGATCGAAGAAATATGAATCCGGAGTCGCTCCGCCTCAATGAATGCCAAACCAAACAGTGGCGTCCCGGCAGGAATATATCTTCCGCCCACCTCAATCGCAGACCCCAGTTCCAGCTTAGCGGTTGATCCGCTTTGCAATACCTGCTCATTTGAAATAGTGGCCGTCAGCGTTGAATTGGAACGATTGGATTGGATATACTCATCAAAGAACCCTTCAGCCACCATCACTTTCTTACGCTTACCAAAATAGGTGGTATCAATTTCCTTTCCTGAATTCACTGAATAAGCGGATGGTTCTTTTGGTACATTCGTTTTCTTTGGTTGCTGGATGGCAAGTAACTTATCAAGTGTCCCATTGATCGCTTCTATTTCTGGGTCAGGGGAAACAGTCACTGTTGATTCCTTTACTACTGGTTCTGAAATTGGAAGTGTATTAGCTGAAACCACTGTTCGCTGCTGGTTAGACACTGCGATTCGTTTTTGAATAGCCGCGAGCTTACTTTCAATTGCCCCCACTTCACTACCTGCATATATATTTGTACGATTGGTTTGTTCGTAACTAGTCGCGTAAGCTTTACCGGCTATGTTTTCACTCTCCCTCCTATACGGGTCCATCCGTATTTGTTCTGTCCGTTTAACCGAATCCTGCAAAGCCGCAGCGTAAAAACTCAGTTTATCCTTGGCTATATCCTTTTTCAAATTGGCCCCTGGCAGAAAAGTATTCAACCCTCCCGGCTTTTTTTCCCCGGCACCCGCATCCTTGACCGGAGAAAAAATCCACCATAATAGTCCAATGAAAATGGTCACCATGAGTGCGACAAACAGCAGGAACTTTATTTTCTTTTTATCTAGTCTTAACTGTTTCATCTGTCTTCAATTTTTAAGTCCCTGTTTTCAAGTGTCTCCCACTTTTCAATCAGGAAACCATGCGGGTTGTGCTCCGTCCGGGTGATGCCGCGTAACCGTCCTTGCGTGACCAGGTTGCGCGTGACCATACTGGTGGAACGGACAATCAATAAAGTGGCATAACAGCGAAAAGTATAAGGTTCAATTGTTGTATTCACTTGCACACTATCCACTCTTATTTGTTGGCTGACATTACCTGAGATCACCCCGGCGATATATCCGGATTCGACTAAATCATCGTATTGTTTCTTTGCAGAACCATCCGATAAGTACAATGCTTTTTTGATAGTAGCAGTAATGGCTTTTTCGTCCGGATCAAGGGAGAAAAACAGCTCATGAAATCTTGTGATATGGTCTTTTGCTTCAACCGCGATATTGTCTTTGCGATTGATGGCAAAAATCTCTGCTGCCTTCCCATTGCTTAATACATACACTTTATCCTGCAGTCTTGCGGACATGGATGCGTTTTGATACAAAGCATACAGGCTAACAATGACACACCCCAATACCACCAGCAGCATGAACAGCCGCATGGAACGAAATGCATTGTCAATATTTTGCGTAGGTTTAAACATCATCTTTAATACTTAAAACTTATCACCTCGTACTTATTACCTATCACTTACTACTTATCACTTATCACTTACTACTTACTACTTCCCACTTCGTACTTCTTACTTCCGACTTACCACTTATCACTTCCCACTTACTACTTCCCACTTCGTACCTCGTACTTCTTACTTCTTACTTACCACTTACTACTTATCACTTACCACCTACTTTATCCTTAAAATAACCCCTGTTCACCGCTGCATCACTCATACTGCTGTTCATATTGGCAGCGCCATTGCCAAAGGCATCGGCTGACATACCAGACATCGCGGATCTTGACACTTTAGAGGCAGCAGTGCCGGCAAATGAAGAAACTTTGTGCAGCAACGCATTGCCGCCTCCCGCGTTAACGACATAATTAGCAACCGATGGCACGGTACAATAGCCAACAATAGCGATCAGTAAAAAAGCGAGATAGGCCCAGTCCGTTAAAGAAATAGTCTGCCCTGGTATAGGAATGTTCACAGTTCTGCCCGTGACCATATTCTCCTGGATTTTTGCAATGATGGCTCCAAAGAGGTTAGCCACCGGCAACCAGAGAAACACATTGATGTACCGTGCAAGCCAAACAGTGAGCAGGTGTTGAAAACCATCATAGATCGACAGCCCGAAAACAAGAGGCCCAATGATAGCAAGAACGATCAGGTAAAAGGTTCGTATGGTATGGATAAGCAGGGCAATCGTTTGAAACAAAAATTCCAATACACTTTGCATGGCTGCACTGATCCAGTTAGCAGGATTGAGCACCCCAAAGCCTGTCGTATTATTTTCCTTTTGCTCTATGTATCGGTAGATCGCTTCATTGGAATTTTTTACCATGCTTCCAGTTGCAATCACAATAGGTTGCAGGATGCCGTTGATCAAATCAATTAAAGAAGGAAACAAAAGAATACATAAGCCAAGGCCAAACGGGCGCAGCAATCCAAACAGATCGACTGGCTCAGCCAATGCAATATTGCGCCAAATCCGGACGCCAATATAACACAGTGCCCCAAACCCGCCAATCAGCCTGGATGACCCGATCAACCCCTTACACAAGGGCATCATATCCCTGTACAATTGATCAAGGATAAATTGCAATCCCTGCCCGTTAGAAATACCCTGCGCCATGGAAAACAACGGCAAGCACCCGGCGCATAAAATCAATCCCCATTTTTTCATGACATCTTTTTTAATGCAACCCATATAATTGAAGTAAGCGTTGTTTGTCTTTCTCATTTTGTACCCTGTCTGCTGCAATAGCAGTCTGTTCATTGATATATTGCCGCAAGGCTGTCAACTGCTGATCAGTTTTGCCCGACAGCATTTCTATCGCCGTTATCCGTTCCGCATCACTCATGCGAAGGCTGCCCGGCAGTAGTAATAGCTGTAATTCTTCTAAGTTTTCTGACATTCGATCAACCACCTGCTGATAACTTTCCTTTATAGCTGAAAGATCCCTGGCTTTGAATACGCCTAAAGTCAATGCTTTGCTATACCACTCTCGAAATTCCTTCGCTATGAGTGTGCTATTATCCATCATTCGTTTTAGAGCGGGAGCATGCTTCACCTTGTCATTCACCTGTAACAAACCATCGAGATAATTCCTGTGCAGGTCATAGTTTCCTTTAGCCGCATCACGGACAGCGTTGTATCCGTTTTGAAGTGACTGGTATCCCTGTTTGGCCTGGCTTAGCATCAGCTTTAATTGTGCAAGCTTTTGCATATTCAGTTTCAACTGTTCCATTTCCTGGGTTTGGGCATAAACACTATGACCCCATAACACTGCGAACATTAGTATATACTTTCTCATTGGATACCGTGTAAGCGTTTGACAAATTGCAGATCGGCCTGAAGGCGTGTCCGCTTAGAAATGATCTCCAGTTGTTGCCGGTTCAGCAACTGCATACTTTGCAGGCACTGATACATCGCATCCTTTAAGTTTTGCAGTACAATGATTCTCTCAGCATCCTTCATGGAGAGCTGGCTGGTAAGGGTTATCTGTAAGGTTTGAAGTATATCCATACTGCTATTCAGCAGCGCGTCGTATGGTGGCTTGGTACCCGCATCTTTGCCCATCCTGCCATATTCAATCATTACCTGTTGTTGTAATCCAAGTATCCGCTTGACCAGAGAGCCGCCGCTGATGGTAGATTTTACCTGCTTTAATTCAGAAAAATATCCTGCATAAAGTGCAGAGAGTTGTTGCTGCCAACCTGTGATCTCGGATAATTTATTTTTGGACAGTTCCTGCTCTGCCGAAATTTGTATCTGTTGCCTAACGAGTGTTTCATTTTGCAAGCGTTGCACTTTCAGGTCAATGGCCTTGATCGCCTTTGAAATGATGAGTGATACCGGGTCAATGGATTGGGCAATCGCAATATTGTTGTACCAGCAACTGGCCATTACCAGTATTCCCACTATGATTTTCTTTTTCATATTAATTTAGTTGTCCTCATTAACAATAGATATGATCCCTTCTTTCATACTGCCATATTTTTTAGCTGCCACTGATACGCGAAGCTTTTCTCTTTCTTCTGTCGTATAAGCCAGGTACTCCTCCGGTGATACTTCTAATCGGTACACTTTACTTTTACGGCTTCCCAGCGAGATAAATACTTCCTTATATTTTTTCAGCGGATCGTTCGCCCGGTTCATAGAAAGTACCAGCGCCTTTTCTTGCTCCGTCAGCCCTAGCAACTGCTGAATTTCTTCAAATCGGTTCTGATACTTGGACTGGTCCAACAATATTTTGCAGTCGGCATTATTGACAATGGCTTGCCTGATTATATCAGAAGAAAGAATATCTTCTATTTCCTGGGTGACGACAATGGCTTCACCAAAATGTTTTCGAGCGGTCTTAAATAGGTATTTGATATATTCTGCCATCCCGTTTTTAGCAATGGCTTTCCATGCCTCTTCGATCAGGATCATTTTGCGTACCCCTTTTAAACAGCGCATCTTGGCGATAAATACTTCCATGATCACAATGGTCACTACAGGAAATAAAATGGGATGGTCTTTGATATTGTCAAGTTCAAAAACAATTAAGGGCTGACCGATCAGATCAAGGTTCTCAGTAGCATTCAGCAGGTAGTCAAATTCACCCCCTTTGTAATAGGGCTTTAATACATAGAGAAACCCGGCAACATCAAAATCCTGTTCGCGCACTTTATCACGGGTCAACCTTTGGGAAAATTCATCGCGCACATACGAGTAAAAAGAATCAAAACTTCGAAAAGCAATTTCTTTTTCATAGAAACCCTGCAAAGCATTGGATAGCGCGACATATTCACTCCTGGAATAAGTTTCATTATCTTTTTTCCATAACGTAATCAGCAATGCCTTGATACTTTCCTTTTTTTCTGTGTCAGGAATTGCACCATCCTTCACATAAAATGGATTAAACCGGATTGGATTATTTTCAGCATAGGTGAAATAATACCCTCCCACCAGTTCACAGATCCCTTTATAAGAATGTCCTACATCTACAATAACCACATGCGTCCCTTGTGCATGATAGCTTTGCGCCATATGATTAGTGAAAAAAGATTTACCGCTGCCGGAGGGGCCGATCACGATCTTGTTTCGGTTAGTGATTATTCCCTGCTGCATTGGCTCATCTGAAAGATCAACAAGCACGGGCATACCGGTGATTCGCTCTCCCAGCCTGATACCTATGGGACTGATGGAACTGCGGTAATTGGTTTCCATATTCAAAAAACAACAAGCCTGGCCTGAGAAAGTAAGAAAGGTTTCATTGACCGGCAGATCGCCTGCATTGCCCGGGATCCCTGCCCAATAAAGTTGCGGAGCCCCAACTGTTTCAATTTTCGGAACCGCGTCCATCCTGGCCAAGGCGGAAGTGCAGGCGTTGCGTAATGCAGAAAGTTCCGCCTGCTCATCCGTCCACGCCAGCACATGAAAATGCGCGCTAACCGCCTGGCAGTTTTCTGCGACAGATTCATTTAAAAACGCCTCCACAGCTCCGGCTGCAAATGCATTTTCGCGGGCATAGGCTGCAAGAGATTGCAACCTGCGCTTTCTGCTCTCCAGTTGTTTCATCGTCCTTGCCTGGTCTTCTATAACCAGGAACTGGTTATAGACATGATTGCAACTAAGTAACTGGCCAAGCGGTGACGCAAAGCCGATGGCAAAGCGCATGCCATCGGTGGAATACTTTTCGTAATCCTTTCTAGGGCCGCAAAGTGCGGGCAAATGATCGGTATCGGATAAAGAAAATAGCTCACAATATTTTTCACCCACGCGGATCCCGTTTTTAAAAGACAGATCGCGCTTGCATCCATCATCACTTAACAGGAGATAACGGTTTACCATCTGTACAATAGCTTCCTTTCCCAACCGGTCAGCTTTAACAAATCCTGAATCGCTGAGTAATTGTACAAACTGCGAACAGGTGTTCTCAAAAGTTCTGGCATAAGCCGGGTCAAGGGCCTGAACCGGAACAATATGTTTGCGCAGCAGGGAAGAAAAAATTGAATTGACAGGTTTATGATCCGGCGGCCTGAGCGTCAGCATCAGATAGCAGCTATTATCAAGATAGGGTCGCTCATGAAAAAACCGCTCACTGGCAAGGGATAAAAAACGATGTTCTTTTTCAAAATCTCGCTTATATTTTTTCTCAACATACCAGTCCTGTTTATGTAATACGCAACCCTCCGGTAATAGCTTGACAGCTTTCACCCATGCCTGGTGAAATGCTTCATACGCAACACCTGGCAGCGTGAAGATTTCAGGCAATTCCAACTGGTAGGCAACAGTGATATCTCCCCTTTTGGACAGGATCATATCATGTTCTACTCCGTAGAGAGGTAATATGTCAGAAAGATTTTTCAAGCTTTAAATAGTTGGTTACAATTGATCCGTGCTGGTGTAGCCTTTTGAGCAAAATGTTTCATCATCCCATGTTCCCCGTACCGGTTACTCACCTGGTAGACAAAACGAAAAAGGAATATTCCCAATAACAGGATAATGGCCATGCAAATAGCAACAGGCACTCCCGCGATATACATTAAAGCAAACAGCAAAAGCAGTCCTCCTAAGCCGATAGCGAGCCACCAGATATATTGCGCTTTCAGGCCGCGAAAAACAACCGCCCTGTTCACCCCTTTATTTATCGGATACACACTACTCATAATCTCTTTCCTTTTGCGTTCAGCGTTAACCATTAAGCGTTTTGCGCTCTTAAATCCCGAAGAAAGCTTTGATGACAGTTACCACAACTACCAGGAATACGCAGGATCCAAACCACGCTGCGGCCACTTTACCCGTATCATGGTCGCCCGCATTCCATTTCGAATACACTTTCACGGCCCCAATTAATCCTACTATCGCACCAATTGCATACATCAACTGCGTGCCGGTCTGAAAATAGCTCCGCACTTTCTGATTGGCATCCATGATCCCCGCATTCCCATCCTGTGCCTTTGATAGTACCGTGAAAAAAATGAGTGTCAGAATAACCAGTATTTTCCTTTTATATGTTCTCATACTTACTTTTTACTTTACTTATTCCCCCTTTAGGGAGTTAGGGGGTAAACATGCCCGCCCCCCCTCTCTCTTTCAATTTCGTTACCCACTTGGGTGGCAGGACATGTACTTCATCCATGGTTCTTCTGCCTCACTTACTCCGTCTATTCTTCCAACATACTAACAGATCATGTCAAAATATCCAGGCCATCTAACTATAATACATCAGAAGCAATAAACAGGTAGGTACCATAAATCTGTTCCATGAAACTGTCGAAAACATTTCGTTTGATTTTATACAACAAAACTATTCTGATATAGAGATGGAATTGATTCAACTAATTAATGAATCCGAAGATTTATCTTAAAAAGATGAAATAAAAAAAGAGAAGCAAATGCTTCTCTTTTTTTATTTCATAACAGAAAGACTGTATACTAAGACTTTATAATTTCGGGCCCTTTGAATTTCGGATCCTTTTCTTTGGCAACAGAGAATCCTTTTGAGAATTAGTCTTTTTTTTGAGAAGTGGTGATTATTTTATTAGGCATAAATAATTTCTTTACGAATCTCTTTTAAAAAAGGCTCCCCCAAGTGTGGGCCAACTCTTACAAGGTCGATTTTGGCATCTAATTTTTTCTCCAGGATTTTCCAAACTGTGCAAAGCATAGTAAAATCAGGTGGCATTTCGATCAGGACATCTACATCACTTCCCGGTTTTTCATTGCCCGTGGCGTAACTTCCGAACAAGCCGAGGCTTTTCACACCAAGTTTGCTGGCGAAAAAGGGTTTTTGCTCCTGCAAAATATGTAGTATCGTTTCCTTTGTTAACATACAATGCAAAAATAGACAATTAATTCAAAGGATTTACCCTAATCACGCACGTCTCCCCGCTTGCTCCTTCCGATAATAACTGATACTGGCGGGTGTGACGCCAATATAAGCCGCCAACATCTTATCTGTAACGGAAGGTCTATGGACTTGCCATGATGTATTATGTAGTAAGGTCTCAAACCGGGTTTTCGGGGCGCAGAGCAACAACCCGGCATGCGCTTCAATCCGGGTAATCTGTCTGCAGGCAATCTGCAACAAATGCCTGTTTATTTCAGTGTGTTTTTCCAGTACTGCCTGCAGGTCATGGTATAAGATATAAACCACAGCAGTGGGTACAATACAGCGGATGGAATAGTCACTTGGTTTCTGATCAAAATAGCTTTGCGCAGAAAGAATGAATTCACCCTCACCTGCAAGTTGTAGGATAAGTTCTTTATTACCGGCTTCAAAATATAATTTTGCCATCCCTTTCTTCACAAAACTCATTTTATCACATACCGCACCTTCCTGCAACCAGACCTGTCCCTTGCGAAGGTCCTTTTGTTTGACCACACTCAGTAATGCAGCTTGTGCCTCTGGCGAGAGCGGTTGAATAGCCTGTAAATATTGAAAAAAAGAAAGCATATAAATGATGTTATTGAAAATTGCCAATATTAATACCCAGCGTTAATCCATAACTATTTTGGAATGGCGATACTCCACCAGTGAACCCAAATGGAATGAGATAATGCATATCAATATCCAGGCGCTGATCATGCACGTATCCTTTGTATCCTGCGCCAAGAGAAAAATATTTCCTATCTCCTTTCTCTTTATTTTCCAGGCTCAGTCCTGCACGAATAAAAAAACTTTCTGCAAATCCGAATTCAGCTCCGCCCGTAACCCGAACGCCCTTCCAGTCATCACTGATCAACCGGCTGGCATCCAGTCCAACGCTAAGCGCATCGCCCGATTCATAGATCCTTGTATATCCTATTCCTATCCCTGCACCGGCTGGTAATTCTTCCTTCGGTCCAAGATTAGTAAGCACCGCTCCGAATGAAAATTTTTGATTGTCTGATCCCAGTTTGATAAAACCATAATAACTTAAGTCACCGCAAAAACTGTAATGTTGAGATGGGATATTTCCAAATTGGTTCTGCCCTAAAAACTTCATGCTAACTGACAAACTATGTTGCTCGTTCAACTGTAATGCATAGGATAGATCAGCATGATAATCCCGTGCGCGATAACTGGCCAGGGTAGCGCCATTATCGTCCCGCAGATCTATTTGTCCCATATCCAGGTAACTAAGATTGATTCCCATGGAAGAGGTCTCGGTAAGTGAATGCAGGTAACCCACACGCATCATTCGCACATCATTACTGATCCCGGTCAGCCAAGGCATATAACTGAAAGAAAGCTGGTGCTGATAATTGGTAAAGGCAGTGATGGCTGGATTGTATAAAATTGATTCTGTTCCCGATGAAATGGCAAGGCCGTTATCTCCCATACCCATTGCCCGGCTTCCGGGCCGTATAGATAAACTTGGAAAATGAGTCACCATAGGTTTGACAACCTGTCCATCCACTGCTGCCATCCACGTGCAAACAACTATCAGTAAAATAGCTCTCATGGAATCAGGATTTTCTTTGTAACAGTTGAAGAGTGCTGTCCTAAATCATCAGTCACGTATAGACCGATGGTATGTTCACCCTTTGCGTGAAAAGTCCAGTGAATAACCGGATCCTGCGAATCAACAGCCTGTCCATTGATCAAGTAGTGATAAAAAACAATGACACCATCCGGCTTATTAGATAGCGACGCGTCAAAATAAAACGGCCAGCTCTGTTGGAGCGTCTCCGCCTCCCTGCCGTAAATAAATGATGCGGTAGCGGGCTGATTCGCAAAAACTTTGACCTTCACATTTTTCTTAGTGGTTTTCCCGAGCCGGTTAGTCAAATAAAAACCTAAGTCAAAAATTCCCGGCTTATCCGATGTAATAAATACCTGCAAACTATCAGTTACAGGTAATGATTTACCCGGCACAATATCTTCACCCCGGTACATCACATGCACTGAACTACTGGTATCATCCCGCATCAGGTTTAACTGGTGGGTGGGATCACTGCAATAGATCGTAAGTCTACCATTGTTTAAAAAAAGAACATTGGTATAATCTCTTTCCCGGATACTGATGGTGTCCCTGCTGAAGGAAAGTCCCGGCGCAGGAGACAAATCAACGATACTTTCATATTTATTACTGCAACCGATTGCCAGAACAAAAGCCAATAAATAAATCCATGTTTTCATACCATTAGTTTTTATAAACTTTATCAAAATGTTTTTCGTTATTGTAAATCGCTGTGATGAAATACATCACGCCGGTGGATAATTGTTCCACACCTTCAAGCTGGAACAGGTTCTCTCCCTGCACGCCGGTCTTGACCCAGCTCAATATTTTTTTACCCTCACCTGTGAACAGTTCGATTCTTACTTCCTGCTGATGCTTTAGTAGCACTGAAAGTTGCAAACGATCATGAAAAGGAATCGGGAACACGTTCCAGTCCTTGACATTCCCGGTAACCAACCCCTGCCGCCTTGGTGCAATAGGTTCCGGCAGGACGCGAAGCCACCCAACAAAATGCGTCATACAGTTTCTCGGACTTACCGCATCCACCTGCACCAGCACCGAATCAGAAACTTTGTAATAATGCTGTTGCACCACACTGTCCCTTGTTTCCGCTTTGGTGCCATCGCCAAAATCCCATCGGAATAAATGAGCGTTACTGACTGCTGCGGCTAATTGTACCAACCCGCCATAAGCAACTGTATTTGTACTAACTTTTAATTCACCTGCCGGGTACTCAGTATCATCTGCTGTAACAGTTACAACTGTACTATCAAAGCATCCTTCCCGCATAACCCAAATCTGATACTGCCCGGCTTCGGCGAAAAAATGGCTGTCCCAACTATAGAGTTGACGGGAAAATTTCGCATCGGGCGGATCGGTCCATCGCCAGATTTCATAGGGTTGATCATGGCTGGTAATTACCAGGTCTGTTTTACCGGCTTCACACACTTTTGCAGAACCAAGGATCACAGGTGTGGGCACTGACCCGATGGTGATCTTTACTTCATTGGATAATATAGCCGCCTGGCAACCTTGCGCACTGATCGCCCTGACTGTAAAACCTCCGGCCTGATCATTGACAATCGTATCCTTCAATGAAACTTTCAATGGCGTGTTGTTATAGTTCCATTGGTAACTATTGCCGCTTACATAGTTAAAGATCCGGATCACCCCGCTTGAACCATTACAGAGATGCGCATCACCTGTCGTGATTACTGCCGCTTCAGGTTGCGGATACACGGTAATGGTTACTGAACCGGTGGCGGGATTCGTACAGGCTGTGGTACTGCCATCCTGTACACTGATCAGGCTGTAAGTGAAACTTCCCGGTATATTAGTAGGTACGGAAAGAGTGACACTGCTGCCCGTAATCGTTGTAACGGTTTGGTTAACGCCACCATTGATGCGATAGGTAAAAGTATAAGGCGCAGTTCCGCTACTGCCGGTAAAACTGATCAAGGGCGAAGCAGTATTTTGGCAAACGGATGTTTCTCCTGTAATCGTTCCTACTAGTAATGCATTGACCGATACTGTCGCTGAACCACTGGCTGTATTGGAACAGTTGCTGCTGCTTGCATCACTGACACTTACCAGCGAATAAATAAAACTACCGGGCATATCAGTTGGAACGCTCAGGTTTACGCTATTTCCTGAACTGGTGGAGACAGACTGATTGGCTCCGCCGTTGATTTGATAAACAAATGTATATGGCGCAGTCCCGCCTGCGCCTGTAATAGTAATCGCAGGCGAACCACTGTTCTGACATACCACTGTAGTACCACTAATTGATGCTGATGGCAATGGATTAACAGTTACCCTCACCGATCCATTTACAGGATTATTGCAAGACGTGGCGCTTGCATCACGAACACTGATCAGTTGATAAAGGAAATCTCCGGGTAAATTGGTTGGTGCAGCAAAGGTTACACTGCTGCCACTTGTAGTACTGATCGTCTGGTTGGCCCCGCCATTAACAGAATAAGTAAACGTGTAAGGCGCCGTGCCATTACTACCAGCAAAACTGATCACAGGTGCTGCACCATATTGGCAAACAACTGCGTTGCCTGAAATCATCGCTGATGGTAAGGGATTGATTGTAATAGTTGCCGAACCAATTGCTGCATTGGAACAATTGGTACTACTGGCATCACTGATACTTTCAAGGGAATAGGTATATGTGCCTGCAGACCCGGTAGCCACCGCTACACTGATGCTGTTTCCGGAAGAGGTCGCTATCGTCTGGGCGGTTCCTCCATTGATGCGGTAAACAAAACTATATGGCGGCGTCCCATTGTTTCCCGTAAAAATGATCTGAGGCGCTGAACTATTCTGGCAAACGGAACTGGTTCCACTGATAGCAGCAACCGGTAAAGGATTAATCAATACAGTAGCTGTTCCACTGACAGGTCCCGCACAGGCTGTTGAACTGGATTCCTGAACACTTACAAGTGAATAGGTATAGCTGCCCGCAATACCCGTCGGGACATGCACTGATACACTATTACCGCTGGTGGTACTCACGGTCTGAATAGTCCCGCCATTTACCCGATAAGAAAATGTATAAGGTGTACTTCCCCCACTGCCACTGAAACTAATGGAAGGAGAAACACTATTCTGACAAACGGTAGTACTGCCTGCAATAGAAGCGCCCGGCAAAGCGTTGACAATTGTTGTTAGCGTATTGGAACTTGCCTGGCATCCATTATTATCAGTTACCGTTACTTTAAAATTCCCGGCTGTTGTTACATTGATGGAGGAACCGGTTGCTCCCGTATTCCATAAGTAGGCTGAACCGGCAGAAGAGGAAAGCGTCACGCTGCCTCCGGCACAAAATATGGTAGGCCCCGATGAAGTAATCGTGGGTGCAGTCACCGTAAAATAATTAACCGTTACATCGGCAGAACTAGCGGTGCATCCGTTCTTTGTTACAGTTACCGAATAGGTTCCCGGTCCGGCACTGATCGTTTGAGTAGCGGCGCCATTACTCCAGAGATAAGAATCAAAACCGTCGCCAGCATCCAGGGTTTTAAATGTTCCGGGACAGATGGTATAAGTTGATCCCGGGGCGGGTATCGGGCAATTACCGGTAGCGATCACTACCTGGTTTGATAAAGAGGAATTGCCACAACCATTGTGATCATAAGCGTAATAAGTGCCTGCATTTAAAACTGTCAGGCTATTACCGGTAGCTCCGGTAGACCACGTAATATTTGATCCGGTAGAACTAAGGGTTGCATTTGCACCATTACAGAGTAACTGGTTATATCCGGGACTGACTGTTGGCGCTGCAGGTGCATTGCCGGTAGTGATGGTAACAGCCGTACTATTTGTTGAATTACCGCAACCATTCTGTTCCCATGCATAATAAGATCCCGCTGCCGTTACAGTGATCGTGTTACCACTTTGCCCTGTATTCCAAAGTATGATCCCCCCGCTTGATGGCGAGGTACTTAAGAAGCTGGAAGCGCCATTACATAAAAATGTTCCATTGCTGCTTAATACGGTTGGTGCTGATGAGGTAATATTGGTTGTAATAGAAATTGTATTGCTATTACCGCTCGTGCCACAACTGTTGGACTGATAGGCGTAATAATTTCCTGCATTACTAACGCTTATGGAATTTCCACTCTGGCCGGAACTCCAGTTAACTGAACCTGTTACACCCGTTGCAGTAAGTGTCGTTACACTGCCATTACAAAGAAGTGTACCATTACTGCTGGAAATAGTTAGAGCAGGCGGGGTATTTCCCGTAGTGATCGTAATGGTGTTACTGTTCCCGCTTGTCCCGCAAGTTCCTGTCTGGTACGCATAATAACTGCCGGATGCGCTCACAGTGATTGAATTACCCGTTTGCCCTGTACTCCATGAAACTGTTCCGTCAATACCCGAAGCAGTAAGCGTTGTAGTTGCACCGTTACAGAGTAAGGATCCATTGCTGCTTGAAATGGTTGGTGCTGAAGGTGTGCCGCCGGTACTGATCGTAATCGTATTACTGTTACCACTGGTACCGCAACTGTTAGTCTGAAAAGCATAATAAGAACCTGCGGTATTGACTAAAATTGAATTACCTGTCTGTCCCGTACTCCACGAAACTGTTCCATCAATACCTGATGCGGTAAGAGTCGTAGATGCACCATTACAAATTAGGGTTCCCATACTGCTTGTGATGCCCGGTGCTGCGGGAGAACTGCCGCTACTGATATGAAGGGGATCACTGTTCGCCCCCTGCCCACAACCATTGATTTCCCAGCAAAAATAATCACCTGCTGCACTCACTGAAATATTGCTGCCCGTGGCGCCCGTGTTCCAGTATAGCGTTCCGCCTGACGTTGGCGTTGCCGACAAAACAGTTGTAGCCCCATTACATAACAGCGCTCCATTACTTGAATTGATCACTGGTTTTCCAGGCGGATTACCAGCACTAAGCGCAATGGAATTAGATACCGCACTCTGGCAAACATCCCTGACGATTGCAAAATAACTGCCAGCTCTATTAACGGATAAGGAACCAGTGGCATCAGATAAACTAATCGGTGAACCATCCTTATACCAGTCATAACTGAATCCATATAGGCTTATATTGGGTGCGCCACTAAGCTTTACTGGGGTGGTTCCGCAAAGCCCTGTTGCGTCTGCTGATATCGTTGCAGAGGATAAGACAACAGGATTGGTATATAACAAGGGGACATTATAATTCAGCTTGGAAGAGTGTGTAGTGGTGGAACCATATTGATCAATGGCTTCCATATCCACTACTAATTGATGTCCCGTATTATTATTAGGAAAAGAACTGTAAGGAACATCTATGCTGATCCAAAGTGTACTTCCACCTCCAGCAACTAGTTGTGGATTTTGAATCTTACTGCCATCAAAATAGACAGGTTGAATATTACCATAGGCAGTAAATAATGTGCTGCCTGAGGTAGTGACCAAATAATAGCCAATCTCCTGGTAAAATCCGGATAGGTAATAATAGAAATGATATTTGATCCCGGTAAAAGTGGTGGAAGTAAGGGATTGTACCTGTCCGCTTACCTTGGCGCTTTGGCCTGGGGAACAATAAAAGAGGCGGTCAGAATTTACTTTTAATGTATAATTACCCAGTACCTGAATATGTAAACAGGCAATTATCAAACACAAAATCAGGAACATTTTTTTCATATAACACGATTATGTTTTATCGAAACTTTTCCAATCATTCTGCCCATCATTCATTATTCAAATGATAGATGAATCCAACGCCAGCAATAAACTGGCGATTACCCAATGTCTTTTTCAGTAACCATCTTTGTTGAACAAATAAGGAGAGGCTAAATGCAGATGATATGGCCCAGTCACCTGCTGCCTCTCCTGTAAACCCTATGCTTGATTTAGTTGATCCTTTCTGGGCAATTAATACCCATGGCTCATGTTCGATCTGAATGGTTGTCCCAAGTCCAATTCGGTAACTGAGTGAGGAGTTGGTAAAAGATTCTCTGCCCGAAGAATAGACCAGTGAGATAGAGGTCCCAAAAGAAACGTAACGAAGTGTATTGTGTCGGGCAGTCTCTGCAAAAAACTGTGCTGCTAATTGCAGGGGGAAATTAGAAGGATGGAAATATTGTATGGCAATAAAATCAGCAGGCATAAGGCTCCTGCCAGCAAAAACACCGACCGCCTGGGCATTTGCAGTAAACCATCCTGAGAGTAAAATAATGAGGCAGATTGATTTCATACCACAAATGTGGAATGATCTCGAAGGCTTATTTCGTAGTCGGCTTCGTAGTCTGTACTAGTATTTGATAAAATAAATTGTTAAAGAAAATTTATCTGTACGTCCTTTCATCAATTCTGGAAATATAAGTTTCCAGTGAGTCACGGATCTGATCAAGAAAAGCAACTGATTCCTTCCTTCGCAAAATTTCCTGGAATCTAAGCGAAGTATTACCCAGCTTTACATCCAATGCGGATTCAAAAAATTGCGTAATAGATTTGATAGTGACCTTTCCATTATTAAATACTTTATTGGCATATAGCCCGTAGATCAGTTCAATAAGATCTGTTTTGCTGGCAGTCCAGTTGATATCTGATAAATCATTCTCAGTGTTTGCTTCAATATCATTAACAGACATGGATTGCAATAAATTTTCAATAGTTGCAACCCTGGTAAGAATCTCTTGAAGAATTGGTAACGAAATACAACTATCAGTCAAAGAGTTTGGTTCTTTCATAATTGTATATATTGAATATTGCAGTCTTGTTTTGCCCCAACATTATAAGTTGAGACTAAACATTGTTCATGTAAAATCGAGATTTAAACGGTAAACAAATTGAAATTTTGTTATCTGATAAGATTTTTTATTTATCCGTTTAGAAATTTCAATAATTATTTTATCTGAAAGTGGCTAATTAGAAAATTCTAATTGATACTGGTACTAAAATAATGGGAACCTACAATCGTGCAATGAATTTTAAGTAGAAAATAAATAAATCGATTATCGAATTACTACTAAGGTTGTTGGTAAGATTTATGACAAATGAATCGTACAGGAATAAAATCAATGCGTCTTAACTTGGCAAACCTTAAGACATAATTTTGTTTGTCTAGTTAATAAATTTTTGCTTAATAGTAATTTTCAAAGCCGCTGTTTAGCATTTGAGAAGAAGGATGAATATATTTAAGAATTGCTTCACCGCGTATGGCACCTGGTATTTAACCGGAATATTTTATGATTAAAAGCATAAATCGTACTCGTAACTCAAAATAATTACACTTATATTAAGACTGCGGCAATTGGTGATCATTTTTTTTAATTAAATGTAATAATAAAGGACTTTTTTATCCTTTATTATTACATTTACCGTATTAATATCATTTTATGCCAAAAAATAATTTCATTATTTATCTGCTGAATCCTAAAAACTGGTGGTTGCCGTTACTGATTATTTTTTTAATTAGTATCGCTGGTGTAACCATGATTGGCGTTCATACTTATACTGAGGCTCCTCCTATCCCATCTTATGTTTCCTCCAGCAATGAAACTATTTTCTCAAAGGAAGACGTACTTGGCGGGCAAGCAATTTTTCAGAAATATGCATTGATGGAATATGGCAGCATGTTTGGAGATGGCGCCAACCGGGGCCCGGATTATACAGCAGAAGCTTTGCACTATGTTTCTCAATACATGAATGACTATTATCATGCACAGGTAAAAACTGTAGTAAACAGTGAGCTTATTAAAATGGGAATTGCTGAAAAAGTTAAATCGGAAATAAAAACCAATCACTACAATAAAGGTACTAACAGGGTATATATTTCTGATGCCCAGGTTTTCGCAATTGGCGAATTAATAAAATATTATAACCAGAAATTTACAAACCCTGCTTCTGCCGGAGCATTTAAACCATCCAGGTACATTACTGATGCAAACGAATTAAGATTATTAACAGCTTTTTTCTTTTGGGGTTCATGGGTATGCGGTGTAGAAAGGCCGGGAGAACATTACAGCTATACGCATAACTGGCCTTACGATCCATCCGCCGGAAATACCCCGAGTGCAGCAATTATTTTGTGGAGTATTATAGGTTCACTGGGGTTAATATTCGGATTAGGGCTGGTTTTGTATTATCATGGGAAACTTGACAGGTTGAATGATGATATTTATACAACCAAGACAGAGCCATTTATGACAAGGGGGGATATAGAAACATTTCAACCTGATGCTGTTCAAAGATCTACTTATAAATTCTTCTATGTGGCCACTATACTTTTTGCGGTGCAGGTTTTAGCGGGTATATTAACAGTTCATGATTTCGTTGGGCTAACTAATATTTTCGGATTTAATATTTCACAAGCATTACCCATCACTGTGACCAGAAGCTGGCATGTACAATTATCCATTCTATGGATTTCTGCATGCTGGATAGGCGCTTCATTTTTTATGATGTCACTTATTTCACCTGGCCAATCAAAAAAACAGGTCATCCTGATTAATACTATTTTTTGGCTTACACTGTTACTGGTAGCTGGCTCCTTCGCTGGTATGTTTCTTGGTCCAAAAGGACTTACCGGGCAAAATTGGTATTGGTTGGGACACCAGGGATGGGAATATGTAGAACTAGGAAAACTTTGGCAGATAATGCTTGGCGTGGTTTTTATAATCTGGGCTGTAACTATTTATCGGGGTATTAAACCCGTTATGAAAATGAGCCAGCCATGGGCATTACCAAACTGGTTAGTATATACAACACTAAGTATCATTCTATTATTAATCTCAGGTTTTATTGCAACGCCTAAAACGAATTTTGTAATTGCGGATTTCTGGCGATGGATGGTTGTACACATGTGGGCTGAAGCATTCTTTGAAGTGTTCACTACAGTACTGATCGGCTACTTTATGGTAATGATGGGACTGGTAAGCAGGCAGGCTGTGATCCGTGTTATCTATTTGGCAACCTTATTATTCCTTGGCTCAGGCTTACTCGGGATATCACATAATTTTTACTGGAATGCCAAGCCGGTAGGTACAATGGCATTGGGATCAGTGTTCTCAACGTTGCAGGTAATACCACTTGTATTACTTACATTAGAAGCATGGCGTTTCAGTAAACTTCCAAAACTGCTGGAAGCTAATAACAGGGTAAATGGAGATTTGAAAAAACGGTTTGGATTTTCAGAAGTGTTCCTGTTCCTGGTAGCTGTAAATTTCTGGAATTTCTTTGGCGCAGGTGTACTAGGATTCATCATCAATCTTCCCATAGCCAATTATTATGAGCATGGAACATATTTAACTGTTAATCATGGTCATGCTGCGCTGATGGGTGTTTACGGTAACCTTGCAGTAGCTGCTGTTTTATTTTGCTGCCAGTTATTAATAAAAGCTGAAAGGTGGATTTCTAAACTTATCATAATCTCATTCTGGTCCATCAATATTGGATTATTGCTGATGGTGTTTCTTGATTTATTTCCCGCAGGTGTATATCAGTTCAAAACAGTAACAGAAAATGGGCTATGGTATGCGCGAAGCAATAATTTTATAGAAAGTACCGGCTTTCAAACACTCACATGGATGCGTATTATTGGTGGTTCCATTTTTACTATCGGTGGGGTGATACCGCTTTTGTGGTTTGTAACAAGCAGAAGAAAAGATATAAAAAGATAAGAGCAATACCCAAATAAAGACACAAATAAGTTCAGGAACATTGGTTCAATAGTAACATCCTATAATCTATATCAACGACAATTATTTAACCGGCAACTGAATATTATATTAATAAAAATGGACCCGTACGATGAAAACAGGAACTGCTAATACCCCTCTTGTGTACTCCTGCTCTGGCTGTTCAAGTGCAGCACAAATGGCAAACTATATTGCCATTCAACTCGACAGAGCAAATATTGCTGAGATGTCATGCATTGCCGGGGTTGGGGGCAATGTAAAGAATCTCGTACGCACAGCAATTTCTGGCAGAAAAATTATAGTTATTGATGGATGTCCACTGGCATGTTCAAAGGCTTGCTTAAATAAGCATAAAGTAAACCCAGAAATACATATAGATTTATCAAGCATGAATGTCTCAAAACGTTTTCATGAAGATTTTGATATAGATCAAGCCCATAGGATTTTGCAAAACATTACACATTTAATATATAAAACCGATCAGCATTATTCCAGTGAAAATTAAGGATGCTGTTTTTTTTCATTTTTGAAATTTGTTGGCCTCCAAAACAGTAATATGAAATCATTGGAAGTTGACAGCAAAAGAGAATAAAACAAATCTATGTTTATACGAAAGTTCATTCTCTCCCTCTGGCAAAATATTCAGATTATAAGGCGACAGGTCAAGGCAGTATACCTAATACAAAATAATTAGGCAGCCCGGTATGTTAATAGGCATCTCAAGGCTGATACTATCCCATTAGGTAAGCCACCCCATCGTTTATGGTTTCACACAAATCACTTACTTTTTTTTGCTGGCATATTAGCTTAAAGCCATCTCTGATTTCTTTATAATCATTATGCATGGGACAGGGGTGTTTGGCAGAGCATTTGCTTAATCCAAGACCGCATTCATCAAATACTTCTTTCCCGTCGATTGCATTGGTAATATTAATTATCGGCTGGCTCTTCTGCTTCGAAGTAATGAAAAAACCACCGGTTGGACCTTTTGAACTGTTGATCACTCCTTCTTTTACCAGTGTCTGGAGCATTTTACCCACTGTATGTTCACTGGCATCAATATAGGCTGCAATTTCTTTGATGCCAGCTTTCTCCCCCGATTCGTATCTGGAAGCCAGGTAAATAACCGCTTTGATGGCTGTTTTACAGGTAAGACTAAGCATTTATTTTTCGTTTAAAAAAATGCGCCCTTCTTCCGAGATCATTTCGTTACTCCAGGGCGGATCAAAAGTTAATTCAATAGCTGTTTCGTATTCCGGGAAAACCGATTTCAGGACTTCTTTCACGGCATCGCTGATGGATTCGCCCATGGGACAAAACCGGGTTGTAAGTGTCATGGCACAATATATCTTCATGGCTGCCTCATCAAAATCGAGCTGGTAGATCAATCCCAGGTCCACTACATTAAGTCCAATCTCAGGATCTACCACATTCTGCAATGCTGCCATTGCTATCGTACATTTAATATTATTATTGCTTATCACGTTCATGTAAAAACCGGTTTATGCATCAGCAATTTAATTACACTCCAGTTATATAAAAAAGAAGTGAGTACCAATAAGGCGGCGCCGGATTGTAGTACCATTACATGATGAAGCAAAATACCCGTAATAAATAATACAAACCCAAAAAGATAAGCCACACTCATCCCTTTAAAAAAGGCATTACTGAACAGGTCCTTTGGATTCAGCGTTTTCCCTTTCCCGGCCAGATGGTGATATACTTTATTCCATACGATAAAAGGCAAAGTTTTAAAGGTCATACCAAGAATAATGGCCGAGATCCATCCAAAAAAAATAATAAATCCATATGCCATAACAAGGCCGGCATTTTCTGTTACCGACAGCAGCAACAAAACAATATTCAAAAGTAGAAAGATCAGCGGCAACAGCATCATGAATACCGAAAGAAGGGATACATTCATTTGTTCATCCACTCTTTTACGTATGCGCTGTTGATAGGACCGGTAACAAAAATGACCAAACAGTACAATGGCTGCTGCTACGCAAAGCAGCGGAAAGAAAAGCAGTATCCTGTTGGTGGTAAATAAAAAAATAAAGATGAACACCAATAACCCCGTATTGATCAGCCCATAGATCCACCAAAGCTGCCGGGTATTGTTATATTTTGAAATCAGAAACATGGGAATTAAGCGCGAGCCAACGCCGGTTACCAATAACAGGAACCATCCCACAATGCCTATATGTGCATGCAGGGGAAGATAATCCAATGAATTCCTTGGCAGTAAAGGATACGTAAAATTGTACACCAGCATCAATCCAACGGTAGCTGTTGCCAGCAACCATACTACGGCCGTAAACACAAAAATAGCATGTACGTTTTCATTCCTGCTTTTCACCATACTTACTGCTAGGTTTATGAGATAAGCGACGATGGCCAATATAAGCAGCCTTCCACCCCATTTGGCGGGCCAGCCCATGTCAAATACATAAAACCCATAAGCCAGCAACGGAATACCCAGTGCAGCCAATACAAAAGACGTGTATGCTAACCTGTTACTGTACAACGCTCCTTCAATCAACACCGGAACCAATTGATGGCTGGCCCCAAGGATCATCATCGTTCCCCAGCCAAGTGCCATGATATGCGTGATGGCCAGTGTATGCGGATGAAAATAATGTTTTGTAAAATCAGCTGCGTTGCATAACAGGAGGATGGTGGCAATAAAAAAGGCAACGGCTGCATATAAATAAAACGGCAGCACTACTTTATGGGAAGTGGTTCGGGCCGTTCCTGTATTTCCGGTTGTTGCAAACATATCAGCCTTTATAAATCAACAGGTGTACTTCTGCATCACTAACCTCTTTGATACGGAAGCTGAATTTCTTCTCTTCCAGTTCGGGAAGAAGAAATACAGGAATGCGTTTATGATAAACATACAATGCCTTATCCTTTTGCAGGGTTTCCAATGCTTCCAGTATCATGTGCAAGGGCAAAGGCATTTCCAGCTGTCTTACATCAATGGTTTCCAGTTTATCTTTGAAGCGATCCAGGATTCTATCCCATCCTTCTGCGTAGGCAGTTCCTGCAGTGTCCAATACCAGCGGCTGGTCCGTCTTTTTATAAAAATACGTATTCACCAGCTCTTCGCTAACAGGCTCTGCATACGATTCAAAGCCCTGTTTACCCAACAGATGCATCAACGGGGTGGGTTCAAAACTGTTAACAATCTTAAGTATAGAACCAGCTTCCAGTAATTTTACCTTTTGCAGAATTGTTTTCAGCGGATCCTTTCCTGTTTCAATAACCGGGCGTACATCCAGCTCAACAATCTTACCGGCAGGTATCTTCTTCAGGAATTCCGGCACGGGTTTCTTTTCTTTATCACCCTCTATGGCAGACGCTTCCCTGTCTATCTCAAAACCCAACGGGACCAGCTTATTAAAAAAATCATCCACACTGCATCCTCCCAGTTTGGAAGCCATACTAATGCTGGTTCTGCCGGCAATCACTTTCCGCAGTATTGGATTACGCAGCTTTGTAAATTTTGGTGATATACTCACAATGGCTTCCAGTGCAGCCGGATTGTGCTTAAGCAATGCGGCAATTTTTGTATTGAAGTTAATGGTCATGATCATTCAAAGTATTGGGTAAAGAGGTTAATATGCGCTTCTATTTCTTTCAACACAGGCGCTGCTTTTTCAACACAATTTGCCGCTTTCAGTTCTTTTGTCTTTTCCATCAGCGGCAAAAGCCAGTGGTGCAGGGCTTCATGGTCTGCTCCTTTCATTTTACATTCAGTAACCATTTTGGTCAGACCATCCTGTAATTGAGTAACCGTTTGACTATAGTTGACCGGACTATTTTTTGCAGCACCGGAAACAATAGCTTGCAGCAGAGACACATTTGATTTTGTTATGGAATCGGCTTTCCACCTGGCTCCATTGTTTAAAACAAGGCCAACAGATTTTTCTTCCTGCTCCTGGTGTTTTACGGCAGCCGAATCCGTCTTTGCATTCACGGCTGTATCACTTTGTGAATGACAGGCCGGCAGAAGGCCGATCATTAATAACAGTACCGGTATTTTTTTCATAGAATTATATTTCACTTTTTTTCAGGGATGGCTTTATAATTAAACGCAATGACTGGTCATAGGTAACATATTGCCAAACCCAGTTAATGAGAACAAATAACCGGTTCTTGATGCCAATAATGGATACCAGGTGAACCAGCATCCACACGAACCATGCTATAAAACCTTTCAGTTTCAGTTTGCCGATCTCGGCCAAAGCCAGGTTTCTTCCCACGGTTGCAAGGCTGCCTTTGTCGTTATATTCAAATGGAACAAGGTCTTTACCAGATTCCCTGTTCTTCAAATTAACCGCCAGCAGTTTTGCCTGCTGGATAGCCACCTGTGCTACCTGCGGATGGCCCTTTGGCAATGATTCATTCTGCATCAATGCAATATCGCCGATGGCGTACACACCCGGCAGACCTGTTACCTGGTTATATTGATTCACCATTATCCTGTTGCCGGCCGAAACAACAGTTGCAGGAATACCTTGTATAGAAACACCGGTTACCCCTGCGGCCCAGACAAGACAGCGGCTGCGTATCGTTTCGCCGTTGCTCAATGATACAGTTTCCCCGTCGTAATCCTTAACAAAGGTATTGGATTGCACTTCTACGCCCAGTTGATTAAGATACCTCATCACCGTAGTACTGGAAACCGCACTCATGCCATTCAAAAGCCGCGGCGCCGCTTCCAGCAGGTAGATATGCATGTTACTGAAATTCAATTCAGCATATTCCCGCGGAAGAATTTTCTTTTTCATCTCAGCAATGGCACCAGCCAGTTCAACGCCGGTAGGCCCGCCACCAACAATCACCACATTTAACAAGGCAGATTGTGTTTCTTTATTCCCTGCGTTGAGGGCCTGCTCATAGTTTTGCAATAAAGTATTACGCAGCAGTAATGCTTCCGGAACAGATTTCATAGAATAGGCATTCTTTTGCAGCAGGCGGTTATTGAAATAGTTGGTGGTGGCTCCCTGGGCTAGTATCAGATAATCATAGGGTATATCTCCTAATCCGGTATGCAGTATTTCCATTTCAGGAGAAACAGCAGTCACTTCCGTCATACGGATAAAAACATTTCTTTTTCGTCTGAATATCTTCCGAAGTGGAAAACTGATGCTGCTCGGCTCAAGGCCACAGGTAGCTACCTGATAAAGCAAGGGTTGAAACTGATGATAATTGTTCCTGTCGATCAATACAACCTGGAAATATTCTGATGAAAGCCTTTTTGCCAATGTAAGGCCTGCAAATCCGGCGCCTGCAATCACTACTCTTTTTTGTTGGCCATATACAGGAGGAATTTTCATTTGGTTATTATTTAACGTGTTGTGCTATTTAAAAACACATAGTTACATAGGTCAGGAAACAGGACATATAGCCTTTGGCTATGTATCTTTTTTGTTTTCCTATGTATCTATGTGGTTAAAAAAAGCTTTGAAATAATGGATATTTGCATGGCTAAATACTTTTAAAAGTTAAACACACCAGTACATATAGATTTTAATCGCACAACACGTTATTATTTAATATTCCAAAAACCGTCTGTCCATTACTCTTCGTTAATTGACTGCAGTTTGAAAATGGGATAATGGCCTCATGACTTTTTATGGGAGGGGGGGGTCATTTGATCAGTTGTTTTTCTATTTCAAGTGCTTTGGGAAACAGGATATTGTTTTCGAGATGGATGTGCAAATGCAGGTCATCTTCAAATTCATCCAGCATCCTGTACAGCAGGCTGTAGCTGGCACAGGCATCTTCGGGTAACAGATAATTCTGAGAGAGTACCCTGATTTCATCGAGGTTTTTACCAACCAGTTCATGCTCCATCTCCATCATATTAATGGGAGTCTGTACTGTGCCAAAATGGGTTGCATGCAATGGTTGTGTACCAGCCTTCGCTGCCACCAGTTCTTTTACGTATGGAAACAATACTTTTTCTTCTTTCACCAGGTGTGCCGCTAATTCAGTATATACCTCTTCCACCAATTGATGGATCATCACCAGTTCAGGATGATGGTTACCATGCACTTTCATCACTTTCTGTGCATAGGCTCTTATGTCGGGCAGGTTTTTCTTTACATAACTATGGTGTGTGTTCACAATATAATCTGCCAGAAAATCCAGGCTCCATTCGCCATAAGGCAACGGGCGGGATGCCGGCAATTTATCAGCCTGCTGCAGTTCCTGTTCAACTTTCGTAACATCCAGTCCTTTTTCTGCACAGGCTTCTTTTACGGTTTTCTTTCCGCCACAACAAAAATCCAATCCGTACTTTTTAAATACCTGTGCCTTACGAAGATCTTTGGCGGCAATCTGCCCAAGGGTTTCATCGCTTTCTCCTATAATACGTTTACTGATCTTTACAATCCACCATTCGGGTCCCTGCTCCTGGTATTCCCAGGTGAATATATTTCCCCTTTCTCCTAATAATTGATAATACAACGGTTTCGGGTCATGATCGTTGTGAATAGTTAAACTTTCCCCTTCTGCCAGTTCATCAAAGCGAAAAAAAATAGTAGGGTGTTTTTGCCTGGGTTCCAGCAAGGTAACATTAAGAATGTTTTCTGCTATTGTAGTCTGCATAGAAAATATTTAGGTGAATTGATATGTCAAAGGTAGGGAGTTTTGTTTAATAAAAGTATTTACTTACTTGTATTACTACTAAATTGACAGTACTCTGACAAACGTGGTATTTCAGTCATAAACAGGTATAAACAGTCCGGGGGCATTGATTGTAGATGAACTGCCCACTGACTGCCAGGAAATTTTCTTAATTTAAAGAACAGCATTATGATAACAATCATTAAAAGGTATATAAAACTGTAGCTAATAGGGATAACTTTCGTATTTTGATTGATAGGTTATGGTCAAGTGGCCTTACTAAATAGGTCGCACTGTTAACTCTGTTGTTAAAAGACATTGCCTCCAGCATAGCTTTGGAAGAATGGTATGGTCATGGTCCCGGAATTTTTTTTTAAATATACCCTCGAACTCGAACATAATTCCGGCCGTTTAATGAATTAAAACAGTACATGAAAAAAGGGGAAATAACATTAATACAAGGGGCAACGGATACTGCCTGCAACCACGCGTTGGTATTGCACAAATTATTAGGATAGTACAGTCAATATCCCTCTACAATAATTTCTATTACCGAGCCATCCAATGCCTCACTAATCAGGAACTGGCAGGCTAGGCGGATATCGGTTCCGCTTAACTGCATTTTGTCAAGTGTGGATCGTTCATTTCTTGTCATCTGGTTTTTCAACAAATCCGATCCGGAAATTTTTACCAGGCAGGTAGCGCAGCGCCCCTGCCCTCCACACTCCCCAAAACTTTCCAGGTAAATGGTATTATTCAATAATACCATAAGGTTTCTATATGCATTTGCATAGGTTCTTACCACAGTTTCCAGACCCGAATGGCTGATGGTAATGATTATTTCTTTTCTATTCTCACAGATTTTTGAAGCAGACATTTTAAATAAGGTTTTTTAACCCCATTTCCTTGTAATGTTCAATTTTCATTTCAAAGAGCATTGCCATTTTTGCGGCCCGCCATCTGGCCTCATCTGCAGTGTTTCCTGAAAACAATTCACCAACCGAAGCTGTAAATAGTTCCATCCATTTTGAAAAATGCGCATGCCCAATCGGTAACTGGGCATGCGGCGGGAAAGGGGTTCCATCATAAGTATGCACTCCGAGCAATACTGTTTGCCAGAAGCTATACATTTTTTCCAAGTGGGCAGGCCATCGGTCCCGGATATGTTCATCAAAGATGGGCCCCAGTAATTCATCGGTTCTTACTTTATCATAAAAGTTATTTACCAATAATTTTACGTCGTCTATGGTAAGGATATCCGTTTTCATCAATATCAGGGTTTAAGTGTTAAATAAGTAAACAGGTAATACAAGGCCCATCCGGCAAAACCAATAATCAGCATCCACACCCAGGAGGGTATGCTTTTGGGAGTTTCGCTTCCTTCTATTAAAAATCTTTTCTGGTCACCTTTGCTGTATGCATTGATCATGATAGGAAGTACCCCATCCACCACAGCATTTTCCCTGATGCCTTCAATATCAATGGCCGGGCCGTTCTTTACTTCAAAGGGTATTAACCTGATCCCCTCTTTGCCTGTGGGATCTTTGCTTACAATCCGCAGCGTATGTTTTCCATCTACCAGCTTGCGGGTATCCAGCTCAAAGTTTACCGGTGATGAAAAGGCTGCAACAGGCTGTATGTCTTCATCTATAAAGACCAGTATCTTACTCTTTTCTTCCATCTTATTCATTGTTAAGTATCAAATGTTTTATATGGCCGATAGATTTTTCACCGGGTCTCACCAGCCATTTTATTGAAAAGTACAGGGTGGCACAAACAATAGTGGCCATTACCGAAACAATCAAATAATCCCAGTTGCTTTCCGGGCCGCCGCCGTGGGTAAACCCCTGCAGTATTTTGGGCTGCTGCTTTTCACATACTTCGCAGGCCATCGTTTTAATGCTGTTGATGAACAGGCCAGTAAGTACCATTGTTTTTTTCATTACATCTGCTTTAAAGTTTATCAACATTACGGTATCCCTTATTTAGCTTTTAATTTAACAAGATCCATAAGCTTCTTTACTTCTTCTTCTGTTACCTTTCTGGCATTGTTCCCCCAGCTTGTCCGCTCATGATTCATGATGGCTGTTATTTCTGCCGCATTTAAATTGGCATTGGTGGCTACCGGTGGCATAACACCATATTCGGGACGGGGATCATACCCGTTCATGATAATACCTACATATAATTCCAGGTTAGCCCCGTTTACAACAGGGCTGCCTTTTAACGGCGGAAATGCACCGAGCAAACCTTCACCATTGGCCTGATGGCAACTCTGGCAATTGGCAATATACAATGCAGCGCCATCCGGTTCCTTTGCCTGTGAAGCAGCCCCGGTTGGGCTTGTTTTGGCTTTGTATAAAAAATCAGGAGAAGCTGTACCATCAGGCAGCCTGGTTTGTTTAAGCGATTGCAGATATGCAATCAGGTAAAGCGCATCATCCGTAGCCACTACTTTGCTCTCCTCTCCCTGTAAATACTCCTTAGGAACATTTACGATCACATCATTTTTTCCGGGTTCTTTCTTTAGTGTAAACAACCACGGGTAGCCAGGCATAACAGATTCTTTCACTACAATTCTCGGATTGAACAAATGCACCAGGTTCCAGTCTTTACTGGGTTGCCTGTTGCCAATGTCTGTAAGGTCTGGGCCGGTGCGTTCTGTGCCCATCAGCGTAGCTGTATTTCTCCAAATGTCGGTGCGTTTGTTGGCGGCATAATCTGCGGCCATACCGGGCCTTGCGCCCCATACCTTATCCATGTCAAGGTTACGTACCTGCTGCGTATGGCAGGCAACACAGCCATTGGCTATGTAAAGATTCTTCCCTTTTACTGCCTCTTCACTTAAAGGCTCCCATCCCGGTAATGGCCTGTTGTTTTTCTGGTTATTCAAGGCAGGAAGAATAGCCACCAGTAGGGTTAATCCTGCAAAAAAAAGGAAAGCCGTCCGAAAAAGTTTTTTATGATTATTAAAAAAATCCATTGGTACTGTATATGAATGATTAAACAATTGTAGCGTCTGTAGATACCTGCTGTGCTAATTTTTCAAGTGCTGCTTCTTTTACATCCACTGCATCATTGTGGCTGATCATTTTATAAAAATTGTAAGCGAAAAAGAGATGAGATAACCACATGAGGCTTCCGCCGATAGCCCGCCATAACCAATAGGGAGCCATGTGAACAACTGTTTCAATAAATGGTTTCCCTTCTATCCACATCTGTCCCCTCAGTGTACTGCCTATCATAAGCGGCACCGTATAAAACAACAGGCCAACCAGGGCCAGCCAGAAATGAGCGCCAACAGTGATCTGCGGAGCTTCCTTACCGGTAAGTCTTGGAATTACTGCATACATGCCGGCCCAGAGGAAAAAGCAAATGATGCCATACATGGTCAGATGTGAATGAGCTACCGTGAAGTCGGTAAAATGCCAGATCAGGTTGGTCGACCGGAAAGCTTCTGCCGTTCCCTGCAGCGAACCGGTAAAATAAAATATGATCCCTACCAGGAAAAAGGGTAAGGTATAACTGCCGGCAATTTTATACCAGGCGCCTTTAAACGTCATAATAAAATTGGTCGTTCCTGCCAATACGGGAATCACCATACCCACACTGCCCACAATGGCCACGGTTTGCAGCCACCAGGGAATGGAACTGAAAACAAAATGGTGCGACCCGATCAGTGTATAAAATAAAATCTGTGCCCAGAAAGCCAGTATACCCAGGCTATAAGAATAGATCGGTTTATTCAGTTGCTGCGGAAGCATGTAATAAACAATACCCAATGTAAAAAGCATAAACCACATCCCCACGCCTTGGTGCATGTAATAACCCTGTATAATGGTTTCACCAAGACCATCTTGCCAAAGCGGAACATAGGCCACAACCGAAATGGTCAATGCAAACATGATGGCAGATATGATGTACCAGTTGGAGATGTAGATCTCCTTTGTTTTCCGGCGGGCAATAGTTTGTATAAAATTGATTAGTGTAAGTATCAACCCGATGCCGAATAATAACATGATTGGCCAGATGTATTCGCGGTACTCACCACCTCCATTGTTGATACCTGCCATCAGGGAAACAGAACCGAAAATCACGGCTGCATTTATCAGGAATAAAGCATACCATCCTTTTTTGATGCTTGCCAGCGGAGTATTGCTTACCATGGGTACAATGTAATAACCAAGCCCCAGCATACCCAATGATGCCCAGCCCCAGAATACCGCATTGGTATGCACAGGACGAAGGCGGCCAAAACTCAACCAACTGATATGGTCCACGTCGGGTGAAACAAATTTGATACCCACATATTCGCCCACTGAAGTACCGAAAAGCAGCCAGCCAGCGGCACAACCAAAATACCACATGATCAGCTTTGCCAATTGCGGGTCTATATTAGGCCTTTTCAGCGCTTTTTTCTTTAAGGCAACAAAAGGCAGGTACACATGCGTGTTCACATGGCTGATCATCCCTTTTGTGTCATCGGGAGGGTATTCGCCCGACAATTCAGTATGAGTAAGATGGTAATCAAGCGCAGTTTTTCTTTTCTCTAATGCAGCAAATGCTTCCTCATCTGTTAAAGTAGCCAGATAGGCTGAAAATTTTCCTGCTTCTTCTAGGTCCTGCCTGGTATGCTGCTTCCTGAGAAGGTTGGATAATTTTACGATCATCAGTACAATACCCGCCAGTATGGGAATCATGATAAGTGTTATGGTTATGATAATTCCGCTTTCGCTGAACAATCCCGTATTTATTTCACTTTTTTGCGCCAGTAAAGAAGAACTAGGAAACAATATTGTAAGCATCAGACCAGCAACCATCAATCCTGCTTTTACATTAACTGCACTTGAGGCTTTATTATTATTGCTGCGCATGGATTGTATATATTTTAAAATCTGCTCAATTTCCCCACTACCGAGGTCATCCAGATACTGCTGAAACTTCTTTGTTCTCAGCTCAGATTGTCTGTATCTATTTTTATCTACCATGAGTCTGACTTTAATGGAAAGAAAAACAACAGCAGTAAGAATAATCAGCATTACAACCAGTAACATTATCAGAATACCAGTTTCACCGGAAGAAGTATCAATTTCTTTCGATGGCTCCGGCGAAAACGATATGAATGAAAAAACGGCAATGGTTAAGACGAGACCCTTTAACCATTGCTTAAGAAAAAATGCTATCATAATTAAATCATTTAAGACCTTTTACTCTTTTACTATTTTAAAAAAATTATCTTTTCAGATATCTTTCACCTGTATTCAGTACTGTATCATAATCACCCAGGATGGCAGATTGCAACATCTTCTTGATCTGTTTTCTCATGCCGGCAAATTCGTTGTGTATGGGACATGGTTTTTTAGCTGAACAGGTAGTTAATCCTAACCCACAACTTGTAAACAACTTTTCGCCGTCAATGGCATAAACAATATCTGCAAGGCTGTATTTCAACCCTTTAGCACTAAGATAGAATCCCCCCGAAGGGCCCTTAGCAGACAATACTATTCCCTTTCGCCGCAGCTCTTGTAATATTTTAGCAATAAAAGACTCGGGCGAATCAATGGCAATGGCAATTTCCTTAACACTCACCTTTACATTCTTTTTCGATTGTTGTGCCACAAAAAGCACAGCCCGTATGGCATATTCGCAGGTTTTTGATACCATATTTTTATTTGACTGTACAAAGATAATAGACAATTTAAATAGTAGCGGACTTTTTTATCCTTTACTATTTGTAAGCTCCACCTTTCTATGTATGTGAGGTTTGTAACCAAGCCGGTTGCAAATAGCTTATCCCCTCTTTTCTCTGAAATATACTTTGTTCCAGGGAAGATTTTTAATTAAGAGTAAATTAACCTGATAGCGTTAATTATTTCTTTAGCTTCACAGGAAGCGTATAAGATTGCATTTTTTTCTCATTAAGGATCTTTATTTCTTTCCCTTTTACAGAAATGGATTTTTCACTGACCAGTTCATTAATAATCTTAAAAACTGTTTCATAGGTAGCTCCTACAAAGGAAGACAGATCCTGCCTGGTAAGTTGCATTTTAATATTACCTGCTTTATCAAAGCCAAAATGATTTTTCATCATTAAAAGGGTATCTGAAATTTTGCCCTTGGTATCCATATGCACCAGGTCAAGCATACGTTGTTCGGCACTTTCCAATTCAGATGCATAAAACATCAATAACTTAAATGTTAATTCATGATTCATTTTAAGGGTAGCGAGAAAAAAATCATATTTTAAAAAACATACGGAGGTTTGTTCCAAAGCCGTTGCAGAAACCGGATATATATTGGCAGGGCCAAAACCACGATGACCAAGCACATCACCTTCTTTCGCAAAACGGATGATTAACTGCTTCTCTTCGTTCCATTGTTTGTGAACTTTAACTTTACCTCTGTTAAGGAAGTAGATACCCTCCGCCGCATCCCCTTCCGAAAAAATCCTCTCACCTTTTTTAAAATGCAGGATTTTTTTATGTTCCTCAACAAAGGGAACCCATTCCGGTACACAGTTTTTGCATAGGAAACATTGCTTCGGGTTCCAATGTGCATCATTCTTTTTCATATAATAATAATACAATTTATTTTATAGCCTTTTCTTCATACTTATATTGCATATACAATACTAAAATTGCAAATTACAAGAATTATTCTTAATTTTATATTGCTTATGCAATATTTTTAGATTTTCAAAGCGCTAAACTGAATTAATCGATGAAGAATGTTAAGGAGAGAATCACTGTTCAGCCTTCTTTGAATATCTCTTTCGACGATACAACTGTTTATAAAGAAGATACCTCTTTATTACCCATAAGGATATTGCCTTTAAGTTTGCAGACTATCCTTAATGTAATCCTTATTTGCATGGTGGCAAAAGGATTAGTCCTATTGCTAAAGTGTATTACTAACCTCACCTTTTATCATCGATCTTCATTTCATCCTGCCCTGGTTACCATCGGTGGAGCATTAGGAGTCCTATTGGGTATTGGTATTCTAAGACTTTTTCGAGGAAGCAAAATTAGCATAGCGTATGCTGTTATGATAGGTATGGCTTTCATGTTTACAGGAACTTTAACTGCTATTCTTTCCTCTATCCTTTTTGCATTAGAGACAACCGGACAGATTCGGAGATTACTTCCCTTAATTGGTGCATGCACCACAGCCTACCTGGTCTCCCGGCTGCTTACAAAAGGAAGTATTAAGACCGAAAAAAATCAACGCAGAGGTGTCTGTATCCAATACTCATACGAGCCGGACATTATACAGACGATAAACACCGGCGACCATGTGAAGAAAGTTTACGCTCTGGTTAGTATTAAAAACAATGTTGGTGAACTCAGTAGCTGGCCATCCTCAAACATGAATTGTTGCCGGTATGATTTCCTGATTGAGCGAATCAGGAAGAAAACTTTATGGGGTATGTAGAAAGAAAACAAATATTCAACAGTCATGTCAGGGAGTCTGTATCAATAAAGAAATAATATCAGTAAACACCGCGTTTGTCTATAAAGAACAGGATACAGGAACAGTATCGAAAGTAATGGGATCGGCAAAAAAGGTTGTGATTGTTATTCTATCAGACAAAATAAGAAATAAAGTAACGGGAATGATTATTACTACAGACATCAACGAAGCTTACAGTGATAAATGCAGCAGAGAAAAAAAGCACCAGCGCCAACTTTCAGTTACCAGGCGGACACTCCGATTTATTATAAATAGGAAAATACTGATCAAAGCCAATATAGGAAGAATACATACAAACTGATTTTATTAATTAAAACTACCAACCATGAACGAGTACCTACCTGATCAACCTTATCTGGCAAAGGCAATTCTTGCAGGTGTTTTTGCAGGTATTGCCGCTACATTAGGCAATTTATTTTACGATTTATTTTTCAGGGCTTTCACACAATTTGTGCCGTCACAAATCATTAACGTAGCAACTATTATTTTTGCTACCATGCTCTTGTTTTTAGTATCCGGACTACTCTATTTCTTTTCCAGTAATTTTTTAAAACAGGGAATGCTTGTTTATATCATCACATTTGCTATTCTTTCCATTTTGTGCTTTTCCTGGGGGCTTCATATAAACCGTTCGGCAGATCCCAAAATCACTGCGCACTTCAGGATGTTATTTCTGGGAATCGTTTCGATTTCAGGGATATTGGCAACATTCTTTATTCCCTACCTCATGAAACATCAGTCGATTTATCTTGATTAAACCGGATAAAATCAAATAAATGAAAATTTTTTCAGAATTACCGGATAGCGATAAAACCCTTCTTCTTCAGTTCCCTGCTTATATCTCTTTGTTGGCAGCCAACAATGATGCAGAGATGGATGCTGACGAGAAAAAAGCCGCCATTTGGCTCACACACATCAAAACATTCTCAACTGAACCAATATTACATCCATTTTATAAACAGGCTGAATTGGTTTTTGCAACAAATATTCAGTTACTAGATGAGCAACTTCCGAAAAAAAGAATAGAGAGATCTGATGCAATTAAGGAGGCATTGGTTAAAATTGAACATATTTTAATCAATATGAATACCGACTATGTGAGTACACTTAAAAGAAGTATGATCTCATATAAAAATCATGTTTCTAAAGCGCATAGAAATATTCTGGAATATTTCATTTTTCCCCTGCCTATTGAAGGGATTTCTGATTAACAGACAAGTTATCCTAAAATGATCAGTCTTTAGTTTTTATTAATTTTTAATATGAAACAGAGTTGATGACCTTTTTTCAAACAATATTAATTCCTGTAACAGCAGAAACGGATGAATTTGTTGCGCTTAAGAAAGTAATTGAATTATTTGGTGAAGATGAAGAATTACATATTCACATGGTCTATATCATTACAAAAGCCTCTTGGAATAAAATCACGAACCGGTTGCGGCTTTCCAAAACGCCGTACAGATCAATAGCTCACGCAGGTTTTCAAACAACAGACAAATCAAATTATTCTGATATCACAAGGAATTATCCCGGAATCACCATCCATTCGGACTCGATCGAATTGAGTACCAATAATGAAGAACTACTCACTTATGTTTTTAACCACAAGATCAATTTACTCGTTCATTGCAAAAACAACCGAACAGTTCCTGCCTTTTCATCAAATATAATAGATGTTGACAAAATTGCCCATTTATCTCCATGCGCTGTTTTGAATATTACAGTGAGCAGTTTACTTCACCCGATCAAATCAATATTAATACCGATAGGATTAACAATACCGGAAAGAAAAATTCAGATTGCGATTTTATTCGCGAGACATAAAAAAGCAGCAATTAATCTCCTTGCAATATTGGATAACCCCGGTTCGGATGAATCACAGAAAAAAATCGAAGCATTTTACAGAACCTATAAAATGCTAAAAGAATGTGGGCATACCCCTAACCACACTATACTGGAAAGATCGCAAACGAATGAAGTGATAATAGCGTATGCCAAAAGAGTAAAGATAGATTTGGTAATACTGGATCCTGCAAAAAAATCCTTTGTACCTGATTTTATTAAGCGAACTTATTTCAATCGCAGTTCACCTGATTCGCCATTACAAATACTTAAGATCCGTTCAGATTTTACCAAGAACAGCCAATTCTTATGACATACCTGAAGTTGGGCAACGATATTCACAATAAAAATTGGACAATTATCCACTTACAGACAATATATGTAATTAAGGTTGCTTAAATAAAAGCTAAATAACCTGCTTCAGTAAAACAATGACTCGATTGGTAGCTTAATTAAAAAAACATAGTCAGGATGTTCAATTAAATAGTACTATTTTCCATCCCTTTTTGAAACACATTAAGCTGCACTTCTGCGTTTACTTTTATTTTAGAAGCCATCATTTATAAAGCAAAACAGAAATATTATAAGAAGGGCAAACACGAATGGTATTAGGGAATTCAAAATCGGTTGTTTTCCCACTATTAGTACTAAACTCAGTTTTCTGCTTTGATAGTCATGTCAGAAACAGGAAATATAGTTCTGCTTACTATGTTTCTCGGTTATATTAAGTTAAATATTGAAAATATCGGAATTATATTTCCTATTTACTCAATTTTTGTAGCAAAAATTAATTATTTTTGTATAAATAAGAAATATAATTCCGATGACAAAACAGGAAATAGGCAATTTTATACAATCAAGAAGGTCTGCTTTGTCCATGAATCAGGAAGATCTGGCAGAGCTGACAGGCATCACAACCAAGACCATTTACCTGGTTGAAAACGGCAGGGGCAACCCATCTTTGGCTACATTAGAAAAGATACTGGATGTACTGGGTCTGGAGTTATCCGTTCATATTAAAAAGACAGTTGAATGAGAGGAGCTGTATATAATAACGGTGAACTGGCCGGTTACCTGGAAAGGAATGTAACCGGAAAATACATTTTCAAGTATGAAGATGCTTATTTCAACAGAAAAGAAACCTCTTCCATTAGCCTGACGCTGCCCAAAACACAGCAAATATATGAGTCTGATACCTTGTTTTCATTTTTTCATGGATTGTTATCGGAAGGTATCAATAAGGAAATCCAATGCCGCCTGTTAAAGATTGACGAGAGAGATGATTTTACGCGGCTGCTACGAACGGCTGGAGAGGATACCATTGGGGCTATCACCATAAAACAAATTGACTGATGAAATGCAAAGGATGCTATAGAGAAATAAAAGACGGGTATTGCCTAAGCTGTAGAAAAAAGCTTTTTGAAGGAAATAGGATATCTCCTATCCTTTCTTTTGACGCACCACGCGCCGACAATCTCAATATTTTCCAGGAACACTCCAAGCGACTATCAATTTCTGGAATGCAGTTAAAATATTCGTTAAGACTGGAAAACAAGCAATTGGTGTTAACTCTGAAGGGGGGACAATATATATTAAAGCCCATCCCTCCTTCAGGACACCTTATTAGCATTGGCGATATACCGGAAAATGAACACCTCACTATGCAAATCGCATCACAACTGTTCAATATTTCAACGGCAGAAAATGCTTTGATCAATTTTAAGGATGGTACACCTGCTTATATTACAAAGCGGTTCGATATAAAAGCTGATGGGAACAGATACCAGCAGGAAGATTTTGCTCAACTAACCAACCGGACAAAAGAGACCCACAGCGAAACCTTTAAATACGATGGCAGCTATGAAGAAATCGGTTTACTTATTAAGAAATTTGTCGCAGCATCTATTCCTGCGCTGGAGCGTTTTTTCCAACTATTGGTATTTAATTATATTTTCTCCAATGGAGACGCACATTTGAAAAACTTTTCCCTGATGTTGGGCGATTCTGGTGAATATCTGTTAACACCGGCATACGACCTGCTAAGTTCAGTAATACACACCCCAATGGAATCTGATACTGCATTGGACTTATATAAAAATGATACCGAATCCCCCTTTTATGCAAGCCACGGGTATTATGGCAGGGAAAATTTTCAGGAACTGGCTAAGAGATTGGGCATCCTACCTAAAAGAGCGGAAAGAATATTGGATGCATTTAGTAAAAATGAGCAGGCTGTATTTGCAATGGTCCGGCATTCCTTCTTGTCTGAACAAGTAAAGACTACTTACTGCAATAATGTACATGACAAAATTGAACGAATACGGATGAATAAATAAATAATTCCTGTGCTATTATATAATCTATTTAACAATCAGATACTCTCCGTAAATTTATTCGAATGAAAACTTCTCTAAACCATCTCCCCATCAGCAAACGAAACCAGATCCTGGAGATTGCGGATATTATCAAGAACGTCATACCTTCGGAAAGAATATTTTATTTGAAGTATTGCTGAAAATTCCCTGCCTATTATTCTCCTAGCTCTCTAAGATTTAATAACATAGCATCTCCAAATTTCAACTACTCAATAGAATTAACCTAATATAAACAAGAATATCTTGCTTCCCGGGTTCTCCACATCCAAAAGGTTACAAAATTATTTATCCGGAATTCGGAAGAAGTTCATTATTTCCCAAATATCTTTTCATTTAAAATTCTAATCAGTTCTTGATCGGAACTAGGAATGGCAATAATTATTCCATTTTTATCTACTAGTATTTTTATAGGAACCGAACGAATTCCATAGTAAAGGGCCAACTTTCCGGAAAAATTTTTATCATCAATATATTGTGGCCATTGATATTTTTCCTTCTTTATGACTTCTTTCCACATTTCTTGATCTTCGTCTAAAGAAATACTAACTATTTCAAAGCCTTTTGCCTTATATGCATTGTAGACTGATTCAAGTTCTCTATTGGAAGTCATGCATGGACCGCACCAAGTCGTCCAAAAATCATATAGAGTATATTTCCCTCTATATTGGTCAGTATAGAATGTTACACCACTGGAATCCTTTACCACCACATCGTAAAATACACTACCTGCACTTCTATTCTTCTCTCTATCAATTACGTCTAACAGTTTATCAAGGTTTTGCATTTCATACGATTTACTCAACGACTTATTCAAAAGTCCTTTGAGTCCAGCAACCTGAACATAATCCAGAGGAAACTCATTTGCCAACATAAATCCACGCCCAAATAAATAGCCCTGACCTGCAATAAGATAGGCACTAACCTTTTCACTAGGTTTTCTTTTGACAATCGCATATAATTTCTCGTACAAAAGGCTGTTTTTCCGTTCCGGTCTTTCTTCAGTAGAGTCCAACCGTGTCTTCCACATTTTAAACTCTTGTACTTTGCTTTGCGTCAAGGATCCTTCTACCTTAATGATGCTAAATTTAGTTCTGCCCCCCCCTAAGCTATCAGGAGTATCCTTTTCTGTCAAATTGGAAACTAATTCTAAATAGGTGCTTTTACTATCGATATATAATTCTTGAATATTGGTCTTTTGACCAAAATGCAGTCGGCAAAGGATTGGCAACTTCGCCTTAGTTTTCAATAAAAACCTATTGCTCGAGATAACAGCACTTATACTATCCTTATGGGCAACATCATTTTCAAAAAAAAGGTATATCCTTTTTTTACTTTCCCCCTTTATTACACCTTTAATTTCAAATAATGTTTGCTGGCCAAACAGTAATATGGGTAAATAAAAAGAAGCTACCAGAATTATTTTTTTCATATTGCCTAATTTTTCAAATTTATTAATTGTTGAGATTGCCAATAATTTATAATAAACTCTAGTTCAATTGCATTTTGCGATCCAAGTAATTTACATTCAATATCGGAAACCTTAAAAAAAAACTAAATACCCGGACAGCCCTTCATATAAACAGAAACTCAATCCGATCGCAAAACAGCTTATTCATTAATTGTTGGGAATGATGGTACGACATTTGAAGTGGGAATGGCATAATTGCTTAATAGGTTCAATACATTAGATGAGGTAATTGTTGATGAAGTATTAGCAGGTGCATTTCTTTGTACCCCCGTCTGAAAATAAACAAGAACCTGGTTATTCAGATTTACCTGCGAATATCCAGATTGGGCATGTATAATAAACAGCGTGCAAACCGTTAGGAAGATTCTTTTCATACCGTTATGGTTTAAAAATTATTAAATGTTAACTGTCTGTTATTTGTTCCATCAGCATTCATAATCCAAAGTGTTCCAATCTGTTTATTATAGATACTAATACTCCATTCCATTTTACTATATACAATTTCTCCTTTAGAAGATATATCATAGGTGACAGCCGGAGAGACCAGTTTTACCCCTTTGGCTCCTTTAGCTAGAACAACCCCAATTTGGTTTCCTTCATAATATAATTTCCCTTGCCAGTATTTTGGTGTTCTTGCACCATCACCATTATTGGAATATTGAGTTTGATCTGAACCATCCCTATTCATGGAAAATATTTCAGCACTTCCTGATATATATTTTAAAAAGTAAACCCGATTATCTAAACCAACAAAAGGTTGCCTGGTATCTCCTATTCCAGCAGATTGAGTGAGTTCTGTCTTCCCCGTACCATCACTTCTCATTTTCCAGATTGAATAAAAACTGGCACCAACAGGTGAATTAACATTTGAATCATAGAAAATCGTATCGCTTGTGGCATTCCAGTTCGGATAGAAATTTCCCCCGTGGTCAGTTAATTGAATAATATTGGCAGTATCAAAACCGGAGCCGGTATAACGCATTTTATATAGCTGGCTACCAAGAGAAAATGCCAGCCATTTACCATCTGGCGACCAAGACGGAGATGAAAGTTTATAATTGGTAATGCGCTTCAACCCTGTACCATCCCTGTTCATCAGGTAAAAACCAGCTGAGTCCGGTTTGTGGATATACATATACCAGAAACAGGGTTGATTTCCATTTTGTATTTTAAAGATTGTCTCAAGTGGTGTATGATTAAACCCGAGTACCTGTGCATCAGGATGCCAAACCGGATTTGAATAGGGCTGGGGAGGAACAATTGCCGGAAAAGCGCAACCATTAAAATCAGCAGCCAATAATGAGTCAGGCTTAAATAATGTATCCTTAACTGGTAGGGTATCTTTTTTAGGTAGCGTATCTTTTACAGCAATAATTTCACCAGCTTCTACCGGTACTTTTTTGCAACTGCAAAAACTATACAATAATCCAATTATGACAATGAATAACCTAAGTGCCATCTTTTTCATACGATCAATTTGGTTACTTTTTTCGTACAATCGATAACAATATTGTAATAAAGACCACGTTTATTTATTCCATGTATGATGGTAAACCTATGAAGGATTACAAATCACTTCAAAACACTCTAAACGAGTAAGCAGATCTGTTTACCAGCAATGCATATTCACCCTTATCAAGGTTTTCAAAAGTTAGTGTATAGACATTTTCGTGTGACTTAGAAAAATAAATTGGAAGGCCGGGATTATAATTGGAGATTGAATTAACAAATGATTTGTTTGATGCAAGAAGGCATCTTCGCTCATTTTTTCTTGGATTTTCGGATAACGCAAATAATCGAAAATAATCTTTTGGATTGCCGTTAAATACTAATTGATTACACTTTACAAGCATTCTAATTTTCGTATTACCCTTAATTGAAAATGCAGAATGAACCGAATCAAATATAAGATAATAAGAGGTCTTAAATACCTGTTGATATGTAAGCGTTCTTACTTTCTCATTAAACAGGGGATACTGAATATTATTGCTATCAAGAAATGCAGGTTCAAAATAAAAATCAGGCTCCCTAATTTGTTGTATAGATTTATCCTGCGCTATGGAATTACCAAATGCAATAATACTAATTAAGAGAAATATTGCTTTTTTCATTTGATCAATTTGAACAATTGTACCAAAAAAGATGCCAAACATGAGACAAAAAGAGTTCCCTCCGTCAAATTTCTATTATTTCATCACAACTATTTTCTTAACTGATTGAGTAAGCCCATTATTCATTTGTACATAATAAATACCTGGTGCCATCTTTGAAACATCCCAATGGAGAGAATAATCCCCGGAATTTAATTCACTATTTAACAATGATTGAATATTTCGGCCTGATTCATCTAAAACGCTTATGCTAATCTTTCCAGCCTGTTTTATATGATATTTAATAACTGAAGCTTTTGATGATGGGTTGGGAAAAACAGAAAAATTATTTTCTTTTTCTGTCGTAGTATTTATTATATGCTGTTTTTGATAAATCGTTTTTTCCGCATCCTCCATTTTCTTTATTTGTTTCTCATATTCATGTCGATATAATAATCCCCTGGCAGATGTTTTGTAAGCACTAGATTGGCAGAAGGACGATATTGTTGCATTATCCACCGTATAAGAGGCTGCAGAAGTAGTATTCGTAAATGCAGTTACATCATTAATATTGGTTGTATAAGAAAATGTATAATCAACAGGGTACGTCAATACTATAAAAATGTTTTGGGTGTTTGCAGTGGCATTTTGCCTTTGCAAATTGATCATAAACTTAACCTTCATTGGACTGGTAATCCAATCTCCTCCTTTCACACTAGTAGATCTACTTAACAATTCCCTGTTTGTAAGATTTTTTGCATCAATATATTCGGTTCTGAAACTATTGCCACCTTCCGGAGATACTGTAACAGTGCCATAACCTCCACTCACGCTCCCTAAAAAATCCGAAACATAACTACCTTTTATTTCAACTATATTGACGCCAGAAGCGGGATTTAGTACAAACTGCAATGGCTCTGAAAGTTTAATATATGTTTCCTTAACATTCCCCGGTGTAGGATATGTCGTTGTCCTGTCATATTGTAGTATTCGAATCTGTGGTCGTTTTAATAAATTGATTACACCAAGAACTTCATTATAATAAGGATATGCATAATCAGGTGCAGTTGCGACATCAGAACCTGGAGTACGAAATACTGATCCGGAATAATCATAATTACTAGTAATTGTTCCACTCATATTTACTCCAAGATTCACAGATAATGGCAACACCTCTACTTGCTGCGGCCCCGGTGCGGACTTGCCGCCTCCAACAATGGCGTCCCACAAACTGATTGCATCGCCTATATAGGGAATATAAGAGAGTCCTGTCTTTAAAAAACTGGAGCTTTTCATGCCGCTTGTACTGCTTGTAAGATTATTTAATCCATTAATAAAATTTCCGTTGCCATTTACATTTAAATTAGTTGCCACTTCATTGGATTTACTTTTAAACGCATCAACACCATTATATGCAGTCACAAGTTTTCCAAACCTCGTAGTACCCAATGTAAGATCTTTGTTTTCTGATATACCATAATCAGTGGCTCCTCCATCGGAATGACCTTGAGTGACGATTGTACCATTTATGTTTCCAGATAAACTAACATTAGATGTGCTGGAAAGACTAATATTAACATTAACCAACGATTGATAAAAACATGTACAAGGATCATACATTACTGGAAAATCTGCATAAAACCAAACCAATGGGCTAGATATGAAAGGTGATACTTGTGTTATTTGCGGGACATTTGTCAGTTTGTTAAATTGAAAATCGTTTAAGGCATGAATCTCCGCTGCATAATCTAATAATGACGAAAGAGAAGCAGTATTGTTGTCAAAGGTGAGTTTTACCGAGGCTCCATTATAGGGTTGCATATCACCACGAGCAAAAAACACTCTCAGTACTCCTCTATATTTATTATACAAAATGAGATATAATCTGGAAGCAGCAGGAATAGAAGGGGTGCCATTATCTTCATAACCAAAATCTTTTTTTATCAACTCCCAACCATCAATAGGATACATATCTCTTAACCCGTCATTGGGGATAGCCAATGGGCTTAAATATTGATTATCACTTTGGTAATACGGACTTTTAATTGAGGTAGCATTATTGAAATTATATAAAAGATTTATAGGATAATCTTGTATTGTCCAGTCAAAAGTGTTGAGCTTAGATGGTCTCTGATTGTTTACTGGTGCAACGGGATTGGTAGTAATTCCAGTTCCATTTGGAATACAGGTACTGATTTGTGCATTCAACTCGGCAAGCGATAAAAATACTACTAAGAATGATAAAATGGTCTTCATAATAAAAGTATTAGTATGGTTTCTGATTATTTAATTCTTACACCTATAAAAGATTCTTTAATACGTGGAATGATTTCATTAACTGATTTACTGTAAGTAAAATCAGCTGATAATGTATCATGACCTTTTAATTGGAGAATTCCACCGGGTGCATGACAGCTATTTGCGAAAGTTCCTCCTGTCTCCCCACCTCCAACAACGACTATAAATCTGGCACCTGTTAAAGAAGAAAAAATATTATATGGATCTGGCAACAAACTGGGATTAGAAACTGTTGAATTGCATCCTTTATCAATATTAAATACTTCGAAACGTCCGTAAGTATAAAGAGCATCTGGTTTTAAATACCTCACTTCGACTACTTGCTTATCTTTTTTGTCCTTGTCGCTTCCAAAATAACCCGCATATTTGCCAATTATCGGGGCGTCCTTCCAATGGATCACCCTGAAACTTTTTTCGATAGTATCGATATTTTTATCATTTGGGAAACATTGTGAATTAGGCACTCCTTTTGCAATAAGCCTCACTTTAATAAGATCCCCAGGAGAAACATTCCTGTCATCAAAATAAAGTCTGAGTTCATTTTTGTTCATCATAGTATCCATTACACCCACCTGGAACTCGAATATTGCGGAATTACGTAATGGGCTGGTAGCTTTAAATGAGACAGAAGTATTAATCAAAATTGTATCTGTTTCAATTAAACTGTCACCATGAATTTCAGAAATTTGCAAGCCGGCTTTAAAAGGTACGGCATCTGCACAAGGATTATATGGAATGGAACGTCTGCAGGAACCGAGAATTATTATAGCACTAAATAGGAGAAAAAAATAACCTACAATCGAGCGCATGAATTGGATTTTATGCAATTTATAAATCAATTATAACTAGCGCAAGGGGCAAAAACCCCTTTTTCGACCTGATTAGCATTTGAATTTAATAGTAGGCTATCTAACGTATCCACAGTAAATACACTTTTTGCTGAGTGAATGTCAGAAAATGGATTGTTAAATAAGCAAATTTCAACAATACTATATAAGAGCTTTATATCCAATCGTTGTATAATTTCTTTATCATTGCAAAGTGTACTTCGATTTTTCACCTATGCTTTTCAAAAGAAATAAAGTATGATACATCTGGCTCTTGTAGATGATCACATAATCACAAGAAAAGGCATAAAGACCTTAATAGAAAAAAATGGAGATATCAAGGTCATTTTAGAGGCCTCCAGTGGAAAAGAGCTATTAGAAATTTTGTTACTTGCTCAAAATCTTCCAGACATCATCATTTTGGATATTAATATGCCTGAAATGAATGGCCACGATACAGTTAAGGCATTACAGTCTAAATATCCTTTTATAAAAATTATAATTTTCTCTTTGATATACGAAGAAGATACCGTCATCAATATGATCAGTTCTGGAGCCTGTGCTTATATCTCCAAAAATGCTGATCCATCTAACCTTGAAAAGGCTATTATCACTGTACAAACAAAGGGCTTTTATTTAAGTGACCTGGTAAAAAAAGAATATTTTAGGAAATACGGTTCTTCAAAAAAAAAATCAGGTTTTAGCGGTAAACAATATATTTCTCTAAAAGAAATAGAATTTATCAAATTATCAGCCTCCAACCACAATTACAAAGAAATAGCTGAAATTATGGAAGTCAGCCCCAAAACTGTCGAAAACTATAGAGATAGCTTATTTCAAAAACTCGAAATCAAAAATCGTGCAGCCCTTGTACTATACGGATTAAAGAACGGGCTGATAGATACCTTTTTAGAATAACCTTTCCTACATTAATATCTCCCTATTATCAATCACTCGAAATGAAATTCTGACTGATCAGTATTTCAAATACCTCGCTATTTGCCAAAGTACCGTGTTTTAACGGTATTTAGTTACCGGGGGAACTACTACATTTAGATCCCCTCTTGAGTACGGTTATTTTATCCAATTAAACGGTATTTAATACATCCATTATCATTATGGTTTGAATGCTATTATATTACATATTTTGCATAAACATAATTAATTATTTATCAAATAGTTACAAGCATATATTTGCATAATTCGCGGCTAGGTTTGGAGTCATTTCTAAACAATAAAACTACCGCTATGACCACACAAAAGACAAAGACCCTTGGAGGTCAACTAGTCAACAAAGAACATGTTGATAACCTTATCAGAAACTACAAGAAAGAACGGTGGATACACAACACCAATCGCCTAGGAAAAGCTGACTCTTTAAGCGCGTGGTTCGATCTTGATTTGCTAACTGAATTTCTGCAACTGGCAAAAGAAGAACATGCAGATGGGGTAAAAATCTATTTCGGAGCCTACCCGGATAACTTTGAAAAAGCTCAGGAATTTAGTGGAAGACAGACAGTTGTACTGGTTGCTACTAAAGAGAAGTTAAGTGAAAACGGTAAAACAGTTAACAAGGATATTTATTTTCAAAAGGATGGTAAAACGGAAATTCTTGCTTTTAACTTTGCCAGCCTCTGCCCTCCAAACTGTGGAAATTCTGATGACCCGGGTGGACTGGATCTTGAAACCATTGGTATAACCATCTTTGAAAACAACAACCGGCTCAACGTGATATAATTAATAAATAGCCATAACTCCTGTTTTTAATAAAACAGGAGTTAATTTTAACTATGACTTTAAGCCTTGATATTTGGATCTTGATAATAACATTTTGCGTGAGTGTTTTTAGCGTTTATCGAAAAGAAAATGCTAAATATCTCCAAATATTCCCGCCTTTTCTACTATTCACCATTATAATTGAATTAACTGGCGCATGGTATAAATATCATAACTACCCAAATACTTTACTTTATAATTTATACTCGGTTGTCATATTTCCATTCTACACCTACTTCTTTAGTCTTATAATAGTATCCACTGCTTTAAAAAAAAGGATATTACAGTTAGTATATATTCTTCCAGTGATCAGTTTAACAGATTTAATCTTTTTTCAAGGCCGGTATGCTTTTAACACCTATTCTTACTCAATAGGCTGCTTAACAATTGTTGTTTTAAGTATGATTTATTTTTATCAATTGTTCCAATCAACATTAATTTTAAACCTTCTTAGGGAGCCATCATTTTGGATAATAACGGGGTTATTATTCTCGTTTGCCACCTCAGTATCTTTACTTGGAATAATAAATTATATTTCAACACTCTCCAGAAACACCATTTCGCAATTATTTAAGCTATTAATTTTCGTAAATTCATTGTTATATATCTTGTTTATAATTGCATTTGTATGCAAACTCAATTTCCGGAAGTCTACACCCAGTATATAGCTTCAATTTTTATTGTCCTCTTACTAATTGGATTCGTCATTACTATTTTACTCCTCTACCAAAAAAGAAAACTGGTACAGGAAAAAGAAATGGAATCACTTAAATCGTTGTTTGAAAAAGAATTAATTCAAACCCGTCTGGAGATACAGGAAGATGTACTAAAGAATATCTCTATGGAGATCCATGATAATATTGGTCAGATCATGTTACTTGCCAATGTCAATATTTCACTTCTGCAGACCATGTCTTTACCTCCTGAGGCCCCGGAATTGATAAAAGAGGCAAAAACATTGATCAGTAAAGCCTCTGAAGATTTATCACAGATTTCCCGAAGCATGAACTCAGACCGCATTACAGAGATTGGTGTCTTTAGTGCCATCAAATATGAGCTTCCACTCCTCTCCCAGAAAGGTGTTTTTGAAATCCAGATTGTTGATAACTATGAGAACGATGGAAGAAGTATAGCCAAAGAAACACAATTACTGGTTTTTAGGATGTTTCAGGAAATATGTAATAATATTATCAAACACGCAAAAGCAACTTTAGTTTCTACGTTTATTAATAAAACAGAAACAGGTATCGAGCTGATAATAAAGGATAATGGTTTAGGGTTTGATTATAAATCTTCCCAAATTGAACAGTCAACATATAACGGCGTTGGCTTAAGAAGTCTGCAATCCAGAGTGAAACTTTTTAAAGGACAAATACAAATTAATAGTATCCTCGGGCAGGGCACAACAATTAGTATCCTAATTCCTGTAAATGAAAAGCAATAACAATCAATAATTATGGCTCAATATAAAAAAATATCAATTGCAATGGCAGATGATCACACTATGCTACGTAAAGGGCTGATCAAACTCCTTTTAGCATACGGGGTGTATGAATCGCTTTTTGATGTAGATAGCGGTGATGAAGTAATTGAACAATTAAAAAAACACAGAATCCCTGACGTGTTGATCCTGGATGTTAATATGGCAGGTAAAGATGGAGCGCAGACAGCTCAATGGGTAAGTACACATTATCCACAAGTAAAAATTTTGGCCCTATCTATGTTCAATGATGAAAGTACAATTCTAAAAATGATACAAGCAGGTGCAAAAGGTTATATCACTAAAAACAATGATCCAGAAAAACTTAAGGAGGCGATTGACTCTTTGCACCAAACAGGTGTCTACTTATCAGAATCCTTATCCGCCAAATTATTCAGCGGAATAAAAAATAATATTTTATATAATGATATAAAACTACCGGTACTGAATGAAAAAGAGAAAATCTTTCTGTCACTGCTCTGCAGGGAATTATCATACCAGGAAATAGCTGATAGAATGTTCATCAGTCCAAGGACCGTGGATGATTACCGAAAAAAACTCTCAAAAAAATTAAATGTTAAAGGAAAATCCGGTTTGATTGTTTATGCTATGAACAATGGTTTGAATAAGTAACAATAAAATACACTAAACCTACCAAGGATTATTCATTTCAGCAACAAATTTAAAAGATTAGAATTAAGGGCATTTCCCCCTGTTTAATCTAAGAATGTATCTTTAAATTGCATTTAATAGTGGCAATTTACTGTTGGATTTTCCCAGAAATAAAAGGAACCAATATTCCTTTTAGAAATGAGTCAGCTATGCATTTTTACAGTAACGTGTATCTGGGGGGGTACACGTTATTTTATTATCTCATTTACAATAATTTAATTTGCCATCTACCAAAATATTCCTGGAAAATTAAATTCACATATCACTAATCCTCCTTCTGATTTTTCTGTTTACTTCCTCGTTACAATAGTTTAGGGTGCTACGAAATATGGGAGGAGTTCAATCCCTCACTTTCAAATTTGAATACATTTCAATAGAAAAATAGGTACTATGGGAAATATAAAATTACTCTAATCCAAACATATATAAAGCCAATATAAAAAAAGCGATCATCCTATTCAAAAGTCTAAATAACTTCAGAATAAGGTGATCGCAAGAAATTAGTACAGAATGTTTAACCTGCCACAGTATTCGAAATTAACTACAGTGTTCTCAATTAGCCGTATAACTCAATTTGAATTTCGTAAAAATTGAATCTGAATTCGTTTTGAAAGTGCATAACACCATTTTAAACTTCCCCCTGTCAATTGATTCCGGTACCACTGTTAAATTTATCACCAAAGAATCATTCGGCCATATTTTCTGATTAGCATGAATGGAAGGCACAGTACATCCACAACTACACGTATAATTAAATATCTTCAAAGTGTCATTTCCTCTATTATAAATTGTTAGTGGAACAATTTTAGATTCGTTTTCAGAAATAGTCCCTAATTCAATAAAATTACTGCTCAACTCTATCAAAGGCTTTCTAGGCTTGCATGAAATTATAAATCCAAAGAGAATACAGAAAAGAGTCATCTTCATAAAGCGATGATTAAACCTCAAGTAATATTTTAAAACGTTCAGCTACAGGTTCCAGTGCAGTTTGATGTCCCTGCTAATCCGCATTCTGCTACTTTAGTACAACCTCCATCATTGCATGTATTCCCAAGTGTTTCAAAAAAGCAAGATGCTGAATACAAGCATGTACAGCTAGATGCAAAGCCATTACTAGTAATTGCAATACTTTTATCACGATTATCAATCTCTTTTAGATATTCATTAGCATTGAAAATCGAGAAATCATTATTGAAATAAGAACATTCTAATAATAAATACAATTGCTGATTAGTAAAATGTTCGAGGAATCTGCTCATATTTTTTTGAACAAATGCTTCACCTTCAGACGGATCTGTAGTCAAACCAGCAATCGATTTACTATCAACGAATTCTTTTATTTCCAAAATTATTTCCTTTTGCTCCTTAGATAACTTATCCTTATCATTCGCGATGATTGTATTCCATTTAGTGTCCCAAAGTACCTGCTTTTCTTCCGAACTCAATAATGAGTAACTCTGACGTATCGAAAGTATAGAACCACCGCTAATTGCTCTTACGGCCGCCGGGGAAAGATAAGACATAGGTGTAACAGGTTTGTTGTTTGCCACAAATCGTGCACTTATGGTCTGAAAAGCAATTAACAAAAGAACCAAACATGAGCCGAGAATTGCATAGTTTTTCTTTTTCATAAAATAAGGTTTAAAATATTTATATTCCAATATTAGAAATATTTTAAAACACTTATTACAGGTAAAAACCCCTTTTTAATAATTTGTACAAGAATATTTAACTGAGCCTTTTTTCGGGTAATTAATAATAAGACGCGATTAAAATTTTGAAAAAACTATAGTCAAATTCAATCTGTTTGAGTTGGTTAATAATATGTAATAAACTGAAGTTATTGATTGCCAATTAACTTTTATTCAGGAGTAAGTGTACTAGACCTACTTGTTCAAAGAGGGTTTTACCAATTCTTACTTCAGACCACCCATCAACAAGTTTATATGAAAAATATGGTAGGCCTTCTGAGAATGAGCACTCCAGGTTAACAGGCATAACTTGGTCAAAATCAAGGATATTTTTTAGTTCATGCAAATGTGTGGAAATAAAGAATACCGAGTTTTGAAATTTTGACAAGCCAGCTATGGTGAGATTAGTTATTTCAAGAGCATCTTGGGTATTTGTACTTTTAAAAATTTCATCAAATACTGCAAAACATTTTTTTTCATTATTTGCCTCAATTGCTATTCGTTTAAGATTCTGGATCTCTACCATAAAATGACTATATCCATTAACAATATTATCTTCAAGATTAATCGCTACTGATATATTTTCGAAAAAAGGTAAATAACAACTTGATGCAGGGACACCTAATCCCAAGTGGCCAAGAATAATGCATAAACTTATTGACCTTAATATAGTAGACTTTCCTGACATATTTGGTCCTGTGAGCAAGACCACATTCTTTTTCACATCTATGTCATTTTTTATACAATTCTTAATTAGCGGATGATAAAACTCTTTAATAACAAAGAATTTAGAATCAAACTTAGGAAATACAAACTGATGCTTTTTAATCCCTATCGCAATTGACAAATAGGATTCAAACTCGGAGAGACTTTCCCAAAATAAATTAACAGAATTGGATTCTATACATTTCCTTAAAACCTTCTGAAAAGCTACTATATCCTTAATTTTAAGATTATCTTCTTTTACCAAAGCTCCAAATTTTGATAGATTAAGTTCTAAGAATATCTGATCAATTCTTTCCAATACCATTCCGAACTCTCTAGGGAAATCCGATTTGCGGATTCTTGAAAACATCTTATCATTTATTCTTTGAAACAATAAGATAAGCTGAACTATTTGTCCACGAAATTTATGCATTTCCTTCTCAGAGGTATATAACTTAAATCCTAAACTTATCGAATTATTACAAGCAATGAGATTACTACTGGATGGTGTTTGAAAAAAAGCACGAACCTCCCTAAAATCAATTTTTGAATAAGAGTATGATTCTAAAAAGGAAATATTTTGAATAAAGGAATATAGAATTGATTGACGGTAAAATATTTCTTCAACCGACGCGGGATAGTTAATAAATATATTCAATAATTTTTCTTTGGCATTATCATTGAATGTATAGTCAAACAAATTCACAATTTCAGCATCAACTCTCATAAAATAGTTTTATTCCTTTAACCAAACTCTTAAATGACCCTGGTATACCCAATATTTTGTACTATACTTCTGATTATAAATATATAATCTTTTGTTTATAGACAGTTTTGTTTAATTAAAGCACATATTTTGTGCTGTAGTGAGATTGAATAAATTCAATTCTTTATCCAAAAACCGAAATTCTGCTAATACCCTATTTTTCCATTTATAATTTATGCATTTGTTCTTACTGGTCATTGATCTACAGAATATATGATACCTCAATTGCATATACATTTAACAAATCATTATTACCATATTTACCATTAAATACGGGAAATTCCCCCTATGTTCTTAAACATCTATTGCATACTTTGTATAGCCAATAATCCTCCTTCGAAAGGCACTATCTAACTAATATCCATTTCCTATGAAACAAATTCTCCCACTTTTCCTTTTGTCTCTGTTATTTATCGGCTCAGCTAACAGCCAACCATCAATCACCCTAAGAAAATCATTTATTGACAGCTTTAAAAACAGGGTGACCATTGATGCGCATTATAATGTCTGGTATAGTCATAAAAAACCAAACCCAGCCATTAAAGACGGTGACATCCATTGCTCTGGGTATGATGCAAAAATCGGCTTGCCTATGGTTGCAGAGATCATGAACGCCAAAGATCATAAAGATGCGATGGATCTATTTATTGCAAATGAAGGACATGGCGACCCCAATAATCAAAAATTAAATCTGACAGGTGTCTGGAGAATTTGGCCGGAGCATTTAGGGCATGAGGATTTCATCCAGGGAATGAAATTACCTATTGATCAAATAGAAATGAAAACCACTAATCCGGATCATGTATTTGAAATACATCCAGTGACGAAACTCGAAAACTTTGACCTTACTTCTTCATTAATTAATATAGCAGGATATGAGCCCAAAGATGTCTGGTCGGTTTTCGGTCAAATAAAAAATAAGCAGTTTACAATCAACTCTGGTAACAAAACCATTTCATTCAGCACCAAACAGATAGGCAATAATTACATTGACCTCTGGGCAAGGGTGGATCAATTCTGGGAAGTGGAAGATGGCGCCATGGCCTATTGCACCATATTGGATTCTGATTTTAATCCTGGAACAGACAAGATTGCTGATAAACTGGTTACAAAGAAAACAAGAGTGGTTTTTGTTACCGGATCGGAACCTTATAAACAAGCAGCTAAAAAATCAGGAAAGCATTTTATCCATATTCTTGCCATACCCAGGCTTGATCTCGCACTGATATCCTGGCGCGCTGAAAATTCTAAGAAAAGACCTGAAGTTCTAAATTGGGGAATGCCGGTTGAGTTCATTGCGGCAGGTGTTATTGAAAAAAAGGAAGAATTTTAATAAATTCAATAATATAATTAATAGTGCTATAAAATATCGGAGAAGACATTTTATTAGCCAACACTAAATGTATAGGGTGAGCTTGGGCGATATGCGCAATTCCCCTTGAGGAATATCTTTTTGTGATGTATTTCACAATTCTGTGTATTTAATTAATAGATTGATTTTCCGCACTTTACTCAGCAATAAACTACTTATTAGGCTAATTACATAGGCACTTCAAAATAAAATAGGGTGTTTTACCGGTATTAAATTTTATTTAAACACTCTATGTTGCACAAATATTGATACAAACTATTGTTGAAATTTATCAATTAAACTAATAAGGGTTTCACTCCTCAATTGGCCATTAGGTCATGGCTATAGCTAAAAAGAAGGAGGCCTTTAAAATTTTTATATTAAAAACATTCTGAATTTTCTATGTCAAAGACCATAAGAATCAATATTCAGAGTTTCTTTACATTTTATATAATAACATTATCACTTCTGTCATGTGAAAACACAAAAGAAGAAATTGACCATTTAAAATATAAATCTCCACCTCCAGACTTGATTGTAAAAGGTAAAATCTTATTTAGTGTTGGAGGAATACTTAAATCAACTGTTTCAGGAGATACTATTTTAAGAAGCAACGTAGAGAATAGTAGCATTTTTCCAGCCGGTATTTTCATAGAATCATACGATAGTACCCAAAACAAGGTTGCGACATTACGTGCTGACAGTGCCATCTATTATGGCAACAATGAAGAAGCATTTTTTTTTCGCAACGTTTTGGTAATAAATCTTAAGACCAAGGATACAATGTGGGGTGAAGATCTTACTATAAAATTTACATTAGATTCTATTTTAACTCAAAACAAAGTTCATATAAAAACAAAGGACAAAAATATTTATGGCAGCGCATTTCATTCAAATTTGAACTTGACAAACTATTTTATTAACGACCCAAAAGGAACCATTATTCACTAATTTTCGAATATCACTTATTGTTTTACATCACATTTATGCACACAGCTCATTAAAATCAAGCGTCAACATATCAAACCAAACCAAACTCACATATTTATACATTTAGAAAAATCGTTCACGAATAATAAACTCAAAATATGTACGCTGACCGTTTTTATATTTTTCAATATGCAAGTAATATTTTATTCCGACTTATCAGGATTAGGAATATTTCTTTTTGATTGTTATATATAAATCGATACCGAAATGGAAAGAAATCTTGAAAAACTTATTTCCAAGTATTTAAAATTAAATAATGCCTATTTTGATCCAAGGCACCTCAATTTATTGCTCAGTTCACATCCGGATCCTAATGGTATTACAAGCATTACAGATACATTGGACGATCTCGGAATTCCAAATGCAGCAATAGAGATAGGTTTTGATGACATTAATCTAATAAACAAACCCATTTTATCTTTGGTTTATCTAAGTGGAAGAAATCAGTATGTAATAATTGAGTCAGTTGATGAGAAAATTAGCACTATACTTGACGAGAAACTAAACAACCGCATACTGCCCACATCAGAATTGCTCGCCTCTTGGCAAAACATTGCATTCTTAATTGAACCAAAACAAATAAACAAGTATACAAACATCCTTGGATTAAAAAACTATTTGAATTTATATTTAACTATTATCGGAATTACTGGTTTGTTATTCTTAAATCAAGTATCGCTTTTACCACGGATATTAGGTGTCTTATCTATTTTAGGATTATTAGCCTCTGTGTTTGCAATCCAAATTGAATCAAAAATCCCTGGTATATCCGATAGATTTTGTATAGAATCATCTTCCATTAATTGCCATGCAGTTGTTTCGTCCATTAAGGGCCGTTTATTTGGATTTATAAAATTTTCAGACTTGAGTCTTATATATTTTGGAACAATGCTATCATTATTCATATTTACAAATAAACTTAGTTTTCCATTTATTCTGACACTTGATTTCTTTGCTTTATCAATAATTCCGTTTTCAATTAACTATCAGTGGCGGATTATAAAAAAATGGTGTACAATTTGTCTATTCATAATTCTCATTCTTCTATTGCAGGTCATTATTCTATTATTCTTTCATGTAAAGATCGGGCTTCCATCATGGTATATAGTTGCGGAAATAGTATTATTAAGCATACTACTCCTTGGACTAAATTTGGTTTCACGACAATTATTGAACGGCTATCAAATGGCAGTTACCCAAGAGATAGATTTATTGAGATTTAAACGAAATCCTGATCTTTTTCTTGGCGCATTAAATAGAAGTCAATCTTTGGAAATATCATCATTTAAATCTCCCGCAGCATATGGCAATCCAGCAGCACCTGTACAACTAATCGTTTTCTCAAATCTGTTTTGCTCTCCCTGTGCTCATGTACATAATGCTTTAAATGCTGCAATTCAAAAACATACTAATGATATATATATCCAATATTGTTTTCATTTTGACTTAAAAAATCCAACAGACCAAAGAACAAAAGCCAGTGCAGATTTAATTAGGTTTTGTCTATCTGCAAGTGAAGAAGAAACTCAGCAAGCATTAAATATTTGGTATGCAAACAAAACAATTGCATTACCTCAAACACATATTGACAAATCCCTCATTGAATCTGTTCTAATTGAATTTTACAACTTTAGAATAGCTAATAATATAAATATGACTCCACAAATCATAATAAACGGGAAAAAAGCTCCCGCTTTATACGATGTTGATAGTCTTATTTGGCTTTTACCATACTTGATAGATGAATTCACAAAAAGCAATTTAGACAATTCAAATATTTTGTTGCAACAAAACAGTCATAGTAGAAACTCGCCCCTACTATTTGATTGATAAATTCGGGCGAATATTTATAACCGTTTAAACATTTTAATTTATGTTTAAGTCAATCAACTCTTTGTCGGGAGTAAAAATTCTCACAAAAGAGGCCCAAAGAAAAATTAGTGGAGGACTCGTCAATTTTGACAAGTGTTTCGCTCAAAACTCTGACGGATCAGTTACATTATTTAATGCCGACTCTGGAAATTATGCTGCTGCAAAAGCGTCAGCAACAAGCCAAGGTACACATTATTGCTGTGACTCCTGCTGTTCAGCATCCTGGCTGCAAGGTATCCTTTTCTGTAATTAGACCAGGCATATAATTTTATAATAGGTGAAAACCTACTTATAAATAATATATCGCTCTCGGCTGAAAAGAGAAGCTTCACACAAATGAACGACTCTTTTTAACAAAGATTATCCGCCAAGGTGATGACATCCTTTTGTTTTTACTAAAGCGGGTAATCTTATATATAAATCTATGAATCCTATTGTACTTCTATTTACCTTTTTCCCTTTAATAAATACACTTCTGCCTGCAGAAGATTCTACAAATTCAGGTTACATCCTAAAAAAAAACAATTCGATTGTGTTAATTATCCCAAAACACCAAAGAGTTGAAAATGTATGGCGGTTTAATAATAATATTGCCTATAAAACATTAAATGAGGAAATATCGTTCTTTAAAGGTATAAAGATGGAGTATGTACCCTTAAAAAAGGGAGTATTTGCTGATACTTGCATTGTAGATTTGATTTCGGAGCACCTGATTGTACGGGGCCGTTTTGATGCGATAAATTATTATGAATTTCTTTTTAACAAAGGAGATACTGTTATTATAGACTACAAAAATGGGCATCCATTTCCAATAGTAATTAATAGAAATACAGCTAAATGGGATATTAATTATGACTACTTATTTAAAACGATCATACATCGAGACTCTTTGTCGCCAGTCTTCAAATATTTCCGTTCGGATCTTTTTGTAAATTATTATAATACCTCTCAAAAGGAGATTGAAAAGCAGAAAAGGAATGCAGCCAAATCTGCATATAAGGATGCAGTTTCCCTTTTAAATTCTGAAAAGCACATAGTAGACTCATTGTATACTAATCATCTTATCTCAAATACCATTTTTGAGTTCCAAACAAATAAAATACTAAACACTTCAGTATTACTTAACTTGATGGAGTCGAATATTTCATCTGAAAGAATTAAATCGCTAATAAAGACTGACTTTACATCATCAACGGAATTTCCAAACCTGTATTATTATACGTTAATTGATCAGTTTGCGAATATATATTTAAGGAAAAGGGTTCAGAATATGGATTTAAAAGATGGTCTTAATAGAGACTACAGACAGTCATATGATTCCATTCGAGCCTCTACATTGTTTACAAAAAAAACTAAGGAATACCTTCTCTTTCGTGAGCTTAGTCGAATATCCTCAACTTTTTCAAAAGATGACTTTGGTGTGTATTATCGTAAGTTTTTACTTGACGTTAAAGACTCCGCAATTATTGACCTAGCAAATTCAGAAAATCTTTTATCACTTTTCTCAGACAGTTCTAAAGAGAACCAAATGATTTTTCTGAATGGCTCTAAATTACGATCATCACTACCTGACCTGCTCATAAAAAACAGAGGAAAGGTTTTATATGTTGATTTCTGGGCAAGTTGGTGCGCACCATGCAGAGAGGCTTTTACTCAATCATCGGAATTATTAAAAACCTTTAAAAATAAAAACATCTCATTCATTTATTTATCGCTAGACAGAAACTTTAATGACTGGCAAAGGGCGTCTATACATGAGGGGCTAAATACTAATTCTGAAAATTATCTAGTATTAGACCCGGACAAATCCAATTTCTTGAAAGTTCATAAGGTATATTCCATTCCTCGCTATATGATCTTTAATAAGTCTGGCATATTAAGCCATGACAACGCTTTACCAATAAATAGTAAAGATCTTACGGTTCTTTTAGAAAAAATAATTGAGGAGAAATAGGAGCCTAAATCCATTTTGTCTATTATGCATTCTACATTTCGCTTCCCAATTTACGCTCAACTGAACTCTATGGATTGTGGGCCTACCTGCCTCCGCATGATTTCAAAATATTATGGCAAAACCTATAATATCAATAGCCTACGATTGGCTTCCGGGTTTAGCAAAGATGGGGTTAGTCTTCTTGGCATAAGCGAAGCAGCGGAAAGTATTGGATTTAAAACTAGAGGTGTTCAATTAAATTTTAATAAGCTGGTTGAGGAGGCGCCTTTACCTTGCATTCTCCATTGGGGACAAAACCATTTTGTTGTGCTTCCTCCAATAAAACAAAATTGGGGTATTTCCAAGAAAATATCCATTGCGGATCCAGCAAATGGAATTATGAATTACTCCAAAGATGATTTTCTCAAATACTGGCTTAGTAACAAAGATGATTCGGGCAATGATACTGGAATAGCCCTTCTTCTTGAACCAACACCATCGTTTTATGATCGCAAAGATGAAAATGAACAAAAGCTGAATTGGAATTTAGTTTTCCAATACCTGCGAAATAGTAAATGGGATTTGTCACAAGTCTTTTTTGCTCTATTTATCGCAATGTCTCTTCAGATGATTTTCCCTTTTCTTACTCAAAGTATAGTCGATACTGGAATAAATACCCAAAATATTCAATATATAACCATAATTCTAGCAGCACAACTCATGTTAACATTCAGCCGGACTGTTATTGACTTTATTCGTAGCCGTATCCTGCTGAACATTTCCGCTAAAATAAATTTTGCCCTTGTCTCTGACTTCTGGATCAAACTTACCAAGTTGCCTATTAGTTATTTTGACAGTTATCATACTGGGGACACCTTACAAAGATTAGGAGACAGTAAAATTATAGAACGTTTTTTGACTGGCAACTCATTAAACACCGTTTTTTCTTTTTTCACATTTATATTATTTGCGGCTATTCTCAGTATTTATAACATCCAACTTTTTTTTGTTTTCAGCATTGGAAGCATTCTGTATTTTCTCTGGATTAAACTCTTTCTAAGAGTAAGAAGGAAAATTAATTATCAAAGCTTTAGTTATTATGCCAAAGAAAACAGCGCGTCCCTCCAGCTTGTACAGGGAATGCAGGATCTTAAGCTAAACAATGCAGAAACGCTAAAGCGATGGGAATGGGAGAATATTCAGGCGGCTATTTTCAAATTAGGATTCAGAAATCTGTCTTATAATCAATTACAGCAAACTGGGGCAGTATTCATTAACGAAGGAAAGAATATAGTTATAACCTTTTTAGTTGCCGAAATGGTAATAAAAGGTCAATTGACTATTGGAGCAATGCTGGCAGTTCAATATATAATTGGCCAGCTTAACGGTCCAATTGAGCAATTTGTTGGATTTATTCAATCTGCTCAAGATGCTAAAATGAGTCTGGAAAGGCTCAGTGAAATTCATAGTATGCAAAATGAAGAGGAGGCAAACAAAAATGAAAATGGAGGAGCTCAATATCTACCAGAAAACAAGTCGATATCAATGGTTAATTTATCCTTTACTTATCCAGGAACTGGAAATAATCCTGTTTTAAATAATATTAATTTGGATATACCCGAAGGAAAAACTACAGCGATTGTGGGGGTTAGCGGGAGTGGTAAAACGACCTTGCTCAAATTACTTCTAAAATTCTATGATAGATTTGAAGGAGATATTTCTATTGGCCCACCAGCCTCAGAAATTAAAGAAGTACACTCATTAAAATTCAAATACATTAGCCCCTCTTTCTGGCGCAAACAATGCGGCTCTGTACTTCAAGATGGCTTTATATTTAACGACTCTATAGCAGGAAATATTGCAATTGGTTTTGACAGACCCGAATTACCAAAACTTATTGAAGCCTGCAAAATAGCAAATATTCTCAACTTTATCGAATCGCTACCTAATGGATTTAATACCAAAATTGGAACAGACGGTATTGGCATTAGCCAGGGCCAGAAGCAGCGATTGTTAATTGCAAGGGCTGTATATAAAAAACCCTATTATCTATTTTTCGACGAGGCAACTAACGCTTTGGATGCTAATAATGAAAAGGCGATTGTAGAGAATCTGCAAACTTTCTTTAAAAATAGAACGGTTGTGGTGGTTGCTCATAGATTGAGTACCGTAAAAAATGCAGATAATATCGTTGTTCTTCAAGAGGGTATGATAGTAGAACAAGGAACACATTCAGAACTCTCTGTATTAAAGGGTAAATACTATGAACTAGTTAGAAACCAATTAGACCTAGGTACTTAAATCTTTAAATATGCCAATTACAGTAAATAAAAAAGGAGAGCTGATTGCTCCTACAAAAACATTTGAAAGTTTGCGTAGTGAGGCCATGAACGAAATCATATCCCGCAACCCTGGCTTTATAAGCAAATGGGCGTTACTGATTCTTTTTACCATTCTTTGTTTACTGACTTCAATGACTTGGTTTATTCATTATCCAGATGTAATTAGAACAAGAGCCTCATTAATCGCTACAAATGCCCCAAAAACGGTAATCACTCGGCAAGACGGTCGTCTAATTAGACTCTTTGTGCATAATGGCCAATATGTTTTATCCGGAGATATTCTTGCATTTATAGAAAGTACTGCAAACCACGAACAAATAATTCATCTAAATAGATTATTGGATAGTACAATCATTGATCTTCAAAAAAACAATACACAGTATGTTGTAACCAGATTTTCCGGGACTATTGAACAGTTGGGAGAGCTTCAACAGGTTTATCAGCAATTCATTGCCTCCTTTCAACAATTTGCAGATTATCTCCAGGATGGATATTATTTGAAGAGGAAGGTAGTCCTTGCAGAAGACCTAGGCTATTTAGTTAAGAGTAAGAGTATATTACAACAGCAGAAAGAATTGATTTTAAAAGATCTTAAGCTGTCAGAAGAGGGATATAAGGCTAATGAACAATTGCTTCGGGACAAAGTTATTTCTAAGCAGGATGATCGTAGTGAGCAAAGCAAGCTATTAAATAAGCAGTTAAACATCCCTCAAATCAATGCAACACTTCTAAACAATGAGACCCAACAAAGAGAAAAACAAAAGGAAATAACTGAACTAGAACATAGCATATCTATACAGAAAACCATTTTTCTGCAGGAAGCGCAAACATTGAAAAGCACACTGGAAGAGTGGGAGAAAAAATATATAATCCGAGCTCCAGTTTCAGGCAAATTAACCTTCCTATCCCCTCTTCAGGAAAACGAATTCATGAAATCAGGCCAGTCATTGGGTTTCGTGGCTCCAGTGAACAGTAAATATTATGCAGAAGTTACTATTCCGCAATATAATTTCGGTAAAACAGACACAAATCAGGTAGTTCAACTTCGATTTGATGCATATCCTTATCAGGAATATGGATTTGTAACAGGTCGGTTAAAATATATATCCGAAATACCTTCCGATAGTGGATTTGTAGCTCATGTACAAATACCATTTGGTCTTATTACTAATCAAAAAAAAGAAATTAAATACCGCGAAGGTTTAAAAGCAGAAGCCTTGATAATAACAAAAGACATGAGGCTAACAGAAAGGTTTTACTATAGTCTCACTTCATCATTAAAAAGATGACAAAATATTCTGAGAACTCAAATCTTCATGCCCATCTTTCAATTTACTGATGTTCAAAATATTCGCCCACCTATCCTAGGAGCACATAGTTAAGTATTAGGGCTTATTCGTAGCCATACTTCCTAAATTTATTTTTATACCCTTAAGGCAGTCATCCCAGAAAGTCTTCTTAAATCTAGCTAATTTAATCTGTGCATATTTTGGTCTTCTAATTAATTGGGGTTTAAAATTGAATTAGGATACATCATTTTTCTTCCAACATTCCCTTAATTTTACGATAATGAAAACTTCCCTAAACCACCTCCCCTTAAGCAAACGAAACCAGATCCTGGAGATCGTTGACATTATCAAAGAGGTCGTGTCACCGGAAAAGATCATTTTATTTGGCAGCTATGCCAAAGGGAAATATGTGGAACATCGCTATACAGGGAAGGATGGTATACTTTACGAGTATGTGAGTGATTATGATTTTCTGGTAGTTACCTTGAACAATACGATCAAGGAGTATGAACTGGAAGATATCGTAAACAGCAGAACCCAGCACTTTAAGCAGCCCGTAAATCTGCAGATTCACGAAATTGATTACGTAAATGAAGGTTTGGAGTTTGGTCAATATTTTTTTACAGATATTGTAAATGAAGGCATACTGCTGTATGATACCGATCTTGTTGATTTTGCTGAGCCAAGGGAATTGACACCAGCAGAAGAAAAAGAGATTGCGCAAAGGTATTATGATATATGGTATCCGCATGGAATTGGATTACTAAAAACGGCAAAATATAATTTAGAGCAAGGAGAATATAAGATTGGCGTTTTCATCTTGCACCAAGCTACAGAAAGCCTTTATTATGCTACTTTATTAGTATTTACTGGTTACAAGCCTAAAACCCATAACCTATATAAATTACGCAAACAGGCAAAACACTTATCAGAAGAATTGTTTTTACTTTTTCCAATTGAAACAAGTAAAGAGGAAAAGAATCTTTTTGATTTATTAAAGCGTGGTTATATAGATGCCCGTTACAAAGCGGATTACTATATCACTAAAGAGGAATTATCCGCCCTAATTGAACGCATTCAAAATATGCAGAAAATGGTAGAGCAAATTTGTAGGGAGAAAATCAATGCGCTTGCTATAGGTGCATAATAAAACTAGCAATTGCAACTAACAATAGAATAATTATTCCTACTCTGGTCTTGTGATTTAATCGTGGGTATTTGATTTTTTTTGCTGTCTTCTGCAATAAGATTTAAAAGCATGAATTTTAGCCACTTTACATGGCTCTTTAATTGCCAGGGTTCTTTTGAATTTACGCCATACCTTATGCTTTTCGTCCGTTAGAACAAGTGTTTTAATTTCTCCTGATGTGGCTTTGTACTGAATAGATGCCATAAATTCCTTGTAAACTTAAAAGTAAACAAGTTCTTCAATTGATATACCTAAACCCTCTGATAAAGACTACAACATAGTAAGTGAGGGATTAGTGATACCCTTTTCAATTCTATGAATCTGGCTGAAATCAACATCTGCATTATCGGCAAGTCTCCTCAAACTCAACCCTCTTCTCTTCCGGATTTTTTCCAAGTGCTTCCCAAACCTTTTTAATATTTTCTCATCTCTGATTAGCATAAAAAGATGTAGAAATTGAAATTGTTAATTAAGGTTTGATAAGACTTATAAAGCTGTTTCTGGCCAAAAATCCTTGGGAGAGCATTTAAATAGCTTTGCCATATCATTTAAATGCTTACAATTGTAACACTCTGATCTTAGGGGGTTCATACTTTCAATAGCGCCAATATAAGCCTTAGACTCAAAGCCTAATTCATATGCAAGAGTTTCCTGAGATATTTTCAGTTTTTTCCTGACGTCTCTCACTCTATCTATTATATATTGATCGATCTCTGAACGCATACTTGCCTATTGGCGAGTGTAAAGTTCAGGAGTGTGCAAAAAATATACAATCACCTATAGGTGAGTAATTAAATTTATCTGTATATTAGAAGTTGAAAATACAGTTTGGGGGAATCAAAAATTAGATTGGTTTTTTGGGCAAGAAATCCTGCGGGCTACATTTTAATATTTTAGCAAGGTCATTTAAATGTTTCACGTTGTAATGAGAAGAGTATTTACGGCTCTCAACTTTCCCAATAAAACCCACGGACATGCCTAATTCATAGGCTAAGTCAGCTTGTGAAAGATTATTTTCAAGCCGTTTCTCCTTTACTTTTTCAATTACGTAGTTATCAACTTTTGTTTTCACTGCTTGCCTATAAGTGATTGTAAAACTGACGAATATGGCTTCCATTAGCAATCACCTATAGGGAAGTATTTTTTAGAACTTTATTAAATGGCACATTTAAATGCTATTCTTTTATTGATAAATCTTCTCAAGAAGGCCTTGGGTATAATGTCACGTCATGCTCTGAAATTGCAACTGGCAGAAATGAAGTTGAGGGCAATAAGATGCAAGCAGTACTCTGAATTAGTTTCCCACAAGGAAGCGTTTAAAAAGATAAAGCCCGTCATTTTATTCTCTCCTAACAATAAAGCTTTGTTTCTTTTGAAAACACAGTATGCCAAGAAGCCCAAGAACCCGGTATAGGAATAATGGCGGTAAGGTAGTATGCCCTTTGATCCCCCCCCTATTTTATTATTTCTGTCACACCCAAACTACACTGCAATATGAAATATTTTTATTGCCTGCTGGCAATGCTTGGCTTATGGGTCAGCACCATGCAGGCGCAAAAAATACGCGCTTTATCCGTCGGTGATAAAGTACCCGATATTTCGTTCAACCACGTTATCAACGCGTCCTTTTCATCAGCCAGCTTATCTGGTTTTAAGGACAAGGTTATCATCCTAGATTTTTTTTCTACTTCCTGTGGCTCATGTATTCGCGCCCTTCCGCACCTGGACGCTTTGCAGGAACGCTTAAAAAACAAAGTGCAGATCCTTGTCATCACTGGTGAATCTGCTGGAACCATTAGGTATTTTCTGCAACACAACCCAATGGCCCGTGGCAACAAACTCCCCTTTGTTTGTGATGACCGGCAATTGAAAAACAGGTTCCCCCATCACCTGATACCTCATGAGGTCTGGATAAAAAATGGCAAAGTAAAAGCCATTACGCTGGCAGAGGCGGTAACCGAAAACAACCTGCTGGCCATATATGATGGCAAGCCCATTGATGCTTACTTAAAAAAAGACCTGTTGGATTTCAACCCTTCTAAGTCCCTGCTTAGCCAGATGACAAACAGTGATACCACCTTGTTTATGCAGCAATCTTTGCTAACCGGGCATTATGATGGTCTTGGTACCAGGCGCGGTTTTAGCCATAATGGAAATACTAAGCGGATTTATTTCATCAACTGGAATATGTTGAATCTCTTTCAATATGCCTGGCGTTTTGACGCCAACCGGATTGTATTGGACCTGAAAGATCCATCGCTTATCCTCGATAAACTTACCGATCCCCCTGCCTGGCGAAAACATAACCTGTTATGCTATGAAGCTACTGTGCCGGATTCCTTGCCCGATAGTGTCTTCAGGGATTTATTGAAAACAACACTCAATACAGCCCTCCCGGTGTTGGGCAGTTTTGAAAAAAGACAGCTTAAGTGTTTTATATTAACACGTTCGGACACTTCCGGGAAACTGCCGGCAACTAATGGGTCAACCCGGTTACAATTCAGTCCGCAAGGGGATAGTATGTTTTTTCTGCACCATACAATGGATGCTTTTACCGCCTCCTGCAACGCAGAGCCCAATCCGGCTCCGGGAAAGCCGATTATCTTAAATGAAACAGGTATTCCTTTTCCTGTGGATATCCGTATTCCCTCCAACGCCTTAAAAGATATAACCCTATTGCAGGCGGCTTTATCTCCCTATGGACTGCAACTCTTACCGGCACATAGAGAACTAACGGTATTTGTGCTGCGAGACAAATCAACCACTTTAAATAAATAACTATTAAACCACCAGTACATGAAAAAAATATGTTTCATTTTATATGTCCTTCTGTGCAGCTTGATAGGTCATGCACTGCAGGCCCAGCAAACAAATTATACACTCTCAGGTCGCATTGTAGGTATGGACAGTATGGCGCTGCCTGATGCGGTGGTAAGGCTTCAGGCAAGTAAAACCCAAACAATTTCAGGGGCAAACGGATACTTTACCATTACCAGTCATTTCCGTTACGATACGTTACGCATTACATTCACAGGTTATGCTGAGCAACGCATTCCCGTCAGCGTTCAGAATTCCACGCAATTGATCATCCGTTTAACAGGACGGGCATCCGCTTTACAGGATATCATTGTGCAAACTGGCTACCAGTCACTTTCCAAGGAAAGAGCTACAGGTTCTTTTGCACTGGTCAATAACCGCCTCTTTAATGAACAGCCGGGAACTTCTGTACTTAGCAGATTAGACGGGATGGCAAATGGTTTAACGGTAGATAAAAAAAGAGCCTCCTCTTTCTCAACCGGGATAATGATCCGTGGCCTGAGCACCATTGGCGGGCCTAAGGACCCATTGATCGTACTGGATAATTTTCCCTATGATGGCGACCTGAATAACCTCAACCCAAATGATGTGGAATCCATCACTCTTTTAAAGGATGCTTCCGCAGCCGCCATATGGGGCACTCGCGCGGGCAATGGTGTCATTGTGATTACCACCAAAAAAGGACATTTTAATCAACCCACCACTGTTGAATTTGCTTCCAATATCACCCTAATAAAAAAACCGGACATTTGGTATACCAGACCGATCAGCTCAACTGATTATATCGATGTGGAGCAGTTTCTTTATGGTAAAGGATTTTATAACAGCAGTATTAATTCGGTTTTTAAACCGGCGCTTTCTCCGGTAATAGAACTGTTGATCAAAAAAAATAATGGTCAATTGCCCGCAGCCGAAGCGGATGCCAGGATCAATGCCCTGCGAAATGTGGACACGAGAAATGATTTTGCAAAATACATTTATAGTCCGGCAGTACTACAGCAATATGCCCTTAGTATTAGGGGAGGCTCTCAGAATAGTTCATGGATGCTTTCCGGGGGCTATGACCACAACCTGTCTGAATTATCCGCTTCCCTCCAGCGCATCAGTCTGCGAAGCGAAAACACTATTCGGCTGGGTTCTTCCTTTCAACTATCGGCTGGACTATCCTATATTCAGAATAATACGACCAGTGGGCAAAATGGCTACGGCTCCATCTCCTCTGGAAATTCCGGTTCCATCTACCCTTATGCAATGCTGGCAGATGAAAATGGAAACGCCCTTGCGGTAAACAAAACCTACAGGCAAGCCTATCTTGACACAGTGGGGCAGGGTAAACTGCTTGACTGGAAATATTACCCGCTCGAAGATTACAAACATGCGCTCTCCGCCAACAACCGGTATGATTTTCTGGCTTTTGCAAACCTTAATTACAAAATTGCAAATGACTGGACGGCGGAACTGCAATACAGGTATGAGAACCAAAGAACTATGGACCAGACCCTTTATGATAAAGAAAGTTTCTTTGCAAGAAACCTGATCAACACCTTCACGCAGTTCAATTATACGACGGGACAAAAAACAAACAAAGTACCGGTTGGAGGCATTCTTGATCAGACTAATATTTTGTTGGAAGCGATGAATTACAGGGCGCAGTTGCAGTATAACCGATCATGGAAAAATCACAGGTTTGGAGGGCTGGCAGGTGTCGAGATCCGGGAGGTAAATACAGCCACAAATACCTACCGTACTTATGGGTTTAATGGAGACAATATGACTTCAGGTAACGTTGATTATACAAGTCCCAACCCCGTATTGGTAACAGGATTTTCTTCCTTTATTCCAAATAATGCCTTTCTCTCAAATCTCTCTAACCACTATGTTTCGACCTATGTAAATATGGTTTACACGTATTTGGACAGGTACACGTTTTCAGCCAGCGGCCGCAGGGATGCTTCCAACCTTTTTGGAGTAAGCACTAACCAAAAATGGACACCGCTCTGGTCTGCAGGTTTTTCATGGCAACTCTCAAAAGAAAAATTCTATGCGCTCCGGTGGTTGCCCTATCTCAAATTGAACATGAGTTATGGCTATAGTGGAAATATTAACCCTGGCCAATCCGCTCTTACAACCATTGCAACCCAGGCAACTTCACCTTATACCCTTTTGCCGATGGCGACCATTAGCCAGTTCGGTAATCCGGACCTGCGTTGGGAAAGATCCGGCCAGCTTAATATTCGACTGGAATTTAAAACCCCTCTCAACCGAATATCAGGCACCATTGAATATTTCTCAAAAAAAGGAAAAGATCTCTATGGACTGATTCCTATTGATTATACCGGAGCCGGTACCAGAACACTTTTAAAAAACAGTGCTTCTATGGAAGGATCAGGATGGGACATCGAACTAAACAGTCTGAATTTCGATCAAAAATTCAAATGGCAGACCACGCTCATGTGGAACATAGCAAAAGACAAGGTAACCGATTATTATACCAATACTTCCAGGGCCTCAGCCTACATTTTGGATCCGGGTACTTATTCACTTTCTCCTTTGAAAGGTTACCCTGTTTATTCAGTATTCTCTTACCCCTTTGCGGGTTTGGATCCTTTTACAGGTAACCCGCAAGGTATGCTTAATAAACAACTGAGTACCAACTATACGGCTTTGCTGGCAGATTCTTTACAAAATGCGGTGTATAATGGTTCAGCGGTTCCGATATCACAATTAGCCTTAAGAAATACATTTTCTTTTGGGCGGTTTTCACTTACAGTAAATATCATTGGAAAAACCGGTTATTATTTTCGTCGCAGCACCATAGACTACTTTAATCTTTTCAACAATGGAACCGGCCATGCGGATTTTGCCGGAAGATGGCAGAATCCAGGTGATGAAATAAATACCACGGTTCCCTCCATGATCTACCCATTGGTAGCCAACAGGGATGCATTTTACCAGGGGTCAGAGCAAATGGTGGAAAAGGGTGACCATATACGTTTACAATACATAACCCTGAGTTACGAATATGCACCAGCCAAAAAAGCAAGCTCCCCTTTTAGGCGCATCAGAGTCTACATAAACGGAAGCAACCTTGGCATTCTCTGGAGAGCCAATAAAGCAAAATTAGATCCTGATTACCTCGATAAAACCATTCCACCCTCCGCCTCTTTTTCAGTGGGATGCAACCTTAGTTTTTAATTACCAAATACTTAACCATGAAACAACAATATAAATTTACAATCGGCCTTTTGACAGCAGCATCCCTGCTACTTGGCGCCTGCACAAAATTTCTTGATACCAAGCCCAACCAGGCATTGGCAGTTCCTAACTCCTTACCTGATCTGCAATCACTGCTCGATACCTATTACAGGCTAAACAACAACGATGCCGGTTCTACTGAAACCAGTGCTGATAATTATTACCTCACCGATGCAGACTGGAACGCGCTCTCAGAGCCGGAAAGAAGGTTGCATACCTGGCAGGATGACCGCGTTTATTCCAACTATCAGAACGACTGGTCAAATATATATAGTACGGTATTTGTGACAAATGTTGTTCTGGACAATATGAAATCCATTAACAGAACTGCAGCCAATCAAACAGATTGGGATAATGTCCAGGGATCGGCTTTGGTTTTTCGTGCCCGCTCTTTTCTGCAGGCGGCCATTATCTGGGCCCCGCCTTACGACCCTGCAAAAGCGGAAACGGCAATGGGGATACCTTTACGCATGTCACAGGATTTCAACGAAAAATCTATCCGAAGCTCACTGAAGCAAACCTATGCACAGATCTTAATGGATTTAAAAGAGGCAGCCGATCGGCTGGCTCCCAATCCGGTGCATGTAATGCGTCCTTCTAAAGCCGCAGCCTACGGACTTCTTGCCAGAGCCTATCTTTCGATGGGTAACTATGACAGTTGCCTGCTTTATGCAGACAAGGCTTTACAAATCAAAAGCACATTGTTGGACTATAATACGCTAAATACGAACAATGCATTTCCTTTCCGGCAACTCAACACAGAAGTGATCATGGAAAACCTGATTGGTGTCCCACCTGCCTTATCTGTTAATAGGGCCAAAATTGATTCGGGCCTTTATAACAGTTATGCACCCAATGATCTGCGCAGAGCACTGTTCTTCAAAAACAATGGAAATGGAACTTTCGGCTATAGGGGCAGCTATGAAGGCGGTGGTAATCTCTTTAGTGGTATTGCAACAGATGAAGTCTACCTGATGAGGGCAGAAGCGAATGCAAAACTTGGTAACCTGTCCTCTGCAATGGCGGATTTGAATGCCTTGCTTCAAAACCGTTGGCGGACCGGCACGTATGTTCCAGTCACTGGTTTATCCGCATCAGCTTTGTTACAATTGATACGGACCGAAAGAAGAAAAGAATTGCTGATGCGTGGTCTGAGATGGATGGACCTTAAAAGACTCAATATAGAGGGGGCAAATATAACCCTGTCAAGAAACCTGGGTGGTCAGGCCTATTCTCTGCCGCCCAACGATCCTAGGTACGCCATTGCGATCCCCGAAGAGATCATTGAGATATCCGGGATACCTCAGAACCCGCGATAAAAAAGAAAAAACACCAATGAAAGAATCTCATTGGTGTTTTTTCTTTACGTACCACGATTAGTTCCGCTGTGAAACGACCTGCGCATCATACAGGGCTTGCTTATTGGGCTGGTTATTGAGCCAGCTCATATAATCGGTGATATCGATATACCCGTTAGGTACATCCAGTTCACAGGTCAGGCTGCTGCCGGAACATCCACCGGATGGTGCGGAGGTAGAGTACTTGGTCGGATCGAACTCCTCACCGGATGCTCCGGTAAAATAATAGATCAGCACCAGGTTATTCTTAGGCGCTGGCTTCATCGCGAAAGCTCCTGCCACTGCAATAAGCAGTGCAAGAACAGGAAGAAAGAATTTTACATTTTTCATAATTGGAATTTTTAGGTGTAAAAAAATGGATCGTCCTGTTGCCCTCTCAGGCAACATTGGTGAAAAAATAGTGCCTACTCTTTTATAAAGGTTTTCGGCTTACTCCTTTGGATGCATCCAGTTTGATAGCTAATACTGCAAGCAGTATCCAGAATACATTGAAAAATATATGGCTCCGCCAGCTTAAATATTTTACTACCCCGCCGCACGAACAGGGCAGGTGACTTGAGAACAATAACATATAAATGATATAACCCGTAAAACCAATCATCAGGATCAAAGCCGCATATAATCCAAAACTTCTGGTACGATTAAGAAGCAGGAGTCCGGCGACCCATAATTCTAAAGTTGGTAATAACCATGCAATGACATAAGCAAATGAACCAATCAGGGGGGATTGAGTAATGACAGCTTTGAATGAATTAAAATCAAGCAACTTACTGACAGCCGTGTACACGAATAATAGTATAAACAGGCTGGAAATCATTTCGACCACTCTTGCATACTTCATCGGCAGCTCTGTTTCTTCTTCACAAATTTTAAAAACCCGTTCTGGAATTTTTCGCCTGACTGGTAAACCTTATGGCTCAATCGGAAATGTTTTTTTGATCTGGCCGGGTGTTGCGCCAAATTTTCTTTTAAAGGCTTTGATAAAACTGCCAAAGCTTTTATAACCGACCGCGTCTGCCACCCGTTGGATGGACAGGTCTCTTTTTCGAAGCAGTTCTACGGCCATATGCAGTCTTGTTTCAATCAGGTATTCAAAAGGCGCCATACCAAAAGCAGTCTTAAAGGCTATCTTAAAACTGGTGGTATTCATGCCGCACTTTCTCGCCAGTAGGCGGATGGTAAAATGCTGGGTATAGTTCTGCTCAATCATTTTTTTCACCTCCCCTAACCTATCCCTGATTTCGGGTTTGATCGGATCGGTGGGAACCGAAGCACTAAACAAATAAAACAGGAATTCATGGATCTTGATTTTTAAGAACAGATCCTGCCGGTCAATTGCTGAAGTAAAACCCAGTATTTCATTGATGATCCCTTTGAGTGCAAAGCCCATTTGCAGCGGTGCGGGATGCAATGCCACCGGTTCTTTCTGAAATAGCTTTTCAGTAAACAGTTGGCCTGTATCAAAAAGAGCGAGGTAGGCTTTGACCTGCGCAGCCCGGAGGCACATGTTCAGGCTCTGGTAAACATGTCTTTTCTGAAGATCAACAGTTCCATCCAGCAGAGGCTGATAATAAAAATTACACTGTTGCTCCTTAAAATTCACGGTATGAAAATCAGGTATCTCATAAAAGGATTCGCCCTGTAATACTGCATGAACCCCTAAAAAAGCTTTTTTGTGGTGAAACCGTATCCTGCAATCCTGTAAAGTTTCATAGACACTATGCCAGATTTCAAATGGGCCCGAGACCAGGCGCTGGCAGGTCACCCTTCCAAAATTCCCTTTGGCAAAAAGAATGGTACTTGTCCGGATCACAGGGCCCGGATAGCCTTCCGGCAAAGCAGGTATTTGCCGGAAGGGTTTAAACACACCATCAACAAAAATTCCTTTCATGAATTTAGTTGGCAGCAGGTGCGACAGTCTGGTTGATAAGCATGGTGCAGGAACTGCAGGAACAACTGATCTTGACAGTGCCTGAATTGCTGATAGTGGTGATCACCTGGCAATTGCAACTGGCTCCCTCACAGGTGCCGGTAGAAGCGGCGAATAAAACCCCATTCCGGTATGTTCTTTCCAGAAGTATATTTCCCGCCCGTTTATCAGACCTGTAAAATACAAGGGCATAACTCTTATCCCTGGAATCAATATAGGATACATTCGATATTTCCTGTAAGCTCTCCCCTGGATAGCGCTTAGAGATCGCAGACCGGATCTGCTGATGCATATCGGTTCTGTTCTTAAAAAATACATGTGTTGCAGAAGTAGGAATGGCAGAAGGCTCTTCTTTTTTACAGGAGAGGAAAAGTAGAAAAAAACATAAAAAAGGGGCAGCATGTTTCATAACAGTTGATTTTGTTATTCCAAAAATGTCTGATGCTGTTGGCCTTCTGCGGCCCCGATGTGCAAGCGTAACAAGTGGGTGTGTATCGGTTGAATTGGAGCGGTATCTGGTTTTATTTAGTTGATTTAGTATATTCAATTAGCAATAACCGAATTGAAAAACAAAACCCTCCATATCATTTGCCTGTTGATGATAGCTAATGTTGTTAGTGGGCAAACCACACCCCTATCCACCATTACCTATATTTCCGAAGTACCTTTTATCGTCAAGACGGGAGTATATAGTGACCGGTTAGCTGGTGGCGGCCATTTAACCACTTTAGCCGGAACTATTCAAATTGCACTGGCTCCGAGGAAAAGTGCCATACCTGGTGACCGGTTTATAAAACTTGGCAATCCACTTCCGATAGAAGCGTATCCCAACATAGAGTATTCCTGTACCGATACCCGCCATCCCGATCCGGTTTGGTTGCCTGTAACATTGGTGGAGAAAAATCAAACCCAATTCCCTTTTGGCAGGTTACTCGCAGATCTGTCTTTACCATATGCAGATTCAGCAACACTGCGCTTTCGCTATAAAGCCTCCGGACAACTGATTCATCAGGCAGTTTTTTATCGACCTGAATTGCTTCCATCAATTGAAAGCTATCGCCAAAAAGAAATGGCCGACTCCATTGATAATAAGATCAAATCACTCACTGCCAATGACTCCAAAAAACGATGGATGGGTTTTGATAGTCTGATAGGCACTTCCATTGTTCTTTCTCCGGGTAAAAAACTGGATTTGCTCATCCGGAAAAATAATTGGAGTATGGACTCCTGTATACTCTATCGTTTATATAAAACGGTTGATACGGCAAGGCCCACGTGGCGATTAACGGGTCACCTGCTTTCTTTAAATACGCTTGAGTCAAACAGTCAATACATCCTTGAAATACGCTACCGGGATATGCGGCTAACGAACAACTACCACCTGGAAATCCTGCCACGATGGTACCAGACACCGCTTGGTGGAACGCTTCTGGCCCTTATCACGATCGCCTTTCTGGCAGGTGTTCCTTACAGGTACTACCGCTACCGCCAGCAAAGGGATTTAAACAAAAGAAAACAGTTAGAGGATCAGCTCACCACGGTACAATCCCAACTCAATCCCCATTTTGTGTTTAACGCCTTAAGTTCCATTGAAGGGCTTGTCACCAACCAGGAGAATGATCGCGCCAATGAATACCTGGCTTCATTTTCAGACATTATGCGGGATACGCTGAAGAATAGCCGCGAACACATGATCAGTCTCTCAGATGACCTTGACACGCTGGAAAAATATCTGAGGGTGGAACAACTTCGTTTTGAATTCAAATGGGCAATGGAAATTGATCCGCAGCTTGATCTGGACAGGATAGAATTTCCACCCATGCTCTTGCAACCGGTGGTGGAAAATGCCATCAAACATGGTGTTTCCGCTTTGGGAAAAGATGGTTTGATCCTGATAAGTTTTACAAAAGAGCAAAACGATCTGGTCATAGTTATAAAAAACAACGGCCACATCAGCAGCAGCGCTTCGAACGGGGGACAGGGCTATGGACTTAAATTAACAACAGAGAGAATTAAACGCTTAAGGCAACTATACAAAACAGAGAACATTCTCTTTAAGCTTGATTACCATGCTGGCGAAACAATAGCCACGTATTTTTTTGAAAACTGGATACAGGAATATGAGAACACTTATCATTGAGGACGAAAAGAAAAACATCGCGCACGTAAAAGGATTGCTCAAAAATCTGCCGCAGGTGAACCTTGTAGGTGAAGCAACCAATGCAGCAGAAGCGACCAGGTTGATTGCAGAGTTGCACCCGGAATTGCTTTTGCTTGATATCCAACTTCCTGACATAAACGCTTTTGAACTCTTAGCGTCCCTGGGTGACTACTATTTTGAAGTGATCTTCATAACCGCCTATGATCACTATGGCATCCAGGCCGTAAAATGCTCCGCGCTTGATTACCTGCTAAAACCGGTCAAGCTAACAGATCTTAACTCAGCCATTCAAAAGGCCGTGAAAAGAAAGGAAGGGAAGCAAACACAGCTGCATATTCAAAACCTTCTATCCATTGTCAACCGCCCTCCGAAGGAGCACCGCATTGCTATACTGCTAATGAAGGAAACCCGCTTCATTGACCCCGCAGACATCATCCGCTGCGAAGCGGCCAATAACTATACGCAAATCTTCCTTGTATCTGGAGAAAAACTAATCGCCTCCAAGGGCCTGTACGATTTTGCCGAAATCCTGAAAAACTATCATTTCATCAGATGCCATCAATCACATCTGGTCAACAGGAAATATATCAAAAGCCTGCTTTCGCACGATACCGTGTTTGAATTGCTATTAACAGAAAAAGGTATGCGAATACCAGTTTCAAGGTTGAAAAAGGATTTGGTGAAAGTCGAATTATTGATGCAAAAGTAAAGACGTTAAATTCAATAGAATTTGTTTCCTTGTATTTGTTATGTATAATTTTTGCCAAAACTATTACCAACTCTTAATCGCTAATTCACTGTAAATTCCTCTTGCTTCTGGGCTCCCAGCAATTACACTGGCTCGGTTTAATAAGTGCATTGTGCCAAATCCTTTATAAAGTTCCTCTATAGATTTATGGTGAGCGTTTGTTACTAAAACTTGTGCACCGCGATCAATAGCACGTGTAACTGCATTTTTTAATCTTACTTGGTCCTGCCACGAGAAAATAGTTTCATTGTACTTAACAAATCCGTTCAAGTTATGTTTTACCGTATATGGTGGATCGACAAAAATAAAATCACCTGCTTCTGCTCCGTTAATTGTTATTTCAAAATCGCAGGACCTGATAGTTGCAGATTGCAAGGCAATAGAAAGTTGTTCAAAATCATCATCCTCAAAAATCACAGTAGATTTAGTACCGATTGGTACATTAAATTCACCCTTTTTATTCACACGATACAAACCATTCCAACAAGTTCGGTTAAGGTAAATAAATCTCGCTGCTTTTTGCAAAGCGACACGAGGTCTTGATGCCCGTATTTGATAGTAAAAAGATTCATTATGTAATCGGTGATATCGTTTCAATACGCTATACAATTGTTTCCAATTGTCACGCACAACCTGATAAGCATTAATTAGATCTTCATTAATATCACTTAATATAGCAGTTTCTGGCTCAATGTGAAAAAAAATGGACCCCCCACCCAAAAATGGCTCGATGTATCTTCCAGTACTATTTAATTCCGGAAGGAAATCATTAGCTCTTGATATCAGCCAGCGTTTGCCACCAGCCCATTTTAAAAAGGGTTCCATATTATATTTAATACTAATTTGATTACTTTATATCAAAAATTATGATTGTAAAGATATTAGTTGTTCAATAACCTACTCATTTTCTTTTATAAGCAAATTCAGGGACAAATTGCGTGTTCCTACGAACAACTCCACTCAAATGAGGAATTTACGGAAAAGGATTTTACCCTTATAATCCCTCGTTTAATCAATAGATAATTTTGTATCTTTCTAGCGAAAAACCATACAAAATAGGTATTTTTTGGTCCGCAATGTTTCCCCCCCCAATTAAAAGCCGATACTTATTGTTTTTGTAGCTACGTCCGACGTCATGGCCATTTATCAGAATTTAAAAATAACGATAACAACAACATTTCGTTTTGATAATTTATATGGGACAAGAATTTTTGTTGGCAGCAGAGCAGGTATTAAAAAAGCACCAAACACCAATTTTGGTAGGAGATATTGTGCAATTGGCGATGGATAATCAGCTACTAAAATCTGTAGGTAAAACGCCTATTAATACTATGCGAGCAAGGTTGTCGGAACATATCCGACGGCAAAAGGGAAATTCAATTTTTATAAGAACAAAAGCAAACAAATTTGGATTGAGGGAATGGCTAAGTCGCGGTGAAATAAACGAGTATGTGGGAAAGATGTTTGAAAAAAATACAAGTGATGAAATTGTCGTATGCATCAGACAGGAACTCGTTGACAGACACAAACGATTTTTTGGTTTCAAAAAAAATTATGGTCCCATTCTTCAGGAAATATCACAGTATAACAATCTTGTAATTGTGCCTAGGGATGATGCGAAGCAAAGAGTTGATATCAAACAATTGGTATCCTATGTCCTTCTAAAAGACAAAAAAGGCCGTCTCCTTTCCTTTGTAAGAGGAAATTACGGGCAAAAAGAAAGTCTATTAAAAGGAGTATTATGTCTTGGTTTTGGTGGACATGTTAATCAAAAAGATCTAGATCTTTTTGGCTTACTTGATGGAGGTATAACGAACTGCGCAATTAGAGAGGTATCAGAAGAAATACATATCAAACTCAATCAGCTGCGTTTTTTGGGCATCATTAACGATGATTCTTCTCCGCTCGGTCTCAATCACTTTGCATTTGTATTTGAAGCACGGTTGCCAGATAATTTTAGCGATGACCACCGTTTGTCAAGAGAAATGTCAATAAATAAATTGTCATTGCTGACCAACAGCCAGATATGGAACCGGTTTCATGAATTAGAATTTTGGTCGCAATTAGTTGTGAAATATCATCTCGATCGGCCGAAAAAATATGACCCGGTTTTTATTAAGACTAAATACAAAAAGTTCAATAGGTCGCCACTATTGGTAGTGGGAGAAATCGGTTCGGGTAAATCGGAGGTTGCCAAGCAATTGGCAGAAAAAAACGGTCTTCCACTCGTCTCTACCCGCGATTGTGTGAAGGCATTGACTGGCATACGAGATTTTCGCACAAACAAACGCGATAAGTTTCAGGATAAATCAAGTGAACTAATTAGTTCACCAGAAGGGGTCGAAGCCTTGGCAAGAAAAATAGCCGAACACGTGACTATGCACGATTCGAAGTGTGTTATAATAGATGGAGTACGCAATATAGAAACGTATAATATTTTGAAACAGACCTTTCCGAATCTAAACCTTCTTTATATCGATGTACCGCGCGACACTGCGTATCGTTTGTTCAGTCTGAGAAGTGCAGGAAGAAAAGTATCAATTGATGAGTTCAGGGATGCCCGTCATCACGATGTCGAAAGAGAGATTACACTATTTAAAACACGGGCAGATGCTTACTTGTTTAACGGAGGTACTTTGCTTGATCTTAATAAAGCAATTAACAAATGGTGGCATGAACGAAACTTTGCATAAATATCAATCGGAATACGAAAATTCCAATGGCTGCTTTTGGGATACAAAGCCAGCCAGCTACGTGCGTCTTTTTCTCGAAAAATATGGCAAGGATATATATGGTAAGCAGGTCCTTGACTTAGGTGCAGGTGAAGGTAAGAACGCCGTTTACCTTGCTAATCTGGGTGCGGAAGTTACAGCAGTAGATGTTTCGCCAGTTGCACTCGGTCGGTTTTCACAACAACCAAATTTTGCGAATTGCAGTGACAGGATCAAATACATCAACCAAGACATGACTGACGCGGATTTTTCAAGGAGTAGCTTTGACATCATTGTCGCCTATGGTGTGCTGCATTGTCTTGATTCGGCAGAACAGGTTTTCCAAATGGTAAACCGAATCAGCAACTGGCTCAACCCTGCCGGCTTTTTTATTTGCGCAACATTCACAAATAAACTTCCGGTGCCTACGGTTCAGTCTTACCTGGATGAAAAATCATTCTTGGAGGAAGGGGAATTAGAAAACCTCTTAACTGAATTTACCCTCCTGGAGTCTGAGAATTCGATTATAACAGAAACGCATCCAACAAGTAATATAGAGCATCAACATTCTATCGTACGATTAATTGCACAAAAAATATGAAAACTTTCAATACTCATTTGACAGAAGTTAAAAATGCATATGCCGAGGGAAAGCTCATACCGTTTATCGGATCGGGTTTTTCCAAGCCGCTGGACTTGCCTGATTGGCGTCAACTGGTGGCAGGCGTTGCGGCCAGCATTGGGTTTGATACTGAATTATTTTTTTTACACGGCTCATATCCACAACTACTGGATTATATTAGAAAAGAACATCCCAACCAATGGAAAGATTTTATTCATGAATTGCATGTCGGACTTGATTCACCGCAGTCTAACAAAAAAAGAACAGGATCAACAACGCACCAATTACTGGCTGAATTGAATTTTTTAACCATATACACCACCAATTATGATCCGCATATTGAAAAAGCGATCATAGACAAAGGAAAAAAACCTCTTGTGCTGACTCGGCTGGAAGACTTTGCCTGTGCATCAGCGACAGGTTATGATTGTGAGATAATCAAATTTCATGGAGATGTTAAAGAAGACGATACCATGATCTTAACTGAAACGCAATATTTTAACCGAATGGCCCTTGAAGAGGCGGTGGATCAAAGATTGAGGGCGGATTTACTAAGCAACAGCTTCCTTTTTGTTGGATACAGTTTTAACGATGCCAATATCCGCTATATATGGTATAAGATCAATAAACTAAAGAAAGAGCCATCACGTAGAGGTGATTTTGCTTTGCGGAAATCGTACTATATCACTTTTGCGAATGAACCTATTCAGGCAAGATTGCTGGAGGCCTGGGATGTCGAAGTAATTGCTCTTGACCCCGAAAATCCCAGCGATAGCTTAACCGAATTTTTAAAAGCATTAAATGCCAGGTAATGGAGCCAGCCAGTTTTTATTTCAATACGATCAATGCTGCCAAGATTAAAGAAATCGAGGAGATCTTTTCTGGGTTTTGTGCGCCGGTTAAATTTTTAAAAAAGAATATACTGGAAGTATTATCCAACGATATCAAAACCGTTATAAAGGCAAAAGCACAGGATGCCTATGAACAGTGCCGTGTTCCTGTAGTTGTCGAACATGGCGGCTTACTTATTAGCCATTTGAATAGTTTTCCCGGTGCCCTTTCCAAACCTATGTGGGACTTGATGGGTGAAGAAATATGCCAACTTATTCCGCCGGGTGAGGATCGGTCAGCGGTTGCTATTTCCGGTGTTTGTTATTGTGATGGCAAACAGAGTCACGTTTTTATCGGTGAAACAAAAGGTTCGATTGCGACCAAAGCGCTGGGAAGTCATGGTTTCCAGTGGGATCCTATCTTTATTCCTGATGGAGATACAAGAACCTATGCAGAAATGTCTCAGTCTGAAAAGCTTACGTATTCACAGGCCGCAAAAGCATATAAGGAGTTGCAGCTTTTTTTAATTGAAAAAAGAATTGTTAAAGTACCCCTTATTGCATAATGGATCTTATTTAAGATAAAAAACATTTCCAATTGAAATCTTGCTTCAATAACATTTTTTATCTGATGGTTAGATAGTTATATATATTACAGGCGTTTATTTCACAATAATTTTATTATAGATATTATATCTCAATGACTGAAGAATTAAGAATTAAACTTCTTGGAAAGCTCATATCTGAAAATGACATTAGTAAAGAATTGAAAATAAGAAAAGCTGACGCATATATTGAAAGTCATGCTAACGGTTCTGTATTACTAAAAGAAAAATTATCAAATGGTTGGCAAATTCTGGCAGAGCTAAAAACAAAAACCAAAATCTATTACCCAAAATCACCCGCTATTGCTTTTGAAGATAAAGTATGGTGCATTTTTGCTTTACTAGGATTTAAACTAATTAATCAGGATCGGAACTTCCATATTCCTTATGATAAAAAAGATCAAAATCTTACACAACAAATTGATGTATTTGCAAAAGATGATGAGACAGTTTTAATAGTCGAATGCAAGTCAGCTCTCAAAGACAAAATTGGTGATTTTAAAATAGAGCTCGAGGCAATGAAAAGTAAAAAACAAGGAATAATAAATTCTATATCTGCATTATTTCCAGAATCCAAACCAAAATTTAAATATATACTTGCTACAAGTAGACTATCGATTTCTGATTCAGACGAAAGTAGATTAACCAATATTGATGGAATTCATTTTACAGAAGAAATTATAGACTACTATTACACATTACATTCACAAATAGGTATTGCGGCAAGATACCAGTTGCTAGGTTCATTGTTTGCAGGTCAAGAAATACCCGATATGGAGAATCGCATTCCTGCCATTGAAGGAAAGATGGGGGGCCATACTTATTATTCATTTTCGATAGAACCAGAGAAACTTTTAAAAATCGGATTTGTCCTTCACAGAAATAAGGCTAATGAAAATATGATGCCTACCTATCAACGTCTAATAAAAAAAGGCAGATTAAAAGAAATTAATTTATTTATTGACGAAGAGAAAGGATACTTCCCAAACTCCATTATTATAAATCTTGTTACTGACAAAAATAGAAAGCTAGTCTTTGAGCCTAGTAACAACCATGTGGAAAATGCTATATCTCGTGTTGGCGTATTGTATTTACCCAAAAAGTACAAATCTGCATATATTATAGATGGGCAACACCGGCTATACGGATATGCCAATTCCAAATATAAATCTTCTAATACTATCCCTGTAGTAGCACTGGTTAACATTGAAAGGTCTGAGCAGGTTAAATTATTTATGCAAATAAATGAAAATCAAAAGGCTGTTTCAAAAGATCTACGAAACACTTTGGATGCGGATCTTCTTTGGGAATCAGATAATTATTTGGATCAAATGAAAGCTTTGAAATCCAAAATAGCAATCAATCTAGGCGAAAACAGAGGATCTCCATTCTTTGGAAAAATATCCATCGGTGAAGACAAGCGAGTCATAACAACTGAGCATATTAATTTAGCTCTCAATAAATCTGATTTCTTAGGGAAGGTAAAAAAATATGAAATTGAAACTTTAGGTACTTTTTATTCAGGCGACTTAGAAAAAGCTTACCGAAACATTTCCGATTTTTTATTTAGAAGCTTTAACTATATTAAAGGGAGTCTTGAGGACCTTTGGGAACAAGAAGGAAACATTTTAGTAATAAACAAAGGCTTTTATGGTATCACTTTGCTCTTAAATGATTTAGTAAACCATTTGGCTTTCAAAGGCACCCTTACTAATTTAAAAACATCTAAAAATATTTATGAAGAGATTCAACCTTACCTTGATACCCTAATTCACTTTTTCAAGGATATAGATGAAACCAAGGCTAATGAACTCAAAACCTCTTATGGAACTCCTGGCGATGCAAAATATTGGAGAACTTTGCAAATTGCAATGAAAAAAGAGTATCCTGAAATCGATTACAAAGGATTAGAAGAATACTTAAAAAAAGAGGACAAAGAAAACAACGAAAAAGCATTCCGTTTGATACGTGAAATCGAAAAGGATTTTTTAAAGACTCGCATCCAGGAAAAATTAGAATCCGAATATGGAAAACATTGGTTTAAGAAAGGTTTGCCTGAAAAAATTTACGCTGACGCCATTACAGCAGCTGCCAAGAAAAATTTAGAAATAGAGGACGATGAAGAAGAAAGAGACCCATGGGATCAGCTTAACCTAATAAACTATCGCGAAATAATATTAAAGAATTGGCAAAAACTTTTTGAACAATCGTATTCTAAACCTGGTGTAAGTGGTAATAAGGATGCAAAAACTAGCTGGCTGGTTCAACTCAATCGCATAAGGAATGAAAACTATCATACTTATTATGTGACTAGTGCTGAATTATCATTTATAGAGGAAATTCATGATTGGTTGTCAAATCTCATATAATTATATTCTATTGATCTTATAGAAAGAAGCTCTATCCACCAATTCATGATTTCAGCTAATTTCTCTGTGTTTTGCCACATCATCATGAGTTAATTTGAGTATCTGAAATAGCAACTTGTTAAATTGAGAAAGCGCGTCAGAATATAAAATTGGGACTGTAAGACTATGAGAAGTAAAGTACAAACCTCTAATCTTTCTAAAAAAATTCTTCTCTATACACAGGCCATACGATGTTAATCATAAGTAGTTGACAATCAACCTACTCACATATTTTTCTTCAATTTGCTAAATTATTTAGTAAAGTTGTACCGTATTGGCAGTAAAGTTCCTCAAGTATGTACCTCAATTGCAAGACCTTCTATTCGTTCTGTTATGGGACTTTTTCAACGACCGCACTGGTAGAAGCGGCTGTTGAACAGGGCGTTACTACTCTTGCTCTCACCAATATCAATTCAACCTACGATCACTGGGAATTTGTAAAACTTTGCCGCGAACAGCATATTAAACCGGTATTAGGTGTTGAAATTCACAACGGCCACCAATTTCTATATATCCTGCTTGCGAAGAACAATCAGGGCCTTGCCTGGATCAATGAATTTTTATCGGAGCATTTATTAATCAAAAAAGAATTCCCCGCTTCCCCACTTAGCCCCGATACTGTATTTGTGATCTATGATCTGAAAAAAGAACCGGGCGAATTACGACCCAATGAACGCATTGGCGTTCGCGTTACAGAGATTACAAAAATATTTAAGGTCGATAACTTTGATAAATACGTGATCCGCCAGCCGGTAACGGTGCAGGATAAGGACCATTACTACCTTCATTGTTTATTACGCGCGATCAACAACAATGTGCTGTTATCAGCCCTGACAAAACAGTCCTGTTGTGAACGCGATGAAACATTTGTCAGTCCTGCAAAACTATTAAGTGCATTCAAACACCACCCCGCCCTTGTAACCAACACGTATAAACTCCTTGATGCATGTTCCATCGAAATGGATTTTCATTCGGATAAGACCATGCAGGTCTATGGAGGATCCAAAGAAGATGATTTTATACTTTTGGAGAAATTAGCCGGGGCGGGGCTTGCCCGGCGGTATGAAAAGAAAAATAAAAAAGCCAATGCCAGATTGCAAAGTGAATTGGAAGTCATTCGTAATCTTGGTTTCATAGGTTATTTCCATATCAATTACGACTTTATCCGCTTCGCTGATGCGCAAGGCTATTACCACGTCGGTCGTGGCAGCGGTGCCAACTCAATTGTAGCCTATTGCTTAGGGATAACTGATGTAGATCCGCTCGCGCTCAATTTATACTTTGAACGTTTTCTAAATCCCGAACGCACTTCCCCGCCCGATTTCGATATTGATTTTTCCTATACGGACCGAGATGAAGTGATCGACTATATCTTCAAGCGTTATGGCAAAAAACACGTGGCCCTGCTTGGCTCCTGCCCCACTTTCAAAAGCGATTCCATTATCCGGCAACTGGGAAAAGTATATGGCCTACCGGATGAAGAGATCAAAGCCTTTCAGCGCTCACGTACCCCTTCCTGCGCTAAAACAAAAAAGATCGCGATGTATGGTGAACTGATGCGGGGCTTTCCTTACAACCCTTCCCTGCATCCCTGTGGCATCCTGATTTCTGAAAGGCCGGTCTATGAATACATGTCGCTCTTCATGCCTCCTAAGGGCTTTCAGACTGCGCTGATGGATATGTTCACTGCGGAAGATATTGGCCTGAATAAATTTGATGTACTCTCTCAACGTGGCCTGGGTCACATCAAAGAATGCCAGCAACTGATCAAGGAAAATCATGGGAAGGAAATTGATATTCATAATACGGCGCCATTTTTCACCGACCCGAAAATCAAAGAACAGATCCGTAGCGCCAATACCATTGGTTGCTTTTATATCGAGTCCCCGGCCATGCGCGGCCTGTTAAAAAAACTGCGTTGCGATGATTACATCACCCTCGTTGCCGCCTCTTCTATTATCCGGCCTGGGGTCGCTCAGTCTGGCATGATGCGTGCCTACATCGAACGCTACCACAACCCGGAAAAAGTGGAATACATCCACCCGACATTCAAAGAGCACCTCTCTGAAACATTTGGTGTCATGGTCTTCCAGGAAGACGTGATCAAGATCGCACATTATTACGGCGGCTTGTCACTTGGAAAAGCAGATATCCTTCGCCGTGCCATGAGTGGTAAGTACCGTTCACACAATCGTTTCAACGAGATCAAGCAGGAATTCTTTGCTTCCGCAATTTCCCTTGGCCGGGAACCATCTGAAGTTGCCGAGGTATGGCGCCAAATGGAATCCTTCGCCGGTTATTCCTTCAACAAAGCCCACTCAGCCAGCTTTGCTGTAGAGAGTTATATGAGCCTCTACCTCAAAACCTATTACCCGCAGGAATTCATGGTCGCGGTGATAAATAATTTTGGAGGATTTTATTCGCGTGAATTGTATTTTCTCGAACTGCTCAAATGCGGAGGCGACATTCACCTGCCCTGCGTCAATCACAGTGAGCTATACACCAATATCCATGACGGGAAAGTGTATGTAGGTTTTATCCATATCAAAAGCCTGCAAAGCAAACTGGTTGAAACCTTGCTGGAGGAACGAATGCAAAACGGCACTTACATTAGTCTGACCGATTTCATAGAACGCACAAACCCGGGCCTGGAACAATTAAATATCCTGATCCGTATCGGCGCTTTCCGCTTCACCGGCAAATCAAAAAAGACCTTGCTTTGGGAAGCCAATTTTCTCCAAAAGAAAGCAACCGTCGAAGCCCCGCAAGTGCAATCCATGTTCAACGAACCCTTGCAGTTTGGCTTTGAACTGCCCGTGCTAAATGATGATCCAATCGACGATCTCTACGACCAGATGGAGATTTTAAATTTTTGTGTAACTAACCCATTTGCGCTCGTCGACGAAGATCCTTTACAATATGTTCCATCGAACCAGATGCATCTGCACAAAAACAAAACCATTACCATGCTCGCCTATTTCATCGCCCGAAAGCACGTCATCACCAAAAACGATGATGCCATGTTCTTCGGCACTTTTGTGGACAGCAACCTTGACTGGATCGACACCGTCCACTTCCCCGACGCCGCCAAACGCCACCCTTTACATACCAGTGGCTTCTACAAGATCAAAGGAAAAGTAGCCGAAGATTTTGGTGTCTTTAGTTTAGAAGTTTCCTGGATGGAAAAATGCGGATATAAAAACCGGTCCTATGTTTCATGATCCCGCCCGCCATATCACCCACCTCGACCTCGATACCTTCTTTGTATCGGTGGAGCGGCTGATCAATCCCAAACTGATCGGCAAACCCGTACTCGTGGGCGGCAGTGGTGACCGCGGGGTGGTGGCTTCCTGTAGTTATGAGGCCCGAAAATTCGGCATCCATTCCGCTATGCCCATGTACCAGGCCAAACGACTCTGCTCCCATGCCATTGTTGTCAAAGGGGATTACGAAGCCTATAGCAAATACTCTCATTTGGTAACCGATGTGATCCGCGACACCGTACCCATGTTTGAAAAGTCTTCGATAGACGAATTCTATATTGATATGACTGGTATGGACAGGTTCTTCGGCTGCGGTAAGTTTTCCTCGGAATTGAAAAAGAAGATCACCCGTGAGTCCGGCCTGCCCATCTCGTACGCCCTTGCAAGTAATAAACTCATTTCAAAAGTTGCCACCAACGAAGTCAAACCCAATGGTCAACTGGAGATTCCTTTCGGCAATGAGCGATCCTACCTCGCCCCTCTTAATATCACCAAACTTCCTGGCGTTGGCGACAAAACAAAAGTCCTGCTTTTGAATATGGGTGTTCAAAAAGTTGAGACTCTGGCTAAGATTCCCATTGAACTTTTGATCAATCTCTTAGGCAAACCCGGCGCCGACCTGCACCGCAAAGCCAATGGTATTGACGAGTCCCCCGTTATTCCTTTCCACGAGCAAAAATCCATGTCCACCGAGAACACGTTCCAGCAGGATACCACCGACCTCTCCTTCCTGTTCGCCGAACTCTCCCGCATGACTGAAAAGCTCGCCTTCCAGCTCCGCTGCGACAACCGCCTCACCGGCTGTGTCTCATTCAAGATCCGCTACACGGATTTCGAGACCCACAATATCCAAAAGACGATCCCTCATTCCAACCAGGATCACACCCTGCTCAAAACCGTCCGGGAACTCTTCACCAAACTCTACACCCGCCGCGTCCTCATCCGCCTCATCGGCATCCGTTTCACAAGCCTGATCCCCGGCAACTACCAGATCAACCTGTTTGATGATACCCAGGAAAAGATTAAACTTTACCAACAGATTGACAGCATTAAACGCCAATTCGGTGAGAGTTACGTTATTAAAGCTTCAGCATATAAATGAGTTTCTAATTTTTAAATTTATGTTTAACGCTATCACAATAAGGCCTAATAGTTACTACCAACATCCAATTGACTTTGGACAGATTATCGAAAACCTGTTTTTTTATCAAAAGACTATTGCACATGTCGGCAGGCATGAAATTAAGCACCTGTTCGACATGGCAGATGTGGACGTATTAGTAGAACTATTAAAATATAATGGATTAAGTATATTTTATAATAATTCACATGCTGCGCTAGGCAATATAGATGGAATACGATTCGTTGATTCCCTTAGCTTGGCACATTTTGATCTCGAAAAGGAATTGTATCAGGAAAGCTTTGCCCATAGAGGGGATGCAAAGAAAAGTAAAAAGTTTGCTCACAAACTCGCACGCTTAATCAAGGAATACAATCTTCCGAAAAATTTTAATCAAGCAATTATCAACGATTTTAAAAATAAAACTTTTACGAACAAAATTCTCGCAGACGGTATCCGCGATTTCCAACCTAAATTTGTAAAAAGGTTAGACGAATTCAAATTTGAATTGGAATTTATAGACAACGATAATTTCAGAATACATACAAATTTTGATTCCCTAGGTGTAGATCCAAAACAATTCACGCCTGATTCAGTTCTGATAAGAATTGCAAGTGCAAGCGAGGACCTCCAAGTAATGGCCGAAAACAATTCTGAGATATCGACATCAGAACAAAATGCAAAGGTCATACAGGCAAAAATTAAAACAGCAATTGACCAAGGGATTAAATCAAAACGTGAAATAGAAGTTTTTTCTCATTATGTATTTGACGATTCATGGGCTTTGAGAGAAGCCATCAACAAGAAACATATCCATGTTAAAGCAGTCATACAGATTTTGCGAAAGGCCGACCGCTATAAACAATGGTTACAGGAATTGCCTGGTGACACAAACCTGATACGTGAATATTTAGCTAAAGTGGAAGAGAAAAGTATCCTTGAAAGAATGCCTGTAAAAGCCATACGCTTTTATTTATTCACAGCATTAGGTGAAATACTTAACTCGGTTAATCCTGTTGTGGGGATGCCCGTGGCAGTAGCTGCATCTGCATTTGATACCTTCTTACTAGAACGGTTAGGTCAACAATGGAAACCGAGTCAATTCATAGAGAACGAACTTCGACCCCTTGTAAAAACAACATAGCACATGAGTAAGATTGAATAAAGATTTCTGTTTTCAAAGAGAATGAATATATTCATACTCCCCGGTTAACTTAAAAAACCATGGAACCAAACTTTCTTACATCATTAAAGTTTAGTAGAAAAGGTAACACACCACAAGGTGCAGACAAAATCAACTTCAGTGTTCCTGCCAGTGGAGAGAATACCATAACAGTAATATGCGGGAGAAACCGTACCGGTAAGTCATACCTTTTGCGTGTAATCAAGCGCTGCTTTGAATCATACAATAAAAAATTTGAAAAGAACGAGTCCTATATTTCTTCTTCCATACCAGACAATGATGTTCAAATAGAGGTAACCTCCACTAAATTTCCTATTAATTACTTTCTTATTAGTAACGTCGGCGACCTTCTACGCTATCTAAAAAGTATAACATTAGAAAGAGAAACCAAATTTCGAGAAAGAGGGCCAAGGGTCTTCAGGATGCACTATGATGATCCTGTGAAGTTGAAAATCGCAAACGAACTGTTCGCAGAGGACATTCTCAAATATCTTTCGAAAAACACTTTACAGGAAGACAAATGGCAAAACAATGATAACTATCGGCATGAAATTGTGACACAAATTCTGGAAAAAGGCAGTTACTATAAACTGGATTCAGGTGATGACCTGGTCGAATACTTCCGCAAAGCAACTGGAGGACACTTATACATTGCGTGGAATCATGCCTTACAAAAGACTAACCTTAGTCTTTTTCTTTATTATGATGAAAACAGGATTATTTCCTTTGAAAACTGGAGCCAGGGCCAGAAGGTGCTTTTGCTATGCCTTATAATTACAAAATATATCGCCCCCGAAGTGATGGTTTTCGACGAGATCGAAACTCATCTTCATCCTGAATTTATTTCAATCCTGCTAGAATATTTCAAGAAACGTGTAAGGCAAACAATTTTATCGTCCCATCATCCTCATATTATCTTTTCCAAATACGTCAATAGTGTATGGTACCTTGAAATAGACAACCAAATGGTGGAGTATCCAGATGTAATCCCCAATGTTAAGAAAGGTTCGGGAATAAACCACGCCCCAGTTAGAAGATGTTTTGAACTTAAGAAGAATTATCACAAAGTCGCCAAAGTATATGACCTGTTCGACAGCTTTGATAATACATTGATACGGCTATCACAATCAACAATCAGTGACTTTAATGATTTTCTGGCAGATATCTTTTCAAGTATCTATCAATATGAAATCATAGCAAGCACACCCTCTAAAAAAATTGATCTACAAGCGGAAGGACTTTTGCATCATGTTTTTGATAAACTAGACCACAATGATACCATAAGCATATTAGAAATCGGTTCAGGCAAAGGGCGTATGCTACTGGATATTGCAAAACTTAACAACGCCAACTTGAGTCAGCGAGTTAATTGGACATTATATGAGCCAATTATTCCTGTTTATGAAAAGCTGATGTCCAACATTTCTAAGTTGAAAGCAGATTCTAAACTAGCCTATAACATAGAAACAACAAATTCCCTCGAATTGGCTGTGAAATTTGACATCATTTTTATTGCCAATGTTCTACATGAATTAACACCAAACATTGTTGCAAACTATTTCAGTAGAATACCAGAATTACTGGCTGATAATGGCGAGGTTATAATTATTGAGCTTTATCCATTACTGCAACCTGAATATTTCGCAGTTCCCTACAAACGCCATGAAATGGAACAACAGTTCAGGAATTTATCGTGGCATGTTAATTCTGACAACATCAATATTAAAAATGCCAAAGTTGATGCATATTGGACCGTTCTGAGAAAGAGTCATGATACAATTTCAGATCAGAAGCTGGTATTAGAAACAATTGAATCATTCTGGAAAAATACAATTTCTGCAAATCGGTGCGCTGATTATGGTGGCAGATCTGAGTTCAAGTCACCCGAAGAATCGATCAGACTTATGAATGAACTGACAACAATAGCCAGCATCAATAGCTATTTTAACAAAGAATGGGAAATGCAGATACTTTAATGCCTCTATAGAACACTCTCAATATCCGGCACCTCCTCATACATAAACTTCTTCGTCGGCTCCAATGCCGTCTTAAAATCCTTCGCTATGGTATAAGCTTCCATCTGCTCCGAAGGAAATTGCTCCTTAGCAATTTCAGTAATTCGCTTCTCACTCAGATGCTCAAACATCCACTCCCATGCAAGGTCTTCACTTAAAATGGTCGGCATCCGTAGCTTGCTGTTGTGCACCTTAGCCATCAAATGGTCTTCAGGAGCGGCAGTAGTTATAATGGAAACTGTTTCAATAGATTCACCGGTTTCCCGGTCAGTCCAAGGCTTGTAAATCCCGGCCATGAAAAAATACGGTTGCTGTTTGACTGTAATGTAGTGTGGAATCTTTAGCGCGGTCTTAGTGGGTTCTCCGGTTCTTTTATTAGGTGGGAAATAATGCCGCCATTCATAAAAGCCGCTTGAGAGAATAAGGCACCTTCTTTCAAGAGCCGATTGCCGGTAAATTTTATTAGGCAGCAGCATTTCTTCTGACATGGCATTGAGTGTGGTAATGCCAGGGATAAATTTCCCCTTTGCATCCTTATAACCCCTTCTCCATTGATCCACTTTTTCTCTCGTATCTAATGGCTTGCCAAACCAGGAGTCAGGAATAAACCCCCACTCCATCTGAACAATATCAAAATCCTGTTTGTCCGTAATTGGTTTCAATACGGCAATATTCCCGTAGGCGAATCCATCATGCAGATCGGTATTCAAAAAGTCGTAATTCGCCACCCGTTTCTCAATCCCTTTTAACCGGATAAATTCAGCATGGGTAACCTTCTGTCCGTTATAATAACACATAATGTATTAATCTTCCATGTTCTCAATATGATTACTGATTTTCTGTACTAGCGCTTCATCAATCGGCTGATCCATTGCTTCATCTAATGGCGAGATTTTAAATCCGGTAAGGGAAGGCACAAGCCGAAACAGGTAATCCCCTTGATGGAAAACTTCGTAATTAATCTCCCTTTCAGTAAAAAGTTTCCGGATAGTCAGTTCCTCTATAGAAAATGCTGATGCCATAGCATCTAAGTTACCGACTTTTTTTATGCAGCTGGTAAAGGGAGATTCGATTGGTCTTTAACTCATGAAGCGGCAAGCTGTCCAGCATAGTATTGTTCTATCAGCTTCCCGTAAATTTCAGCCTCTTCCTGCCTCCCTTCCGGCACAGAGGTCCAGAAATGCCCCCCTTTTTCTTTGGTCGCACGGGTTACCATCAGGGGTGGCCTGGCATCCGGGAACCGGACAATATACACCCAGTCCCTGCCAATTTTTTTGGGGATGACCTCAATTGCCTTCTTCTTATAGTTTATCGAAAATCGTTTCTCCGGTTCCATAGGTCAAATATAAAATAAAATTTGAAAAAGCTAATTATTTTAGTAAACTTGCTACAAAAAATAGCAAGATGGACGCAAGTATCTCTAAAAACCTGTTGGCTTCCCTGCCTGAAGTCAAGATCTTCGACCTGCAACTGGTGGATGGACATTGCATCACGCCTTTCGATATTTACCATGTTACCCCCGAAGGAAAAAATTCTTTTGTACGCGCGCTCGCCTTTCCCGGCACCAGCAGGGAGTATGCGGTCCTGATCGACAAAGCAGACCTGGTAAGCAACCTCGCAGATGGAGAGTCCACCGGCTCAGTATGGATCGACCTTGAACTTGACGGTCCGACCCTCCTCTCTGAAGCCCTTGGTGCGGCCATTGAAAGTAAATGCAGGGAACGTCACGATACGCGGGGATAAATACCCTTTAAAATACCGTCTTTACACGCTTTTTTAATAAAGCCCTGCTATATACCTTCCCGGCAAATTTTTGTCGATGGGAAACTCACTGAATAGAAAACTGATGAATGAAGCATTTACCCGGGCTGTAAGAGAAAACACCGACAGCTTACTGAAACAATTGTCAAGATTTGATTATCCGGAATTTAACCATAAACCCTCGGCCGCGGGCTGGTCAGCCGGGGAGATAGCCGAACATATCTTGCTGTTCGACATCCGTTTGAATAGTATCCTTTCGGGTGCCATGGATCATGAAGAACGTGACCCGCAGGAAAAAATTGAAGAAATGGTTAGGCAGATGACAGACCTGGAAAATAAAATGGTAGCGCCTGCTTTTCTTGTCCCCTCTACTGCCACCAAAAATCCGGAAGCGCTGATCAATAAAATCATTGCATAACGTTACCGCCTCTTACAGGCAACACGCAACCAAAACCTGACCCTATTCCTGCCCTCGTCCCCTCATCCTGACTTTGGCGTTCTCTCAGGCATAGAATGGCTCAATTACCTCATCCACCACACCAACCGCCATCTGGAACAACTAAGGAAAATTGACAAATAACTCGTATGACTTGTGATAAAGAAGATATACCGGGAGATTTTCAAAAACTATTTAAATAATTCAAAAAAATGAACGACCAAAAACCAAATTTGAGTAGACTCAAGAAAATTTTCGATTAACCTATGCTTCCTGGGGAACAATAAATTAATGGCCTTTTCTAACTGTATGTCTCTGTGTTGGCTTAATGATTTGTATGATAACTTACCACGCTTACTAACCCATTTCATTGATAAAATTCTCCACCAACTATCGGGGAATTTTTATTTCATTTAGTGATGCTCTTTCTATTCCTTCCTGCGTTATAGAGAATTGAATATTATCTGCCTGAACGATTTGAACCAATCCCTCTTTTTCCAGTTCAATTAAATGAGCATAAATCGTTGACCAGTCATTTCTGGAAAGCAAAATCAATTGCCTCGGTAAACATTGGTATTGGGTGGGCTGCGGGGCTTCACAAACAAGGGATGCTAACAATCGAAGGGTTTCAAACTGGCTTTCCATTCTGCCAAGATAAAAGAGTTCCGAAAATAGTCGTTCCGGTTTACAGTATAGTTATTCACATGATGTAAAAAAATACAACTGGCACTTAAAACCCGACCATATTTTTGGCACCACCTTGGAAAAACTAGAGCTTACACGAGAAGAATTATACCAATTGGTCTGGTCAGAGCCAATGGTAACCATTGCCAATAAATACTTGATTTCAGATACCGGCCTTCGCAAAATATTTACCGGTCTTGAAATCCCTTTGCCACGGGCCGGACATTGGATGAAATTAAAATTTGGACAAAAAATTCATCAGCCACCACTATCCAAAATCCAATCTCCAAAAAATAATATTGAATTTGAACTTCGCCCAATTGAATTGCTAAAAGTCAAAAGAGTTCTATCACCAGCGAAAACAAAAAAGATCCTGATCGAACAGTACCTCGCCGAAACTTTATCTGTCCCCGAAAGATTAAGCATCCGGGAAAGGATAATTGTACAGGCAAAGGAAAACCTCAACAGAAAAGATGGTTACCCGCGAAACGGATTGATCTCTACACACATAGAATTTGTAAGTATTAGGTTTGAGAAGCATAATTATCATCTGTGATTGTCATTCGGGTATTCCCTAAGTGATCTTTCAGATAATAATCATATAAATAGTCGGTATTGGAATTATTCACCCGTATTCTTCCTTCCTCTTGCGGAATATACTGCAATGCATTGTTCACATACATTCATTTAATATAACTGGTAAGTTACTGTTGCCACCAATTGCCTTGGAGGAATAGGGTTAATGCTATAGTTTTCGTGAGTATAGTAATTAAGGGTATTGGTTAAGTTAGAAATTTTTGCCAGCAGGCTTAATTTGCGCCAACTGTACCCGGCACTGATATCTATTGTTGTGAAATCGCTTACTGTAAACTGGCGGTTATAGTTCTGTGCCTGTCCTTTGGTATTATTGAAACCTGCTGTTCTGGAGCCGGTATAAAAGAGTGTGCCGCCTAATTTCCATCCATTATAGTTGTAAAATATACTGGCATTGGCCGTGCTGCCAACAGAATTCTGTAAACGTTCCCCTTCAATAAAATTGCCTTTTGCATCCGGGGTTTTTGTATAGCGGATGAAATTATAACTATAACCCATTGTAACGTCAAGCCCCTTTGCAGGATGGCTGTTGATATCAATCTCCAGGCCATCACTTGTGGTTTGCCCCGTTAATGCTTTTAATGATGTATTACTGTTGGGTGTTATGCCATCTGCCGCAAACAGTGCTGTTTGTGCCAGATTATTATTAATGATTTTATAGAGTGTGAAATTAGCCATCAACGCTCCCGAAAACCAATCGGTCTTAATACCTAATTCATATTGGTCTATAATGGATGGGGCCAGTGCATTTCCATAAACATCTGTTCCGCTGTTTACAGAAAATGAATTGGCGTATGAAGCAAAAAGGCTGGTATGTTTTGTTGGCTGGTACACAATACCTGCCCTTGGAGAAAAGGCTTTATCTGTTTTAACAGAACCCTGAGTGGCAGCGCCGGTTAACAGGTCTGTGGTTGTTGCAGCTTTGGCATCCTGTATTGACCAACGCAGCCCTGCCAATATTTTCAGCTTGCATGAAACAGTGATCAGGTCCTGTATGTATGCACCAAAACGGACCGTTGGCGTTGTCACTAACCTTGTCTCTCTGGCCGCAGGAATATCGGTCCGGGCTATATATTTATCCGGGTACAGGAGATTAATGGTGTCGTAAACTACTGGTTGATTATAGGTTGTGGCTTTTGTATCATATTGATCAATATCAATGCCAGTTAAAAGCATATGTTCGATTGTGCCTGTTTTGAATTTACCTGAAAAATTCACCTGTGCAGTATAGTAACGCTCTGTATTTTTTGCCCGGTTTAATGGCCGGTACCAATCGCCATTAGCCAGGGCTTGTATCCTTTCTGTTGAATAGTAATCACGGTTATAGTTCTGATAAGAAACAGATGAATTTAGTTGCCATACCTTGTTTAATACGTGTTTCAATGTAGCTGTTGCACCCGACTGTTGTGTTTTTGCATATTGCCAGGGCGTGCCAAAAAAAGCAGACCGGGGTACATCCGGTATGATAGTGTTGTTAATAGTGCCAATGCCAAAATCGGGTGTGAATGCATGTTTAAGATAATCTCCCTGAACCAGCAATTCCGTTTTTTCGCCAAATTGAAAAAGCATGGAAGGGTTTATATAATATCTTGTTGAGTGCGGTATGTCCCGGTAACTGGACTCTGTTTCATAAGTGCCATTGACGCGAAATGCAACAGTTTTTGATAGCGGGCCAAAAAAGTCAAACGAAGGTTTAAATAATCCAAAACTACCCGTTCTCACTGCCATCTCGCCACCTGCCTTAAACTTTGGTTGTTTGGTAACCATATTCACAATCCCGCCCGGGGCCACATTCCCGAATAATACGGCGCCGCTGCCTTTGAGTATTTCAACCCTTTCCAGTGAACTGGTTTCGGGCATGGCACCTGAATTAATGCGGACACCATCTTTGAAAAGATTATTTGAAGTAATCGAATAACCGCGTGCAGAAAAATTCTCCTGCGTTGCACCACGTGTAGATGCGAGGTAAACGCCATTCACATTTCTCAAAACATCGCTTAAACGTTGCACTTGCTGATTTTCTATAATGGAATGGTTGATTACTGAAATTGCCTGCGGCAGATCCATAGCAGGAATTGCGGCTTTACCTATGGAGATTGCTTTGTTGTTTGCTGTTCTGCGTGACTGAACAATTACCTCATCAAGCTGCCTGGCTGTTTCTTTTAACGAAATAGAAAGCTCAGGTGTATTGTCTCCAGTAACTTTTACCTCTTTGGTAAGTGTAGCAAGACCGGTATGTGAAACGATGAGGGTATAATTACCTGGATGTATATTCCGTACTACAAAGGAACCATCGGGACCGGAAATAACAATTTTGCCTGCATCTTTAACCACAATGCTTACTTCAGCGGCAGGTTTGCCATCGGTTGTCGTAATCTTTCCTTTTAGCATTCCTGTTTGTGCTAAAGCGGAGAATGTACAACAGGCCCATACAATGGGTATCAAAAAAGGTTTTATCCAGTAGTTATAGGTATATTTTTTCATTATATGATTTTCTGAATGCAAATGAACGGTGAGAAAAATGGTTGCACTTACGGAATAGGAAAACCATATTACGCGATAAGGAAAATCTTGGATTGAACTTATTTTAGTATGACTATTGAAAGTGTAGGGGCAGCTAGGAAAATATCAAAATAACCATAACCAGTTGGCTGAGCTATTCTTTTTTAAAAATTGGTACAAAAGATGCTATGAAGCTACCTATGTGACTAACCAAACTTACGAATACAATATGCACAACATCAGAGCGGATTTCGATAATATGAGTGAGGAAGTAAAACAGATGATAGGGTCTGAAATTAGTAAGGGGGAAAATTATCTAAGATGTAGGAGAAACCACAGATTCTCATGCATTGAAGTAATAGCGATAAGCTTTATCGCAGAATGTCTGGGTATTGATAGCGGGAATCATTTGTTTACAAAATTGAACAAGGTATACTTGAATGACTTTGACAATATGATTAGCATGCGTCAGTACAATGACTATATAATTTCCCGGCAAATTTTTGTTGATGTGAAACACACTGAATAGAGAACTGATGAATGAAGTATTTAACCGCGTAGTAAGAGAAAGCGAAGACAGTTTACTGAAGCAATTGTCGCTATTTGATTATCAGAAAATTAATCATAAACTATCTGCCGGAGATAGGTCAGCCGGAGAGATAGCTGAACATATATTGCTATTCAACCTTTTTTAATTCGTATCTAATCTAAAAAAAGTACGGTATACTTTCGTATACCGTACTACCCTTACACCTGGCACTGATTATACCCTCATCTATGAACCTGGAACGGTGTTGATCCGCAACAATCTGGATGGTTGGCAACATGGTTAAAAACAGGTGGCGCAATTGGTAAACCCTCCAGTGGAAAGCCTATTGGCCTTTTGCAAATAGGTTCCTGTTGATCAATAACACAAATGGTAACGCAAAGATCAGATGCCTCAATAATGAAACTGCAGGAATCATTGAGCCCAAATTGGTTCCGCCTACGCCTGCCCCAAGTAAAGGGAACATGAATAACCATACCAATGCAATGGTTTGAGCCGTAATAAAAATAAAAGGCCTGAGCCAGCTTGGCCCCCATAAAGAAGGTGCAATGCCCGCATAGAGTACAGCTAGGAATATCCCGTTGCCGTAATGAGCAATTACGCCATAGCCCATCCCCAATCCGGTCTTACCCCCCAACACGGCAGGAATATCCCACCATTGCCTGGTCATTACCAACCCAAAGAGGTCAAATAATAGTGTTCCTGCGACACCGGCCAGGACGGCATCTTTCCATTTAATTGTGTGCATAATAGATGTTTTATATTTGATTAATTGAGAGCAGGAGCTGCTGGAAAATCCACCGGCACCCTGGTGATTTTATGCAGGTAGTTGGTAATTGTTTTTTCTCCAACCGCAAGTATGGTGTCTATCAGGTATTCATCAGTATACCCGGCAGTATAAAATTTGTCAAGCTCCGGGTCAGAAATTTGACCTTTATTTACGGTGATGGATTTGGCCAATTTTACAAGGCTATCCAGCTTAGTGTCAAATGAGGCGGTTCCACTGCGCAATTCAAGGATTTGTTCATCCGTAAACCCATTCATTTTACCAAGGACGGTATGTGCCGCCTGGCAATAGATACAGCCGTTCACCTGGCTTACGACTAAATTAATCGCTTCCTTTTCTTTGTTTGACAAAACTGTTTTGCCGCTTGCAAACTCAAGATAACGGCCAAGCGCGTTCTGTGAATAGGCGTACGTGGCATAAATATTAGGCACAAATCCTAATTTACTCTTAAGTCCGTCAAAAATGGCTTGGTTAGCAGGTGAAACTTCTTCTCTGGTTGGTACTTTAAATTGCTTCATTTTAATTGTTTTTTATAAAAGCAAAATTACCTGCCACGCCCACCGGGGACAATAACAGGATGACCTGTTTACTTGTCAATTTTCCCTTTCCCATCCGGGTATCCGACTGCTTTGATATAAATTAAAAATCATTGCAAGGAAAAATTGATAACCACGACTATTAATAGTGGCGACAGGAGTGCTGCGATATCCCGGAAAATCTACCGGCTATAATTAAAGTAAACAGATATGATATTTAATGGCCCGACAAATGAGTACTTGATGCTGGCTGAACCAAGGCAGGCGGACAATTGCATGCTTCGACAGAAGATCGACCAGGGGCAGACCATTATATGGAACAAAGGTGGGGAGGCCCATTTTCGGATTGATCATGTAACCTATACGCTCAAACCCGATCAGGTATGTTTCCTGACTGAATTTCATCTTGTTGAACCGGTTGCATTTGACGATTTACGTGTAATCAGGTTTAACAGCGGCTTTTATTGCGTGATAGATCATGACAGTGAAGTTGGCTGCAGGGGGACCTTATTTTTTGGTGCGTCCAAAGTGCCGGTGATCACAGTGACGGAAGAGGAAGAGGATAAATTTGAGACCCTGTGGAAAATGTTCAAAATTGAGATGGAATCAAAAGACAATTTACAGATTGAGATGCTTCAAATGATGTTAAAGCGCCTGCTGATCCTGTCCACCCGAATCTACAAACAACAGCACACGACCCTGGATACACCGGCAACTAAAATGGAACTTTTGAAGCAATTCAGTTTCTTGGTGGAAAGTCACTTTAAGGAACACCACGATGTTGCTTTTTACGCCTCACTGATGAATAAAACACCAAAAAGTATTTCGAATTTATTTGCATCTACCGGAAACAAATCCCCTCTTTCGATTATACAGGACAGGATAATGTTAGAAGCCAGGAGGCTGTTACAAAAAACCAATAAACCGGTAAAAGAGATCGCTTACCTTCTTGGCTATGAGGACATCCAGACATTTAGCCGCTTTTTCAAATCAAAGGAAAAGGTTTCTCCGGTTGCCTACAGGATGCAAACCGCAGATCCTGTTTCAACAACCCTTTAGGTACATAAAATATTCTGTCGGAACAATTGCTAACTAATCAGGTAATGATGTCTATTATGACAACCGGGTTGAATAGCAATTTTGCGCTATAAAAATATATTTATGAAAAAAATCAAATTTTTACTTGCAGGCATGATCCTGTTCAATGCTGCAAAAGCACAATTACCAGAGCCCGGATTTACTTTTGATCAGAAAACCGCAATTGTGATCACCGATCCCCAAAACGATTTCTTAAGTGAGAAAGGCGTGGCCTGGGGTGCGGTGGGCAAAAACGTGGTTGAAAACAAAACACGCGAAAATCTGGAGAAAATTTTTAAAACTGCTTCAGAAAAAAACATCCCTGTTTTTGTTTCCCCGCATTATTATTACCCGCATGACCATCAATGGAAATTTGAAGGAGTGTTGGAAAAACTCATGCACAACATTAACATGTTCGACAGAAAATCGCCTCTAAGCCTGGAAGGGTTTGAAGGATCAGGTGCAGACTGGCACCCCTTGTACAAAAATTATATTAAGGGAAGTAATGTCGTTGTGAGTTCACCCCACAAAGTATACGGCCCTGAAAGCAATGACCTTGCATTACAACTCAGAAAACGGGGGATCAGCAAAGTGGTTCTTGCCGGAATGTCCGGGAACCTTTGTGTGGAATCTCACCTGAGAGAGTTGCTAGAAGAAGGGTTTGAAGTGGCTGTGGTATATGATGCTACTGCCTCTGCAGTCCTGCCGGACCTCAATGGTGCCCAGGCAGCACTGACTAATTTCAAAATGCTGGCCAGCAAAGTTTATTTAACAACTGAATTTTTAAATGCGATCAGGTAATCAAAATTTATTCTAAAGAAGGTGCCGTAGGTCTTGGTGTATAGCCTGTAAGTATGCTGAATTCGTCTTCAGGTAACTTACAGGCTTCTTTTTTAATGACTTAAAGAAAATGATTATTGGAAAATTATTACAACGTAACGCCTCCTTACCAAATTAATTGACCAGGCATCAGGGTAAATAACCAAAAATACTGAATGCAATTCTCCGGATGTACATTCCTGCCTCTGGTTGCCCACTAAAAATATAAAAACCAATTATTGCCATTGCTCAAAATATTATTAAAATAGCCTTTGAGCAGTCCTAAATTAAAAGTTTCCCGAACCGCGGGATAAGCAACTGTAATATATCCATCGCTGGATATATTATATATTGAACCCTGCGATGAGGTACCATCTACATTATAGACATAAACAGGTTCACCCACTTTCATTATTTTTTGTAGCTGTGTAGCGGTTATTTGACCTTGTGTAGGAGAAGTTACCTGTTTAGTACAGGCAGACAGTGCAAGCGCTAAACATATTCCTGGAATTAATAAATATTTTCTCATGCCTGGGTTTATAAGATAATACAGGATAGTAAAATAAATACACAGGTAACAATATAGAAACTGTTTCCCGCAAAATCCAAGTGTTTTAATGCATACAAAGGCTTGAAACACGATAGATATGTCAAATATGGCAATGGAATATTACTGGAACATTATGGCCTGGTTATTTAAATATGATATTAAAAGAAGTCCCCATCGGACGTTATAGCCGAAATCATACAAAAAGTATAGCTGGATGCTGTAATGAGTGCCTCACACAACCTTTAAGATGCTTTCAGGTTCTGGTAGAACAACGCCTTTCTAAAGTGCAGAATCAATTGGGATTTTTTACTGCACCTGACCATAAATTTTCATCCCCTTTCTTATTCATAAATTGCCGGAAGCAATTCCATAATTCTCCATTACAACCTTCGGTCTTTTTCTTCAATAGCCAGGTCATTGATGCTGGCAAATCGTTTTGCCATCAGTCCGTTTTCATCAAACTCCCAGTTTTCGTTGCCATAAGCGCGGAACCATTGTCCTTCCTTATTTTGATATTCATATTCAAACCTGACAGCAATCCTGTTATCGGTGTGGGCCCAATACTCTTTCTTTAGTTTGTAGTTTAATTCCCTCTCCCATTTATCAGTAAGAAAGGCTACAATCTCCTCCCTGCCGGTAAGGAAGACATTTCTATTTCTCCACTCACTGTTGATTGTATAAGCTTTAGACACTCTGACGGGATCTTTACTGTTCCATCCATCTTCAGCTAACTGAATTTTCTGCTTGGCCGTTTCCAATGTAAATGGAGGCAGCGGGTATTTTTTCTCATCCATATTTTAAGATATTATTTACTATTTCTAATTCAACTAATTTTTAACGAAGTCAGATTTCCTTGAACCTCGGATAAAAAAGCAGCACAATTCCCCATGGTCCTTCTTCTCCTCTGAGTGATTGGCATTTTATACCGGCCGCAATTGATCCATATCGAAATTGTGTAATTTACCATCCAATATAGGATGGTGGTTTGATCCCGTTTAAACGCAGGTACACAACTAATTGTGCCCTGTGATGCGTCTGGTGATCTTCAATAAGATTAAGTATTTGGTATTTATTTTTATTTCCGGCAAAGAATGGCAGCTCCCTCGATAAGGATCCGGTATCCAGTTTCGCTATAGACTCAATGGTGTAAGCATATGCTTTTTCAACCCGGGCTATGATAGAATCTTTGTCCGTCAACAACAAATCGTCTTTTGACGCAGCAGGCGGATGGGCAATTTCCGCAATATAGGCTGAAGACAGCCAATACAGATTTTGTGAAATATGGATCAGTTGCTCCCCGAAACTCATTTCATCTTCAACCGGTTTAAACCGGTATAAGGCAGCTGGCATTAACCTCGCAACAGCCAATGTATACGCCTTGGCGTTGGTCAGTTTCTCAATATGACTGTCGATCAATTTCTGAGGTATGGTTTGGGCGCTAAGAACCTCACCGGATAAAAACAGAACAATAAATAACCTGTATCTCATCGGAACCAATTATGTAAAATGGTAAAACTTTCCGGCAATAATAACCAAACACACAATACTATTCGATTCTTTTATCCGCCTCTTAATTTTCTGCGGTATTTAATCGTAGATGGAGCTACACCGTACCCTTCCGGAACTGTAAGGTCAGAAACCTCTGAGATCCCGATCCTGATTAAAGCCATATGATGAATCGAATGTTCGATATTATAGGCAAGCTCCCGGTAATAGTTGGTTGCAAAACTTAATACCTCGTTGGTATGCTCGCAATAACCGGCCAGGAGAATCAACTCCTTATTTTTTTCAAAAAAGGATTGCCTGATCCTCCGCATTATTTCAATGGCTTTATGCCTGGAAGTCTGGATGGTGACGTCCCGCTTCCTGTTTTCATAGTTGACGGTTCCATGTTCATATCCTTCCTGCAGGCAAATAAACAGTTCAATGACATGCCTGACATGTTCCCCGATACTTGCTCCGAATAGTGTCTCTATTTTTTGGGCATATTGTTCATCGGAAAGTCCAAGTATGGAATGTTCCAACTGATCAAAAATATTTTCGACGGATTCCTGCAATGTCATGATGCTTTTATTTAGTATTTATAGCCCTGCCCGGCATCTGCTTCAGGTTGAACATCCAATGCCAGTACGATCCTGTTGACAAAATTAAAATAGGCGACAACCATGGTCGCATCTAAAATAGACCTATCGTCAAAACCGGCCCCGCGTAAAATGGCATTCTGCAGGTGGCTGCCCGATCCAAAGCCCGCCGGATCACGCGTCAATAATTTAGCGTAGGCACATAGAATCAAATCCTTTTCAGAAAGTCCCGCAGAAGAAGGGTCAGTTAACAGGCGTTTGATCCTTTCAGGATTGTTCCAGTAATTACCAAGTGCCGCACTATGGTGTTGTTGACAGTAAACACAGCCATTCTCAATTGAAACGATCACGGCCATCAGCTCTCTTTGCTCCCGGCTCAAAGGGGACCGGCTAAACATAATGGTCATATAGAGTTCCATATGAGCCATGATTGACTCAGGATGCAGGCTTTGAACCATATGAATATCCGCTAACTTTCCACGTCTGGCAATCAACTCCTGATAAATTTCCTTCAGCCTTCCCTCTGCTTTCTCGTAAGTAATGGTTTCAATATTTGCCATATTAAACAGGAATGATATGCGGGTAAAATAGGAACAATTCAGTTAAATTCTCCATCAACGGATAAGGACATGAAATTCCGGGCCTGCACCACTTTAAAAAAAGGCCGCATTCCTTGCCGTGAATGCAGCCTGTAGACCCAATGAAAAAAAACTTTTTCGCTTTCTTTAATTATCTCCTTTCCCGTAGGTTGCTGTATAAGTTACCTCAATATCGTCAGCCACATTATTTTTCATTTTCCCTTTTGGTTTACCAACACCATAAGAACCAATTTCTTTTACCACAAATTTGCTGGCAACAGAAATATTGCCGTTATTAACTTCAATGGTCGCTTTTTCGCTGATCGGTTTGGTTGTCCCCTTGATGGTCAGATCCCCTGAAACAACTGCCTCATATTTACCGTTCTTTGAAAAATTAACAGCTGCCAGATTGGTTATTTTCCCTTTCAGGGTGATCCTCGGAAATTGTTTTGAATCCATAAAATTTCCATTATTAAAATGCTCCTGCATCAGGGCTTTTTCAAATTGAAAACTCTGAACAGGCAGCGAGATAGCGATATCACCGGTTGAACTGTTAATAACACCGGAAACAGTATTATTTTTTGCAGAAATATCCTCGGCGGCGGTATGGGAATAAATAACAGCCTGACCGCTGCTGGTAACATACCTGGTTTGTGCAGTCACTGTAAATAAGGCGAAAGATGCCATTACCAGTAAGAAGAGATTTTTTTTCATTTTGATTGTTTTTAGTATAGTCTGTATTTAGCAAAATACCTTACAGGGATAAAGTTCTTTTTATGATCACTATTTATTGGTTACCACCAGGTAGATGATAATTATCAGGGCAATGATGGTTTTTAAATTGCAGACGGTCCATACTGATTTTTTCCCTTTCCTGGTTCCGCAACCATCTTTTGAATGACAGCAACTCATGTAATAATAATTTTAAAAATGTTATACCAATGTATGTAACAGGATAGCAAACTCTTTTTGAATATCCTGGGATTTATTTTTAGCATACCATGTATGCAGGTCCCTTTCAAATTCGTTCCAATTCTTTCCACCCGGGTCCTTTTTCCATTCTGTCAATAGTTTTTGCGCAGCAGCAGGCCGCGGTCCCCAGACAAAAGACTCCCGGCTCAGGGTTTCATCGATACAGATCAACTTGGGTATTGCTCTGGCGCCATTTGTCAGATAATTGTTCATGAACTCTGTGTTCTTATCCCGAAACAGGATATAGAGCTTTATTTTCTGAGGGTTGAGCCGCGCTATTTCCGCGATCACTGGAAGATTCTGGGCGCTGTCACCGCACCATGCTTCCGTTAAAACCACCCATGTATAATTATGCTTTATCCTGCGTGCTTCTGCTTTAAGCACATCATCCAGGATAAGGGTGTTGTGAATGCGTTGGGTCCTGGACAAATTGAGTTTGGTAAATTCAATTTTATCCACGGTTGCCTGCTCAGAACTTGTGCTTCCTTCTTTCACCCATCTTTCAAATCTTCTCAGGTAGGTATCATAACTCAATAACCCTACTTCTGCTAATAGTGTAGACATCTTATCAGTTAATTTTTCCTTTTTTAAGACCGAATTTGCCAAATTCAATTAAATCAGCCGCTGACATATACCCCTTGGTATAGGCGATCATATGACCACTGGCATCGGCTATGATTAAAGTTGGATAAGCGTTCACCTGAAATTTTTCTGCCAGGGCAGGTCCATTTCCTTTTTCCATATCGATAGCGATATTGATGAAATGCTCATTGAAAAAAGATCCGGCGTTTTTATCAGGAAATGTATTTCTCTTTAATAATTTACAGGGTCCGCACCAGGATGCATACGCATCTAAAAAGATCAACTTATGCTGCTTTTGTGCTTCTTCCATGGCCTTATTCCAATCAGATCCGATAAACTCAATACCTTCTGTTTTAGCGCCAGACGATTTGGGCCCGGCATCATTCCTAAATGCGGTAAATGCCCAAAAGCCGATTGACACAATGACCAATAAAATGGGAAACAAATTCTTCATACTCTTTTCTGATAAAGTCGCACGATCCCTTTATTCCTTACCGGGCTTTGGCTACTTTTTTATAAAAGGAAAATGATCAACCCCGGCAATAGCTTTTCATCCGGGTATCATTTGATCAACGCACCGCTTTAATTAACAGCAATGCGTATCCTGCTGCATAGGCGGGCATTTTACCGTACCATAGGAGCAGTATACACAACAGTCCCCTTCTTTGGGCCGGATCACATTTCTGCAATTGGTACACTGGTAAAAATATTGACAGGCATCAGAGGGCATCACCTCCTGCTTTTGATGCCCGCATACCGGGCAGGTGATCTTGCTGGAATAGACTATTCGCTTTTTTAACATAATTCTGTTATTGATATGTTAGGCCACTAAAGTTTCTGGTCCTTCATAATTGATGGAGCTGGCAAACTCAGCTATTTCATTGAACAGACTACCCGCAAGTTCAGACGTGGATGTCAATTCAATAGAATGGGTCTCCAGTTCCCTGTTCAGGATAGTAACTTTATTCACAGTTTGTCCGGAGACGTTGCCTTTATCACTGAGTGAAGGAAGAATTATGATATCCAGGTTTTTTTTGTATAACGTATCAAGTGCATACACCAGCGCTCTGTCAGATTCTGGGACAAAACCAACAGAAAACTGGTGCTCCTTTTTGATTCGTCCAAACTCAAAAGCTATATCCTGGTTTTTTATCTTCATAATCGGCTGTTCATCCCCTGCCACCTTTACCATTCTTTCCGACACTACCCTGGGTCGATAGTCTGCAACTGTAGCGGCAAAAATGGCAAAGTCAATTTCATCAAACCAGGCTCCGCAAGCCGCCTTCATTTCCAATGCAGTGGTCACCCTGATCAATTTCAGGTTTGGATGCTTTAATTCAAGGTTGACCGGGCCACTCACCAAAATGACAGCTGCACCTGCATCAAGGAACGATTCGGCAATAGCATAACCCATTTGCCCGGTTGAATAATCGCTGATATTATCAATAGGATCAAATATCTCCCAGGTCGCTCCTGCAGTTATCAGTATCTTTTTATTTTCAAATAAGTAATGGCGCATGAAAATGAATGTTCTTCTATATAGTCGAAGAACCAGTCATTTCCTTTCAGATGCTCCTTATAAATCTTATTAAGAAATCTCTCCAATCCGTTGTGACCAGATTTCTATAGAGAAGAGATGGCATGAAGGAATAATTGGGTCAATTGCTCATCTGCTTTTGCAGCGACCGCTATGATTTCTGAAATATCTACTGGTTGCAGGTTATCAGGATCACACTCGTCTGTTATCACACTGACGGCAACACAGGGCAGGCCAATATGGTTGGCGACGATCACTTCCGGGACAGTGCTCATTCCAACCATATCCGCCCCGATAGAACGCAGAAAACGGTACTCCGCTTTTGTTTCCAGATGGGGACCCATAACAGAAACGTAAACACCCTTTTTAATCGCAATTTGTAACCTTTCACCGCAGGCCAGTATAAGTTCATTCAGTCCCTTGTGATACGGTTGGCTCATATCTACAAACCTGTTTCCAAATTCTTCTCCGTTTAATCCTCGCAGCGGATTATCGGGCAATTGATTAATATGATCTTCAATTAACACTAAATCACCTTTTTTAAAAGTAGGATTCATCCCTCCGGCTGCATTACTCAGGAACAGGCGCTTCACCCCTAATGCCCCAAATACCCTTACCGGAAAAGTAATTTCCTGCATACTATACCCTTCATAATAATGGTACCTGCCCTCCAGAATGATAACAGGTTTGCCCCCCAGCATCGCTAAAATGAAATTGCCTTTATGAAAGGCAACGGTGGACTCAGGAAAATTTGGGATATCTTGAAAGGGAATTGATTTTATTACGTCTACATAAGATAACAGGGACCCTAATCCGGTCCCCAAGATCACAGCAGTGTCCGCATGGGCGATTCCATTTTCTGCCAGATAGCTGGCTGATTCCTTGATTTTTGAAAATAAATTCTTCATACTTTGACCATTCGTTTAAATGAAAATAATGATTTTGTCCGAACTGCGTTGGCACCGGATTTTCAAAAAATTCATGCAATAACTGATTCACACTTTCATCATTGAAAAATAAATGCATCAAATTAAACCTACAAAATGAGCAATCATTATTATAATGCAGAAGACCTTAACAAATTTGGGGAAGTGGGAAAATACCAAAAAGAATTAGCAGATAAATTTTTCAGTTGGTACGGAGAGGTATTTAAAGATAGTGCCCTGAGCTCCAGGGAAAAATCATTGATCGCGCTCGCTGTCGCCCATGCCGTTCAGTGCCCTTATTGTATAGATGCCTATACAAGTGACGCTTATGAAAAAGGTTGGAGCGAGTCCCAAATGATGGAAGCGGTCCATGTAGCTTCCGCTATAAAAGGAGGTGCGGCACTGGTACATGGCGTTCAAATGATGAACAAAGTAAAAGAAATCTCTATGTAGAAACAATAGCATCCAGTCTTCCTCCTGACCAAAACAAAACAATGAAATCACTCAAATCACAACATAGTCATTTAGCCATGGCTTCAGGGCAACTGGAAATTCTGGAACATGGGCCCCACCCTGAAGATACATTCAGGTTGGTGCCTTTTCAACAGCAAATGGAAACGATTGGGTTATATCCATTAAAACCGACGATGCTCGGGATTTTTCAGGTTAATATAGGTAAAATGTGTAACCAGGTATGCAAACACTGCCATGTGGATGCAGGGCCTGATCGAAAAGAGATCATGAGCAGGGAGACCATGATGGCTTGCCTGGAAGTGATAAAAAAAAATCCTTCGTTTCACACAGTCGATATAACCGGCGGGGCTCCTGAATTGAACCCTCATTTCAGATGGTTTGTAGAAAAGATCAAGGAGATATCCACTACGATCCGTATCATAGTCAGGTGTAACCTGACCATTATCCTTGCCAACAAACAGTTCTTCGACTTACCTGATTTTTTCAAAAAACACCGCACGGAGGTGGTTTCTTCGCTCCCATTTTATTCCAGGGAAAGAACGGACAGGCAAAGGGGGGACGGCGTTTTTGACCATTCCATTAAAGCCTTAATCATGCTTAACGAAGTGGGATATGGGAATGCCGGGTCCGGACTAATTTTAAACCTTGTCTATAACCCTGCCGGTGCTTTTCTTCCACCTGCTCAGTTAAGTCTGGAAAAAGAGTATAAAGAAACATTGTTTAATTCCTATGGAATAGTATTTAACCAGTTATTTGCTATAACCAATTTACCTGTAAGCCGCTATCTCGACTATTTGTTGCAGTCTGGCAATTATGAAAAATATATGGAAAAACTCCTCAGCGTGTTTAATCCGGCTGCTGCAGCTAACCTGATGTGCCGGACAATGGTTTCTGTAAGCTGGGATGGTTTTTTATATGACTGCGATTTTAACCAGATGCTTGACTTAAAAATAGATAGTAAGGGGAAGCATATAACCGGATTCAATTTAACTGAATTGGAATCCCGTTCAATCGTTGTGAACCAGCACTGCTACGGTTGCACAGCAGGTGCTGGAAGCAGTTGTGGCGGTACTGTCGTTTAATATAGGCACGAGAACCCAAATTATGAAGACAAAAAACGCATTGATAATATTTGTTCGAAACCCGGTATTAGGGAAAGTAAAAACAAGGATTGCCGCTACCCTGGGAAATGAAAAAGCTTTGGCAGTCTATAAATGCCTGTTGGCCCATACCTGCCAGATCGTATCGGAGCTGGAGGTATCCAACCATATTTTTTATGCGGATGGCGTAACCCAAAATGATATATGGGAAGGGGTTGAAAAATATGAACAGGTTGGCAATGATTTGGGAGAAAGGATGAACAACGCATTTGTACAGCTCTTCGATAAAGGTTTCCGCAAAATCGTAATAATTGGGAGCGACTGTATGGAACTATCGGCTGATATCCTGGATATGGCCTTTGAAAAACTGGATATTTTCGATATGGTGGTCGGTCCGGCAAAAGATGGCGGGTACTATTTACTGGGAATGAACGCGCCGCACCTGGATGTATTTAAGAATATCGATTGGAGTACGGACCGTGTTCTGGATCAAACCATGCATATCATACACCGGAATAATTTATCCATCCGACTTCTTCCGGAATTAAAGGATGTAGATAAAGCAGAGGATATCAACTTTAATTATTGAACAAAACAAACCAGGTCAAATGGAACCCGCTTACCTTCAAACCGCTCAGAATGTATACAAAGACGCAGCAAAAAAACCTGATATTGGCCTTTGCTGTACAACAACGCCTGTCTGGAAATTGCCAGGTCTGGACATTCCGGCAATCATGCAGCAAATGAATTACGGATGTGGCAGTACGGTCAACGCACGGGACCTGGTAAACAATCCTCAGATATTATATGTGGGAGTTGGCGGGGGCATGGAACTACTACAATTCGCTTATTTCAACCGTAAACGCTCTGGTGTAATCGGAGTGGATGTGGTGGAAGAGATGCTCCAGGCGAGTTGGCGGAATTTTATCGAAGCGGAAAAAACCAACCCCTGGTTTAGTAAAGATTTTGTGGAATTACGAATAGGCAACGCGCTCCTTCTGCCGGTGGAGAATAGTAGTATTGATGTAGCGGCCCAGAATTGCCTGTTCAATATTTTTAAAGAAAAGGAACTGAAAAAAGCTTTGCAGGAAATGTACCGTGTGTTAAAACCGCATGGTAGACTGGTACTAAGCGACCCGATTTGTGATACGGAGATGCCTCAGGTTTTGCAGGAAGATGAAAGGTTAAGAGCGGTTTGTTTAAGTGGTGCTTTACCGCTTGATCAATACCTGAAAATGATAACCGATATTGGATTTGGCACCATCGAGATAAGGGCGAGACGTCCTTATCGTATCCTTGATCCAAAACATTACGACATTGATGAAATCATATATATTGAAAGTGTAGAAGTCTGTGCAATAAAAGATCCGATGCCTGTAGATGGTCCTTGTATTTTTACTGGGAAAACAGCCATATATTTTGGGGACGCCCAGTTTTTTGATGATCATAACGGGCATATATTATTACCCAACCAGACGCTGGCTATTTGTGACAAGACTGCCGGTAAGCTTAACGAACTGGGCAATAAGGACATTTTTATTTCCCCCTCAACCTGGTTTTATGATGGAGGTGGTTGCTGCTAGTCTTTGTTTAGCATAGCACGGACTTTCAGGATCGTTGTATAACAACCGTATAGTACAAGGCAGCCGATGACAAAATAAACCCATACCGGTATATTCCGGCCTGCTATTATTAAATATAAGTAAGCGGAAATAAAAAACAAACCTGATAACAGGACGGGCATTACAACTGGTTTGTTAGCTTTGATATTTCTGGTAAGCCAAAACAATGACAGAAAGAAAAAAGGGATGGCACCCACATAAATGGACCCAAAGATAATAGGATCGACATGGTACTTATCCCCCAGCCCAAGGAACCATTCTTTTAATGCAATAATTGTCAAGCTATATTTTTTTAATATTTAGGAATTCATCGGTGCCATCCTGCCATCAAGATGCACGGATCAGTCTCTTATACATTTTTACCAGCCTGTTTTGTGATACCCCAAACACATACGCGAAATAGATATAAAAGAAGATGGCCTGCATCCGGTAAATGCCATTGACCCTGTATTTCCTGGCCGAGGTCTCCACATAATCCGGAATAACAATAAACCTATTCCCTTTCTTTATCCGTCCAACGATCTCCTGGTCCTCCATAATAACAAGATCCTTCCTGAACCCCCCGATTTTCATAAAAGAATCCTTTTTAATAAATAAACTCTGGTCACCAAACCTGACCGCATTGACATTAAACCTTGTAAACCATGCATTGGATTTTAAAAACCAATGTTCGTAGTCAAATCTCAACCGAAAACAACCTGCACCATAGCCTGCGTTGATTTGATCAATGATGTCAAATAAAAAATTTTCAGGTGGTTTGCTGTCGGCATGAAGAAAATACAGAATTTGACCGGATGCTCTTTTGGCGCCTTCATTCATTTGAAAACCGCGTCCCCAGCCCTGGCATAGGGTTACACTTGCTCCCATTCCGATGGCAAGGACAACTGTATTATCCGTACTCATCCCGTCACAAACAATAATTTCCTGTATGTATTCCTGTCCGGGTACCCTAAACAGATGGCGAAGCAATGAGGGTAAAGTATTTGCCTCATTACGGACAGGAATGATAATACTGATTTTGATTGTTGGGGTACTGATCAACGTAATTTTCCTTTATGATGTAATTCTTGTAAGATTAAACTGTCTATATCCCAATGGTTTTGAGATGGTTAATAAGAACCATGTCAGAAAAAAGGACTTACGGAACCCGCCCTCACAGAATATAAGACGCAAAAATTGATAGAAACTTACAAAATCAGGAAATTGTGAGAATGCCATTATCCTAATGTAATCCACTCAATAAACAAAATAACTAATGATTGACCCAATGAAAAGATCCGGCAGTAGGTGGATTGGGATAATTCACAAATAATAGGCAAAGCATTTTGCAAATAGCAGCAGGCTAAGGTTGGTAAGCTTACCTTAATTCATTTGCTCCTTTCAAAAAATAAATGAATGGGCTGTGATGGTAAATTGGCTCATTTCTTACAACAATAAAAAGTATTGCATAACAACCTGCTTCAAAATTCCTTAAATCGTCAAAGCAATAAAGTCGTTAACCAACCTATTTTTCTACTACTCTTACAAATGCACTTCTTCTTGGAGCTGGTAATTGCGCGGTTTCGCCTTTTATACCTTTCCAGAGTATCTCGTTAAATAAATGGTCGTTTATCCTGTCTGCATCTGTAAAATCAAGTTGTTCGGACTTAATAGCGCTTAAGGATCTGTTTTTATTTACCTCATTCAAATCAATATTACAAGGCAAAGCTGAATATTTTGAGAAATCAGGCTTTGCAGTGAAACTCCGCCACATGGGTGTTGCCCCGGCATCATATTGACTCATAGGTGGAAGTCCGAGTATTAATTCCATCGTTCTTAGCATACCGGATGTAGAATACATGGTATGATCCACAAATTTTCTTTTTGTGTACGGGCTGATCACAAGTGCATTGGAACGATGTGCATCAACATGATCCGGGCCATTCTGGGCATCATCCTCTAAAATAAAGATCGCGCTCTCATTCCAGATAGAACTTTTACTTAAGTGCTCAACAAATAGTCCTACCGCAAGGTCATTATCGGCAACACAGGCAAATGGGGTAGGTTTGCCTACAGCCAACCCTTGTGTATGATCTGCACCAAAGCGCACCGAATTAAAGCCTGGTACCGCGCCAATCGCAACGAGCGAATCAAAATCTCTTTTCCACTGCTGGAAACGGGTGGTGTCGCGGATATTGTTTAAATAAAATGTGGAAAAATAACTGCATTCGTGTCCTCTCAGTGCAGGAATATTCGCTTTCTCATTATCCTGGAATACGCCGTAAGTCCGGTAACTGACATTTGCTTTTTTGCAAAAATCCCAGATAAAACCGTCTTTGTCATTGGCTATTTCCCTTCTGCCCATACCTTCCGTAGCACCACCTCTTCTGCCATAACTGGTTGGCCATGTTTTCTCAAGATAATCATTGGCATGTGCCCCCATACTCCAGTTATGTCCGTCAGCACTTACTTCCGCATCTACAAAAAAATTATCCAGCAATACATATTCTTTTGCAAGCTTGTGTTGATTGGGTGTATATTTTTCTCCAAATAAACAAAGTGAACTATCACCATTCCCTTCAGGTATATCACCAAAAACCTGGTCGTAGGTTCTGTTTTCTTTCAATATATAAAATACATATTTGATGGGGGAAGTGCCTCCTACTTTCGTAGGTATAGGGTTGCCTGGTTCACCTTCAGTTTGCAACTCATTTTGTTTATTGTAGGGAGTATTCCTGTAAACATTTTCAGAGTAAACAGCTAATGTTGTTTTGTCAGGCTCATTGATGATGCTTATCGTCCCTTTCATCAAACTGCCAATATACTGCAGCCTTGTATTTTCTTTTGCCTCGCCAACATGGGTGCCTGATGTTACTTCTTTACTTACGGGTTGAGGACCTGATGGGTTGGCAAAAGAGCTAAACCCTTTACCGTTGCATACAAAAATTTTTCTTCCAATAACCTTCACATTTGTTGGATACCAGCCTACAGGAATAAAACCTTTTGACCGGCTTTTGCCAGGAATACTTACATCAAAAACAGCCAGGGCATTGTTATCTGCGTTAGCAATGTATAGTGTTTTTTCATCTTCAGATAGAGCCAGCCCGTTGGTAACAGAACCAACCGGAGAGCCTGGGTAAAGCGCTGCATCCAATACCTCTATTGTTTTCTTTGTTTTTGTGCTGATGACGGAAACACTGTTATCTCCGGCGTTGGCAACAAACAGGTACACCCCATTTTTTGTAAGCGCTATTTCGTTAGGATTATAGCCAACAGATATGGTGTCTGAAATAACAAGATTATTTGTGTTAAAAACGGCTATTTTTTTTCCGCCCCACAAAGAGATGAACAATTCTTTTTTATCGGGAGATAAAATACAACCGTAGCCTTCGTTCCTCAATGCTTGCTTATGAATAATATTCTTTGTGTTTAAATCAATAACATAAAGCGTATTATTTTCTTTTGTAACTGTGTAAAGGATATGCCTGGCATCATCAATTTCAATACCTACAGGTGATATTTTCTCCGGCCATTTTTTTCCTAAAATAATACTGTCCTTTAATAACAGCTTATTGTTTACCACGGCATACCTGAGTACCTGGTTGTCATTGCCGCCGGACGCGTACAGGAATTTCTCATCATCGCTGAATTTAAGTCCGTAAAATGATTTTTGGATTTCAATCTTGTCCAGTGTTTTTTCATTAACGGCATCAATTAGCTGAATGCTTTGTACACTTTGCCCGTTATTGGTTACGGCAATCATCTTTTTTGAGGAAGATACGGCCATGTTTAGCGGAAGGTCTCCTGCTTCCAGGCTGCGGCCTGCAGGAGTTAGTGTCCAGCCATTGGGTAATAAAACCTTCTTTTTTTGCAGCATGGCTTTAATGCCATTATCCTGGGCTAAGATACCGGTTGTAAGGCTAACAAAAAATAAGAAACAGGAGACCTTTTTCATTGCTATTATTTAATTAATGATTTGGTGTCAGGTATTATTTAGCCCACCACACTTTTGAATTACTGTCATCCTTACCGCCTAAGGCAGCTACTGCCGCATTATAATTTGACGGGTTTAAAGATTGTAAATATGTTGGATACGGTATTCTGTTTGGGAATGGATTTTCTGCCGGAATTCCTGCACCTCTTGGCAATACCGGGTAACCGGTTCTTCTTTTTTCAAACCATGCCTGGTAGTCCACAAAAAAGTAGGCATAATACTTTTGGAGGATAATTTGCTGTAACTGATCATCAATACTGCCGGTGGTATTAAAAATAACACCGGGCTGTGTAAGATAATTTGCCGGCATAACAGCGCCCCATTGTGTCATAGAAGCGTTAATGCCGTTTTCGTAATGTGCTTTTGGCGTCTTGCCGGTATTAAATCCATTCAATGCCAGCTCGGCTTTAATAAATTCTTCCTCAGCATAGGTGATCATAACCCCCAGATAAGAAGATGTTTTGAGTTCATCTGTGTAACTCGAATTTTGGCCAACAACATAAGAGGTTGTGGGTAGGTATCCACTTTCAATACCCCGGTAAACAGGAACCCCGCCTACGGTAACCGGTATCGCCCATACAGCACGGCGTGGGTCATTATCGGCATTCATTTTATTGATGAAAAACTTTGTGTAGTAATTCTCATTTCTCCAATCCAATTGTCTTGCCGTATAATTTGGATTGTAATAAGGGTTCACATTGGGGTACCTGAAAATACCATCATCTGCATTGCTTGTAAAAACAGGATATTTCACGGCGTCGGCCAGTATGGCATTGATCTGGCTGTTTACATCTATTTCTCCCTGCCGTTTTGATAATCGTAATAAAAGTCTTAAACGTAAAGTGTTGGAGAATTTTTTCCATCGCTGTATGCCAATATTTTTACCGCCTGAGAGGGTATTAGATGGGTAAACATAATCGCCACCGTAGGATAACGCTTTTGTGTCATCAAACAGGTCGTTGGCGATAATCAGGTCGCCCAGTATCTTTGTATAGATTTCTTTTTGAGAATCAAATTTTGGTTGAAAATTTCCAGATTCGGCTTTTATCGCTTCAGAGTAGGGGATATCTCCATACAGATCTGTTAATATTGAATATGCCCAGCTTTTATAAACCAACGCGATGGCTTTGTAATTTTTTTCGCCCAGCTTGTCAGACAAAGCAATAATGCCTTCAATATCTGTGAGGTAGGTATAAAAACTATTCCATACACCGGTTCCTGCTGTAATATAATACCTGTGAACGCCACCGCTGTTACTGCTTCGCGGCGCGTCAACCTGCATTAATTCATGGGTAAAACTTCTAGCACTCCCTATGCTGCTGTTTACAATACGGTATTGCATTTGCCCCAGCATAACACCTGGTGTAACACTTTTTGGGCGGTTGGGGTCTGTGTTCAGTTCCTCAAAATTTTTGGTACATGATACAAACAGGCAACTGAGTATTGCGATTTGCAGGTATAATAATTTATATGTTTTCATTGCTGCTGATATTAAAAATTGTTTAGAATTTGAAAGTGAGGTTGATACCCATATTTCTTGTTGAAGGGAACTGCATTAATTCAACCCCTGGTGTGATGGTGCCACTGTTTAAATTGCCGCCTTCCGGATCAAACCCAGGAAATTTTGTAATATTAAACAGGTCCCTGCCATATACAGCAACACTGGTTTCCTTAATGCCGACTTTTTCCAGCAAATTTTGCGGAAGCCTAAATTCTATTCTTGCTTCTCTTAGTTTCAGATAGGTAGCATCATAAATATTCATTTCTGCATTACTGATAGCATATACGGTTTCATAATACGAACTGGCCGAAACATTTACTTTATTAGGTACATATTTGCCGGTGGCTGCGTCTAATACCACACCATCACCTACAATGCCATTATCACGCCCAGGCAGTGTTATTCTGGTTTTGCCCAGTGTATTCGATTTGTGGTTTGTTTGCGAATACATGCTGCCGCCATGCTGGTAATCGAACAAAATGCTTACCCTGAAATTGTTGAATACAAACTCATTCATCAAACCTGCTTTCCAATCAGCAAAAGCATTGCCCCAGACTTTTGAAGTTGCATCCAATGTAGTCGGAAGGCCTGTTGAATTGTAAATAATTTGCCCGTCTGGCGTACGTTGAAATCCTCTGCCATACATGTCGCCCATTCTGCCGCCAACCCTTGCTTCTATGCTTACATTGTTTTCATGACTATAAATTACCTGACTTGTTACGCCGTTACTTAATTCTTTTACATAACTTCTGTTGCGGCTCCAATTGAGGGTTGTGGTCCATTTAAAATTCTTTTTAGCTATGGGCACTCCTTTTAATTGTACTTCTATTCCTTTACTTTCAATCAAACCTGCATTGATCAGGGCGGATGAATATCCGGATGTAGGATCCAACGGAATGGCAATGATCTGATTGCGGTTATTATTTTTGTAAGTCGAAATATCTATCGACAAACGGTTTTTGAAAAGTCTAAGATCTAAACCTGCTTCATAGCTTGTAATAATCTCAGGTTTTAAAGCAGGGTTATACAGGGTTGATGAATTGGTGAAGTTGTTTCCATATATCCTGTCGTAATATTTGGATGTCTGATAAGGCCTGGTATCATTGCCTACCTGTGCCAATGATAATCTCAGTTTTGCAAAAGATACCTGAGTAGGTAAGGTAAATATATCGCTCAATAAGAAACTGGTACTGACAGATGGATAGAAAAACGAGTTGTTGCCATAAGGAAGTGAACTGCTCCAGTCGTTCCGGCCGGTAATATCCAAAAAATATTTGTCTAAATACGACCATTGCGAGGTGGCATAAATACTGTTTATCGCTTTTTTTGTTTTCAGCGGATCAGCTACGGCCTGGTCTAAACTGTTTGATATCTGATAAATACCCGGTTGGGCCAGCTTGTCGGCATACATTCCTGCAAAATCATAAGTTTGCTTCAATGCATTGGCGCCTACCGATACGGTATATTTGATTTTATTTTGGATATTGTCTTTGTAGGAAAGTAAGGCATCTGTATTTACTTCATAATTAAACACATTCTGCTCTCTATAACTTCCCTGGGGGAATTTGGTTATGCTGTAAGGGCGTTGCTGAGAGCGAAACTCGAACGACATATCTACTCCGGAACGAACCATTAATTCCAGTTTTTTATTGATCTCGTAATTAGCCGAAAAAGTTCCAACTACCCCATGCTTATTTAGTTTATTAAGGTCTTCGTAAATGTCTATATATGGATTATCTGGACCGCTATAAATAGGGCTTCTTTGTTGAATTCCTTCCAATCCGGGCATCCAATAGGGTTTAAACCAATTGTGGTCTATATTGGGTGCAGTGCCAATAATTAAAAAGTACATGAGTGTTTGGTTATTGTAACCGGCTGATGGAAGGTTATCACTTTTTTTATTGGTATATGTTACTTTCCCGTTGATCTTTAATTTGTCTGTTATTTTTTGGTTTAACGATAAGGTTGCCGTTAATCTTTCATAACCGGTGTTTGGGATAATCCAGGTATTCTTGAGATGCGATATAGATAAACGTGCAGATCCCTTGTCTGATCCACCTTCTATTGAAACGCTGTTTGAAAATGTTAACCCAGTCTGAAAAAATCCTTTAATATAATCAGGATAGGCAACCCATGGTGTTCGTTGGGTTGCTTTATTATCAGGAGTTGAAGGATCAAATTGAAAATACGATTGCCCGTTAAATTTTGGTCCCCATGCCCTGCCTGCTGCTGCATTAGTGCTTGTATTGGGCCCGTCTGCACTATTGCCATAAGAGTAGTATGCACTTGTTCTGCCCTCACCATATTCGTATTGGTAATCCGGCCAACGGTTAACCTGATCAATGCTCACGTTTGTGTTATAGGTAATGCCTATACCTTTTTCTTTTCTGACACCGTTTTTAGTGGTAATGATTAAGGCGCCATTTGCTGCGCGACTGCCATACAATGCAGTTGCTCCCGGCCCTTTTAATACAGTAACACTTGCAATATCATCAGGATTGATATCTGATAAATCTGAACCATAATCCACGGGACTATCCTGCGCCAGATGCGCTTTGAAACCCGTACCGGTTATTTTACTGCTAATCGGTACACCATCAATAACAATTAATGCCTGGTTATTGTCCAGATTCAGCGAGTTTTCACCCCGTAAAGTAATTCTCGAAGAACCCATTGGCCCGGAACCGGTTCCCTGTATATTTAACCCCGCCACTTTCCCTGATAAGGAATTAACCCAGTTATTGGTTTTGGCATCCTTTACTGCATTTTCATTAACTGATTGTGCGGCATAACCCAATGACTTCTCCTCTCTTTTAATACCCAAGGCTGTTACAACAACTTCATTTAAAGAAGAACTGACACTTCTGAGTTTGATGAGAAGCGAATTGTTTTCATTGTGCTTTACCAGGTATTTTTTTACAATACCGGTTTCATAGCCTATATAGGTTACTGAAAAATTGTAAGTGTTACCGGGAATCAGTTTTCTGAAAAGAAAGATCCCTTTATCATCGGTAACACCCGCGTAATTCTCTTTGTTAGCAGTATTTGTTACTTGTACTGCAACACCTTGCAGTACCTCATTTTTTTCATTAATTACTGTTCCTGTAACAACTGATGTTTGCTGCGCAGGAAGAGTAATTAAAGAACAGGAGAAAGCAATTGCAAGGAGAAACCCTTTTACTTTTTTTCTGAGTTTCCCGAAAAATTTCGATTTCATATTTGTTTAACTTTTGATTGGGCAATAAAATATTAGTTCACTTCCTCAGTGAATGGCAATTCTTATGATATGTTTTACTTAGTTAGGTTTGACTATCGTAAATCCTTCTGTTGTTTTCTTAGATTCCAATCCATTCATTTGTGCAATTACTTTCAATACGGCTGTTATATCATCTGTACGACTGATTGTTCCGGTGAAATTCATTTTGGCGATCTGGTCTTCTGTAAAATCAATCTTCACATTGAAGAAACGTGAAAGGCCTTTCATTACCTCAGGTAAGGAAGTATTGTCAAATTTTGCTTCCTGGCTTTGTGCCTGGATATTGACAGATTTTAATCCGGGCAGCAGGCTATTGATGTCTTTGAATTTAGTTACAACAGCCATCGTTCCTGCTTCCCGTTTGTATACCATTTGCTCGCCCGGCTGGAGCAAAATATCTTTCCTCCAGTTATTAAGTTTTTCAACAGCCCTGATCACTACTTTTCCTGTATATAATTTTACCCGAATGTTTTTCGCTTCTTCTGTATCAAACGTAACCCTGAATGAAGTGCCCAGAGCCGTTGTAGATAAGCAGCCTGAATAAACCGTGAATGGCTTTTCTTTGTTTTTTGCAACTTTGAAAAAAGCATCACCTTTTAATTTGACCTCTCTTTTATTGTACAGGAATGATACAGGGAAACTGATGGAACTGTTCTTATAAAGTGTTACAGTAGAACCATCAGGCAATCCGATTGCTTTTGGGAAACGATCGGTATTGCTTATTATCTGCCATTTTAAGGGCTCGGTTTTAGCCAGTGTTGCACTTTTGGCCTGGTTGTATGGAGTACTATTCCTGGCCGTAACTGCATTTTTGGATAACCGGGAATGTAAAATAAAAGCCAACCCTGCCATCAATATAAAAGAGGCAGCAGCTATCCAATATTTTGCCTTTGGAGGAATAGCTATGACTCTCGCTTTCGGTTTCCCGAAGAGATTTGATTTAACTGCATCATATATTTTAGCTGAAGTTGCAGGATCAAGTGCTTCCTGTGCATTTATGGTATCCCATTCTTCCTTATTCAGGTATTTTTCCAGTTCTTCTGCATGCTCTGTAAAATACAGAGCAATCGCCTCAACCTCTAAAGCGGTGCATTTGTTCGCAAAAAATCTATTAATCAGCTCTTGTGTTATCTGCATAAAAACGTATCCTGTAATGAATACGTTTATTAAAGCCCTTTACCACTGCCGGTAACATTTACTTAACACCGGTAAATGAAAGTTCCATGAAAATCAAGCGGAATAGATCAATAACAGAAAGGTTATTGATTTAATATGTCTGACAGCTTTTGCCATGTGATCTTCCACTGTATGAATAGAGATCGATAAATGGTTGGCGATCTCCTGGTAACTGAAACCCTGTATACGATTGAGGATGAATACTTTTTTTCTTACAGGCGGCAGTGTTTTGATCGCATGGCTGAAATAATCAGATAATTCGAAACTATGGTCGGGAAGTATGGCCTGATTAGAAACTGTATCAATTTCCAGATCGATAATCCTGGCATTTTTGATTGATTGCTGACGGATAAAATCAATCAAACCCGTTCTGGCTATGTTGAATAACTGGGTGTCTAAAGTATATTTTTCAGTTAATGTATGCCGGAATCGCCAGAGTTTGATAAAGGTTAATTGAACCAGCTCAGATGCCAAGTCATCTGATTTTGTTTTTTTAAGAAAATAATGATACAGCTTTACATGGTATTGGGCATACACCTGCGTGAACGCCTTTTCACTTCCTTCCTTTATGGTTGTAATTTGAATCAAAACTGTTCCGGATAAGTTTGAGATCTCCAAACGGGGTACGAAGTGACAAAACCGAAATAAATTTTGTATTAAGTGGTGATTAAGTAATTGTTATAAAACAATAAGGCGTATGCCCTTTTTCCGAATGACATATCAGACTATCTGTTGGAGAAATATTTTATACTGCCAAATTTTTATTGTGGCTAAAATTGCATAAGCAAACCTGCGAAGCCAAACCCAATTAGTAAACTTGATAATATTACTCTCATAGGCTTAAGTAACTGAAGTATTCCCTAAGAATAGCTTGCAAAATAAATTAATTCAAGAAATCAATACCCAGCTATACCAGCAAAGCAATATCACTCACCCCAACATACCTTTCAGAGACGAAACCTTCAGCGTACCTGACATTGATCGCCCTTCCAAATATCTGGTTGGTTGCTTCTATTTGTTTGAGAAGTGCAATTATTCCATTTGGATTATTATCGCTGGCAGTTACAAACTGTGACTGATAGGCTTTTATTGCCTTCATTTTAATGGCAAAATGTTTACTGATATCAACTACAAATCCTGGCTGCACAAAATAATCCTGGATATAATGGTAGACTGCTGTGGGCCTCCAATGACGTTGCGGTCTACCATCATATTTTGTTTGATTCATTTTCAGCCCGGAAAGAAAGCAGGCATCTGAAACCAGTCTTGCAGCTTCCCTGTGATCAGGATGCCTGTCAGTAAATGCATTTGCCAAAACTACTTTAGGCCTGTGCTCCCTTATTAATTCAATCACCCTCTCGCGGTTACTCAAATTATTAATAATTTTCCCATCCTGCAGATTCAGTTGTTCCCTTGCTTTTACACCTAAAATAGTTGCTGCTCTCTCAGCCTCCATGGCTCTTTGTTCCACTGTCCCATGGCTGCCCATTTCACCTTTTGTAAGGTCAACCAATACTACTTTGCCACCTTGTTTTATTGTATGAATAAGGACCCCTGATGCCGCACATTCAATATCGTCGGGATGAGCCCCAAATGCCATTATATCTGTTTTATACATAGTTAAGTATTTTAAAAAATTACCTGAACCCGTTACTTACTCGCCTGGTATAAACACTCCGGAGCGCAAATGATTTTTTTGGGGATCAGCCTCGTTCTCCTAATATTTTTGAAACAAGGTAGTGGCGATATGCCCACCAAACCCAAAAGTATTGTTCATGGCGAGGTTCACCTTTTTTGTCTTCGGAGATCCTAACACAAAATCAAATGCATCCTTATACTCCTCAATAACAGTTTGCGTATTAATGGTTGGAGGAATGATGTCGTGATGAATGGAAAGAATAGTAATAATACTTTCAACGGCACCCGCAGCGCCTAACAGGTGTCCTGTCATAGATTTTGTGGCACTTATCGACAGATCCCTTTTACTCCCGAACAGGCGATCAATGGCCTTTAGCTCACTCAGATCCCCCATAGGTGTAGAAGTAGCATGCGCATTGATATAGTCAATAGCATCGGGATCGACTTCCGCCTCTTCGATAGCGTCTTTCATTCCAAGGAAAGCGCCTTCACCTTCGGGATGCGTTCCGGTAAGATGATAGGCGTCTGCGGCCATACCTGTACCAATGATTTCGGCATAGATAGTTGCCTCCCTTCTCAATGCGCTCTGCAAATTTTCCAGGATCAGTGCTCCGGCACCCTCTCCCAGGATAAATCCATCCCGGTTGATATCAAAGGGCCTTGAAGCGGTCAGCGGACTGTCATTCCTTGTCGAAAGGGCTCTGGATGCATTAAAACCTCCTATTGAACTTTCATTAATAGCCGCTTCAGAACCACCTGCAATAATGATATCAGCCTTACCGAGACGTATATAATTTACTGCATCAATAATTGCATTGGTAGAAGAAGCGCAAGCCGATACAGTGCTAAAATTCAATCCCCTCAAACCATATTTAATGGAAATAACACCGGAAGGTATATCTGCAATAATTTTCGGAATAAAAAAAGGAGTAAATCTTGGTATCCCGTTCCCGTTTGCAAATTCCAATACCTGTTCCTGGAAGGTGTGGATGCCGCCAATACCTGAGCCCCAAATAACCCCGATTTTATTTCTGTTTAACTTTTCAAGTTCGAGCCTGGCGTTATCAACTGCTTCTCCGGCTGCCGCCAACGCATACTGTGTAAACAGATCATATTTTCTCACCTCCCCTTTATCAAAATAATTCAGTGCATTAAACCCTTTTACCTCTGCAGCAAATTTTGTTTTAAAATGGGTAGTATCAAATTTTGCAATTGGGGCAATCCCATTTTTTCCCGTGATGGTATTTTTCCAAAATTCAGGAATACTGTTACCCGTTGGTGAGATAACACCCATACCTGTAACAACAACACGATTCAGGTCCTTTCTCATAACCCTTGTTCTTTAAGTTTATGCTTTAATTCTTCTATCTCCTTTTCCAATTGCAGGGTATACTGCCTGAGTGAGTCAAAACCACTGTTAATTTCCTCAACAGTATATCTGGGGGTAATATGCTGCGGGCAATTCCAGTCATAGGCCTCAATATGCAGTATCATCATCCGTTCAGGTTTAAACGGGTAGTCATTTAAATCAAGTAAACGGAACAATTCGGGACTATCTTTCAATTCGATAATTTCTGCCTTGGCAAATATTTTCAATCTTGTCCGGGCGGGATAGTCCATCAGGATAATGGCTATATTATTATTAGTAACTGTGTTACCGACTGTTATATATTGCATGTTACCGCGAAAATCAATAAAGCCAACCCGTTTGGGATCGAGTACTTTTAAAAAGCCTTTAGGCCCGCCACGATGCTGGATATAGGGAAAATTATTTTCTCCAATGCTGGCCATATAAAAACTATCCCTTTGACTGATAAAATCAATTTCATATTCAGTCAGCCCCTCCACAAAACTGTTCTTTTCCATCCTTGCATAATTAGCCCGGCTACCCAGGCGTTCCTGTATTTGTTTGACCGAATCGGTAAATGCTATTTCCGCGAAGTTTTTTGCCATGTTAATTGATGAGGACTTTTTGTGTTGTATAAGCGATATAAGTAGACAGAGGCAGGGGTTTCAATTTCCCTTTCAGTTTATGAATAATTTGACCTCTGTGATAAGAGGAATGGTTGATCAGGTGTATTACCAGATCTTCAATTGATATTCTCGAAGAAATCCCCATAAACGGTAATAGAATGGACTGCTCCAGTTCTTCATCGGTTTTACTCAGAACTAAAGTCATCCATCTCATCAGGTTATCTTGCGATAATCTCCGGCAATCTGCCAAAGCAAGTTTATCCCATGCCTTATAAACAGGCGACAGGTCCAGAATTTTTCGTATCCAGTTATTCGGGGCAATAACCAGGTGTGAAAGAATTTCAATTACCCGCTCCTCTGGTGCATCCGCCTCCCCGACCGCTTTTATTACCATGTTGTTCGCCCACAGGTCGTACTCCAGCATCTTAACTAATAGTTTCCCTTTCATTGCATAAATACGTTGATTTGTCTACAGATCAATTTCCACGTCTGATACCGGCCTGGAGCAACATATGAAAATCTTCCCTTCAGTAGCTTCCATAAATGGTTCAGGTTCATACTGGATATTTCCTTTTAGCAAGGAGGATTCGCAGGTTGAACAGGTGCCCATCCGGCAACTAAATGCAGGGTTTAACCCATTTGCTTCAGCAAATTCGAGAATGCTTTGGTTAGTATCATCCCAATTCCCTTCCACATCCGATTTGGTGAATTTTACTTTAAAAGATTTTGAAGTAGGTTTCTGAATAAATTCCCCGTGGCCTAGTCTTTTCCCTTCTCCAAAGAATTCATAATGGATGCTGTTCTCATTTACACCTAATGCAACAAGGTGTTGATACATTGCCTCCATAAATCCGGTTGGCCCGCATAAGAAATAATCAGCTTCTGTTTTTGGTAAAGTATGCAGCAAGTAATCTTTTGAAATCATCCCTTTATAATGATAGTCTGTACCCGGGATTTCTTCCGGACCGGGATCAGCATGATGAATTGACAGATACATATTCCTGTTTTTTGATTCAAGCTCTTTGAGCCTGGAAAACATGGGTTGCACCGCTTTGTTGAGACTTGAATGCAAAAAGAAAACTTTTTTGGATGGTTCATTTTCGCTTAAAAACTCAAGCATACTTAGCATGGGTGTAATTCCGACACCGCCGGAAAGAAAAACTGCCGGTTTATCGCTTCCGGGAATTAAATGAAAGCTCCCTGCCGGTCTGCTTATTTCAATGATATCACCTTCGGTCACCTCATCATGTAAGTATTTTGACACGATACCATGCACCTCACGCTTAATGGTGATTCTGTAGTAATTTCTTTGGGGACTATCTGAAAGAGTATAATTCCTGGTTTGTTCTTTTCCGTTATTGGCAGGCTTTACCTTAACTGTAATGAACTGACCCGGCAGAAATGTTTCTAAGGGTTCGTTGTCTTTTCGCTTTAGGTAAAATGATTTGATTGTCGAACTTTCTGCGACAATCGCAACTATGCTGAATTCTCTGAACATTTTATTTGTTATGGATTAAAAGGTGAATATTCCAGGAAATTCCATTTCACTTTATGGTGATTTTCCGTATGAATCCACCGGTCTGTGTTAAATAGCCAATACCTGCCGGTACCCGCCGTTTTAATCAGATCAGTTTCTGATTTCTGGTCGAAAAGTAATTCCGCCCTTCCGGTCAATTGCAAGGTTTCTCCCTTCTCAAAATCAATAAACAGGAGTCCGACCTTTGGATTTTGAACAATATTTCCAAATGTGTTATATAGGCTGTTACCCTGGTAATCCGGGATCTTTAAGGTGCCATTATCAAGCATCTCAACAAATCCAGGTTTGCCCCCGCGGTGGTTGGCATCAAGTCTGCCTTCACCGCTGCTGCTGCCGACAAAAAAAGTATCTGCGTTTTTTATCCAGCTTATTCCCTCATCCGTTAATTGGTTTCCCTCTCTGGTGCTGGAAACAATTCTTTCAAAATACTCAGGTAAGGATAGTATCCTTCGCTGGATATATTTGGGACAATTAGGAAAAGCCTCCATTATCTTAACTTCAATCTGGGATTCTTTAAACTGGCAACTTCCATTTATTCTGAAGCGCCTTCTGGAATCCAGTTCGATGAACAGCGACCCTATCTGCGGGTGCACGGTGATATTTTTGTAAAAAACATCTCCGGGGTTACTAATTATGCTGTCTTTTTCAAAAACAATTGCATTGGGATGCGGTACTTTGGTAAACCCAAAATTACCGATCAATAGGGACACCCATATCTCACCGGCAGCATTTGCACTGCTCACAATGGCCATCGGCTGTTTTTCTATAAAATTGATGGCCCCCTTGATAATGGTGTCTGTAATTACCGCACCGTTTCTGTTGGCAATTGCAACCTCCCCGATTTTTTGCTGGATGTGCTTTTCCCCTTCATGATATACTTCAGCCATAAAAAAACATTTTGAAATTGCCGTTTTGCCTGCTTGACAAAACGGCAATTTGAATGGATTAAAAAATCAGGGTACCGAAACCTTCATTTTTCAATTTTACAAAACTGGAAAGGCCGCTGGTCCCGGGTACTTTATTGTCTGTTACCAGATCAAAGCCTGATGCGTTTGCACCAAAGGCATCTACACAACCACAGGATACGCCTTCAATTTTGTCTTCTACTGCTTTGTAAAGCGCGTGAAGCGGATGGTCGGTTTTTTGTAAAAGCTCGGGCCATCTGGTACCTGTTCCCTGGAAAATAATTTTTACTTCTTCTTCAGCTTCTTTAAAATCGAATGCCGCCGCCAATCCGTTAAATACTCTTCCCAAAGCTTCTTCGCTTCCGGTTTTTGGATCTGAAAAGATCACAACTGCTGTTTTGCTCATTTTTGTTTTTTTTAATGAATAATGAAAAAAAAGTATTGAATATTTTACCGAACGTTCGGTTAAATTATTGGTTAAATTTTTTTACTCCCTGTAAATTGCTTCTACCTCCTTAATGGTGCTTTTGTAAATTGCTATTGAACCGATTCCCCTGGCCACGATCAGGCTGCCCTGTATCAAAACCAATACACGTATCGCTTTTTCCCTGGCAACCTTTTCCGTCATGCCAAGGTCCACGCCCAGGCAGGTGAATCCCTTAATCCACAACTGGAAACTATTTTTTATTTGTTCATCAAACACCGGCACTCCTGTTTCCATTGTCAGAGCACGCAAAATACAAATAGCGTCCCCGTTATTATAAAGTGAATTAATATTTTTAACAACCATGCTAAGTCTATCAGTAACATCAATGGAATGATTGGAGAGAAGCTGGTAGATATTGGCATGGATCCAATCGTTCACATAATTAAGTACAGCAGATGTTATTTCTTTTTTACCATCTGGAAATCTATGATAAAGACTCGCTTTTTGTAAACCCGAAGATTCAGCAAGTTCATTCAGGCTGGCCCCATCATACCCCTTTGCGCTAAGCACAGTCATCATTCCTTTCAATAACTCCTGATCTTCTACTTTTTGCGGTCTCATAGGGCAAAGATAATCATAAAAAGTATTTTACCAAACGTTCGGTAATTATTTTTTTTTTATTTTTAATTACCCTCTGTCTAAGATAAAATAACATGACCCTGCCAATCTGCATAAAAGCACAATGCTATTTCCTGCAAAAAACAGGATACTTTGCACAAACACCTTCCATCAAATGCTGGTATATCAACCCAGGTAGTGCGGCAATCAGATCAATAGCTGCATCCCAACCGGCCCGTTTAAATACCTTGTGCTCGGCTCTTATGGAAGGCATTGGTAAAAAAGACCATTTCCCCTTTATTGGGTCGCTTTCAACACGGAGCTTTTCAATGGCTTTTCCCAAAATTTCTGTTTTATTCCAATCCGCCTTGTATACAATCTTCCCTTCGGTACTGATGATAAAAACCATATTAGGCAACCCTCCCAGCTTCTTATGGAGCGACCCATCAAGATCATCAATAATAATGGATCTTTGAAGCTGTTCCTCTTCTTTGAGCCGGCAGACCATATCACATTTTGAATCGATAGACTGATGAGGTAAAATTTTGTACCCAGGATGCGCCTCCCTGACATATAGGATCAGGAAAACATAATCTTCATTTTCTTTAGCTAATGCTTCCATAGCCTTTATCTGTCCTGCAAACATCCCACAGGTGATACTTCCTGTTTCCAAAATGACCGGTTTGGTTAAGAAATCAGTAGTTTTCTTTCTTTCACCACTATTTATGAGTACTTCAAATTCAGGCAGTAACTCCCCTACCTGGATTCCTTTGCAATGAATCAGGTCATATTCTTTCATTCTGAATTTCCGATAATTATACATAGATATTGTCTTGAATGATAACGATTAGCAGTTCAATTCCTCTAACTTCTCTACACTTAAAGTTCTCACAAAAGGTAGTTGCATAAATTTCTTCATAGCAGCTAGCCATCCTGAAAAACTTCGCTCCCTAAACGGAGAATTACTGATATACCTCCTGACAATGGTCTCAAAGTCATCTGGTTCCTTGCCGGTTATTTGTTTTACAATATTGGTAGCCCCACCAATATCAAATTTATTCAACCTGTATTCCCGCATATAATGCCTGACCTGGGATATAGAAAAAGGATCTAACCCAAAATCACCTGCAAAGGCAAATGCTGCTTTCAGGAACATCCATTCAGGGATGTCAAAATATCTGACCTTTCTCCCGGTTACTTTAGAAAAAATATCGGCCATCTCTTTAGCTGATAAAGAAACGGGACCGGTTGGCCTGAGCTTTTGACCTATATATGGAACCGGATTTTTCAATAGTGAAGCAATAACCAAACCGAGATCTTCGTTAGATATGGCAGGATTCCTTCCCTCCCCAAAAGGAATGGGCATCAGTCCAAGTTGGATAACAAATTCTAAAACGAAAAAAGTGTTATCAGCAAAAAATCCGGGTATTAGATGAATCACTTTAATCCCGGCTTCTTTGTATAAATGATAACTATCCTTTATTTCCAGGGTATGAATGCTATGCTGGTCTTCAAACTCAGCCAGCCATTGTCCCATATTTACGACAACTTCAATTTTACAAAATTTGGCAGCAGCAATAAAGGTCTTGGTGTCTCTCAGTAATCCGGGGGTAAATGGATGGCAGTAATAAACTTTCGTAACATCAGAGAGTGCACTCACTAAATCCTTATAGTTTGACAACTGTCCGATATGAATTTCGGCTCCTGATTTTTCCAGTTTCAATGCTTTGCTATTTCTTGAACGAACCAGTATTTTAACGGGATAACCCTCTTTCAATAACTGTACAGTAGCCTGAAACCGGGTCTTGCCGGTTGCAGAGGTGATTAAAATTTTTTCTCTCATATCCTGTTACTTTTAAAGTCCCTGTCATTATTCATAATTAATTGCCGGATAGCGGCAAGGTGGGAAAACAAAACCAACGGCACCAGGCAAGCCGGTAACAAAACAAAAGGGAAATACAGGATCGCAATATTGGGTTGTCCAAATCCAAACTGTTGAAATACGGTAGGCAATGAGAAAATGGCGTGAAATGCAATATTCATCAACAATGCAAGGGATAAAAAATTCCAGGCCAGGATTACCCGCTGACTCAATTTTTTCCTGATAAAACCGAAATAAAATATTACAGGGGCCGTTACACCTGAGAAAATATCAAAATTTCGTCCTTCAAATGTCATTATTCCGGGTATGACCTTATTACTAAATAGCCAGAATAAAACCAGCTCTACCGGGATTCGGATGACATGAAGGATGGTGAGCATTTTAATGTCCAGCTTATCAATAAACAACCTGCCTTTTAACGATCCAAAAAGCCTGATAATCATAAACAATGGAGGCAACAGTAACAAGGCAAATCTTGGCGGATAAGTATGGGTGTTCAGATAGAAGCCGGTACTGCTGATAATTGTTTGAAAAATAATCCAGGGTACTATCATTTGAAGAAATCCCTTGGATCTATGGGTAGCCTCATAAAAAAAGAGGATCCCTAATAATACAGATATCCCAAAAACAAAGTAAATCACCATAGGTAAATGTTCCATAAAACATATTTTATTATAACAATGCAAAGGAATATTAATCCGGTTTAGTGTCACTTGCCAAATGACAAGAAATGAGATGACTCCCTGCCTCATAAAATAAAATGCACAACCGGTCAAGGTTGTGCATATAGGTGAAATAGTGAGGACATCATTACCGTTTAAATCTGTTCATAGCTTTTACCTTTCTGTTATGTGGCAATCCGTGCTCTGCATAATATTTAAAATCTTCAGCAGTGGCTGTAGCCATTCTGCCTAATTGCATCTTCATCATTGGCTTCATCACAAATCCCATGATCCCTCCGACAGATAGTTCCATTTTCATAATTAATTTTACATGCGCATCGTCGATTACAAAAAGTTGCCAGCTGTTAATTGCATGCTTGACCATTGATGGCATCCCTTCAAGTACCTGATAGGATAATAGGTACTTTTGGTCAGAATACTGAATTATTTTTTCTTTGACTCTGCCCATGCCTGAGATGCCGCAACTTCTCTCTTCGCAGGGTGCACCATTAAGTCTGGGGCCTTCTCCTTCTGAATGATTCACAAACGACGCCCATTTGTAGGCATTGACAAAGTTGGGGCCCAAAATATCCCAAACCTTTTCAATATTTTGGTTAATTACAAGTTCCCTTATAATCGTAATCATTTTATTTGATTTTATGCTTTTTGAAATATTTATTTGCAGCTTTTAGTTTCCTCGGATGCGGCTTCCCTGTTTCCACATAATATTTGAATTCTTCAATAGTATGTTTGGCCATTTTTGCCATCTTCATTTTCATCATAGGTTTCATAAGTTTTCCAATACCACCAATTTCCATTTCCATTTTTAATAAAAGATGACTCTTATGGCTGCCCAAGGAGCTTAATTGCCATGTATTTCTGGCAAATCGAACCATTTTGGGCATTCCTTCAAATTGATAAGACAACAGGTGCTTTCCTTCAGAGTATTCCAATATCTTTTCCTTTAAGGTGCCCATGGGGGTCAAACAGATTCTTTCAGAAAAAATTTCACCGTCAATGAAACTTCCCTTTCCTTCCGATGTATCTACAGTAGAAGCCCATTTGTAAGCATCAGCAAATTCAGGACCTAACACATGCCAGCATTTGGAGATTTCTGCATCAATAACAATTTCCTTCGAGATCGTTAAATTGATTTTGGGAGATTGAGCCTTTAGGCTAAAACTGAATAGTATCATCAGACTGATACCAATTGTGTTGAATATGGTTTTATACATAATGTTTATCTCTAAGTATGTGACATCTTTTTTATTTCAGAATGACTGTCCCTTGCCAGGCTTCTATTGTTTTTACGGAATCCTCTTTAAAATGTTTGATTTGCGCATATTCCCTGGATGAAAAGAACTTTTTATTGGCTGCTTCGTTTGGCCAAATAGCTATTCCGAAGGACTGTGCTTCATATCCGCCTGCAGCCCTTCCATCAAAGCCGCCGACCTGAACAGGTGTCATAGCCAGCGCAAAATCAACGCCATAATCCTTAATACAGATAGGGCCGGCTTTTTCAAAATATTTTCCCATTTGATCGGCGGTTTCCTCCTTCAAATCCATCCCATATACTTCATAAAACAAGGAAGCGTCCAGCTTTACAGTCATATCCCTGCTGACTTCAAAAAAACCAACTTTCAAAAAACTTAATGCGCCGGTCCTGATTTGTTTTAATTTTATGAAACGGTCATCTTTTTCAAATGCTTCTTTTTTAGTGACACTGGGCCATTCAAAAAAGCCAATCATTTGCGGCTTTATTGTTTCAGAGTAAGCATTCTCAACACCTACTGTCATTAACGGTTTTAAGCCATATTCCATGGCGACAGGCATAATTTTTGCAAAATATTCTTCGCTCAGTTCTTTTTCTTTCCCTGGCTTAACAGACATAAAGGCCACTTCGATCAAAGTACCTGACCTGAATTGTGCCGACTGTGATGGGTGAACATCGGCTAATTTCTCCCTGGCATTGGAAGCGGGTTCATTTGTGCATAGGTGCACTGATTTGGTTTTTGGGCCTTGTGCTGTTACAGCCACTGCTGCAATTAGTAAAATGGATGTAAATAAACTTGATTTCATTGTTTGATTTTAAATTGTAAATAGATAAGATTGATTTTTTACTGTTACCGGCTACTTTGTCCATTTTCTACCGGCAAAAGCATTATCAACCTCGGGGTGAGTGACGTGGTTTGAATAATTGCTCATAGTTTTTACCCCAATACCTGCAATGATTCCCAAAACTGCTGAGGCAGGATAGCCTGAAGCAAGAAAACTGTCAATTTCTTCCTGAGACACCATGCCCTTATTGGAAGTGAGCAGCCGGGTGAGCCTGGACAGGGCATATAATTTTGAATCGGGAATCACTTCCCCCTGTCTGATAGCTTCAGTGATTTCTTTAGGTACCTTGCTCATCACATCAGCTACAAAGCTGTGTGCGGACATACAGTATTCACAATTATTCTCATACGCCACAGACAGAAAAATAACTTCCTGCTCTACAGGTGTAAACCCAGAATGGGCCCTGAAACTGTTATAAGCATAAGTATAACAGTCCAGTAAAGCCGGGTTGTGCCCCATTTTTTCATACATGTTTGGCACAAAGCCAAGACTTTTTTTTGTTTTTTCGAATAGCTCAATGCTTAGAGGAGAACTAATGTCATTCGCTAATTGTAAGATTGCCATTTTTATTAATTTTAATGGCACAAAACTCGACGATAAACAAGTCTATTTATTTTCGCATCGGATCAATTCATTGACACTTTAGCTCAAACGATATTCTTTGGGTGATTTCCCGAAATACCTTTTGAATGACCTGTCAAAATTGGATACAGACTCAAAACCACATTCATACGCAATATCACTGATGGATTTAGATTGGATCAAAAGTAAGTGCCTGGATTTATCCAGTCTTTTTGAAAGGAAATATTGGGCGGGGCTAATTCCGTATAGCTTTGTAAACTTTCTCTTAAATGTAGCAAGGCTAAAATTACATAAATGCGCCAGTTCGGAAAGTGAGAGATTGGAATATTGATTTTGCAGAACAATTTCTTTAAAATCGTACTCTGACGGGACAAAAAGGGAAGCAACAAAAGCGTTGACTGATGCGGCTTTTTCACTCTTACTCAGAATCAGCAGTAATTCTTTAAGTTTATTTAAAATAAGGTTTTCATCTGCCAGGGAAGGATTCTCAATTAAGTAACCAACACTTTCAATGAACGAATTCATTAAAGGCTCAATATTTACTTTAATGGTATCAAACCTGTTTTGAAAACTATCCAGTACCAGATCGTTTTTGAAAAAATCCCGGACAATGGAAGGATAAAAATAAGCCCCGACTGCAGCAATGACATTTTGTCCAGAGTCATGATTTACTGAAACTTCCTCAAAAAAATAATTACCACACTTCGAAAGCATGGCATCACCCTCATTAAACGATAACAGGTCGGTAGGTGTGCGGTATAAAAATGCACCTTTGGTTATAAACAGGAAACAGGCTTCATTTTCAGAAAAAAGTTTAGGTATACGTTTGAAATCAGCCGACATAACTATTTTTTCAAACACTACCTTATTCCCAAGCTTCAACGTTTTTAAATCGATCACCATAAATTAGTTTATTTTCCGGCATACTCCCGCCTTATCCTGCTCAATGAACTATCTGTAATGCCAAGGTAAGAGGCTATATGCTTTAATTGTGCATACCGGAATATTTCGCTATTGGACCCTATCAAAGCAGCATATCGCTCTTCGGCAGTTTGATTAATTGCAGCTAAGGTCCTTTGCTTAAACAAAACAAATTCTTTTACCAGCATGGAGCGTCCAAATTCCCTGAATTCCGGAATAGAATGAAAAAGCATATTTAATTTATCATAAGTAATGGAAAATCCTTTGCAGTCAGTCAATGCCTGAATATTTTCAGTAGACACAGTACGCATAAAGAAAGAAGCCGCATCAAAAACAACCCTGTTTTTGGGATAAAAGTAGGTGGTTACTTCATTTCCATTAAAATCGTAAGTGAAAGTTCTCATAAATCCCTCTTCTAAAAACAGGTAGTTGTTACTAACTTTTCCTTCCCTGAGGAACAGCTCATTCTTGATCAGATTATTTACCTCAAAATGAGAAACAATAGTTTCAAGTACGTCCCTTGAAACAGGGTAGTTTTTATTGATAAATGAAATCAGAGATAACTTATCCAATTGGGTTGTTTGTAGATCTTTCTAAAAAAGGGTTCCGGTTTAGTAGTAAACAAGGTTTTCAAATTTAATCAAATTCCCAAATAATCTGGTGATGGCAATATTATTTGATTGCCCGGTAGGAGGCAGTCAGGTAACTTCTAATAGCTAAGCCCAGATAAGAATCCCGCTTTACACTGCCTCAATCTAATCCATCATGTTTATAAGCAGTTGGGGAAAATTGACAAATCAAAAGACCGAATCGTTAAATAAACCCGGGATTTCATTTAGACATTTGCTGTTACAATCAATCTCAATTCAATTGTCCAACTATATTTACATTAATACAAAAACCACAATAAAAGCACCGCTCGAAAAGGTCTGGAACGCGCTGTTCACAAACTTCGGAAAATCCGCCCGCTTTAACCCCAATGTAATTAGTTCTCAACTGACAAACACGTTGGAAGAAGGAGTAACCGGACACGAAAGAGAGTGCCGTCTAAGTAAAAAGACTTATGTAAAAGAAAAGATAACCAGGCTTGACAAACTAAAGAATTTTACATGGAATGTTACGGGAGGAAATATGCCTTTGGTAAAATATATGCAGGTCGACATTCTCATGCATGAATCCGGCCTGGGAATAACAACAGTAACAGCTGCTGCCCGGATAGCTACCAAACCGGGCTTTTTGGGCTACTTGATGAAAGGCATTTTCAAAGCTAAAATTAAGGATATGCTTATTGGTCTGAAATATCATCTGGAAACCAGAATGATAGTAACAAAAGAAAATTACAATCTGATATTTCAAAACTACCAGTTATTACATTCTAACGAATCATTTTTAGATATCCCATCCAGCTATGACAAACATTGTTCAGACTGCTCAATATGCTGTAATTGCCATAAATAGGACCTGACCGAACTTTGCATGGCAAGCTTAATGATGTTGCTGGTTATTTATTCAAAGCCTCAATTAATAAATGCAAAATGAAAAACATTTCTGAAAAAATATCGCATTTTTTTACCTTCCAAATTGCGAATAGGGTACTCATGGGAGTTGGAAACTTACTTTCACCTTTTTCAGTTGTCAGTACAAAACCTGTGATCCCCAATTCAGAATTTAAGTGGACCTCCTTGCTGGAAGAAAATTGGGAAGTAATCCTATCGGAAGTAATACCTCTGCTGGAAAAACAGGATAGTTTACCAAATATCCAGGATATACAACCTGCAGAATCAATTCTCTCCATGGATAACAACTGGAAAACATTTTTTCTTCAGGGCTTTGGCCATAAGGCTGACAGGAATCGAATAATGTGTCCACAGACATCCGTAATTCTCGATCAAATTCCGGGCTTACTTACCGCCTTTTTCTCCATCCTTCAACCTGGCAAACATATACCGGCACATAAGGGAATATTCAAAGGTATTGTGAGAACCCACCTCGGTTTGGTAATACCTAAAAGGGGGGAATGTAAAATGCGTGTTGATAACGAAGAAGTATACTGGGAAGCCGGCAAAGTCGTTTTTTTTGATGACACCTATAATCATGAGGTATGGAATAATACAGATGAAATAAGGATCGTATTACTGATTGATACCCCAAGGCATTATAAATATAAACTCATTGATAAGATCAATCAATTCATCATAAACGGGATTACAAATTCAATTTATGTGAAGGAAGCTTTGAAAAAGAATGAAGATTGGGAAAATGTATACTATAAAGTATTGGCCTAATAGCTACCGGTTCAATTTAAGGATCAAGTTAGATAGAATGTTGGTTATCGTAGGTGATTTGTTCATTTACCCTACCAGGATTGTTATTATACGTTGGTTTAGTTAATAAAGGAGATCATTCGAAAAGGTTATTGGAATAATAAAAAAACAAATAAAAACTAAAAATGAAACAATTTAAAAACAAAACAGCATTGGTAATTGGGGGTACAAGCGGTATCGGCAAAGCTACCGCAAATCTGCTCTTAGAGAATGGGGCATCGGTACACATTGTCGGAAGAAATATTGAGAAAATTTCTGCTGAACCAAACCTGTTCACACATCAGGCGGATATTTCAAGGCTGGCAGATGTGACTGATTTGATAGAAAAAATAGAAAACTTGGATAGGTTGGATTTTTTAGTCAATTCATCAGGAATATTTGCACCTAAAGCGTTTATGGATCACAACATGGATGATTATAATTCCTATCTTGATCTGAACAGGGGTTTCTTTTTTATTACCCAGGCAGCAGCCAAAAAAATGAAAAATACCAAAGGGGCTGCCATAGTAAATGTAGGGTCAATGTGGGCCAGGCAGGCAATAAAAGCCACCCCATCATCTGCCTATTCTATGCAAAAAGCAGGCTTGCATTCTTTAACACAGCATCTTGCTATGGAATTGGCTGAAGTGGGTATTAGGGTTAATGCCGTATCCCCTGCAGTTGTAAACACGCCTGTTTATCATAAAGTTTTTGGAGGCAAAAAAGAAGCTGAAAACGCGCTCGCGGGTTTTCATAGTTTCCATCCAATTGGCAGGTTCGGAACACCACAGGAGATTGCAGAAACCATCGTTTTTCTTTTATCTGACAAAGCCTCATGGATAACTGGTGCGATATGGGATGTTGATGGTGGTGTTATGGCTGGCAGAAATTAAATGAAGAATCCGGAGAAGTACCTGATCAGTTTATTAAATAGTATATGGCTTTTGAGCCATATACTATACTTCACAAAATATTTTGACACAAGCCTCCCAGCCTAAATTCAAACACTTCGATATTTCATAGGGATAATATGCCTGTCAAATGTCTACTCTTTCCCTACCTGAGTAAATTTTCTTATCCCATCTTCTAAAAACCTATTGAAATTGGCTTTATCACTTGAATACCCATCTGCAATTTCGAGCGTGCGCTGGTTTGTATCCATCAATACATAATAGGGTTGTGAGTTTATATTAAACCTGGAAGCCTGTAAATAACTCCATTTATTACCAATGGTGTTAATGAGGTAGTCCTTTCCTCCCAATGATTTTGTAGATTTTTCTGTTTCCGGCAATTCACGTTTATCGTCAACATACAGAGAAATCAAAACCACGTCATTTCTTAATACCTTATCGATTTTTTCATCTGTCCATACAAGGCTCTCCATTTTGCGGCAGTTAACGCAGGCCCATCCGGTAAAATCAAGCAGTACAGGCTTATGTACTTTTTTGGCATACGCCAACCCTTCTTCATAATCATGAAAGCAATTCAACCCGTTAGGGCAATGATTTGACTTACGATTGTTGCCTGTTTCTTCAGCTATTTTATTACCGGCTGGTATTACTCCAGAATGATCCCATTCAGAATAAAAATCCGGCGGAGGAAAGCCACTGATCAATTTTAAAGGAGCACCCCATAATCCGGGTATCAGGTATAGGGTAAAAGAGAATACAACGATAGCCAAAGAAAGCCTTCCGAATGATATAAACTTCATTTCACTATCGTGGGAGAATTTCAGTTTGCCAAGCAGGTAGAATCCCCAAATTGCAAATATGATTATCCATAAAACAAGGAAAACTTCCCTTGTAATAATATTTGCCTGAACAACAAGGTCGGCATTTGAAAGGAATTTAAGCGCCAATGCCAGCTCAAGAAAACCAAGACTTACTTTTACCGCATTTAGCCATCCGCCTGATTTAGGCAGTGAATTAAGCCATCCTGGAAAGGCAGCAAATAACCCAAAGGGCAACGCCAGTGCCATAGAAAACCCTATCATTCCCCAGAGTGGCCCTCCTATTTTACCGGAAGCCGCTGATTCAAAAAGTAGTGTCCCAACAATTGGGCCGGTGCAGGAAAAAGAAACCAGTGACAGGGTAAAGGCCATAAAAAATATCCCTATAAATCCACCCTTCCCGGATTGTGCATCAACCTTATTAATTAAGGAGGAGGGTAATGTGATATCAAAAGCTCCCAGAAAAGAAGCAGCAAATACCAATAGTAAAACGAAGAACACAAGGTTAAACCAAACATTGGTAGACAACGCGTTTAAAGCATCTACCCCAAATAGTTTTGACACACCAAAACCCAGGGCAACATAAATGAATATGATGGATAACCCGTAAGTAAGGGCGTTTTTAAATCCTTCTGCCCTTGTTTTACTCCGCTTTGTGAAAAAACTGACAGTCATTGGAATAAGCGGAAACACGCATGGTGTTAATAAGGCAGCAAATCCTGCTATAAAACCGGCAAAAAAAATGTAAACAAAAGATTTTTCGCTACCCTTTTGCGTATTGTCCGTATTTAATTCAGTTACTACTGTGGTTTTGTCCGGCACCCCGGATACATCGGGTATTTTAGAAATGGAAGGAACCCGGATTGAAAATAATGTTTCAGATGGAGGCAGACACACTTCTTCAGTGCAAAGCATATACAGGATGGAGCCTTTTAAGACAATGCCACTCGTATCTGCAATGTCGATTGTTTTAATAAAACTGGCTGCGCCCGGGTAGTACCTAAGGGCCAGATTAAAACTGCTGTCAAACTTTTCAATTAGCCTGCCGGAATCTCTGGTTGCCGAGGAAGCTGTATATGCCTTATTTTGCTCAAGTTGAATGACTGTTTTTTGCGGGCCGCCTTCCGCCATGTCAGTAGAATAAATATGCCAGCCCGGATCAAGGTTTACCCGGAAGGAGACCTGAATTTTTTTATCACTTATTTTCTCAACCGCGTATCTCCACGAAGCGTGATCGGTTACCTGAGCTGTAGAAACAAAAAACGCCATTATTAATGCCAGGGAAGTAATTATACTTTTCATAAACTTTCGGATCTTTTTATATTAAACCACTGCGATTATTCAATTTTTAACAAAGCCTCTCTGATCGAATGTTTAATTACCTCTACATTATTAACTACATATTCCCTGCCGATGATTTGCCCGTTTGCCGGATTGATGATCGCTATAGTCCCGGTTATTTTTTCCGCTTTTGCAATTTCCAATACTCCTTCTGCCTGAAGCAGAAGCTTTGACGTCAATTTGGTTCTTCCATTTGTGATATCATTGATAACTATAGTTACTTCTTTTGAAGTATTGTAGGCCGGGACTAACTCAGTTTTAATTTTATTATCATTGGCCCTGCAGGTTGGACACCAATTGGCCCTTGTAATCATAACAACAACCTTTTTATTATTCTGTGCAGATCCAGCAATTTGAATAATCAAAAGCAACGCTATCAGTTTAAGAGTTCTTTTCATCTCAGGTTTTTAGTTTATTGTCGCTAATATTAGGTATACCTTACAAATCAGCGGACAGGCTTTCATTTATTACCGGATACTAACAAAGTCATTTTACCTATAACCCGTAAGGAAATCCCTGTTTTTTCGACAATTCCCGTAAATACAATGGAATATTGAACCTATGTGTACAGTAACGTTCGTACCAATTCAAAATGGCGTAATTCTGACCTCCAACAGGGACGAACAGATCAGCCGCGGAAATGCAGCCTACCCTGAATTTTATTATTTAAGTGGCAAACACCTGGTTTTTCCAAAAGACCGCTCCAGTGGAGGAACATGGTTTATCAGTAATGAAAAAGGCGACATTGGTGTTTTGTTAAATGGTGCATTTGAAAAACATTTATCAAGCCCACCCTACGCCGGGAGCCGGGGCCTGATTTTGCCGCAGGTTTTTCAGAATGATTCTCCATTAACAGCTATTAAGCATTACCCATTTACCGGGATTGAAAATTTTACTATCATACTTTGGCAACAGAAGGAACTTTGGGATATCAAATGGAACGGCAATCTTTTACATATGGAAAGGATCAACCCGAAGTTTAGCCATATTTGGTCCTCTGTTACCCTCTATTCTCCGGAAATGGCATTAAACAGGCAAAAATGGTTTAATGAATGGCGGCAAAAACAATCAGGGATTGATCAGAATGACCTGGTTGATTTTCACACCCAAACTCAAAAATATAATAAAGAATATGGATTACAGATCGCAAGAAATAATGGCATCGCAACAGTAAGTACTACCTCCATTAAGCTGGAGGGCCAGGAAGTTTCGCTGATTCATAAAGACATGCTGCAAACTATCGACATTTCTCTTACCTACAGTCTTTCACAATTGGCGCAAATTTATTCACCAGTTTCAGATTATGCCGAAAATATTCAAAAAAATTAGATCAATTCCGTTCTTAATCAGGCTTTTAAATTGGGAGTTCTGGCCTTTTCATTTTGTATATACCCCTATCTATCCATTCTGGATTTGGTACTGCATTAAAGCCAGATCACTGTTTTTCTTCGCAGCTTCGAACCCCTTTATCAAAAACGGCGGATTTTTAATGGAATCAAAAAGGGATATCTACAATCTGATACCGCCAGGTCGCATGCCGGTCACTTTACTGTTCAATCATACCACACCAGTATTCAAGGTTGCAGAAACAGTTATTAAACATAACCTTAGGTATCCGCTTATTCTCAAGCCCGATATTGGTATGCAGGGCAAGGCGGTGATAAAAGTATGTACAGAATCAGAATTATTGAACGCAGCATCACAATTTACAGTGGACTACATAATGCAACCTTTTATTTCTTTCCCAAATGAGGTAGGAATTTTTTATGTCCGCTATCCAGGTGATTCAAAAGGAAAAATCACCGGAATTGTTGAGAAAGTATTCCTGGAGGTAACAGGAGATGGCATCAGCACTATCGAACAGCTTTTATGTCAGGACGATCGTCATAAACTTCAGATACCGGCATTACAAAAAGACGCTGGAATAAATCTTTCTGAGATATTAGAAATTAATACGTCACGCATCCTTGTTCCCTATGGCAATCATGCACGCGGTTCTCTTTTTCTTGACGTCAGTCATAAAATCAATGAAAAAATTGAAAGGGTCATTGATGAGGTCTGCCGGTCAATCCCCGGTTTTTATTATGGCCGGTTAGATATCCGATTTACCAACTTTCAGGATTTGGAAGGAAATAAAAACTGGAGTATCATTGAGCTGAATGGTGCAGGAAGTGAACCTACTCATATTTATGACCCCCGGCATTCCATATTTTTTGCCTGGAAAGAAATTATCAGGCATTGGGGACTGTTGTACAATGTGTCAAAGTCTAACAGAAAAAAGGGAGAAAAATATTTGACTTACCGGGAAGGCATTAAGATGTTTAGGGACAACCAGGCCTATGTAAAGAAATTAGGCAGGATCGAATTTATCAACATACATCCCAGGACATTATAAATCAGACAATCCAGCTTTGATTAATTCGAGGAATAATTCTTCAAAATTTCCTGCATTCTTTTTTTAGCCGCTTCCGGCAATTCTGAATCTGTAGCTACGACTTCTTTACTTTCCAAGGCGATTTGATGAGACTGTTTTTCAAATTTTTTACAAAGTGAGCACATGGAGCTATGCAAGCGGAGTTTGACACCTTCGCCAAAGGTTAACCGGCCCTCCTCCTTTTTAGCAGTTAACATAGTGGCATCCTTGCAACTAATCATTAAATACTTCATCATAATTTTCTTCATACTCCTCAGTTTTTTAACAGCATTTTTTCAACGCATTCCCGCATCTGCAACCTGGCACGATGGATCAGTATCCAATAATTGGTCGGTGTAATATTTAAAACCTTACAGATTTCATCAGAGGAGATATCCTCCAGGTATTTCAATGTAAAGACAGATTGTTGCAGCGCTTTTAAATGGTCTTTACACCAGTAGATCACTTTTTGAATTTCTTTTCTTTCAGCGGGGTTATTTGCAGAATCCCAATCATGTGGTATTTTCTCTTCAGCCCACGATCCATCTTCATTGAACCAGTCGTCATTCATCAGGCGCAGGTCCGGCATTGATATAACCGCCTGCTGCCGTGTTTTTTTCCTGTAATGATCGACAATTTTATTCTTTAAGATACTAAATAGCCAGGTTTTCTCTGAGGAATCACCTTTAAACCCTTCAAGGCCTTTAAGTGCCGCAAGAAATGTTTCCTGTACCAGGTCCTCAGCCACAAAACTGTCTTCAACCCTTGGTAAAGCATGCTTAAATAGCATTGAACTGTAAAGCTCAACCCATTTCTCAGGGTTTGCCTCATTGATTGCTTCTGATTTTGTTGCCATCGGTTATAGCTTAGATCGCTAAGATACAAAAGTTTGAAAGCTACCATGTCAAAAAAAAGCACCAAATAATAACACCTGTAAGGAACTGCCATTTCTGTCGACTGTATTACTATAAACAATTCAGGTTTGCATAAATTCTGCCGAATTACGATACATAACCTATCAATATTAACATGATGTCTAAAAAAAGAAAACTTATTATCATTAGTCTGCTGGTGGTTATCCTGGCCGGTTTGGCAATCGTATTGTCTATGTGGTTTAAACCACATAGGGATGTGCAGTCTGAAAAAGTTTATGCCACTATGAAATTAGCTGATCTTACCGATGAGTTTTCTGCAGACCCTGTGAAAGCCAATGCAAAATATTTATCTGAGGATGGAAATTCAAAGGTATTGATCATTGAAGGAAGAGTCAGTAAGGTATCCACCAATCAGGTGGGTGAAATAGTCATACTTCTGAAAGACAAACTTTCCAAAGTAGGCGTTTCCGCAACCTTTACACAAAAAACCAATGCAAACGCAAAAGCCGTCAAAGAGGGAGATATAGTCAGGATCAAAGGTGCTATTACGGCTGGAAACAGTTATGATAAAGACCTGGACCTTTATGAAAATGCCATATTGCTGCAATGCGATATTGTAAAATAATATGAGACCAATAAGTATCCGAAAATATTCATCCTTGCTGATGAGCTTACTGATAGGGGGCATATTTGGCTGGCTTTCCTGAAAGTATGTAAGTTACTCATCCGGGAACTGCTACTATCCGGTTGAACAATACAAGGGAATTATTTGCGGTGCACTTTTTACAGTAACCATTGCCTATTCTTTTAAAATAAATACAACCAAATATTGTGAGAAATAGTTTTAGATTTTTTTCAGGTATCCTTGCTTTCATGATAAGTACCGGTGGTTTTGCCCAGAAAAGCGGGAAGATACTATTTACTACCTCAGTAGGTGTGATTAATGGTCAGGGAAATTTCGGTAAAGCTTTCAAATCAACGGTTGCTTTTAATTCCGGCGTAGAATTGACGATGAAAAATGACTGGTTTGGCCAATTTGTTTTTGATTTTAATGCGCTGAAATACGATCAGCAGATAAGGGATGCCTCATCTCCATTTTTATTTCAGAATACGAACAGTTCACTATTATTATTAGGAATAAATGGCGGAAAAGACTTTCACTTTCATAATAAGAAATGGTTTACCTCCATCTACGGTGGAGGCGGTTATCTGAACATTGGAGAACCCAGGATAACCATTGATAATACATTAAACCTGGCAAAGCAGGATAATGTAAGGAAGAATAGCGTTTTCGCAAGAGTAGGAACCAGGTTAGCCTACATTACAAAATCCAGTTTTTTTCAAACTGTTTACATAGATGGATCCTATTGGACTTCACCCGCCAAAGTGCAGGGAGGTACAGTAAATGGATTGTCGTTTTATTTAGGCACCCGTTTTGGAATTCAATAATCTAAAGACAAATTAAACCAACAAAAACCCGAATTATGAAAAAAGTCATCATCAAAACAATGTTTGTTGCCTTCCTGGCATTTTCCTTCACAACTTTGTTCGCTTCTGTACAAACACAGTCAAAGCAAACCAAAGAAATTGAACCTAAAGTGTTTGCAGTTATTAACAAAGCCGACTGGTGTCCTACCTGCCAGGCTAATGGGTCAAGGATTATGAGTGAGGTAATGCCGGCTTGCAAGAACCTCAAAGTAAAATTTTTGCCAAATGATTTGACAAACAATCAAACCATTACCAAATCAGGCGAGGATTTGAAAAAGAACAACCTTACGGCAGCCGTTGAACCCGTAAAATCAACCGGGGTAATTTTATTGATAGATGCTAAAACAAAAAAAATTATCAAACAAATCAGTGTTGCCAGGCCTTCCGCTGAAATAATCAAAGAAATTACAGCTGCACAAAGCTAAATCCTTTTTTCATAGGTTCTGTTTGCATGCGTAGTAATGGGCGAAACAGTTTCCCTTTATTGGGAGACTGTTTCTGATTTAATAGTTAACTTGGATAAAACCGGAATAAACAATTGAACCCCTTGTATATTATACTGATATTTACAATAGTCATTCTGATTAGCTGGCGAATAAGTGACTCACCGATACAAACAATTTCAGTATCCCAGCCTTCAACTAAGATAATACAACTTTCAGAAGAATTGTTACTCGCTGTCAAAACCGAAAACCCAACCGGCAGCATTGAAAAGGAATTATCAAATCTCCAAGCTCTGGAATTGATACAGGGATTAAGTGACGATAATGCAAAGAAGGCGTTCTGGATCAATATCTACAACGCCTGGTATCAAATTCTGGCTAAGAGGAAGAAGATAACCAACCATTCCATCTTTACTCAAAAAGACATACCTGTAGCGGGCTATCAATTTAGCCTTGATGATATTGAACACGGTATCCTGCGCAGATACCGCTGGAAATTAAGCATGGGTTATCTTCCTCAATTTTTTCCTTCAACATTCATAAAACAAATAGCTGTTAGTACCATTGATTATAGAATACATTTTGCTTTGAACTGCGGCGCAACCAGTTGTCCCCCCATTGCATTCTATAAATATGGGATGCTGGATATGCAATTGGATCTCGCCACAAGTTCTTTCCTTTCAGGAGAATCAAATATTGATACCGTAAATAAAGTAATAACCACAAGTAAAATTCTTTATTGGTTCAAAGGCGATTTTCATGGTAAGAAAGGTATGCTGTCCCTTTTTTCAAAAATATTTAAAAAGGACTTTTCAGGTTATTCCCTGGTATTTAAAAAATATAACTGGAGTTCACATTTAAATAACTGGCAGTAAATAAAAAATCATTCCAAATTTTCTGGGCAGATTAACAGCATCTCTCCTCCCTAACTGAGTAAAGTGGGTCAGGTTCTGTCTGTCGACATAATCGCGTTCGTCAAAACTAATTTTCTACTTTGAAAACAGCTTGGCAGGTAAAGTTTTGCTATTCGAGGATAGGCAAATTTTAAATATTTATAAACGATGATATAAAAAAAGGAAAGTAGAAAACCCTTGAATCAAGCCTAACCCTAAAAAATGGTATCGGCGAATAAAAAAAAGAGAACCTACCCCTTTTCTTCAAAAGTACTTTCCGGTGTTCGGGTGATGATGACATATCCATGCTCGATTGACCGCCATCCAAAATTGTACACGTTATGGTATTCTCCGACAATATGCGTCAGGAAATGAAAATTGAATCCCTTGCGCTCTAACATATCTCGTTTGACCTTGATCCTTACTTCATCTTTGATTGCCTTTTTCAAAATCTCGTAATTCTTCTTCAGCAACTTATTCACCCGCCCCATTTCCAGTCCCTCTTCCTTCCGTAACCGGTTAAAGAATTTATTCTTGTGATCCTCATCACAAAACTTCTTATTGCTTCGCCAATCAGGTATTTCTTTCGAGCACCACCCGCAGGGATGTTCAATTTTCTTGTATGATTTTGCCTTTACCATAAATCTGGATTTGGTGTTTACCAAATATACAAAAACGGCTAACAGAATTAAAACGGTTTCAAACGGTTTTAATTCCGTGTAGCACAGGATGTATATGGAAGGGTTCCCAGCTTTGCACAAACAAAATCATTCACCATGAAAACTCAGAACCACACACAACTGATCGGTTACTTAGGCCAGGATCCCGTCAGCAGGACTGCAGCCAATGGTTCAAAAGTAGCCAGGCTTCGCTTAGCCACTGATTATTACCGCAGGGATAATGGTGGTAACATTATCCGAAAAGTTACCTGGCATGACATCCTTGCCTGGGACCAACTCGCTGAAAAAATCCCCGGCAATTTTATCAAAGGCAGTCATGTACTGATCCAGGGTGAAATACGGAACCGCACCTATAGTGATGAATACGGCCACACACGATATATCACAGAAATAAAAGCATTAACAATCCTCAATCTTGATCGCTGATTCTGAGCCTTAAAACTTTTATTATGCAAACAAAACAAACGCCTTTCAGGTATCGCAAAGCCCGCAAAATGGTCAGTTGGGGTTGTCGCTTCGACTCTCTGACCGAACTTAAATTCGCAATCTCCATTCGTGAGGACTATGAATTTCTGCGCGAACGGGTTGCCATCTATTACCACCGGGGCACCCGTAAACCAACCGATCACTTAAGCGGCCCTTACCAGTATTATATCCCTGATTTTTTGATCAGGCACAAACGCACAGGTGAAGCATTCTTGATCGAGATCAAGCCGCGTGCTTTTCAGGGTCATCCGCAATTGGCGCTCCGTACTGAACTGGCTGAAAACTATATCAGGTGGAAAAACTTTGACTGGAAATTTAAGATCGTCTATGATGATGAGATCATTTTGACAGAGGAACAACTGGAAGCCTACCAGGAATGTTGCAAACTTAAAACCAAATCTGCCTTTAAAATCTGGTTTGAAGACTTTAACCGAAAATTTGATCGCAGCTCGCCGTCCCTGTTTAAAAATGTTTCTGATAGTAAAATGGTGGAGTTTATCATGTTTGGTACGGTAAAGCAGGGACGTTTCCATCAGCAGTAATTCATGGCATCGTCCCTTGCGACGCAATACGTTCATCTGTCGGTTCATTGGGATTCTTTCATAAAATCTAACTCCTTCATCCTGATCTATCGCGAAGGTCTTGACAGGTTTTGTGAAAAGCAAGGTCCGCCCCCCGCCTACCGGCGGGTCTTGCCTTCGGTTAGCTGGAAACAAAACCCTCTTGCCATCGGTTTTGCGCTTTCGGCGGCATAAACCGTTTCGCTGCCGCTCACTTTTTATTCCACGGTCGCCAATTTCTTATCCATCTAAACCTTGCTTTTCCCAAAACCTGTTTCAAGAAGGGGTTGCTACGAATAGAACGAACGAGGCGGAAGCCGAGTTCCTTTTAAAACATAAACCGACTTCATTATGAAACACACAACGCGGCTTTCTTACCTCATGCAGTTGTCATGGGAGGTTCAACGAAAGAAACACATTTCAAGGGCAAGGTCTTTACAGGCGGCATGGGCAATCATATTAAACGAAGATGTAACCATTTATTATCTCGTGAAACGTCATAGTAACCGCAACGCATCGAACAAAATTGAAGCAAGAGAATTAACCCTGTTTGCTTCACATTAACCAGTAACCATTTTTTCAATAATAAAATCAAACAGTATGGAAATCATCGCAAGACTGACAGCGGACTCCGTTGTTAAAACACTTAAAGACGAAAGGCAGGTAGTAAATTTTTCAGTGGCTATTAATGACAGCTACAAACCCAAAGGGTCGGATCAGGCAACAAAGCTGGTAACCTATGTAGACTGCTCCTATTGGGCAAATCCAGGAATTGCGCAGTATCTCACAAAAGGTACACTCGTGGAACTCTATGGCCGTATCGGTGTTAATGCCTATTCAAATTTGCAGGGTGAAGCAAAAGCCAATTTGCGTTTCCATGTAAATAACATCAAGCTGCACGGCGGCAGTAAAACAGCAGCAAAACCGGTTGAAAAGTCTACGCCGGTAATTGCGGGAGAACTCACGGAACCATTAGACGATTTACCATTTTAAAAACCAAGCAGATGAAACCTGTAAATGACAGCATTGAAATAGGTATGTATGCCGCCTGCCTTTCAGATAACTGGATGAAAGAACTATATGATAAATCCGGTATAGGATATATCGCAGCCCTTGACCAAATCAGTTCATGGGCACATGAGTTTTATCACACCTATTATGAAAAGCTGAAAGACTGGGAAACATTCGAGGAGAGCACAGACAATATCTATCAGGCTTCCTGTTGGGATGATTTTGTCATCGCATGGGGTAAAGACCGCCTTTCAAGGTACCTCACAAACAGGTAAACACCCGCGTCGGGTGGATAACTGCCCGGTGCATTTTTAATCATTTAAAATCAAAAATTATGGCTCATAATATCAATTTTAACGAACGCACACAGCAACACAGTTTTTTCTCTGTTAAGGAAAAAGCATGGCATAGTTTAGGGCAAATAATTGACCAGTACCCAACCAGTGCAGAAGCCCTTCAATTTGCAGGGTTGGATTTTGAAGTAGTAAAGGAAGATTTGTATACCACTTCTTTTAATTCAGATGGTCAGGCAATGGACTTTTCAAAACGGGTAAAAACCCATTACGCGACCATCCGCAAAGATACCGGTGATGTGTTGGGTGTGGTAGGAAAGGATTACGAGATCGTGCAAAACGTGGAAGCATTCAGTTTTTTTGATTCTATCGTAGGCGGTGACGGCATCCAATACGAAACCGCAGGAGCATTAGGTAAAGGGGAACGAATTTTTATTACTGCCAAACTACCGGAATATATCAAAGTCGGTAAGGAAGATTTAATAGAACAGTATTTGTTTCTCACCACTTCGCATGATGGTTTCGGAAGTATTACCGCAGCTTTTACCCCTATTCGTGTGGTTTGTCAAAATACTTTGAATGCAGCCCTAAAAAACCATAGCAACTGCATTAAAATACGCCATACAGTAAATGCCAAAGACCGGCTGGAGCAGGCGCACAAACTAATGGGTATAACCAATACTTTAAGTACACAACTGGAATGCATTTTCAACCGCTGGTCAAAAGTGCAGATTACCGACCCCGAAGTAAAAAAACTGATTCGGCAGGCCATGTGTCCAAACAAGGAAGTGTATAACAACTTAACAGCAGGAAAGGATGATGAACTAAGTACGGCTTTTAAAAATATCTGCGATAGTGCATTTAGCTATGCCATGAGTAACGAAACGCAAATGATGGAAACAACCCGCGGTACATTGTTCGGGGCGTACAATAGCGTGACAGGATATTTTCAAAATGTCCGAAAATATAAGGACGATGAAAGCAAACTGAAATCTTTGTTTTATGGAGGAATAGCCCAACAGCGAACACAAAAGGCTTTTGACCTTTGTATGGGCTTTGAAAACGGTCAGTTTGCGGACGTGTTCAATTAAGATTAAGGCAGTTAAAATAAGGGGCTTATACCCCTTATTTTAATGCCAGGAAGCTGCCGCCCCAAATTGAAGAAGATTTTCATAAAGGGGGGCGGCAGCTTGAGTTTATTTATTGTACTGGAAATAGCTTATCTATCCCCATTTTGATTGTCCTTTTTACAGATAAAAAACTCTCTGCTTTTTCTGAATTTTTTGTACCGAAAAAATTCTGATTAATTCCTTCATTTATTCCTGCACAAAGTTCGGTTTTTGGCTTCTGTAGCGGCCAGGAAATTCCGGCATAAAAAACCCTTAATAAAATCCTCTAATTACTGGATTTATTCCGTTGCTTTCTGGCCTTGATTGCCATAAACCGGTAGAGTTCCATAATAAATTTTAAATCAAAAAAAGATGTTATGGAAAAGGAATTAATTCAAAACAATTGGAACACAGTAAGTGAGATCGAACTGGTGTACAAATCAAAAGTAAAAGCATCTCAGAGGCCGCAGTTAAAAAAGGTGGCAGAAACGTTTGGTTTTTTGAAGCAACACTGGGATGAAAACAAGATCGAATTGGTGGAACAATTCAAAGTGATTTTAATGAACAGAAATCATCGGGTACTTGGCATTTATAATATGTCAACTGGTGGTGTTTCAGGAACTGTGGCTGATCCCAAATTGATCTTTATGGCTGCTTTAAAAACCAACGCTTGTAATTTGATTATTGCACACAATCATCCTAGTGGTAACCTGGAACCCAGCGAGGCGGATAAACGACTTACCCAAAAGATAAAAGACGGAGCAAATTTGCTCGATATGAACCTGATTGATCACGTCATTGTTACAACTGAGGGATGTTATTCATTCGCTGACGAAGGGCTGCTCTGAGCCCTTTTTTTATTCGGATATTATCCTTCACTCGGGCAAAATATACCCCTGCCTTTTTTGCGAATCCCTCCTGGTCTACCTTTATCCTTTGAAAGAGGAGTTTGCCTGTTCCCGCAACCGGCAAGATGTACAAACGTGGCCACGTTTGGGCATCTTGCCCCTTCACTCCGAAGTCGTGCGGGGTAATTGAGAAAAGTTAGAAAATGTGAAAATGAACCGAGATGAAGAAACCAGAAAATGAAGTGCGAACCCTTGTCCTGAAAGTCAGGATCAATACTTCCGAGAAAACCCAACTCAAAAAACTGCAAAAGCAGAGCACGGAAAGATCACTCAGCAATTATGTGCGAAAAGTTGCCTTGCATAAACCAGTAGCAATTACCTACCGGAATCAATCAGCTGATGATTTTTTAAAAGACATGCTTGATTTACGAAAACAGCTTAACGGAATTGGCAACAATTTTAACCAAGCTGTTCACAAACTGCACACCCTTGACCGTATCCCTGATTTCCGTGTATGGATTAAGGATCAACAGGCTGCACAAAAGCAGATAGTTCAAAGCATTGAAACCATCCGTTTAAGAATGAACCAACTCTACGAACAATGGTTGCAAAAATAACTACCCCTTCAACGATAAATGCGGCCCTCAACTACAACGAAAATAAAGTAGCGCAAGGCAAAGCTGAATGTTTACATGCAGCAGGTTATATACGCGAGGTTAATGACATGAATTTTTACCAAAAACTGGAAGGCTTTGAAAGACTAAATAAACTCAATGATCGGGCAACCACCAAGACACTGCATGTCTCTCTCAATTTTGATCTGTCCGAAAAACTGTCCAATGATAAGTTGATAGAGATAGCTGGTGAGTATATGAACAGGATTGGTTTTGGAGATCAACCATTCCTTGTATATAAACATAAAGATGCTGGACATCCGCATATCCATTTGGTGACTACCACGATTCAGGCTGACGGTAAAAGAATTAACACCCATAATATCGGACGCAATCAATCCGAAAAAGCCAGAAAGGAAATTGAAGATTTATATGGCCTTGTTAAAGCAGAAAATCAAAAACGGTTACACACGCAAAAAATCATACCTGTCATTGTAGAAAAAGTAAAATACGGAAAGACCGAGACAAAGACCAGTATCAATAATGTCGTATCGGCTGTTGCAAACACCTATCTATTTGCTTCCCTCCCTGAATTTAATGCCATACTTAAAGGGTACAATCTGGTAGCTGACCGTGGAGAAGAAGATGGGCGCATTTATAAACACAGAGGGCTTGTTTACCGGATACTGGATTTAAATGGAAACAAAATTGGTGTTCCAATAAAAGCCAGTTCACTAAACGGTAAACCCACGCTAGACAAACTGGAAAATCTATTTGAGAAGAATAAGGCATTGAAGGAACCTTTCAAAATGGTTTTTAAAAAAACAATAGATGAGGCTATGGCAAAGCATCCAAATAACCTAACCGAATTGATCCATTTTTTAGAAAATCAAAATATAAATACGGTGTTGCGCCAAAACAATGAAGGCAGAATCTATGGTATCACATTCGTAGATCATAATAACAAAACGGTATTCAATGGAAGTGATATTGGCAAACCTTACAGTGCTTCTCATTTGCTGGAAAGGTTAGCTACTCATAAAACGCAGGAATCTAAAGAAACAGAACAATCAGTCAATCACACCTTGAACAATGATCAATCACTCAATCCTAATTTGCTGGAGATCTTGCTAAAACCAGAAAATGAATTTGATTATATACCGGGTCAGTTAAGAAAGAAAAAACGCAATCGAAAAAAAAGATCATTGGGATTATAAACAAGTAAACTAAAACATTATGTCAGCGACCGGAGAAAATGAAATGGGTTTAAGAAAGATTCTTGACATGACAAGACTGGCAAGCCTATTCATATTGCTGCTACACTATTATTTTTATTGTTACGGAGCCTTTAGGCAGTGGGGAGTTCAAAGTGGCGTCACAGACAGGATCATGGGCAATCTGCTCCATACGGGCTTATTTCAGCGGTTTAATGGCTCTAAATGGACAGCACTTGGATTATTGACTATTTCATTAATCGGCGCAACCGGTAAAAAAACGGATACTATAAATCCAAAGACGATCATCATCCTTTTATTCGCAGGTATCACCGTATTTTTCTTCAGTTCCTTTATCCTTGAAGTAAATGGGAATATTCAAACTATTGGCATCGCTTATATGCTGGCAACAAGTATTGGTTATTTGTGTATGCTGGCAGGAGGTAGTCGTTTAAGTAGGTTAATCCATGAAAGCCTTTCCAAAGACGTATTCAATGAACTGAATGAAACCTTTCCCCAGGAGGAACGATTGATCCAAAATGAATACTCGGTTAATTATAAAACCCGTTACCTTCTATCGGATAAAATACGCAACAGTTATATCAACCTGATCAATCCATTTAGGGGAACCATTGTTTGTGGAACACCAGGGGCAGGTAAATCTTGGTTTATTATCCTTCCGATGATTAAACAGATGTTGGAAAAAGGGTATGCTATGTTTATCTATGATTTTAAATACGATGACCTTTCCAAACCGGCCTATAACTGGATGCTTGCCAATCAGCATAAATTCAACCGTCCTCCCTCCTTTTATTCGATCAATTTTGATAATCTTTCCAGTTCCCACCGTTGCAATCCACTTGATCCATTAAGTATGCAGGACATTACTGATGCTACCGAATCCGCAAGAACGATCTTGTTGGGTCTAAACCGGGAATGGATTAAAAGGCAAGGTGATTTTTTTGTTGAATCGCCAATCAATTTTGTAACCGCCGTTATCTGGTATTTACGAAAATATGGGAATGGCTGCTTTTGTACTCTCCCCCATGTCATAGAAATGATCCAGTTGAATTATGAAGAGTTGTTTCCTGTGCTTGATACTGAGCCTGAAATACAGGTTTTATTGAATCCATTTATTACTGCATATGAAAATGATGCAATGGAACAATTGGAAGGACAGGTCGCCAGTGCCAAAATATGCCTGGCCCGTCTTGCTTCCCCACAAATTTATTGGGTGCTGTCTGGTAATGATTTTACATTGGATATCAATAACCCTGATCATCCCAAAATTGTCTGTGTCGGTAATAATCCTGAAAAGCAGGCGATCTACGGAGCCGTGCTGTCACTTTACATCTCGCGGTTGGTGAAAATTGTCAATAAGAAGGGAAAGCAAAAATGTGCGCTTGTGTTTGACGAGTTCCCCACGATTTTTTTCAACAACATGGATTCGCTGATCGCGACAGCCCGCAGTAATAAGGTAGCCCCCGTTTTGGGAATGCAGGACTTTAGCCAATTACGTAAAGATTATGGCAAGGAACAGGCGGATGTAATAGTCAATATTTGCGGTAATTTGATTAGCGGCCAGGTTATGGGCGATAGTGCCAAATTGTTATCGGAACGTTTTGGTAAAATTATGCAGGATCGCCAAAGCCTTTCCATTAACCGGACGGACACATCGGTTAGCAAATCCATGCAGCTGGATTATGCAGTACCGGCTTCCAAGATTTCAGCACTTTCTTCAGGTGAATTTGTGGGCATGGTTTCCGATGATCCAAAAGAAAAAATAAAGTTGAAAAAGTTTCATGCTGAAGTAATAAATAATACGGAGGCAAATAACACTGAAATAGGCGGTTTTAAAGACATTCCTGAAGTTAGGCAACTAAATCTACAACAAGTAATGGATAATTACTACCAGGTCAAACAGGACATTCAGATATTGATTGAGCAGGAAATATACAAATTGAAAATAAAAGATGAGGAAGTTGATGAATTGTAGCCGGTAAGGCTTTGAGCGTATTTGCCAGATTTTAGAATAATTAGATAATAATATAGAACACATTTTCACCTCCATCCGCTGCGAAATTATGTACCAATCAAGCAAACAATAAGCGCATTTTATTATTATGTAAACTAAAGTAGGGATGAAAGAATCACTTTATGAAACCTATTCTTTCCCTATCTACCCATCTTTTTTCATCGACCTTTTGCTCAAGCAAATTTTCTATGGCATCATATATTTGGCTTAATTGAACATCATGTTCGCTTATTCGCTCTTTCAAAACTTTCAATTTTTCCATTAAATCGACGTTTTCATTTACAAGGCGTTTTAACGCAACGAAAGCTCGGACTATTGTAATATTCATCCGTCTGGCCCTGGAGCTTTTCAAAACGCTTGCCAGCATGGTAACGCCATGCTCAGTAAAAACATAAGGCAAATATGCCTCTCGTCGATGTTTTTGAGATGAGGTCACAAACTGTGACCTCATCGGATCAACTAATTGATTTTCAATCTCTTTCCATTCTATACGAGAAAGGCGGAACATAAAATCGTCGGGAAAACTTTCGAGATTTCGCTTGATAGCTTGGTTAAACACTTTAGTTTCAACATCGTACAGCGCTGCTAGATCGAAATCAAGCATTACTTTTTGGCCCCTTATTTCAAATATTTTCTGCTGAATGATGGTCATATTCATATTATTTCATTTTAATATTTAATTCAAATCTTTAAATGCCGTTAGATTTTTCGCTTGAATCTTCTTAGTCTCTAGATCAAAGCTGTCAAGGTAATTTTCTGTCGTTCGAACACTGGTGTGTCCAAAAGCCTCTTGAATGTATTCGGTACTTGCTCCAGATTTCTTCATAATGGTAGCAAATGTGTGCCGCCATGCCATCGTGGTCACTTTTTTTTGAATCCCTAATTTTTGGGCGATTGTCCGCATCCAACCATTAATGATCGCAGTAAAGCCCTGCACTAATTCATACTTTCTGTGCGCGGAGATGCCATCAGAAAGCACAGGAAATATATAGTTGTTTGGATCTTTGTCCTTGTTACCCCATCGACACATGATTGCCTGCATATCCTCATTGATATAAATAACAATATTGCGGGGCTTGGTTCGTGTACTGAATTTTGTTTTTTCGCGTGTAAGGATGATAAAACTCTCATCGATGTTTTTGTATTTCAAACATGCAATATCCTTTGAATTAATTCCATTGCTGTAATAGCCAAACAGCCAGATATCCCTTGCATAGCCTTCATTGGCATTGGCTGGATCAGGAACGTAATCGTATATCTTTTTGATGTCAGAAAGATCGAGAGCCTTTTTGACGTTTGCACCTGTAGGAATAACGTACTTCCTCCTGCCAAATGGATAACATTTTTGCGAAAGTCTGCCGTCTTGAATTTCAATATTGAAAACAGCTCGAACCACCCGGGTGTAAATGCCGATAGTGGTGTAGCTATTCCCTTTAGCTATCATCCATTTTTCATATTCAAACAGAAAAGCCGGGGTAATATCCTCAAAGCGCAGATTGTTTTTGAAGGCTAACAGGCTTCTTAGAGTGGTGAAATAGTTTTCGCAAGTGCCGATCCGGTCTTGTGATTCCAGTATCTTGATATATTCTCCAAAAGCTACAGCCACAGGCCCCATTTCAACATAATTTATATTGGATCGGATGCGGTCAAAGTGCTTTCGACCATACTTCTTGTTACGACCTTCTTTAACGCTGGTAAGCGACAATTTACCCGTCACTGCCAAGTTAGAGGCCTCTATTTGTTTGGAGGTATGACGGGACGGTATGCGTTTTTTCAGTGCGAGTTTTTCCTTAAAAAACTCCTCTCGGAATGCCTGGAAGGTGAATGTTCCCATATTGCGGATGATTTCCTTTGCCCTCATTTCAGCCTGAATATGCTGTTCCCTTATGGATAAAAGTACCTTACCGATTTTAGGTTTCGAGAATTTTTTAAAATCATCTTCTGTAACATAGAGGTCAAGGGGAAATGGTACAGGAACTCGGTCATAAGTGACCCGGATTGCAAGTGGGTAGGTCTCATCCTTTTTGCGCATACGACGTTTATCAAGTATACGCGCGATAGTAATTTCCATAGCCAAAAAATTAAAAAATGTGCCTAACAATGTGCCTAACATCGCATGGTTAAACAGATATTTTAAAAGATTTGGCTAAAGTAACCGCATTGAGTAAAACCCTTTATGAATAAGGGTTTCAAGGGTAAATTGAGTTAAATTGGATTAAGTTGAATTAAGCAAAAAAAGCCTTTTTTCGAGCTACGGATCAGAAGGTTTCAGGTTTGAATCCTGACGCGGTCACTAAAGGTCTCACAGAAATGTGGGACTTTTTTATTGCGCAATTGCGTAGCTCAACTGAATAGAGCATCCCGCCCAAGGCGGGAAGATTTCAGGTTTGAATCCTGACGCGGTCACTTAAAAAAGACCTCACTTGATGTGAGGTCTTTTTTATTGCGCAATTGCGTAGCTCAACTGAATAATGCATCCTGCCATCGGCTGGACATATGCAGTAAACTTTTTTTAAGTTCCCCTGCAGAGATTCAATCAGCTTTTGGCTAACCCATTTATAAAAGGCTGGTTATAAAACCGCTTCCCGGTTGCTTTGTACAAAGCATTGGCCAGGGCTGCAAAAACCGGCGGAAAAGGAGGTTCGCCCAACCCTGTAGGATCAATATTATTCTGTACAAAATGTATATCAATCTTTTTTGGAGCTTCTCTCAGCCTGATGATCCTGTACTGATGAAAATTCTTTTGCATGGGTACTCCTTTTTCAAAACGCATTCCGCCATACAATGCATTACCGATACCATCCACTACCGCTCCTTCAACCATATTCTTCGCTCCTTCCGGGTTAACCACAAAACCACAATCTAATGCAGACACTACCTTCTCTACAACAGGCTGGCCGTTTTTCATACTTACATCAATCACATGCGCTGCATAAGAATTATGGCAGAAATAGGCAGCCACGCCTCTGCGGGCATTTTTGTTATTTGTTTTAACCCAGTTTGATTTTTCTTTTACCAATTCAAGCACGCCGATATACCTATCGGCATCATAGTCGTTGTTTTTACCTACGGGGTTCGCCTTTGCTTTTTTCAACAATTCAATCCTGTAATCAATAGGATCTTTACCAATGGTTTCTGCCAACTCATCTAAAAACGATTGTTCAGCGGAAGCAATAAAATTAGACCCCGGTGCCCTAAAAGCCCCGATGGTTATATTAGAAGGTATCTCCCATCCTTCTGCCAGATAGTTTTCAAATGCACCCGCGGGAAAACGGTTTTCGTGTATGGCTCCTTCGGGGATACCACCACCCTTAATATGAATGGCGGTTACATTATTTTTCTCATCTATGGCTGCCCGGTATGTTACCATATAAGATGGACGGTATATGCCGTTATTCATATCATCTTCCCTGGTAAAAATCAGCTTTACCGGGGCTTTCATTTTTTTAGAAATATGCCCGGCTTCGATAATATAATGTCCATATGCTTTTCTGCCAAAACCACCTCCCATTCTGGCTAATTTCATTTCAATTTTATTTGCAGGTATATCCAGATTTGTTGTGATGCTCTGCTTCATCATTTCAGGAATCTGAATCGGCGCAACAAAAAAAGCTTTCTCCTCCGTAATATGTGCAAAACAACTGATGGGTTCCATGGGGTTATGCGAAAGAAATGGAGCTGAATACGTTCTTTCAAGAACCTTTTTTGCCTTCGCAAATGCAGTTTCAGGATCTCCGTCTTTTCTCAAGACCCTTCCCTGTTTTTTCTGCATCTCATACATTTGTTTTATGTGGCTATCGGTGCTTTCCAATCCGGCAGGGATCATTTCTTCTTTTTTACCACCCCAGGCAGCAACCGTTTCTTTATAACTTTCTATGGGCTCCCATTCAACATTTACCTTTTTCCTGGCATTCATCACTTCCCATGTAGTATTACCCACTACTACCACTAAATTGTTGAAAGTCCTTGTATCAAATCCAGCCCTCACATATCCATCTTTGTATACCTGGATATCAAATACATTTTTGATACCGGGCATTTTTAATGCTTCGGCAGCATCGAATGATTTCAGTTTCAAACCAAATGCAGGAGGGCGTATAGCCATCGCAATCAGCATTCCCTCCTGTTTATAATCCAGTGTAAACAAAGATTTTCCCGACACAATCTTTTTACCTTCTACATTTTTTTGCGGCGTACCAATCAATGAAAATTCGCTATTCTTTTTTAATACCACTTTTTCAGGAGCAGGCAATTTAGACGCTGCAGTTGCCAATTCTCCATAAGTTAAACTCTTATTACTTCCTTTATGATATACAACGCCGTTTGATGCTTTCAAATCAGTTACAGAAACATTCCATTCATTTGCAGCAGCCTGTAGTAATAACTGTCTCGCTGTTGCGCCAGCGGTTCTTAATGGCTTCCATGCCATTCGCATTCCCTGACTGCCACCTGTAAATTGGTTTCTGAATCTTGGCGTATCATAATCCCCCTGCTCAATAATCACTTTTTTCCAATCTACTTCCAATTCTTCGGCAACCATCATTGGCAGAGAGGTGATAACATTGGTACCAAATTCAGGATTGGGAGAAAATATTTTAATTTGATTATCAGGTGTGATCTTTATAAATCCGGTAAGTTCAATCCATTCATTAGCAGATCCTGTTCTGGCCAGCGCTTCGTTGGGTATCAGGTTAGCTAACCAGCTAAACCCAACCATCATACCACCACCTGTAACAGAAGATACTTTCAGGAACGAACGGCGACTATATTGTTTTTGTGCGTTTTCCATTTTCTGCAGTGTTTTATTTGGTTGTTAATTTAGCTGCCTTTTTGATGGCATCTTTGATTCTCAGATAAGTACCACAACGACATATATTGCCACTCATAACAGTTTCAATATCCTCGTCTGTAGGATTGGGTTTTGATTTTAATAAGGCGGCTGCTGCCATAATCTGACCGGTTTGGCAATAACCACACTGGGCAACATCTAATTCCAACCATGCTTTCTGTACCGGATGTTCCCCATTCTCAGACAATCCTTCAATGGTGGTAATTTCCATAGTGCCAACGGCAGATACCGGCAATTGGCACGACCTTAATGCGCGCCCGTTTAAAAGAACCGTACAGGCGCCGCAGGAACCAATACCGCATCCATATTTAGTACCAACCAGATTTAAATGGTCACGCAATACCCATAATACCGGTGTGGCCGGATCTATGTCTATCTCAAAAAACTTTCCGTTGACTTTCAGGTTCATCTTTGACATAATCGGATATAATTTAAAACATCATTAGCTAATTTAACCCACACTTAAAATTACCTTATTCCGGAAGTAAAACATTACCCATTTCAAACATTTTGATGAATGGATCAAACAAGCTGTTTGAAATGTGTTTTTTTGACAGCATTTCTTAATGCGGCATATCGTTAGGCGTAAGCAGTTTGGTGAATGACAAAGCCCCTAACGTCCATTTACCGTTCTCTTTAACATACACTTCTGTTACCATAAATGGATTGATTACTTCATTTCCTCCTACCACTGCCAGCAATGTGATTCTGTTTAAAAGAATAGCAGTGTTATCTATGATATTAACCGACACTTCGTGTATATCTGCTTTCTTATAATGGATGCCCCCGCTTTTTATTACATTCAGTTCCTGGGCTTTCCCCCAACTTCCACCCATATGAACAAAAACCGATTTTTCATTGAATAAGGCATCCAGCGTGTCGGTTTTCTTATCAGACATCCATCTCCACTTATCTTTAGAAAGTTGAATGATTTCTTTTTCAGCATTGATAACAGGCATTGCAGAATTGCTTGTTTTGTTTTGCTGTGCGTAAGACGCCTGCGCGCTAAGGGTAAATAAAAAAATTACTGTAATAATCCGTTTCATATCATGATTGTTTTAAGGTTTAAATTCTAACGTGTTGTGCTCCTATTGAAATCAATATGTATCAATGCATTTTACTTTTAAAATTATTTACCAATGCTGCTATTTTTTGTTTCAAACCTCTGTTAAAACACATAGACACATAGGGAAAACAAAAAAGAAACATAGCGTTTGAATTATATGCCCTGTTTCCTAACCTATGTAACTATGTGTTTAAGAGTACAACACGTTAAATTCAAAAAACTATCCCGTGTTGTGGCTGAAATACTATTAAGTTTCCCATAGTCATTAAAGCTTATTATTGTACGTTTCTATACTCTTCATCCGTTACCCTTTTTAACCATATTGTCTTTCCTTTTTGAACGGGCGTTGCACCTATGTAGGAAAAGCCACTTCCAGGTGTTGCACCATGCCAATGCTCAATACCCGGAAGACATTTGATAACATCACCTTTCTTCACTACCTGTACAGCTTTACCCTTTTCCTGGTAATAACCGATACCCTCCGTAATCAATAAAACCTGCCCAGCAGGATGAATATGCCAATCTAATTTAGCTCCCGGGGCAAAACTGGCAAAAGCAATACTATAATTGAACAGGCTGTCAGCCTCACTCAATTCGCTGAGCCAGACAGTGCCTGTATGATTATTAGCCGTTGAGATATTTCCTTTGGGGAATATAGAAGTGTCTTGCGCAACTACTTGCGTAATATAAACAGCAAAGAACAAAATCAATGTGCAAACTATTTTTTTCATTTTTCTCATTTTTTTATTTTGATTAAACATTCAATTTTCTTTCTCCCAACCATTTTACCATTGCGGGGACACGATGGTCGAAAAAGCTGCTTGTTTTCATATCCAAAGTTTTAATGGCTTCCATATCTTCAACACTCAATACAAAATCGAAGATGTTGAAGTTTTCTTCCATTCGTTCTTTATGAATGGATTTCGGAATAGCAATCACACCCCTTTGCGTAAGCCAGCGAAGCACTACCTGGGCGATGGATTTGTAATATTTGTTAGCAATAACACGCAACAGTTCATTAGAAAAGAGATTATTTTTCCCCTCTGCAAATGGCCCCCAGGATTCGATCTGCACTTTATTTTCCGTAAGGAATGCCTGCGTTTCGTGTTGTTGATAAAAGGGATGCGTTTCAATCTGGTTTACAGCAGGTACGATTTCATTATGAACAATCAGATCCATTAATCTATCCGGCTGAAAATTACTTACTCCAATCGAGCGGATCCGTCCCTCCTTATAAAGTTCTTCCATAGCCCTCCATGTTCCATACACATCACCATAAGGTTGATGTATCAAATACAGATCAAGGTAGTCCAGTTGTAATTTTTTGAGCGACTGCTCAAATGCCTTTTTTGTTCCTGCGTATCCATCAGATTGTATCCATACTTTGGTAGTAATAAATAGATCAGTTCTGGGAATACTACTTGCTTTGATTGCTTTACCAACAGCTTCTTCGTTCATATAAGAAGCTGCTGTATCAATCAGCCGGTAACCAATATTAATAGCTTCTTTTACGCTTCTTTCACATTCTTCAAGGTCCGGAACCTGGAAAACCCCGAAACCTAAAATCGGCATTTCAACGCCATTATTTAATGTTACATGCTGCATAATCTCAGGTTTCTACTTTTTAAAGGCAAATATCTCACGATTAGGCCTCCTTCTTAGTATACACATTACGGTTTGTTCAACCATTATTACTGATTCTCTACTGCAAAATGACCTATCAATCCAGATATTGATATTTTTGTGAAATAAAATAGCAGGGATGGATAAAATATTACATTTTGACAAAATCAGTGATTATAACGCATTGAACAACAATGAGACAAAGCATCCTTTGGTTAGTATTGTGGATTTTTCAAAGGCAGATGCCAGGCGTGGTGGGTTTAGGGCATATTTTGGATTTTACGCAGTCTTTTTTAAACAGGTAAAATGCGGAGACCTGATGTATGGCAGAAATACTTATGATTATCAGGAAGGTACACTGGTATTTTTTGCACCCGGACAGGTGTTGGGCGTGGCAGATAATGGCGAAACATATCAACCTAAAGGCTGGGGGTTAATATTTCATCCGGATTTAATACATGGCACCTCATTGGGGCGCCATATTCATGAATACTCTTTTTTTGGCTATGAAACGAGGGAAGCCCTGCACTTATCAGAAAGAGAAAAAAATATTGTTTTGGAAAGCTTTTCTAAAATTGATTATGAGTTGAATCATGCCATTGACAAGCACAGCAAAAAACTCATTATCGCCAACATCATTTTGTTTCTGGACTATTGCAACAGGTTCTATGACCGGCAATTTCTGACGCGTGATAATATACACAAAGGTATTCTAGAAAGGTTTGAAGATCTCTTAAACAGCTATTTCAATTCAGAAATGCCGTCAACTACCGGCTTGCCGTCAGTTTCTTATTGTGCCGGCGAGTTAAATCTGTCTGCAAACTATTTTGGTGATCTTGTAAAGAAAGAGACCGGCAAAACGGCGCAAGAATATATCCATTCCAAAATCATCCATATCGCCAAAGAAAAAATCTTTGATATCAATAAATCTGTTAACCAGATTGCATTTGAAATGGGCTTTAAATACCCGCAACATTTTACCAGGCTGTTTAAAAAACGGGTAGGAATGTCTCCTCAGGAATATCGCATGTTAAATTGATATGTTTAACAGACTTGATTTAAAACCGATTCAAAAATCCATTGCAATCGGATTGAACATTTTTTGCCGAAATAAGCCTACATGTCCTTAAAGTTTCAGGTTTGAATCCTGATGCCAGCTCCAGGCCCAGGGTTAAGTTCAGTTTTTTTTGGTTGTTAGCTCCGCTCCCTAAATAAATCGCATACACCGCAAAATTTGTTAAATAATGCAGTTCGGTAAAAAAGGCGAACTTCTTTATAGTTCGTATTTTTTACCGAACTGTAAAGAAGTTCGTATATTTAACCTGACTCACTGTAAAAAATTATTAAACCATGCTCCAGCACGCAGTTATTACCGGCGATATAGTTAACTCTACCAAACTGAAACCTAAAGCGGAAAAACGCCTGATGACAATGCTATACCATATCCTGAAACCTTATAAGTCGGAGTTTTACAGGGGCGACAGCTTCCAGGTTTACCTGAAAGAACCTGCAAAAGCACTTCAGGTAGTTCTTCAATGCCGGACGGCTGCTATCAGTATGATAAAATCAGATGAGATGTTGCCTTGTGATATAAGGGCAAGTATCGGGATTGGCAGTGTAAAAAGCCCTGTTAAAAACCTGGCTACCGCCAAAGGAGAAGCATTTTTATTGTCGGGCCGGGCTTTTGATGAAATCGCAAAAGATGATATAAGGCTTTCCATAAAAGCAGGTAATCATGCCGGCAATTCTATTTTATTGGGGCTTGACCTGGTAGCTGCCTATATAAATTCCATCTACAGGGAAATGACATCTAAACAGGCTGAAGTTATTTATATGCTGCTGATGGGAGAAACGCAGCAGAAAGCATCAAAAACACTGAAAAAATCAAAAAGTACCATTTCACAACTTGTTAGTTCAGCCAAATGGCCGGAGATCGAAAAACTGATGGTAACTTTTGAAAAACTAATCAAAGAAATCAAATGATCATCGAAACCATCTGGTTAACAAAACTGTTGTTATCGCACCTGGTAACAGATTTTATTCTGCAGCCTGTTTCATGGGTGGAAGACCGAAGGGCCAAACATTTTGCATCGACCAAACTATACCTGCATGGCCTTATCACAGCAATGGTAGCATGGCTTCTAATCGGGTGGTCTTACTGGTTGGTGGCCATCGTTATACTGGTTTCACATATAATGATAGACGGATGGAAATCTTACCAAAAGGATATCCCGGAATATTTTATATTGGATCAACTGCTGCACCTGTTAATAATACTGGGCTGCTGGTATTTTATATTCATCAATTGGGATACTACTAAAGACACATGGGAAAAGTTGAATCAGGATGCCAATTTATGGGCCAATATTACGGCTTTTGTATTCGTTAGTTTTCCGGCAGGTATCATCATAGGGCAGTTAACCAAACATTGGCGGGATAAGGTAAGAGACCCGCAAAACAATCTCGAAAATGCCGGTAAATGGATTGGAATTGCAGAACGGGTGATTGTTTTAATATTGGTTCTTCACAATCAATATTCCGCTATTGGCCTGCTTGTAGCGGCTAAAGGCATTATTCGCTTTGGAGAAAAAGACCGTGAAGAAGTAAAGACCGAGTACCTCGTTATAGGCACATTGCTTAGTATCGGGTTAGCTATTGCTACCGGACTTTTGATTAAATGAAGCGTTCAAAATCAATTACCCGATGCATCATCCAGATTGGTAATTAATAAAAGCCTATACCTGAGTGCAACATTTACTATCGCTGAATGCACTTTTTCTCTTGCTGCCGGGCCAAGTGCTATGTTTATTTTATAAGTAAGGCCCCTTCTGTTAGGAATAAAACCGCCTTTATTAAGGCTAAAAATAAAAAACTCAATATTATTTTCTAAATCAAAAGGGAACATGTTACCATGCTCACAGGCAGATATCTTTTTTACAGATGCTTTTAAAGCAGTATAAATGTGTTCATTAGTATAGAAATACATTTTCAAATTACTGATGTCTACAAATATATTTTATTAAAGTATCGCCTTCTCGCCGTTGTTTGTCGCCTCTTGCCATTGTTGGTCGCCTGACCAACAACACTGCTTTCTCACCACAGATGCACAGATTTTCACAGATTTTTTCTGCAATTTCTCTGTGAAAATCTGTGAATCTGTGGCGAAAAAAATCTCAACATAGGTTTTATGTTTCTATCTAAATAAAAGCTGCTATTCGCTTTTAAAAATCCCTCATTTTATTTCTTTCCAGTCTCAATAATACTGATCGCATAACCACCACCGGGAGCGGAAAACTGCTGCAGTTTAGTTGTACTATTTACCATTTGTTTGCGGATAGTATAAGCCTGCGGGTTTGTTTTATAATGGGCATCTTTGGCATCCGAATAAATGGTAGCCTCATAGGTTTTACCTGCTTCCAGGAAGTCAAGATTAAGGGTAGCGTTACGCGGTGTTTCTCCATTCACATTACCAATAAACCAGTTATTGGTGCCTTTTGCTTTTCTGGCAACGGTAATGTATTGGCCCGGTTCTGCTTCAAGGTATTTGCTATCGCTCCAATCTACTGCTACATCTTTAATAAACTGGAACGCGTCTGCAAACCTGTTATAATTTTCAGGCAGGTCAGCAGCCATTTGTAAAGGACTATACATAGTTACATACAGGGCAAGCTGGTTAGCCAATGTACTGTTACAATGCGATTTATTGGATGGGTTGATTTTGCTGATATCCATTTCAAATATACCCGGTGTATAATCCATTGGCCCGCCAATTAAACGCGTAAAAGGCAATACAGTTACGTGATTGGGTTTTGAACCGCCAAATGCCTGGTATTCTGTTCCACGCGCGGCCTCATTACCAATCAGGTTGGGATAGGTTCTGCAGATACCTGTTGGACGAACAGCCTCATGCGCATTTACCATAATCTTATATTCTGCTGCTTTTTCTATGGCATATTGGTAATGGTTTACGATCCACTGGCTATAATGGTTTTCACCTCTTGGAAGGATATCACCTACATAACCGCTTTTTACAGCGTCATATCCATTGTCTTTCATAAATTGGTAGGCTTTATCCATATGGCGCTCGTAATTGCGAACAGAAGCCGAAGTTTCGTGGTGCATGATCATTTTAATGCCTTTTGATTTTGCATACTCGTGCAAGCCTTTAACATCAAAATCAGGATACGGTGTTACAAAATCAAAAACATAATCTTTTGAATGCCCGAACCAATCTTCCCAGCCCTGGTTCCAGCCTTCCACCAACACACCGTTAAAACCATTTTTAGCGGCAAAATCAATGTATTTTTTAACGTTGGTATTATTCGCACCATGTGTTCCATTTGGTTTGGCTTTTGCGAAATCAGTTACGCCAAGTTGTACCGCAGGATAGTCATCCGTATAAGACCAGGAACTTTTACCTGTGATCATTTCCCACCAAACGCCCACATATTTAACAGGCTTGATCCATGAAGGATCTGCAATTTTACAAGGTTCGTTTAAATTCAAGGTCATTTTAGAAGCAAGTACATCACGGGCATCATTACTTACGATAACTGTGCGCCATGGAGACGTTGCAGGCGCCTGAATATGCCCTTTGTTTCCCTGGGCATCCGGTGTTAGCCATGATTCAAATACCATGTTCTTATCATCCAGGTTCAGATGCATGCACGCATAGTTGATCAGCGCTGCTTCGTGTAAATTGATATACAATCCATCATCTGTTTTCAACATCAGCGAAGTTTGTACGCCGGTTGTAGAAAATCCTGTCTGCGACAAATTGTACGTCCGCTTTTTTTCATTTAACCCGCGAATTTCAGACAGGCGGGATTCAGTATAATCATATTCCTGTGTATCGTAATCGCCGGGAATCCAGAAAGCCGTATGATCGGCAGTCATGGCAAACTGCGTCCTTTCTTCTTTAATCACAAAATAAACCAGGTTCTTTTGAGTGGGGAACTCATAACGGAAACCAAGTCCGTCATCAAACAACCGAAAACGGATCACTAATTGCCTGTCGGTTTCTTTTTGGTTTAACGTAACCGCCAGTTCGTTATAATGATTCCGTATTTGTGCTACTTCGCCCCAAACCGGCTTCCATGTTTCATTGAACGTGCTGGTTTTAGTATCAAGTATTGTAAAATCGTTGAGCAAAGATTTCTTGTCGTTCTTCAGTTCCAGGCCAAGCTTACTGGGTTTGATGACTGTTTTATTATTATAGTTCAGGCTGTAAACGGGTGTTCCGTCGGGCTGCACATTAAAAGCTAAAACGAATTTGCCATCAGGCGATTTAATTTCCTGAGCATGTGAAATGCAATAAACAGAAAGTAAAATGACAAGCAATAGGTTTTTCATGTTGAACGAAGATTAATTGGTTTAAAAACACATTACAAATCTATAAGATAAAAAGCTAAAGTGTATTTATAGGACAGGGTTTATTAATGCACATTTATGAGGTTTACCTGGCCAATTAACCCTTTGCTGTATGTATAATTCCTTTCAAACTGAAGTTCTCAGAATGAAATGCAAAAAAATTTATCTTAGCCACATGAATGTAAACATGCTTGCCGAAAATTTTCGGACACATACCCTGGAACTGGTTGAACTGATAGAACGATTTGATCCCGTATCTTTTAACCAACGGCCCGCTGACAATGGATGGACAGCCGGTGAGGTTACTGAACATTTACTTCTTTTTGATATCCACCTGAACCGGGTACTTGGTTCTATTGACAAGCCAGCCGGACGCGACCCTTTGGCTAAAGTAGCGGAATATACACCCCGTATTACCAACCGTGAAAACAAAATACAAGCACCGCCTCCCCTTGTTCCGTCGGGAACTGCGCATATGCCATCGTCTATGGCAGCAAAGATCCTCTCTGAACGCAATAAAATTCTGAAGGCAATGGAGGATAATGACATGACTTTGATCAGCACCCAATATCCTCACCGTTTTTTTGGTGAAATGACAGCGATGGAATGGATCAATTTCTGTGATATGCACACGCTGCGGCATATGCCTCAATTAGCAGCTTTACTCACCCAAACAAACTGATACATGAAAACTGCTTGTTATCTTCTACTCGGGTTGATACTAACAATGCCCTGTACCGCACAGCAAAAGCCCCTTGAGGAACCTCTGGCCGACACCGCTTTACTCACACTGGTACAAAAACAAACCTTCCGGTACTTTTGGAATTTCGCGCATCCTGTTAGTGGCATGGCAAGAGAGCGGAGTAATGTTGCGTATAACTATGGTAATGAGGTAGTAACCACAGGTGGAACAGGTTTCGGCATTATGGCCACCATTGTTGCTGCTGAAAGAGGCTGGATAAAGAGAGACACTGCTGCAAAGCATTTGCTCAAAATGGTTAACTTTTTGTTGAAGTCGGATTCTTATCACGGCGTATTCCCGCATTGGCTGAATGGAGAAACAGGCAAGACGATTCCTTTCAGCCGAAAAGATGATGGCGCCGACCTGGTAGAAACTTCTTACCTGTTCCAGGGCTTGTTATGTGCCAGGCAATATTTTACTGCCAATAATCCTGTTGAAACAGAGTTACGCAATCGCATTAACTGGATGTGGAACGATATTGAATGGAACTGGTTTACCAAAGGTGGTGAAGAGGTGCTGTACTGGCACTGGAGCCCCAATAACGGCTGGGCCATGAACTTTCCTGTACGTGGTTTTAACGAATGTTTGATCATGTATGTGCTGGCAGCATCCGGAGAGCGTTATCCTGTAAGCAGTTCCGTGTATCACCGCGGATGGGCACAAAGTAATTTCTTTAACAACGGCAAAACTTTTTACGGTTATAAACTGCCATTGGGATTTGATTATGGCGGGCCTTTGTTTTTCTCTCAGTATTCTTTCCTTGGATTAGACCCGCATGGATTAAAAGACCGCTATGCCGATTACTGGGAACAGAATACCAACCACTCACTCATCAACTATACTTATTGCAAAGAGAACCCGAAAAAATTTAAAGGCTATGGTGAAAACTGCTGGGGGTTAACGGCGAGTGATACCTACAATGGCTATGATGCACACTCTCCTACCAATGATCATGGAACCATCTCACCTACTGCCGCATTATCGGCCATCGTGTACACACCGGAGCAATCATTAAAAGCCATCAAACATTTTTATTATGATCTCGGAGATAAAACATGGGGCGAATATGGGTTTGTTGATGCGTTTAATGAAACACAGAACTGGTATGCCAAATCTTACCTTGCCATTGACCAGGGCCCTATTATTGTGATGATTGAAAATTACAGAACAGGTTTACTGTGGAAATTATTCATGAGCTGCCCGGAAATAAGAAATGGGTTGCAAAAACTGGGGTTTGAGAGTCCGTATTTGAAGCCTACTAAATAAATTGATCTATTAATACCTCAGTACATTTTTATTGCAATAAGAGAAAAACGAAGTAAAAGAGTATCCTCGAATTTCAGAGACGCTCTTTTTCTTCTGTCTTTCTTTTATTGAAAAACCTTCTAATATATTGAACTATTAAAATAAGCGGTGAAACTTTCTTTCAAATCGATTTATTTTGATATCACAACACTTTAATAAAATAATTGGCACAAGGAAGCATAGTGGCACGGTTTTTTGATTTGCGAGAATGCTGCCTTGCTGCGGCAGCTGATAGAGTCATAAAACTGCAACCATTACATTTTCTGTAATTTTACTTTATGAAGTTCCAGTTCTGGTCAATAGGTAAACCGCATGAAGCTTATGCAAAAACAGGTATTGATGATTTTACCAAAAGAATCAACAATTATTTTCCTGCCGACTGGCATATTATTTCAACGCCTAAAAATGCAGCCAATTTATCTGAGCCTGAATTGAAGAAAGCGGAAGCAGCTATCATCCTGCAGCAATTGCAAAAAGATGATTACCTGATTTTACTGGATGAGCGGGGTAAATTGCTCAGCTCGCCGGAGCTGGCACAATGGATGCAGCAGCGGACGAATGAGAGTACCAAAAGAATTGTTTTCCTGATTGGCGGGGCTTTTGGTGTGGATACAAGTGTTATGCAAAGGGCCGATTATACATGGAGCCTGTCGAAACTGGTTTTCCCGCATATGCTGGTTCGGCTGATACTGGCCGAGCAGGTTTACAGGGCTTGTACTATTATGAGGAATGAGAAATACCATCATAGTTGATAATAAACTATTGTTGGTTGCCTTATGCCATTGTTGGTCGCATGGCCAACAATACTTTTTTTTCGCCACAGATTGCACAGATTTACACAGAGAGAGGACAAAATGATGGAGAAATATTTAAATTGCAACTATGCTTACCATTACCCTTATCATACTCCTGCTCACCTGCGTGATCTCATTCACTGCTTTTTCGAATGACAAGATCACGAACGACCTGATCTTTTATCCAACCGCTATCACCAACCATAATCAATGGTACCGGTTTATTACCTGTGGCTTTATACATGCAGATATCATGCACCTTGCATTCAACATGTATACGTTTTATCTGTTTGGTAATATTGTGGAAAGAGCCTTCGGCGAAATATTCGGCGAGAGTGGTAAGGCACTTTATATCATTATGTATGTAGTGGCTTTAATCGTTTGTTTGTTGCCTACTTATTTTCAGCATAAGGACAATTATCATTATAGAAGTTTAGGAGCTTCAGGTGCTGTTTCAGCAGTGATCTTCATTGGCATCTTTTTATACCCAACTATGGGCATGGGCATTTTTCCGATACCCATTAATATTCCTGCTTTTATTTTCGGGCCTATTTATTTAATTATTTCTGCTTACCTCGCAAAAAAAGGGCATGGCAATATCAACCATTCTGCACATATCTGGGGGGCTTTGTTTGGGATTGTTTTCCTGATCATCACCAGCCAGTTCCTGAGCGAGTTCAGGCCCTTGGAGCATTTTGTGAATGAAGTGAGCAGTTATTTGCGATAAGTGATATGCAGGATATTGGCTGTTTTATCGGTGATCCTGAAACGATTGTCGATCCGGTATCCCGCAACCCAGATAATTTTCCGGTCGCTTTCAATTACCCAAACTTTTTCTTTATCTGTTTTGGATAATTTCAGATCGATGAGGAAACGGCTGATCTTTTTCTTCTTCTGCATACCCAAAGGATAAAAATAATCTCCCGTTTTCCATTTGCGCAGCAGCAAAGGAAATTTGATCTGACTATGATCCAGAAAAGCTTCCAGCGCGGAATTATCAATTTTGACTTTTGATTTTTGACTTTCTTCAAGCAGCAATTCTCCTCCTTCAAATAAAACAGCCGGCGCACCCTGCTCAATCAAAATATGCTGTGCCACTTCATGCGCATTGGGTGAAATGATGATCCAGTTACGGTTACGGATAATGCGGTGTGTGGCTGATGCAATATGACTGCCATTATCAGCATCCAGCAATTTGATCACTTCATTGGTTTGTGCGGCAGTGAAACCATAAGGTTTGATAATCTCCCAGGTAATTGTGTGCAAAGGGTTGGCCTTCTTCCATTTTAAAACAGGAATATGCCACTCAGTTCCTTTCTGTTCAATTAATTGTTTGAGTTGCAGATCAACAGCCTGTTGATACAATATCGCTGCTTCACGAAAACGTTCTGCATTATCTGCGATATTTTCTTCTACCTGCGGATACACTTCCCGTATCTCGGGTATTAAACGGTTGCGAAAAAAATTACGCGTGTATTTATCAGAGGCATTGGATGAATCTTCCACAAAATTCAACCCATTGGATTCAGCATATTCCAACAGTTCCTGTTTATGAAATGGCAATAAGGGCCTTATGAGTTTTCTTTCTTTCAATAAAGGCTGAATACCAGTTAAACCCTGGATACCTGTACCACGAAAAAAATGCATCATCATGGTTTCAATATTATCATCTGCATGATGCGCGGTGGAAGTGTAGATGCGAGAGGCTTTTTTATTTCTATCATCTGCCATCGCCCAACTGTCAACTATCTCCTTAAACCATGCATACCGCAGATCCCTTGCTGCTTCCTGGATGGAACATTTATTAGCTAATGCATGCAGTTTGGTATCAAGCCGGTTTACTAAAACTTCTTTACCGTACTTTTCTCCCAACGATCTTACAAACTGTTCATCCCTCTCACTCTCCTCTCCTCTTAACCTGAAATTACAATGCGCAATGCTGTATTGAAACCCGGATTTATCAATCAGGTCAACCAACACTACACTATCAACGCCTCCGCTAACAGCCAGTAATAAACGGCAGTTGGCTGGCAACAGATGCGAAAATTGTTTCTGCCAGTGTTGTTGAAATTTTTGTAATAGATCCATCGTAGGTATAAATAAAATGCCGCAGATATTCCTACAGCATTTATATAAAAATCAGCCTGTTATTTCAGGCATTAGCCTTTCTTCACTTCTTTGGCCCAGGTATCTTTCAATGTTACTGTTCTGTTGAATACAAGTTTACCCGGAGTACTTTCTTTATCTAAATAGAAGTAGCCCTTACGCATAAACTGGTGGCGTTCATCCGCACCATCTGTAAGCAGCGCAGGTTCTGCATATGCATTGGCAATAACAGTTAGTGAATCATCGTTGATATGATCTTTAAAATCACCTTCCGCATTAGCCACATCTTCTACTTTAAACAGGCGATCGTACAAACGAACTTCTACATTTACCGCATGTTCCACACTTACCCAATGTAATGTTCCTTTTACGTTAATGCCCGATGTATCTGAACCGCTCTTGCTTTCAGGAATATAAGTACAATGCACTTCGGTAATAGTACCATTGGCATCTTTGATCACTTCTTCGCATTTAATGATGTAGGCGCTTTTCAGCCTCACCATCTGGCCCGGGGCCAAACGGAAATATTTTTTGGGAGCCACTTCCATAAAGTCTTCCCTCTCAATATAAATTTCCCTGCTGAAAGGTATATCGCGATGACCCGCATTGGCATCTTCCGGATTATTCTCACTGCTCAGTAATTCACCCGGATTTGTGTAATTCGTGATCACTATTTTTAACGGATCAAATACTACCATCCTGCGCAAAGCAACTTTGTTCAAGTGTTCGCGGACACAAAACTCCAACAGGCCAACATCAATCAGGTTCTCTCTTTTAGCAACACCGATCCTGTCGCAAAACTCACGGATCGCTTCTGCCGTATACCCTCTCCTGCGCATACCGCTGATGGTTGACATGCGCGGATCGTCCCATCCGGTTACATGTTTTTCATTCACCAATTGCAGCAGTTTACGTTTGCTCATGATGGTATAGGTCATATTCAAACGTGCAAACTCGTATTGATGCGAGGGGAATATTTCCAGTTTCTCAATGCACCAGTCGTACAGGTCGCGGTGCGGAATAAATTCCAGTGTACAGATAGAATGGGTGATATTTTCGATGGAATCGCTTTGTCCGTGTGCAAAATCGTACATCGGGTAAATACACCATGCATCCCCTGTACGGTGATGGTGTGCATGTTTGATGCGGTAAATAATCGGATCACGCAGCAACATATTAGGCGATGCCATATCTATCTTTGCCCGCAGCACTTTGGATCCGTCTTCATATTTGCCTGCACGCATATCGGCAAACAAAGCCAGGTTCTCTTCAACCGATCTTTCTGCAAACCGGTTACGGGTACCCGGCACAGTTGGTGTGCCTTTTTGTGCAGCAATTTCATCGCTGGTACTATCATCAACATAGGCCAGTCCTTTTTGAATCAGCTTTACTGCAAATTGGTATAACTGTTCAAAATAATCAGACGCATAAAATTCATTTGACCACTCAAATCCCAGCCAATGAATATCGTCTTTGATACTGTCAACATATTCTGTTTCTTCTGTAACAGGATTGGTATCATCAAAGCGAAGATTGGTTTTGCCGCCATATTTTTTAGCCAATCCAAAATTCAGGCAAATGCTTTTGGCATGACCGATATGCAGGTATCCATTTGGTTCCGGCGGGAAGCGGGTAACAATGGATTGATACTTTCCGCTCTTCAGATCCTCTTCTATGATCTCTTCAATAAAATTCAGGCTCTTTTCTTCGCTCATTGCTGTTGTTTTCTAAGTCTGCAAAGGTAAGGAAAGGAGGGGGAAGTTAGGAGTTTGGAGTCTGGAGTTAGGAGTCTGGAGTTTGGGGTTTACTTTATTTGCAAATACTCCAGACTCCAAACTCCTAACTCCAGACTATCTATCAGCTTTTGTAGTTATTCAGAAACTCAATCGCTTCCACCATATCATCATGCAAAAGCCTGTCGGCTTCATTAAAACTGATTTTTTGGCGGAAGGATTGCATGAGTTGTTCAAGAATTGGGGAAGTTTTGGCCGGCCTGCGGAAATCCAGTGCCTGTGCGGCGCTCAGCAATTCGATGGCCAGTACTTTTTCAACATTCTGAATTACCCGAAGGCATTTGGTAGCAGCATTGGCGCCCATGCTAACATGGTCTTCCTGGTTATTGGAAGATGAAATGCTGTCTACCGATGCAGGTGTACAAAGTTGTTTGTTCTCGCTAACAATTCCGGCAGCGGTATATTGAGGGATCATAAAACCTGAATTAAGTCCGGCATCCTTTACAAGGAATAAGGGTAAGCCACGTTGCCCGCTGATCAATTGGTAGGTTCTGCGTTCCGAGATATTGGCAATCTCGCTCATGGCAATAGCCAGAAAATCTAATGAAATAGCCAATGGCTGCCCGTGAAAATTGCCGCCGCCAAGTATCAGATCGTCTTCAGGAAAAATATTGGGGTTATCAGTAACCGAATTGATCTCGCGGATGAACACACTTAAAATATGGTCAAACGCGTCTTTACTGGCCCCATGCACTTGTGGAATACAACGGAAAGAATAAGGATCCTGTACCTGTGTTTTGACCTGCATTGCAATGCCACTACCCTGCAGGTATTTGCGTAAAGCTGATGCGGTATTAACCTGTCCATTATGTGCCCTTAACGCATGTATATGCGGATCGAGCGGTTCACTAACACAATCAAAAGCATCAAAAGACAGGGCGCTGACCAGATCGGCCATTTCTAACAGGTGTTCCGCTTTTTTAAGGCAGTACAGGCCATAAGCACTCATAAACTGTGTGCCATTGATCAGGGCCAGTCCTTCTTTGCTTTGCAGTTGAATGGGTTTCCATCCAAACTTACGCATGGCATCGGCTGATGGCATTGTTTTACCTTCATGGTATACTTCGCCCAAACCAATTAGTGGAAGGCTCATATGGCTAAGCGGTGCCAGGTCGCCGGAGGCGCCAAGAGAGCCCTGGGTATAAATAACAGGCAGTACCTCTTCGTTAAACATATCCATTAAGCGGATAACCGTATCTATCTGTACACCGCTGTTACCATAGCTAAGCGATTTGATCTTGAGCATCAACATCAGTTTAATGATGTCTTTGGGTACCAACTCACCCAACCCGCAGGCGTGTGAAACAAGGAGATTGTATTGAAGCTGTTCTATCTGCCCGGCATCAATTTTCACGTTCTGCATAAAGCCAAAACCGGTGTTGATACCGTAGTATAATCCGCCTTTATCTTCCATTTTACTGTCCAGAAAAGAACGGCAGGCCATTATTTTCTCATGGGCGTCAAAAGTGATAGATACTTTTTGGTCGAAGTCGAGCAGGTCCTTCACCTGCGAGAAATGCAGCCAGTTCCTGTCTAACGGAAGATAATTATAACTCATGTGGCAATCCTTTAATACAAAGTAAAGAGATTTAATACCAGTATCAGGGGCTTTTATATGAACAAAAAAACACGAATGTTCCCCAGTCTTGTTTCGGTGGCATTTTTTCCGTTATTTTGCAGCCCATAAAAGCGGTTTTAGTCTTTAGTCTTTAGTCTTTAGTCTTTAGTCTTTAGTCTTTAGTCTTTAGTCTTTAGTCTTTAGTCTTTAGCTTTCAGTTGGTAGTATATAATTGAACCAAAGACCAGAGACTAAAGACCAAAGACTAAAAAAGGACCGGTAGCTCAGCTGGATAGAGCATCCCGCCCCAAGGCGGGAGGGTCATTGGTTCTGAGGGTGATACATATTTTTTTGGACCGGTAGCTCAGCTGGATAGAGCACAAACCTTCTAAGTTTGGGGTCATTGGTTCGAATCCAATCCGGTTCACAAAGAGGTCGCAACGGCCTCTTTTTTTATGCACTTCACTATTGTAAAACACTTCTTTACTTAGTGTTGGATAGGCGAGGTTAGTTTAACGGCCAGGGCTTTAAGTTGGGGAATACACTTCCATCGCTCTTAGCTTGCCGTTGCTGAATAAATACAAAAGCCCGGTAAATATTTTGTCGAGCGCTGGAACTGATGTCTGGATATTTGCTGCCGATGAAAGACGCTATTCTGTCCAGCCCCCAATTATTGCAGTACGAAGTTTACTTCCGCTTAGATCTGTAAATGGGAAAGTAATAAGTACAATATCACCTTTTGCCATTGTACACTTCTTTTAAATCTGCAACAGTATATAATTCTTCTTCAGATTCAAGGAAAGCAAAAGCTTTACTATCCGTAACTATTTGTCGAATAGCATCTGTAAGCTTTTGCTCTTCGTATTTTTTAATAACGAAATCAGCGAAATCAGAAATTTCCTCTGCCTTATTTTCAGGAAGCAGGCTGATTGCTTTAAGAGTCTTTTCAATAATTGCTTGCCTATTCATACAAATGGTTTACAATTCAAATATACCAATTTTAAATTAGTCTGATTTTCCCCTCCCCTCAGGGTATCCCCCGAAAAAAGATATTCTTCGAAATGTCTCCCGATAGGGAACTTTGCGAATTATCATTGACAAATAATCACAATAACACCAATCAAAGTGAGAGAGCCAGATGCTGTATCGGGTATAATCCGCATTGCGGGCAGCAGTCATGGCTAAAGCCCTTAAATTTCTATATCTGTTCATCCCCATGCTGAAGCATGGGGTTAGTTTTTCTCTCTATAGAATGACTTAAACCTGTCTGCTGAAATACGGGAAGTTTTGTAACAGATGTACGGAAGAAATATCCAAAACCGGCAGGCTTTTTAAAGGCAGATTCTACCAGGCATTTTCCGTGCCGTTTGGCGCATTTTCAGGCCAAAAACACAAACGAGCAATAATACAGTAATAATACAGTAATCCCACCATAACAATACACCTATAATATACCTACCCCGTACTGACTATGTACCAACCAAACACCAACCTTTCCCCTCTACCATACCCCCCAGGAAACCTATTTTAAGCCGGACCTAAATGAGTTTTTAACCACTGCATTTAAATGGCATTTTTATACCGTCAGGGGCGTTTTGCGACAAAAAGGCAACAATGAGCAATAACGGAGCAATAATGCTATAACAATACCATACAACATGCCTATCAGTCACTAACCAGGCAATCCCCTTTGAAAAGCGGCCTTGCCGGAAAAATGAAACAACAAGTTGGTTACCCCCTCTGTGCAAATCCGTTTTTATTACCCAACCATCTCATAAAAAAGCCGCCTCACGAAACACATGAGGCGGCTTGAATTTGGGTTTGATTATGATACAAACAAGTTCGTATCCTTACTCAATTTTGTAAGTATAGAAACCTGCATTACCCAGGTAAAGTGTGATCTTATGAGAGCCGGCGGGAACACCTTTAATGTTATCTCCACCGCCTTCCAGGCTGCCATCGGCACCTGTATCGCCATAGTTTAAATCCCAGGTTGCATTGGCCCTGAATTTAAATTCATCACCTGCTGCCAGTGTAATGGTAGCAGACCATGAGTTAGATCCGGCATCATAGGTCATATTGGTATCGGTACCCCAACTGCTACCTGCAAAACTTCCGATCAGTCCCCATGTGGTTTTTGTAGCAGACCATGTGTTGGTTGCAGTATTGGCGTTTATTTTATAATAACCGGCACTTGGTACTTTTAAGTTACCACCGCTTGCGCTTAAGGTTCCACCACCGCCATCACCAAATGCATTACTCCAATCCGGTGTAGTAGTTACTTTAAATTCAAAAGTACCACCTGCCGGGAAATCAACATATCCTTCATAGGCGCCATCATTCTTGGGTGATCCAAGTTTGGCTGCCGTGGCAGGCGTCCATCCCTGGTAATCACCGGGCACATACAGCAATCCATAAGTACCACCGGTAGCCACAACAGTAAATTTACCTGCCTGGAAATCGAGGGTTATTTTATAGAAACCTGTTTTAGCAGGGCCAGGAAAATTATCGTTCAGGTCTGCACCAAAGTTGCCTCCTGCATTAAGGCCGGTAACAGATTTATCGGCTACAGAAAACTTGTGCGACCAGTCGCCGTTAACAGGCAGTACCAAAAATTCTTTTCCGCCATTCAGGAAGAAAGTTCCCTGGTAGGTAACAGAATCTAATCTTGTAAAGGCCTGATAACGCTCAGGTACAGGGTTAGCCCAACCACCCGGAGTAGCATCTCCTACAAGGAACAATGTTTTAGAAGCCGGTGGCACCACTTTAGGAGGAACCACATATGGGGTGATCTTCAGCTTCACCACGTTTGAGGCTAACTGGTTGTTGTTATTGGCATAAGAAGAGGTGATCCTTACGTCAATATCGTAGGGTTTGTTATAAGCGAATCCAAAACCCAATGCAACCGCATTGATCTCTTTATTGGTAAAAGCAGTGGTTAAACTACCTGTAACCACTTTGGTATATTTTTTAGAGAAGTTACGACCTGAAGAATCGATCTCAACCAGGTATTTAGCAGTGGTTGAATCTGTGGCATAGGCCGGTGAGGTCCAGTTAAACGTGATAGCCGTTTTATTAGAATCCGCAGGTACTGCAGCGATAGTTGTTACCGAACTGCTTAACACAGGAGCGGTACCTCCACTGTAATACGGCAGACTTCCCACCTTTTGGCAGGCAGTACCGATAAAGGCAACACCCGCAGCTAAAAAAAGAAGTTTGAATATATTTTTCATAATAAATTATTTAAAATGTACACCTTGATGAACCTGTTAAGAAGCTGCTGTTGGTAATAAGCAGCCTCTTAAAACAAATTGTTTATTGTTTAACCACAGTGAATTTACCACGCTGAAAATCGACAGATATTTTATAAGTCGCACTTACAGCCGGAGCCAGCATATCGCCTCCTCCCGGTTTAAAATCATCACCGTCAGGGTTATTGGTATTATTAGCACCAATAGCACCATACTTTGCAGACCAGTCGCCATTAACAGGTAAGAACAGGTATGAGTTACCTGCCGATAAGGCAATGGTGATCTCGTACTTGGTATCGCTTACTTTAGTGAACTGCTGCGATGGCACAGGCACAGGGTTGTTCCATCCACCCGGTGTAGCACTACCTACGAGGAATAAAGCACCTGATGCAGGCACGGCAACCTTGGGAGGAATGGTATACGGTGTGGCTGTTAACTTAAGCACATTAGAAATAATTGGTACTGCTCCATTGCCCAATGTAGCCTTAACTCTTACATCAAGGTTATGTTGCATGCCGGGCAGTAGTACCAACTGGTTCAGCATGTAATCATTGAGCTGGGCAACAGTAAGAGATAAGGCCAGGTCCTGGCTGATAGAGATCGCTTTTTTATTAGGGTTGGTAAAATTTGCGCCGGTAGTATCAATCTCCAGCACATAGTTTACACTCTGGGAACTTAATCCTGTTGTAAACTGGAAGTTGGGATTGGTCCAGGCAAATTTAACAGCTTCGTTTGCTGCATTTACATACGACAAACTTATTGCTGTGGTAGAAGCACTCAATACAGGTGCCGTACCGCCTTCGAAATAGATCTTGTTTTCATCCTTTGTACAAGCCCAGAAACAGATGGCCAGTATGGAAGACAAGAACATTAATTTTGATATCTTTTTCATATTTAATGATTTGTTTTTATCAATTATAAATTAATATCCTGCGTTTTGTTCCAGGTTAGGATTAGCTGTTCTGTTAGCTGCAGGTATAGGGAACAGGTTGTATTTAGAATCAACTGCTGTACCTGAAGCAACGCCTCCTTTCCATGGCCATAAATAAGATGCAGAGGTTAATAAACCATAACGTACCAAATCTGTTCTGCGGTGTCCTTCCCAGAATAATTCCCTACCTCTTTCATCCAGGATAAACTGGAGCGACAGGTCTGTAGAAAGTATTGGAGCAGCACCGGCCCTTGTACGGATCAGGTTAATGTATTGCAGCGCTGTTGTTGCATCGCCGCCAGTACCGCCGCGTAATACCGCTTCAGCATAGATAAGATACATTTCAGATAACCTGAAAATAGGGAAATCAACATCAGAGAATGTTTTGGTTACATCTGATACAGCACCGCCATCAGACCTGATGTTTACAAATTTTTTCACGTGCAGTCCGGTATTAAAATCGCTGATATCTGAGATATTAGCCTGTGCCGCTGTTCCTTTGAACTTGCTGGTGTAGAATGCCAAACCTCTTTTATCAAGCGTAGTATCAATAGCACCTCCGCCGGTTTTAGGGAACAGGTTACCTAAAGCACTGGTAGCCCTGTAACCATACCATCCACCGCCAACGCCATATTCACCGGCATCATCACCGCAGGCAGCGTGTACAAAGAAGGTGGTGTTACCATATGCCTGTGTTCTTAATCCATCACAGTTAATGGCCCAGATAATTTCATTGGTGTATTTATCATTATCAGCCATAAACAGTTTACCATAACCAGGCTGTAAACTATAACCATTAACAGCAATTACTTTTTTAGCGTAAGTAATGGCTTCAGCATTTTTAGCTGTACCTGTATATACCGATGCATTCAAATACAGGCGGGCCAGTAATGCCCATGCAGCGGCCTGGTCTACCCTGCCGTATTCAATGGTTTTGGCAGGAGCCAGATCAGCATCAATGGCTTTCAGTTCGGTTTCTATATAAGTAAACAGGTTTGCTCTTGTGATCTGACCGGGAAGATCAGTACCCACCAGGTTAGCTTCTGTGATAAAAGTAGATTTACCAAACAGATCCAGCATTACCCAGTAGTTGAAAGCACGTAAGAAGCGAACTTCAGCGCGGGCTTTTTTAATTTCAGCAGCATCTGCTCCTGTAATACCACGACCGGCTAATTTTTCATCAGTTGATTCTCTTAAATATTCATTACCCAAAGTGATGTTATAGATCGGACGTGCATAAATACCTTTTAAGAAAGGATCACCACTGGTCCATTTCAGGTCATGAAAATCGTGAATGGTCTGGTCGTTCCATGCAACCACTGCTTCATCTGTAGGCAATTCCTGGCAGTTGAACAGCATACGTATAAATGCTACCTGGGATCCTTCGTCAAGACCGCCGGCAATATCCGGTGAGCCTGAAGGGCCCTGGTTACCTGTGATAGATAATCCGCCATACACTTTAGCTAAAACGCTTTTGTAACCTGCCGCGTTAGAATAAGTAGTTGCCGGCGTGAGATCGTTTTGCGGGAACAGGTCCAGCTTCTTTGCGCACGATGTTGCAGCCGAAGCAACAACCAGCGCAAACATGTATTTTATTATTGTTTTACTTTTCATATAATTCGTTTTTTAGAAATTAGAAATCAAAGTTTAAACCAAGTGAAACAATTCTTGGACGTGGATAGATATTTCCGTCAACCCCGCTATCGCTGGAATTTTCAGGGTCTAATCCTTTGTATTTCGTAATCACCAATACATTCTGAACATTCAGATTAACACGTAAAGATGCTTTGTTGCCGAACACTTTACCTGCGTTGTAACCAATGTTGATGTAATCAAGCCTTAAGAATGATGCATTCTCAATATACAGATCTGATAAGTATTGGTTATTAACGAATCTTGTTTCCAGATAGTGGCGTGAATCATTACCGATAAAGTTGATCGGGTTTTTGATTGATCTTAACACACCATTGGAAGAGTTGTAGTTGTTATACAAATAGTTGCCAAAAGAACCGTGTGCGCTTAAGCCCAATGTCCAGCTCTTATAAGCAATCTGTGTATTGATACCCAACAAAACATCCGGTGCTGGTTTTTTGTAGTAGTAACGGTCTGCATCATCAATTTTACCATCCCTGTTAACATCTTCGTATAATCCTTCAATGGCTTTGCCGGTTGTTTTGTCGTACACCTGCTTGAATACATTAAAGGTATAAGGAGCATATCCCACAAGGAATTTACCGATGTTGTTACCGGTACCGCCACCAATGCCGCTCACATCAATCCCTTTGAAATTGGGATCCTGTTGTTTCAGCAGGTTGGTGATGTTTGATTTGTTATAAGTAACGTTAAATCCAAAATCCCATGTGAGGTCTTTGTTTTTTACCGGTACAGTATTTAAAGTAAACTCAACCCCTTTGTTTTCCATATTACCTACGTTGGTTAACAGGGTAATATCAAAGTTTGAACCTGGTGCTACGGGGATCACACTTAACAGGTCTTTGGTTGTTTTCTGATAGAAATCAACACTACCGGAGATCCTGTTGTTTAAGAAAGAGAAATCCAGACCAATGTTTGAGGTAGTTGTTGTTTCCCATTTAATATTCTCATCGTATGCTGATGGACGTAAGAAACTATAGAATGTGCTGCCAAACTGGTATTGGGCAGTAGAAGTACTGCGGCTGTATCTTGGCAGGTAAGGATATAAATTACCAACATCCTGCTGTCCGGTGATACCCCAACCTAAACGTAATTTCAGGTCAGTTAAAACAGTGCTGCTGCTGAAGAATTCATCTTTCAGTTTCCATGCGGCAGCAACTGCAGGGAAGTAACCAACCCTATTGGCTGTAGAAAACTTAGAGCTCGCATCTCTACGGATAGAAGCAGTTAATAAATATTTATTAGCCAAAGTATAGTTTAATCGTCCGAGATATGATTCCAGGCGATACTCAGGTTTATCTGTTGCAAAGGTTGGTGTTGAACCGGGGATCAGCACACCATTCTGACCGTATGAAGCAAAATTGCTTACATCAGTAACAAAGTCCTGGTAGCTATGTCCCACCAGTACATCCAGTTTACTGTTAATACTTGCAATGTCTTTGGTATAGAACAAAGAAACGTCAGCTAAAGTGTTGGTTTTCTTTTGCTCGTAATGAGAAAAACGTCCTGCTGTTTTGTAGTTGGTTGCAGAGATAGAATCTGTATTATCATCTCCTTTACCGTTTGAATTATCAACGCCCACATTTACCAACACATGCAGGTCGGGGAAGAAATGAAGTTTATAATCTAACTGCACATTACCGATCAGCCTGTTTACAATAGAATTATTATTTCTTAATTCCAGTAAAGCAAGCGGGTTACGTGTTGCCAGGTCAATTGGTTTGGTATCTGGCTGCAGCCATTCAAAATAACCACCATATTTATTGGTAGCAAACACAGGCTGGGTAGGATCGAATGCTACTGCATTACCGATAGCACCCTGGTTAGCAAAACGGTTTTTTGTCTGGCTGTATTTCAGGTTAAGGTTTACGCTAAGATGATCATTAAAGAATTTAGGAGATAAGTTTAAGGCAGTTGATACACGCTTGAACTTGTCTGTTTTTAAAATACCGGCCTGATCTAAATAACCCAATGAAACGCGGAATGGCAGATTGCCTACACTACCGCTGGCACTGAGGTTATTATCAGCACCTATGGCTGATCTGTAAATTTCTTTCTGCCAGTCTGTACTTGCAGAGCCAAGTAAACTTTTGTAAGAGTTATTACCTGTAGCTGTTGCATCAGCAGTAATAATACTTCTGATCTCATCAGCAGTTAATACATCTACTTTTTTGGCAATAGTACCAACAGACTCCTGAGAGCTGAAGTTGTATTTTACTTTGCCTTTAGCGCCTTTTTTGGTAGTAATGATCAATACCCCGTTAGACGCCCTTGAACCATACAGCGCGGTTGCAGATGCATCTTTCAAAACGCTCATACTTTCAATGTCGTTAGGGTTGATGGTGTTTAACAGGTTACCAGAACCTGCGATACCATTGCTTTCTACAGGAACTCCATCAATCACGATCAATGGGTCGTTGCTGGCATTTAAAGAAGCGCCACCGCGGATACGGATCTTGCTTCCGCCACCTGCAGAACCACCGCCAGATGTAATCTGCAATCCGGCTACCTTACCCTGCAGTAATTGTTCTGAAGAGTTAATAGGCCCTTTTTGGAAATCTTTTGCAGAGACAGAGGTAACAGAACCTGTCAGATCGCCTCTTCTACGGGTGCCATAGGCAATAACAACTACCTCCCCGAGAGAAGCACTTGTTTGCACCAACGAAACATTCACAACTTCACCTGCAATTTCTACTTCCTGGGTTGCAAAACCGATGGTAGAAACAACCAATGTTTTAGCTGAAGCCGGTACTTTAAGTTTAAATGTTCCTGCTGCATCAGTCTGGGTAGCAACAGCGGTACCCTTTACTTTTACGGTAGCATTGGCCATGGCGCTACCATCTTTTGAATCAGTTACCTTGCCGGTAACAACTTTGTCCTGGGCAAGGGCCGGCAAACTGCAGACCGTTAGCACCAACAGCAAAGCAACAAGCATTCGTTTGAATTTCATAATTGTTGTTTTTTTCAGTTTTAAAGTGTTTGGTTTCGTTTAATTGTTTGTGTCATTCATTAAGCTTCCTATCTGATCAGGAAAAATTTTTCGATTTTTGTTTTTTTATTGTAATTGATTTTTAATAAATACATTCCGTTTGTGTTTACACCAACAGGCAGTTGATTGTTTTGTAAGGTTAGCTTTTGGCTGCCTGCTGCCCTGAATCCCTGGAATATGGTTCCCAATGATCTTCCATTGATATCTGTGACAGATATCTTTACCTGCGCACTTTCCGGTAATTGATAACGAATGATCGCCGTGGTATGCACCGGGTTAGGCGCAATTGTTACAGGCATATCTGATACTGCTTCGGGAGAACCAATCGCTGTAATCACAGTATTATTAATATTCCTGTTGGCATACACATAATATTCTCCCGGCTGTAAACTGATCTGTTCAGCGGCGCCACTGGCTGTGCGACTGGCATTGGTAAGATAACTATACCATGTGCCGGCTGCAGGGAATGTAACCGTAGCAGTCTGTGCAGTCACATCAAAATTCCCGATCACTACTACTTTTAATGAGTCATCATTCAGTACAAGCGATTTTACTGCTCCGCCCATATCCCAGCTAACTGCATTGGTAGTAAACGTGGTTTTATAATTAGGTGTCAGTTTCAGTTTGATCAGTTTGGCATACACATCGTACAATGCTTTCCGTGCAGGCTGGTTATAAAAATCCCAGCGAATAGGTTTTGCATCTGTTCTGCATCCGCCATTGGCATCAACGGTGCCATTGGGACAAGTATTGATTGAGTTATGATAACCCAGTTCTCCAAACTGCCACATCATTTTAGGTCCGGGAATCATTGACCAGAATGCTGCGGCCATTTCATCTCTCTTTAAAGCAGTTGCTGTGTCTTTAACAGAGTAAGCACCCGCCGCATTTCCGAATGAAATATTTTTAAACATGAGGCGTTCTTCATCATGGCTCTCCTGGTAAGCAACCAATTGCGGATTTGTCCAGCTACGGCTTTTAGAAATAGCCCCGCTGAAATCCGATCCGGCGCTGTATCCCATGGTGGCCTGGTTAAAATTGTAATTGAGATTACCCCATAACAACATGCCATAATTAGATAATTCTGTTTCCTCCGTATTAGCAGCAAAATGTTCGAGAATGCAATAAGCATTGGGCGATACCTGTTGAATGGTATCATAGATCCTCTTCCAGGTAGCCACCCTGCTTGCATCATAGTTGCCCCATGCACCTACATCGTTGGGGTTGTTTACCTGTGTAAATCCTTTGGAGAGATCCCATCTAAATCCATCCAGCTTATATTCCGTTAACCAATGACGTACCACTCTTGCTACAAAATCTTTAGTAGCCTGGCTTTCATGGTTGAAATCGTTTCCTACATTATAAGGATGCGTAGCAACCGGGTTTAACCATGGATTATTAGCAGCAGGGCGGTTGTTAACTGCATCCCAATACAATTGGGCCTGTGGTGCCGACCCCATGCAATGATTCATTACAAGGTCCATGATCACTGCAATACCCTGTTGGTGACAGGCATCTATAAACTGCCTGATCGAAGTTTCTGTACCATAAAATTTATCCGGTGCTAAAAAGAAATTCGGATTATAACCCCAGCTAAGGTTTCCTTCAAACTCGCTGAAAGGCATGATCTCAATGGCATTTACACCAAGACGTTTAAAATAAGTAAGGGTGTCTTTCAGTGTTTGAAAATTCTGGGCACCAATAAAATCCCTGATCAGTAATTCATAGATCACCAGGTTCTTTTTATCAGGGCGCTGAAAATTGGTTACCTGCCAGTTGTATGCCGGCTTAGCTGTTTGCAGCACACTCACAATACCTGTTGTTTTACCTGTTGGATAAGCTTTCAGGTTTGGATAGGTTGTAGCAGGAATGTATCTGTCGTTATTAGGATCCAATACTTTTTCTGTGTAATAATCCGCGATATGTAAAGTGCCGTCAACCAAATATTGGTAGGCATATTCAGTACCTGGAGTTAATCCCGTAATGCGGAGCCAGAAACGGTTACCATCGGGCGTTCTGTTCATTTGAGAGGCAAGTGTTTCTGTCCAGTTATTAAAATCGCCGATAACAGATACCCTGTTTTTTCCCGGAGCGTATAATACAAGTGATACCGAAGTATCTCCCGGTTCATAGTTAATCCCGTCTTTTAAACCTGAAGGCAATGCTGCTACAGTAACACCACTGGTAACAAGAAATGAAACCGTATCTCTTGAAGTTACCGTTCCATCGGTGGCTTCTGCGATGATTGTTTGTGTGCCTGCTGCAGTTATTACTGCATCTGCACTGAGGTTTGTTACTGCGGCGGCAGATTTAATGGTGTTATTATTAAACAGTATGTTTAAAGTAGCCGATTTGCTGGCCGATGCAGCAACTGCAATATGATCACCAACGCTGGCCGAAATCGTTTGCGGAACTGCTTTATAAAGAGGTTGCATCAGCGGCGTGTCTATGCGTGCATATAAACCATCATCATACACGGGGATATACATATCAGAAGCATCTGCATTACGTTGCACCTTACTCCCGTTTCCACTTCTGAAAAGAATAGCGATTTTCTGGATGTGCTCCGCAGCATTTGTGATATTGAAAAAAGTTCTTAGCGAACCTGCAATAGTGAATGTCCATTTATTGGTACCTGCCGATGTTGTCTGAACAATTGCTGCAGGCGCACTGAAACTGCCTCCGCTAATTACATATTTCCAGTCAGACCCACTTGTGCTCAGGTTGGTGATTACACCAATATGAACATATACATCTGTAACAGGAGTATAATTTAATAAGCCCTGGTTGCCTTTTGCTGCATCGCAGGTAATGGTTACGCCAGCAGAGGTTTCTTTAATGAATGAGGGAGACCATTGTAATAATTGTGCATGCGATATACATGCAGAAAGCAGTAATATTACTAAGGCGAAGCATCTCATGGTCAGATAAAATTCTATATGAATCCGAATCAATAATGTGTAATTTTTACACATTATGGGTCAAATTTAACACTTTTTTTAACTTTCCTAAAAAAATCATTTAAAGCTGTTTCAAGCTGAGATTTCTCTTAAAAAGATCAGTTACCCGGTTCCTTTACAACTACTCAGTAAAGGCATTTTTTCTCAGTCAAAGGCTGCATGATTGTGAAAGAACCCGGCATGGTGAGTGGTGTGCGGTCGGGACGCTAAAGCGGCCTGAACGCTGAAATAGCTTGGTGAATGGTGAGAGCAGGTTATTGTGAATGGTGAATGGGCAATTGGCAATGAAAACAATGCACAAAGACGGTGAGTGGTGTGCGGTCGGAACGCTAAAGCGGCCTGAACGCTGAAATAGCTTGGTGAGTGGTGAATGGGCAATGAAAACAATGCACAAAGACGGCGAGTGGTCAGTGGTGAGTAGTGAGTACTAAACACCCACTCACCACTCACCACCGACTACTCACCGCTCACAATTACAAACGTTTAAGTAACTTTGCCCCCGCAGCATCAGGTTAATGCTGCTCAATACCTGATAATTTGAAACGGACAATTATTTTAGTAAGCTTACTTATTGCCGGCACGGTTGGCTATAGCCAGCAGCAAACTACTTCTGCTGGAAAAAGAGTAACCGATGTTTCACCGATAGGTTTTCAGAGCAGTCTTGTTCAAGGCAAGCTGACTTTAAACAAAAGCCTCCTGAAAGATGCCAGCGGAGATTTATTCACTCCTTCTTATGAAGTAGTTGCTCTTACTGATTCGGCTTTATTGAATAATGGCAAACCGGTTAGTATACAGCTTACCCAGCAATCATTCGAGTCTCTCTTCACTAAAACAACTCCGGCTTTAGCTGCTAAATGGGCATTTATCAGTAACTATGTTAAAGACAAAAAACTCCAGCTAACAGAAGAAAGTGGCTGGATTGCTGCACTGGGTTATTTTAACCTGTATAACTGATACGTTACAACAGATAAAATTCCGGATTAAACATGCGCTTATCGATCATCCTATGGTCGCTTGTGACCGCTCTTCAATAAATGGCTACCGAAAGCTATCATATTTCTTCAGTTTGCCTAACTTTAGCCTACCCCGGCGTATCAGATTCTGCTATTATGAACCAATCTAAAAGAAAAGGCATGCGGTGGCTATTGACCCTATTATGCTTTTTCCAGACTGTGATCGTTTCAGCACAATGTCCTCCTAATATTGGTTTTGAAGCAGGTAGTTTTGAAAACTGGCAATGCAGTATTGGCAGCATCAGTCCCTCAAGCGGAGAAATCTCTTTAAACCCTTCAGCACCCATAGGCGGAAGGCATTCATTATTCCAGAATAGTAATTTCCCTATCAACGATCCGTTTGGGAACTTTCCTGTCAATTGTCCTAACGGCAGCAACTTTTCCATTCAATTAGGTAACAGCTCAACCGGCAGGCAGGCAGAGCGTGTAAGTTATACATTCACGATACCTGTTGACGATGATAATTACAGTATCATTTATAACTATGCAGTTGTATTTCAAAATCCCGGGCATGCCGATTGGGAGCAGCCTAAGTTTACGGCCAATGTTTTTGATGTGAGTAATAATTCCTATATCGGTTGCAGTTCTTTTTCCTATACCGCTTCATCCAATTTGCCCGGCTTTAAACTTTCCAGTTTACGTGACAGTGTTTTTTATAAACCATGGACGCCGGTAACCATTAAGTTATCGGGTTATGCAGGCAGAACCATTCGTCTTGAATTTACAACGAACGATTGTACAAGGGGTGGCCATTTTGGATATGCTTATGTGGATGTAAACCAGAACTGCTCCTCGCCCATTTCAGGAAATATACAGTGCGCCAGTGATACCTCTCAAACACTTACTGCACCTTTTGGTTTTAGCGGGTACCGCTGGTTTAATTCGGATTTTTCAAAATTACTCAGCAATGAACTCACTTTATCAATGGCGCCAATACCAACGCCGGGTACTGTATTTGCGGTAGAAGTAACACCTTTCGTCGATCAGGGCTGTATTGATACAGTGTACACCACCATTGCGTTCTCGCAGGAAGTAATCAATTTAAAAGTGCCTGCCGCACCGGTACAATCCTGCGTTACCACGCCTGTTGACCTGACCACTAAATTTTTCACCAGCGGAAGCAGTCCGGGCCTTAGCTTCAACTATTTTTCAGATCCCGGTTTAATTAATTATGTTCCATCACCATCGAAGATCATCAATAGTGGTGTTTATTATATTAAAGCAACCAACAGTATAGGTTGCGTAAATGCGAAGCCGGTTACCATCATTATAGATGACTTCCCGGCGTTCAAAGTAACAGATCCAACGCCGGTAACCAGGCCCGGTACGGTAGACCTGTTTTCATTTGTATCCGGCAATACCAATGGCATCAGCTTTTCTTATTGGAAAGATGCGCTTGCTACCATTCCGGTAAATAAACCAAATGCCATCGGACAGAACGGTGTTTACTATATCAAAGGAACCACCGCAGGCGGCTGTTCTGCTATTACTGCCGTTAAAGTGGTGATCAATGAAGCACTCATTATTCCGCCCAATGCCTTCTCACCCAATGGCGACGGGATACACGATGAATGGACTATTCCATTATTAAGTCTTTACCCCGACTGTATTGTTGAAGTATACAACCGCCTTGGACAACAATTATTCCGATCGGTTGGGTATAACAAACCATGGGATGGAAAATACAATGGCCAGGTTCAGCCCGTTGCTACCTATTATTATATTATCAAGCCCCGGGCAGATCTGCCAGCGGTGGGTGGAAGTGTTACCATAGTTAGATAAATCAATTGTACCCTTGCGGGGCAATTGGGGGTTTGGAGTTTGGGGTTTGGAGTTTGGGGTTGTTAGGAGTTCTTGGTTTTTAGTTGGCTATATAATTATCTTCTCCAAAAAAATACTTTAACCTTTTTAACTTCTTTAACCCCTTTAACCTCTTTAACTTCTTTAACCTCCAATAACATTCCCCCCTTTAGGGGGCAAGGGGGTAGGCTTTGCGCGAGTTTTTTTTGCACACAAGGGCACAAAGGCACGGTTGGATAACAATAGTTCTCTAAACCCTGATTGCCAGGCTTCTTTACTTAGCCCTTGTTTGTGTACATTCGCATGCAAACAACTATTTATTTAATCGCCCGTATGGATGTAAAAATAGAAGCCAGTTGGAAAGAGGTATTGAAGCAGGAGTTTAATAAACCCTATTTCTTACAGGTGGCTGCACATTTAAAAACAGAAAAAGCATCAGGTGCCACCGTGTACCCGCCGGGCTCTCTCATTTTTAATGCGTTTAACACCACCCCTTTTAATGAGGTAAAAGTGGTGATACTGGGACAGGATCCCTATCATGGTCCGGGACAGGCACATGGGCTAAGTTTTTCTGTGCCTGATGGCGTGCCTCCCCCACCTTCGCTGGTAAATATTTATAAGGAACTGCATGCAGATATCGGAATACCGATCCCTAAAACAGGTAACCTTACCAAATGGGCAAAGCAGGGCGTGTTTTTGCTGAACGCCATGTTAACCGTTAGGGCCAATGAACCTGCAAGCCATTCAAAAATTGGCTGGATGGATTTTACAGATGCCGTGATCAGAAAAATATCGGACGAAAAAAAAGGCGTTGTGTTTTTATTATGGGGAAGATTTGCGCAGGAAAAACAAGTGTTGATTGATGAAACCAAACATCATGTATTAAAAGCAGCACACCCTTCGCCTTTTAGTGCGGACAAAGGTTTTTTGGGTTGCAAACATTTCAGCAAAACAAATGAAATACTGGTGGCACAGGGGTTAACACCGATTGATTGGGAGATATCACCAACCACTCCCTAACCCTCCCGCTAAGGCGGGACAAGCGCTGAAGAGGGAATTGGAGATTTGATTTTATAAACAGTTTATCATTAATGCAGACATCTAAAAAAATATCAGGGAATAAAACTTCTTCAGGAATTGGGGTGCAGGTCTTTGCACGCATCTGGGCATTGTGGGCACTGCTGTTATTTATAGCCACACTGCTTATTGCTATCTGGTTTTATCTGCCATGCTTTGTTTTAGAAGAACCTTCAAAAGCACGCTGGCACAGGATTGTGTCAAGGGTTTGGATGGTAGTATATTTAACACTGATTGGATGCCCGATACGAATAAAAGGAAAAGAAAATTTTGTTGCAGGAACAAACTATGTGGTGGTATGCAATCACAACAGCCTGATGGATGTTCCGGTAAGTACGCCGTTTATGCCGAGGGCCAATAAAACCATTGCTAAAAAAAGTTTTACCAGAATACCCATATTTGGCTGGATCTATGCTTTTGGCAGTGTGCTGGTTGACCGTAAAAGTGATGCCAGCCGGAGAAAGAGTATTGAAGACATGAAACAGATCCTTGCTATCGGGCTGGATATGGTGATCTATCCCGAAGGCACCAGGAACAGGACAAAAGACCCGCTGAAAAAGTTTTATGATGGCGCTTTTCGTTTAGCTGTTGATACACAAAAACCCATCCTGCCTGTGGTACTCTTTCATACAAAGAAAGTGTTGCCCGCCAGTAAGTTTTTCTACCTGCTTCCGCATAAACTGGAAATGCATTTTCTGCCTGCAGTATCTGCAACAAATATTTCTGCAGATGAGTTGAAAGAAAAAATATTTAAGATCATGTGGGATCATTATTCCCAATACGATCATCAGTAGCTGGAGAAAGTTCTGCTCCGGTTGATCCTTAGATCGCGCAGTATTCCTGATTTAGGACTTAGTGTGATATTGAATGAACGGTACAGTCCTATTGGGGTAACATTAATAGACAACTGCCAGCAATGCATCTCACGTGTAATAAATGCACTTAGCTGATTCAATGTGTTTCGTGTAACATCATAATATCCTGTAGCGCCCAGTTTCCATTTTTCGGTAAGACTGAAATCGCCATTAAAACTCAGGTTAGATGATGACTGTGTTTCCCATCCGCTATAATCTCTTTTGATGGCTCTCGAAAAATTATATGAATAAGAAAGTGTCAGGTTCCATGGTATATTAAAATCGGTAAACTCAGCCGGGTTAGAGCGGGCATATTGTAACTGGCGCTGCTGCTCGTCCGGTGTCATAAAAGGATCTACGGGCAATTGTCTTGTTTTATCGTCTTTCCCGTCTTTCGATTTACTTTTGAACGAGGTAGAGATCGCAACGTTTCCGCCGGTTATCCTTCCAAATTTAAACCGCTTGGGGTCCCACAAAATCCTGTTTACCGGGAATCCTGCGCTATCCGCATCGTAAGGATTGAGATTAGCCGAGGCACTGATATTGATCTTCTCAAATAAAGTGCTGCGTGCATAAAGGTTAAAATTGCCGAGTGCAAAACTGTCGGCCAGTAAATTATAAGAAGAGTTGAAACCAAATCCATCCAGTAACTTAACTTTTTTACCGGGCGCTTTGGCAGAGGTATCCGTTTTGTCTTTCACTTTCATCTCCAGCAGGTTGTCTATTCCAAAACCGATGCCGCCAAATGCGCCTTCAGAAAAAGATGGAATGATACTTCCGTCAAACCGGGAAGTGCGTACCTTTCTGCCGCTTTTATCAACCTGCGTGGTATAATAATATTTTGATACAAAATCCGGGTGATAACTCACACTGATGGTAGGGCGTATCTCGTGCCTGATGGCCATAATTTTGCTGGTAGGCTTAAATTGATAAGTACCAAATATCCTTGTGTTGATACCCAGGCTAAAATTCATCTGCCTTGCCGTGTACAATCCTTTCTGGATAGTGGTATCTAATTTATTATTAACAGTGTCCCAATGTTTAAAAGTTCGCTGCCCGTACCAACGTTCCTCGTAAGATACGCTGGGCGACAGATTGAATGGCCCCAACTGGGGAAGTGATAAAGTGATGGGAATATTATGCTGTGCCCCATATTGCAAAGTATCCAGCATCCTTCTAAAACTAAATGCAGTATCATAAAACGATAACTGGTTAAGGAAATTACCACTGTAACCTATACCGATCTTCTCATACCATTTACCGGAACCTACCTGGTCTTTTTGCTGGAAAGGATAAAACGTTACCACATTGAAACTTAATGTTGGCAGGTTAAGATTCACAAGGTTGGTTACACTGTTCTGGCTATGGTTAAGATTGAGTGAGAGATTGGCTTTTCCTCTCCAGTCTTTCGAATAATTGATAGAAGAACTTAATTGGTTATTAAAATTCTGGTAAGGGTTATTAAGCAGTGATTTATTGAATTTGGTACTACCAAAATTTACACTGGCAGAAAAACTGCTTCCCGGCCGGGCACGGTTATCACGGCTATGACTCCAGTTGATCATATACGATTGCGAGGTATTGAATTCTTCTTTCGATCCTCCCCCCCTGTTCAGTGTTTTCGTACTCTGGAAAGTAACATTCAGGTTACCTGTATACTTATATCGTTTAATGTATTTTGAATTCACGTTCAGGTTCCATCCTCCGTAAGAATAGAGATTGGCGCGGGTGGTAAGATCAGCATATTCACTGAGCACTTTATAATAACCCAACCCTTCCAATCCCAATCCAAAATCTTCACTGGAAGTAAAAGCCGGAAATAAAATGCCCGAATGCCGTGCACGGTTTAACGGGAATAATCCAAACGGAAGAAAGATCATGGGTATAGGCACCGATTCAATTTCGGGATAAACCCTGCCTGTTACACCCAGTTTATTATTCACGATCTTCATTCTGCGCGAACGGAAAGCGAAGTGAGGCGTATCAAGGTTACAGGTAGTAAAACGTGCATCACGCGCAAACACTTCTTCTGCATTGATCTTTTTTAACAACCGGGCGTTCAGAAATATCTCTCCTTCCTGGAAAAAAGTGTTCTTGGTTAATCCTTTGGCATTTTTAAGGCTGTAAAAAATAGAATCACTCACTGTTTTCATCTCTCCCTGCGTAAACTGTGGCTTACTTAAAGGGTTACCGGTAGAATCAAGCGAGCCGTAGGCTTTTACTGTTTGCGATTGCTGGTCGTATTGAATGGTAGCTGCTTCCAGGTTCAGGTCTTTATAATCTGTTTTAGCTTTCCCGTACAGGAACAATTCTTTGGTAGAAACTACCAGTACCCCCGAATCATCGGCATGGTATTTAATTGTGGCGTCAACAGAATCTTTAGACATGACCAGTGTATCCACCCTCACCACCGAATCAGCCTGCTGATTCTTTACCGTAGTATCTGCCGAAAATAATTTGGTACGGGTAGCAGGAAGGGTATCTTTTTTGCTTTTTTGGGGAATGGTATCGCCGCTAACCTGAACATATCCAAAATTTATATTAACATGACCGGCGGCCTGCACATAAAATGTTAATATGAGCAAATATGCCGCTCCTACAATACCAAGGACTGTTTTTACGTTAATTTTGTAGCGTTTACTCATGATTACAATGGCAAAAATAGGGTCTTAGATGTGTAAATACTATTCCTGGTAAAATCCTTTAACGAAATGATATGATGATAAGAAAATATGCTGCTTTGCTTTTGTTAATACTGTGCTCCGTGTTTTCGAGTTCATTTACCGCTAAACAAGACAAACCTGTACAAAAACAGGCGCTTAGAAAGATTATTATTGATGCCGGCCATGGCGGCGCTGATTTTGGCGCTTCCGGACGTTTTTCGCATGAGAAGGATATCGCTTTGGCCGTTGCATTAAAGCTGGAGCAAATGATCCATGATGAGATACCGGATGTGGAGACTTACATGACAAGGCGCACCGATGTGTTTGATCCGGTAACTGAAAAAGCAAAGATCGCTAACCGCGAAAAAGGGGATCTTTTTGTGTGCATCCACGTAAATGAGGGCGGCGGCGCTATTAAACACAGCGAATTTATCGGGTATAAAGAAGTAACCAAATACAGGGGCAAGGGCAAGAAAAAAAAGGCATATACAGCCAAAGTAAAAGAATACCGCTACTGGACAACCCCCAACCCAGCCAAAGGAACCGAGACTTTTATTTATGGGGTTGATAAAAGCAATGCAGCCAAAGCGGCACTGAGCGCCAATGAAGATATGTACCTGGATAGTGTATCTGCCAAAGAACTGAAAGATTTTAACCCGAATGATCCGGCCAAGATGATGATCATTAACATGAAAACCCAAACCTATTTCTCCAGAAGCGCCAACCTTGCCCTTACCATTGAAGAAGAATTTCAGAAAGTAGGCCGTATCAGCAGGGAAGCCAAGCAAAGACAAAAAGGGATCTGGGTATTACAGGCCGTAGCTATGCCTGCCGTATTGGTAGAAACAGGCTTTATTTCCAACCCCGAAGAAGAAGACTACCTGAATAGCGAGCAGGGACAAAAAGAGATCTGCGAAGTACTGGTTAAATCGCTGAAACGTTATAAATACTCGCTCGAAAAGCAAATGTCCAATGTGAGCGGCGCTTCCGGATTGCGTAAATAAACCATCGGTCATTTTAACAGGCCTAACTACTACCCATCACGGGAAGAAACCTTAGATTTGTGGCCTATGAAGATATCGAACGAAACGAAAGTGGGTGCCCTGACCGCTATCGCCATCACACTGCTGATACTGGGTTTTAATTTTCTGAAGGGAAAGACACTCTTTAAAACGGGTAATTTTGTTTATGCCAAGTATGAGGACACCAAGGGTATCCTGGTTTCCAATGCGGTTTATATTAATGGTTTCCAGGTAGGGTCTGTATTTGATATAGAGAATGCCGATCAGAACCTCTCATCTATTATTGTAGCCATTAAGCTGAAGGATAATTATAATATCCCTGTCAATTCTGTAGCTACCATTAAAGACAATCCGCTGGGGGCTGCCAGTATATCTATCAAACTGGGCGATGCCAAACAATACCTTAAATCGGGAGATACTGTTTTAACTGCTTCCTCTGCAGGATTAATGGGCGATGTGATGAATAAACTGGGGCCAGTGGGCGACCAGATCAAAACAACGGTACACTCTTTAGACAGCGTGCTAAAGAATATCAATACCATATTCGATCCCACAACAAAAAACAACCTGCAGCAGGTGATTGCCAATATCAATAAAACTACCGCCAGCCTGGTAGTATCTTCTGCCTCCATACAGGCCATGCTGAATGCGCAATCAGGCTCTATTGCCAAATCAATGGACAATGTGGCCAGTTTTACCAAAAATCTTTCAGACAATAATGAGAAGATCACAAAGATGCTGGGCAATGTAGAAAAGACCACTGATAATTTCTCTAAAGCCGATATCAGCGCCACAGTTGATAAATTAAAGTCCGCCATTACCAACCTGAACAACATACTTGAAAAAGCAGGATCGCAGGAAGGCTCGCTGGGCAAACTGCTGAATGATAAAACATTGTATAATAACCTGACCAATACTGTACGCAGCGCCAATATACTGATGGACGACCTGCGTGTTCACCCTAAACGGTACGTGAATATTTCTGTGTTTGGCAAAAAAGATAAAACCGGCCCATTAATGGCGCCACTGAACGATTCTACCCAGAAGAAACCCTGATGCTTTCAAAAAAGGTTATATACTTATTATTCCTGTTGCTTACAGCCCATACGGTTATGGCTCAGCGTACGGCTACTGATACCACACAGCCCGAAGGTAAATTGCTGGAGATCATTTCATCGGACAGGTTGGGGCTTGTTTCGGTGGATTCTGCACACAGGTACACCACCCTTGTAGGTAAAGTAAAAGTAAAGCAGGATAAAACTTTATTTTATGCCGACAGCGCTATTCTGAATGAGATAGATAATTCACTTGAAGCTTTTGGCAATATCCATATCAACGATGCCGATAGTGTGCATACCTATTCGCAGTACCTGAAATATTTAGGCAGAGAGAAAAAAGCTTTCCTGAATAAGAAAGTAAAACTCACAGATGGCAAAGGCACTTTAACCACGGAAGAACTGGTGTATGATGTTACCCTGAAAATAGGCACCTACCTGAATGGCGGCAAACTGGTGAACAAAAAATCTGTTCTAACAAGCATTGAAGGTTATTATTACGGAGACACCAAAGATGTGATCTTCAAACGCAAAGTGGTATTGATTGATCCGGAGTATAAAATTTATACAGATACGCTGCAGTATAATACTTCAACAGAAATTGCCACCTTCACCTCTCCCACCACCATGTATGATACAGCCAGAAGGATCATCAAAACAAGGGAAGGTTATTTTGATATGAAGAACAAAAAAGGCATGCTCTTCAAACGCTCCGTAATTGATGACACCACCTATACTTTTACTGCCGATGAGATGGCTTTTGATGATTCTACCAAGCTGAGTGAGTTTCGGGGCAATGCGGTTTACCGGGGAAAGGATACGGCACAGGGTTTTGATATGATTGCCAACAACATTAAAACAAACAGGAAAAAAGATATTTTACTGGCCACACAAAAACCCATCCTGCTGATCAAACAAGGCAGGGATTCTATTTTTATTACTGCCGACACTTTGTATTCTGCAAGATTATCCGACCTGCTGAAAGTAAAACGGGTACCGGTTATCAGGGATTCTATCCCTGATAAAAAAGGAGCCGATAGCGCAGCAAATAAATCAGACACCACTACAAAATATTTTGAAGCTTATTATCATGTAAAAATATTTTCAGATTCGTTGCAGGCAAAAGGAGATAGTTTGTTTTATTCATTGCAGGACTCGGTATTTCGTTTATTCAATAACCCGGTTGTTTGGGCACAGGAAAACCAGATATCAGGCGATACCATTTATCTCTACCTAAAAAACAAGAAACCTGAACGCCTTTATGTTTTTGAAAATGCCATGGCCATCAGCCGGGTTGACAGTACCCAATATTTTAACCAGGTAAAAGGCACAACCATCAACGCTTATTTTATTGACGGCAAGATCAATTTTTTGCGCGCCAAGGGCAATTCGGAAAATGTGTATTACGGGCAGGATGAATTTAAAAAGTTCATCGGTGTAAATAAATCCAACGCCGATATCATTGATATTTTATTTGATGATGGCAAAGCCAAGCGCGTAACTTTTCAACGCAACCTTGATGGAACCATGTATCCCATGCGACAGGTAAACCATGAAGAAATAAGATTGCGCGGCTTTAAATGGATGGATAATATCAGACCAAAGAGCAAATATGAGATATTGTCTAATTAGTAATTAAAAATTAGTAGTTAGTAATTGAGGCTACTGTCATTTCTGTACTGCTGCGCATTCAGCAAAACTCATTTCGCATATATTAGAGAACCTCATACTGTAAACAATCAAACCGTGCCTTTGTGCCTTAGTGTGCAAAAAATATCACACTAAGGCACAAGGGCACGGTTTGGAGTACTACAAAACAAAGCAGCTATCTTTTCAATAGCTGCATGCATGGATTGGTGAGGATGAGTTATACTCCTTTTCTCCTCAACTCTAAAACTCACTCACAAATATTCGGGAACTCAGTATTATAAAAAATCAAACCGTGCCTTGGTGTGCAAAAAAATCACACAAGGGCACTAAGGCACGGTTTGGGGTACTACAAAACAAAACAGCTACCCTTTCAGGTAGCTGCTTATATTGATTGATGAGGGTAAGTTAAGTTTCTTTTTTTCTGAACTCTAACCCAAGAGTCCGGAATTTTTACTTTTGAATTTATAATTTTTAATTACTTCCCCTTCCCTTAATCAACTGTACCACTTTGCGTTTAGTACCCTGTATCATTTCTGCATAGTAGGTACCGCTGCTGTAGTTATGGCCGATCTGGATGCTGCTGTTTGAAGCAATTTTAGATCTTGCATCAATTACCCTTCCACTGCCATCCATTACACGTAATTCAACCGGTGTTTGATAACGGCTTTCAAATTTCAATGTAAAGTAAGTAGTACTTGGATTTGGCATCACGGTAACCTTCAGTTCTTCGGTGGTTGTTACAGCTTTTTCTTCAGTTACTGATGCCTGGTTCAGTTCTGTTGCAGCAGTAATCAGTGCAACAGGAGCAGCGCTGCAATCGAAGCTGTTCCATATCACATTCTTGCCTTTGCTCTCTACTTCTTCAGCAATAAACAATCCTGTCATATAAACATAGTTGTTACCCTTGCTATAATACCTGTCGTCGTCATCATCATTGTCGCTATCGCCTCTGCCGTTTCCGTAATCACCATAAGAGTAACCACCTGTAATTTTCAGTTTGCCTTTAGGTGCATAGACATTAGCTGTCACCTTAGTGTCTCCGCCTTTAACAGTGAACTGTGCATCATCTGATCTCTTATTGCCGATGTAGAAAGTAACTTTATTGTTATCAGGGTTAACGTACACCTGGCTTCCGATGTTTACGCTTCCGCTTACCAACACTTTTGTATCAGGTGCAAATCTTACATAGCTGTAACCGGTTCTTGGTCCTTTTGCTACATCCAGCTTATCAATATTAATTGTTGAAGCGGTAAAGGTTACTCTTGCGCCCTGTTCAACTTTGATCGACCCGAATATGGTACCTGTAAGTGTTGTATTAGATCCTTTTTTCAAAGTCAGATTTCTGAAATTACCATTTACAGTGGTTGTACTGTTCTTCGCTACTTCCTTATTAGGTAAACCGTTGGTATTGGCAGTGCTCTGCAGCATAACCGGCAAAATAATACCGGTTGCAGCAGCATAGATAGGATTAGCGATGATAATATTAGAACCATCCTTATCTATGTGTTTAGCTTTTACAAATGAACCCGGAGCAGACACAGAACTGTTTTTACGGAATGAGGCTTCCCCTGATGCTGCAATTACACCTACACTTCCGCTTGCTACCGTATTGTTCTCGCCCAGTTCAACCTCCTTAGTGGCAAGGATGGTATAGCTGGCCGCAAGCAGGTCTTTCTGGAAGTTATAGTTTGCTGCTGCACTTGTGCAACCATTCACAATAACAGATACGCTGTATACACCATTTCCGTTAGCCTGACCTAAACTGATCTGCTGTGCATTACTGAATACGCTGTTACCGGAGGTCCATTGATAGGCTGCTCCACTGGTAGCCGTATTTGCAGTAATTGTGATCTTATTACAGAATGCATCTGCGTTGCTAACTGCAATTGAAGGTGCTGCAGGTATGGCATTAATTGTAACTGTAACGTTAGACACCACTGTGTTACCACATACATCTGTTACTGTCCATGTAACAGTAGATACACCGGCATTGAACGCTCCACTCGCATCTGTACCCGTACCGGTTCTGGTAACAACATTGTTAGATACCACCTGGTAATTTGCTGTCACCCCTCCGCAATTACCGGAAACAGTTATTGCAGGGATAGTATAATTACCGGCGGCGTTTGCACATAAAGACTGATCAGGTATTCCGGCAACTATTGTAACCAGTTTGTTCTTAACAGTTACAATAGCCGTATTACTGTTGCTGTTTCCACTTGCATCAGTAACAGTTAAGGTAACCGTATTATCACCAAGATTTGATGAATTGAAAGCAGACTTACTTAAACTATAAGATGCAATACTGCAATTATCGATGCTGCCGTTATCCACTTGTGCTGCTGTTATCACAGCATTTCCAGTTGCATCAAGGTATACGGTGATATTTTGTGTAAGAACGGTTGGTTTTTCTGTATCGTTCACTGTTACTGTTTGAACTGCCGTATTGGTCCATCCATGAGCATCTGTTACAGTCCATACAACATTGGTTGTACCCACAGGGAAGAACGTTGACGGATGATCATTGGTAACACCAGCTACACCGCAATTATCTCCTGCTATCGGCGCAGCCAGATTAACTGTGGCGCCACAAACACCGGGGCTGTTTCCGACAGTCAGATTAGTTACACTGATGGTTGGCAATTCATTATCGATCACCGTTATTTTTTGTGTAGCGGTATCATTCACGTTTCCGCTAAGGTCAGTTACTGTCCATGTAACAACCGTTGTACCCACCGGATAGAAATTTGACGGGTGATTATTGGTAACACTGGCAATACCGCAATTATCGCTGACTATCGGATTACCGATATTGAGAATAGTTGCGCCACACTGTCCCGGAGTGTTTGGTACACTGTAAGATTTAGGAGCAGTTACCTGTGGTTTCTCCGTATCAGGAATATAGGCAGGTGTGATGGTTGCAGATGCAGTGCATCCATTTGCATCAGTTACTGTATAAGTGTAAGTTCCTGCTGATACAGTATAATTTCCCGTACCGCTATATGGAGCTGTTCCGCCTGTTGCACTTACTGTAATAACAGAAGATGGTTGATTACAACTAATTGAAGTAGCTGTTGCTGAAACACTCAGTATAGTTGGTTCAGTGATGGTTTCGGTAAATACAGTTTGACAGTTATGGGCATCTGTGAGAACATACGTATAAGTACCGGCAGTTAGATTACTATGATAAGTAACTCCCTCTGCCATACCTTTTACTAATAAGTCGCCATTACCCTGGTTCGCTAACTGGTAAGGGGCTGTACCGCCGGTAGCAGAAAAACTCAGATCACTCACTCCGCCATTGCATAAGATCGGTGTAGCCTGGTGAGTAACATTCAGCAGAGCAGGTTCAGAAATCGTAATGTTTATTGAAGTGCTATTACCTCCAAGATCAGTAAGAGTAATTGTATGCGTTCCTGCCGTTAATCCTGTCAGATCAAAAGAATGGCCTGACACCACAGTAGCAGCACCTCCGTCAAGAACATAAGAAACAGCGCCAACACCATTTTCAAAACTAATGGTGGCAGAACCATCAGAAGCACCAAAGCAACTCACATTCTTTTGTGCACTTACCTGAACATTTGATATTGGCCCGGCACAGGTTCCTGCAGTAGGCTGAAAGCCCGGAGCAGATACATCGGTATCTGTTCCATCGCTGAGCCATGTATTATGCGTTATGCCAGTACCGCTGATGGTAGCATTAATGGCTGATCCAACACTGGTACCCCACCAGTTACAATTCATATCAGCAGCAAAGGTTCCTGCACCTGAAGCACCGGTACCTTGTGTAACATTACTATTAGTATTGCCGGATAGCGAGTTATTATTGGCAACAACAGTTAATGTTTTTCCTGCTTCTGATTCAAGGTAAAATCCGTCTGCATTGTTTTTGATAATGTTATTGGTAAAATTGGCCGACACATCAGATGTGCCATATCCAAACAGGTCAGTAGTAACATATACACCTGTGCTTCCGGCTTTATTCAGTCCATCAACCGTATTGCCTGTAAATGTTGTGGTAACAGGTAGTTGTTGTCCTGCACTGGCAAGACCTACGGCTACGCCTGATATACTATTATTCTGTACTGTTACCGGGCGATACGGTGCAAACACCCAAATACCATAGCCATCAGGCTTGCTATTCAGAATCTGGTTATTACTTATCACATCGCCGATACCGCCACTGCCACCGTTATTATCGGTATGAATACCACTTCCTGAGCCGATCACAATATTACCTGTGTAAGTGGTTCCTTTTGACCAGTTTGAAACAATACCATCATTGGCATTGATCACCGTATTGCTGGTGAAGGACCCTGATCCGCCAAAATTGAACAACGCGATAGAAGATGGATTTCCCTGTACGTTAAATACAAGGTTGTTATTAAAATTAAAAGTACCACCTGAAGAAGCATACACCGCCCTCAGGTAAATATTCTGAATGGTTACATGATGTACCGCAAGGTTATTAAATACCAGGCCTGTTGTATGATCTGTTATGATACCATTACGTGCATCAATGTCTGAACCTGCTACCAGTTTACCGCTGGTTAATGAAGGGTTATCACCATTAATGGTTAACTGATCGATGGTTACATTGTTTGCCTGTATAAGAAAAACGTTACTGGCCCCTGCACAAAGAGAACCTGCGGAAGCATTACCGCCGCAATCAGGACTTGATAACGCAGGCAATACTTTGGTAGCAGACTGTCCCTTACCTCTGATTTCTACTTCTTTATTTACAATTACATTTTCTGCATACGTGCCGGCACCCACATTAACCAGGTCTCCGGTCTGTGCCACATCTTTAACTTCAGCCTGTATAACAGACCCGATCCGCTTCACATTCGTAAATGTACCGTAGGTTCCTGCATAAGAAAAAGCTCTTGGTGTAAAACTGGCCTCATCAGAAAGCGTGATCACTGATTTATCAAAACTGTTGGTTGACCAATATTGGTTCCAGTTAAACTGACTGTTATCAAGTGTGCCTCTGTGGCGGATGTATTGTGTTCCATTTACAAAACTATTGCCGGTTATTACCGCGCCACCTACCGAATAAACAAACCATGGAACGCCGGTACCTGAACCATTAAAACTTACCATAGCCCAGTTACCACCGGCGGCATCAAAATAGTTATTCAGAATCTTCCTGTCGGTATATGCACCGCTTTTACCCGCACCACTGCTGATGTCGAGACTGGTGCCTGCTTCAAAACTATTTCCTTCAATCCAGTATTTGGTAATATGAGAAACATTAGCAGCAGCATCATAGCGCCAGTCGTTAATGTAAAGAGAATTGCCATCAGATAAACGGCAGTTCTTCATCGTAAAATTCTCACCAAGCACTTCCACAGTCTTGTTCTGCCCACCGGTGGGATCAAGATAAACATTGAGGCCGGTGATGGTTGCATTATCACCCTCCACAAAAATTCCACTCGGTCCAAAATTGTTGGTGGCATTCAGTTGCACATTAGCTACTACATTGGAATAGCTGTTAACAGGTATGCCGGAAGCGTCAACCCCGATAATACTTAAGCCTGATTTAGCAGCAGGAATAAATAAACCGAACACATAAGTTGTTCCATTAAATAAAGTACTGCCGGTCGCTGATTCTATATAATTACCCGGGAAAACCAGGATCACATCACCGGGTTTTGCCGCATTGATAGCTGTTTGAATTTTGAAACCTGGTGTTACCTCGAACTGGTTGGCTATTATTTGTTTGATGGAGGACAATGTAGGATCCGTAAATGCATTGGCCGATGCAATGGCAGCGGTTTTATTGAGGCGATAATAAGTATACCCCACAGCCGCAGTGTTTTGAACGGCATAGCTATATCCGTTAACAGTGATGTTGGTACTGATAAACCCGAATTCATCCTGGTTATATACACCATTCGATTCTGCAAATGAAGATGTTGTTGCATCAATAACTACATTATCAGAACCTCGCCCGGTTGACTTAGATACGTACACAGCCAAACCACCCCATGCATTACCGCTGGTGGTAAGATGGCTTGCATTCACATTCTTACATCCGCTAAACTGAACACCGTTTCCTGATGTTGAGCCGGTAGCGGTTAAATAACTTACGGTAAGATTATCTATGCCATTAAAATCAAAAGCTGTTTTCTTGGCGCCATTAATGGTAATATGACTCAGGTTAATGTTTGTAATAACAATGCCATTACCACTGCTTGCATGAATTGGGAATCCCCCGGAAATGCCATTAGGCACGATCGTCAGATTGCTTAACGAGGTATTGGATTTATTGGGATTGATGGCCCATGCACCGGCAGGGGTTCCGGTTGTATTGATTATTACACCTGCCTCACTCTCTCCAATAATGGAAAGTGAATGATTCAGGCTTAACGTAGCGGTTAAAGTGTAAGTACCGTTGGCCACATTAATGATATCACCATCAAGTGCAACACTTACTGCGTTTTGAATGGTAAGCTTGGCCGTTGCGGGCGACAAACCATTGTTGAGGTTGTTACCTGTTGGAGACACATAATAATTCGTTTGCGCATACGTTAGTTGAGCAACAACTGTAAAAAGAAGTAATAGCAAACCAATTTTTTGACCGAAATAATGGGTAGAAATCTTTCTCATAAACTGATATTATGCGTTTGAAACAAATTCATTTAAAAATCAAATCATCTGACCAGTGCTTTTTATTCCGGGTATGGTCAGCTATTCATAACAAGAAATAACCAGCACTACAACAAACGGGGGAAATAAGTATTTCACCTTATCAAAAAAGGCAAATTGGGGATTTGGAAACACTTACTTCGATGTAGTTCTGATTCAATGCCAATGGATATTGAAATATTCGATAACTCAATCGCACAGAGGGTTTTCCACATATCAAATTTGTCAATATTTTACGTATAAATCACGGTTGATTTCACCCAAACTTCCGGGTGTTTTAACCGAAGTGTATGTAGTATATAAACTATACAATGTAAAGAAATCATAGTTTATTTATATACGCAAACCCTGAGGCCTGGGATGCCCTGATTGAAATTTTATTTTAACTTTTATAAGCACAGAACAAGTTAGGAGTCTGGAGTTAGGAGTTTGGAGTAGTACAAACTTCAGACTCCAAACTCCTAACTCCAGACTCCTAACTCTATTCCCCCAGCCCCCAATCCCTGCCTTTCAACACCGCCGGTACCCCATCTGCGATCCATTTTGCAGGCTTCTCTCCTTTTAGCATATAATCAAAGAATTGCTGCTCGCGTACCTGAATATCTTTCCGGTTCTTTCTTTCCACCAGGTTATGCGCTTCTCCGTTGTAAGTAAGCATCCATACCTTTTTGCCCAAACGTCTCATTCCGCCATACATTTCTATTCCCTGATACCATGGAACAGCATCATCAGCGTCATTGGCCATGATCACCAACGGCGTTTTTACTTTCGGCAATGAAAAAAGAGCAGAATTTTCTATGTACAGGTTTGGCTTTTCCCATAAGGTAGCGCCAATTCTGCTTTGCTGTTTTTCGTATTGCATCTGGCGAAGTAAACCACTTCCCCAGCGAATACCACCATAAGCACTCGTCATATTTGCCACAGGGGCGCCGGCCCATGCGGCCGCATATAAATTAGTTTTGGTGATGAGGTAAACAATCTGGTAACCGCCCCAGCTTTGTCCCTGCAAGCCAATCTTTGTGCTATCTACATAACCAAGTTTCACTACTGCTCTTGTTCCGCTCAGGATATGATCGTAAGCGCCCTGACCCGGATGACCGGTTGTGTACCAGATATCCGGAACAAACACAACATATCCCCTGCTTACAAAAAAAGAGATGTTTAATCTTGAAGGTGTGGGTGCCGGTGGAATATAATTGTTCAGCGTATTACTGCTCCTGTCGTAGAAATAAACAATCATCGGGTATTTTTTAGCGGGATTGAAGCCTTCAGGTTTATATATGATACCTGTTGTTTCTTTACCGGTGTACGCTTTCCACTTAAACAATTCAGCCGTTCCCCAGTTATAATTTGACTGTTGCTGATTGATATGTGTAAGCTGCACCGCCAACCCATTTAATGAATGAACATATACATCAGCAGGTTTGGTGTAGGTTTCTTTTGTATAAACCAATACCTCTGCATTCTTTGCTTTCTGGATAACCGGATTGATGTTTACTGGTTCTTTGGTTACCACAGTTAATGCATAGTTTTTTCCGGGATCGAGCAAAGCAATCCCTGTTGATTTATCTTTTTCATCAAACAATCGCAGCAGTAACTTCTGGTCAGCTTTGATAAATTTCTCATCAGGGTTGGTATTTACATACCTGAATTCAATTTTATCTTTTCTTCCGTTGGTAATGCAGACTGATTTTTCAATTCCTTCCGGATCAACGCGCCAGATATCGTAACGGTCGTAGATAAACACATATTTATCCTGCTCCATCCATTTCATCACACCATAGGCATTGGGATCATCAGGCACATCATTTAATTCATCTCTGAGTGAGGTGCTGATATCTTTGGCAACAGGGTATGTTTTTTTGGTAACAGAGTTATACACGAAATACCCCGACTTACGTTCATCATAAAACAATAAATATTTTCCCGCATAAGAAGCAGAGATCACGTTGCCTTTAAAATCTTTAGTGATCAATTCAGATGCACCTGTTTCGGGGTTGATTGCATAGATATCATTTAAAGTAAACCCCTGCCATTGGGAAGCTATTCTTTTACCAAAATCAGAAGCTGCATAAAACACATCGCCATCCCCTTCTTTGGTCTGAAGCAGGTTTCTGAATTTTTCGTTACCCAACTGCACTAATTGTTTAGAGGCAGGATCTATTCGTGCCGGATAATTTCTTTTCAACTCATTCTCCAGATTCTTTAACTGAACAGGCTGTATGTAATCATCATTATAATGCCATACATCCACACTTACTCTTTCAAAATCCGGCAACGTAGTATCTTTTACAGGTAATATCCCTGCAGTACCCACAAATAGCCTTTGCCCGCTTTTGCTGAAACTGATAGTGGCATTATCACTGATGGTCCAGTTGGCTGCGAGGCCTTTGGTATTTCTGTCGGCAATCAATACAGCACTGTCGGCACCTTCTTTATGATAATATAATTTGTAAAACTTCTGCAATGATTTACTGCTGCTGTCGCGCTCAGCAATAAAAGCCAGTTGGGTTCCTTCTTCATCCATCCGGTATCCTTTGGCATCATTAAATCCTGATAAAATGGTAGCTGAAGTATTTTTTTCAAGGTTTATCTTTACTACGCTTGCTTTAATAAGTGAATCTTTGATTTTCTTGGTTGTTTCAATCAACAATACAGTTCCTTTTTTGTTGAAGAAATATTCGCTCACCAGTTTAAAGCTTTGCTGCCCGCCGGTTAACAGATTTTTTAAAACCAGTTCTGTTCCTTCTTCAAAAGTTTCTTCTGTTGCTTTAGGGGCAGTTGGAAGCTGCTCTTTTTTAGTGCTGCGTAAAACAGAAAGGCCTTTTTCTTTAACATCATTTGCTTTATTGCGGATACTGTCTGCTACACGCATCAGGCTATCAGCCATAGATAACATGGCAGTAACTCTTGTGGCCGAATCCGGTTCTGTTTTGCTCTTTGGTGCATCGGCAAGCGGCTTATCCAAAAGATAAGCCAACCAATTTCCTGATTCATCCGGCACTTTAAAATTTTTAACACGGGCAATTTTTGTGATCTCAGCTTTACCCAGTTCAATAATAGCTAAACTGTCTTTAGGCATCTCATCAGCCTTCTTTTTTTTGATCTTCGCATCGCGGGTATCTTTAAACGGTGGTTTGACGCGGCAGATCATAAACCGGCTGTTTTCTGTGATCACCGGCCCATATCCCCGGGCGATCTCTTTTTTATAATCACCGTTAACAGCCTGCACTACCAGCACCCCATCGCCTTCCTGTGGGTTGATGGCGTATGCCAGATATTTACCATCGTTACTGATTAACCGGTCTGAAATACTTTGCCAGCCATCATACACGGTATGATCCAATGGCTTTTTTTGTGCAAAACCGGAAAGAGACAGGATGCAAAACGATATAAAAAGGATTTTTTTCATCGCAGTAGTTTTTTGAGTATTCCGAAGTTAGCCAAAGAATGGGCAAACACATTTTTTGATCTGAAATATTATATGAATGGATAAAAGGTTCTCTGTAATAAGGCATTCAGATAAATGATGATCGATTTTGTTTAAACGGATTATTTTTACCGAAAAAAATGAAGTATTTCCCGATTATAGCCTTTATTTCTTTCACACTGTTATCATCAGGTGTTGTGGCGCAGGGTCATTCATTAGTTAAAAAATGGGATACCGGACCTATATTCAAAACACCTGAATCGGTTTTGTTTGATGCCAAAGAAAATATGCTCTATGTATCTAATATTGATGGCGGTCCTGCAGACAAAGATGGTAAGGGTTTTATTGCCAAACTATCGGTAGATGGAAAGATCATTTCCGGCGATTGGATCACAGGATTGAATGCACCCAAAGGAATGGGGCTTTATAAAAATAAATTGTATGTAGCCGATCTTACAGAAGTGGTAGTGATTGATATTGATAAAGCAAAAATTATTCAACATATCCCTATTGAAGGGGCCGTATTTTTAAATGATATTGCTATCGACAAAAGAGGAGCCGTTTATGTGAGTGATACCCGTATTAATAAAGTTTACAGGATAGAAAAAGGATTTGTTGTTACACTGATCCAGAACCTGCAGGAACCCAATGGTTTGCTGGCTGTTGGAGATGAATTATTGATACTGGATAAAGGCAGCCTGCTTAAAATGCTTGATTCAGGCAGTGTTACCAGCGTAGCCGGAGGCATGGACCCAACCACCGATGGTATTGAAATGGTAAAACCCAATGAATACCTGGTTAGCTCATGGAATGGCGTACTCTATTATATTTATCCGAATGGCGGCAAACAAACGCTGCTGGATACCCGCACACAAAAAATAAACGCAGCAGATATCGGTTATGACCCGAAGAACCGTATTGTGTATGTGCCAACATTTTTAAATAATGGAGTGGTGGCGTATGAGCTGAGATAATTTTTAATTAGTAATTAATAATTAGTAGTTAGTAATTATTTGAAAGAAATAAGAAGTTTAAGTTTTACAACATCCATTTATTACTAATTACTAACTACTAATTGCTAATTATTCCCTCACACTCTCTTCCTCCTCATCACCCTCAGCATTTGCAGAACCACTGAGAATGCAATGAGGGCAAATCCGAAATAGAAACTACTGTCAAGCTGTTCATTTTCTTTGAAAATAATGAAAGCAAGCAATATGCCGTACACCGGCTCCAGGTTAAGGGTGAGGTTTTGTGTAAACGCAGATACTTTTTGCAGGGATTGCAGCATCAGGTTCATGCCCAAAACTGTGCAGAGCCAGCTTAATACCAATAGCCAGGCCCAATCTGACAGTGTAGGCAAAACATAATTTGTTGGAATATAGTGCAGGTAAACAGGTATGAGTAAAGTAATCACCAGCAACCCACCGCTCAGCTCATATAGCATAAGCGTTTGCGGAGCTGCCATATAAACATGTCGTTTATTTAAAACAGAAAATAATGCAGCCAGTAAAGCTGCGGCAATACCTACCAGGATGCCTGCACGATAACGCGTATCAAAATGAAAGATCAGGTAAATGCCCAGTAAACTGATGAGCCCCAGTCCTACCTCTGCCCAACTGAATTTTTTGTTTGTGAAAACAGGTTCCAGCACGGCCGTAAACAATCCAACCGAAGAAAAGCAGATCAAGCCAATAGATACATTAGACATTTTGATGCTCCCATAAAAACAAACCCAATGCAGGGCTATTAATGTGCCTATACCAAATAATTTCAAAACAGAAGCTGTTGATATTTTTGTGATCTTCCTTTTCCAGCTAAGCAATACAAACAAGGTAGCTACAGTTAATATCAGCCGGTACCATACCAACAAACCTTCATTCAACTTTATCAATGCTCCCAACACCCCGGTAAATCCCGCAAGGAACACAGCAATATGCAATTTGATCAACGCCTGTTTCATAAGGGGTAAAGGAACAGAATTTATTTGAATTATGAGGGGGGCAATCGTGAGACGTGAGTCGTCAATCGTGAGTGGTGAGTAGTGAGTAAAATTTCATTCACGATTCACGTCTCACGATTCACGTCTCACGATTCACGATTGACGATTCTCTCATTCCCCGTGCATAAATCTCTTTGGATATTACAATAAATTGCAGCATATTGTAACCAGTTCCCCCCGCCTAACTATTTTCAAACAAGAAGGCATGAACCCAATCATCAGTCTGCAGAACGTATACAAAAGTTACGGCTCTAAACAGGTATTAAAAGGAATCAATCTCACTATTTATCCCGGGCAGGTTATCGGTTATATCGGACCGAATGGAGCGGGAAAGAGTACAACCGTTAAAATCCTTTGCGGGCTCATTTCCGATTATGAGGGAGACGTGATCATAGAAGGTATCAATTTGAAAGATGATCCCATCGCCATCAAATCAAAAATCGGCTATGTACCTGAGTTGGCCGAACTCTATGATGTATTGACCCCCGTAGAGTTTCTTGGCTTTATGGCCGAATTATACAATATGCCCAAAGAACTGGCCACCGACCGCATTACAAGAATGCTTACGGCACTTGGATTGAATGAGAATATGCACCAGCGTATGGATACTTTCAGTAAAGGCATGCGACAGAAAGTATTGATCATATCCGGGTTGTTGCACAATCCGGATATCATTATTCTTGATGAACCTTTAAGCGGACTGGATGCCAACAGCGTGATCATTGTAAAAGACCTCATCAGCAAATTAGCCAAAGAAGGAAAAACCATTTTCTATTGCAGTCATATGATGGATGTAGTGGAAAAGGTGAGCGACAGGATCGTACTCATTAACGAAGGAACTGTGATTGCCGATGGCAGTTTTACAGAGCTTCAGCAAGAACAGGGCACACAGAGCCTAGAACAGATCTTTGCACATATGACAGCCAAAGAATCGCTGTCTGATGCAGCAGATCAACTGATGAATGTATTTGGAAAACAACACAACGATCAACAATGAACCTGATCAATCAATTTTTTCTGCGCATACTGTTGCTGCCTGCTGCCTTATACCGGAATATGGGTGTGAACATGGCGCACCTGAAAGCCATTCTCACAACCAAACTGATCATTGACGACAGAAGGCCCAATGCAATACAGCAGACACAAATAAAAAAACGTTCATCAAAACCGATCAAAGGCGCCACCTGGGGAACCATGTTTTTTACAGCCATTATGGGCTCTGTATTCCTGTTCAGCTTTGCGGTGGGGAAAGATTATGTGACACAACTCACTATTTATTTTTCGTTTTTCATATTTGTGCTGGCCTCTACATTGATAACTGATTTTACATCGGTACTGATCGACATACGCGATAACCTGATCATCTTACCCAAACCTATTAACGATAAAACGTTTTTATTAGCAAGATTGCTGCACATCATTATCCATGTATCAAAAATGGTATTGCCCTTATCTATCCCGGGCATGATATACCTTGGCGTAAATGAAGGTGCTATGGGGTTATTCCCTTTTATATTTCTCGTACTGGCAACAACCCTGTTTACGATTTTCCTGATCAATGCTTTGTATATTTTCATTCTGCAGGTTACTACACCGGAAAAATTCAAAACCATTATCAGCTATTTCCAGATATTGTTCGCGATTTTTTTCTATGGAGGATACCAGTTGGTACCAAGATTGGTAAGCAAAGCCGTTCTGGAAAATTATAATATCAATTCTTCTAACTGGGCTTGGTTAGCGCCACCGTTTTGGTTTGCAGATAGCTGGCAATTTATGCGAACCCTTCAGTTCAGCGCACCATTGGTAACCGGTTTCCTATTAAGCATTGTAGTACCTGCAGCAAGCATCTGGGCAGTAATTAAATACTTCGCACCTTCATTTAATCAAAAATTATCGATGATCAGCGGAAGTGAGGGAGCAGGTGCACCGGTAAAAGCAAACAGCAAAGGGATTATTTCCACTACTTCTTCCTACATTACTCAAATAGCCAAGCGTATTACAACTGCCGGTGCGGAACGGATGGCTTTTCTGCACACATGGAAATTAACAGGACGAAGCAGGGATTTTAAACTGAAAGTATATCCTTCCCTTGGTTATCTGCTGGTATATATTGTGGTTATGTTTATGACCGGTAAAAGAATTCCGATAAGCGAACTCAGAGATCAAACCGGAAATGGAAAATTCTTTTTTCTCGGGTTTATTTATTTCAGCAGCATGATCCTGGTGATGGCATTAAACCAATTAATTTATTCAGATAAGTTTAAAGCGGCATGGATCTACTATATCACACCCGTTGATAAACCGGGGAAGCTGATCATCGGTGCCGTTAAAGCCGCAATTGTTAAGTTTTATATACCGATGGTGGTTATTACCTGCGTATCTGCTGTAACCATTGCAGGCCCGCAGGTGATCCCTAATTTATTATTGGGTTTATTAAACCAGCTTCTGATCACCGGGGTGCTTGCATACCTTATCATAAAAGATATTCCTTTTTCTGTTCAGCAGGATACGGGGGCAAAAGGGGGAACATTTATCAGGGGATTATTCAGCATGCTTGTTCCGGGAACCGTAGCATTCGGGCATTACCTGGTTTATGCTAACTGGCCCGTGATACTTATTTCCTGCATCTTATCGGGCATTGCATCGTGGCTGGTGTTTGATGCAGTAAAAAACAAAAACTGGAATGCGGTGGCGATAAGAAATTATGAATAACGTGTTGTGCTCCTATTAAACACATAGTTGCATAGGTCAGGAAACAGGGCATATAGTTCAACTGCTATGTTTCTTTTTTGTTTTCCTATGTACCTATGTGTTTTAAAAGTGATTTGAAATAAAGAATGGCCGTATTATTATATACTTTAAAAAGTAAATGCATTAATACCTATTGATTTCAATAGCACAACACATTATGAATGGTTTTTTGCTATCCTGCTTTTGAAGTAAGCGCGGGATCGATATCGGTATTTTTTACTTTTTTCCGGTAGTTCTTAAAAAGACTTTGCCATTGAATGCTTAATACGCCAAGCACCCCTTCTTTAATAATACCCTTACTCATTTTGCTTACGCCTATCTTTCTGTCAACAAACGTAATGGGTACTTCTTTAATGGTGAACCCAAGTTTCCACGCTGCAAATTTCATTTCAATCTGGAAAGCATATCCAACAAACTGGATCATATCGAAGTTGATTGATTCCAGCACTTTCTTTTTATAACACACAAATCCTGCCGTAGGATCATTGACCGGCATCCAGGTAATCAGTTTGGTATAAAACGCCCCGCCTTTTGAATATATTTTTCTGTCGAGTGGCCAGTTCTCCGTTTTACCACCGGGCACATACCTGCTGCCAATGGCCAGATCGGCCCCTCCATTTTTGCAGGCATTGTATAATCTTTCAAGGTCGTGCGGATTGTGAGAAAAATCGGCATCCATCTCAAAAATGTACTGATAGTCGCGGTCTATACTCCATTTAAAGCCGTAGATGTATGCGGTACCCAATCCCAGCTTCCCCTTTCTTTCTTCCAGAAACAACTGGCCCGGATAAGCCTGTATCAGCTTGCGTACAATATCAGCAGTACCATCAGGAGAATTATCATCAATCACCAAAACATGGTATCCCTGGTTTAAAGAAAAAACAGCGGTAATGATCGCCTCTATATTTTCCTTCTCATTGTAGGTAGGTATGATAACTATTTTTTCCAAATAAATGGGGGGTATTAGCTAAGTGGTAAAGTTACAATATTGGTAGTTTGCAAATATTAAATTTCCCTTTAAGAAAAAGCCAAAAGCAATGATCAGCTTTTTTTAATAAGTGTGCGATTGAGGATTTCGGTCAGCTTTTGCTTGGTATTCATCGGAAAATCTCCTTTCATCATCCAGTCATAATACTGTGGCTCCTCTTTCAGCACCTGGGTAACAGGCTTCCCTTTGTGTTTGCCAAAATTGAATAGCTCCACCCCATTGTCTTTAATAAACCTGCGGGCAAAATCTACTATATCATCTTCTCCTGTAAATTTCACAATACTTTCAACCGTATTGCCGATCTGCGGATAGCGTTCTACCTGGGCTTCCAGCACCTCCCATGTAGCTGTTGCATCAATTTCCGCGCTATGCGCCCCGTCCAATGCTTTCTGGCAATAAAATTTATAGGCTGCACTTAAAGTACGCTGCTCCATCAGGTGAAATACTTTCTGAACATCAACTAATTTTCTGCCATCTATAGAAAATTCAATCCCTACACGCAGAAATTCCTCTATCAGCATCGGAATATCAAAACGGTTGCTGTTATAGCCACCCAAATCACAATTCTCCATAAATTGTTTCATCTCATTGGCCACCTGTTTAAATGATGGCGCATCTTTCACCATCTCATCTGTGATGCCATGAATATCGCTCGAACTTTTAGGAATAGGCATTTGCGGATTGATCAACTTCCGTTTGGGGATCCTTGTTCCATCAGGCATAACTTTTACAATGGCGATCTCCACAATACGGTCTGTACTGATATTGATACCTGTGGTTTCAAGGTCGATAAAAGCGATGGGGCGGGTTAGTTGCAGTTTCATTAGCGTGTTTAGCGTTCTTTTCTTATAAAGTAATCTGTTTGGCGAAGGTAAGCATATCCAGTCCATCATAGTTTCCACTACTCATCAAAAGAATATTGGCATTGCTGTACGACTGCAACTGAAGCCATTGCCATAAAGCAGCAGCTTCATTCATCACCAGTAAACCGGATTTGGCAAAACCGTTGTATACTTTCTCTGCGGGCAAATCAGGCATACGTTTCAGTTCAAGCGCATGTTTGGCATAAAATACTACCGCCACATCTGCTTTATCCATTGCCCCATGGTACTCCTGCATAAACTGTTCGTTCAGGCTGCTGTAGGTATGTAATTCGAGGATGGCAATCAGTTTCCTGTTGGGATATTGCTGTTTTACTGCTTCAATAGACGCTTTCACCTTGCTGGGTGCATGCGCAAAATCGCGGTAAACCCTTGTATGTTCATTTGCTGCCATCAGTTCCAAACGCTTGGCTGCGCCGGTAAAATCGCAGATAGCCGATACAAAATCGCCTGCAGAAACACCCAGTTCTTTACAGGCGTAGTAAGCCGCAAACAGGTTCATCAGGTTGTGATTTCCAAAAACCTGCAGGTTGCCTTTCACCCCATCAATGGTTACAGTGGTGGTTCCATTTTGAATGGTATGTTCCGGTACCTCATAAGCCTGGTAGCGGATATCGCTGCGCATATTGGCTTCTACCAATTGTTTTAATACAGGGTCGGAAGCATTGTATATGAGCAGGCCATCTTTTTCAATTTTTTGGATGAAAATGATAAACTGCTCCAGGTAAAAATCAAAAGTGGGGAATACATTAATATGATCCCAGGCAATACCCGTAAGAATAGCCACATGCGGAAACAGGAAATGAAACTTAGGCTTCCTTTCAATGGCACTGGCTGGGTATTCATCCCCTTCACAAACAATAACCGGGGCCTGGGTAATATTTACCGACTGATCAAACCCCTCCAGCCTTGCACCTACCAGGTAATCGAACTCCTTATTCAATTTTTTCAGCACATGCATGATCATAGCCGTGGTGGTGGTTTTACCATGACTTCCGCCTACTACTACCCTTTTCTTCTGCCGGCTTTCGTGGTAGATATATTCAGGAAAAGAATATATTTTAAGTCCCAACTCACGCGCCCTGATCAGTTCAGGATTGTCGTCTTTGGCGTGCATGCCAAGAATAACAGCATCTATCTCATTGGTAATCAATGCAGGTTGCCAGCCTATTTGGGTGGGCAGTAAGCCTTCTGCAGCCAGGTTGGTTCTGGATGGCTCAAAAATTTCATCATCGGTACCGGTTACATGATAACCTTTTCTATGTAAGGCAATAGCCAACTGGTGCATTACGCTACCCCCTATTGAAATAAAATGGACTCGCATACGTTTGTATTCAGGATTCATCAACAAATTAACAAATTGTGTAAACCTGAAAGGCAACGTTTACACCTGAAAGTTTATCTTTGAAGAGTCGCAAAATACAGCCTAATCTCTCATTTAAACAAGAACATGAAAAAGATTACCCTTTTATTTCTGACTTTTTTAGTGGCAGCAGCCCTGATCACCTCTTGTGCCCCAGCCAGGAAAGGATGCCCTACTACCAACCCGAAATACTTCCGCCAGTAATTTTTTGAACAAAGTTGTAACCCGGCTGTTTTTATTTAAACGAATTTGATGAACTGGATCCCCCTCACTACAGAAGCACAACTTGAGCAATTACTGGTAAGATCTTCAGAAGTACCCCAGGTTATTTTTAAACACAGTACACGCTGCGGTACCAGTTCAATGGTATTGAGCAGACTGGAGCGGTCTGCCGCTCCGGAAGGCATCGAGTTTCATTTCCTCGACCTTCTAGCCCATCGCCAACTGTCCAATGCCATTGCTGAAAAACTGAAAGTGCACCACGAGTCGCCACAAATACTTCTCATAAAAAATGGAGAATGTGTGTACGATGAAAGCCATATGGCCATTTCGATAGATGATCTGAGCGAACAGGCTGCGCTGAATTAGGGCGATTAACGTGAGACGTGAATCGTCAATCGTGAGGAGAGAGATGTGAATTGTGAATGGGCAATGGTGAATTGTGAATAAGAGAATGAAGTCCTCGTTATTTCACCACTCACTACTCGCCACTCACCTGTCCGTTTAGCGTTCAGGCCGCTTTAGCGTCCCGACCGCATTGCCTTTCACCATTGCCCATTCACCATTCACCATTCACCACTGACATTTCCAACTATTTATAGAAAAATAGGCCAGCGGGCCTCATACAAACTTTTTATTCGCCATCTTTGCAGGCCTATTACAAGTACATGGAAATTGCCGGATACATTGCCGCATTATTAATTGGTATATCCCTCGGTCTTATTGGCGGTGGCGGTTCTATTTTAACGATCCCGGTACTCGTATATCTTTTTCAGATACAACCCAGCATTGCCACCGGTTATTCCTTATTTATTGTTGGTTGCAGTAGCCTGGCAGGGGCGTATAAAAATTACCGCAGGGGAAACATCAATTATAAAGCCGCCCTTTATTTTGGCATCACTTCTATCATAACCGTTGTTCTGATCAGGAAATTTCTGATACCGGTAATACCTGAACATTTGTTTACACTCGGCAGTTTCATCGTTACCAAATCATTGATGACCATGTTGCTGTTTGCCGTTGTTATGATCATTGCTTCTTTGAATATGATACAAAAAGAAGCTCCTGTTAAGCTGGATGTTAATGATCATCATATACACCTCACTAAAGCACTCATCCGTGGTGTGGAAGTAGGTATTCTTACCGGGCTCTTAGGTGCAGGCGGCGGTTTTCTGATCATCCCTGTATTGATATTTTCTTTCCATCTCACAATGAAAGATGCCATCGGCACCTCGCTGCTCATTATCGCCATGAACTCGTTGTTTGGGTTTGCCGGCGACCTGTTTCACCATCATTTCAACTGGGCATTGCTCATCCCGCTTACTGCCATAGCTATTACCGGAACCTTTATCGGCCGCAGGCTTGGCCAGGACCTGCCCGGCGAGCGATTAAAAAAATGGTTTGGATGGTTTGTACTGATCATGGGAATCTATATCATCATTCACGAGTTGTTTATTAAATAGGTGGATTGCGGGTTGGCGGATTACGGATTAACGGATTAGTGAATTTTATAATCCGAAAATTCGGCAATACGCTAATCCGATAATTGGCCAATCTATCTTATTTTCACGCACTTAAAATCTATTAAAATGGTAGAATGGTTACAAAAACCATGGCCATGGTATGTGGCGGGGCCGCTTATCGGGTTAATGGTACCGGTTTTGTTATTGATTGGCAATAAAACACTGGGGATATCTTCTTCGCTCAGGCATATTTGTGCGGCATGTTTGCCCTCTAAAATTCCGTTTTTTCAGTACGACTGGAAAAAAGAAAGCTGGAACCTGTTCTTTGTAACAGGTGTGTTATTGGGTGGATATATTGCGGCAACAGCATTAGCCTCTCCTGCACCGGTGCAGGTAAATGAAAAACTGTTGACAGAATTACAGCAATACGGTATCACCAATCATGATTCACTTATTCCTACTGATGTCTTTAACTGGCCGGCATTACTTACGGCCCGTGGTTTTATACTGATGATAGTTGGCGGATTTTTAGTGGGCTTCGGTACCCGTTATGCCGGGGGCTGCACCTCAGGGCATTCCATTATGGGTTTGAGTAATTTACAGTGGTCGTCGTTGGTAGCCACCTGTTGTTTTATGGCTGGCGGATTTATCATGGCCAATCTTATCATGCCGTTCATTTTAAAATTGTAAGCAATGCACACTAAAGAAACCAATACCGATTTTGAAGTACGCTCATTAGACGCCATGTGTGTAAATGCAAGCGAACTAAAGCATCCCTGGTGGTATGATTTTAAATACCTGATCATGGGTATTTTATTTGGCGTGATATTAACCAAAGCAGAAGTAATTTCCTGGTTCCGCATACAGGAAATGTTCCGCCTGCAAAGCTTTCATATGTATGGCGTGATAGGCTCTGCCGTTGTTACAGGCGCTATTTCGGTATTCATTATTAAAAAGTTCAAGATCAAATCAATCTATGGCGAAGAGATAGAACTGAATGATAAACCATTTAACAAAGGACAGATAGCAGGTGGGCTATTATTTGGTTTTGGCTGGGCCATGACTGGCGCTTGCCCCGGCCCGCTGTTTGCGCAGATTGGTACCGGTGCTACAGTAATAATTGCTACTTTACTCAGTGCCATTGCCGGAACATGGGCGTATGGATTGTTGAGAAACAAATTGCCCCATTAACCATCCTCTCTGTGTAATTCCATACCTCTGTGACCGCTGTGTTGAAAAAAGAAATGCTATGTTTTGTTTTTTTCAACACAGAGATCACCGGGAAACAGCGGTACGCGGAGGAGTGATATCAAAATAAAATGAAATTAAAACGGTTAACGATATTTGTATGCGTTGTGCTGTTATTGATTGCAGCCTGCCATACCGTTAATCCTGAAGATTTAAAACCGACCCTCACTAATACGGATTCAGCTAATTGCTGGACAGGTGCCGGTGCCAACCAAATACCTGTTGATAAAGACGGCGAGCAGATCCGATACGGAAGAAACCTCATCGAAAACACCTCTTTTTATTTTGGCCCCAAAGGTTCTGTTGCACAGATCAGCAATGGAATGAATTGCCAGAACTGTCATATTGATGCCGGCACCAAACCATGGGGCAATAATTATGGCGCTGTTGCCTCCACCTATCCCAAATTCAGAGATCGCTCCGGCAGCATGGAAAGCATTGAAAGAAGAATCAATGATTGTTTTGAACGAAGCCTGAATGGGCAGGCCATTGACAGCAACAGCAAAGAAATGCACGCCATGGTTGCTTATATTAAATGGCTGGGAACCGGCATCAGTAAAGGAAGCACACCCAAAGGTTCAGGTATTATGGATTTACCACAGATGACAAGGGCTGCAGATCCTGTTGAGGGACAAAAAATATACCTCGCTGTTTGTGCAAAATGTCACGGCAAAAATGGTGAGGGTCAGATCAATCCAGATCAGATCAGTTACCTGTATCCGCCTCTATGGGGAAAGAACAGTTATACAAATGGTGCAGGATTATATCGCCTGTCGAGGTTTGCAGGATTTGTAAAAAACAATATGCCCAATCCAACCAACTATCATCATCCGCAATTAACCGATGAGGAGGCTTGGGATGTTGCTGCATTTGTAAACACACAACCCAGACCGGTTAAAGATGTAAGCAAAGACTGGCCGGATATCAGGAAAAAACCTTTTGACTACCCCTTCGGGCCTTATGCAGACGGACTTAGTGAAGTGCAGCATAAGTTTGGGCCGTGGGGTTCGTTAAAGAAGTTAAAATAGTTAAAGGAAGTTAAAGGAGGTTAAAATAGTTAAAAGGGGGTAACCCTACTTTAACTATTTTAACCACTTTAACTACTTTAACCTCTTTAACTATTTTAACCACTTTAACTATTTTAACCACTTTAACCTCTTTTAACTATGCAGCCCCCAACCCCAGCTTCATCACCCAATCCCGCTGCACATCATCGCCCAGAACAAAATCATGTTCTGAAAATTTCTCGAACCCGAATTTTTTGTAAAAGGCAATGGCGCGGTGATTATGTTCCCATACACCCAGCCAGATATGGTTTTTCTGCAGTTCTTTTGCTTTTGCAATGGCTGCTTCCATTAAAGATTGTCCAACGCCTTTACCAATAAAAGAAGAACGGGCATATAAACGGGATATCTCTATTACATTTTCACCGGGCAGATCTGCGTGTGCAGATTCCTTCATCAGTGTATAGCCTGCAGGCGTATTATCTGCGTATGCCAGTAAGAAGGTATAACCCTCTTTACCAACCTCTGCTATCAATTGTTCTTTGCTGAATTGTTCGGAAAGGAATTTATCCATATCCGACTTTGTATTATACGCAGCAAAAGTTTCGTAAAAAGTTTCCCTGCTGATTTCCGCGATCAGCGCCGCGTCTGACAAACCGGCTTGTTTAATTTGAATCATAACTGAAATAATATTGCCACAGACAACACAGAATAACACAGATTTTTCTGTGCCAATCTGTGACTTCTGTGGCAACCAAATTATTAATTTTTAATTTCTGCTTTAAATTAATTCCACCACCATCGCACTAGCACCGCCCCCACCATTACAAATACCTGCGGCACCAATCTTACCGCCATGTTGTTTTAAAACATTGATAAGGGTAACAATAATTCTTGCGCCACTGCAACCCAATGGATGCCCTAATGACACAGCGCCGCCATGTACATTTACTTTGGCAGGATCCAGCTTCATTTTTTGCGTGTTTACGATGCCTACAACAGAGAATGCTTCGTTCAGTTCTGTAAAATCCACATCACTCATCTTCAAACCGGCTTTGGCCACAGCTTTGGGCACAGCTAAGGATGGCGTGGTGGTAAACCATTCAGGTGCCTGCGCTGCATCGGCATAACTGCGAATAACGGCAAGGGGTTTGATGCCCATTGCATCTGCTTTTTCTTTACTCATTAAAACAAGTGCAGCGGCACCATCATTCATGGTAGAAGCGTTGGCGGCAGTAACGGTACCATCTTTAATGAATGCAGGTTTCAGTTCGGGTATCTTATCAAACTTCACATTAAAAGCTTCTTCGTCTTTGGCAAAAAGAATGGGCTCACCCTTACGTTGTGGTATCTCAACAGGAATGATCTCAGTATCAAAATAGCCGTTTGCCCATGCAGCCTGGCTACGCTTGTAACTCTCCACTGCAAAGGCATCCTGCTCTTCACGACTGATATTACATTCTTTAGCACAGAGTTCGGCAGCGTTACCCATGGCGTTGTTATGGTAAACATCGGTAAGGCCATCTCTGGCTATCCCGTCTATCAGATTCACATTGCCATATTTATTACCCCAGCGCAGGTTAGGACTGTAATAAGGCACATTGCTCATACTTTCCATACCGCCGGCAACAATAATATCGGCATCGCCTAAGAGAATGCTTTGGGCACCAAGGGCAATGGCTTTCATGCCACTGGCACATACTTTATTAACCGTGGTACAGATGGTACCATCCGGGAGGCCGGCAAACTTTGCAGCCTGGCGTGCAGGTGCCTGGCCGGTGTTGGCCTGTATAACACAGCCCATGAACACTTCCTGAATATCTTCCGGTTTAATGCCTGCTTTTGCTACGGCTCCTTTAATGGCTATAGCACCTAATTGCGGCGCAGAAAAATCTTTTAACGATCCGCCAAAACTACCTATCGGCGTACGAACGGCTGATACAATATAAACTATCCTTTTACTCATCTTTTTAGTTTGAGTTGTAAAGATAATGAATTGCACTAACGGTTGTTAGTAACGAATTAGCCACCCGTAAAAAAAACGGGATTTTTCCCGTAGGAAGAGGTTTTTATCCTGCCTAATTTTAAACCTCGTTAGTATGTAAGCGTCTATAAACGTTTACAAACGCTTACAACTTTTCAAGCACCAATACTATACTGAGATGAAAAGCGAAAAAAAGTTTATTGCAGGAAACAGAAAAACTACGGGCAGGTCGGTCATTTTTAGTGTTCTGGCCATTTGCCATTACCTGTTTGGTTTATGTGCGTTGTTAGCCTCCATCATGATGGCCACATCAGACACCATTGATATCAAAAATATCGAAGCCATTATTTCGGTAGTCTGCATTATACTCTTTGCCCTAACCCAACCCGATTTAAAATTCCGCAGACTACAGCACCGCTGGCGTTTTCTGGATGAGAAAATGAATTAAAGGCAATGCGATCGGGACGCTAAAGCGGACTGAACGCTAAACAACCAGGTGAATCGTGAGTGGTGAGTTGTGAATGGTGAATTGTGAATGGGCGATGCGGTCGAGACGCTAAAGCGGACTGAACGCTAAACAACCAGGTGAATCGTGAGTGGTGAGTTGTGAATTGTGAATGGGCAATAGTTGGCTACTGAAAGTTTGCCATTTCTATCAAATAGTTGCCATCCCTCGCTTCACCATTCACAATTGCCAATTGCCCATTCCAATTAATGTTTCCCCTCTTCACTATGATAGTCCTTCTCCCCTGCTGTAATTGCAATTGGTAAAATATTTTGTCTGGGTGGTAAAGGGCAGGTTGCATAATTGGAAAAAGCACAAGGCGGGTTATAGGCTTTATTAAAATCCAGGATGGTATTACCGTTTGCATCAGGTTTATTGGCGTATAAAAACCTGCCGGATGGATAAGTCTGTTTGCCACTGGTTGCATCACCAAATAAAATAAAAAGCTGGTCGTCTTCAGTAATAGGATCTAACCTGTATGTTTCATTTCCTATCGTGAATACCAGTTTACCGGGTGTGGATTCTGCATTGGTTTGTCCAAGCACGTTCGTGATTAATAAAGAAGACTGGGACACAGGCTCCAGGTGTGCGGTTACCCGCCATTGTTCCTGCACATCAAACCGTTCTATCCCTTTAAATTTTTTCAGGGCAGGCGATTCGAGGTTACGGAAGCGTACGCCGATCCTGTCATCCCGTTTAATAATATTCCATCGAAAAGAACCAAGGGCCAGCAAAGGCGCTTTTTTTGTTTCATCAAAAATTTGCGCAGATGTGATGGCAGAATCAAATATGCTCACTTTTATACCGTTATTGCTTGTCCAGGTTACTGTTCCATTCTCCCAAACAAAATAACCTGCCTGTTTAGGAAATGCAGGATTATGGTAAACGAGGTCATTCCCTTCATCACTGCCAAAACTGTTTTTTCCGGGGCTTAACCAAAACAAACCCTCCAGGTTAACCCATCCATTGGGTGCCAACAACGATGCTACTCTCTGTTTATGCCAGTTGTCTATCTCCTGCTTATACGCCGTTATTGTTTGCGCCATGATACTATTTAGTTGTATTATACTACCTGCCAAGAGGCAAATCATTCGTATTATCGTTTTTTGTTTCATCTTATTTATTGATAGAGGTCAAAAATAAAGAAAAGAATGTATATTAGTCTATAAATTAAGTAGACTTATAATAATACCTGACAACAACAATCCGAAGCAGTAATTATTATAGTATTTTTATTTACAATATTGTCAAAACCTGTTAATAACCCCAATTTTATAGCACTCTCTGGTCAATTTTTAATTATTTTGCCTCAAAATCAAATGTTTATGAGATATTACAAGCAATTGCTATTCATTTTTACGGCACTGATTTTAACGCAGGTATTGTTTGCGCAATCTAAAACAATAACCGGAACAGTAAAAGACAGTAAAGGACAAGCACTGGAAGGTGCTGCTATCCGGAACAAAACTACGGGTGTAACCAGTGTTACCAATAAAGAAGGCAGCTTTAGCATAGTTGCCGGTAACAGCGATGTATTGTCGGTTAGTTCTATCGGATACCAATCCGTTACTGTAAAAGTGAGCAGCAATGCATTTAACATTGTTCTGGCAGATGCCCCTATTGACCTGCAGGAAGTGGTTTTAATTGGTAGCCGCAGAGGTGGCCGTGTAAAAACCGAATCAGCAGTGCCGGTTGATGTGATCAATATTAACCAGGCAGGTATTCCTACCGCTAAAATGGATCTGACCTCTGTATTAAATTATTCAGCGCCTTCTTTTAACTACAACAAACAAACCGGCGCCGATGGTGCAGATCATATTGATCTTGGCACCTTACGTGGTTTGGGCCCCGATCAAACACTTGTACTGATAAACGGAAAAAGAAGACACCAAACAGCCTTTGTGGCTTTATTCGGAACAAGGGGACGTGGTAATTCAGGTGTTGACCTGAATGCATTTCCACAATCTTCTGTTGACAGAATTGAAATACTTCGTGATGGCGCTTCTGCACAATATGGTTCGGATGCAATGGCTGGTGTGATCAACTTACAGTTAAAAAAAGATGTGAACCACTGGAGCATCAATACCGGCTGGTCTGGCTACTACGATACTAAATACAATGCCTACAACACCCGTACTACCAACCGCTATGTGTACAGTAAACCTATTGATGGAGGCACGCTTGCTTTCTCTGCAAACAATGGTGTAAAAATCGGCAAAAACGGGGGCTTCATCAATATTTCATTTGATTTCTTACACCAGGCAAAAACTTTCCGCCAGGTAGCCGATACCAATGTAATGACCAACCCCAATGCCTTGCCTATCAACTACGGCAGAAGAGCTTTTGGCGATGGTTCTGTAACAACAGTTGGAACCATATTTAATATGGAGATCCCAACCAATGCCAACACTACTTTTTATGCATTTGGCGGATACAATTATAAAAAATCAGATGCTTATGCCTATTCAAGAAACTGGAGTGCCAGGCCCGACCGTTTCCCTGTAACCAGTACCGGCAGCAGGATTGATATATCTGGTATTATGCAGCATGATATTGATGGAGAAACCTACTACAACCCACATATCCAAACCGTGATCCGGGATATTTCTTTAGCCGCAGGCATCAAAGGTGTTACCAAAAGCAACTGGAACTGGGATCTGAGTAATACACTGGGCAGAAATGATTTCCATTTCTACGGAGATAAAACATTTAATGCTTCTAATATTGATAAATACACCCCAAACCATTTTGATGATGGCGGTTTTAATTTTTTACAGAATACACTCAACCTCGATTTGAATAAATCATTTAAATCGGTTGCTGAAGGGTTGAACATTGGCTGGGGTGCCGAATTCAGGTACGAAGCATATAATATTTACAAAGGAGAAGAGGCTTCCTATATAGCATACCCTAACACATTGGGCCAGGCACCGGGCTCGCAGGGATTTCCGGGATTTAGTCCAACAGATGTGGTAAAAGCCAACCGCACTAACCTTGGCGCTTATTTTGATGCGGAATTAAATGTAACAAAAGCATGGCTTTTAGATGCGGCTGTACGTTTAGAAAACTATTCTGATTTTGGTTTTGTAAATACTTACAAACTGGCTTCACGCTATAAAGTAACAGACAATTTTAATTTACGCGGATCGGTGAGTACCGGTTTCAGGGCGCCTTCTTTACAGCAGATCAATTTCAGCAATACCCTTACTTCATTCAGTGGTGGTCAACTGGTACAATCACGTATTGCACGTAATAGTGATGCGGTAACCAAATCGGCCGGCATTCCTGATCTGAAACAGGAAACTTCTGTTAACGCCAGCATTGGTTTTGCATGGAAGCCTGCTGCCGGCTTTACGATAACTGTAGATGGTTATTCAGTGAAAGTAAAAGACAGGATCGTGCTTTCCGGTTTATTTAGTGCAAGTGATAACACATTGCCTGCCGCATTTACTACACAGCTAAATACCCTTGGCGTTTCTACTGCACAGTTCTTTGCCAATGCAGTAAATACAACCAATACAGGTATTGATGTGGTTGCCGATTACACCAAAAAATGGTCTGATAAAAGCTTCAAAATTTTATTAGCTGGAAATATTCAGAAGATGACGCTTGATGCAGTGCATGTTCCTGCCAAATTGAACGACAGCTATGCGCACCAGAAAACATTCTTTAGCGACAGAGAAGAAGCCTTCTTATTGTCATCGGCTCCAACATCAAAACTGGCTTTAAGTCTTGAATATACTGCAGGCAAGATCGGAGTTGGCACACATATTACTTATTTCGGAAGTGCAGAATCAAAAGGATTTGGATGGACAGGTTTAGCCAGCAAAGCAGGTACCAATGGTCCGGGCGACCCCGCTATCTCAGGCAGTTTTGGTGGCATTGACCCGTATGTAGATATTGATGGTTACAGCGACCAGGTGCATGTTACCCCAGAAGTATTTAAATACAGCGGCAAAATAACTACCGATATTTTCGCGTCTTACAAATTCTGTAAAGCAGCAAGTTTATTTATCGGCGCTGATAATTTATTTAATGTTCACCCTGATTTTGCTGCGGTTAAAAATGCAAGATATGAGTCGTTTGATAACGAGTCTGGCGGTGCATGGGAATCTGTACAGATGGGCTTTAACGGATTACGTCTGTTCAGCAAACTGGTGATCAACTTTTAATAATCTTTTTCTAATCTGCGAATCTGCGGCGAAAAATCAGCCGCAGATTCGCAGATTTTTTTTGTGTAGTTTTAAATCAAAAGATGATGAGGAACAGAAAAACTTTTATTACACTATTATTCTGCTTTTGCGCAACGGTATTGTTTGCGCAGCATAAAACGGTTGTTTTTCAGACCGACTTTGGTGTTAAGGATGGCGCTGTTTCTGCCATGAAAGGTGTGGCAATGGGTGTTTCACCTGATCTCAAACTCTTTGATCTCACACACGAAATACCGGCATATAATGTATGGGAAGCGGCGTACAGACTGGAACAAACCGTGCCTTACTGGCCGGCAGGAACCGTTTTTGTTTCAGTAGTTGATCCCGGTGTGGGCACCAACAGGAAATCTGTTGTTGTAAAAACCAGAACCGGACATTTTATTGTTACCCCCGATAACGGCACCCTTACCCTGATCGCAGAATCGTTGGGTATTGCGGAGAGAAGAGAAATAGATGAAGCTGTTAACAGAAGAAACGGATCGCAGCAATCTTATACTTTTCATGGAAGAGATGTGTATGCTTATACGGCAGCACGACTGGCATCTGGCGCTATCAGTTTTGAACAGGTTGGCGGATTGCTATCGAATACCGTTGTGTCTATCCCTTATCAAAAAGCATTAAAAGAAGGCAATGTATTGAAAGGAAATATTTCAATATTAGATATTCAATATGGTAATATCTGGACAAATATTTCAGCAGAACTGGTTCAGCAATTACACCTGAAATATGGGCAGACGCTGCATGTGAGCTTCTTTCACAAAGGGAAAAAAGTATATGAGGGGCTGGCACCTTACAGCGAAACATTCGGGGCTGTTGCCAAAGGAAAACCATTGGCCTACCTGAATAGTTTGATGCAATTATCTTTTGCCTTAAATCAGGATAATTTCGCGCAAAAATTTCATGTAGGGAGCGGTGGGGATTGGAGTGTGGTTGTTGGGGTGGTAAATAAATAATAACTTTTTTTTGCCACAGAAGGCACAGAATTTCACAGAAAAAAACTGTGTTAATCTGTGCCTTCTGTGGCAAAAATTTTCAAAAAATTATTCAGCCGTATCCAATAACTGAATCCCTGTTTTGGTAAATGCGATTTTTTTCTGTTTGTATAAATTGCCGGTAGTCATTTTAAACGTCTTCTTGCTCATCCCAAAAAAATCATAGATCTCCTGCGGATCAGACTTATCGTGATAAGGCAGGTAACCATTATTTTCTTCCAGCAACCTGAGAATCTTTCCGGCTTCATCTTCCACTTTCTGGAAACCGGGTTTACCCAATACAACATCTATCTTATTATCCGGACGGATGGTTTTAATAAAGCCCTGCAACTTATCGCCAATATGTAAAGTGGTATATATTTCGTTACTGTGTAAAATACCGGTATGGCGGTTATTAATGATCATCACATAGCCCAGTTCAGATTGCCTGTATACGATCAGATCAACAATATCTTTCTCTTTTACTGTTAATTCATCATTGCTCAGCAACGCCTCAATTTTTTCTGTGGCTGCCACCCTGCCCGTTTGTTCATCTATATAAAGCTTTACCAGGTATTCAGCCCCTTCACGCATGCCGCCCAATTGTTTGGATTTTGGCACAAATAGGTCTTTCATCAAACCCCAATCAAGGAAAGCGCCCAAACCAGTTACGGATACCACCTTCATTTTGGCTATTTCGCCTACACAGGCTTTGGCTTTTTGGGTAGTGGCAATAAGGCGGTTATCAGAATCGTGGTAGACAAAAACGTTGATCTCATCGCCAATACGAAGTGTACGCGGGGCAAAACGTTTGGGTAAAAGGATGCCTTCTCCCCCATCATCAAGATAAAATCCAAAATCAACCTTCCGGCTTACTTTCAGTGTATTGTATTGCCCAACTTGTACCGGATCCATGTGCTGCGTGGTTGTTTTGTTTGCAAAGGTACGATTGTTTCATTTGACAGCCCCATCCCCCAAACCGCACCTTTGCGCCTTTTGAGCATTTTCCCCTCGCAATACGCAAAGAATTTTGTATGCAGGCACATCAGGATTTTTGATATTTTGCATCTGTATGATGAAAATGATCAAAGCAGCAGTTGTATTGGGCTTACTGTGCATCACCCTCCACTCTTCGGCGCAACAGGTAAACGGGCATTGGTTTGGTATCGGGATGTTGCAAACTACCCGGCAATACAATACCTATATGTCGGAGCTGGTAATGCAACAGAAAGGAAAATCGGTAAACGGATACCTGAATTATTATTTCAAGGATAGTCTTGTAAAAGTTACTGTTACCGGCAGTTTTGATCAGCAGACGCATAGACTGAGCCTGAACCCTTTCCCGGTTATGTATTACCTGTCGCCCAGCGCACAGAACAGTATCGATTGCTCTATGTCGGGAAGTTTTGTATTGCTGGCCTCTAAAACAGAAAGCTTGCTTACCGGCAGGTTGTTTGGGGATGAGGATCATAAATATACTGTGCCTGATATCAGTATACGCCTGACAAAATCGAATGATACTGCATTACTTGTAATGAAGGACGATGAACCGGAAGAAAAAAAAGACACAGTGATTACTGCACCTGTTATACCAACAGCACTGGAAGCTTTTAACCAGCGGGGAAAAATAGTTGCTAAGGAATTAGAGGTTAGCAATGCTGTACTGAAGCTGCAATTATATGATAATGGGTCTATTGATTATGATTCTGTTTCGTTGTTCCTGAATAATAAAATGATCCTGCCAAAAACATTGCTTACCCATAAGGCTATCAAAATAAATATCGAATTGGATCCCGCACTTGAGATCAATGAATTAAGCATGTTTGCCGAGAACCTTGGAATGATACCGCCCAATACGGCCGCATTGATCCTGTACGATGGAGTAACGAGATATGAGACTTTGCTTACAAGCGATCTCAATAAAAGTGCTACCCTCAGGCTAAAGAAAAAATAAAACCGTGCCTTCTCGCCCACTAAGCTTTGGCGAGCGGGTGTGCCTTAGTGTGAGAAATTAATTTGCACACCAAGGCCAAAGGCACGGTTGGTACGTTGATTATTTGTAACTGATGAGTTCTGCGTTTAACTTTTTTGCAAGACCTTTGGCACCCCAGCTCATTACCACATCATGATTGTAATTGAATGCAGGCTTTAGCAGGAAAGAGAGATAGTTCATCCATGCTTTGTTGGTAAATACGGTCCAGTTGTATTGTATATAAGTAACACCATCTCTTTCTTCAAAAAACCATTCGCCCTTACCTTCCAGTTCACCAAAAGCTTCGCCTTTCATGTGTTTGTATTTTTCAAACTCCGTTAGCCGCATATTAAATGCCAGTTGATAAGGCAGGATACTGCGCCAGGTATATTCGCGTATACCGCCAATGCCATTATCATCACCTTTGTGAACTTCGGAAACATTAACCACCCCTTTCCACCATGATGGCCATTCAAGCGAGCTATGAATGGTATCCCATACCTGGGTAAGCGGGGCTTTGATCTGCCAACGGGTAACAAACGCATATTGTGTAGCCATAGACGGAATTTTAAATCATACGGCAAACCATTACATAGGTGTTAATTAAAACAATTCCGGCTGTGCATTCTCATCTTTGGGTTTCTGTTCCCATTCCATCTCAATGGTTTTGCTGTAATCAGTAAGCTTGGCGCCCACTGCTTTCCATCCCATCACTTCCACCATTTTAGCCACTTTAAATTTGGCTTTACGCACCTGCTGGCCCCGGCCTGTTTGTACCACCAGTATGGGTTCTGCATCAGTAGTTACGGCTTCCAGGCGGTTTCCGTTGCCTTCTTTAATAAAAAGGAATTGTGATTTTAACGTAGTGGTCTCTATTCTAAAACGTTTGATATTGTATTGCTGTTTATCATTATCCAGGTACACGGCGCTGATCACTTTTTCGGGATCAAACTTTTCTATCAGCGCTATTTTATCCGGTTCAAAACGCTGCGTGCTTTCCGTATCGGTTAATTCATAGGTACCATCGTTATAAAATACGATGATCTTCTCATCTTCAAAACTTCCCAGGTACTGGCCTTTTTCTTCCGTATTCAGTCTGCCAAATTTATCATCAAACCATAATTTGCGGCCTGCCAAAGTACTCTTGCCAGCTTCTTTAAACTTAACAGTTTTGATCGGATATTTGGTTACCTGGTTACCCATGCTGCCCCTGCCTTTGATCTCCAGTTCTTCAAAAAAGAAATCAAATTCTTTTTTATGCGCTGTACAGTTCGGACTCAACACGATCTTCACCGCTTCGGCTTCACCGTTAGGGTTGGCACTGAAATAATGCACTTTGCTTTTGTCTGATCCTTTGGTAAGATCATATTCTTTTTCGCGCGTAATACCGGTTACATTAAACCGTTTGGCGTAACTGACGCCCGATTTGCCATCGAGGTAAATCATATTATAAGTAGTACGCTCGTCGTTTTTCTGGAATACCGCCGCGTGAATAATGTCTTTACCGATAAAAACCTTATCCGACACCTTAACTACTTTCATCGTGCCTGCTTTGGTAAAAGCGATGATATCATCATAATCGGAGCACTCGCATAACAGCTCATCCTTTTTAAGTCCGGTACCGATAAAACCTTCTGCACGGTTCAGGTATAATTTGGTATTGGCGATAGCCACGTGTTTTACCTGTATGGTATCAAACTCTTTGATCTCCGTTTTGCGTTCTTTGCCCTTTCCATATTTTTTCAGCAGGTTATCAAAATAGGCAACAGCAAAATCGGTCAGGTTTTCAAGATCATATTTAACCTGTTTAATATCCGCCTCTATGGATTTGATCTGTTCATTCAGCTCATTAATATCCAGCCTGTAAATCCTTCTAACGGGTTTCTCGGTAAGTTTGAGGATGTCTTCGCGCTCAATAGGGCGTTTTAGTTTTTTCTTGAATGGATTGAATCCTTTATCAATAGCCTCGATCACTTTTTCCCAGGTCTCATGTTTCTGTTCGAGTTCTTTGTATATTTTTTCTTCAAAGAATATTTTCTCCAGCGAGGTGTAATGCCATTTATCTTCCAGCTCACCCAGTTTGATCTCCAGTTCTTTTTTCAGCAACGCTTTGGTATGCTCTGCAGAAACAGTAAGCAGTTCGTGCGCAGTGAGAAATTTTGGTTTATCGTCAACAATTACACATGCATTGGGAGATATGCTTACTTCACAATCGGTAAAAGCATACAACGCATCAATGGTAATATCCGGCGAGATACCTGCCGCAAGATCAATCTGTATTTCAATATCAGCAGCCGTTACATCGGTCACCTTCCTGATCTTGATTTTGCCCTGGTCATTGGCTTTGGTGATGCTTTCCATCAATTGCGTGGTGGTAACACCATAAGGCACATCGCGGATAACCAGTGTTTTTTTATCCAACTCTTCAATATGCGCCCGCACCCTTACTTTTCCGCCCCGTTTGCCATCGTTGTAATTGGCTACATCAATCATACCACCGGTCTGGAAATCGGGGTAGAGTTCAAATTTCTTTCCGCGGAGGCATTTGATGGAAGCATCTATCAGTTCACAAAAATTATGTGGAAGAATTTTGGTAGATAAGCCAACCGCAATACCATCGGCACCCTGTGCCAGCAGTAACGGAAATTTCATTGGCAAGGTAATTGGCTCATTCTTCCTGCCATCATAACTTAATTGCCAATCGGTTGTTTTGTTATTAAAAGCAACTTCGAGTGCGAATTTGGATAAGCGTGCCTCGATATACCTTGACGCGGCAGCTTCATCGCCCGTACGTACATCACCCCAGTTACCTTGTGTATCAATCAACAGGTCTTTCTGACCAAGATTTACCAATGCATCACCAATACTGGCATCACCATGCGGATGGTATTGCATACTCTGACCGATGATATTGGCCACTTTATTAAACCTGCCATCATCCATTTCCTTCATGGCGTGCAGAATACGGCGTTGCACGGGTTTGAGGCCATCTTCAATAGCCGGAACAGCACGTTCCAATATCACATAGGATGCATAATCCAAAAACCAGTTCCGGTATTGGCCACCTAAGCCGCTTTCATTTTCAAATGACCTGTTCTCTATCTTTTCTTTTGCCATGGATGAAACTATGTTATATCAGCTTATCGTTTAATCTTGTAATTCAAAACCAAAATTCAAAATTCAAAAGTCAAAAATCAAAATTCAAAAAATAGCCGCTATTACAATTGCATGAACCATCTTTTTTTGACTTTTTAATTTTGAATTTTAATTTTTCACTTCTTCCTCTTCCAGCCTGAACGAATCCACTTTCCCATCTTCCAGTGTGTTCAGTTCGAGAAGGATAACATCTTTATCAGCAATTACTTCATGCCATGCCCACGCATGTACGGTAACCATTGCCGGTGCAACTACTTTGCAGGTACCTTTCTTGTCTTTGTTCCTTACATCAAACCAATGAATCGTGACCTCACCGGAAAAAAGTATGAATATTTCAGGGTTCTTACCTTTCGACAATTCTTTGTGGTAATGCCTGGCATTATGCGTTCCTGCCTTGCGGTAAGCCACCACAAACTGTTCTGTTCTATCTGTATTAAAAAAATGTGTTGATCCACGTTCATCGCTGTGAATCATTGGAACTTCTGATACTTCTATCATCTTCATCTTCTTTTTAAACCTGGTATAATTCGAGGGGTTGCCCGTTCGGATCGTAAAAAAAACAAAAAGATTTGCCGGTGAATTCATCCACACGGATATCTTCTACTTTTACTTCATTCTTTTTCAGCCATTCAAATCCTGCCTGTACATCTTTTACCGCAAATGCCAGATGCCGCAATCCTTTTGCTTCAGGGAAAGAGGCCCTTTCACGATAGTCGGGAAAGGAAAACAATTCTATCTGGTATTGGCCATTTAAGGCAAGGTCCAGCTTATACGAATTCCGTTGTTCCCTGAAATGTTCTGCCACAACCGTAAACCCTAATACTTCTGTATAAAACCGTTTGCACACTTCATACAGCGCATTATCCGTAAGCATGGCAACATGGTGTATGGATTCGATCGCTATCATTTATTCTTCTGCTTCAGCTATTTCTGCCGTTTCACTATTTCCACCGGGCAATTTAATTACTAAGTCTTTCCAGCCTTTCGTCCAGTCGCCCAGCACCTCCAGCTTTCCTTCTGCTGCCATTTCCCTGATGCGCCAAACAAGAAAAGCATCGCCTGTTTTTACTTTCATTTTATTTAAGGCAGTACTTAACAGCTTGGGCAATTTCTGTGGCCCGAAATTGATAATATTCAACAGGTCCCTGTCGTAAAACTCAACTTCCTTACCTACTATTTTTTTACCACCTTCCAGAAAGCGTACCAATGCGTTTTCATTGCAGGTCTTTTTCCATTCATCAGGGTCCACTTCAAACTCGCTTAAAGTGATCGGCCTGGCTAATTTTTTTGCCTTCAGAAATTCTTTGGGCTGAATTTCTGAAAGACTGGTTGGATAAAAGATATTCCCCTTCTCATTAATAAATGGAAGGTTGTTGAGATATAAAATATGGATCTTTCCCTGGTAGTTTTTCAACTGACTCATCAGCCAATAATAGCCGCACACATCATGTACATTCTGTCCCATCCAGATCCATATCAACTCCTCCGGTTCTTCATCTAATTTTTTCAGAAGATTATGAACCGTTAATTTATCATCTACAATATTTAATTGTTCTGTGTAGGGCGAAAACTCCAGCACATTCTTCCACCAGTCCCTGCGTTGCTGGTAGCCTTCCGTTCCGTATATATCAACCAATGGGCCAACGGCAAAATCGTCTTTAATTTCAACGATCTCTCCCTGCAAACTTTCATCCAGTTCGATAGCCTTGCTTAATGCCTCTACGTTAGCCTGTTCAAATACAATATGAACCATTATAATTAAAAATTAAAAATTAAAAAAATCTTGCCTGCACTATTAGCCGATGATAAAATCAACGATTATTAATTCTCTATCAGATCAAGTTCTACTTTTAAATTATTGATAATAAATTCCTGTCTTTCCATCGTATTCTTACCCATATAATATTCGAGCAGGTTTTGGATATGATCACCCTGTTCAAGTATCACAGGTTGCAGACGGATGTCCTGCCCGATAAACCTGCCAAACTCTTCAGGCGATATCTCTCCCAAACCTTTGAAGCGGGTAATTTCCGGTTTGCTTCCCAGTTTTTTAACGGCAGCCTGTTTCTCTGTTTCATCATAGCAATAAATAGTTTCCTGTTTATTGCGCACGCGGAACAACGGCGTTTCCAGAATATACACATGACCACGTTTTACAAGATCAGGGAAGAACTGCAGGAAGAAGGTCATCATCAATAAACGGATGTGCATACCATCCACATCGGCATCGGTTGCTATTACAATATTGTTGTAGCGAAGGCCTTCCAGTCCGTCTTCAATATTCAACGCATGCTGCAAGAGGTTGAACTCTTCATTTTCATACACCACTTTTTTGGTGAGGCCAAAACAGTTCAAAGGTTTACCACGCAAACTGAACACCGCCTGCGAATCTACATTTCTCGATTTGGTGATGCTTCCACTGGCACTATCACCCTCGGTGATAAAAATGGTAGAATTGTGTTGAAGGGCAATAAAATCGCCTTTACTTTTTGCCGGAGCTTCATCGTTAAGGTGTATCCGGCAATCGCGCAATTTTTTATTATGGAGGTTTGCTTTTTTTGCACGCTCATTGGCTAATTTCTTAATACCCGCCAGTTCTTTTCTTTCACGCTCATTCTGTTCAATGCGTTTTTTGAGCGCATCAGATACGGTGGGGTTGCGGTGCAGGAAATTATCCAGTTCACGCGCCAAAAAGTCAAGCACAAAATTCTTCATGCTCGGACCGCCCTCATATACATTCTGCGAACCCAGTTTGGTTTTTGTCTGGCTCTCAAACACAGGCTCCTGCACGCGAACAGATACTGCGGCAACAATACTGGTGCGGATATCGGAGGCATCGTAATCCTTTTTAAAATAATCGCGGATCACTTTTACATAAGCTTCCCTGAATGCCTGCTGGTGTGTACCACCCTGTGTGGTGTATTGGCCGTTTACAAAAGAAAAAATGTCTTCCCCATAATCATTGTTGTGAGAGAGGGCAACTTCAATATCCTCTCCTTTTAAATGAATGATGGGGTAACGCAATTCATCAGGATTGGTTTTGCGTTGCAACAGATCAAGCAATCCATTTTTACTGATATATTTCTTGCCATTAAAATGCATGGCAAGGCCGGCGTTCAGGTAGCAATAGTTCCAGAGCTGGTTATCGAGGTATTCATGGATATAATGGAAATTGCGGAAAACGGTTTCATCCGGAGTAAACTCAACCAATGTTCCGTTGGCTTCAGTTGTTTTGGTTTCTTTATGTTCTTTAATCAGGAACCCTTTTTCAAACTCCGCTGTTTTTTCTTTACCATCGCGAAAAGCGGTTACTTTAAAGCGCTGGCTTAATGCGTTCACCGCCTTGGTACCTACCCCGTTCAATCCCACACTTTTCTGAAAAGCTTTACTGTCGTATTTGGCGCCGGTGTTGATCTTACTTACCACATCCACCACTTTTCCCAGCGGGATACCACGGCCATAATCGCGAACAGTTACTTTTTTGCCTTCAATGGTCAGCTCTACCTGCTTACCGAAGCCCATAGTGTATTCATCAATACAGTTATCTATCACTTCTTTCACAAGTACGTATACCCCGTCATCCGGCGCCGATCCATCGCCCAGTTTACCGATGTACATACCAGGCCGCAACCGGATATGCTCTTTCCAATCGAGCGACCTGATGGATTCTTCATTGTATTCAACCGGATTTTTCTCTTCAGCCATAGTCTCTTTACTTATTTAAAACAACTTACCCCTTCCGGCATCTCTGCTTGGTGGGAAAGTAATGTGTACAACCCGCAAATCTAACTACCCCACACCGCAGCCCAATTTTACTTTTCTACAAATGGGCCAGGAATGTGGATAAAACCCTGAAAAACCTGAATTTGCTTATTTGTACGACGGGTAAAAACTTAGTTTTGCCGTATCGAAGCATCAAAAATTTATATAGAAACCGATCTTGACCGTATAGCAGCCTGGTCGGAAGCTAGCGTTTCAGAAAACGACCGGTTCAGGGAATTTGTAAAAGAAAGGAACAGGGAGCAGATAGATAAGATGGTTTTTCAGCTTAATGAAGCGATCTCGCCCCGGATAAATTGTACTGAATGCGGCAATTGCTGTAAAAGTCTGATGGTGCTGATCTCTGATGAAGAAGCGGATCATCTGTCAAAACACCTCGAACAATCGCGCGAAGCGTTTGATGAGCAATACCTGGAAAAAGGCAGTAATGGACTGATGATCATGAACCGGATGCCCTGTCATTTTTTGAGCAACAATAAATGCACGGTATATGAGTACCGGTTTGAGGGATGTAAAGAATTTCCGGCATTGCATTTGCCCAATTTTAAAGACAGGCTGTTTACCACCTTTATGCATTATGAACGTTGCCCGATCATTTTTAATGTGGTGGAGCAATTGAAAGACGAGATGGGTTTTGAAAGAGACACCGTAGTAAAAAAGAGTTGAAGATTTATCCTTTGAGGCTTTACATGCGGCGGAGGGTTATCACCCCCCATATATTTTTTTCTGTTCCATTAACTTTATCAGTATGATTCGTTTTGGCATTGATATTTTATTGGAAAAAAATCCTGACTGGAAGAATTTGCGTATTGGCCTTGTAACCAATCAGGCTGCCACTACCAACAATCTGATTCCTTCCCGGCAGGCATTGCTGCAGCAACAATTTTCCCTCACAAAACTATTCTCGCCAGAACATGGGCTGGATGTATTGGGAGCAGATGGGCATGAGATGCATGATGGGAAGGATGCCTTAACGGGGTTGCCCGTTATTAGTTTATACAGCGCCAAACTGGCCCCCTCAAAAGAAGACCTGCAGGATATTGATTTGGTTTTGTTTGATATACCGGATGTGGGCAGCCGGTTTTATACCTACCTGTGGACAATGACATACGTGATGGAAGCCTGCGCGGCATTCACCAAAAAAATGATCATACTGGACAGGCCCAACCCAATTTCAGGAAATATGGAAATGGCTGAAGGGCCGATACTCCATGATTCACAGGCTTCTTTTATTGGCAGATGGCCAATCCCTATACGGCATAGTTGCACATTGGGTGAGCTGGCACAGTATTTTAATTCAAAAAGAAATATCAGGTGCCATCTTGAAGTGATCAAATGTGAGGGATGGGACAGGTATGATCTGCAGCCCGATTGGGGAATCCCGTTTGTGCCTACCTCTCCTGCCATGCAGCATTTTGAAAGCATGGTATTGTATCCCGGCCTGTGTTTACTGGAAGCAACCAATATCAGCGAAGGCAGGGGAACCGAAGACGCTTTCTGCGTGGTGGGCGCCCCGTGGATCAAGGGTGAAACACTTGCTACCATCCTTGCCAATATTGAATTAGATGATCTGCACATAAACCCTTACAACTTTACACCGGCAAGCAGTAAGTACGAAGGCAAAATATGTCATGGCATACAACTGATGATCAAACACCCTCAATTCTTCCAACCTGTTTCATTTGGTTTGGTATTGATCAGGCTGATCAAACAACTGTATCCGCAGGCATTTGGATGGAGCCCCTATCCAACACTTGTTAACCCTGACGGGAAACATCATCTTGATAAATTACTCGGCATCCCTAATAGTGAACAGTTGTTCGAACTTCCACTCCCTAAATTTATTGCGGAAGTAACCAAACTAACCCGTTGCGCAAACTGGGAAGAAGAGATCAAGCCTTATCTTTTGTATTAATCGCTTAACTATTGAGATATTGCACGCCAAGGCGCAATATTTTTTCTGGCGCCTTGTCGCCTTGGCCTGCATTCATCTATAAAACTTAATTTAGTTTACAAATCATCATTATGCTGAAGCAGTTAATATTACTATTGTCTGTTGCCGGTTTATTCCTGGCTAATCAATCTATTGCACAACCCACTATTAAAATACTGGAGTCGGGAAAGAAAATAAGCATCCGCGGTTTAAGTATAGTAGATAACCATATTATCTGGGCCAGTGGCAGCAATGGTTCTGTGGCAAGATCGGTGGATGGGGGCAATACTTTTACATGGCTCACCGTACCCGGTTATGAAAAAAATGATTTCAGGGATATTGAGGCGTTTGATGAAAATACAGCTATCATTATGGGTATTACCCAACCGGCAGTATTATTAAAAACAACTGATGGCGGACAAACCTGGAAAAAGGTTTTTGAAGACACAACCACCGGCGCTTTTTTTGATGCCATGGATTTTTCAAGAGGGCAATACGGTGTATTGGTTGGCGATCCGATCAATAATATAATTTTTATTGCCCATACCCCGGATCAGGGAGATCATTGGAAAGTTATTTCATCCACATCCGATAACAAAGGAATAGTTGCTAAAGAAGGAGAAGCTTTTTTTGCTTCCAGCGGCACTAATATTAAAATGCTGGATTATGGTTATCAGCATTTTGTAATGGCCTCCGGAGGGCAATCATCCAGGTTGTTTCATATCGGACAGAAAGATTCTCTACCTATCATGCAGGGAAAACAATCAACCGGAGCCAACTCACTGGCTGTTTACAAAAACAGGAAAGGGATTGTTGTTGGGGGTGATTTCACAAAAGATAGTATCAGTAATAATAACTGTGTGTATTTTAGTCTGGATAATAATACGCCCATTAAATTTCATATTCCACAAACCCCGCCCCACGGCTACCGCTCATGTGTTATTTATATTAACGAACACAAACTCCTCACCTGTGGTACATCGGGTATTGATATTTCGAAAGATGGCGGAAAGAATTGGGAGCTGATCTCGAAAGAAAGCTTCCATGTTTGCCAGAAAGCTAAAAAAGGGAAAGCAGTATTCCTGGCGGGAGCTAACGGAAGAATTGCGCAGTTGATCTATTAATAATTTTTTTGCCACAGATTACACAGATGGCACAGATTTTTTTTGGGGTATTGCAGTTGCTTTAAACTTTTTTTACTGAGGCCAGTCTATTTCCCGAACCACTTACTCTGAGAAAACAATTTTTCTTTGGGATACTTAGTTTAGCTATTGGATAATAAGCAAGGAGTACCGTTCATTGTATAGGGGGAACAAGGGCAAACCGGTAACGGGATGCCCTTTTCTACTTTTTAAAAGCGAAATAAACGGCGCCTATCAGAAACAGAAAGCTGACTAAGTATTTGAATGCAAACGGTTCTTTCAGGTACCATACGGCAAATACAGAAAACACAACCAGAGTAATGATCTCCTGGGTAATTTTCAATTGAAAACCGCTCATCCCATTGGCATAGCCCGCCCTGTTGGCAGGAACCATGAGGCAGTATTCAAAAAAAGCGATGCCCCAACTGATCAGGATAGCCTTCCATAACGGTAAACCCCTGTCTTTCAGGTGGCCATACCAGGCAAACGTCATAAAAATATTAGAAAGTAAGAGCAGCCCGATTGTTTTCATGGTAGATATGATTAAATTTAAGCAGCGCAAAATACTGCAATAAATGCAGTTGATCTTTGCCCTGATTGCCAGTTTGCCATCTGATCAAACATTGCACGAATCTTGTACTGACTAACCCGTAAAACAGAGAGAATGAAAAAGTTTCAGGCGATCATCAGCTTTACAATGGACGAGGATTTCATGTCGCTGGTACCACCGCACCGCACGTATATCAATTACCTGATCAATAAAGGCATTATAGACAGTTATGCCGTAAGCATGGAAAGCCAGACCAGTTGGGTAACCATCAATGCCGAAAACAAGGCAGAGGCGGATAATTATATAGCCAAATCCCCATTGTATAAATACTGGACCTATCATATAGAAGAATTGTTCGTATATGACAGCCAGCATTACCGTTTACCGGCGCTGCAATTCAATTAATTTAAAAAAAGTCAAACTTTTTTTTGGAGGTTACCGCTCAGACCCTATTTTTGCACTCCCAATAAACAAGGGAGCATAGCTCAGCTGGTTTAGAGCATCTGCCTTACAAGCAGAGGGTCCGCGGTTCGAACCCGTGTGCTCCCACAGAATAACCCCTCAGAATTTTCTCAGGGGTTATTTTTTTGCCTATGCATCAAGTATATATTCTTTATTCAGTCATCAAAGACCGGTATTACGTCGGTTTCACTTCAGACAGTTTATCTGAACGAATCAGGAGACATAATTCCAATCATGCAGGGTTTACAGGTAAAACAGGTGATTGGAAACTTGTTTTCTCTGAAACGCATGACACAAAAGATGCTGCTATGAAAAGAGAAAAAGAGATCAAAATGTGGAAGAGCCGGAAAATGATTGAAAAACTCATAAGCTCAGCTGGTTAGAGCACTCCGACTTATAGTCGAAGGGGTCCGCGGTTCGAACCCGTGTGCTCCCACAAAGCAGTTAGATCATAAAACGTCTAACTGCTTTTTTATTTGCACAAGGTTATCACAACATTTTTCCTTCCCCGCAGGCGTCTCCCAACGGGGACCCTGCGCTTAGAATTGACTCACATTCTTATTAAATAAAATTTTCGCGCATTACTATGAATAAATCTAATGGCACGCAGCGTGTTTATCTGCTTCATCAACTACCTAATCGATTGACTTTTCCCGTTCAAGCCGCAGAGTCCCCGTTCCGGGAGACACCTGCGGAAAATTTTCTTTTTTATTTTATAAAATGGATACACTGCGGAGAAGGAAATATTATTAAAAAATGGGGCAAAATCACTGGGCAAAATATGCTCATTAACCCCAATTCTGAAAAGCTCAGTCCACAAACCTACAACAAGAGGTTATCAGATTATTAGCCTTAGAATTGCCAACATCTGCTGTAAAGTTGTTGATATATCACTTCTCTTATTTCTTTAATAATTAAATACAAATCCATAAATTTATTCCTCAGCCGTTAACTTGCCTCCTCCCCAGCAAGAATTTATAAAGACTATTCTAACCTATTATACACTTAACCCTATGACACGAATTACAGAGATTCGACTAACTCTTGCAGCATTTATCTATGGAATAGAGATAGACATTAAAAACGTGATTAAAAAGTATATAACCCCATTTCAGGAGGATATTCATTTTTTTCAAAATCAGGAACTTACTGCAAAAATTATAGACAGATATAATAAGGAAAATCCAGGTGTTGACTATAAAGCAAATATTGATGAACTTATAGACTTTCTTGATTTTCACGATACCTTCACTATCTTGAAAAAAAATGAAGTTTTCCTTCCAAAACCAGTAATCATCAATTTGAATTTAATTTTAAATGAATTAGCTGAGTTGACTCCTATTAGAAATAGAGTCATGCATACTAGACCTCTACTTGGGGGAGATTTTTCAACAGCTTATGATTTTGTCACTAAACTAAAACGTACTGACCCTATTGATTGGAAGCATTCGATTGAAACTAGGGAATTAATTGAAAAAGACCCAGCTTATATCCTAACACTGAAATTACCCCAAGTACTTTCTTACGAAAAAGAGAATAAAGTAATACATAATTTACCAATACCAGATTTTGATGATACTGGATTTATAGGGCGTACAAAAGATGTCGAAGAAGTAAAGCATTTGATATTTACAAATAAAGTAGTAAGTATTATCGGTGATGGTGGAATTGGAAAAACAGCCCTAGCAATCAAGGTTGCTTATGATATAGTTGATATGGGCGATAAATGTCCTTTCGAGTTAGTTATATGGACTTCGGCAAAAACAACGATGCTTACCTCGAAAGGAATTGAGGAAATATATACAGCTATAACAGATTATACCGGCTTAGTATCAGTTATTTCAGAAACAATTGATAAAACTGTTGAAATCAATAAGCTAGAGTCAATTCTTGAGTATCTTGAAATATTTAAAACACTAATCATAATTGACAATCTAGAAACAATTCAAAGCATAGAAGTTCGTGATTTTATTCGAAACGCACAAACTAAGTGCAACATTGTTATAACTTCAAGAATAGGGTTAGGAGAATTAGAATATCCTAGAAGATTAAATGGATTAACTGAAACTGAATCTGCAAGATTAATAAGAGAGATTGCTCGAATTCGAAATAGCGATATTCTTTTAAAACTTCCACAAGCAACATTGGTTGAAATTTCTTCAAAATTATATTTTAACCCTCTTGCTATTAAATGGTTTGTAAGCACAGTAGAAATGGGCATCCCTCCTCAAGAGGTTTTAAATAACAAGGATGACCTTTTAAACTTCTGCTTAACAAACGTTTATGAAAAACTTAGTGCTGGCTCAATATCTGTACTTAACTCAATACGTGCATCCAGAAGAAAACTTAGCAGTGCCGAAATATTGTACCTTTCAGAATACGAAGCTCTTGAAGCTAGAAAGTATTTAATTGAACTCTTTAAGACAACATTAATAAGTCGCGAAATCATTGATGTTAGTAATATTGAAGAGGTTTATTACTATATTTCTGATTTTGCCAAGGAATTCTTGTCAAAAAAGCATCCAATAGATGCTGAGTATGTCAAACTTGTTACTAAGAAATCAAGAGAATTATCGGACGGACTTAATGATATTAAAAAAATCAATCGTTACAATGAATTCTCGATTTACGCTTTAGCATGCGAAACCCCTAATCAGAGAATAGCAGCAAAACTTTTATCTGAGGCATTAAGATATTCGAGAGGTGCAGATTATGGGAATGCACTTCAAAAAGTCGGTGAAGCTAAAAATGTAGACCCAAATTATTATGAAGTTTATCGGGTGGGTGCCTTTATCAAGGCTACAGCAGGAGATATTTTAAGTGCAGAGGATGATTACCAACTAGGATTGGAGATAGCACCTGAAAATATCCGATTGCTTTACTACTACGCACAATTTTTACTCTTTCAATTAGAAGATACTGACAAGGCTTTGAAACTTGCGGAAAAAGTATATCAACAGAGACCAAATCATCCAAATACGGCATTTTTGTTCTCAAGGTGTTATAGTGTACTGAAAGAGTTCAATAAAGCTATTTCCATAATAAAGGGACTTTTATCGAGTGGAGAACTTGACTCAAAAAATATACGTGTTGCAAACACAGAATTGATTTCTTTATATGCAAAGGCTGGTTATAGCTATTTAACTATAGAAAGTGACATAGTAAATGGGGTAAGCCATTTCAAAAAATCATTTGATACGTTTGAACACTGCATGGGCAAGGAAATAGTTGATTTCAAATTGATAAAAAACTTTTGTGATGCACTTTATAGTTTTATGGGAGTCCTTTCGTCTGTTGAGCTTGAAAATAATCATGAATATGTAAAATCCTTAATCACTAAGTATGAAAGACAAATTTCATTGACTTATTTAAGTCGTAAAATAATAATGAAATTCTCTGATAGATTCAACGATTCTACTTTAAACGGATTGCTTGAACATACAATAGCTGAGGGAACTAAAATTGGAAATGTTATTAAAACTAGAAATGATTCCTATGCTTTTGTTGAATCTGACGGTGAAAAGTACTTTGCACATATCAAAGAATTTAATGAGTTTAAAAACCAGACAGATTTAAAAAAACTAAAAGAGGGACAGTTAGTTACCTTTGAACCAGTAAATAGTCCAAAAGGTATATGTGCAAAAAATATTACAACAGTAATTAGCAACTAAGAAGCAAGCTTTCCTTCTCCGCAGGGTAGTCTTGTAGTCTTATAAAAAGACAAATAAAAGTAAGTTCAGCGCGGGTGTCTCCCAGCAGGGCTACTGTGTACCTGCAAGTTTTTTTTTGCCCCCTTCTCTGTGAAACTCCTAATCTCCGTGCTCTCTGTGTTGAAAAGAACTGCTGCACCTGCAACCTGTTTTTCTTTCTCCTCAGGGGTACCAAAGCCCATCAATCTCAATATCTGTTCATCCCCATGCTTCAGCATGGGGGTAGTGCTTTCTTACTTTTCTCAGACCTATTTTAGCCTTTTGTGTAACGCTGCATTTTCCGTGATCTCCGTGTTAAAAAAAGCTGCATGCAAAACAATTATTTTTTCAACACAGAGAGCACAGGGATACGGAGTTTCACGGAGGGAGACGGGATGATCGGTTTTGTTATTTGGTTCCAACTATTAACTTTGTGTGCATGATTAGTCCCCCATATAATGAAGCTACCCGGCCATGGAAAGAATCGGAACATGAGGTGATTACGGAGCTTGTTTCATCATATAGCCTGGTAGTGTGGAACGATGAGGTGAATACTTTTGAATGGGTTATCGAAACACTGATCAAAATATGCGGCCACACACACGAACAGGCCGAGCAGTGCGCCTTATTCATTCATACCAAAGGCAAATACGCCGTTAAAAACGGTGACTATGAAACACTTAAGCCCATGTGCGATGCCATTACCGACAGGGGCATCGGGGCTACGATTGAAATGGGATAAATAAATTAATGAGTGAATGATAGAATGATAGAATGAGTGAGTGGAAAACCCGTTAACCTATTAATTTATTGCACATTTTTTTTCGGACTTCCGGACTTTCCGACTTTCTGACTATTTTTAAATATGCCTGTTTACGCATTAGACAAAAGTTTATGGTTCCCTCCTGTTGATGAAGCGATGGAGGACGGCCTGCTGGCTATGGGTGGCGATATTAGTGTAGACCGCCTGTTACTGGCTTATAAAAGGGGCATCTTTCCCTGGTATGATGGCGATACACCTTTGTGGTGGTGCCCCGATCCGCGTTTTGTTTTATATCCTGAAGAACTGAAGATCAGTAAAAGTATGGAAGCGGTGATCAAAAAAGGTACGTTCGATTTTACCACCAATAATTCATTTGCCGAAGTGATCCGCTCCTGTAAAGACTTGCAACGTAAAGGACAGGACGGCACCTGGATAACAGATGAACTTGAAGCAGCTTTTATTGAACTCCATAAACTCGGCTTTGCGCATAGCGCCGAAGCGTGGCTGGACGGCGAACTGGTTGGCGGCTTATACGGCATAAGAATGGGCAAACTGTTCTTTGGCGAGAGCATGTTCAGCAAACACAGCAATGCCAGCAAGTTTGCCTTTATTCAATATGTACAGAAACTTAAAAAAGAAAATGTGTTCCTGGTAGATTGCCAGGTTTATACCGCCCACCTTGAAAGCCTTGGCGCCAGAATGATTCCGAGAGAAGATTTTACGGCAATATTGAAAAAGTATATTTAACCTGTTGGCGGAGTTGTTCGAAACTTAACGGGCAAGACCTTATTTTGAAACATTTAACCGCAAGGACGCAAAGCCGCAATGGTACGCAAGGATTTTCTTAACAGTATACTTCGCGATCCCTGGCGACTTCGTGTCTTTGCGGTAAAACTAATAGCCAGTTATCGTTAAAAAATTCATATTCTGTAACTATCACTTATCGCAAAGTCTAAGAAAAATAACTCAGCCAACGGGTTATATTTTTTATCCATTCCGGTAGTAGCCATACATTTTTTCTACATCTACCACTATCCGCTCCATATCCCTGTCCCTGTCGGAGGGATCGTAATTCTGTTTCAGGTTACTGCCAAACAAAACCGCAACGGTTTGCCAGAATGCCGCGCTGATAAAGCCTTTGTATTCATCAATGATCTCGTAACAGTTGTTTCCTGTTTCGCGATAAATCAATTTCATCAATATCTTTCCCTGGTAAACAGACAGCTTGGTCAACTTATCCGTAAACTCTTTCTTCAATTCCCTTTCCCTCGATTTGATAATGGTTTTTCTTTGCTTCCGGTCAGACACATTCACTAATTTGGCATTGATCTCGTTCATAATTCTGCCGGCCGCTTTGGCATAGGGGTAGGTAACATAAACCGCATTCCGCAACCGCGTCCAGTCGGCCCAGTATTTCCGCCATTCACGGGTAAGTTTGCCATATACCAAAACCGGCGGCAGGTTACTGGAGGGTATGGTATCTCCTTCAGGAGTAACAAAAGCATATACTTTCAGGGTGTCGTATACACCATGAACCTGGGCATTGGTACGGGTTGCCACCAACAAACCTGCAGCCAGGCAAAGAGATAATATGATATGCTGATAATACCGTTTCACACTGCTTAAAATTAGACACTTCGGCCCTTATTAATGCTGTCCGGCTTAAAAAAGTAACCTTAAAAATTGTTAAGATACCCGCAAATCGCCACGGTTGGATGTTTTGATCCTTTGGATGATTGACATAACAAAACCCACCACCATTACAATCACGCCGATCCATAATACATTAATCATCGGGAACTCATATACTTTGAGTGTGATCAGGTCTGTAATAGACCCGCTTTCTTTTACCCCCAGCTCTAATTTGCCGGTCTTTTGGTCTATTACTTTATTAAAACTCAATACAAGGCTTTGTGAGCGAACAGTGTCGGTAATATGCCGCAATTCCATCCCCTTTAAGGCAATGCCCGGGTTGGCCGGATAGCGGCGGCCATCTTTTGAGATAACGGTTATATCTAGAAACAAGGCTGTTTCATCATTGCTGTATTTGTTTTTCAATTCAGCCGGATTTACAGATACTTTATTCAGTATCATCAACCCATTGCCGTAAAATAAAGTGTCACCGGCTTTTACTTCCCTGTTATGGAAGCTGGTGGTGTCTTCATGATTATTTTCCTGAAAGGATGTGATGTACACAAAGATGTCTTTATACCAATAATGCTTAGCCGCAGGGTTAGCGGAGAATCCTTCCCCGCCTTTATTCTGCTTGATCACATCGGGATACAACTTAAATCCTTCACTGCCATCTTTGGCTTTAAAATCGATTTCAAAATACCGTTTGCGGTCTTTGGGGTTGAGGGTATCCTTGGCATAGGTTACCATGAATTTTCCCATATCGGTTGGTACTTCTTTAAACAATGTGATGTTTTCTGCCACATTACCCGTCGGGCCTTTTTTCCCGCCCTGATCGGCCTGTAAAGGGGTAATACCGGTGGTGTTCCAGCTTAATACTGTTTTTTTGCTGGATGAGATCAGGATGCCCACCAGCACCAATCCAAAACCAACATGCGCCACAGAGGCACCCGCCGCTTTGATCTTTCCTTTCAATCCCAACCAGATATATGCAGAGTTAGCCACCACTGCATAAACCGCGGCAAAAATGGCCATATGAATAGCGAACAGAAAACCGGGTCCTTTTTTATCGTAATTAATATGCCCGAAGAAACTGATGGCCAGACTGATAACAACTGAAATTAATGTGGGCAGCCAAATCTTTTTACCGAAGAATTCCTTCGGTGTGTCTTTGTATTTTAGGTATTGAGCTACGGCTGTGAGCAGCCCGATAATAAACGCTACAAAAATCTGTATCTGGTTATAAGAGAACTCAGCATCTTCAGGTGGGGCAATATTGGTTCCGAATAATTTATTGAAAACAGGGGTAGATGTTTTAGCGATGATAACAATACCGGCTAAAAACAGCACCAGCGCGCCTATAAACATCCAGAATTCGCGGCTATAGGTATTCTCTTCTTTCTGCACACCCGGAATACTTTTATAACGCCAGATATACAAAATGATAGCAGGCACAAAGAACACCAGAACAAATAATATCAGTTGCACGTTCATTCCCAGGTCGGTAAATGCATGAACAGAGGTATCGCCCAGTATGCCGCTTCTTGTTAAGAAAGTTGAATACAGTACCAATATAAAGCTGATGATATAAAAGAAATAAGTGGGCCTGAGAGAGTACCCCGAATTTTTATAGATCAGGTTGGTATGCAAACCGGCCACCAGTGTTAGCCAGGGAACAAGCGAAGCATTTTCTACCGGGTCCCATGCCCAGTATCCGCCAAAAGATAAACTTTCATAAGCCCATGCAGCGCCCATCATCACACCCAAACCTAAAACGGCTGCAGAAAATGAAGCCCATGGAAGGGATGGTTTGATCCAGGTATGATCTTTCCTGATCAATCCGGCAAAAGCGTAAGCAAAAGGAACAATGGTGGATGCAAATCCAAGAAACAGAATTGGCGGGTGTATCACCATCCAGTAATTCTGCAATAAAGTATTTAATCCCGATCCATCTTTCAATAAACTCAGGTAATCAGGACGCAAACCGCCTGTTGTGAGGTCTTTGAAAATGGGGGCCATATCAAAGAATCCTTCATTGCGGCTCAATACATATGGACTGCTGCCTACCCTGTTGCCAAAGAAATACAGGCCCACAAGCATGGTAGCTAAGCAGAACTGTGCAAAGCTGATCACCATCATCACCCCTGCTTCCCAGTCTTTCGATTTCCAGATCAATATCCAGCCCAGCACACAATGCCAGAAACTCCAGAGCATAAAACTACCCTCCTGTCCTTCCCAGAAACAGGCAAACAGGTATTCTATCTGCAGGCTTTTATCGCTATGGATATAGGCATACTTATATTCAAAAAGGTGTTGGGAGATGATAAAATACAAACTGATGAACAATGCCAGTACGCTGATACTTTCTACCAGAAAAGCGGCACGGGCAAGGCGGATCCAGGAGGACTTGTCGGGAGATACCTGCAGGCGGCTGGCTTTCACATAAGCCACAGTAGCTACCAGCGAAGCAATTAAAGAAAGTACCGCAAAAAAATGTCCTATTTGTCCCGGAAGCAGATGTTCACCAATATAATTCATGTAGACAGTATTCAAATGATAAAAGCTGGGCACCAGATATTACAATGCCCGGATGAAAGACAAACCGGGCGGGCATTAGGTTCAGGAATTCTGAAGATTATTTTTTTGTGCCTTAGGATCGTCTTTGTATTTGGAAGGGCATTTTAATAAAATATCCTTGCATTCAAAATGATCGCCCTGTACCCTGCCTTTCAACACCAGCCTTTCGCTTTTTTCCATATCGGTGGGCTTATTGTTATGGTAAACCACTTTGATATTGTTACCCAATGAATCTACCGCCATAAAACTCACATAATTGGGGTTTTTTACCGCATCATATTCAAGGGGGTGCTGCTTATCCATTTTCACGATCAGGTTCACAAACTTACCCTCTTTTTGCCTGGCTGAGGCAATGGTTTCGTAAGTGGTGAGATCACCGGTATAACTGATCAGCACTACTATGGCAGCAGCTATGCATACAAGGATAATAATATGTGATTTTTTCATCGTTAAATTTTTCAGTGCAAAAGTAGACCAAAAACAACATTTTGGGGGAAGTTTATGGTATACATTAACAGTTTTGCAAACTTCGGGCCATAAACTCCAAACTTTCATCTAAATTTGCGCCCGTTGCATTTTCAAGCAATCAACATGTCAGATCTATCTCTTTTCGACCCCAATGCAGTGGGTAATCCCGACAACAATATTTTTGGTTTACCCTTTACAGAAGAGGATGCCCGTTTGGTGATACTACCCGTGGCCTGGGAAGTAACCGTAAGCTACGGGGCAAGCACCTCCCGCGCAGCCGAACACGTATTTAAAGCCAGCAAACAGGTAGAAATCATGGATACCGATGGCAAGCATGGCTGGAAGCAGGGATTTTTTATGCGCGATGTAGACAAACGCATCCTGATGAAAAGCGATTACCTGCGCAAAGAAGCTGAACTGTACATCGATTATATCTCCAAAGGCGAAGCCGTTGAAAAAAACAAGTTCATGTGCAAAAGCCTGAAAGAGATCAACGAAGGCAGCGCCATGCTTAACCAGTGGGTGTATGAACAGAGCAAAGAATTATTAGACAAGGGGAAACTGGTTGGATTGTTGGGCGGCGACCATAGTACCCCTCTCGGTTATATCAAAGCCCTCAGCGAAAAACACGGGAATTTTGGCATTTTACAGGTAGATGCGCATTGCGACCTTCGCAAAAGCTATGAGTATTTCAAATATTCGCATGCATCCATCATGTATAATGCGCTGAGCGAAATACCGTCGCTGGAAAAATTAGTGCAGGTAGGTGTAAGAGATTATTGTGAGGAGGAATGGGATTATATCTGCAACAGCAATTACCGTGTGATCACTTATTTCGACAAAGAGATCAGGGAAAGAATGTACGAAGGTGAAACATGGAAACACCTCACAGACGAGATCGTAGATCATTTACCGCAAAAAGTATATATCAGTTTTGATATTGATGGGCTCGACAGAAAGCTTTGCCCCAATACCGGCACGCCTGTTCCCGGTGGATTTGAAATAGAAGAAATTACTTATCTCATCAAAAAAATAGGCCAAAGCGGCCGCGAACTGATCGGCTTCGACCTGGTTGAAATCGGTGTTGGACAAACCGATTGGGACAGCAATGTGGGTGCCCGGGCCTTATGGCATTTGTGCAACCTGCTCGTTAATAACCAGTAATTATTCCAAACACAACAACCTCTGCATGAAAGTGTACGATTATATTGTCGTTTTCAAAAGACGCAACGACCGGTTAACGGATAGTATCAGTCAACTGATGTTGCTATTGGCTGTTTGTGTGTTTATCTTTTCCGTATCGGTATCAACAGGCAATACAAACGCTGTTGTGTTGGTTGTGCTTACTATTGGTATTATCGGTTGGTGGATATATGCCTATTTAAAACAAAAAAAAGGCGGGATGCCATTTTACCGGCTGGCTTTGTTATTGGCGGCAGTAGGATGGTTTTTACAACCCAAAGGCTTAGTAATTGCCATCATTTATTTTATTGCCGCAGCATTGGAAAAGCAGGCAAAATTTCCGCAGGAAGTGGCTTTTGATGAGGAAGAGATTGTTTTCAATACCCTTCCTAAAAAAAGATATAGCTGGCAGGATTTGACCAATGTTGTTTTGAAGGATGGCATACTGACCGTTGATTTCCGCAATAATAAACTCATCCAGAAAGAAATAGAATCGCAGACTTCTGCGAAAGAAGAGCAGGAATTTAACGAGTTTTGCCGGGCGAGGCTGAGAACGCTGAACGCTGAACGCTGAACGCTTAACGCATTTATTATTTAGATCATATCAAATGGCATTAAAACAATCACCTTACCTGCTGTATTCAGATGGTAATGGGAATATTTTTGAAGATACCAGTCTTTACACAACAGGTCGTGCCGGTTGGGATGCTTTTCCTGTTCCTGCAGAGGACTGGATAGAACTACCTGATGGCGGTAATTTATACGAATTACCAGGCCGCAGGGGTATTGGCATTGATGTGGTTACCGGCGAAATGCGTTTATGCGAAAAAGGCTGGGCCGTTGCGGCTTTTATTCCGCCTGCACATACCGGTTTATATATTGCTGCATTTGAAACATTGCCAGATGCACCTACGCTTCCTTTATTCTGTTACACAGCCGTTGGTTGGCTGGATGGAAAAAATTATGTTCCTGCCGTACGCATAGAAAAAGATATCAGGCAGGAATGTGCGGGATACGACGATAGAAAAATAAAACAAGGCACTGAACATTTACTCTCGGCATATCCCAATAACCGTTTGGTAAAACATTTGATGGAGAATTGCTGCTTAACGTATAATTGTCCTGCAGCAAGAAATTTTGCACTGGGCAGGTGGGAATGCCCGGTACCAACGTCTCCGGCCTGCAATGCCAATTGCGTTGGTTGCATTTCTTTTCAGCCGGAAGATGAAACGATTGTGTCTACACAAGACAGGCTTACGTTTAAGCCGATGGCAGAAGAGATCGTTGAATTTACGGTGCCGCATTTACTGAACGCGCCTTACCCGATCATCAGTTTCGGGCAGGGATGTGAAGGTGAGCCTTTGCTGATGTGGGAAACTATCCGCGAGGCCATCATTCAAATACGTAAACATACCAATAAGGGCAGTATCAATATCAATACCAACGGTTCAAAACCTGATGCCGTAAAAGCCTTGTGTGAAGCGGGTTTGAACAGTATCCGCGTTAGTACCAATTCTGCAAGAAAACATATTTACGAACCTTATTACCGCCCCAACAATTACCGGTTTGAAGATATTGCAGAAAGCCTGAAAGTGGTACGCAGTTATGGCGGATGGGCAAGCATCAATTATTTTGTATTTCCCGGCATGACCGATAGTGTGGAAGAATATGAAGCGCTCCGCAAACTGATCATAGACACAGACCTAAGTATGATACAATGGCGGAATTTTAATATAGATCCTGATTGGTATATGGGCAAGATAGGTGTGCATGAAACCGGCGATATGCTCGGCGTAAAACAATTGATGGAACTGATACATGAAGAATTTCCCAAAGTTCGTTTTGGATATTACAACCCTTCGATGGAAAGGATGAGGGGCGACTATGAGCATCATTTTGCGGGCGGGGAATTACATGTATAGATTGCTCATCTTGCCTGTGCTATTTTAGTTTTTAAATGTAACCGGCTTCATTTATTTTCACACAAAGGCACCAAGGCACAGAAAAAAAACCGTGCCCTTGTGCCTTTGTGTGACACTTTACTAAGAATGCAATCTAACCACTCCAAAAAAGACATCTACCTCGGCATTGCACTGGCTGTACTTGCAACAATTATCTGGTCGGGTAATTTTGTTATTTCGAGGGGCGTTAGTCAAGAAATAGGACCGGTAAGTTTAGCGTTTTACCGTTGGCTCACCGCCACACTCATTATTGCACCATTTGCCTGGCGGAATTATAAAGTTGAAAAAGAGATTGTCCGCGCAAACATCCGGTATATTGGATGGGTAGCGTTCACCGGCATTGCGGTATTCAACACATTTGTTTATGTTGCCGGGCATTATACCACGGCCATTAATATGGCGTTGATCGGTACTACCTCCTCTCCCATTTTTGCAACCATCATGGCTGTGATCTTTTTAAAGGAAAAACTAAACAGCTTCAGTATTATCGGGATTATTACCTGTATTGCCGGCATACTTTTATTATTGTCGAAAGGGAGCCTGCAAACACTTACTTCATTTCATTTTTCAACAGGCGATATCTGGGTATTGGCGGGGGCTTTTGCTTTTGCTGTGTATAATATACTGGCAAGAAAGAAACCAGGCAATATTTCATCGCTGAATTTCCTGTTTGTAATTTTTGCCGCAGGCACGCTCATGCTGCTGCCTTTCTTTATTGCAGAACTTTTTTGGGGGGCACCCACCCAATGGAACTATTTTTTATTCGCCGCCATTTTATACCTGGGCGCAGGCACTTCAGTGATCGCTTTTCTTTGCTGGAATTTTGCTTTGCATAAATTAGGTGCAGGACGAACTGTTTTATTTGGTAACCTCATCCCGCTTTTCAGTACCCTGGAAGCAATATGGTTGCTGGGCGAAAAGATCAATCATATTCATATCATCAGTGGCATATTAGTGATCACAGGATTAATACTCGCCAACACAAAGATCAAAACAAAGCCTGCTAAATAATTGCAGTGCTTATCTTGCAGTATTGTATGGATACAGTTACCCTCATTCTACTTTGTCTTTTTGCTTTCAGTGCCGGTTTTGTTGATGCCATTGTGGGTGGTGGCGGACTGATACAAACACCCGCTGCATTGGTGCTCCTGCCGCAGTTTCCTGTTGCCACTGTAATCGGCTCCTTAAAAATACCGGCTTTTACAGGCACTGCATTTGCCACTGTTCAATACCTGAGAAAAGTAATGATCAACTGGCGCTTAGCTTCTATCATGTGCATTACAGCTTTTCTTGCCGCATTTGCCGGGTCTGAAACACTTACATTGGTTAGTAACCGCTACATGAAACCTGTGATCTTTTTTGTGTTGATACTGGTGGCCATTTACACTTATACCAAAAAGAATTTCGGTCAGCATACCCATAAAACACATTCATCTAAAACAGAAATGGCTTATGCTTTGCTGATCAGCATCGGCATTGGTTTTTATGATGGATTTATCGGCCCCGGGGCAGGCAGTTTTTTGGTGCTGGCATTTATTACTGTGCTGGGACTCGATTTTCTGCACGCCAGCGCCAATGCCAAACTCATCAATCTCTCTACCAATTTCGGGTCGATTGTTTTGTTTTTGTTAAAGGGAACCATACTCTGGCATATTGCCATCCCAATGGCTGTGTGCAATGGTCTTGGAGGCCTGCTTGGTGCACGCCTTGCCATTGCAAGGGGAAACAGGTTTATCCGTTTGTTTTTCCTGTTTATCATTACTGCTACCTTGCTTCGCTTTGGGTATGATGCATTTTTTAAATAGTAATACGATGTTGGGATGAGGTCGTGAATCGTCAATCGTGAAGCGTGAGTTAGTTAATCTTAACCTTTCTTTATACCCCAAAAGTGGATTACCCACTGCTTAAGCATGTAATTTTCAACATCCGATTTAACCCGTTACTATCCGTGTACATTTGATATGAACAATAACCAGTCCATGTCGGCCAGTTTTGAAAGAGAAAAGAATATCAAAGCATCAGCCTATACAGGTATGATCTGTGTTTTGGTGTTCCTTGTTTTCTTTTTTATGCAGTGGACCCTGCCTCAAATACCTCCTCCTGATTTTGGAGAAGGCATTGAAGTAAACCTTGGCAACAGCGAAACCGGAATGGGTGATGTTGCTCCACAGATACCCGGTGAGCCATCGGCAACAGAAGACAGCAAAGCGGCCCCACCCAAAACGGTTCAGGATGCCACGGCACAGCCAAAGATCAATGCAGATGAATATGCCGATGGCGATGCGCCTTCTGTAAACAATACCAAAACAAAGCCTGCCATTAAGCCGGTTGTAAACCCGCCTGCTGTTGTTAAAAAAGCAAGCCCTGCCACTGTAACCAATCCTACGCCTGCGCCTCCAAAACCCAAAGCTGTATTTAAAGGTGGTACCAGCACCACTTCAAGCGGCAACAGGGCCGATAGTTATAATAATGTTCAGAACCAGGGAATAGCAGGTGGCAAAGGCGATCAGGGTAACCCCAATGGCAACCCCAATTCAGACAGTTATAAAGGCAATGCAGCCAGTGGTAATAGAGGCAGCGGTGGTAATAGCGGTGTAAGTATCCGCAGCGGACTGGATGGCAGAAGAATCACTAAACTGCCTTCTTTTGAAGATGATTTTAATGAGAATGCCAAAGTAGCCGTAGACATTACGGTTGACCGGGCGGGAAATGTAACACAAGCCATCGTAAATCAGCGTGGCACCACTACTACCAACCAGAATGTACGCAGTATCGCTTTGCGTAAAGCACGCAGTCTTAAACTCAACAGCGGTAATACAGAGGTGCAAACCGGCACATTGGTATTCAATTTCAAACTGCGCGGTTAATTATTGTTGCATATTTGCAACAGAATATGAACTACCAGGAAACCATCGACTATCTTTTTAACAAGCTCCCCATGTTCAGCAGGCTGGGTGCCTCTGCTTTTAAGAAAGATCTTACCAATACCATTCGTTTATGCGCGGCACTGGGTAATCCGCAGCAGCAATTCAAAACCATCCATATTGCCGGAACCAACGGAAAAGGGTCTACCAGTCATATGCTGGCCGCCATCCTGCAAACAGCCGGTTATAAAACAGGATTATACACCTCGCCTCACCTGAAAGATTTCAGGGAAAGAATTAAAGTAGACGGGCATTTGTGCGAAGAACAGTTTGTGATTGATTTTACCCAACGCATACAGCCGCTGATCGATGAAATAGAACCGTCTTTTTTCGAGATCACCGTAGCCATGGCATTCGATTATTTTGCCAGGCAAAAAGTGGAAATCGCAGTAATTGAAGTAGGATTAGGCGGGCGGCTCGACAGTACCAATATCATCACACCCGAATTAAGCATCATTACCAATATTGGCTGGGACCATATGAATATGCTGGGCGATACACTGGAGAAGATCGCGATTGAAAAAGCGGGGATCATTAAAAAAGGTGTTCCGGTGGTGATTGGAGAAACGATTCCCGAGAGTAAGACTGTTTTTGAAGATATGAGCAAGGCCGCAGATTCGCAAATTATTTATGCTGAGGAAAAACGGTATGTAGCGGGCTGGGAATACCAGCACCATCAATTAACCATTGAAGTAGTTGAAAAGAAGAATGATGAACACCAGCATTACCAACTTGATCTGCCTGGCATCTATCAAACCAAAAATCTGTTGACGGTTTTAGAAGCCGCACACCAGTTGCATTTGAAAGGCTGGCAAACAGATACTGCAATCATCCGGAAGGCTTTGCCCAAAGTAAAACACCTTACGGGCCTGCACGGAAGATGGGAAGTGATACAGTATAATCCTGCTGTGATCCTGGATGTGGGACATAATGTGGATGGCATGGCGCAGATCAAAAAACAAATCGAGTTATCTAACTATCATCACCTGCATATTGTAATTGGCATGGTAAAAGATAAAGAGATTGATAGCGTACTTGCATTATTACCCAAGCAGGCTACCTATTATTTTACCCAGGCCCAAATACCAAGGGCACTTAACGCAGAAATTTTACAGGGTAAAGCCAATACTGTTGGATTAAACGGCAATACATTTCCCAATGTAAATACTGCATTGAAAGATGCCTTGAGCCACGCACACAAAGACGATATGATCCTGGTTTGCGGAAGTGTATTTTTGGTGGGAGAAGTTACTATATAACCTGGTGCATTATTGAACTCAATTAGTATCCGGTCATTATATATCTCGAAGCTTTTTGAAACACATAGGTACATAGGAAAAAGAAAAATAGAGTTTGACTATATGCCCTGCTTCCTAACCTATGTAACTATGTGTTTAATAGCTCATGAGGTTAATAATATTTCAATAAAAGAAGGACATAAGAAAAAGAGCACCTCTGAAATTCAGGGACACCCTTTTTTCTTCTTTTCTTTGTTCATCTCTTATTGAAACCAATAAGTAACTATGCGTTTAATAGCACAACAGATTAAAGTATAAAACCGGTGGCTATTCCCTTTCAAACAAATTGCAGCCAGCCTAATTTGATCATTGCTTCATAAATTGGGCCTACCTGCACACCATGCTGGAATTTGTTTTCGCGAACCAGTTGACAGAATTCTTCTTTTGAGAAAGAAACGATATCAATATCTTCAAACTCGTCCTGGTTTTTAGCAATCGTAGACACGGCATTTTTTGCCAGAAAAAAATACGCCGTATTATTATTGATGGCGGGATTGGGTGCCACCTTAATTAAAAACTCAAGCTCATTCGAAGTATAGCCGGTCTCTTCTTCCATTTCGCGTTTGGCGGCATCAATGGGTTTTTCATTTTTTTCAATCACACCTCCCGGCAATTCCAGCGTAATTTGATCAACCGGGTAACGGTATTGGCGAACCATGATCACACGCTCTTCTTTGGTTACCACAATGGTATTGGCCCAATCTGGTATTTCAACAACATAATAGGGTTCAATAATCCTGCCATCAGGAAATTCACAACTATCCGCGCGTGCCTGGAACCACCTGTCACGGTAGATATATTTTGTAGACAGCATCTTCCATCTCAATTCTCTTTCCGGATTTACTCCGCTGTTTTTTTGTTTACTTTCCATTACCATCCTTTGCTTTCGCGCAATGAGGTAATATGTGCGGTATGATGTTTTCCATGCCATGCATATAAGCCCAGCAAAAACCATAAACTCATTTGCCTGCCATGTTCGGGGTGCACAACCGTTCTGTTCCAATCAGCATCCGATAATCCTTTAATAGCCTGGTACCAGCGCTGGTGCAATGCATGCAACAGGGTTAATGATACATTGATCGGCACCGACTCAACATCCGGAAGCATGGCCCATTCTTTTTCTTCATAAGGTTTGATGGTTGGATTATTTTCTGTTATGCCGAGTTTGAAACGGATATAGGCATTCATATGACTATCGGCCACATGATGCACTAATTGCCTGACTGTCCAGCCACCATCGCGATAAGGTGTGTGCAACTGCGAAGCATCCAGGTTAAGAACAGCGCGTTCCAGTTCCTGCGGCAAAAATTCAATATCCAACAACCATTTTTCTTTTTGCTTTTTTGAAAATGGCTGTGGCTCATATTTTCCAATCGGGTAGCGTGGGTCTTGTGTCATGTATCAATTGATTAGTTGTGATAAATCTGTTTTAGCCTTCCCTTAATGCATGCCCCGTTAAACTGATAAACACATCTTCCAGGTTTGCCTGCTTCACTTCTTTTGGTTTTTCAAAACCGGATTCCACCAGTTCATCAATCAGCTTATCGGGCGAATTTAATGCAATAATTTTTCCGCTGTCTATAATGGCTACCCTGTCGCACAACACTTCCGCCTCATCCATATAATGCGTGGTAATAATTACCGTGGTTCCGTTATTTCTGATCTCCCGTATCAGATCCCACAGGTTTCTTCTGGCCTGCGGATCAAGTCCGGTAGTAGGTTCATCCAGGAAAATAATTTTAGGATGATTGATCAGCGTGGTGGCGATAGAAAACCGTTGCTTTTGTCCACCACTCATCTCTTTGAATTTAGCGTTGGCTTTATCGCGAAGGTTTACCCTGTCGAGCAAAACCATCGGATCCACTTCTTCATTATATAAACCGGCAAACAAGGTAATTAATTCAACAAGGTTCAGGCTTGGATAGTAACCGGAGGTTTGCAATTGCACCCCGATAATTTTTTTGATATCGTTTGGAGAAGTATCCAGGTCCAGACCATCTACCAATACTTTCCCGCTTGTTTTCTGCCGAAGGGTTTCTATGATCTCAAGTGTGGTTGATTTACCGGCGCCGTTGGGGCCAAGCAATCCAAATATCTCACCTTCATGCACATCAAAGCTGATGCCTTTCACCGCTTCAAAATCGCCATACTTTTTTTTAAGGTCTTTTACACTGATAATAATACTGCTCATAATTTAAAATTTATACACCAACCCGGCCCTGTTATCCGCAACCCCGATACCAAGTGCAGCCTTGTTATTTTGTTGATTAAACAAAGTTACGGCCATTAACAGGTTTTTTTGTCCCATAAATGTCAAATACCCACCCGTTAAAGTTGTAGCGAAACCGCCACCTAATAATGCCCAGCCAAACCCTTTGTCTGTATCGCCGGATGTAAGTTTCCTGATACCAAAAATGGTTGCCACAGTGCCCACCGCACCAAGAATTTGCCCGGCAACTTTGTTTGACTGATGTTTTTCAAGCAACCGAACCAGTTCTGAATTTTGCGTCCGGTAAAACAAATGTTCAAACTGTTTTTTCCCGGTAAAAATCGTATCGTGATAAATGATGGTGTTGGGTTTGGGATTAACAAAATAGTTCATTTTCCCGGCTTCTATCTTTTGTTGTGCATTGGCCGAAAATCCGGCCAGGCATGCAAATAACAACATCAAAAAAAATCCTTTCATCAATTTAATTTATGGTTCCTGTAAATTTTTCCAGTTCTTTCATCATCAGTTTACTGCCAATGAACAATGCAGTGCGCTGGTGCAGTTCTTCAGGCTGAATATCCAGTATCCGCTGCCTGCCGTTGGTAGCAAGTCCTCCGGCCACTTCCATTATAAATGCAAAAGGATTGGCTTCATACAGCAAACGCAATTTACCTTTTGGTTTATCAAGCGTTGACGGATACATAAAGATACCGCCTTTAATGAGGTTACGGTGTACATCGGCCACCATACTGCCAATATATCTTTGAGTATAAGGCCCGCCATCCTCTTTTGTTTTGCGCTGGCAACCATCAATGTATTTGCGCACCCCTTCTTCATACTGGAAAAAATTTCCGTGGTTTACAGAATAAAATTTACCAGCCTCTGGACATTTGATATTGGGATGACTCAATGAAAATTCCCCGATAGAGGGGTCCAGTGTAAAACCATTCACACCTCTCCTGGTAGCGTATACCAGCATGGTGCTTGATCCGTATACAACATATCCTGCAGCCACCTGTTGATTGCCCGGTTGTAAAAAATCTTCTTTGGTACATGGTTTACCCAGTTCACTCACCCTGCGATATACGCTGAAGATAGTACCGATAGAAACATTCACATCTATATTACCACTTCCGTCAAGCGGGTCAAATAAAACAACGTATTTACTTTGGTTGCTTATTTCATCATCAAACACCACAAAATCATCCATTTCTTCACTGCCAACACCCGCGCAACTGATACCGTGTTTTAGTACACCTACAAACTGGTTATTGGCAAACTCATCTAATTTTTTTACATCCTCTCCCTGTATATTTATTGATCCTGCATCTCCCAAAATATCTACTAATCCTGCTTTATTCACTTCTACATTTACCCGCTTGGCAGCAAGTGCAAGATCGCGCAGCAAGCGGCTTAATTCGCCTGTGGCAGAAGGAAACTGTCGGAGTTGTGTTAGTGTAAATTCATCAAGCGTGAGAATATTCCGGTTAACTATCATAATTGGCAATCGTTTGGATAAAGTTAGGGACTGACCTTAAATCCATCCGATATATTTTATGAAAAAACTATGTATAAAATACACAGCAAATGCAGTTATTATTTTCTGAAAAATATCTGCGTAAAGAAAATGACACCTTCCCTGTCTTTGTAAACACCAATCCCGGTAAAAGTGTAATTGCCCTCAATATTTTTTTTATGCCCCGGACTGTTGAGCCATCCCCTCACCACTTCTTTGGCACTTAATTGCCCGTAGGCAACATTTTCTGCAGAAGCAGTGATCCAACCGACATTTTGTTTGATGGTTTGCATACGCTGATCAAAGCCTTCATGACCAAAACCGGTTTCCCGGTTAGCCATGTCTTTGCTGTGTATGTAAGCCTGTTTAGATGCAACAGTAAGTAGTTGGAGTGATGATAGCCCTTTAGAACGCCTGTATTCATTCACATAAGCCAGGATAGATGCTGTTATATCTGCCGCCGCAACAGTTTTACCGGGTACGGGCTCTGTGGCGGAAAGTTTAGGGCTACAGGAAAGAATGGTAATAATGAGAAACAGGCTCAAAAAGCTTTTGATGGATACAGCTTTTGTCATAAATGATATTTTCTATGATAAGGCAACAACCATACCATAAATCCTACCGGTTCTTTTGGTGACCGGGCAGGCTATTTACATAATTACCCTAGTTTTGCCCGAACAGACATTATCAATCAGCAAGGAATGAAAGTATTTAAATTCGGCGGAGCCAGTGTTAACAGCGTAGAAAGGATACAAAACCTGGCAGGCATTGTAAAGCAATACCAGGAAGACCCTTTGGTGATCATCATTTCGGCAATGGGCAAAACCACCAACGCGCTGGAAAAAGTAGCAGAAGCTTTTTTTGATGGGAAAAAAGAAGAAGCACTGCAATTGTTTCATGTGATCAGGAACAACCATATTAACACATCTAAATACTTATTGGTTACAAGGTTTAATGAATGCCTTACCCAACTCACCGATTTTTTTACTGAGATTGAATGGCTGCTGCACGACAAGCCCGTGCGTGAATATGATTATTACTACGACCAGATAGTTTGTGTTGGAGAACTGTTAAGCACCTGCATCATCAGTCATTACCTGAACGAAACAGGCATTACTAACCAATGGCTGGATGTGAGGGATATACTGCGAACAGATAATAATTTCAGGGATGCGGGTGTTGACTGGAAAACAAGTGAGGAAAAGATTAAGATGGCAATTGGCAGTGGTCAGATAACAGATTCGGATAAAAGTTCTTCTGTCAACGATCATTCGTCATCTAACATCTACATCACACAAGGCTTTATCGGCTGCACAGATGATAATGAAAGCACCACACTGGGCCGTGAAGGAAGTGATTATACTGCAGCCGTTTTTGCCAATATACTCAATGCCGAAAGCCTGAGTATCTGGAAAGATGTGGAAGGAGTAATGAATGCAGACCCCAAGCAATTTCCCGATGCGCAACTGATTGCCGAACTCAGCTACACAGAAGTGATCGAGATGGCTTACTACGGCGCGCAGGTAATACACCCGAAAACCATTAAGCCATTACAGAATAAGCAGATACCGCTGTATGTAAAATGTTTTGTAGATCCTGCATTGCCGGGCACCATTATACATCAACGGAACAGCAAGGACCTGCCTCCTATTATCGTGATCAAACAGAACCAGGCTTTGCTGCATTTGAACAGCCAGGATTTTTCGTTTGTGGAGGATGAACCAATGAGTGTGCTTTATAAAATATTCGGAAAAGTAAAACTCAGGCCCAACCTGATACAAACCGGTGCCATTAACGTGCAGATATGTCTTGATTATAGAACAGATAAAGTAGAACACCTTGCCCTGGAAGCAGCTACGGTATTTGATGTTCAGGTAGAGAAAGATTTAAACCTGCTTACCATCAGGCATTATAATAAAGATATTGTGGAAGAACTGACAGCGGGTAAAAATATCATCCTCACACAGAGAACAAAGGAAACCATACAGGTGGTGTACGGCTAAACTTTTTACAGCAGCGGAATGTATTCTCCTTTTTTGTTGATAGAGATCAGCGGGATCTTTTTGTTCTGCTCAAAGTAATCATACACTTCTTTAAGCCTCCCTGAAAAGCGCTGATAGTCGGGATCATCCTTACTGGCCTTAACAAGGAACTCCCTGCTTTTTTCAACATTATACCTCACAGGAAAAATATGTACGGGGATAAAATCCTCACCCTGGTCGTGCGCATACGAAGCCATAATATACAACTCATCAATCTGTGTGTTGATAGGAATACATCCCACCGTTACACAACTGCCGTGAATAAAAATATCATTCCCCGGTTTAGCCGAATCACTCAACAGCATATCGGATGCATTGGGGTAATTCAATCCCAACGATAATGTGTAATTGCTTTTGGGGTTGAATTGATTGATATAATAAAATCCTTCAGGCACCTGGTAATCACCTTCAATCCGCTTGGGCCCGAGTGCACCGGATAAAGCGCAGACCTTATATGTTTTAAAAAGCTTAAACGGTTCATTGGTACGGTTGCGTACCCAAACTTCTAACTGACTGTCGTATTTAAAACTCCGCACATAGATCTGCTTAACGGGCCATGAAATATGCATGGCTGCCAGTTGTTTTTTAAGAGAATCCTCTTTCTGTTTCAACGCATTGGCAACAGTAGGATACTGGCGCTGGCTGCTGATAAAAGAAGCCTGCCCCATCCCCTGCACAAAGCACAAACCCCCAAAAATTATCGTCAACAATAATCTCATGTGTTCAAAAATAAGGTAAAAGCAAAACGCACCAATAGCCCATTCGTTAAAATAACGATTTGTTGTGGCCGGAAATTGCACGAAAAATGTTAAAGAAAGTTTGGAGTTAGGAGTCTGGAGTTGGGGTTTACAGAACTCCAGACTCCAAACTCCTAACTCCAAACTCCTAACTCTCAAAGGTTTCCCCTCAACTCCTGTTCCCTCTCAATGGCTTCAAACAGGGCTTTAAAATTGCCTTTACCAAAGCTTTTGGCGCCTTTGCGTTGAATGATCTCGAAAAACAGGGTGGGCCTGTCTTCTACGGGTTTGGTGAAGATCTGAAGCAGGTAGCCTTCCTCATCACGGTCTACCAAAATACCCAGTTTTTTAAGCGGGGAAAGGTCTTCATCAATAGGCCCTACCCTCTTGAGCAGGTCATCATAATAAGACGAAGGCACTTTTAAGAACTCTACACCACGGTTTTGCAGGTCTGTTACGGTTTTCACGATATCATCCGTTGCCATTGCCACATGCTGGCAGCCTTCTCCATCATAATAATCGAGGTATTCTTCTACCTGCGATTTCTTTTTACCCTCGGCAGGCTCGTTGATGGGGAATTTAACAAAGCCATTACCGTTACTCATCACTTTGCTCATCAGCGCAGAGTATTCGGTAGAAATATCCTTATCATCAAAACTGAGAATATTTTTAAAACCCATTACCTGCTCATAAAAATTAACCCAGGTGTTCATCCTGTTCCAGCCAACATTACCAACGCAATGATCAACATACAATAACCCGGTTTCGGATGGATTATACGCCGTTTCCCATTTACGGTAACCGGGCAGGAAAACGCCTTTGTAATTTTGTCGCTCAACAAATAAATGAACCGTTTCTCCGTAAGTACAAATACCGCTGATGGTTACTTCGCCTGATTTATCTTTTAAAGTAAAAGGTTCCAGGTAACTCTTGCCACCCCTTGCTGTGGTTTGTTTCCACGCATCTTTGGCATCCGGTACTTTTAATGCAAGTACTTTAATTCCATCGCCATGCTTGTAAATATGATCGGCAATGGCGTTCTGGCTTCTTAAAGGGGTGGTAAAAACAAAACAGAGTTTGTTCTGGCTAACCACATAACTCGTCCTGTCTTTAATCCCTGTTTCCGGGCCTGCATAAGCCAGGCTCTGAAAACCGAAGGCGGTTTTATAAAAATGAGCCGCCTGTTTGGCGTTGCCCACATAAAATTCAACATAATCCGTTCCCTGCAACGGCAAAAAATCTTCCTGCAATACTGGTGCAGGAGTATCTTGTACGAGTATTCCCATAAACTAATTTGAATGATGTTTGAAAAATGAGGGGCTGGTAGCTTTTGTCTTTAAGCATTTAGCGCTCAACTGCATCCATAGCCAAAGCCTGCATCAGCAAACAGTAGCAAAACCGCTTGTCGCCAAAGAGTTTATGGGGATAATCAGGAATCATCGAAACAAATCTAAATAAATAAACGAACAAGTGGTAGTTTTTAGCCAGATGTGTAAACTTTGTAAAAAACTGCCACCCGCAATCCTCAAACAACCAACTCATGGTTATCTTCGCCCCACATCAATCAATTATATGAAAGTTGGTATCCTTGGCGGCGGACAATTAGGTAGAATGTTATTACAGGCGGCAGCCAACTACACGGTAGAGACCTATGTTTTGGAAAACGATAGCAACTGCCCGGCAGCCCATCTCTGCCATCATTTTACCAAAGGTGCCATTACAGATTTTGATGCTGTGTACCAGTTTGGCAAGGGGCTGGATGCCATTACCATCGAAATAGAATCGGTTAATGTAGACGCGTTGGAAAAACTTGAATCGGAAGGCGTAAAAATTTACCCCAAACCTTCGGCCATCCGCACTATCAAAAACAAGATCCTGCAGAAAGAATTTTATAGCCATCACCAGATACCCACTTCCTCATTTATCGTAACAGAAAACCTGGCAGACCTTCAAAAGCATGTTGATTTTCTGCCGGCAGTTCATAAAATAGGCCAAGGCGGTTACGATGGAAAAGGCGTACAGGTATTAGAAGATGAAAAAGATATCAGCAAAGGATTTGATGCGGCAGCTATCCTGGAGAAAAAAGTGAAGATCAAAAAAGAAATAGCCGTCATCGTTGCCATGAACGATGCAGGAGAAACTGCTATCTACCCTCCTGCCGAAATGATATTTGACCCTGTATGGAACCTGCTCGATTACCAGCTCAGTCCTGCTATCCTCTCAGAAAAAACATTATGGAAAGCTGAAGCCATTACCTCTAAAGTGGTAAAAGAATTAAAAAGTCCGGGCCTGTTTGCCATAGAATTGTTTATCGACATGAATGATGAGGTGCTGGTAAACGAAACGGCCCCACGCGTTCACAACAGCGGTCACCACACCATTGAAGCCAATTACTCCAGTCAATATGATATGCTTTGGCGCATCATGCTTAACTATCCGCTGGGTAATACAGAACCGATACTTCCCTCAGCTATTGTAAACATCCTTGGCGCAGAAGGTTACCAGGGCACTGCTAAGTATGAAGGACTTACCGAAGTATTACAAATGGATAATGTTTTCGTGCACCTCTATGGAAAAACAGAAACCAAGCCGGGCCGAAAAATGGGACATGTAACCATCCTGCATAAAGATTATGCGGATCTTACTTATAAAGCCAACAGGATCAAGCACCTGCTCAAAGTAACTACGTAGTACGGTTGTCGTGACTGATTTTACGAATATTCAAAGGCTTCAGGAAACCTACGCCGATCAAACTTTTTGTCTGCAATCCCGGTGAAGTTCTGTCCGGACCAAACAGACGGATATTATCATCATAGATCAGGTCAAGGCTATACGTAGCCGAAAAGTATTTATTGATCTTGAATGAAAACAGGTTGGTCATAAAAATATCCACGTTTTGCGGGCTTGACTGGTAATTGGAGAACAGGTCTACCCTTCCTTTATAGTTGATATTTTTTGCAATGCTATTGTTATAGTTCACTGTTGCAAACGTACCTATCTCATTAATTGAATGCTGCCCGGCAGGCACACCGTAAATACCTTTACCAGCGAGGGTGTTATTCAGAATAATGGTAGAACGCGAAGTAAGTGGCGACATGAACACAGATATATTGGCGTTAGGCTTATAATCAAATCCCATGGATAAGATCAGGTAAGCAGGCGATAAAAAGGATGAAGCAAAATCGCCCACATTATTGGAAAACGTAAAACCATCAAAAAACTGCGAACGGAAATTGAACAGGCCTGAGAGATACCATTTGCCAAGCGTATCCATTTTGTAACCATATTTACTCAGGTAATCAAAACGGTCGTCATTTTTGCGGCTTCCGATGCTGGTAGATTGCACATAACCCAGATTCACATCTATGTTATTGTCCCAGCTCTGGCGGTCTTTCCTGTAAAAAAAGAAATAATTAAAATACCCGCTGGCTGTCAAAGAAAAATTATCGCCACCCGCTGCCCAGTTGCTTAGCGATCCCTGGGCAAGGCTGAAACTCAGTAAACCACCGGTTTTCCAGTTCCAATGGGTTGTATCTGTTTCTTTTTTAATAGTTCGCGAAGTTTCGCTCCTCAGCTTGTTAACTACGATATCCTGGGCCATGAGCAATTCTGCACAAAGCGTCAATATGAATACCGCAACTATTTTTCTCATGCCTGTCAAAATTTGCCCGCAAAACTAAGGGATATCAGCAATTTTACTGAAACAAATGCTGACAATCTGGCATTAACCGGATCATTTTTGTATTTTCGCTAACTAAATTTTAGAAAGAATGGAAATGTTGGAATTAGCAGGTAAAGTTCATGACGAGAACCGTCAGGGCGAAGCCTTTAATCCATTGGGCACTGATCAGGGAGCTTTCAGAAAAAACTTCTATATAGAGAGTTATGGCTGTGCTATGAATTTTGCCGACAGTGAAGTGGTAGCGTCCATCCTGAACCAGGAAGGATATGGCGCCACCCGCAACCCGGAAGAAGCCGACCTTGTACTTATCAATACCTGTTCTATCCGGGAAAAAGCAGAACAGACTGTCAGGAAACGACTCACCGAGTTCAGATCACTGAAAAAGAAGAAGCCGGGAATGCTGATAGGGATGCTGGGGTGTATGGCAGAAAGACTGAAATCGAAACTCCTGGAAGAAGAGAAACTGGTAGACCTTGTGGTAGGGCCCGATGCTTACCGGAGCTTACCGGTGTTAATAGAGGAAGCAGAGACCGGCCAAAAAGCAGTGAACGTATTGCTGAGCCGTGATGAGACTTATGGAGACATTGCCCCTATCCGCTTAGACAGTAACGGTGTTTGTGCATTTGTATCCATTATGCGTGGCTGTAACAATATGTGCAGTTTTTGCGTGGTGCCGTTTACCCGTGGACGGGAACGCAGCCGCGATGCCCACTCCATCATTGTCGAAACAGAACAATTATTCAATACCGGCTACCGCGAAGTAACCCTGCTGGGCCAGAACGTGGATAGTTACTACTGGGTAGATGAGCAAAATAATGAAACCATCACGTTTGCAAAACTATTGGAGAAAGTAGCGTTGGTATCACCATTGCTGCGTGTCCGTTTCAGCACTTCTCACCCCAAAGACATTACAGACGAGGTATTGTTTACTATGGCCAAATACGAAAACATCTGCAACTACATCCACCTACCCGTGCAAAGCGGAAGCAACAGGATATTGCAGTTGATGAACCGTACCTATACCAAAGAATGGTATATAGCCAAAGTAAACCGCATCCGCGAAATATTGCCGGATTGTGGTATCAGCACCGATATGATCACCGGTTTCTGCACCGAAACAGAAGAAGACCACCGCGAATCTTATGAGCTGATGGAATACTGCAAATACGACCTTGCTTATATGTATTTCTACAGCGAAAGACCCGGAACACTGGCGGAGAAAAGATATGAAGATGATGTGCCCGAAGAAGTGAAGAAAAGAAGGCTGCAGGAAATAATAGCGTTACACCGCATCCATTCACTGGAAAGCATGCAGCGCGATGTAAACAAAACATTTAAAGTACTGATAGAGGCAAACTCTAAAAAAAGCGATACAGACTGGCACGGAAGAACTGATCACAATAAAGTGGTCATCTTTCCAAAAGGGAACCAACACCTTAAGAAAGGCGATTATGTGATGGTGAACGTGCATTCGTGTACGGCGGGAACACTTTTGGGAAAAATTAGTAATGAGTAGTTAGTAATTAGTAATAAGCCATAATGGGCTGTTACCAATACTAAAACTCAATTACTAACTACTAATTATTAATTACTAATTAACACCATGGATTTACAAAGTATAAAAAACCGTTTCGGCATCATAGGCAACTCCCCTGCATTAAACCATGCGCTTAACACAGCCGTGCAGGTTGCCGCCACAGACCTTACTGTTTTAATTGTGGGAGAAAGTGGTGTGGGTAAAGAAGTATTCTCACAGATCATTCATGCGCTCTCCTCGCGCAAACACAATCCTTTTATTGCGGTTAACTGCGGGGCCATACCGGAAGGAACGATCGACTCAGAATTATTTGGCCACGAGAAAGGCGCTTTTACCGGTGCTGTTGACAGCCGCAAAGGTTATTTTGAAACCGTAAGCGGCGGTACCATTTTTATGGATGAAATTGGTGAAATGCCCCTTGGTACCCAGGCCCGTTTATTACGTGTGCTGGAAACCGGCGAATTCATCCGTGTGGGTTCATCCAAAGTACAAAAAACAGATGTGCGGGTAATAGCGGCCACTAACCGGGAGCTGCTGGAGTTTACACAGAAAGGCCGTTTCAGGGAAGACCTTTACTATAGGCTGAGTACCGTTCCTATCCGGGTACCTTCACTTCGCGATAGAAAAGAAGACATCCTGCTACTGTTCAGAAAATTTGCCGTTGATTTTGCAGAACGATATAAAACAGCCCCTGTTCAACTGGATGATGAAGCTAAAAACCTGTTAATTAACCATCGCTGGCAGGGTAATGTAAGAGAGTTAAAGAATATTGCAGAGCAGATATCTGTGCTTAGTACCAGTGCGCAGATAGGCGGCAATGAAATGCGGCGTTTTTTGCCCGAAGCAACAGGCACCCGCTTACCCATGATCACAGGGCAACATACAGGCGGTGAATTTGCCAATGAACGTGAGATACTGTACAAACTTTTTTTCGACATGAAAAAAGATGTAACAGAATTAAAGAAAATGTTCCTTGAGATATTACAAAACCCGTCGCTGGCAGGCAGTGCAGCCAGTTTTACCAGGGATTCGTTGGTGAATGATTATCATAACACAGGTGAGGCACAAGCCATTGGCACGCAAACCGTGATGCCGCAAACAGGAAATGTTCACCCCTCTTTCCTTCCTGCCGGCACTCATTCATCACAACCTGTACTTTTACAGGACGATGGTATTCACCAGCACGAAGAAGTAGAAGAATCGCTGAACATTGTTGATAAAGAAAAAGAACTCATCATTAAAGCATTAAAGAAACATAAGGGCAAAAGAAAAGATGCATCGCTTGATTTGGGTATTAGTGAACGTACTTTGTACAGGAAACTCAAGGAATATGATATTGATGAGTGAGGGGGAGGGCAATGAGAGAATGAGAGAATGAGTGAATGAGAGAATGAATGAATGAATAAGTAATATTGAACTGAAAATTAAAATTGGTATGACAGTCAACAATCTGCTTTCGTTTTTTAAAGAAAGAACCATGGGTTCCCGCTATGCGGTTACTGTTTGGGTGATGGCTTTGTTGAGTGTTATTTCAACATCCTGCGGTATTTATAAATTCAGGGATGCCACCATACCTGCTGATGTAAAAACAGTGAACGTTAAATTTATTGAGAACAGGGCCCGTTATGTTAACCCGCAGTTGGCACAGAAATTTACCGACAAGATCCAGCAAAAAATAATCGGAAGCACCAAGCTTACCCGCACCAACAGTGAAGAGGCTCACTATGTAATAAGCGGCACCATTACCAATTATGATGCCACTCAAACAGTGGGCATCAGCGCACAACAGGCTACTACCAACCGATTAACGGTAACACTGCATATGATACTGAAAAAAACACTGGAAAATAAAACAGAGGAATTTGACGTTAGTAGAAGCTTCGACTTCTCATCCAACCTATCGCTGCAACAGGCAGAAGGGCAATTGCTGGATGAAGTGGTAAGAAGTCTGACAGATGATATCTTTAACCGTATCTTTTCCAACTGGTAACCCGGTGTCGTATTTTTTATGAGTTTAACACAGGAAAAAGCATTGTTTCATTTATCCGGGAAACTGGATCTTTCGCAATTAAGAGCAGGTACACTGCGCGAAATAGCGGATGAGTATCCTTATTTCGCACCCGCACAGTTTTTTTTGGCTTCTAAACTGAGAGCAGAAAAAAACAACTTCGCGGAGGCGCAATCGCAAAAAGCCAATCTGTATTTCACCAACCCTTGGTGGTTGTTATTTCAACTGCAACACGGCGTAAAAAACAATACGGTACAGGCTCCTGCTGCTGCCCCAACTTTTGATCATGTGCCAACTGTTGAAGCAGTAAAGGAAATGATGCGCAAAATTGACCATGCAGATCAGATAAAAGAGGAGGCTGAAGAACCACTCCCCGATGGCGCAGAAACTAACAATACGGAGATCAATGAATCTGACAATAAAATAGCCGGTCTGCTTTCCGGGCAATTGGCCGAATTTAAGAAACCGGTAGAAGCAGATGCGTTGCTGGATATTGAGAGTGAGAAACAACGGCTGCATACTATCGACTATTTTGCCTCACAGGGCATTAAAATAGACCTCTCCTCAATTCCGCAGGATAAGCTTACCAGGCACCTGCTTAAATTTACCGACTGGCTTAAGCAGATCAAGAACGTAAACCCGGCTGAGCTGGCACATAACCTGGAAATGGAGAAAGCAGTAGCTGAAACAGCCAAAATATCCAATGAAACAAGGGAAATCCTTACCGAAACCATGGCTGAGGTATTGATCAAACAGGGGCAGGTAGACAAGGCCATTCAGCTCCTGATCAAATTAAGTTTCTTAAATCCTGAAAAATCCAGTTATTTTGCTGCCAAAATTGAACAACTAAAAGGAATATAATATGATCATCGTGTTTTTGATACTGATTGTGATTGCCTCTGCGGCGTTAGGTTTTATTGTACTGGTTCAAAACCCGAAAGGTGGCGGTTTATCCGGCAATGTGGGCGGTTTCAGCAACCAACTGATGGGTGTTAAACAAACCACCGATGTACTGGAGAAAGGCACCTGGTTGTTTGCAGGCATCATCGGCGCGCTGGCTATATTTTCTGTTTTATTCCTGAGAGCCGGCTCTGCTGCAAGTGCTGATACCTCTATTTTGCAGAAAGTAAATACCAATCAGACTGCTCCTGCACCGGCAGCAACTGTTCCGGCTAATACCGTACCGGCAAAAACTGATTCAGGCAAGAAATAAGCATTTCAACATATTTTACTACCCTGTCTGTATCTTCAGACAGGGTTTTTTATTTAATTTGACTGTATGAAAAGGATAGTACGCGGGATTTCTCTCTCTCTTTTACTGCTAGCGCTTTTATTTTACTGGCTATTCCTTTCATCAGCCACCAATTTTGAAGGCAAAACCAAATCCGTACTTATTACAGAAAACAGGAAAGACAAAGCTTCAGTACTGGATGAATTGCAGAAGAATGGCATCATTAAAGGGAAAACCAGCCTGTCTGTTCTGGCAACGTTCATGGGTTTTGGCGATAAAATCAGGCCGGGAAAATACGAGATCAAAAAAGGCATGAACCTGCTCTCTATTGCCCGTATGCTGAAGAACGGACGCATTGCCGAAGTAAAACTGGTCATTAACAAACTCCGCACCAAAGAAGACCTTGCCAGGCTGATCAGTAAAAGCTTCGCTTCCGACTCAGCATCTGTGATGCGATACATTTCTTCCAACGACTCGATCAAAGAATTTGGCGTAGATACCAATACGCTGTTCACCATCATTATTCCTGACACCTATTCTTTTTACTGGAACACCCCGTTAGGGAAGATCTTCAGGAAATTATCGGACACGAAGAAACAGTTCTGGGAGAATAAAGACAGGCTTGAAAAAGCTAAGCATACCGGCCTTAGTCCGGATGAAGTATACACCCTCGCTTCAATTGTGGAAGAAGAAACCAATTATGATAGCGATAAACTTAAGATAGCCAGTGTGTATATGAACCGTCTGAAAAAAAGTATGCCCCTGCAAGCCTGCCCTACCATAAAATTTGCGATGAAGGATTTTACGCTGACGCGGATTTACGAGAAATATCTTTTTAATCCTTCGCCATACAATACGTACCGCAAAAAAGGTTTGCCACCCGGCCCTATCTGCACCCCTTCACCCAAAACTATTGATATCATTCTGGATGCGCCTCAAACAGACTACCTGTATTTTGTTGCCAAAAGTGATTTCAGCGGATACCACCATTTCAGCAGTAACTTTGCAGAACACAACCAGTACGCCAAAGAATACCAGAAAGCATTGGATCTTTACATGGCAAAAAAACAAAGTAACTAATACCGGCCTTGACCAGATTTGAACGCATATTTTTCCGATTAACACCGGTGGCCTATGTGCTGCGGGAGAGCAAGAGATGGATCATACCCGGCTTTAGCGGATTGCCTGTGTATGATGTTGTGGACTTTTTTTTAAAACAGGTGAAGAAACATGGATTAACCGAACGTGCGGCAGCCATTTCATTCAACCTGATCATGGCGCTGCCAACAGCGATCTTGTTTCTTTTTTCACTGATCCCGCTGTTTCCCAAACCGGTTAGCTTTCAAACTGAGATCCTTAGCCTGTTTAAAGACATTACACCCAATTCAAACACCTATAATTTTATTGCGAGGATACTGAACGATTTGCTGGAAACACAGCACGCAGGTGTTTTCTCGTTTGGTTTTTTATTGCTGATCTTTTATTCTTCCAATGCGATGATGGGCATCATCCGCACATTTGACAGATCTATCCAGGAGCACAAACGCATTTTTCTGCACCAGCGATGGAGAGCCATACGCCTTACTTTTATATTGATCGTTTTGATACTTATCTCTGCCATTGCACTGTTTCTTGGTAAAGAGCAACTCAGTTATGTTTTAAAAACAATATTTCACGTAAAGAAAAATACCAGAATTATCTGGTGGAACGGCGTAAGATGGATCATCGTTATTGGTCTCCTGTTTTATGGCATCGCCTTCATTTATAAGTTTGCCCCTTCCATCAAAAAACGTTGGCGGCTATTGTCGCCGGGCTCTATACTGGCCACCACACTTACACTTGCTACCACCGTCCTGTTTTCATACTGGGTGAATAATTTTGCGAGTTATAACAAGATCTATGGCTCTATCGGCACGGTCCTTATCATCATGCTGTTGATCTATTTTAATTCGCTGATCCTGCTCATCGGGTTTGAATTGAATGTGAGTATTACGTATCTTACCAAAGAAGCAGAACTCCGAAAGCAGCAGGAGAAAAAAGAGGATCAGCAAAAAATAAAATGATCTTTTTTATGGAAATAACCGGCACGCTGCATCAAAGCAGGAAATACCTAAACCAACGATTATGAAAAAGAATCCATCTTTACGGACCATTATCATCCTTGGCGTTATTTTTCTCATCACTTATGCATTGGCAGACGGAATCCGGTACGGCAGTGTATGGGGCGTTATTATGGCTGTGGCAAGCCTGGTTGCATTAGGTGTCTCCATTTATCTTTACAAAAGACTTTCAGAACTAAACGAAGAAGAAGAGCAGCAATAATTTTTTATACAGAAATTATTCCACCAGTTTTTCTAATTCCAGTTTTAGTTTCCCTTCCGGAAGCTGTTGTTTATAGAATACCCTGTAATGTTTTTTATTATTCACCATCAGGGTTACAGGGATCGACCCGTCCCAGGATTTATCTATTTTCGGACAGAATACATCCGCATTGTTTTCATTAAGCCATACGATCTGCGATGTATATCCCTGTTTCTTTGCGAAATCAGTGATCTCTTTCGGGTAATCACCTGGAAAATCAATGCTCACCAATAACAATTTCACTTTTTTATCTGCATACGCAGCCACGTTCTTTTCAAACCACGGTATTTCCCTGATGCAGGGGCCGCACCAGGTGGCCCAGAAATTAACCACCAATGGCATAGAACTCGTGTCAATCATTTTTTGCAGTTCAGCGATCTTTATTTTTTTGATTTGCTGCGCACACAGGGTTTGTTGTACACATACCAGGGCAAGAACGAAAACTATTTTTTTCATAGGGTGATTTAGAGATCAAGTTTGGTGAATCCCCAGTCTTTCAGCAAAGTATTCACTCTTTCTTCGGGTAATGAGGTTTGATCGTAATGCCCGGCCAGATTTTTCTGCCGGTATGCTTCATACACCGATACAGCGCAGGCTACAGATATATTGAGGCTTTGAATAATGCCCATTTGCGGAATAATAAAATTGCCATCGGCCATAGCTCTTATTTCGCTGCTTACACCATCATGTTCGTTTCCAAAAACCAATGCAATGCGCTGCGTAAAATCGATCTCGTATAAACCGATCGAATCAGTTGCAAGGTGCGTGGTTAGTATCTTATCGTAATTCTTTCTCAATTCAGCAAAACAGGCTGCTGCATCGGTATATTGATGAATGGTTAGCCATTTAGCTGCGCTGCTGCTGCTTTTAGGCCCAAATCTTTTATGCTTGTGTATTTTGGTAGTAAGCACATAAATATCCTGTATGCCAACACACTCGCAGGTGCGCATAACCGCGGAAATATTATGCGGGTCGTCTACATTCTCCATCACCACGGTCAAATTGGCCTGGCGTTTACTAAGTACACTTAAAAGTTTTTCCTTTCTTTCAGGAGTCATAAAACTGTATAAAGAAACGAATTTCGACAACCGGGGTGAGTAAAACAAAACTGATTTTTCTTTTTGCTATCGAAACAAAAAACCTGTGTTGATTTTTTTCAACACAGAGGTCTCAGAGAGATTGAGTTTCACAGAGGGGTATAAAAAAACCATGAAACGTTTGCTTCATGGTTTTTAAAATGACATATCAAGTATTAATCATCGTCTCGGTCGTGGCGATTTCCGCCGCGGCCATAAGCGTGGCCATTACCTCTTCCATTACCCCAGCCACGATCGTCGCGCTCATATCCTCTCCTTCTTTCAAAACGTTCGTCGTCTCTTCCACGACCATACCAGTTATCGTTATCGTAAGGATACGGGTTTCTTTGAACGTATACGCCGGGTGCGCGGTAGGTATTATAATAGGAACGATATCTTTCCCTGTAAACATTGCAATGCAGGTAAGGTCTTGGCGCGTTTATTGAAACTTTAAAGCCCCTGTACAAATCATAATCACGGTAGGCATACGGAAGCTGAGCGGCAAATGCCCAGTTACGTCCATCAAAATAAACAAACAGGCGGTTCGGAATATCGTAGTAACAATCTATCTCGGGTAAATAATAATAATCACCTGCATAGTCTCCGGGCAATCCCCAGTTAGGTCTTGATCCAATATTCAGGTTAACATTAAATCTTACCTGTGCTTTTGTTTCGTTGTAGAAAAGGAAAGCGGTAATAAACATGGCTGAGAGTAATAACTTTTTCATAGTTCAAAGTTTTATACCCTACCTAAGCCAAACGCAATGCCAAAAATGAAATTAATTGTTAGCGTTTCGTTAATGAAAGAAAAACTTATACCAGATTAATGCCCAGCCCGGGGTTTCCGGATAGGGTTACTTTGCCAAAATCGAACTGAATTCCGGTAGCATTATCTTCCGATAATAACAAAGGTCCGTCCATATCCACATGGTCTATTTGCGGCAGAAAATGCGCAATAGCAGCAGATCCTATCGTGCCCTCATTCATACTGCCCATCATTACCTGCATGTTTAATGATCTTGCTTCCTGTATCATGCGTAAAGCCGGTGTAATGCCGCTGCATTTGGTTAGTTTGATATTGATACCATGAAAGTGCCCGGAACATTTTTTTACATCCTGCTCAAATACACAACTCTCATCAGCAAACAAAGGCAGGGTTGATTTTTCAAATAAGATCTTCATCCCTTCCCAGTTATCTTTTGCAAGAGGCTGTTCAATAAATTCTACGCCCAGTGCAGCCAGTTGTGGTATTTTCTCCAATGCTTCTTCAGTTGTCCAGCCTGCATTTGCGTCAATCCGGAATGCAGCATCGGTATGTTTACGCAGCGCTTCTACAATGGCAATATCTTCATCGGTACCCAGTTTAATTTTGTACACCGGCCATGGTTTCGCCTGCATCTTGGCTACCATTTTTTCAATCGTATCTATGCCAATGGTGTAATCCGTTACCGTTGTATTTTCCCATCTGGTATTCCAGAGTTCATACAAAGGTTTGTTTTTCATCTTACCATACAGGTCCCATGCAGCTATATCCAAAGCACAAACAAGGAAAGGGTTATCTGGAAATAAATGATGCAGGTAATGCCAGTAACGTTCAGGATCTGTAAATGCAAATTTTTCAACCAGTGTTCTTTTTGATTCCAGGTCGGCAATCATTTGCTCTACTGTTATATTGTAATACACAATTGCCGGCGCTTCCCCCACCCCTACAAATGGTCCCAATTCCAAAGCCACTATCAGTGCAGGCTGGTGTGTTTTGGTGCGCCCGTTAGAAATTGTAAAAGGGTATTCGAATGGAAGGTTCTGTTGTCTGTAACTGAGTTTCATATACCCCCCAACCCCCTAAAGGGGGAGTTGAGGTTTGCAAATATAATTCGATAGACTCTATACAGAAGCTTAAATAACATGCGTAATCATAACTCCCCCTTCAGGGGGCTGGGGGGTGAGTTTTTTTGGGGTAAACTACCGCCCGCTCGCAACAATAAACGCTTTCAACTCCGCATTAAATTGTTTTGCTTCAAGCAATACTTCTAATGTGAGGTGCATCCTGTATCGCCAGTAATGTTTTGGATTAGCGGGGATATTAATGCGCTCATCATTCGGATTTTCCCTGCGCAGGCTTTCATCAATACCCAATATATCCTGAAGCTGGAATACGCTCCACATAGCAGGTGAGTAAAGGTGTTGTAACAGAATGGAACGATTGATCCATGCTTCACAATATTGCGGGGCCTCGCCCCATTGTCCTAACTGGTGATTAAAGAATTTTTGTATTCTTCCCCTGTCTTCTTCCCACCAGCCGCGAATAGTACTCATATCGTGTGTAGATGGTGTTACCACACTCAGGTAAGGTGCATCATTGGGATGAAAGAATTCGCTGTCCACGTTTTTGGGCATGCGTTGTATTTCCAGACTTAATAAGCCCAACTGGCGCATTACTTCCGGCACACAGGAAGGAACCAACCCGAGGTCTTCGCCGCATACCAGCATATTGGTTACGCGTTTTAAAGCAGGCAATTTTTGCAAAGCTTCCTTCATCCAGAAATCATCCTGGCGGCGGAAGAAATAGTTTACATAGAGTTCACGCAACTTTTGTTGTGTACCATACTCAAGGCTGCGGAACGAAGAAGTATTTTCCATACCAAAGCGGAAATGGAACTGTTGCCCATCGCCGTTTTCGGCATCAAATAAGATCACATTGCTGATCAGGTTAAATAAACCCTGCTTGATCTTGTTGTGCTGGTCATCCTGCTCTAACGAAGCAAAATGCTGTTCTATCAATCGCTGGGTACCAAATTCAGGTTTCAGTGTATAATGACCGAACCCATCATATGTAAGGAACAGGCTTTTTACCAGTTCATTATCGTACCCGAATATCTCCCACAACACGTTCTCGTTAATGAATGGTGTGGTATAGCGGTGATGATCGAACCAGATACCGTTGCTGTTAAACTCATTGATATGAACAGGGATGGCAGGAACAAAATGCCCCATGATCCCTTCCACCGCATCCATTGGGATACTCCAGATACGGAAGAAGCCGAGAATATGATCTATCCTGAATGCATCAAAATAATAACTCATCTGCTCAAAACGCTGCTTCCACCAGGCAAAGCCATCTTCGCGCATGCGCTGCCAGTTGTAGGTGGGGAAGCCCCAGTTTTGTCCTTTAACAGCAAAATCATCCGGTGGTGCACCTGCCTGAAAATCGAGCCGGTATAATTCAGGATTCTGCCATGCATCTGCGCCATGCCTGTATACACCAATGGCAATATCACCTTTTACAATAATGCCATTGGCATGCGCATAAGCAGTTGCCTCTTTTAATTGGAGATGCAGATGGTACTGAATAAAATAATGCAATGCCACCTCATGAAACGCAGGTGATTTTTTGTCCGTCAACGCAGCAATTTCATCAGCGCTATATTGTTTGTAAGCCGGCCATTTGCTAAATTCAACCGTTCCATACTGATCTCTCAGATAACAGAATGCAGCGTATGGTACCAGCCAGTGTTTGTTCTGTTCAAAAAACTCGCGATAATCAGCAGAGGCAAAAACACTGCTTCCGCTTTCTTTATACGCAGATACGGCAAAATCATATTTTATTTTGGTAACAGCTTCGTAATCCACTTCTGACAAGGCATTCAGGCGCAGCCGTTCTTCTTCTAATTTTTGCAATTGCCTGCGCGAAGCAGCCGAATCGGCAATTTTTTCCAGATTAAGATATAGTGGGTGCAATGCAAAAGCAGAGATCGCTGCATAAGGGTAAGAGTCTACCCATGTATGTGTTGCGGTGGTATCATTAATTGGCAGTATCTGCACCATTTTTAATCCAACCTGTTTGGCCCAGTTTACCAATAATATCATATCGGTAAATTCTCCTGTTCCAAAGCTTTTCTCACTGCGCAAACTAAAAACTGGTATAGCGGTGCCGGCTCCCTTCCATGTATTATTAGGCAGTACGGCAAAACCATCATTTACAATGGTCTTGTGATTCTCTTTACCGGCATCATGCAATACGCGGTTATTGCCATCTTCAAACCTGATGAGTTGGTTATTCACCACATCAAACACACCGTATTTGTATGCTATTGGAAATGATTCTTTTCCAAGGTCTAAGGAAAGCGTATAAAAATCTTCTCCTTCTTCCCTGCTCATCAATACGGCATTGGCAGGATCCCAGTTACCCAAACTATTACTGCTGCCGGATACGCATAAGGTTTGTCCCTTTAACAGTAAAGGCGTTTTTACTTTTAGTATATGTGTAACTGTTTTGGGCTTTGTTGATTTTACAGGTGTATAATTTTCCTTTAATAAAACCTGTGTAAAAGGTTCTGTATAAAAACTATTTTCAAAATAGCCCGCGTGATTCCATGCATCTATGATCAGCAGTTCTGTGGCTGATATGATGGATGGATTAACTATTTTATCGTTCCCCCAATCAAAGTTGATTGTTCCATCCGCGTTCTTTAAAATATAATGATAGGTAATGTCTTTATCGATGAGATGGAGCCCCTCCTGTTCTATTACCAATTGCCAGTATTCCTCATTAAAATATTGTAACGGCAGTGCATTTTCCACAAGGTTATTTCCAAGCAATGGATGGTTACCTGTTACAAATAATGATTGCCCGTAATTTGTTTTAAAGCGGATCTGGAAAGTGATTTTTTTAACCCCTGTTTTTTGTGTTGTTTTTTTTGAGGTATTTTTTTGGGAGGCAGAAGCTATTTTAGTAGCTGTGGTTTTTGCAGCGGTTTTTGTTTCTGTTGTTTTTTTGGAAGATGCTGTTTTGCCTTTTGATTTGGCAACTGTAGCTGCCTTGGGCGGAGAACCTGCATTTGTCTTCTTTGAACTTTTTGCTATACCATTAGTGTGTATAGCTTGACCGTTTTCTGGCTGGTTATTAGCCGTATTTTTTCCTTTTACAGCAATAGCGGATGTCCTCTCCTCTTTGACAGAATGAGCAATCGTTCGTTTCTCGGTGGCCAAGATGCAATGTTTTAGAATTGCTAAAATAATAAAACTAATGTGTAAAACAAACACAATTCGTGAAAAGCCCTGAAAAGACCGTAAACAGGGTTTACCGGGTCATTTTGATAAGATCGGCCCCTTTCTCTCCTATCATAATAGCGGCGGCATTGGTATTGCCGGATACAATGGTGGGCATAATAGACGCATCAATTACCCGCAGGTTCTTTACACCGTACACCCGAAGCTGGTCATCCACCACGGCCTGGCTGTCTTTACCCATTTTACAGGTTCCTACAGGGTGGTATAAGGTTTCTGCACTTTTACGGATATGAGCCATTAGAGATTCATCAGTATAAGGCGCAGCAGGGAATGAAACGCCGTTTAAAGCATAGCCGTTGAGGGATGGTGCGCCAATAACATCTATCGACTTCTTAAGCGCCGTTAAAATCACTTCCCTGTCTCTCGGATCAGACAGCAGGTTGGGTTGAATTACCGGAGGATCTTTGGGTTTGGAACTTTTCAATCCAATATATCCCCGGCTTTCGGGCCTGATCAGAATAGCCAGTATGCCAAAACCATCCCTGCGCGAAAAAGTATTCATATTGTAGATATCGGTAGAATAATCTTCCGATATACCCAATGGCACAAAATGAAACTGGATATCGGGCCTGTTTAATGCCGGATCAGATTTAAGGAAGGCATTGGCTTCTATCGGACTATTGCTTAACGGGCCACTGGAAAACAATAATTGCTGTAAAACTGCCTTGCCCATATTGAGTGGCTTCAGCAACGAATTAGCTGTTGGTATAGATGCCCAACTGCTTACACCTGTCCAAACATGATCCTGCAGGTTCTTACCCACTCCCGGTAAAGGGTATTTGATATTGATGCCCTGCTTACTTAATTCCACAGGGTCGCCTACGCCTGACAGCATTAGTATCTGTGGCGATTGAATGGCACCGGCTGAGAGTATCACTTCCTGTGTGCAGTTAATCCGTTCGGAATCTGAATGAGAAGTTATAACCTCTACCCCAACGGCTTTTCCATCTTCAATCAAGATGCAGGATACCTGTGTATTGGTTCTGACAGTGAGATTAGCGCGGCGCATGGCAGGCTTTAAAAATGCGTCTGCCGTACTGTGTCTTTTATTTTTTTTAATGGTGTACTGCAACATACTTGCCCCTTCCTGCTCCTCACCATTATAGTCTACATTTCGGGGTATGCCGCATTCTTCGCAGGCATCAATAAAAACTGTTGCCAGATTACTGGGCTGCCGGGAGAGCGTAATATTCAGCGGGCCATTTTCTCCATGAAAAGGCTCTCCAAACTGTTCATGATTTTCCGATTTTTTAAAGTACGGCAACACTTCTTCATAACTCCATCCTTTATTACCCAAAGCGGCCCATTCATTATAATCTTCTTTGTTACCACGCACATAGGCCATGGCATTAGTGGCACTGCTGCCACCCAGTGTTTTGCCTCTCGGTATAAATATTTTTCTATTGTCAACATGTTTTTGAGGTTCGGTCCAGAAAGCCCAGTCCACCGATGTCCGGTTAAGTTTGGTATAAGCGCCGGGAATTTTGATCTCCTGCTTGCTATCGCGGCCGCCTGCTTCCAGCAATAAAACAGTGCAATTGGCATCTTCCGTTAGCCGGTTGGCCAATACACAACCCGCAGAACCCGCACCAATAATGATATAATCGTAAGGCATTGGCTAAATATAAATCAAAATGAATACAGATGATAGAATAATGCGCATTAACGAATAATGAAGTTCTGCCTAATATCCCCTCCTCACAAGTGAGGAGGGGTGCTCCAGCGGCTGAGCGCAGAGCGGGGTGGTGAGCTCTTTCACTCAATAATCTGTAACTTCCCTCAAGCCCCTTATATTTGCCATACTAACAATTGTTCGCATATGAATCCTGCGTTTAACCGTAATGAAGACTGGATGAAACTGGCTGTGAGTCAGACAAAAAAACATTTTGATAAGATCAAAACCGGTGGCGGCAAAAAAGCCATTGAAAAGCAAAGAGAGCGCAATAAACTAACAGCCCGTGAACGGATCAGTTATTTATGTGATAATGATAAACCATTTACAGAGATCGGCGCTTTTGCAGGTTTTGAGATGTATGAAGAACAAGGGGGTTGCCCCGCAGGAGGAACCGTGGCGGGTTTGGGATATGTGAGCGGCAGGCAATGCATGGTGGTGGCCAACGATCAAACAGTAAAAGCAGGTGCATGGTTCCCCATAACCGGTAAAAAGAATCTGCGCTTGCAGGAGATAGCGATGGAGAACCGTTTACCCATTATTTACCTCGTAGATAGTGCCGGTGTTTTTCTGCCTATGCAGGATGAGATCTTTCCCGACAAAGAACATTTTGGCCGCATCTTCCGCAACAATGCAAGGATGAGTGCTATGGGCATTACGCAGATTGCAGCCGTAATGGGTGCCTGCGTTGCCGGAGGTGCTTACCTGCCAATTATGAGCGATGAAACACTGATGGTAGAAGGCAACGGCAGTATTTTTTTAGCAGGATCCTATCTGGTAAAAGCGGCGATAGGTGAAGACATTGATAACGAAACATTAGGTGGGGCAGTTACGCATACAGAGATCAGCGGTATTGCGGATTATAAGTTTAAAACAGAACAGGAATGTCTTGACCACATAAAAAAGATCATGAACAAACTGGGCGAACCTGAGAAAGCGGGGTTTGACAGGATTAAAGCAACAGCACCCAAAAAGAATCCCGAAGAATTATATGGCATCCTGCACGAAGGCAACCTGAAGCCTTATGATATGCTGGAGATTATTGAACGGATAGTGGATAACAGCGAGTTTGATCAGTTTAAACAGGACTACGGTAAAACAATTCTTTGCGGCTATGCAAGAATTGACGGATGGGCCGTAGGTATTGTAGCCAACCAGCGCCTGGTAAGCCGTAACAAAAAAGGCGAAATGCAGATTGGTGGCGTGATCTATAACGACAGCGCCGATAAAGCTGCACGGTTTATTATGAATTGTAACCAGAAAAAAATCCCGCTTGTTTTTCTGCAGGATGTTACCGGCTTCATGGTAGGCAGCCGAAGCGAACACAGTGGTATTATTAAAGATGGGGCCAAAATGGTGAATGCGGTGGCCAATTCTGTTGTACCAAAGATCACTATTGTGATTGGCAACAGCTATGGCGCCGGCAATTATGCTATGTGTGGCAAAGCTTACGACCCAAGGTTTATTTACGCATGGCCCTCTGCAAAAATTGCAGTGATGGGTGGCGACCAGGCAGCCAAAACATTATTACAGATACAGGTTGCCACTATGAAAGCAAAGGGCAAAGAAGTAAGTGCAGAAGTAGAAAAAGAATTGCTCGACAAAATAAAGAACAGCTACGAAAAACAAACCTCTCCTTACTATGCAGCCGCCCGTTTATGGGTTGATAATATTATTGACCCGATTGAAACAAGGCAGGTGATTGCAGAAGGAATTGCTGCAGCCAATCAAAACCCACACCTGGAGGATTTTAAAACGGGGGTGTTTCAGGTGTAGGATTGGCGGATTCGCGGATTGGCGGATTGGCGGATTGCGGATTGGCGGATTGCGGATTGCTGTATTATTCAAATAATAGTAAAACGATAAAAAGAGAGTTGATGTATTTGCTCAACGCTATTTTTCTTTGCTTCCAGTTTGCACCAGGCAGGCTTATGATTGCCTAACTCGTTTTAGAGAAGAACTAAAAAAATCCGCCAATCCGCTAATCCGTAATCCGTCAATTCCTCAATTCCCTTTACTTTGCTGATTATTTATAGATCATTCTATGATTTATAAATAACCCATTTTCACAGAAAATATGTAAATTTTAAATCAATGAGCTACCCTATTTATACAGTAGATGCCTTTACTGATAAGGTTTTTGGCGGCAATCCTGCAGCCTGTTGTCCGTTAAAAAAATTTCTGCCAACAGCAACCATGCAGCAATTAGCCATGGAAAACAATTTATCTGAGACCGCTTTTTTTGTAAAGAACCCCGACAGCAGTTACAACCTCAAATGGTTTACACCAGAGGTTGAAATGGATCTTGCGGGCCACCCTACACTCGCGTCAGCTTTTGTTATATTCACAGAACTTGGGCACGATTCTGATACGATAAACTTTCATACCAAAAGCGGGGTATTGACTGTTATAAAAAAAGGCGATACCCTTGAAATGAATTTCCCCGCACGAATGCCTGAAGCGTGTACAATACCAGAGGATCTGTTAAAAGGACTTTCCATTAAACCCGCACAGGTACTCAGATCAAGGGACTATTTTGTAGTCTACAATTCACAGGAAGAGGTAGAACAGATAGTGCCTGATTTTAATTACCTGGATAAATTAGATACACTTGGCATCATCATTACAGCTAAGGGAAATGCTTCCGATTTTGTTTGTCGTTTTCTGGTACCTAACTCTGTTATTGGTGAAGATCCCGTTACAGGCTCGGCACATGCTTCACTAATTCCATACTGGGCCAAAGAGCTGAATAAAACGGACATGACCTCGATCCAGCTATCAGCCCGTAAGGGCCATCTCTGGTGCGGCTCACGCGGCGACCGTGTTACCATTGCAGGTAAAGCGACATTGTATATGAAAGGAGAATATTTTTTATAAAAGCCGTGAGTGGTGAATCGTGAGACGTGAGAAAAAAATCTCGCGCCTCACGACTCACCACTCACCACTCACGATTCACGATTCACGACTCACACCATGCACCAATCACATCACCTCAAAATCTACACCGATGGCTCAGCAAGAGGAAACCCCGGCCCGGGCGGCTATGGTGTGATACTGATTTGGGGTGATATCAAAAAAGAAATATCGGCGGGCTACCGGCTTACTACCAATAACCGGATGGAACTGCTGGCAGTGATTGTGGGTTTGCAGGCATTAACCAAAAAAGATATTCCTGTTACGGTCTACACCGACAGTCAGTATATCGTGAATACCGTTGAAAAAAAATGGCTGGATAACTGGATACGAACCGATTTTAAGGGTGGTAAAAAGAACAAGGACCTTTGGTTACAATTTCATGCACTATCAAAACAGTTCAAGCTGCGTTTTGTATGGGTGAAAGGACATGCAGATAATGCCCTGAACAACCGTTGCGATGAATTAGCTACCACTGCGGCTGACGGGAAACATCTGTTGGTGGATAAATGGTATGAACAGGAGAACAACCGATAAATTAAATTGTATCTGCTTCCGGTGATTATATTCTAACGAGTTTGTGCTATTGAAATCAATATGTATTAATGCATTTTTCTTTTAAAAGCATTTAATAATGCGGATACTCTTTATTTCAAATCACTTTTAAAACACATAGGTAGATAGTAAAAACAAAAAAAAACATAGTGTTTGAACTATATGCCCTGTTTCCTAACCTATGCAACTATGTGTTTAATAAAACAGCACGTTAATCTTTGTCAACAAAAAATATTTCAACCCAATGAATACAGGCCTTGCTTTATGTAGCTGGAGCGGCGGTAAAGACAGTTGTTTTGCGTTAATGCAATCAATAAAAGAAGGGGCCATCCCAAAGGTTCTGTTGAATGTACTGAATGAAGAGGGCAGAATATCACGCAGTCATGGTATTCCCACTGCCATATTGCAGGCACAGGCTGCTGCCGTGGGCTTACCCATTCACCTCATCAGCAGTAGCTGGCAGGAGTATGAAGTAAAATTCACCGGTGCTCTTACTGAATTAAAAAAGAAGTATGGTTTAGCGAATGCCATCTTTGGAGACATTGACCTGCAGCCACACCGCGATTGGGAAGAAAAAGTATGCACAAATGCCGGGCTTACGGCTATATTACCCCTATGGCAACAGGATCGAAAAGAATTGGTGATGCAAATGCTCAACAGTGGCATTGAAACCATTATTGTTAGCTGCAATGGAGTAATGGGCCAAAGGTTTTTAGGCAAGAAGATATCTGCTGCATTAATAGAAGAACTGGAAGCGCTGGGCATAGATGCCTGCGGGGAAAATGGGGAGTTTCACACATTAGTTACCAATTGTCCATTATTTTCGCAACCCATTTCAGTAACCATACTTCGAACCATGGAACATGAGAATTACTGGTTCTCAGAGTTGTCATTGGCACACTAAACAAATTTCATATCCATTTCTCTTAAAAAAGAAAAAGCCGCAGACCAGAAGATGATTCCTGTCTGCGGCTTTTTTACTCCCGATACCGGTTATTTATGACAATTGCTTTTTAGCAGACATATTTTGAGCCAGGTAAAACGTACCAAACAAAACAGCAGAAAATATGATGGTTGCCATCAGGCTGTTTTTATAAAAAGGTAATGCATCATTATAGCAGAGCATTAAACCGGCAAATGTTTTGGGGCGGTTCAATCCAAAACCAAGGTCGCTTGCGGTCCATACCAGAAAATTAGTGATCAGAAAATATACCGTAGGTGCAGACAATGTTGCAATAACAATATTACTGATCTTATTTTTTCTGATAAGGAACCCAAAGCAGGTTAACCCGGCAAACAAAAGGTAATTGATCCACTGGCCACTGTAGAAGCCGCGGATAGAACTCATTCCATTATTATACAAAACCTCGTATAAAAGATCCGACAGGAACATAGACACCAACGGAAGAATAAATGCCCACTTCTTATTTTTCACAAATAAAGCGCCACTGAAAAGGCCTATGGCTATTTGAGGGGCAAACCCCATTGGCCTGTTAGGCATAATACGGTATAAGGCACTTACAAGTACCATTAAAAAGAGAGAGAATATGAGTGATCTGTTAATTTTCATTTGATTCAATATTTCTGAACAAAAATAGGCGTTATAGGGAATACCTCCATGTCAATTTTCCTCAGGGTGTTAATAAGCTTAAACGGCCGGCACAAAAGCCCTGAATAGAACACAATTACCTGATGCATGAATCTGGTATGATTCACCCGGTAATACAGCTATCGCCTCTCCCTTTTTCAACGCCAGTACATTATTAACCACGGCCCCCCCTTCAGTTACAATCAATATTTCTAGTGATGAGGCTGTGGCGGTATAAGAGATGGAGGAGGTCAGTTCAATTTTTGTAATCCCAAAATCATCCACCGGGCAGTTATATGATTTTTCACCGGTTAGTAATGGGGAACCTTTCATCACATTGGGCACAATACTTTCAAAGATGGTGTGCTTCATCAATTCGGGTACATCAATATGTTTGGGTGTTAGTCCGGCCCTGAGCACATTATCGCTGTTGGCCATCAGTTCCACACACTGCCCTTCCATATAGGCATGCGGCATGCCTGCACCCTGAAAAAGCGCTTCTCCCGGATGCAGGTTTACAATATTGAAAAAATAAATTGAGAATATTGCCCTGTCAATATCACCTATCTCCTCTTTGCCCTCAAAAATTTTAGCCACCCACCAGCCGGGCATTTCCCTGGTTAGCTCGTTATCATTTTTTCTGCGGATGTTGCGCTTGATAAGATTGGTGAGCAAAGCATTGATCTCCGGCTGTTCCATCTCCATAACAAACTGAAACAGTGCTTTTAATCCATCTCTCTTGAAATAAGGCAGGAAGATGTTAAACTCAGGTACTTCTTCCAGTGTTTTCTCTATCTCTGCTTTTTGTCTGAATCCATGAAGCAGCCAAAACTCAGATAATGCCACGAGCATCTCCGGTTTATGGTTACGGTCTTTATAATTGCGGTGCGGCGCATTAAGCGGAATACCCGCTGCCTCTTCCCTATCAAACCCTTTCTCTGCTTCTTCTTTGGAAGGATGCACCTGGATAGACAGGATATCTTTTACATCCTGTACCTTAAACAGGTAAGGCAGTCCACCAAATTCGTTATATACCTTTTCAGAAAGCAGTTTCCCGGGTTGTTCCTGTATGGCCGTATACAGTGATACAGGCCCATCATGTGTAACCAATTCAGATGGCGCCAAAGGGTGTGCCCCCATCCAGTATTCTGCAAAAGGTTTATGTTCTGTATTGCTGATACCCAATAAAGAAGGAATAAACTCATACCCCCCCCAGGCATAATGCATCACTTTTCCTTTGAGCTTATATATCGAATCGTTTAATTCCATCGCACCGTATTTTTTACGCGTATTTTCCTATAACGCGAATTTCAGAAATATCTTGTACCGGGGGGTATTTTTAGGATAAACGTATATACCACATGAACCATAACCGTATTACAGGCAATAAAGGGGAAGAAATCGCTGCGGGCTATCTTGTCAAAAATGGCTACACCCTCCTGGCCAGGAACTGGCGTTACCGGCATTGGGAAGTGGATATTATTGCTTCAAAAGGCAAGTTCCTGCATTTTATAGAAGTAAAAACAAGGTACTCGCTCCGCTATGGCAGACCGGAAGAAAGTATTACCCGGGATAAAATGAATAACCTGAAAAACGCCGCCGAAGAATACCAGTACCAACACCCCGAATGGAAATATATCCAGTTTGATGTAATGGCCATCACTTTGGTGAATGATGAAGTGAAAGAAATATTTGTGATCGAAGACGTGTATTTTTAATTAAAAATTGATAGAAGGTATGGAAATACAAATCGCTCAAACAGATCAGGATATTCTCAAATGCTGGAAAGTTATCCATGAATTAAGACCACATTTAGAAGAGGCTTCGTTTCTGGATTTGATCAGGGAGATGATGCTGGAAGGTTATCAACTGGTGTTTATTGAAGGAGATAACGGCTATGCAGTTGCTGCTATCGGGTTCAGGTACCTGCAATTCACTTATAACGGAAAACATTTTTATATAGACGATCTATCTACACTCCCCGAGGCAAGGGGCAAAGGTTATGGAGGTGCATTACTGGATCATGTATTTGACCTGGCCAGGCAAAAAGGCTATGGTGTTGTAACCCTCGACTCGGGCCACCAACGCTTTGATGCACATCGCCTCTACCTCAATAAAGGCTTTACCATTGCCTCGCATCATTTTTCAAAAATGGTTTAAATGTTACTAAAAAAACTGCGCCTTTGCGTATTCGCGTGAAAAATAATGCACGCAAAGCCGCAAAGGCGCAGGTAATTGGCAATTACTTCCCTACCCGCAGCATCATCTTCTCTACCATCTTATACGTTGCCGGGCAGTACTCTATATTCTGCTGGTGAACATGGATATACTCAACCATTTTCTTTTTCTTCAGGTGCGGGAAGCCTGCACAGTCATCGGGGCGAACTTCATAGATGCTGCACATATTACTGTTCAGGTCCAGAAACTGGCAGGGCTGTTTTACGTTTACCCAATCGCCTTCTTTCTTATCAAACTCAAGCCATTTATCTTTAAACTCCTGTGGTTTCATCTCCAGATGCGCGGCAATGCGTTTGATATCTTTATTGGTGAATGTGGGGGTCATGCTTTTGCAACAGTTGGCGCAGCTTAAACAATCCACTTCTCTCCATACTTCTGCATCAACTGCCTCGGCCATTTTATCTAAGCCACGGGGAGGATTTTTTTCAAGCTTACCTAAAAAACGCTTCAATGTTTTCTGATGACGACGTACTTTTTGTTTGAACGAACGGAGATTTACTTGCATTTAGAAATTTTGGAATTGGGAAATTTTGAAATTGCAATATCGTCTACCTTTTCTTCAATTCCAAAATTTCACAATTTCTCCCGCCGATGTCGCGCTTTGCAACAGTTGGTTTAAATGTTTTCTATGGCATTAGGAAATTGCAATATCATCTACCTTTACTTCAATTTCCCAATTTCCCAATTCCAAAATTTCCCAATCCCCCATGTGGCTCGCATATAAAAAAGGATACAAAGCCTGGTTACGGCTGGAGAAATCATTGAGCGACCACTCTGTGGAAGCCTACCTGCATGATGTAGAGAAGCTGACAGATTACCTGCAGCTAAACAACAAAATGGTTTCTCCTGCAGAACTGGAGTTAAAAGACCTGCAGCAATTTGTGAAGTGGATAGGCGAACTGGGCATGACAGCAACATCGCAGGCAAGGATCATTTCGGGTATCCGTAGTTTTTATAAATATTGTTTGATGGAGCAGATAACAAAAGCAGATCCCTCTACCCTGCTGGATGCACCAAAGACCAGAAGAAAACTGCCCGACACATTAAGTTTTGAAGAAATTGAACTGGTAATCGCCCAGCTTGATCAAAGCACACCCGAAGGCGGACGCAACAAAGCCATACTGGAAACGATGTATAGCTGTGGACTACGTGTTAGCGAAGTGGTTAACCTGAAAATTTCTTCTTTATATCTTGATGTAGGTTTTATCAGGGTGATTGGAAAAGGAGATAAAGAAAGATTAGTACCTATCGGTCGCGATGCCATTAAATATATTAAGATCTATAAAGACAATATCCGGGTTCATCAACCCATACAACCGGGGTTTGAAGATATTCTGTTTCTGAATAAACGCGGAAAAGGCCTAAGCCGTGTAATGATCTTTTATATTATTAAAGACGCAGCCTTTAAAGCGGGCATTACCAAAGTTATTTCACCGCATACTTTCCGTCACTCATTTGCCACACACCTGGTAGAAGGTGGTGCCGACCTGCGCGCTGTACAGGAAATGCTGGGACATGAAAGCATTACCACCACTGAAATATATACCCATCTGGACAGGGATTTCCTGCGCGATACATTACAGCGTTTTCACCCTGCGTTTAAATAAATGGGGGGCGGGACGCTAAAGCGGCCTGACCCCTAAGTAAATCTTTTCAATTGACGGATTAGCGAATTACGGATTACGGATTGGCGGATTATTGTATTGAGTTTATCAATCAAAATGCGCCAATCCGTAATCCGCTAATCCGCAATCCTCCTTGCCGTTGTTGGTCGCCCGACCAACAACACATCCATATGCTACAAACTTAAAACCATTTTCCCAGCCCAACATCTATTGCCGGATAATCGTAAACATAATTATCCACTCAACAAACGCTACCCGATAGTTGTTGGTCGGGCGACCAACAACGGCGATAGGAGTTTATCAATCAAAATCCGCCAATCCGCCAATCCGTAATCCGATAATCCGTAATCCCAATCCCTTGCCCCCCACTCATCATTTTCCTTCAGGCCGCTTTAGCGTTCCGACGGAAAATGATGTAGGTTTGTTTTCCTAAAACAAGTTCAAGTATGAAAAAAATCATGATGCTTGCTGCAACACTTTGCAGTCTTGCCGGTTTTGCGCAGGTTAAAATGCCTGCACCAAGTCCTACCCAAAAAATTACACAGGAATTCGGTATCGGCTCCATCGAATTAACGTATTCCCGCCCGAGTATTAAAGGCAGAAGTCTGCTAAAAGACAACAGCGACCTAGCTCCTTTGGGAAAATTATGGCGCACGGGTGCCAATGCTGCCACACGCATTGTTTTTACCGACAAAGTGATGATGGGTGGAAAATTATTAGATACCGGTGCCTATGTTTTATACACCATCCCCGGTAAAGAATATTGGGAAATAGTGATCAATAAAGGTTTAACCAACTGGGGAACCGATGGCTATAAAGAAAGTGAAGACGTGAACCGCTTTAAAGTAAAAGCAGAGAAAGCAGGCAGCGAAACAGAAACATTAACCATGCAGTTTGCCAATGTGAAAGCAGAAAGCTGCGAATTACAGATTACCTGGGGCGCTACTTCTGTTAAGATCCCGATGAGTGTAAATGTGAAAGACCGTATCCGCTCTCAGGTAGAAAAAGCACTGTCTGCCGAAACCGTGAATGCTGGTGCATACCAGTCGGCCGCTACTTTTTATTACGAGTGGGATAAAGACCTGAACAAGGCTTTAGTGAATATTACCAAAGCCACACAGGCCAACCCTAAGGCTTTTTGGCTATTCCTTTTACAGGCTAAAATTCAGAAAGACCTTGGCGATAAAATGTCGGCTAAAACCAGTGCAGAAAAATGTATCGAACTGGCAACCGCGGCTAAGAATGATGATTATGTAAAACAGGCCGGGGACCTGATTAAAAAATTATAGTTTTTTTTAGCCACAGATTCGCAGATTATAACCTGCGAATCTGTGGCTAATTATCTAAACAGTGATCTCAATCCTGTTCCCCTCCGGATCCAACACCGCACTCTCATAATAACCATCCCCCGTTTTGCGTGGCTCTCCTACAATCCTGATCCCGTCTTTCCTGAATTGGTCTGTTAATACATCTACCTTCTCTTCACTGCCAACAGCTACCGCAAAATGTATCAACCCGCTAAACTGTGCCATCACATCATTCAAACTATCAGGAATACCAGGCATCTGCATCAGCTCTAACCTGGACCCTTTTTCAAAAGATAAAAAATAAGAAGAGAATTTATTGTTGGGATTGTGATATTGCGTATTGGATATTGCTCCAAAATAATTCACATAAAAATCTTTCATCAGTTCCAGGTTCTTGCACCAGATGGCTAAATGTTCGATGTACATAATTGGTATTTCTTTTTTCAAAAGAACAAAAACTATTGTCACTGGTTGTACCGGTCATCACACATTAACAAAAAAAATCCTTCCGTGAGGGAAGGATTTGTATACTTAAAAACTGTTTTTTAGTGTATTAAGATTTTGATTCTGCCATATCCGGGATCTTCTCCACTTTATACGCACCCGCATCCAGCTTGGCTTTTGTTTCGCTGAAAGCTTTCAGTGTTTCTTCAATATCTGCATCGGTATGATCGGCGGTAGGAATTAAACGGTAGATAATATGTCCTTTTGGAATTACAGGATACACAACAATTGAACAGAAAATATGGTAGTTTTCTCTCAGGTCCATCACCATGGCAGTGGCTTCTTCTACACCACCTTTCATATATACCGGTGTTACCATGGTATTGGTATTGCCTATATCAAATCCTTTTTCTTTTAATCCTTTCTGCAGTTTCAATGCATTGCGCCATAACCTCGCTTTTAAATCGGGCTGAGTTTGCAATAATTCCAAACGTTTAAGGTTACCGATCACGATTGGCATTGGTAAACTCTTTGCAAAGATCTGGGAGCGGATATTGTACCTGATAAAATCAATGATCGCCTTATCTCCCGCCATAAAAGCGCCGATAGAAGCCATCGATTTGGCGAAGGTTGAAAAATAAAGATCAATACCATCCTGGCAACCCTGCTCCTCACCTGCCCCGGCACCGGTTTTACCCAGCGTGCCAAAACCATGTGCATCATCTACCAATAAACGGAACTGGTATTTTGCTTTTAAAGCAATGATCTCTTTTAATTTGCCCTGGTCGCCGGCCATGCCAAACACGCCTTCTGTAATAACCAGTATACCGCCTGTTTGTTGTTTTTCAATTAAAGCGGTAGCACGCTCCATCTGCTTGTCGAAGTCTTCAATATCGTTGTGCTTAAACACATAACGGTGCCCGGGATGCAAACGCAGACCATCAATAATACAGGCATGGCTTTCTGCATCGTACACGATCACATCATGACGTCCGCAAATAGCATCAATGGCGCTCATGATACCCTGGTAACCGTAGTTCATCAGGATAGCATCTTCTTTCTTTTCAAATGCAGCCAGTTCTCTTTCCAACTGTTCGTGATAATTACTGTTTCCACTCATCATACGTGCACCCATTGGAAGGGCCAGGCCAAATTTGGCGGCAGCATCCGCATCGGTTTTACGTACTTCGGGGTGGTTAGCGAGGCCGAGGTAATTGTTCAAACTCCAAACTATCATCTCCTTGCCACGAAAAAACATATGGCTGCCTATCTCACCATCCAGTTTCGGAAAAGCAAAATAGCCATGTGCCCTTTCGCGATGCTGACCCAAAGGGCCGTAATTTTTCAACAGTTTTTCAAAGATGTCTGCCATATTATTAAATGGTTATTTTGGTAAAAAATCGGGGCAAAGGTAAACTTTTAGCCCCTAAAGGGCAAGCGCAATTATTCACCTTGCTGTATCTTCACCATCTTATCAATCAATTGTACTGATAGAAATACCTCTATAAACTCAAACTAAACCCATGAAAAGATTGATTTTGCCAACTTTTGCTTTCTTACTGGCAATTGTTGCAACTGCGCAAAAAACAGCCTCTCCTTCCCAGGATGCCATTCAAAGGCCCAAATTAGTAGTTGGTATTGTGATAGACCAGATGCGCTGGGATTACCTGTACCGTTTTAACCCATTGTATAAAGCAAACGGCGGTTTTAAAAGATTATTAGGCGAAGGGTTCTCCTGTGAGAATACCCTGATCCCATATACCCCAACTGTAACTGCTGCGGGGCATACCTGCGTGTACACAGGAAGCGTGCCATCTATTCATGGCATTGCCGGTAATAACTGGTGGGATAATCAACTGATGAAAGGGGTGTATTGCAGCGAGGACAAAACTGTTAATGGCGTAGGTGGTAAAAGTGCGGAAGACGGACAAATGAGCCCCAGAAATATGCTCACTACCACTATCTGTGATGAATTGCGTTTGGCCACCAACTTTCAGAGTAAAGTAATTGGCGTGGCGTTGAAAGACCGTGGTTCTATCCTTCCTGCCGGCCACTCTGCCAATGCCGCTTACTGGTATGAAGGCAAATCGGGCAATTTTATTACAAGCACTTATTATATGAACCAGTTGCCTGATTGGGTAAACCGTTTCAATAACCGGAAAATTGTTGATTCATTATACAAGCTGGGCTGGAACACCGCTTTGTCTAAAGACATTTACCCTCAATATGCAACTGCCGACGAAAAAGCTTACGAAAGCAAACCCTTTGGGGCTGATGCGAAGGCATTCCCCTATGATCTTTCAAAATATATAGGAAAGGATTATGGCAAAATATCGTCTACCCCTTACGGAAATACACTGACTGCCGAGATGGCCAAAGCTGCTGTACTTGCCGAAAAATTAGGCAAGGGAACCGCTACCGATTTTCTTGCGGTAAGTTTTTCTTCACCCGATTATGTGGGCCACTCATTCGGTCCCAACTCATGGGAAATTGTAGACAATTATGTTCGCTTAGACGATGAGCTTGGTAAACTCTTTTCATTCCTTGATGCAACTGTTGGCAAAAATCAATACACTGTTTTCTTAACTGCCGACCATGCAGTGGCCCATGTACCGGGTTTTATGAAAGAGAATAAATTACCCGGTGGTGTAATAGATGATATGGGTATGATGAAAGATATGAACGCCAAACTGAAAGAGAAATTTGGTATCGAGAATACGGTTGTTAGCCTTATGAATTACCAGGCATATCTCAATCATCCAAAAATTGATTCAGCAAAACTGGATGAGGATGGCATCAAAAAATGGATCATCCAGTATGTAAAGAAAAATGCTGCTGTTGTAAATGCTTTTGCAACAGCAGATATCATGACCACTCCTATCAACAAAACCCTGCGCGAAATGCTGACCAATGGCTATTATCCCCGTCGCAGCGGTGATATTCAGATTATTTTAAAACCCGGTTATATTGAGGGTGGACAAACAGGTACCACACACGGCCTATGGTATCCGTATGATGCCCACATACCATTACTATTTTATGGATGGGGCATTAAAAAAGGAAAAACAAACCGTGAAACTTATATGACGGATATTGCCGCCACTGTAGCCGCTTTACTCCATGTACAAATGCCAAGTGGCTGCGTGGGTAAGGTTGTGGAGGAAGTGTTGAAATAGTGAGTGGTGAATGGTGAATGGTGAATGGTGAATGATAACTGTTTGGGGTGAGAGGATAGTATGTTAAATAAAAATAAATTGTGAGAGGGATGTAAGGATGGGGACGGCGGCCCGTCTTCACAAAAAAATCAAACATATGAAATCAGTAAAAACATTTGCCGCCATTTTGCTTATGACAGGTTTCCTGTCAACCAGTGCTTTTGCACAAACCGACAAAAAAGATGCACCTAAGGAACACAAATGCACCAAGGCCTGCACCAAAGACAAACATGCTTACGCCCATGGTGAAAAAGGACATACCTGCGGTGATGCCTGCAAAAAAATGGAGAAAAAAGGCAACATGTAACCTGCTATCAGAACAGTAAAAAAGGATGCTCAAATGAGCATCCTTTTTTATAAATTTATAAGGGACTGTCTGAGACAGCCAGTCCTGCGTCCCGCAGTGCAATCAGCGATTCAGTTTCAGTTTCAGATTCTGATCCAATGCATCCAAAAACTCTTCGGTATACAGGTAATGTTCACCATGATTTACTTTGTTACCATGAATACAGATAGCGAGGTCTTTGGTCATCTTACCGCTTTCTACTGTTTCAACACAAACAGCCTCTAATGCACGGCAAAAATCGATCAGCTCCTGGTTGCCATCTAATTTACCACGGAATTCCAAACCTCTTGTCCATGCAAAAATAGAAGCAATGGGGTTGGTAGATGTTGGCTTTCCTTTCTGGTGTTCGCGGTAGTGACGGGTTACGGTACCATGTGCTGCTTCCGCTTCCATGATCTTTCCATCAGGAGTGATCAGGGTTGAGGTCATCAGTCCCAATGAACCAAATCCCTGTGCCACAGTATCACTTTGTACATCGCCATCGTAATTCTTACAGGCCCATACAAAGTTTCCGTTCCATTTTAGTGCGCTGGCAACCATATCATCAATCAAACGGTGCTCATAGGTAATGCCTGCTGCATCGTAAGCCGCTTTGAATTCGTTCTGATAGATCTCTTCAAAAATATCTTTGAAACGGCCATCATATTTTTTCAGGATGGTATTTTTGGTTGAAAGGTATAAAGGCCATTTTTTAGCGAGGGCTGTATTGAAACAGCTTCTTGCAAAACCTTTGATGCTTTCATCGGTGTTGTACATTGCCATGGCAACGCCATCTCCTTTGTAATTGAACACTTCGTGTTCGATCACATTACCGTCTTCTCCTTCAAATTTAATAGTGAGTTTGCCTTTGCCCTTGGTTACAAAATCAGTGGCACGGTATTGGTCGCCAAACGCATGACGTCCGATACAGATAGGCGCTGTCCAGTTAGGAACTAATCTTGGTACATTCTTACAAACGATCGGCTCACGGAACACCGTACCATCCAGTATATTACGGATAGTCCCATTAGGGCTCTTCCACATTTGTTTAAGCTTGAATTCTACCACACGCTGCTCATCGGGTGTGATGGTGGCACACTTGATACCTACTCCATATTGTTTAATGGCATTGGATGCATCAATCGTTACCTGGTCGTTCGTTTCATCCCGGTATTCCATACCCAGGTCATAATATTTGATATCCAGATCCAGGTAAGGGAGGATCAGTTTGTCTTTGATAAATTTCCAGATGATCCTTGTCATCTCATCGCCATCCAGTTCTACCACCGGGTTAGCTACCTTGATTTTTTGTGCCATAGAAATATAACTTTTGATTAATGTAAAAACGGACACAAATGTAGGATTTTATCGCTTGCGGGATATACGAAACCTCCGGAGCTTTTTTACGTATATTAGGCTATGAGATCAGTATTGCTGATATTACCGGGACTGTTTTTGCAAGCCGTTTCTCTCCTTGCTTTCAGTGGTTGCTCCAAACCTCAGATGCCTGCTATGGCCGCCACCGACAGCCTTTCCAACAGCTTTCTCGCCCTTGGCGATTCTTATACGATCGGTGAATCTGTGGGCAGCCTTGACCGGTTTCCGGCCCAAACAGCCGGTATGCTGAAAACATTGGGAATTAAGGTTGGCCCTATTCAATATATTGCCCAAACCGGCTGGACTAGCGAGAACCTGCAGAATGCCATTGATCAGTCGGCATTGCCTGCCGATTACAAAGTGGTAAGCCTGCTGATTGGCGTGAATGATCAATACCAGGGATTGGATACAGGTGCATACCGCAAGCGTTTTACCCAATTACTGCAGAAAGCCATTCAATTAGCGGGCAACAGCATAAAGAATGTGTTTGTACTATCTATTCCTGATTATGGCGTAACGCCCTTTGGTGGAGGATTAAAAAAGATCAGTAAGGAGATCGATGAATTTAATGCGATCAATAAAGAGGTTAGTTCGTTTTTTAATGTTACCTACATCGATATCACACCCATCAGCCGTTTAGCAGCCAATGATCAAAGCTTTACGGCAAACGATGGTTTACACCCCTCCGCAAAACAATACGGGTTATGGGCCCAGAAACTGGCGGTGGCTTTACAGGCTGTACTGAAATAAATTAAACATTCACAATCAACACCGGAATAGGCAATGCGTGACGGACATCTTCGATCGTTTCACCAAAAATATAATCCTTTAATCCCGTGTGCCTGTGCGCACCCATGATCAGCATATCTGCTTTTGATTCCTGCACAATGCGGATGATCTCTTTTACACGGCTCCGGTATCCTATATGGGTTTCAACATGATATCCTTTTGCCTGCAATTGCGAAGCATAATTTTCTAATCGCAGCCTGTCTTTACGTGTTTCATCATCATCACTCGCTTCTCCCAGATACCTGGCAGATACACTTTCTACCACGTGCAATAAAATATAAGTTACAGCAGTATGTCCCTGTGCAACTGCATGGGCAATCAGTTTTTTGTCTGAAGCCGAGAAGTCGAGCGCAATTGCAATGCGACTGGATTGCCGCACTTCCAAATCGCCAAGAGTAACTGTTTCGCCATGCATGGTGGCCCTTTGCTTTAGGCGGCGCTTTTTTTGGATCAGGGGCAGGAAGGTCATAGTAAGGAATAGCCATACAAATGCAAGAATAGCTATTGAAAGACATAGCTTCCAGAACCACATCACATCAGAATCAAATACTTTCCATGCTTCCTCGCCCACTAATTTCACGTTCAGGAAAACTAAAATAATGGCCACCAGCCATGCCAGTACTTTTACATGTGTTCGGATGGCAAACTGCCCCATAGTGGTTTTATCACTTACAAAATGTATCAGTGGTATTACCGCAAAACCCAATTGCAGGCTCAATATTACCTGGCTGAATACTAACAGGTCATCTACTTTTTCATCTCCGTATAAAAGGATTACAATAAATGCAGGGGCAATTGCAATCAGTCGCGTAAGCAACCTGCGCAACCATGGGTTAATACGTAACTGCAGGTACCCTTCCATTACAATTTGTCCGGCCAGCGTACCTGTTAACGTAGAACTTTGTCCCGCAGCAATCAAAGCCACGGCAAACAGTATCGGCGCCATTTTACTGCCCAGCAATGGAGCTAGCAACTGGTGTGCATCTTCTATCCGTGCCACCTGTGTATGCCCTGAAGTAAAGAATACAGTAGCTGCCAGAACCAATATAGCTGCATTTACAAAAAAAGCCGCGTTAAGCGCAATAGTGCTGTCGATGATATTATACCTGATCGCACTTTTGATCCCTTTTACATCACTGCTTATTTTACGTGTTTGTACTAATGCCGAGTGCAGGTATAAATTATGCGGCATAACCGTAGCACCAATAATGCCCACCGCAATGTATAATGCCTGGTGGTTTAAAACAGAAGGCACAAAGCCCTTCACCACTTCACCCATATCGGGCTTGGCTAAAAATATTTCGAATAAAAAAGAAGATCCAATGATTACCACCAGGCAAATAATAAAGGCTTCCATTTTGCGGATACCGTAGCGTTGCAGTACCAGAAAAAGAAATGTATCTAATACAGTTATCACTGTACCCCAGATCAATGGCAAACCGGTTAACAGGTGTATCCCAATGGCCATTCCCAGAACTTCTGCCAGGTCGCAGGCTGCAATGGCCAATTCGGCTAAAATATAGAGACAGAAATTTACCAGCGGCGGGTATACTTCCCTGTTGGCCTGCGCAAGGTCGCGCCTTCTTACAATACCCAGACGGGCACTCAAACTCTGCAGCAACAAAGCCATCAGATTACTCATCAGCAATACCCAGATCAGCTTGTAGCCAAACTGTGCACCGCCCTGCAGGTCTGTTGCCCAATTGCCGGGGTCCATATAACCAACGCTAACAAGATAAGCCGGGCCTATATATGCCAGTATCCTTCTCCACCCTTTTCGCGGTGAAGTGGTATCTACCGACTCGTGCACTTCGCTCAACGACTGGTCCTCATGAAACCGTTTCATCATATCAAACAAGTTTTACAAACAAGGCCTGCGCTAATTGCTGGCTGATGGTGAATGGATTCTGATTCTTTATTTTGATCTCGATGGAATGGTCGAAACTGAATCTCCGTTTTATTTCCAGCTTTGTTCCAATACCGATGTGTTTATGTTTTAAAAGTTCCAGTAATTCTGTTGATTGGCTCCCTACCCCGCTCACTTCGGCCATTTTATTAACGGCGAGATCAATGAGGTTGATCTGTTGCTGAACCGCCATTTTACCATGACTGTCGGGAATAGGATCTCCATGGGGATCGAATTTGGGAAAACCGAGAAATGCATCCAGCTTTTCAACCAGTTTTTTGCTGCTGATATGTTCCAGTTCTTCTGCCACTTCATGCACCTCGTCCCAGCCAAACTGAAGGGTATCTACCAGGAAATATTCCCAAAGCCTGTGTTTACGCACAATGGCCAGTGCCAGTTTCTTTCCTTCAGCACTCAGCCTAACCCCTTTGTAACGCTCGTAACTAAGCAATTTTTTTGCCTTCAGCTTTTTGAGCATGTCGGTAACCGAAGCTGCTTTGGTATGCAGTTCTGCGGCCAGTTCATTGGTAGACACGTTCCCTTCCCCCTGCTGTAAATGAAATATGGCCTTGATATAATTTTCTTCCGTTTCAGAGAAGCTCATAATATCTAAATTTATTTTTAGACAAATCTAAATTTTTTTATTCAATAAAAATACATTCAATCGGTCACTTACGCCGAAAGGCTTATTTTTATCGAAATTTCGGGGTATGAAAAAATGTTTGCCGCTCCTGCTGTTACTATGCACCGTATGGGGATGTAAGGAAAAGAAACCGGATCTCTCGGGCGATGTTCCTGTAAAACCCGCCGACTTTATAGCGGTCTTCCCCAAGATCAATCTGCCCTATGTGGTGGCCGACACCAATATGCATAAAGCGGGTGACACCATCATCATTGGAACAAAAGCTTTTCTTCAATTCTTCCCCGACAGCTCGCTCAACCCAATAACTGGCACTAACCGGAAATTAGAGATACACCCTGTGGGTAAGATTGAAAAAGAGAAAGAGAATTACCTGCTGCTCAAAATATCCGCCAGGAAAAAACATACTAGCCTGGTTGTTTTTGTTACCGACAAAAAAAATAAATACCTCGCGTCAAAAGAAATATTAAGAACCGGCTCGGATGATGGTTATGTACACTCAGTTTCTATTAACCGTGAACCTACTTTCCTGATGAGCCAGGAAAAATTTGGCAAAGAGAATACATTGCAGTTTTCAAGAACCGGTTGGGTATATACCAGCGAAGGCATTTTTATGGTAGTGATCAATGACTCGAATGAGGACCCTAAAAAGACAACCATTATTAATCCTATTGATACATTGCCGAGAAAAAACAAATACAGCGGCGACTACATTCGCGATAAAAAGAATTTTATCTCTCTCCGCGATACCAAAAAGCCCAATACCTATTTATTTTTTGTTCACTTTGAAAAGAATGAAGGAAGCTGTACCGGTGAGTTAAAAGGTGAGATGAAAATGAAAGATGCAAACACCGCCCAGTTCACACAAAATGGCGATCCATGCATTATTGATTTCAGGTTTGAAGGCAATGAGATATCGCTGAAAGAACAGGGCAGTTGCGGCAACCATAGAGGTATCAAATGTTTTTTTAATGACAGTTTTATCAAAAAGAAAGAACCCCGTTCTTCAAAACATTCTAAATAAAAATATTTATCATTACCAACTACGCCATTTAATTTGTTACCCACAAACTAATGTGTATAAAATACATTTTGTTGAAATAGGACTATATTGCATGGCATTTTTAACTAAACAAGTACCTAATGAATTTTCGTAGCTACCAGGTCCCTTACCAGATTAATGAACAGTATGCAAAAAAGGCTGCTTATTTCTCAATGGAATTTGCGATTCATCAACCTTTAAAAATATATAGTGGTGGATTGGGGTTTTTAGCCGGCTCTCATTTACGCAGCGCGTATGAATTGCGCCAGAATATGATTGGTATTGGTATTCTTTGGAAATACGGTTATTACGACCAGGCACGTAACCAGGATCAAACACTCCAGGTTACATTCATGGAAAAGAACTTCGACTTTCTGGAAGATACTGGCATTAAATTCCAGATCTTAATACACGAACATCCTGTTTGGGTAAAAGCATGGTACCTGAATCCTGAAACATTCTGCAGTGCCCCGTTGTTTTTATTAAGCACCGATTTACCTGAGAACGATTATGTTTCTCAAACCATCACCCACCGCCTGTACGATGCCAACGTTGCTACCAAAGTGGCACAATTTATTTTACTCGGTGTAGGCGGCGCCAAACTGATTGATGAACTCGGATTTAAACCGGATGTGTATCACCTGAATGAAGCACATGGTTTGTCTTCTGCTTTTTATCTGCTGAATAAATACAAGAGCATTGAAAAAGTAAGAGAACGCCTCGTGTTCACCACACACACACCGGAAGAAGCTGGCAACGAAAAACACGATATCTATCTCTGTCATAAAATGAGTTATTTCTGCGGCCTCAGCATTGATGAGGTTCGTAAACTCACCGGCATTACCGACGACCAGTTTAACCACTCCTTAGCCGCACTCCGTTTTGCCAGAAAAGCAAACGGCGTTTCTGCATTGCATGGCGATGTGAGCCGCGAAATGTGGAAACACTACGATGGTATTTGTCCGATCACCTCCATCACCAACGCACAAAACTGGCGTTACTGGGCTGATAAACAAATGCACCGTGCCATGGAAGAAGGCAACGATTTTGCATTTGACGACAGAAAAAAATACCTGAAGAAAAGGGCGTTTGAAATAGTTGCCGACCAGACAGGAAAAATATTCAACCCCAATGTACTCACCATTATTTGGGCCAGACGATTTGCCGGTTACAAACGGGCAGATATGCTGACTTATGATATGGACCGCTTTGAAAAATTATTAAGCAACACAGCGCATCCTGTTCAGATCATCTGGGCTGGTAAACCTTACCCGGCAGATTATCCGGCTATCTCACAATTCAATAACCTTGTTCACTTAAGCAAAAGATATAAAAATGTTGCAGTGATGATCGGGTATGAACTCGGACTGAGTAAGCGTTTAAAACAGGCTGCCGATGTTTGGCTCAATAACCCACGCGTTCCGCGCGAAGCATCAGGAACCAGTGGGATGACAGCTGCTATGAACGGCGCCGTAAACTTTTCAACAGACGACGGATGGATACCCGAATTTGTAAACCATGGCAACAATGGTTTTGTGGTACCCAAAGCTGACTATGCAAATATGACCGTACATGAGCAGGACGAATATGACCTGAACAAATTATACGAGATCCTTGAACAGCAGATCCTGCCTATCTATTACGATAACTTTGATACATGGAGACAGATTCAGAAAAACGGTATGAGAGATGTACGTTTCCAGTTCGACAGTAACCGCATGGCACATGAGTACTATGAGATGATGTACAAGTAATCGCAGATTTCACTGATGAGATGCCTGTTTTCAGGCAGTATTAATATGATTATTATGATGAAAGAAAGCACTGGTCTCAGTGCTTTCTTTTTTATACCCTACCTTTATTCCTGTAATAAATAATCTGCGAAATCATATTCCAATCATACAAATCTGAGCTCCGTGAAATCATACCCGCAATCAGATAAATCAGCGCTCAAAATAGCCATAGCCATTACCGGTGCCAGCGGCGCAGTTTACGCAAAGGTATTGCTGGATAAACTGGTATTGGCAAAAGACCAGTACGAAGAAGTAAGTATTGTGATGAGCAATAATGCCAAAGAGATCTGGAAATCAGAACTGGGCAATGAAGATTATACCCACTACCCTTTCCGCTATTTTGATAAGCATGATTTTACTGCACCTTTTGCATCAGGATCTGCACGCTATAATGTGATGATCGTTGCCCCATGTAGTATGGGTACGCTGGGCAGGATTGCAAGCGGCGTAAGTGACGACCTTGTTACACGCGCCGCAGATGTGATCCTCAAAGAACGCCGCAAACTCATCCTGATGGTGAGAGACACACCGTATAATTTAATACACATCAAAAACATGGAGACTGTTACACTGGCCGGCGGCATTATCTGTCCTGCCACTCCATCCTTCTACAGTAACCCCCAAACCATCGAAGAACTTGCAGCCACTGTAGTTGACAGGGCATTGGACCTTGCAGGAATTGATATAAAAACTTTTCGCTGGGGGAATTAACGTCATTGCGGGGAGGAACGACGAAGCAATCTGTGTTTCGCATTTTAGTCAGCTCAATTTAACAGTTCTCTGCAACCTTCAAATACAAGTTTGCATTTCTATTACAAAACTCACTAAAGATTTTAACGTGTTGTGCTATTGAAATCAATATGTATTAATGCATTTTACTTTTAAAAGTATTTAATAATACGGCTATTCTTTATTGCAAATCGCTTTTAAAACACATATGTACATAGTAAAACAAAAAAAACACAGCTTTTAAACTATATGCCCTGTTTCCTAACCTATGTAACTATGTGTTTAATACCACAACACGTTAAAGATTTTAATCACGCTACTATTCCTAACCCAGATCACTTCGTCCATCGCAATGTCAAAAATTCAAAAGCCCCGCAATTGCGGGGCTTTTATGTACTATACTTACCTTTTTATGCGTTGGCTCCTGCGCCTTCTTCTACCTTTCGCTGAAAACTGAATACCAGTTTTCCGGATTCTTTATCCAGATCAGCGATCAATGTATCACCTTCTTTGATGGTGAGGTTCAGGATCTCTTCTGCCAAAGGATCTTCCAGGTATTTCTGGATGGCCCTGTGTAATGGCCTTGCACCAAATTGAGAGTCGTATCCTTTGTCTGCAATAAATTCTTTAGCCGCTAATGTAAGCTCAAGCGAGAAACCAAGATTCTGCAAACGCTTGGCAACACCTTTCATCAGGATATCAATGATGTTGAAGATATTTTCCTTACTCAAAGAATTAAACACCACCACATCATCAATACGGTTAAGGAATTCCGGAGAAAAAGTACGTTTCAATGCTTTTTCAATCACCGCTTTATTATTCTCTTCTGCATTCTGTACCCTTGTAGCCGTTGCAAAACCAACACCATCTCCAAACTCCTTCAACTGGCGAACACCAATATTAGAGGTCATGATGATCATGGTATTTTTGAAATCTACTTTTCTTCCCAGTCCATCAGTTAACTGCCCATCATCCAATACCTGCAATAAAATATTGTAGATATCCGGGTGGGCTTTTTCAATCTCATCCAGCAGTATCACGCAATAAGGTTTGCGGCGAACTTTTTCTGTTAACTGGCCACCTTCTTCATATCCTACATATCCCGGAGGTGCACCAATTAAGCGGCTTACCGTAAACTTCTCCATGTATTCACTCATATCAATCCGTATCAACGAATCTTCAGAGTCAAACATATACCTCGCCAAAGCACGTGCTAATTCTGTTTTACCCACACCCGTTGGTCCCAGGAAAATAAAGGTTCCAATTGGTTTCTTTGGATCTTTCAGTCCCACACGGTTACGCTGAATGGCTTTCACCACTTTCTGTATGGCTTCGTCCTGTCCAACCACCATGTCTTTCATATCCTCATTCATCCGGCGCAGCTTCTCTGTTTCGGCCTGTACCATGCGTTTAACAGGTATGCCCGTCATCATGCTCACCACCTCTGCAATATTTTCTTCAGTGATTGGATAGCGTTTGTGTTTACTTTCTTCCTCCCACTGGTTCTTTGCTTTTTCAAGTTCTTCTCCCAAACGTTTTTCAGTATCGCGGAGTGAAGCAGCTTCTTCAAAACGCTGGCTCTTCACCACTTTATTTTTCTCGTTCTTAACGTCTTCTATTTTCTTCTCCAGTTCTACAATATCAAGCGGCACATTAATGTTCTTCAAATGCACCCTTGCTCCCACTTCATCCAATACATCAATGGCTTTATCGGGCAATAACCTGTCGGTCATATAGCGATCGCTCAGTTTTACACAGGCATCAATGGCATCATCGCTATAAGTTACGTTGTGGAAGTCTTCGTATTTGGATTTGATATTATTCAGTATCAAAACTGTTTCTTCTACACTTGGCGGCTCTATCAATACTTTCTGGAAACGACGGTCCAATGCACCGTCTTTCTCAATATACATACGGTACTCATCAAGCGTAGATGCGCCTATGCATTGCAGTTCTCCCCTGGCCAAAGCCGGTTTGAAAATATTTGATGCGTCTAATGAGCCACTGGCGCCACCGGCACCAACAATGGTATGTATTTCATCAATAAAGAGTATCACATCTCTGTTCTTCTCCAGCTCATTCATAATGGCTTTCATCCTTTCTTCAAACTGGCCACGGTATTTGGTACCGGCAACCAATGCAGCAAGGTCGAGGGAGATCACTCTTTTATCAAACAATACCCGGCTTACTTTTCTTTGGGTAATACGCAATGCCAGTCCTTCTACAATGGCAGTTTTACCCACACCGGGCTCACCAATCAAAATGGGATTATTCTTTTTGCGGCGGCTCAATATCTGGCTCACCCTTTCTATTTCGTCTTCACGGCCAATGATCGGATCCAATGAACCAGACTCGGCCAGTTTGGTAATGTCTCTGCCAAAATTGTCCAGCACCGGTGTTTTACTTTTAGCGGCGCCTGCCTGCTTACCTGCTCTTTGTTGCTGGTAGCCTGCACTTCCGCGTTTCTCTTCATCAAACTCGTCATTATCATCATCCGTAAATTCGCTCCTTGGTGGCGGCGGTGTTCCGGTGCCTACCATACCCAGTTCATTACGGAAAAGATCGTAGTCCACATCAAACTGATTCAGTATCTGCGTAGCAATATTTTCTTTGTTTTTGAGGATGCTCAACATCAGATGCTCTGTTTCTACCAGCGGGCTCTTCAACGCCTTTGCTTCCAGAACAGTTACACGTATTACTTTTTCTGCCTGCTTGGTTAAGGGCAGGCTGTTGATGTTGGCAATATTTTTCCCGGTCTTGTCTTTAACGGCAAGTTCTACCTCTTTGCGCAATTCATATAGGTCTACATTCAGTTGCTTCAATACCTTAATGGCCGTATTATCCCCATCGCGTATCAAACCCAACAATAAATGTTCGGTACCTATAAAATCATTGCCTAACCTGAGCGCTTCTTCCCTGCTGAAGGAAATGATCTCTTTTACCTGTGCTGAAAAATTATTATCCATGGTCTAATTTGGATTTATACAATTATAACGAATATTTTTGAGCGAAGTTGTGCTGCATTTATGCACATCCTGTTAATCTAATTTACTCAATGTATGGAAGTCAAAATTGATACCAAGGAGAAATTTACAGTTGTAACGCCGGTTAAGCCCGAACTCACTGCCAATATAGCAGCAGAAATCGCCAATTCCTGCACAGCTCAACTGCAAAAAGAGGTAAAAAATGTTGTGCTGAACCTTTCAGAAGTATCGAATGTGGAGGCCACAGCGGCCGAAGCTCTTACAGAACTGCAACAGAAATTTTACGAAAACAATGCCTCTTTTGTGATCTGTTGCCTGCAGCAAGCCGTTGAAGATGCGTTGGAAAAGATGGAACTGCTTGAGTTGCTGAATATTACACCTACAGAAAGTGAAGCATGGGATATTGTTCAGATGGAAGAGATTGAAAGAGAACTGCTGGATGGAGACGACATGGAATTCGACAACCATGCATAGCCCGAAAAACTGTCTGCCCGATGCCTGATAAAGATTATTACCGGATATTACATGTGGCTCCCACGGCTTCTGCGGAAGAGATTAAAAAGGCTTTCAGGAAACTGGCACAGATATACCATCCGGATAAAAATAAAGGCGCCGCATCTTCTGCTGAAAGATTTGAAGACATTTATGAGGCATACCAGGTGCTAAAAGACAAAAAGAAAAGAATAGCCTATCATTATCAAACTTATCAGCAGCGTTCAGGCGGTTCTTTAAAGCCATTACCCGAAACCCCGGAAGATGTTTTTCAATTAGCCTCTGATCTGCGCAATAAAATAGCCCATACTGATCCATTCCGCATTGATACCGACCTTGTTTATTTTGAGATAAAAGAGCTGCTGTCTGACTACAACTTGCAGATCCTCCAAAACGAAAGAAGTGAAACGTTGATTCGTCAGTTTATCATGCAGGTACTCCAATGCATGCATCCGGTTAATTTTGACTACATCAAAGAATTGTGCGGCCGGTTACAAATTCTTTCAGCCAATCAGCCGGAGGTTAAAAAAGCAATCAGTGATTTTATCATAAACGCCCGCCGCGAATATCTCTGGAACCGGTATAAAACTTATATAGCCCTCGCGATCACGGTAATTATCTGCCTGTACATTTTTATGACAGGTAAAAAATAGAAGATTAACTAATGCTAAGTAAAACGGTCATCCCAGGGATGACCGTTTTAAATACAGTAGAGCGTCTGCTAAACTAAGGATGTAAATAAGCAGCAAGTGCACGGGCTTTGGTACCGGTTGCAAGGCTGCCATTGCCTTTATAATAAAGGGTATAAGCCCTCTGGTGTGCAAATGCCTGGTTATTCAATACAGCCAGATTAAAGGTGGTGCCTGCTCTTCTTACATACAGCGTGTCATTCAAAGAATTATACGATCCTGCCTGGAACGGTGTTGCAGTTACCCCTGGCTTAATGTTGGTAAAAATATTGGCATTAGCCCTTATTGAGAATACATCCACCGCTTTACCTGCGGTATCATTCATTACAGCATTAATAAAGCGGATACCATAAGAGCCCGCTGCAGGCTTGGTATAGCTATCTGTTAATAAGACCCTTGCCGAATCTGTGATCAGCATGGTATACCATTCTCCGGCTGTAAATGTGCTATTAAAAGTAACTATGGCTATGGAGTCAGGGTTTACTGTGCCTGCCACAGAAAACTTAACCGGCTGCGTACCGGCCTGAACAGCCGCATATCCATTAATTGACGCTGCCGCCGGAAAATTAGCGTTATAGGTAAGAAATGGCCCGTTAATTTTTGCGCCGTTGATAAATACATGAAAGGAATCAGGCTGACTGTATACCAATCTAAAGGATGGCGCAGCATGTATCAAACGGAAATAAGCACCTCCATTATTGATTTGATAGGTGGCTTTCAGTTTGTCGTCTTTCGTACAGGCTGAGATCAGCAGGATTGCCACAACAATAAGGCTATTATAGAAGGTTATTTTTTTCATCATTATACTTTTATCTGATCAAATTATTTTTGAGAAAACCAACATTCTTTTGTGTGATAATCAAGTTTATCTGCACCAATACGGATCAGCTCATTCAGATTCCATACATACTCTGAATTATATCTTGGCCTTACCCTGTAAACCGGTTTACCTCCATTGTCAACATACATATTTATGCCACTTGGTATCGCAAAATCGGCATATACCTGTTTTGAAGTAGCAGGGTCAATATCGGTGTAATGAAACCTTCTCATGTCAACCCATGTTTCCAGCGTATTATGTCCCCATAAAGAGATGTATTTCTGCATCATAATATTTGTCAACGTAAGATTCGCCGGAGTAACCAATGGGTCGGCAAGATATGCTGCTTTACTTGCCGGAGTAATCTGATTGGCAACCGGAATATTTGTATTGTAGAGAGCAGTCAGCATATCAAAATTCAAACTGATTCCCTGTGTGTAGGCGGCTAATGCTGTTGCTTTATCCCCTTTGCGTAATGCCGCTTCAGCTTTCATAAACTGTACTTCGCTGGCTGTAATAACAGGCGACTCTGCATAGTTTCTGAAAATATAGGTACAACCATTGTCGTTTGACGGTGCAACAGTGGCTGTGTTGGTACCTCCATAAAAATTATTAGGCCTGTCGTTTACATTAGAAATAGATACAATCCCCTTATTGGGTGGCACACCTACAAATGTTCCATTAGGATTTGTTTTCAGGAAATACCATCTTCTTGGATCCTGTACCCCGGCAAGAGCAGAATTGCCTCCCGTTAACAGTTTTACCGAATAATCGCTCTGACGCAATGAACCAATACCATTGTTACTAAATGGTCCATTATAATTGGCGCTGCGGTTATTTCCGGTAACGGCATATTTTAACGTGGCATTATCGGCATTAGTTGTGATAGACAGGTTGGCATAATAAATAACAGAATCCGGATTATACGTTGTTTTGTTACTTAAATGATTGTGAGATCTTGCCAATACCGCGTACACAAATTTTTTCCATTTATCTACATCGCCATTATAAAAATACTGATCGCCCAATGCAAGATTGGCTTTGCTCACCCCCTCACCTGTTTTACTCAGATTGGTTAATGCAGTAAAACAGAGTTGCCTAACATAATTGTATACATCCTCCTGTGTATCATATTTAAAAGTAAGCTGGCTGGTGTTGAATGCTTCCTTCAGAATAATTTCACCATGGTAATCAACAAGGGTTAACCAGCTCCATGCAAATACAGCCTGACCAACACCTACATAATCCCATTTCTTTTCTTCACCGGCCCATTTAATCATATTGTTTAAATTCTGGCCAAGATCATAATAATGTGCCCGCCAGGTTGAAGCAGCATTATCACTGGTACCTGTGGTTCCACCCATCTGATCATATTGATCCCCGGAATTTACAAACTGCCAGTTCTGAACATAACGGCCGATAAAACGCATATCGTTAGCTGTTCCATGGAAAGCCGTGTTCCCCACCATACTTGCAAGAATACCTGGCAACAATTGCTCAACCGGTACTTTTACATCAGCGTTGGGATTCAGATAGGCATCATCAATTTTTTTGCTACAGGATACTCCTAAGGAAATCGCTGCAACAAGTAGAGATATTTTATAAAATATATGTTTCATTTTGTATGCTTTAATGGTTAGAGACTATTGGGATTGATTTGATTAAAAACTTGCTCTTAGTCCAACATTTACGCTGATCGGTGTTGCAATGTTCCCGTAATCAAACCCGAATCCGCCAACTCCTCTAGTACCAGCAGTATTACCACTAACTGCAGGGTCGGCACCTCTGTAATTTGTAAACAGAATAAGATCGTTACCTGTAACAAAGAAGCCGAGACTTTTCAGGAATTTCAAGTTGCGAATTGCCTTTACCGGCATTGTGTAATTAATAGTGATATCACGCAGCCTGAACCAGTTCACATCTTTTTGTATAAACTCTTCTTCCGGCATCCTGGTGGTATAGTAAGCCTGAAGATCATAAGGAGTAACCGCAATGGTATTTTTGGTTGGGGTAGCAGAATTCTGCAGACCGTCATTCAAAACACCCTGTACAACTCGTGTTACATTCCTGTCATCATTTCTTGTGCTTTTGCCTCTTGTTGTCAGGTACATATCAGTTCCGTTGAATATATCCCCTCCCACTTTCAGATCCCAAAGCATATTAAGGCTCCAGTTCTTATAACGGAAATTGTTGTTAATCCCCAGGGTATAGTTAGGGTTCCTGTCGCCTCTAACTTTAAAGTTGGCATCAACTATCGGAAGACCATTTGCAGGATCTATCAGGATATCACCATTTACGTTACGTGCATATCCGTATGCAGTAATACTGGTACTTGGACCACCTTTGATCAAACCACCTCTTGCATTGGCATATAACCATGTATCAGAAATATAAAACTCAGGAACATTATCAGGCAAGGTCAGCACTTCATTACGCATCCTGTTGAAATTAAGTCTGAAGTTCCAGCCAAAATCCTTTGTCTGCACAGGTGATGCATCCAGACTGATTTCGATACCGGTATTACGTGTTGAACCTACGTTGAGGGTATTCAATACATATCCGGTTGCATAACTGGCTCTGAAATTCTCTGCAATCTGTTTTTCATTCAGCGTATTATAGTAAGCGATATCAACATTCAGTCTGCTGTTAAAGAATTTGATCTCGGCTCCTAATTCATAAGTCTTTTGTAGTTCAGGTTCCAGGAAGTAGTTGTTATTATTAAATGCATAAGCATAACCGCCACCGCTAGAGAGTACAAAATTAAATACCGATTGGTTGGCATAAGGCGAACTGGACCGGGCAGTTTGTGCCAATGATCCTCTCAACTTTAAATAATTGATCACGTTCCCGCTTTTGATAAAAGGAAAGATATCAGACATGATCAGGCTCATGCTTCCGGCCGGATAATTATAGTTCCGGTAATTAGCAGGAAAAATGGATGAGTTCTCAAACCTGTGAGAATAAGAAATAAAGGCAAGGTTTTTATAGTTCAATGAAACCTCACCAAAATATGCGGCCTGCCTGCTGATACTATAATTATAACCACCTGTTCTTTGTGCATTACTTAATCTTACACGGCCGGCAGGTGCGGTATTATTACTGTCCATCCCGGCTAAATAATTACCTTTTAAGAATGTACCCGAAACTGCATACATCTCAGTTTTGTAATCCTGCCACATATTTCCGACCATTACCCTACCGGAAAAATCACCTATCGTTTTCTTGGCTGTGGCTGTGATGGTATGATTGTAACCTGTGTAATAACGATAATAGTTGTCCTGCGATCCTTTGGTAGAAAGTGCGAGTGAAGATGCAGTATCTAAGATAGAGAACCCTGCAGACTTATAAGTATCATAACCAAACCTGCCCGCAATAGACAACCACGGTGTTGGATTGATGTTAACACCTAAAGTTGCGATCATACGGTCAGTTTCATCTCGGCTCCTGTTAAATTGTGTATTGAATAGCGGGTTGTCGTATTCATTATTCCCCAATTTCAATTTATTCGCATTCCCATCAATATAATTGCGGATATCATTGTCTACCGGCCAAACCATCAGGTTCAGCAGATAAGAACCTGCTCCACGTAAAGGTTTATCATTGGTACTTCTGATATATGAAAGAGACGGAGCCACATCTACGTATTTTCCGATCTTAACCGTACTGGCTAAACGGAAATTATATTTTGTAAAATTATTATTAGGTACAACTCCTTTTTGGTCGAATGCAGAAGTAGACATACGCCATGTTACATTTTTCTTACCATACTCAAGCGTTACATTATGTGTTTGAGAAAACCCGGTCTGAAAAAAGTTGTGGAGATTATCATATGTATTTACATCAGAACCATAAGCCGGCCCGAAATAAGAGAATAAGGTATTATCACTTGTACCATTAGTACCCTGACTAAACTTGTTTGAATAACTTGGGAACCGATTAATCTTTTGCCACCTGAAACTGTTATCATAAAATACATTGTATTTACCGTCGGCTTTTGATTTTTTTGAAGTGATCACGATAGCACCCGAACTGGCCTGGCTACCGTATAAAGCCGTTGCTTCCGGTCCTTTCAAAACAGTAACCGATTCAATATCATTCGGATTAAGGTCAGCAATACGATTGGTATAATCATTGGTCCTGTTAGGTTTATCAGAAGCCAGACCAAGTTGTGAACCACCGTTGCTGGTTTCATTAACCGTTTGGTTATCCACGATAATACCATCAATAACAAACAATGGCTGATTACTCAAAGCCATAGAATTGAACCCTCTTAATACAATGGTAGAGGAAGAACCTGCCTGTCCGCCTGTTGGCGCAATAGAAACACCAGCTACACGGCCCTGCAAACTGTTTACAAAGTTTTCGCGCTGACTCTCGGCAATTTCCTTACCGGTCACTTTCTGTACAGAATAACCTAACTCTCTTGGTTTTCTCTTAATATCCATGGCAACTACCACTTCATCAAGTTCTGTAACTGAGCTTTTCAGGGAAATCTCAATCTTACCGGAACTTACCGTTATACGCTGGCTCTCGAAACCCACATGACTGATCAATAAGGTCTGGCCTTTGTCGGCTTTAATGGTAAAAGCACCTTTGTCGTTGGTTTGAGCGGCATTGTTAGTACCTGCTACCTTAACCGTTGCTCCGGCTATCGGTATTTTTTTGTCAGCATCCAGGATAGTTCCGGATACTGTTTGGCTTTGCCCGTAAGATGGCAGCGAGAAAATGAGCAGCAGTAGAACTACCACTTTCATCAAAGAAGCGATTTTTCTCATAAATAGTTTTTTGTTTTTGTTCATTGTACTTGGTTCCGGGGCCGGAACATTGCTGTTCCATTCTCCTTAGGACATAATAACCCTGCAAAACATTGCATCATTTAACATTTTTTTCTACGCAAAAAGCTGCAAAAATGGATAACAATAGCTTAATACAGGAATCCTAAGGCAATGTTAAAATTTGTATTCCATATTACCGAATTTATTTAATCACATGTTTTTATCAAAAAATCATCACTCAATCAATAAATCATAAGATTAAAAAACGCAAAAAACCGCAAGATTTTAAGGGGGGGGGTATTCAACCCGGTCGGCCAAAATCGCCAAAAGGGGAAATAAGCAGGCCGAGCAAGGGGCCGTCGCATTAATTAACACCATAAATCCCATTCCGCTATCTTCGCACCAAACAATTATTAATTCCTGATTTCTGATTATTAATTAAAAAAGGGCTCCTTTTGATTTCACCCAACACCATACAGCAGATCACCAACCGCATTGATATTATTGATGTTGTGGGTGAATTTGTGAAATTGAAGAAACGTGGGACCAATTACCTCGGGGTTTGCCCTTTTCATAACGAGAAGACCCCCTCTTTTACCGTATCGCCAGCCAAAGAAATATACAAATGCTTCGGATGTGGTAAAAGCGGCAACACCATCACTTTTTTGATGGAGCACGAGAAATACAGCTATGTTGAGGCTCTTAAATGGCTGGCAGCAAGATACCATATTGAAGTAGAGGAAACGGAAACAAGTCCGGAGCAAAAACAACTGATACAGACCGCCGACAGTTTATATATCATCAACAATTTTGCGCAGCAATTCTTTTCAGACCAGTTGTTTAATACAGAAGACGGACAAAACATTGCCCTCTCCTATTTAAAAGAGCGGGGGTTTAGGGAAGATGTACTGAAAAAATTCCAGGTGGGATATAATCCCGATTCAAGGGACACTTTAACCAAAGCTTTACTGGCCAATCAATTTAACCGGGAACTGCTTCCTAAAACCGGCTTGGTTTCGTTACGCAACAATGATGAGTTGGTTGATAACTACCGGGGCCGTATCATCTTTCCGATACATGGAATTACCGGAAAGATCATTGGTTTTGGTGCAAGGGTTATCGGCAAGAGCGATCGCGGTCCTAAATACATCAACACACCCGAGAACGAAGTATACAGCAAGAGCAAAATATTATACGGCTCCTATTTTGCCCGCATGGCCATCGATAAAGCCGATGAGTGTTTACTGGTAGAAGGTTATACCGATGTGGTAAGCCTGCACCAGGCGGGTATAGAAAATGTTGTGGCCAGCGGTGGTACTTCACTTACTACAGATCAGCTACGACTGATAAAAAAATATACCAACAACCTTACCATTATTTATGATGGCGACAGTGCCGGTGTAAAAGCAGCGTTGCGCGGACTGGATATGGCTTTGGAAGAAAGCCTGAATGTAAGGTTGGTATTGATCCCTGATAACGAAGACCCCGACAGTTATGTAAATAAAGTAGGTGCCAAAGCCTTTAATGAATTTGTTGCCGCCTCTAAAAAAGACTTCATCATTTTCCAACTGGAAGTGATGTTGAAAGAAGCGGGCAATGATGTGTCGAAGAAAAGCAGTGTGGTAAACCAGATCGCCGAAACCATCAGTAAAATTAACCGGGCGGAAGATTTTACCAAACAACAGGATTATATCAGGCAGTGCTCGGGCTTATTGCGCATAGACGAAAGCGGATTAATCAACCTGGTTAATAAATACAAGCGGGATAAGATCAATAAAGACGAAAAGAGATTGGCCATTGAAGAAGCGGCCGCCCTCCAGGAACAGGCACACCAGCCGGAAGATGTACTGGATGATACCCAACTCCTGTTTAGCCAGGACGAGGCACACGAAAAAAATATTCTCCGCGTGCTGCTCGAATATGGATTGCGCCCATGGGACGAGCACCAGACCATGGCCGATTATATTTTTGAAGAACTGGATCAGTTCCATTTTGATAACCCACAACTGGAACACCTGTTCGAATCATACAGGAAAAATTACAGTCTTGGATTAGAGCCCGACTCAAAAACTTTCCTGTATGGAGATAATGAAGACAACAGGCTGCTCGTTATTCAGTTGCTTGAAACCAGGCATGAGCTGAGCCAGCGATGGGATGAGAAAATGGAGATGAAAATACTTGGTGTTGATAACAGCAAACAGGATATTGAAAGCAGCATCATTTATTTCAAGCAGAAAAAGATCGATAAATTAATTCTTCAAAACCAAGAAGACTTAGAAAACGAGAGCCTGCCTTACGAGCGGAAACTGGAAGCGATCAAAATACATAAAGACCTGAAGAAAATATCACAGGAACTATCTCTAAAAATCGGAACGGTGATAAGGAAGTAGTTTTAACATACCCTCTGTGCAACTCCTCCACTCCATGACCTCTGTGTTGAAAAAAAAAATTCTCTGTGTTTACGCTGCATCTCTTGTTCTCTGCGGTGAATTGGAACAGATGATTAAAACAATCTGGCAATTAAGCAAGGTGCTTTCGCCGCAGAGCCGCAGAGTAAAAGAGTTTACGCAGAGTCATTACATATCCCTTCTGCAAGGTTTCAATTAATATAACTGACAATTTTTAATAAACAATATGTTAAAACACGTTTCAATAAGAGAAAGACAGAAGAAAAAGAGCGTCTCTGGCATTCGGACACACTTTTTTTCTTCGTTTCTCTCTTATTGCAACCAAAATATACTGTTGTATTTAATAGCGCAACACGTTATCCAGTAGCTTTTTTCAACACAGAGGTCTCAGAGGAACAGAGGTTCACAGAGAGAGAGACTCACAGAGAGAGACTCACAAAGATTTTTGGGCAAGTAACATATCGCTGTAGCTGTGATGGATCAGGTCTTTGTCAGCCACTTCAAATGCCTGCATATAAAAATTGCACTGCGCACGCAGATCATCAATCGTTTTGGAAGGATCATTCCTGTTACCCGCTTCTATCTCAACAAAAGAACCAAGCCCCGGCACTTCGTCAAGATGGAATTTGACGTTATCGATAAAAAAAATCTTACGGTGTTTCTCCACCACCACTTTTACACCCAATGCTTTGGTAAGCACCTGTTCTGTGGCTGCACCATCGCTTACATTACTCAACGAAAAATCAGATTGTTTCGGGCCTTCCTGATCGGGGCGTTCATAATAGATCAGCGTCTTCTCTATATTGCCCTGCCGCAGTTTCAGCCTTCCGTTGGGTACATTAAAATAGGTGTCTTTCTGGTTGTCTAATCCAACAAACCTTGCGCCTTTTGAAAGCAAAAATGCTTCCACTTTTTCGGGGTGAAAGCATTTTGCTTTTATCTCAATATTAATATGGTTCATGTATTATTTCTCTGAGGGATTTTTCTTTCCTGCCAGTAATTTTTCCAAAGCGGTTTCGAGACGGCGTTTGCGGGTCTCTTCTTTTTTGGCCGCTTCAATCCAGCTTACATATTCTTTCTGGTTGGTAAAAGAAAGCGAACTGAAGAATTCCTGGGCATCTGCATGTTTGGTAAATAATTTACCCAGCTCTACCGGCGGTACTACCAGTCTTTTCTCAAAATCGATCCCGTTGATCTCATTCGATAAAGGTTCGGACGAAAAAGCACGGTCGCGGTTAGGTATTTTGTCTAATTTCTTAAACCGCATGGCGCTCCAAACATGATCCAGTGCTACCTGGCGAACACATTCGTATTCTTTCTTTGTTAAGAGGTCCCAACTGCAGTCGCGGTTCAGGTCGCTTACAATCTTGCTGGTTGTTTTCGGATAAGCAACCCATAATTTGGTATCATCATGCAAAGCAGGAAACACCTCGTTCAATACATTATTCAACTGGTTCTGGCTAAGGGCAAACAAAAGAGCGAAATCCACTTTCTTGCTTTTCAGCAGAGGGGTCACATTCTTTGCGTAAGTAATCTTGGCAAACTGTTTTTCAATAGATGATGGCAACCCCTGAATAAGCAGGTTCTTTTCATCCTTTAATTGTAATTTTTCTAACAAAGTCTGGTTTGACATGCCTAAAAGGAATTTTAGGTGATGTAATAAAGGCTTGCAAAGTTAAAAAAATGTTACCAGAGTAGGTAAACAAATCGAAGCTATTTTGTGTCTGCTACGTTAAATTGCCTGAAAAACAGGGCTTTTAGAGGATGTATATCAATTTTTACTAATAGGCTTGTAATATTTTTTAAGGATATCTTCCATTATCTCTCTCAGCCTGTCTATCCTTTTTTCACTAACGGGGTGTGTTAATACCCATTCCGGTTGCCGGCCTGTTCCTCTCAGTCTTTCCATTCTTTCCCATAAAACAATGGCATCTTCCGGGTTATAACCCGCCATCCCGCAAAAAATAACCCCTAATTTGTCTGCTTCTATCTCGTCATCAACACTAAACCCCCGGATAACCCCCACATAATCGCCCGTTCCATAAGCCATCCGGAAGAAATCTTTTGTTTCGCGGGGCTTGGCCGATAATGCGGCAGCGAGGTCTTTGCTATCCAGAAAATCTTTCACATATTGTTTCATCCGGGTTTCGCCATGTTTCAGGATGAGATGGGCAATTTCGTGCGACAGCACCACAGCCAGCGACGCATCACTCTGTGTTATAGGAATAAGGGAAGAGTAAACAACTATTTTGCCACCGGGCAAACACCAGGCATCTCTTTTGGTTTCTTCAACCATATTAACCTGCCAGTTAAACCCTTCCAGTATTTTGGTGCTTCTCTTGTCTTCATAATATTTTTTTACTGCGGCGATCACACGGTTACTGATCCGGTTAAGCGTTTCCACTTCCGGGTTATCAGCAACCGTTAATACTTTATGTGCAGACAGGAATTCGTGATAAATACCGGTAGCGATGGTTTGTGTAGTGGACGGATCGTTCGGGGAATACCAATTGCTGCTCTCATTAGCGGGATCCGCTAGTCGGGAGCCTGTAAAAAGAGTAGTACAAAGAATACAGAGAAATAAATGTTTTCCCCTCATAATTAAAATGCCATTAACTACCTGGAGCGCCTTCTTACATTTAGTGCCCAATCTTTAAAAATGATCTTGCCGGTTTGGTACGCAGGCCGGTCTGCTTCTCCCGGAATATTTTTTATTTACCAGGATGATAATATTGCAATGCCTCCGGTAACACTTCTTTCAGTTTCTGAATCCTTTCTTCATCACTTGGGTGCGTACTTAAAAAGGCAGGCGGCTTCTGCCCATTGCTTAATGAGGCCATTCTTGTCCAGAATTCAACCGCAGCATTCGGATTATACCCGGCAGAAGCTGCAAAGATCAATCCAAACCGGTCTGCTTCCAGTTCCTGCTTACGCGAATTAGGCAAGAGCACACCATATTGCGCACTTACTCCATACACATCATTAAAAATATTTACCGCCTTGGTATTGCTTCCAAAAGCTGCCCCACCCAGGGCACCGAGGCCCTGTGCCGCCAGTTGCTGACTGACCCTTTCTTTGCCATGCCCCACCACAGCGTGCGTGATCTCATGCCCTAATACAATGGCCAGTGCGGTTTCATTCTGCGTTACCGGTAAAATGCCTGTGTACACCACAACTTTACCTCCCGGCATACACCATGCATTAACTTCTTTACTATCAACCAGGTTAAATTCCCAGTTATAATTGTCAAGTGCATTGGGTAGTCCTTTACTTGTATAATACTGTTTAACGGCAGCGGCAACCCGGCTTCCTACCCTTTTAACCATTGCCGTATTGCTGTTAGCGTCAGGTACTATTTTATTGGTTGACAGGAACTCTTTATACTGAACCAATGCCACAGCCTGCAGATCTGCATCCGAAATCAGGCTTAGCTGGCTCCGGCCTGTAATCGCATTGGTAACACAGGAAGAATGGAAAATCATTGTAAAAATGACGATCGCTGATAACTGCTTTATATATTTTTTCATAACCTATTTTTTAAATAACTCAATATGGTACCTCTATGCCTGTCTGCATATTAAGGTACATACTTATTTGTTTGCATGATGGCGCGATGCACCAGCAGGACAATATCTGGTACGATGAGACATGAAATTAAGAAGAATTACTGGTCCTGTCGCTTTTGCCTGCGGCGACGGTCGCGGTGCCGGAGAATCGGGATCTTACTTTCGGTTCCCTTTAATATCCGCCCGATGTTTTTCTGGTGTGTTAAAACCACCATCAAAGCCACCAACACCGCGAATATCCGGTAAAGGGTTTCTTTTTCGTTGAAGATGAAAAGAATGAAGACCATAAAGGAAACCCCGGCCAGGATGGAACTAAGGGATACAAAGCGGGTTAGATACAATACCAGTATAAATACACCGATACAACAAACCGCTACAACCGGCTGGATGGCAACTGCCATACCCAACAAAGTAGCTACCCCCTTACCACCTTTAAAGCCTGCCCAGATAGGAAAGATATGTCCCAGTACAGCAGCCAATCCCAGCCCGATCATCAGGTTGGTTCTGTGCAGTTCATTACTAAGGTAATCGGGAAGGAAGATGTAAAGAGAAGTGGCTACAACACCTTTCAGTATGTCCACCATCATTACAATTGTGCCCCATTTGGAGCCTAATACACGAAATGTATTGGTAGCACCGGCATTACCACTTCCATAGTCGCGGATATCAATTCCAAACATTGATTTACTGATCCATACAGCCGTAGGCACCGATCCGATACAATAAGCTAAAGCAATGAGCAACAATTCGTTCATTGAGGGGTAGTTGAAGTTTGGGGGTACAAATATAACAAAACTGAAGGTAATGATAATTTAACAATCAAACTTTAGTTTGTGACAGAAAACAGGCAGGCAATCCACCCATTCCGGTGAAGTGTCTTCTGGTGAACCAGCCCGAGCGAATGGCAGGTAGCCAGGATATCCGCTTCATCTTCCTTCAACAATCCGCTGAGTACCAATTGTCCGCCTTTTTCCAGACCATTTGCCAATTCCTGTATGTTTTCCAGAATAATATTCTTGTTAATGTTAGCCAGAATAATTTTAAATTTTTCAGTCAGTAATAACTTATCAACTTTTTGAATATCAATATAATTACAATCATTAATTGCAATATTTTCTGAAGCATTTTCGATACACCAGTCGTCATTATCTACGGCCAACACCTTAGCTGCGCCAAGCTGCTCGGCCAGGATAGCGAGGATACCGGTTCCGGTGCCAAAATCGAATACAGTAGCTCCTTTAAAATCCAGCTCCCGCATCAGTTGCATTACCAGCCAGGTGGTTGCATGGTGCCCTGTACCAAAGCTCATTTTAGGGGTAATCACAATCTCATGAGCAACCCCGGTAAACGGAGGATGAAACCCTGCCCTGATGCCTACAAAATCATCCACCTGAACCGGTTCGAAATTGGACTCCCACAGTTCATTCCAATTTTGTTTCTTAATAATTGATTTTGAATACTTAACACCGTATTTATTTAATAAAATATTCAATTCATTTTCTAAAAACTCAGACTCTGGTATGTAGGCTTTCAGCAGGTCGGCAGATTCTTCAAATCCATCGTAACCGATGGTTGAAAGTTCTGCAATCAGTACTTCCTGCATCGCTTCTTTAACGGGTATTATTAGTTCGCAGTAATTGCTCATGTGTGGTTAAAGGGGTTAAAGGAGTTAAAGGGGGTTAAATTGGTGAAAAGGGTTAAAATGGTTAAAGGGGTTAGGTTAGAGGGGGCGAAAAGTTAAAAGGGCTAAAGTAGGCCTATTTACCACTTTAACCCTTTTAACAAATTTAACCAAACACCTGTATTATTTTATCCTTCCGCATTTTCGGCCCCTTCCCGAGGTTTGAACTCAGGCTTTGGCATCAATGCTTTACGGCTTAATTTGAATTTACCTGTTTTAGGATCTACACCCACCAGTTTCACTTTCACCATATCTCCTTCCTTAAACAGGCCGTCCATGCTTTCTAAGCGCTTCCAACTGATCTCGCTGATGTGCAGCAAGCCTTGTTTGCCCGGCATGAATTCTACAAAAGCGCCGAATTCTTTAATACCTTTTACCGGCCCCTCATATACATCCCCTACTTCAGGAACGGCTGTAATGCCTTTCACCCAACGAACGGCTGCATCAAGGCTGTCTTTAGAGGCAGAGAAGATACTTACTTCGCCTGTATTGCCTACTTCTTCAATATTGATGGTTGCACCTGTTTCGCGCTGGATCTCCTGGATCACTTTACCACCAGGCCCGATCACTGCACCGATAAATTCTTTATCGATGATCAGTTTGGTCATACGAGGCGCATGCGGTTTCACTTCCGGACGGGCAGCAGGGATACACTCGTACATGGCATTCAGGATGTGTAAACGTCCTTTTTTAGCCTGTTCCAGCGCTTCCATCATTACTTCCATGCTCAGACCGTCTACTTTAATATCCATCTGTACGCCACAGATACCATCGCGGGTACCGGTTACTTTAAAGTCCATATCACCCAGGTGATCTTCATCACCAAGGATATCGGTAAGGATAGCATATTTACCATCGGCCCTTGTGATCAATCCCATTGCCACACCACTTACGTGCTTTGGAATAGGCACACCGGCATCCATCAGCGCCAAAGAACCGGCACAAACGGTAGCCATTGAAGACGAACCGTTACTTTCCAGGATATCACTTACCACACGCACGGTATAGGCATATTCGCTGCCCGGCATCATTTGCTTAAGGCTGCGCATGGCCAGGTTACCGTGACCAACTTCCCTACGTCCTACGCCCCTCATCATCTTCACCTCTCCGGTTGAGAATGGAGGGAAATTGTAATGGAGGAAGAACTTGGTATATTCAGATTTTGCAGCGCTTTCGAGCAGCAATTCATCTAATTTAGTTCCGAAAGTAACCGTTGTAAGTGATTGAGTTTCACCTCTTGTGAATAGTGCAGAACCATGCGGTGTTGGCAGGGGTTCTACTTCCATTGCCAGTGGACGAACTTCGTCTAATTTACGGCCGTCGAGACGGATCCTATCGTCCAGCATCATATTCCTAACCACTTCCCATTTCAGGTCTTCGTAGTATTTTTTGGCTAATTTCTTCTCCAGGTCGGTAGCTTCTTCACCAAGGCTGGCTATCAGTTCATCTTTCAATAAGCTGTAAGCTTCTGAACGCTCATTTTTAGAAGAGCCTTTCCTGGATATTTCGTAAACGCGGTCTTTAGCGAACGCATTCACTTTTTCCATGATGGCGTCGTCTGTAGCCGGTTTTTTATAATCTCTTTTGGTAGTAATCCCTTTTTTATCCCTTAATGCTGCCTGGGCTTTGATCTGTATGCGGATAGCATCGTGTGCTAACTGAAGCGCCTTAACCAGGTCGGCTTCTGCACATTCTTTGGCTTCTCCTTCTACCATCATCAGGTTCTTTTCAGTAGCAGCGATCAGGAATTCGAGATCCGATGCTTTTAGTTCAGAACGGGTAGGGTTAACAATGAATTTACCGTCGATGCGGGCAATACGCACTTCACTGATGATCTCTTTGATCGGAATATCAGAAACAGCCAGGGCGGCAGAGGCAGCCAGACAGGCTAAAGAATCAGGTAATACCTCCTCATCGCTTGATACGAGGCTGATCAGCACCTGTACATCGCACAGGTAATCTTCAGGGAATAAGGGGCGAAGTGCACGGTCGATCAAACGACTGGTCAATATTTCATAATCGTTCAGGCGGGCTTCCCTTTTGAAGAAAGATCCGGGTACGCGGCCGGCTGAAGCAAATTTTTCCTGGTAATCAACGCTTAAAGGGAAGAAATCCTGCCCTTCTTTAGGTTCTTTATTGGCGACCACTGTGGCTAAAATAACGCAATTGCCCTGGCGGACAGTTACGGCGCCGTCTGCCTGACGGGCTAATTTTCCGGTTTCGATGAATACCTCGCGGCCACCACCGAGGTCGAAACTCACACTTAAAGGTTGTGATAACATAATATCTTTTTGTAATATGGGAAACGAAATACCAGGTAGGAACTATGTAATTCGTGGCCCTTGTTATAGAATGGCGAAGCAAAAACAGACACTAACAGAAATAACTATTCCCAACCGCTTTAAAACTGCCAGTTGGGAATAGCATTTATCATAATGGAACCATTATTTTCTCAGACCCAATTTCTCAATCAGGGCACGGTACTCCTGGAGGTTGTGTTTTTGCATGTAAGTCAATAAACGCTTGCGTTTACCAACCAACTGCATCAAACCACGCTGGGTAGAATGGTCTTTCTTGTTAGCTTGTAAGTGCTTGGAAATTTCGGCAATACGAACAGTCAGTAAGGCTACTTGACCTTCGATAGAACCGGTGTTAGTGGCTTTACCACCAAATTCAGCAAAAATGTTTGCTTTTTTTTCAATTGTTAAATAAGGCATCTCAAAATGTTTAAAAAGACTCCGGAATGTTTTCTTCTATTTTTTATCGGGTGCAAAAGTATGAATAATAATGGGAAAATAAGCTTTTTCAGTCATATTTTTATACTGAAACCTTTGCCAGTTGGGGCGTATAGCCTGATTACCAATAGGCCAATTCAAGACTACCGGGGCGGGACTGCAAGATTTTGGGGCTAAAATACGGGGGCAAAGTCATTAATTTGACTAATGTTGCACATTAAGGGCTTTTCCCTTCCATAAACCGGATCAATTTTTCGCATGTTTGGTGTTACGATACTTGGCAATAATTCTGCAATTCCTGCTTATGACAGGCATCCTACCGCGCAGGTAATAACGCTGAACGACCAGTTGTTTCTGATAGACTGCGGGGAGGGAACGCAATTGCAGATGTCGAGGTATAAGATCCGCCGCAGCAAGATCCACCATATTTTTATTTCGCACCTGCATGGCGACCATTATTTTGGGCTGATTGGGCTGATAACCAGTATGGGATTACTGAGCAGGGAACAGGAATTGCACCTGCATGGCCCTGCAGAACTGGGCACCATTATAAACCTGCAGTTAGAAGTAGCTTCTACTACCCTGCCCTTTCCGTTAATTTTTCATCCGCTGGAAAAAGATGGCATTATAGTAGATACGCCAAAGTTCAGTGTAGAATGTTTTGGCACCCAACACCGCATACCCTGCTGGGGTTTTATCATCCGGGAGAAAAAGAGGCCGCGGAAAATTGATAAGGCGAAAGTGCTGGAGTATGGTATTCCGGCAGCTTTTTATGAGCGTTTGAAGGATGGAGCTGATTATGAAAATAAAAATGGTGAGATCATCAAAAATGAATGGGTGACCATCCCTAATAAACTGCCCCGCAGTTATGCATTTTGTGCAGACACTATTTTTGACGAAAGTATTGCTGATAAAGCAAAGCATGTAAGCATGATTTATCATGAAGCCACTTACCTGAAAGCTTTGGAAGACAGGGCAAGAGCAAGGTTTCATTCCACCACCGAGCAGGCAGCTTTCATTGCGAAGAAGGCAGAAGTTGAAAGATTATTGATCGGGCATTTCAGCAGCAAGTACGACCAGTTGGATGAGTTCTTAACTGAAGCCTTGGAAATTTTCCCGAATACACAGTTGGCGATTGAGGGAGTAACTTATAAGATCAATTAGTAATTAATAATTAGTAGTTAGTAATTATTAATTACTACTGACGCTGTTGTTAAATGCTTTCTTCTTTATCAATTACTAATTACTAACTTCTAATTACTAATTATTACCCATCAGCCATTTATAAAAACCAGCAAACTCCTGCCGCCAGTAGGTTTCGTTGTGCTGGCCAAGGGGGTTGATAACGGTACGCAATACATATCGCTCTTTCTTTTGCAGGATATCGGCCATCTTTCGGGTATCACTCACCATGGTGGGGCTTTCTTTAGCTCCTGCATAGAGATAAAACCTGGGTATGGATGAGGTGGAGAATTTTTCTGCATCATCAAACAACTTGGGCGAAACCCAGAAAGCAGGAGAAAAAATACCTGCCGCGCCAAATATAGACGGGTATTGCAATACAGCGTAAAAACTAATCAGGGCGCCCATACTGCTGCCTGCAATAAAAGTATTTTCAGGGCCCTTTCTTGTGCGGTATTTGCTATCGATAAAAGGTTTTAGTGTTTGCGCGATAAAGTCGGCAAATAATTTTCCTTCGCCGATTCCATATTTCGGATGATCGTATGGGTTGTACTCGGTGGTGCGTTTATCTCTACCATGGTCTATTCCTACAACGATACATTCTTTGGATAATTTTTGTTGCAAGGTATCCAGGCATTCATCCACACCCCATTCGCCGAAGGCTGCTGTTTTTTCGTTGAAAAGATTCTGGCCATCCTGCATATACAGCACAGGATAATTTTTACCTGATGTGGCGTATCCTTTTGGCAGGTAAATCCATATCCTTCTGGTGCGGTTAAGTTGTGGTATTTTGAAAGCGGTATCAATGATCTTTACCTGTGGCGTTGCCGTGTATGTTTTTGGTCTTTCGGGGTAATCATCTTTCCAGCCCTTGATGGTGTATTCCTGTGATACGTCTGCAGTTACTTCCAAAACCCTATCCTCAATATCCCTCCCGTCAGCAGTGCATTCTACTTTATCAAAACCTCCGCGGGTAAATTTAAAAGCGTAGGTACCCGCAGCAAGATCTTTGATCACAACGGATTTTCTGGAACCACCAAAAGGTTTCAGTTTATAGTTTTCGTCTTTAGGATTCCAATTGTTGAAATTGCCTGCCACGTAAACATCGTCCGATGGGCGGGTTGCAATATCAGTAACAACCAGCCGCACACTGTACTGCGCATGAACGGTTACAGACAGTATCAGAAATAACAGGAACCAGCTTTTTTTCATTTGCTGAAATTACAAATCAGGACATAAAAAAGCCGGACTTTATTGAGTCCGGCCTGTTAATTTTTTTTACCCGTTTTAATCCAGCAGTTCCACATCTTTAGGGTATTTGCCTTTATTGAAAACGAATTTGGTATCGGGAATAACGGTGTTCAGGTTGAGGCTGGTGATCTTTACTTCGGTGATGTTATTGCTCTTGTCCAGTATCCTTGCTTTTGCAAAAGTGCTTTTGGCTTTATCGATGAACAGGTTCACTTTCTGGAAGTTTTTCCTGGGGTCGATCGGTTTCATTTCAATTTCGTAGAAAGCGGTTTTTGATGAGAGTAGCTTATAAGTAAAGTCTTTATCATACGCACCAGACAATAATTTTTGCGGGCTTAATGTTTTGTTGCCTTCTTCTACCGGTGATTTGGTGATGGTTTTTTCTCCATCAAATCGGTACACGTTTGCACCATCGCAGATGATCTCAGATTTACCTTGTTTGAGGAAGTATTTTTCTCCTTTCATCTGCAGGGAGATGGACTGACTACCATTGGGTTTCCCTTTGCTGGTAAAGGAGTTTAGCATACAACTGGCGGTAATACCTTTTGAGGCTTTTACTTTTGCTCCAACAGCGTCCAATACTTTTTTGGCGGCAGGATCATTTTGAGCAAAAACAGGGGCGGCACACACTAAAACAAGCAACAGGCAAGTATAAAATTTCTTCATCGATTGTGATTATTGGGCGCAAATATAGGTTTTCGTGTGTTTATGACTGGTTTGAAGTTGTTAAGTTTAGTCAGAATCGGTTAACCTGTAACGTGTTGTGCTATTGAAAATCAAACACCCAGTTATTCGAAACCCTTTGTCGCTCCCGGCCGCTGGGCCCCGTCCCTGTTTCTGGGCTGCTTTTTCTTCTGCCAAAATGTGCTACGCATCATTTTGGCTGCCATCGCCTGCGCTCGGCACCGAACAAAAAGAGGCCCATACACAGGGACTGATTAGAAATGTTTCAGCGAACACCCTGAACCAGCGGTTTTTATTTTTCTAAAAATAGAAATTTTGAATTCTCTAACAGCACAACACGTTAACCTGTATTTAAATCCGGCAACTGCATCGGCAGAAATATTTGCCACAGATTGTACAGATTGGCACAGAGGAAATTTAAACCATTGAATCAAGGAATTCCTGGAGTTCCATATCGGATTTGAAGAGTACCTCGCGGGCTTTGCTGCCTTGGTTAGGGCCTACTACACCGGCGGCTTCAAGCTGATCCATTAAACGGCCGGCACGGTTATAACCCAGTTTCATTCGGCGCTGAATGAGTGATGTTGAGCCCATCTGGCTTGATACTATGAGGCGCGCAGCATCTTCAAACAGCGGGTCGCGGTCGCTGGAATCAAAATCGCGGCCTTCCATATCTTTTTCATCCACATATTCAGGCAACAGGAATGCCTGCGGGTATCCGCGCTGGTCGCCGATAAATTCACAAACCCTTTCAACCTCAGGCGTATCAACAAAGGCACATTGCAAGCGGGTGATCTCGCCATTATAACTTACAAGCATATCGCCTTTACCAATCAGTTGTTCTGCGCCACCTGCATCTAAAATGGTACGGCTATCTATTTTACTGGATACTTTAAAACCAATACGGGCGGGGAAATTGGCTTTGATAGTACCGGTAATGATATTTACAGAAGGACGTTGTGTAGCAATAATGAGATGGATACCAATTGCACGCGCCAGTTGCGCCAATCTTGCAATAGGCATTTCAACCTCTTTGCCTGCCGTCATGATCAAATCAGCAAACTCATCAACTACCAATACAATAAAGGGTAAGTATTGATGTCCTTTTTCGGGATTGAGTTTACGTGCGGTGAACTTTTCATTGTATTCTTTGATATTGCGGCAATGGGCCTCTTTCAGCAGGTCGTAGCGGTTATCCATTTCAATACAAAGCGCATTGAGGGTATGAACCACTTTTTTGGTATCTGTGATAATAGATTCTTCTTCGCCGGGTAATTTGGCCAGAAAATGTTTCTCGATCCTGCGATATAAACTCAGCTCTACTTTTTTCGGATCAACCAGAACAAACTTGAGTTGTGATGGGTGCTTTTTATATAAGAGTGATACAAGAATGGCATTTAATCCCACAGATTTACCCTGACCGGTAGCGCCTGCCATTAACAGGTGGGGCATGCTGGCGAGATCAACAATGAAGTTCTCGTTATCAATTTTTTTACCGATCGCTATTGGAAGCGAGAATGCATTGTTCTGAAATTTATCTGAAGCCAACAGTGTACGCATACTCACCACCGACTTGCGCACGTTAGGCACTTCAATACCAATGGTGCCCTTGCCGGGTATTGGTGCGATGATGCGGATGCCCAGTGCAGCAAGGCTTAGGGCGATATCATCTTCCAGGTTTTTAATGCGGCTGATGCGGACGCCGGGGGCCGGAACGATCTCGTATAATGTTACGGTAGGCCCTACTGTTGCTGCAATACGTTGAATGGCGATATCATAATTTTTAAGCGTTGCGATGATCTGGTTCTTATGGGTTTCCAGTTCTTCAGGATCGTGAACGATCTTTTCGCTGCCATGCGTTTCGAGCAGGTCGAGGGTTGGATATTTATACCCTTTCAGGTCAAGCGTTGCATCGTATTTGGTAGAAAGGCTGCCTGTAGCAGCAGCAACCGGTTCTTCTGTAACGGGTGTTTCTTTTATTTCAAGTTCGAGATTGGAGTTTGGAGTTTGGTCCCGGCTAAGCCGGGAGGAGTCTGGAGTTTCTTCGTTTTCCGGTTCCTGTTCGTCCTCCAGTTCATCCTCCATCTCTTCTTCCTTATCAACCATACCAAACTCATTCAATGGATTGGCTACGGCTTCAGCGCCTTGGGGCATGATGACCACTACACCTTTGCCATCGTTCTTCATCCTGTTCTGGCTATGCGGTTCTTCGGGCTCTTCTTCCTCCATTGGTTCCAGTGCTGCGGCGGCTTCTTCGCCTTCATCGTTCCATTCTTTGGTAACGGGCAGTTCATCATCTTCTGTTAAAGGCAATATTTCATTGGTAGCTTTTTTATGTCCCGCAAATTTCCAAGAAGGCAATCTGAATACAGGATTAAAGCGCCAGATGATATAACTGAAAGCGGCAATAAAAATGATAGCACCCGTACCTACATTACCAACCCATTTAACCAACCATCCTGATGTAAGTTCACCCACAGCCCCGCCCCACGAAAAACTGCTGCCTTTGGTAGCAAAAGAAAGCGTTGTACTAAGTACAATAATCCCCACTAAAACATAGCGGAGGTTACGGGCAAGGCTCAATACTTTTTTGCCAAACAGCAGGTTCATCCCCAACACAAAAAAGGTGGAGCAAAACAGGAATGAAGCCAAACCAAAGCCTTTGTAGATAAGGGCATGCGCCACATACGCACCTAATACACCCAGCAGGTTGGTTACCCGCACATCATCCGTAGCAAATATTTTGATGCCAAACTGGTATACTTTATCCTGGTCTTCCTGCCAGGTGAATAAATAAGACGCAAGTGAAACAAAAAGGAATGCGGTTACCAGTAAGCTGACAGCACCGGCTATTTTGGTGGTGCGTTCATCTTTTACTACTTCCGCTACGGTAACCTCCGCTTCTTTGTCGGCGGTAAGTGTTTCCGGATCGGGCGGTGGTGGCGTTTTCTTTCTGAGACTATTGGCCATGGAAACAAATATAAGCTAAGCGGGAAAGCGGATACCGCCTGAGGGAGCTATGTGCAAAACTGGTAAGCCAACCGCCAGTTTTCCACTTATTCCTGTTTGCCCGTTTTAATGCCCATTGCGAGGAAGATCCATCCGGCAATAAAAAAGATACCGCCTATCGGCGTGATGGCACCGATCCATTTAAAATTTGCTGCTCCTAACACCGACAGTGCATACAGTGAGCCACTGAAAAAAATGATGCCGGTAATAAAGAGATTACCCGCGAGTTGCAGTTTTCTGTTCGGGTAGCTTTTGTACAAAACGCCGGTAAGCACCAAAGCAAACACATGGTAAAACTGGTATCGCACACCGGTTTCATAAGTAGTTAGCGATTGTGGACTGAGGTATTCTTTTAAAGTATGTGCACCAAAAGCGCCAAGGGCAACTGAGAGTGCGCCCAACCATGCGGCGGTGACGAGAAATTTTTTATCCATGTTTTTTGATGATTTCAGCAAAGCCCGCATCGCTGATGGCGTTGCCTTGTAAGTGATAGGTTGCCTGTTGATAAAATGGTGTACGCTCTGCTAATTTATTGGCGAGGAAAGTTTTTAGTTCAGCATCAGACAGCTCCCGGATCAAGGGGCGATGAGCTTTTTCTGGCTCCAGCCGTTTTGCCAATACCTCTATGGGTTCATCAATCCAGATGGTGATACCATTTTTGTTCATCCAGTTCATGTTATCATGAAAACAGGGTGTTCCGCCACCGGTGGCCAGTACAAAAGCTTTTTTCTCACCAAACCATTTCAGGATTTTTGATTCTGCTTTCCTGAAATATTCTTCGCCATCTTCAGCAAAAATTTCAGGTATGGTTTTTTCTTCGTGCGATTCGATCAGGAAATCCAGGTCGTACCCTCCCACCTTTAGTTTTTTGGAAAGTTTTTTTGTCCAGAAGCTCTTACCTGAGCCCATCATGCCGATGAGGAAAATTTTCATTGGATTAATTAGTAATTAGTAGTTAGCAATTAGTAATTGAGGCGATGCGCATTAGCAGTTATTATTACTAACTACTAATTATTCATTACTAATTTATTTAAATGCATTCAAACCAGTAACATCCATTCCAGTAATCAGTAAATGAATATCGTGTGTGCCTTCGTAAGTGATCACGCTTTCGAGGTTCATCATGTGGCGCATGATGCTGTACTCGCCGGTGATACCCATACCGCCCAGCATCTGGCGTGCATCTCTTGCAATATTGGTGGCGATCTCGCAACTGTTTCGCTTGGCCATGCTGATCTGTTGCGGGGTTGCTTTACCTGCACTCATCAATACACCCAAACGCCATACCATTAACTGCGCTTTGGTGATCTCGGTGATCATTTCGGCCAGTTTTTTTTGCTGCAGTTGAAAACCTGCAATAGGCCTGTCGAACTGAACACGTTCTTTACTGTAACGCAAAGCTGTATCATAACAATCCATCGCTGCACCCAATGCGCCCCATGCAATACCGTAACGGGCTTTGGATAAACAGCCCAGCGGACCTTTCAATCCTTTTACATTTGGCAGGATATTTTCTTTGGGAACTTTTACATTATCAAAAACAAGTTCTCCTGTGGCGCTGGCGCGGAGGCTCCATTTTCCGTGTGTAGTGGGTGTTGAAAATCCTTCCATGCCTCTTTCCACAATCACACCCTGTATCTCGTTCTGTTCATTACGCGCCCATACCACTGCTACCTGTGCAAAAGGTGCATTGCTGATCCACATTTTAGCGCCATTCAATATTACATGATCACCGACATCTTTGATATTGGTAAGCATGCCCGCAGGATTACTGCCGTGATTAGGTTCTGTTAATCCAAAACAACCCAGCCATTCGCCATTAGCCAGTTTAGGAAGATATTTATTTCGTTGCGCCTCACTGCCATAGGCATAAATAGGATACATAACTAGGCTACCCTGCACACTGGCCGTGCTTCTTACACCGCTATCGCCACGTTCCAGTTCCTGCATCATAAGGCCGTAGCTGATATAATCAAGACCTCCACCACCATATTGCTCAGGCACTGTAGGACCAAAACAACCCAGCTCACCCATTTGCTTTACAATCTGTACCGGGAACTCCGCTCTTTGTGCATAGTCTTCGATGATCGGCGAGATCTCCTTTTTTACATAACTGCGTACTGTTTCGCGAATAAGCTTGTGTTCTTCAGTAAGCAGTTCGTCAATATTATAATAATCGGGAGATTGAAACAGATCAGTTCTGGCAGCCATGGGTTTGGGGTTTGGAGTTTGGGGTTGATTTTTTTACAAATTTAAAGATATGAGGGGAGTGAGGGGTGGTTTAATTTGTGGGGACAGAGAAGTTTGGAGTTAGGAGTTAGGAGTCTGGAGTAAAATAGCAATACAACTCCAGACTCCTAACTCCTAACTCCAGACTTCAAATTTAATCTTCCTCCGGTCCACCTTTCTTACCTGCCCCTTTCGCTCCGCTTTGCTCTATTTCTTTATTCATCTCGGTAATATCTACAGTTTTTTCTGTTGTATCGCCCATTAAATGTTCGGTGAAATAATCGGCCATGCGCCAGAAAAAGTATTCAACCATATCTCCGTAGCCGTGACGCTGGCCGGGCAGGATAAGAAGATCAAAACGTTTGTTGGCTTTGATGAGTGCATTGGCTACACGGATGGTTCCGGCAGGATGCACATTGTTATCTATATCGCCTGTTGACAGCATTAAATGGCCTTTCAGGTTTTTAGCGAGGTCCTGATTTTTTTCTATGTTGTAAACAAAACTGGTATCGCCTTTATCCCCAATGGTTTCTTTAACACCATGGTGTTGCTCGCTCCACCAGCGATTGTATACCGAGTTATCATGGTTACCTGAAGAAGATACTGCCACTTTAAAAAAGTCGGGATATACCAGCATGGCCGCTGTACTCATAAAACCACCACCTGAATGACCATGTATGCCAATGCGGTTGATATCTATAAATGGATAACGGTCTGCCAGTTGTTCTGCGCAGGCTTTTTTATCGGCCAGACCATAATCGCGGAGGTTGCCGTAGCCAAAGTTGTGATACCATTTGCTGCGCGATGGATGTCCACCACGGTTACCCATGGTAATCACTACAAAACCTAATTGTGATAAACGATCTGTTCTGTCCATGCCACGTCCAAATGCTTTGTTCACCGCTTCTGTTTGCGGGCCGGGATACACATATTCAATAACAGGGTATTTTTTGGTAGAATCAAAATCAAATGGTTTGTACATCACACCATAGATATCGGTGATACCATCATCTGCTTTCACTTTAAATACCTGCGGAAATTTATAGCCTGCGGCAAATAATGAGCTGAGATCGGCAGTTTCAAGGTCCATGATCTTTCTCCCATCAGCAGCATAGAGTGTTGATTTGGGGATGCTATTTACGCGGGAATAGTTATCTATAAAAAATGATTTCCCGTCGTTCATGTTCATCGCATGTTCATACTCGCCGGGGTTGAGCAGTTTTAATCCGCTGCCGTCAAAATTTACTTTATAGGCATGCAGGTAATAAGGGTCTTCTCCGGGGTCTTCTCCGGGTTCTTTACCATTGGCCGAAAAATAGAGGATGCGTTTGGCATCATCAATCCCTAAAATATTTTCTACGTGGTAAGTGCCTGATGTGATCTGGTTTTTCAGTTTGCCGTTTTCATCGTACAGGTAAAAATGTGCATACCCGTCGCGCTCGCTCCATTGAATAAATTCTTTACCCTCATTCACCAATCCTAATCTCCTTGTTTCGATATAAGTATTAAAACGTTCTTCTATCAGGGCTTTCACTACGCCGGTAGTTACGTCAACAACACATACATCCACTTTCTTCAGGTCGCAACTGGTGCGGGTAAAATAAAATTTATCGTTGGTGCCCAGCCATTTTAAAGGCCTGAAATCATCATCGCGTGCATTGAGTTTTCCGGGATCGGCCCATACAGAAACATTCTGATCTTTAAATAATGACACGTTCATTTCTTTACCGCTCTGCGCAGTCATATCAAACAGGTACACATGATCAACCGGTGATTCTTTTTCGCCCGGCATCCAGTATTTATAGGTTTCTAATGTAGGGCGAGGATCGGCAATGCTGTTAATTACCCAGAGGTCTTTTACTTTACGGTTGTCTGTTCTCTCCAGTGCAAAATGCGTGGAATTGGGCGACCAGTAAGCGAACACCGGTTTGCGTTTGTTTTTATTCTTTTCCCTGTCAACATTGTTATCACCGTTGCCGGAGAGGTTGCCTTCAGAGAAATAAGAATAATTTTCAATACCATCTGTCGTTAATGCATGATCAACAATGGTGGAGTCATCTTCGTTCTTCAGCGCTTTCTCGTAATTGGCTTTATCCATCCAATACAGATTATAGTTCCGGCCAAAAAGAATGGTATTGCCATCCGGTGAAATAGCTGCCCAGTTGGGTTTGCGTTTGGGTTTCTTAAAATCGTTCAGCTCTGTGAGTTCGCCGGTGTTAAGGTTGTATTCAAAATAAAATATCTTTTTTTCTTTTACAGGAGGCCCGGCTTTTTTGGCAGTTGAATCTTTCTTTTCTATTTCCTGCGTGCTCTTTACTTCAAACTGGATCCAGTTTTCGTCTTTGATAAAACGCATGCTATCCAGGCCAAGATGCTGCGCATCGAAGGGGTCTTTCACGATGCGGGTTATTTTAGCAGCAAGATCAGCATTATCAAACAATGCTTTCTTCTCTCCTTTTACGGGATCTACGATATACCATTTTTTGCCTTCAGTGGTTTCATACATATACCAGAATCGGTCAGATTTTTTTAGCCAGTGCGGGTCAACACTGGTGCTGAAGATGAGTTTCTCCAGTTTTTTAGGAGAAAACCTGGCGGCAAGCTGGTAATTAGCTTTTGTTACAGGTGCATTCTGTGCAAATGATAACAGGGCAATAAATGAGAATAACAGGATAAACTGGATGCGTCTCATGGGAGTATAGTTTTGGGTGCAATGAAATTAGGGCAAAGTGGATGAAATAAAGAACCATCCGTCAAAAATCAATTAATTCGCGAATTAACGGATTGCGGATTGGCGGATTACGGATTAACGGATTGATTGATTAAGGAGATTTCTCAATCCTGTTTCTCCTAATTCGCTAATTCGCCAATCCGTAATTCGTAATCCGCCAATCCCTATTTCCTGCTTACTTTGCATTAAACGATTTTCATGGAAACAATTTTTTCGAGAGATTTGGATTTTGCGAAGAAAGCAGATGCTGCCGATGAACTGGCCCGTTTTAAAAGGCAGTTTCATTTTCCTAAAAAAAATGGAAAGGATGTGATCTATTTCTGTGGCAATTCGTTGGGATTGCAGCCTGTTAGTGTTGAGGCAGCTATTCAAACAGAACTGACCAGTTGGAAAGAAGAAGCGGTAGGCGGTTATTTTGGCGGAAAAAATCCCTGGCTCTATTACCAGGAATACCTGAAACCATCACTTGCAAAAATTGTTGGCTGCAAAGAAACAGAAGTTACAGTGATGAATTCCTTAACCGTGAACCTGCATTTATTGATGCTGAGTTTTTACCGGCCTACCAAAGACCGTTTTAAAATAATGATGGAAGCCGGTGCATTCCCCTCCGACCAGTATGCGGTGGAAACATTGATCAAACTTTTCGGTTTCGATCCCGCCACTGCCATTATTGAAATTGCACCAAGGGAGGGTGAAAAAATAATACACACAGAAGATATCATTGCTGCTATTGAAAGGCATAGCAGCAGTCTTGCCCTGGTTTTATTTGGCGGCATCAACTATTACACCGGCCAGTTGTTTGATATGAAGCGCATTACTGACGCGGCACATAAGGTGAATGCCATTGCGGGTTTCGACCTGGCGCATGTGGCAGGTAATCTGCCTTTGGAATTGCATAACTGGGGTGTTGATTTTGCTGCATGGTGCAGCTATAAATACCTGAATGGCGGGCCGGGTGCAGTGGGTGGCGTGTATGTGCATGAACGTTTTGCCAATAATGTTCATACGCCAAGACTGGGCGGCTGGTGGGGTAATGAGGAGAAGACAAGGTTTAAAATGGAGAAAGGATTCATCCCAAAAAACAATGCCAGTGGCTGGAACATCAGTACCGCACAGGTTTTTAATACCGTATCTTTAAAAGCTGCTTTGGAAATGTTTGATGAAGCGGGTATTGAAAAAATAAGGGCCAAGAGCCTGCAGTTAACGGCTTATCTTGAATACCTGCTGCATCAATTACCTAACCTGAAATTTGAAATTATTACGCCGTCAGATGCAGCAAACCGCGGGGCGCAGTTATCATTGTACTTTAAAGAACGGGGAAAGGAGATACATGATAAGATGATTGAAAGCGGTATTGTTGTTGATTACCGCGAACCCGGGGTGATACGCGTGGCACCGGCTCCTTTGTATTGCAGTTTTGGAGATGTATTTGAATTTTATAGGATTCTGAGAGACCATTTTTGAGTAATTGCCACAGATGGCACAGATTACCACAGAACTTCTCTGTGAAAATCTGTGTCATCTGTGGCGAAAAAAGATGCAACATGTCTAAACACCATTACACATACCTCGCACTCGGCGATTCTTATACAATTGGGGAAGCTGTACCCATCCATGACAGTTTTCCTTGTCAAACAATTCAGTTACTCAGAAAAGCAGGCCACCATTTTCAGGCGCCGGAGATCATTGCCCAAACAGGCTGGAAGAGTTTTGAACTTGCCGAACACATCCTCCACACCCGTTTAAATGAAACCTACGATTTTGTAACACTGTTAATCGGTGTAAACAATCAATACAATAATTTATCCATAGACGAATTCAAAACAGATCTCGAATTCCTGTTGCGCAAAGCGGTTCATCTGAGTGGAGAAAAAGCAGGCCATGTGATCGTATTATCTATACCCGATTGGGGTGTAACACCCTATGCTGCTAAAAAAGACATCAAAAAAATCAGTTCAGAAGTTGACGCCTTCAACTCTATCTGCGAATCTGTGGCCAAACAATTCCAAACCATCTTTATCAACATCACCGAAGAATCGCGGAAAGCGAAAAAAGACCATACACTGTTGGCCAGCGATCAATTGCATTATTCGCGGAAGGAATATGCGGTGTGGGCGGAGAAAGTGGCGGGGGCGATTGCGGGGTTGGCTAATAAATAGCTATTTATTAAATACAACAGTATATTTTGGTTGCAATAAGAGACGAAGAAAAAAAGTGCACCCGAATGTCAGAGACGCTCTTTTTCTTCTGTCTTTCTTTTATTGAAATATATTCTACCATAAAAGAAAGATATACTTACACAAAGGCACAAGGGCACGGTTTTTTTTAGAGATAGGTTGCCATTTCTGTTTGGTATTGGGCCGCTGCAATTTTGGCCTGGTCGGCAAAATCTTCTCCGCCACCTGCAAAAATTACTGCGCGACTGGCATTTACCAATAAACCGCAATCTTTGGTCAATCCATAGTTAGAAACATCTTTCAAACTTCCGCCCTGTGCACCTACACCGGGTACTAATAAAAAATGTTCGGGGATAATGGTACGGATATGTTCCAGGTCGCTGGCACGTGTGGCGCCTACTACAAACATGAGATTGGATGGCGTGCCCCATGAAGATACTTTTTCCAAAACCTTTTCGTACAAACGGGTTTCAGTGATGCCATGCCGGATAGCCAATTGCTGAAAATCATTGCTGCCCGCGTTAGAGGTAAGGCCGAGTACGATGGTCCATTTATCTGCATAATCAAGAAAAGGGCGCACACTGTCTTCGCCCATGTATGGGGCAACGGTTACTGCATCAAAAGGAAATATTTCAAAAAATGTTTTGGCGTATTGTGATGAGGTGTTACCAATATCCCCACGCTTGGCATCGGCTATCCTGAAATGTGTTTCGGGAATATACTGCACTGTTTTCTCCATCGCCTCCCAGCCTTTCAACCCCTGCGATTCGTAAAAAGCGGTGTTGATCTTATAGCTCACACAATGGTCTTTGGTGGCATCAATAATGGCTTTATTAAATTCAAAAACCGCATCAGGATGCGATTGCAGGTGTTTGGGAAGTTTGGTAATATCTGTATCAAGGCCTACGCATAGATAGCTTTTCTTCTGCTGTATCTGCGCGATGAGTTGGGTGCGGTCCATTGGGCAAAGATAAGAAGTTGGGGGGAGATGGGGAGATGGAAGTCGGGAAGTCGGAAAGTCCGGAAGTGGGGAAGAAAATTATTGACGGTGGCTTTATTCCTTTATTCGATTTTTTAGATCCATGCGACTGTGAAGAATTCTGGCAACTTCTATTTTATTGTTTTTAATTTTTCGATAAAAAATAATATGCTGACCTACCCTGCAGCCTAAAATATCGTCTTTAATCTCGTGATAGTTTTTGCCAGATATTTTTCCATCTGCCAATTCCTGGCAAGAATTCAGAAGCATATAATAATATCGATCAGCCTGGGCTTCTGACCAGATCTCGAATGTGTATTCCCAGATTTTTGATAAATCTTCAACCGCTTTATTAGTAAGAATATAATTAGCCATTTTTTTGTTTAGCGGCTTTTAGTTTATTGAGGTGTTTTTGAGGATTAAAGTTTTTAGCTAACCCACTCTCAATGCCTTCATCAATAGCTTTTTTTAATGCAACAATTTTGCCTTCCTCCTCTTCCAATAAACGAAGGCCGGCACGAATTACTTCGCTTGCATTCTTAAACCTGCCGGTAGATACCTTATCGTCAACAAAGTCTTCGAAATGGTTCCCAAGTGATATAGAGGTGTTTCGTCCCATAGCTTTAAAATTTTTACTAAAGTTACCAAAAATTGGTAACTTAAAATAGCGTTTTGGAGATTTACAGAGAAAATAGCCGCTAACAGCTCAGTACAGACAAATCTTCTGATCAGATGACCTATCGTCATTTTAGGCCACTATTGACCTAATCGGCTGAGGCATGAACTAATGAAGTTGGGTCGAAATCCATAGTTAATGTATGACTTCATGTTGCCCAACTTTTTTGTCAGAACGGAATTAGCTGTAGGTTTACATTTTTTCTAACAGTTCCCAAGAAATTATAGCACTTTGCTGAACACCAAGCGTGTCGATCATCTTTTTCGCTTTTGAGATAAGTTTATCAGGTAAAATTATTAAGGCAATATCAGTAAGCTTAAAATTAAAATCCCCAACTTTTCGCCACTCCCTTTCTCTATAAAAGGTTTCTTCAGGCTTGTCAGAGAAATCAGTTATTTTAAAATGATTGATTAGATATTTTCCGATCTGTTGTTCGTCAACTGTAGTTAATTTTGAATTGGTTGGCACCAACCCACTGTAAGCTAAGCCGAGCTCTTTTGGTATAAAAATATGCAAATTATCTGTGCGTTGCGGAAGCGCTTTCTTTGGAATATATAATACAGGATTAAATTGTTTGTGAATTTTTTCATGCCTAAAGCCAATTACAATATTCCCATAATACTTTTTGTGTTCTTTTAAATTTTGAATTGGGATATCAGTAACACAACAGAATGGGTCAGACACAATGTGTCTGTCAACTTTTTCTTTTGATTTAGCTCGTAAAGTTTTTTCCGTGAGAATAGATTCCAGAATTTTTAAACATTCTGAATCACTTTTAGGGCTTCTTCCAGACTCACAAATGTCTTTTGGACGAAAAACTGATGACCAATCTATATTTTTTGGCGAGCCGGTAAAATGCCAATATATATTTGAATAATAGTAGTTCATTCTTCAAATCTGCAACCCTTTTATTAGTAAAAATCTTTCTCTTTGAATTGTTGTCAACAATTGTCTTTACAAAACCATCCCCTTCAGAAACATTACAACGATCATCTGTTCCTAAAAATTAAATCACGTATAACGGGCATCTTCACCATATAATCCCCACCTTAATAACTATAAACCAAATACCCCCAAGCACCCAAACTAAAAGATTTGCCTGGTTCCATTTTTTCTTTTTTGTTTGTAAAAATTTCTGTTGCATCTCCGGTAATCAGGCCGTCTTTTACGGAGAATGTTTGTGGCGTGTTGGTCAGGTTCAGCAGTACCACTACTTTGTTTTTGTCTGTCTGGCGGGCATAGCCGTAAATTTTGTCTTCCATGCCTGTGGTTAGTCTTGCAAAAGAAGCATTGGCGCTCAGCGCTTCGTTGGATTTGCGCAGGGAGAGCAATTTTTTATACAGATCGGCACGCTCAAATTTTGCAAAGCGCATGGTGTCTTTATCAAAGAATTTAATGGCACGGAGTATGGGTTCTTCCTGTCCGCTGTAGATCAATGGCACACTGCGTTTCATGGTTTGTGTAAGCACCGCAAAAGGTGCATGGGAGGCGCCGGGCATGGTTCCGTAATCCGCTTTGTTCCAGCTGTTCTCATCGTGGTTGCTGGTAAAGAACATGCGCAGGGCATTAGCCGGGAAGCTGGTGTCTGTTTTATTAATGGCGCTGTCGAAATCAGATGCTTTTCTTTTTCCTGCGGCTATCAGTTTCAGCATATTAAAATCGCTCCATGTATAGGTTGCATCAAAGCCATCTGTATGCAGGGCGGGCTTATCTCCTTCGGCAAGGAAGAAAAGGTTTTTCATTTTCTTCAGTTCAGGAATGCATTTCATCCAGAAACTGTCCAGCACCTCTCCTGCCACATCGCAACGAAACCCGTCAATATCCGTTTCACGCACCCAGAATTTCATGGCAGCGATCATACTATCAACAGTTCCTTTGTTATTGTAATTGAGCTTGCGGGTATCTGTCCAGTCGTACAACGAAATGGCTTTACCCGTTGCACTATCCCTCACATAAAAATCAAGGTGTTCTGTTAACCAACGGTGATCGGCGCCGGTATGACTGGGCACCCAATCTATCACCACTTTAAAATCTTTTGCATGCGCTTCTTTAACCAGTGCTTTCCAGTCGTCTAAAGTTCCAAACTCAGGATTCACGGCAACATAATCAGCCACTGCATAATAACTGCCTAAGGAACCTTTGCGGTCTGTCTTGCTGATCGGGTTGATTGGCATAAACCAAAGAGTTTGCACGCCCATTTCTTTCAGCCGGTCAAGGTGTTTGGCAAATGCTTTAAAAGTACCTTCGGGTGTATACTGGCGAACATTTACTTCATAAATATTTCCCTGCATGATCCATTCGGGATGCCCGTCTACCCGGGCAGTATCGGATTTTTTTGAAGAGTTGATCCCGTTTTTACAGGATAAAAAAACAGTAAGCAACAATAAAAGCGGCAGACAATGTTTAACACGCATGGCAATCAGTTTAGGATATAAAAATATTGAAAGTATTGTGTATATCAAACACAATTGTTTTGCACATGTTTAGAGCGATTCTGCTAGGAAGGATGGGAAGCAGTTTGTGGTTTGTAGTCTGTGGTCTGTAGTGGTTAGGGGTTTAGTAAAAAACAGACATTCACAACAAAAATATCCTCCTCTCTCCATGGAGTGTCCTAAGGGTGGAGGAGTGTTGCCAATGTGAGTATAATTAACCTCGTACATATACACCGGCACCCCGCAGCACCACCCCCGCTCTTCCCCCGGCTTAGCCGGGGTGAGCACCCCTCCTCGCGGGGCGAGGAGGGGATATTATTAGATATCATTCTTTTCTTATACAAGCCTTACATTCGTTATACAATAATTTTTTATTATGCTACGTCTCCGTTTTTTGTTTATTGCGCTGTTTGCTTTTTCTGTACAACTCATCGCGCAAAAGAATGATGCAGTACTGCCTGTAGACCCTGCCGTTAAAATTGGCAAGCTGAGTAATGGCCTCACCTATTATATCAGAAAGAACCAGGAACCCAAGAACCGTGCAGAATTGAGATTGGTAGTGAATGCGGGCTCTATATTAGAAACAGATAAACAGGTAGGCCTTGCGCATTTTGTGGAACACATGAGTTTTAACGGCACGGAACATTTTAAAAAGAATGAACTGGTAAATTTTCTGGAGAAAAGCGGGGTGAATTTTGGAGCCGATCTGAATGCCTCTACTTCTTTTGATGAAACCATTTATGAATTGCAGGTTCCTACGGATAGTCCGATGGTGTACAAACAGGCCATGCAGATACTGGAAGACTGGGCTCATGCCGCAAGTTTTGAACCGGCAGAGATTGATAAGGAACGCGGTGTGATAGTGGAAGAATGGCGCCTTGGCCGTGGTGCCGATGCAAGGCTGCGCGATAAATATTTTCCGGTACTGCTTAAAGGTTCGCAATATGCCAAACGGTTACCTATTGGCACAAAGGCGAATATTGATACAGCACATTACAATATGCTGACCTCTTTTTACAAAGACTGGTACCGTCCCGATTTGCAGGCGGTGATTGTAGTGGGTGATGTGGATATTGCTGAGACTGAAAAAATGATCAAAGAACATTTTGAGCATATACCTGCGGTTACTGCACCCAAAAAAAGAATCAAATACAGCATTCCTGCACATGCCGAGACACGCGTTGCTATTTTAACAGATGCAGAACAGCCTTATAATGTGGTGCAGGTTTATTATACCATGCCGGAAATAGCCGTAACCAAAACAGAATTGCAGTTCCGGGCAGATATTATTCGCGAATTATTTAACCAGATGATGAGCAGCAGGCTGGATGAGCTTTCGCAAAAACCGGATGCGCCTTTCCTGTTCGGCAGCAGCAGTTATGGCGGGTTTATTGGCGATAAGGATGCGTTTAGTTTATTAGCCGTGGCTAAAACAGGTAAAGACATTACGGCTTCTATTCAAACCCTGCTAACAGAAAATGAAAGGGTAAAACAATATGGTTTTGTACAGACAGAACTGGAACGTGCCATCAAAAATATTTTTGCAAGAGTTGAGAACAGTTACAATGAGCGCGACAAAACAAAATCTGCCGAACTGTTACAGGAACTTGTTGAACATTATTTAAAAGGCGAAGCCATTCCGGGCATTGCCTATGAATATGCTTTGTATAAAAAATTCCTGCCCACTATTACGCTTAATGAAGTAAACAGCCTGATCGCAAAATGGATCAGGCCCACCGACCGCTCAGTAGTGATCACAGCACCAGAAAAAGAAAAACATAACCTGCCTACACAGTTGGCCGTTCTGGCGCAACTGAATAAGTCATTGGGCAAATTGAAAAAATATATTGATAAAGTAAACAACAGTCCACTCCTGCCCGTAACACCTGTTGCAGGGAAAGTGATATCTGAGAAAAAATATGAAGCCATCGGCACAACAGAATGGCAACTGTCAAACGGCGCAAGGGTAATTTTAAAACCAACTAATTTCAAGAACGATGAAATACAGTTCTCCTGCATTAGCTGGGGCGGCACTTCATTGTATAACGACAGTGATTATATCAATGCGGCCAATGCATCGGTGATTGCATCTATAGGCGGTATGGGCAATCTTACTATACAGGAATTACAAAAAGCGCTTACCGGCAAAAATTGTTATGTGGCCGCTTCACTCTCATCAACCATGCAGGGCATGAACGGCAGCAGCAGTGTTAAAGACCTTGAAACGGCGTTCCAGCTGCTTCACGGCAATTTTGTGGCTCCGCGTAAGGATGCAGAAATGTTCAATGTAATTCTGCAGCAGTTTAAAGCCCAGCTTGAGAATAAAGACAAAGACCCCGGTTCTGTTTTCTCCGATTCGGTGAGCTATATCATGAGTAATTACCACCCCCGCCGCAAACCCTTTACCATCGCTGATCTGAAGAAGATCAGTCTTGACAGGGCATTCGATATTTACAAAGAACGGTTCAGCAATGCCGGACAATTCCTCTTCACGTTCGTTGGCAATTTTACTATCGACAGCATCAAACCACTGATCGAAAAATATGTAGCTTCTTTGCCGGGCACTGCACAAAAAGATAATTATAAAGATGTGGGCATACGCTATCCTGCAGGCCGTATTGATAAAGTAATATACAAAGGCAAAGAAAACAAAGCCAGTGTCAGGCTTTACTTTACAGGCGACACTGTGTATAATGAAACAGAAGACCTGCAACTTGGGCAGCTTTGCAAGGCAATGAGTATAAAATTGAGAGAAGTATTGCGCGAAGATGCAGGTGGTGTTTATGGCATAAATGTAAGCGGCGGCATAGCCCGCGAGCCATTCAGCAATTACAGTATTGGCATCCAGTTTGGCTGTGCACCTGAGAATGTAGACAAACTGGTGGCGCTGGTAATGGAAGAAATCAAAAACACCAAAGTCAATGGTGTGGCACAGGTAAACGCAGATAAAATCATTGCAGAGCAGACCCGTTCACTTGAAAACGAGGTAAAAGAAAACAGCTTCTGGCGCTACCGGCTGGAGCAGCAATTCTTCCGCAATGCCGACCCATTAAAGATACTGGAGGCATCTAAAAAAATCAGGGAATTTACGGTTGAAAAAAGCAAGCTGCTGGCTAATAAATATTTTGATGAGCAGCATGTGGCAAGGCTGGTTTTGTTGCCTGAAGCGAAGCAGTAACCACCCCTGATTATTTCTGGTGAAATAATCGGTCCCCTCTTTGGGAAGGAGGAGATATTTTTATGTGGGTCGTTGCTTTTGTTTAGTCGAAAATTTTCAAAAATATCCTCCCCATTTCAAGGGAGGTGTCTGAAGGACGGAGGAGTGGCTTATGTTTTCATTAAAATATTTCCGACAGTTACCTCAAGGCCAAAGAATCGTTAACTTAGTACCAGACCTGCAAATGCATTTATGATAAACGCTCCTGCTTCCAGAATATATGCTGCCATTACTGCTGCAATGGGCTGGTTTGCGGTAATAGTGCAATTGTATCTTCTCCTTCATATCAGCACTACTTCTATATCCGAAACCATTATACGGTTCTTTAGCTATTTTACTATTCTATCCAATATTATTGTAGCGGTTAGTTTTACGTTTATCAGTTTTAACAACAGTCACAAAACCAACCTTTTTTTTCTGCGTGCAGGCACTTTAACTGCCGTAACCGTTTACATTATTATTGTGGGCGCTGTTTACAATATTGTATTGCGTTTTATCTGGAACCCGCAGGGCTTACAGAAGTTTGTGGATGAATTACTTCATTCAGTGATACCGTTGGCAACTGTTGTTTACTGGTCAGTATTTGTACCAAAGACCGCTTTACAATGGAAGGATAGTTTTTTCTGGCTCTTATATCCTTTAACATACATCATTATAATCGCCATTCGCGGGGCTTTTACCGGTTATTATCCCTACCCTTTTTTAAATGTACCCAATATCGGTTATCCACGTGCTTTGTTAAATGGGGGAATTCTTGCACTGGTATTTCTCGGGCTATCCTTATTTTTGATCGCTGTGGCCAAATGGCTCAGCAGAAAACAGGCGGCTGTTTAACAGAACGCCATTCATCTTTAACTTTTCCATTTCATGGTACAAAATGTACGTATCCTGCAATCAGAGATACTGAGCGATAACTGGTATATTTTACGAAAGATCAGTTACGAATTTGATAAACCGGATGGTTCGAGACATCAACATATCCGGGAAGTGTACGATAGGGGCAACGGCGCCGTTATTCTTTTATTCAACAAAGAAAACAAAACCGTTATTCTTACCCGCCAGTTCCGCTTACCCAGTTTTGTAAATGGCAACCCCGACGGCATGCTGATTGAAGCATGCGCAGGATTACTGGAAAAAGATAACCCCGAAGAATGCATTAAACGCGAAACGGAAGAAGAAACCGGTTACATAGTTAAAGACGTACGTAAAATATTTGAAGCGTACATGTCGCCGGGCTCTGTTACGGAGATCCTTTATTTTTTTGTTGCCGAATACACCAAATCCATGAAAGTGCATGATGGCGGCGGCATTGAACATGAGCAGGAAAATATTGAAGTGCTTGAAATGACGCTTGACCGTGCCATGCAGATGATCGATACCGGTGAGGTCAAAGATGGCAAAACCATTATGCTGTTACAATATGCAAAATTAAATCAACTCGTTTAAGAATAAACCATGAGCAGTACCCGAAAAAAAATAGTAGCTATATCAGGAAGCACACGCGCAGAATCGGTAAACCTGCATATTTTAAAAGCCATTGCGGCGATGTATGAAGATCAGTTGGATTGCACCATCTTTACAGGCATAGACCATATCCCCCATTTTAATCCAGACCTTGATACAGAAACGCCGCCCGTAGCCGTAACCGCATTCCGCAAACTGATTGAAGAGGCAGATGGCGCGATCATCTGTACACCGGAATATGTTTTCAGTTTGCCGGGCAGTTTAAAGAATGCGTTGGAATGGATGGTCTCTACTATCATCTTCAGCAATAAACCCACAGCGCTGATTACGGCTTCTTCCTCCGGACAAAAAGCGCACGAAGCATTGCAATTAGTAATAAAAACCATCGGCGCACGAACATCACCCGAAACATCGTTGCTCATAGGGGCACCTAAAACAAAAATTAGTGTGAAGGGAGTGATCACAGATGAAACCACCCACCGTCAAATCCGTTCGTTGATGGATGCGTTTATTAGTCTCCTGGCTGAGCACTAAATTTACTTTATCCCCCCAGAATATATTACTGCGCCTTTGCGACTTTGCGCGCATTTTTTTCTCACGCAAAGTCGCAAAGGCGCAGGTTGTTATGATTATGAAGATTAGATCACTCTTTCCCATATTAACAGTTTTTTTAAGGAAAAGACTTATTTTTCCATAGACAAGCTGTTCAGCGTACCTTTATCACCCTAAAAAATATATGAAATATTTATTATTGATCATGTTGGTGGTATCGGGAGCCTGCAGCAGCAAGCAAGAGGAATACCGAAAAGCAGAGGACGCGCTGGATGCGGGCCGCGAATTTATTAACAGCAGGTTACAGGGCGATTTTTCAAAAGCCGCATTTTATACGCTGCCAAACGAAAAAAATACAGCCATCCTAAAACAGATGGAGCGTGAATACCGTGAAAAAGGCAGGGAAGGCCGTCAGCAATGGAGAACGGCATCAATCAATATCAATGAAGTAAAAGAGCTGAACGACAGTACCACTTTGATCTATTACCATAATTCATTTGATAAACTGGCCGATACATTACGGGTTGTTAAACTAAATGGCAACTGGCTCGTTGATGCCGGTAAAAAAGAATAATTTTCCGAGTATGTTACTGAAGAATCTCTTGTTGGTAGGTTTTGGAGGAATGATAGGCTCTGCCGCCCGTTATCTTGCTGTCCATTTTATCAAACATGAGAGCTTGCCGTATGCTACTTTTACAGTAAACATTATCGGTTCTTTATTAATCGGCGCTATTATGGGGGTTGCCGCCCGGCAGGAAGGTTTTGGTAGCTGGCGTTTATTCCTGGCAACAGGTATTTGCGGAGGGTTCACTACTTTTTCTGCCTTTGCGTGGGAAAATATGCAGTTATTGAGTCAGCAACGTTATAGTAGTTTTGTTATATATGCCGGGTCAAGTCTTATTATAGGACTCGGAGCCGTTACATTCGGCTATTGGTTAACCAAATAAATTAAACACAAGTTTATGCATGAATCAACAGTAAAACATCCATGGCACGGCGTTCCTTATGGAGAGAATGCACCGAGGGTTGTAAATGCCATTATCGAGATACCGCAGGGTTCGCGTTGTAAATATGAGATCGATAAACCAAGTGGCCTGTTAAAGCTTGACAGGGTTATCTTTTCTTCTTTCTACTACCCAATCAACTATGGTTTTATTCCACAGAGTTATGGTGGGGATAAGGATCCACTGGATATATTGGTGATCACATCACTGCCTGTACAACCACTTACACTGATGGAAGCCAAAGTGGTTGGTGTAATGCAGATGATTGATGGCGGAGATCCCGATGATAAGATCATTGCCGTAGCCGCAAACGATCCGGGTGTAAACCACTATAATAATATTGAAGAATTGCCCAAACACTTTTTTGACGAATTGAGGCATTTCTTTGAAGAATATAAAAAATTAGAGAACAAAACTGTGGTAGTGGAAGATTTTGGTGATAAGGCACAGGCCCTTACCATTATTGAAGAAGCCATTCGCTATTACAAAGAGGTATTTGTAAAATAAATGCAGCTTAAAATGCCGGGTATTCTGTGGCAATAAAAAACAATCAAATGACCGCAACAACCATCGTTCTATTAATTGTGATAGGATTAGCCGCCGGTTTTCTGAGTGGGCTGATCGGTATTGGCGGCGGGGTAATTATTGTACCGGCTTTGGTGCTGCTGGCCGGTTTCTCGCAGAAACTGGCGCAGGGCACTTCGCTGGGCATACTTTTATTGCCGGTGGGTATACTGGCTGTAATACAATATTACAAACAGGGTTACCTGAATATTCATTATGTGGGCATTACAGCTATTGCTTTTGTGCTTGGCGGCTTTCTTGGCAGCAAACTGGCCCTTTCTATGAGCGATGAAAAAGTGAAGAAAGCATTTGCCATTATCCTGATGCTGATTGCCCTTAAAATGCTGTTTTTCGACAAGGGTAAACCCGCGCCGGCAAAGGATCCTGCGGCATCATCCACAAAAATTGAACAATCCGGTAACTGAACCCTGAAAAAATCATCTCCGAACCCTATCTTTGCAAAAAAATCACACCATGGAAGTAAAACAATCAAGAGGTAAATATTGGGCGCTTTGTTTTTTCTGGTTAGCAGCTATGATCACTTTACTGATCGTATACCGCGAGTTTTTCTGGCTGGCACTGCCCGGTACTGTTACTTATTTTGCCAAAGGCCTTGATCTGATTTAAACACTGAATTATTTAAATATAAAAGCAACTCCCCGGAGTTGCTTTTTCTGTTAGAAATAACGCTTGATGATACGCAACTGGTGGGTACGCTCACCGGTATCACTATTCAGTATCCCCATATTGTCTATTTTATCTATCCGCACTTTTCCCGAAGCATGAATGATGGTATCGTGGTTCAATAATATCCCCACATGAGTGATCCTTCCCTCCTCGTTATCAAAATAAGCCAGGTCGCCGCATCTTACTTCCTGCAAAAATCCAACCAGTTCCCCTGTCTCTGCCTGCTGATAGGCATCGCGTGGCAGTACTTTATTAAAGAAGCGGAATACCTGTTGCGCAAAACCACTGCAATCAATGCCAAATACAGACCTGCCGCCCCATAAATAAGGTGTATTCAGGTATTGAAAAGCGATAGCCTTAATACCATCCTCCGAAAACACCGAACGGACGGGGTCCCATGTTTTACCGGAATAAGAAATGGAATATTTTCCTATTTGTGCTTTGCCGTTTTGTAACAGGCCCAAAGAACTGCCTAACGAGAGGTGCATGGGCTGTCCATCAAAATCAATAACAGTGGCCCATTCTGCACTTAATTGTTTTACTTCTGCATTTAATTTATCTCCGTCCAATTCTGTTAACTGGTTGGCCTGGCACCAGCCCTCATAGCCATCATACAGGCAACGCACGCGGGTAAACGCCTTGGTCTCTTCCAGCACTACAGCTATCTCTCCAAATAATAACTGGCTAACCATTTCAGAGCGATGAGCCGCATCCCTTCTCAACGGGGCATCGGGCACAATACAAATCACAAACGACATACAAACAATTTGTATTCAAGATATGGAATTTTACCGCTATCGCATCTATACAAAAAAATGCATATATTCAGGTAGTGAGTACGGACCGTTACGACCATATGACTGATAACGAATTGCTGGACAAATTTTACAGCGATAATGATACCCGTTGGCTGGGTATGGTTTTGCAGCGTTATACTTTTTTACTGCTTGGCGTTTGCATGAAATACCTGAAAAACGAAGAACTGGCCAAAGATGCTGTTCAGCAGATATTCTTAAAAGCGATAACAGAACTGGGTAAATACAAAGTAGCTTATATTAAAAGCTGGTTGTATATGATAGCCAAAAATCATTGCCTGATGAAACTCAGGGATAAACAAATTTTTATTCCTGTTGAAACTAAACCTGATCTTGCAGCCCAGGAAGCTGACCATGCGGAGAGAAACGAAAAAGAAGCTACCCTTACTTTACTGGAGAACGCTCTTGAAGAATTGAATGAGGAGCAAAAAACCTGTGTAACTTTATTCTACCTGCAAAAGAAAAGTTACCAGGAAATTGTTGATATGACCGGATTTAGTTTATTGCAGGTAAAAAGTTATATACAGAACGGGAAACGGAATCTTAAAATACTGGTTGAAAAGAAAATGAAAGCATCTTAATGACAGACCTCAAAGACATATTGAACCATGATGAGGAGCTGAATGCCGATGAGCTGATGAAATACCTGCAGGGTAATGCATCGGAAGAGGAGCGTTTTGCCATTGAGAACCAGATGGCCGATTCTTCTTTTGTAAATGATGCCATTGAAGGGCTGCAACATTTTAAAAACCCTGAACAGGTAAAGGAATGTGTTGACCAACTGAACAAGCAATTGCAAAAACAAACCGCGAAAAAAGTTTCGCGCAAAAATAAAAGAAAGCTCAAAGACCAAAACTGGCTTATTATTGCAATACTGGCTATATTGCTACTTTGTGTAATTGGATTTTTATTGATACATTTTGCTATAAAACACTGATGGCAATAAATCATCTTGATAAAAAAATAGTATGACTTACGAAGAACTGGTTAAGAATCACTCTGCAGACATGATTGGCAAACTGGTAGCATGGGTACTGAGCCAGGATAAGGCAGAGATTCGGTTCGATTTTGCAGATGAAGATCAGTGGGCTATCATCTCTATGCATATTTATGAAGAGGATAAGGAAATTTCTTTACGCCTGCACCTTAACGACCACTACGACCTTTATTTTGGGTATTATGATGATGAAGATGAATTCTTTGAGATCATCCAGCCATTAACCGAGGAAGAAAAAAAGATCCTGCCCGAAGCGCTGCGCAAGCTGATGAAGCATGTACTTGATAAGGAAGAGGGTGTTCAGATACCTGCTGATTTTCTTAAAAATTAAGCAAGAGTAGGAAGCCGTATGAAAGATTCATTGCATATTTAACATTTTTTAGCCTGCCGGCAATAAACCCATCTGAGTTTTCAATAAAAGAAGGACAGAAGAAAAAGAGCGTCTCTGCGTAAGCGGCCGTTCTTCTTTTCTTCGTTGTTCTCTTATTTAAATTTCTTCTCCGCGTATTAAAAGCAGAGGACCCACTCATTTAAGAGCGGGTCTTCTGCTTTTTCAATGTTCCCGAACTTTCGGGCTCCCCCAATTATTAATTACTAATTTCTAATTACTAATTATCTACTTCACTTTGATCAGTTGTACCACCTTACGTCTGGCACCCTGTATCATCTCTGCATAGTAAGTACCGCTGCTGTAGTTATGTCCGATCTGTATTGTGCCGTTTGACGCAACCTTCGATCTCACATCCACTACCCTGCCACTGCCATCCATCACTTTCATACTCACCGGCTCCTGGTATTTACTCTCCAGCTTCAATGTGAAGTACGTAGTACTTGGGTTTGGCATCACAGTTATTTTCAGCTCTTCTGTGCTGGTAATTGCTTCTGGTATTTCTTTCTCCGCATTCACAGATTGAGTAATGCCTGTTACTGTGCTGG